>Ga0207664_10000021_pt1 | contig 216875 bp, 202 predicted proteins | sample LARL83metaG_FD_184349 | JGI IMG/M metagenome (GOLD analysis project Ga0207664, IMG submission 184349) | Corn, switchgrass and miscanthus rhizosphere microbial communities from Kellogg Biological Station, Michigan, USA - LAR L8-3 metaG... | ecosystem: Host-associated > Plants > Roots >...
ACCGACCTGCCGAAAGGCGCGTTCTCGATCCTCACCCTGGACGGCGCACATGCCGCGCCGCTGGTCGAGGACCCGCGCTTCAAGCTGCTCTCGTTCACCGGCGGGCAGATCGGCTGGGACCTGAAGGCCCGTGCCGGCCACAAGAAGGTGACGCTGGAGCTAGGCGGCAACGCGGCGTGCATCGTCGACGCCGACCAGGATCCGAAACTGGACCGCGTGGTCGAGCGGCTGATCTTCGGCGCGTTCTACCAGTCCGGCCAGAGCTGCATCGGCGTGCAGCGCATCTACGCGCATGCCGACATCTACGACGCGCTGAAGCGCAAGCTGGTCGCCGCCACGAAGAAGCTCAAGGCGGGCGATCCGAAAGACAAGAGCGTGTTCCTCGGCCCGATGATCGACGAGGCCGCCGCCGAGCGCCTGCACGGCTGGATCCAGGAGGCGAAGAAGGCCGGCGGCAGGATCCTCTGCGGCGGCAAGCGCAACGGCAACATGCTCGACGCCACCCTGATGGAAGACGTGCCCGCCGACGCCAGGGCAAACCGCATGGAGGCGTTCGGCCCATTCGCCCTGCTCGCCCCGTTCCGGCGGTTCGACGAGGCGATCGCGATGGTCAACGATTCCGACTACGGCCTGCAGGCCGGCATTTTCACCGACAGCCTCGACCACGCGATGCGCGCGTGGAACGAACTGGAACAGGGCGGCGTGATCGTCAACGACATTCCCAGCTTTCGCGTGGACAACATGCCGTACGGCGGCGTGAAGCTGTCCGGCCTGGGCCGCGAGGGCGTGCGCTACGCGATCGAGGACATGAGCGAGATCCGCCTGATGGTGATGCGCGAGCCCTGAGCCGCTCCGGCCGGACTCAACCCGCCAGCGATACCACCTCGCCTGCGCAACCGGCGCGCCGCAACTGCTCCACGTCGCGCAGCGGCGGTGCGCCGAACAGCCGGCTGTACTCGCGGCTGAACTGCGACGGGCTCTCGTAACCTACCCGGTGCGCCGCGGAAGCCACGTCGCACTGCCCGGCCAGCAGCAGGCGGCGGGCCTCTTGCAGGCGCAGCTGTTTCTGGTACTGCAACGGACTCATCGCCGTGATGGCGCGGAAGTGGTGGTGCAGCGAGGACGAACTCATGTTCACCGTACCGGCCAGCACGTCGATGCGCAGTGGTTCGTGGTAGTGGTTCTTCAGCCAGTCGATCGCGTGCGAGACCTGGTGGCTGCGGCTGCCGACCGTGGCCACGTGGCGCAGCCGCGGCCCCTGTTCGCTGGTGAGCAGGCGATACAGCAGTTCGCGCTCGATCAGCGGCGCCAGTACCGGCAGATCCCCGGGCGTGTCGAGCAGGCGCACCAGCCGCAGCACGGTGTCGAGCAGTTCCTCGCTGAGCGGACTCACCGCGATGCCGCGGGCCGTCGTGGCGGATGAGGCGGGAAGGTCCGTACCGGCCAGCAGCTCGGCGATGGCGCGCACATCGAAACGCAACATCGCGCACAGGTAGGGCCGTTCCGGCGAAGCGTCGACCACCTGTGAAGACACCGGCAGGTCGATCGAAGTGACCAGGTAGTTCGCCTGGTCGTAGCGATAGGTTTCATCGCCCAGCAGCACCTGTTTGGCGCCCTGCGCCACCAGCGCCAGGCCCGGCTCGTACATCGTGCACACCTGCGTGCCCGGCGTCCCGGCACGGAAGAAGTTTAAGGCCGGCAAGGCGGTGGGGTGAAGGCCGTCCGTGCCGGTGGATCGGTCAATGATGGCTGCCAATTCCGCGCGATCGCGCTCCAGGCGCGCACTCGGCTCGATGGCTGGAAAACCTGGTTTCATGGCATTCGGCAAGATACGGGGACAGCGCAAGATTGCCTGTTCCTGCAAGCCGGTGCGAGTGCGCCACGGCAACTTTGCAGGATCGGGCAAGGATCTCGCAGGATCCGGCTACCGGCATTCGTCTTCCGCTGCGCATACTTCGACGTCTCGCGCCCCATCCCCCAAGGAGAAACGCATGTCCCTGAGCATCCGCGGCTACGCCGCCCAGTCCGCCACCACGCCGGTGGCGCCGCATACCTTCGAACGGCGCGATCCGCGCCCGGACGACGTAGTGATCGACATCCTCTACTGCGGCGTCTGCCACTCCGACCTGCACCAGGCCCGCAACGAGTGGCACAACAGCCTCTATCCGATGGTGCCCGGCCACGAGATCATCGGCCGGATCAGCGCGGTCGGCGCCGAGGTGGACAAGTTCAAGGTCGGCGACATGGTCGGCGTCGGCTGCATGGTCGACTCGTGCCAGCACTGCAGCTCCTGCGCACAAGGTCTTGAGCAGTACTGCCTCGAAGGCGCCAGTTGGACCTACAACGGCACCGACCGCCGCGACGGCCTGCCGACCTTCGGCGGCTATTCCGAGCGCATCGTGGTCTCGGACAAGTTCGTGGTGACCATCTCCGACAAGCTCGACCCGAAATCCGCCGCGCCCTTGCTGTGCGCCGGCATCACTACCTGGTCGCCGCTGCGCCACTGGAAGATCGGCAAGGGCAGCAAGGTGGCGGTGGTCGGCCTCGGCGGCCTCGGCCACATGGGCCTGAAGTTCGCCAAGGCGCTGGGCGCGGACGTCACGCTGTTCACCCGTTCGCCGGGCAAGGAAAGCGAGGCGCGCCGGCTTGGTGCGGATCATGTGGTGCTGTCGACCGATCCTGCACAGATGAAGGCGGTGGCCGGCCGGTTCGACTTCATCCTGGACACCGTGCCGAACCCGCACGACCTCAACCCCTACCTCGCGACGCTGGTGCTCGACGGCGTGCATTGCCTGGTCGGCCAGTTGCAGCCGCTGGATCCGCCGGTGAGCGCCGGCGCGGTGATTTCCGGCCGCCGCACGGTCACCGGCTCGGCCATCGGCGGCATCGCCGAAACGCAGGAGATGCTGGATTTCTGCGCCGAGCACGGCATCAGCAGCGACATCGAAATGATCGACATCCAGGACATCAACCAGGCCTACGAACGGATGCTCAAGAGCGACGTGCGCTACCGCTTCGTGATCGACCTCGCCTCGCTCGACAAGCCGGCCTGAACCCGCCGATGCGCGCAGGAGCATCCCGCGCGCCATTGCTCTTTGGTGATATGGCGACGGGCAGCGCGCACGCCGGAGAAAATCCCGGTGGGCGGCGTGCTGTCCCTACCATGCGCCAGGCTTCATGGCCCGCACGTTCCAGCCCATCGCGTTGTACACGTGGTAGCGCGCGATGCCGGTGTACTCGTGCAGGGCCAGGTCGGCCATGGCGAAGTTGTACGACAGCGGCAGCCAGGACAGCACGCCGTCGACGTGATCGGCCGGCACCGGCACCACAGGGATGCCGAAGTGCGCGAAGTACAGCACGCCGCGGCGCAGGTGGTAGGCGGACGACACCAGCAGCACGCGATCGGCAGCGTAGGCTTTCAGCAGCGGGCCGCTGAACTGCGCGTTCTGCCAGGTATTCATGCTGCGCGGCTCCAGCAGCAGGTCGGCGGCATCCACGCCGAGCCGTTGCAGGTCGGCGGCGTAGACCGCCGCTTCCGGCCGGCCAAGTCCGAGCGCATCGCCGCCGCTCACCTCGACCTTGCATTCGCGCCCGGCCTGCCGGCACGCGCGGTAAAGCTCGGCAGCCTTGCCGATGCGCCCATAGGCAAACAGGCTCGCCTCGACCTCGCCGCTGCCCGCCGCGCGCACGGTGCCGGCGCCCAGCAGCACGATCGCGTTGCGCTGGCCCCACTCGATCGGCGCCGCTGCCGAACGGCCCGACTGCAGCTGCGCCAGCAGCCAGATCGGCAACGGTCCGCAACCGGCGGCCAGCAGCAGGACCAGCGCCGACGCCAGCAGCGCGTAGCTGCAGCGGCGCCACTTCAACAACGCCAGCACCGCGGCGAGCACGAGCAGGATCAGCAACACGTTCACGGTCATGGGCAAGGCCGGTGGAGATGGCGGGGCGCGGGTGCCATTATGCCGATGCGCCGCACGGACCGGGCCGCCCTCCGCGCGCCTCTCGTCGGACCGGGCCACTGCACGGGAGCTGAGTCATGACCACCCTCGTCTTCGTCCACGGCTGGAGCGTCACCAACACTTCGACCTACGGCCAGCTGCCGCAGCAACTGCAGCAGCAGGCGGCCGCCGCCGGCTTCGCGCTGACCCTGGCCGACATCTGGCTGTCCGAATACGTGAGCTTCGACGATGCGGTGACCATGCCCGACCTGGTGCGCGCGTTCGACCACGCGCTGCGCGACCTGCACCTGCTCGACGCCAGCTTCGCCTGCATCACCCACTCCACCGGTGGGCCGGTAGTACGCGAATGGCTGCGCGCCCAGCGCGACAAGCCGGCCACGCACAGCACGATCAAGCTCAGCCACCTGGTGATGCTGGCGCCGGCGAACTTCGGCTCGGCGCTGGCGCAACTGGGCAAGGGCCTGCTCGGCCGGCTCAAGGCCTGGTTCGGCGGCGTGGAGCCCGGGCAGCGCATCCTCGATTGGCTGGAACTGGGCAGCGCCGAATCGCTGTCGCTCAACCTCGACTACATCCACAGCGACGACCCGGTGAAGCGCGGGCAATTCCTGTTCGTGCTGACCGGCGATCGCCCCGACCGCAAGCTGTACGACCACCTCAACAGCTACACCGGCGAGGACGGTTCCGACGGCGTGGTGCGCATCGCCGCCGCCAACCTCAACGCCCACCATGCCGTGCTGTCGCCGCAGGCCAATGCCCGCGGCGACACCGACACGCTGACGCTCAACTTGAACCGGAGCCCGCGCTGCGCGTTCAAGCTGATCGCCGACGCGGCCCATTCCGGCGACGAGCGCGGCATCATGACCAGTGCCGCGCCGGCCACCGTGCAGGCGATCCTGCGCTGCCTGCAGGTGCGCAGCGTCGACGACTACGAGAGCCTGTGCGACGCCTTCGAGCGCGAGAACACCGCGCGCGACGCCGACAAGGTGGAACTGGAGCCGGCCGGCCCGTTCTCCCCGCGCGTGCACATCCACGACCCGCGCAGCCTGCTGATCGTGCGGCTCACCGACGAGGCGGGCGAACCGCTGACCGGCGCCGGTTTCCTGTTCACCGCCGGCGCGCAGGCCAGTCCCGACCTGTTGCCGGCCGGCTTCCTGCTCGACCGCCAGGCCAACTCGAGACAGCGCACCACCATCTCGCTGTTCCTCGACCACAGCCTGCTCGCCGGCGACGACCGCGTGGCCGACCCGCGCAACAGCCGCAAGACGCTGCGCCCCGCCGTTGCCAGCCATCGCCCCTACGGCGCCAGCGTGCAGCCGGTGGACCTCGGCGGCCTGGTGCACCACGCGCTGGCCAGAAGCGCCGCCGGCGACGACCTGTTCGCCATGCTCGGCCCGCACCAGACCACCGTGCTCGACGTGGTGCTGCCGCGCAAGATCCACGAAGGCGTGTTCCGGCTGACCCAGACGCTGACGCCGCAGGATTTCAGCAGACCGGTGGCGGGTCCCGTGATCGGCTGACCGGGTAAATGGGCAACGCAAGCTGACCGGCCCAGCCGGCCCGCTGCGTGGCGAGACCCGGATCGGCGATACTGCGCATCCCCGGGTGCCGCGCCAACCCACGGCAGCTCCGGGATCCACGCAGAACCACCCACGGTGGCGTTCGCCGACCCGACCCTCGCATGCAAAAGAAACCGATCTTCTTCGACCCCACCGGCCGGCGGGCCAGCCGTGTCTCGCGACTGGCGCTGGCCGCCGCGGTGATCAGCACGCTGTTCGTGGTGGCATGTGCGGCCAGCCTGTTCGTGTGGCCCAGCATGGCCGGCCTGCACATCGGCGAACACGGCCGGACACGGCACGCGCTGGCCAACGTGAAGGCGGCCGCGCCGGAACTGCTGAAGCCGGCGGCAAAGCTGGCCGCGGAAGTGCGCGCGCGACAGAAGCTGCTGCACTCGCCGCGCACGCACGCCAGCAAGGCAGCGGCGTTGCACACGCCGCCGCCATCGCTGGACAAGCCGGCCGGCCGGCCGCTGGCGATCGGCTTCTACGTCAACTGGGACGACAGCAGCTACCCGTCGCTGAAGCGCGCACTGCCCACGCTGGACTGGGTGATCCCGACCTGGATGAGCGTGAGCGGTCCCGACATGGCACTGCACACCAGCGTCGATGCCAAGGCGCTGAACCTGATCCGCACGCAGAAACCCTCCACCCCGATCCTGCCGCTGCTGCAGAACGCGGCGAACGGCGCCTGGGACGGAGCCGGCCTGGCACGCATGCTGGCCGACCCCGCGATGCGGCAGGCACGCATCGCGCAGATCGTCGCCTTCCTTTCCGCCAATCACTTCCAGGGCGTGACGATCGACTTCGAGGAAATCCCCGCGAGCGCGCAGCCGAACCTCAAAGCCTTTCTGTCCGAACTCAACGATGCATTCGATCCGCACGGCTGGGGCATCGTGCTGTCGGTGCCGTTCGACGACGCCGACTGGGACTACGCCGGTTATGCGGACATCGTCGACTTCGAGCTGCTGATGGCCTACGACCAGCACTGGGCCGGCAAGGACGCCGGCAGCATCGCCAGCCAGGACTGGTTCGAAAGCACGCTCGACAAGCGCATGAAGGCGCTCGACCCGGACCAGGTCATCGTGGCGATCGGCAGCTACGGCTACGACTGGTCGCACGGCCAGAACGCCGAGACGCTGACCTTCCAGGACGCGATGGACCGCGCGAACGACGCGCAGGCCGACATCGCGTTCGACCCGGACACGCAGAACCCGCACTTCTCCTACAGCGAGGACGACGGCAGCACGCACCAGGTCTGGTTCCTCGACGGCGCCACCGCCTACAACCAGATCCACGCCGCCGACGACTACAAGCCCTACGGCTACGCGTTGTGGCGGCTGGGCTCGGAAGACCCGTCGATCTGGTCGGTGCTCGGCCGCAACTACGGCGCGGCAGCACCGGACCAGTTGCGCACGATCGGCCAGGGCCAGGACATCGATATCGAAGGCCAGGGCGAGGTGCTCGAAATCACCGCCGAGCCATCGCCCGGCGCGCGCACCGTCGAGCTGGACAAGGACGATGGCAGCATCGATGACGAAAGCTATACCGCCCTGCCCAGCTCCTACGTGATCCAGCGCGCCGGCACCCTGCCGCACAAGATCGCGCTGACCTTCGACGACGGCCCCGACCCGGAGTGGACGCCGCAGATCCTCGACATCCTCAAGGCCAAGCACGTGCCGGCCACGTTCTTCATCGTCGGCGCGAACGCCGAGATGTCGCCCAAGCTGGTGCAGCGGGAAGTTGCCGAAGGCCACGACGTCGGCAACCACACCTTCACCCACCCCAACCTCGGCGACAGTCCGCCCGGCATCGTGTCGCTGGAGCTCAACGCCACCCAGCGCCTGTTCGAGGCGCTTACCGGCCGCTCGATGCGGCTGTTCCGCGCGCCCTACTTCGGCGACGCCGAACCGACCACCGCCGACGAGCTGGTGCCGATCGGGATCGCGCAGAGGATGGGCTACATCTCGGTCGGCCTGCACATCGATGCCGAGGACTGGCAACGGCCCGGCGTGGACAGGATCGTCGACAACGTGCTGACCCAGGTCGCCGCCAGCAACCCGGAGCGCACGGGCCAGGTGGTGCTGCTGCACGATGCGGGCGGCGAACGCTCGCAGACGGTGGCCGCGCTGCCGCGCATCATCGACGGCCTGCGCGCGCGGGGCTACGACTTCGTCACCGTCTCGACGCTGGCTGGCCTCAGCCGCGAACAGGCGATGCCGCCACTGGCGCCCGGTTCGCTGTCGCAATGGGCCGACCGCTCGGTCTTCCTCGCGCTGGGCTGGTTCGGCCACTTCATCCGCTGGCTGCTGACCGCGGCCATCACGCTGGGCGTGGCCCGGCTGCTGCTGCTCGGCGGCCTCGCCCTGTTCAACCGGGTGCAGGAACGCCGTCGCACGATGCCGACGTTGCCGGACGATCCGCCGCTGGTTTCGGTGCTGATCCCCGCCTACAACGAGGAGAAGGTGATCGCCAGCTCGATCCGCCATATCCTCAGAAGCCGCTACGCGAACCTCGAAGTCATCGTCGTCGACGACGGCTCGGTCGACGCCACCTCGGGGGTGGTGCGCCAGCACTACGCGCACGAGCCGCGCGTGCGGCTGATCACCATCCCCAACGGCGGCAAGGCGCACGCGGTCAATACCGCGCTGCGCGAGTCGAACGGCGCGGTGGTGGTGGCGCTGGACGCCGACACCCAGTTCGAACGGGACACCATCCCGCGGCTGGTGCGCTGGTTCGCCGACCCGAAGGTCGGCGCCGTGGCCGGCAATGCCAAGGTCGGCAACCGCATCAACCTGATCACCTTGTGGCAGGCGCTGGAATACATCACCGCACAGAACCTGGAACGCCGCGCACTCGCCGCACTGGGCGCGATCACCGTGGTGCCCGGTGCCGTCGGCGCCTGGCGGCGCGAAGCGCTGGAACAGCTCGGCGGCTTCCCGTCCGACACGCTGGCGGAAGACCAGGACCTCACCATCGCGGTGCAGAAGGCCGGCTACCACACCTTGTTCGACGCCGAGGCGGTCGCCTGGACCGAAGCGCCGGACACCGCCCGCGGCCTCGCCCGCCAGCGCTTCCGCTGGGCCTACGGCACCTTGCAATGCCTGTGGAAGCACCGCGACGCCACCTTCAATCCGCGCCACGGCGCGCTCGGCATGGTGGCGCTGCCGCAGGTATGGCTGTTCCAGATCCTGTTCTCGGTGGTGTCGCCGCTGGTCGACCTGGTGCTGGTCTGGCAGATCGTCGCCACCGGCCTCGACTACCTGCAGCACCGCGGCCAGTTCGACGACACCAACCTGCTGCGGATGCTGGCGTTCTACGCCGCCTTCATGGCGGTCGACCTCGGCGCCTCGGCACTCGCCTTCGCGATGGAGAAGAAGGAAAAATGGAGCCTGCTGTGGTGGCTGGTGCTGCAACGCTTCGGCTACCGCCAGCTGATGTACTACGTGGTGGTGCGTTCGGTATGGACGGCCATCCGCGGCCCGTCGGTGGGCTGGGGCAAGCAGGAGCGCAAGGCGACGGTGAACACCAGCGAGGAATTGAGATCGTGAGCGACGTCACTGGCTCTCAGTTCGCCAGCGGCTCCGCCAGCATGGGCCGGCGCACGCTCAACGCGGTACCCGCCGCCGCCACGATGATCGTCACGATGGCCAGCCACTGCAGCAGGCTGAGCCGTTCGCCCAGCAACGCCACGCCCGCCAGCGCCGCGATGGCCGGCTCCAGGCTCAGCAAGGTGCTGAACGTGCGCGCCGGCAACCGGGTCAGCGCGACCATCTCCAGCGAATAAGGCAGCGCCGAGCTGAGCACCGCCACGCCCAGCGCATAAGGCAACAGCGCCGGCGACAACAGCGCGCTGCCGGCATGCGCGATACCGAACGGGATCGCCAGCAACGCGCCGACCGACGTGCCCAGCGTCACCGCGTCCGCGCCGTGAGCCGCTCCCGCCTTCTTTCCCAGCACGATGTACAGCGCCCAGCCCACGCCGGCAGCCAGCGCGTACATCACGCCCACCGGGTCGAGCGCGTGCATCTGCCCGCGCAGCGGCAGCAACAGGGCCAGCCCGGCCACCACCAGCGCGATCCAGACGAAGTCGAGCCACCGGCGCGAACCGAACAGCGCCAGCGCCAGCGGCCCGGTGAATTCCAGCGCCACCGCGATGCCCAGCGGGATCGTGCGCAACGACATGTAGAACACCAGGTTCATCGCCCCCATGGAGAGGCCATATCCCCATAGCGCGCGCCAGTCGCGCCGGCCAGTGTCCTGACCCGTGCCGGACGGGCGCCATGGCCGCCGCCACAGCAGCAGGATCAGCGCGCTGAGCCCCAGCCGATAGGCCGTGGCGCCCTGTGCGCCGACCTGCGGGAACAGGTGCTTGGCCAGCGATGCGCCGCACTGGTACGAGACCATGCTGATCAACAGCATGCCGATGGCAAGCACGAGCGGAGCAACGGTGGAACGTGACGACATGAGCGCAACCTTGGCGGAAGACCGTGCCCATGATGCTCGCAGGCCCCGGCGAAACCCACCATGCAGGCCGTGCCGCCGTCGTCATTGCTGACAGCGCCTGACAGCAATGTGCCGCACGACGGGCACCTCCCATTCAGCCGGTGCCGCGCACCCGCATCGTCAGCCCCTTCAGGAAATTGCGCAGCAACTGGTCGCCGCACAGCTTGAAATTCTTGTGGTCGGGCTGACGGAACAACGCGCTGAGTTCCGGTTTGGAAACCGGGAAGCCGGCACTTTCGAGGATCTGGTGCATGTCCACGTCCTTCAGCTCGAACGCCACGCGCAGCTTCTTCAGCACCACGTTGTTGGTGACGCGCTTCTCCGGCGGGCGAGGCGGGCGGCTTTCGTCCTTGCCGCGGCGGTGGAACACCAGGCCATCGAGGAAGACGGCCAGCACCTTGTTGCTGCACTCGGCGTAGCCGGGCTCGTCGTCCTTCTTCAGGAACGCCTGCACGTCTTCCTTTGCGACCGGAGCCGACGGGTCCGCCAGATGGATGATGTCGACCACCCTGCCGTCGCTGAGGTCGAGCATGTAGCGGATGGCGCGCAGTACGTCGTTGTTGATCATGTCGTTCCGATGGATCTCGCCGAGGGCGCCATGGTACCGCGCGATGATCAACCCCGTTCGCCTCACGCCCGCGTTTCATCTTTCACGAACCGGAGGAGACCGCCGCCGGAGGAGAGCCGCCCCATGAACGTGAGAGCCCTGTTGCGCACGCTGCTGCTTGCCTTGCTGGTGATGCTGGCCGGTTGCAGCGTATCGAAACCCGTCGCGGACGTGCCGGCGACAGCCGGCAAGACACCAACAACCGTTCCGCCACCACCAATCAAACCTGCGCCACCCCGGCCGACGACGGAAGCCGACAAGACCTTGAACGAAGTGGCCGCACCGATGCCGGCGAGCATGCCGGAGCCGCCCAGGCAGCCGCCGCCTGCGATGCAGCGCGGGGCGATGAGCAAGGGCATGGTGGCAAGCGCCTATATGGCAGCGCCGATGGTGATGCCGTCCATGCAGCCGATGCCCGGCAATACCAATACCGAGAACTACACCCATCGCGACAGCAACCCGGTGCAGCTGGTCACCGAACAGCCGGTGTCCACCTTCAGCATCGACGTCGACACCGGCTCGTACACCAACGTGCGGCGCATGTTGAGCGCGGGCCAGCTGCCGCCGGCCGACGCGGTGCGCGCCGAGGAATTCATCAACTACTTCGACTACGGCTACACGCCGCCGGCCGATCGCGAACAACCGTTCAGCGTCACCACCGAGCTGGCGCCGGCGCCGTGGAACGCGCAACGACAGCTGCTGCTGATCGGCATCCAGGGCTACCGCGTGCCGGCAGCGGAGATCCCCGCGTCGAACCTGGTGTTCCTGATCGACACCTCCGGCTCGATGGACGAACCGGACAAGCTGCCGCTGCTCAAGGCCTCACTGAAACAGCTGGTGCGCGAACTGCGCAAGCAGGACCGGGTGGCCATCGTCACCTATGCCGGCTCCGCCGGTGTCGCCCTGCCCTCCACCGCCGGCGACCAGCACGCCACCATCACCGCGGCGATCGACAGCCTCGGTGCGGGCGGCTCCACCAACGGCGGTGCCGGCATCGAGCTGGCGTATGCACAGGCCGAACAGGGTTTCATCAAGGGCGGCGTGAACCGGGTGATCCTGGCCACCGACGGCGATTTCAACGTGGGCACGGTCAGCGAGGAGGCGCTGAAGACCACGATCGAAGATCACCGCAAGAGCGGCGTGGCGCTGACCACGCTGGGCTTCGGCGAGGGCAACTACAACGATGCGATGGCGGTGATGCTGGCCGATGCGGGCAACGGCAGCCACCACTACATCGACAGCCTGCAGGAAGGCCGCCGCGTGCTGGTCGACGAGATGTCCGCCACCCTGCTGACGATCGCGAGGGACGTGAAGATCCAGGTCGAGTTCAACCCCGCGCAAGTGCAGGAATACCGCCTGATCGGCTACGAGAAGCGCCTGCTGAAGCGCGAGGATTTCAACAACGACAAGGTCGACGCCGGCGAGATCGGCGCGGGCGCCAACGTCACCGCGATCTACGAGATCACCCCGAAAGGTTCGGCGGCCGCGCGCATCGACCCGCTGCGCTATGGCGACCCATCCGCATCGGCCAGGGGCGGCAACGAACTGGCCTTCCTGCGCCTGCGCTACAAGCTGCCGGGACAGTCGGACAGCAAGCTGATCGAACGGCCGATCGTCGCCCAGGCCGAAGCACAGGCCAGCGAGCGCCTGCGCTACGCCGCCGCCGTCGCCGCGTTCGCCGATGCCCTGCGCGGCGGCAAGTACCTGGACGGCTACGGCTACACGCAGATCGCGCAGCTCGCCAGCGGCGCACGCGGCAGCGATGCCGACGGCTATCGCGCCGGCTTCGTGCAACTGGTGAAGCTGGCCGATGGGCTGGCCACGCACGGCCATGACGGCGCCAGCGACACCGCCTCGCGTTGAGGTTTCCGGCCTTGCGGCGCCGGCAGTGGTTATGGGTGGCTGCGCGTCGGCCCCCTTCCCCAGCCACTGCCGCAACGCGAGACCGGAACGTGCAAGAGCACCCCTCCCCAACCCTCCCCTGCGAGCAGGGAAGGGAGCAGAGCTCGAAGGCCGTGCTCCTCCCCCTGCTCGCAGGGGGAGGTTGGCGACCGCAGGGAGTCCTTCAGGTGAGGGGGTGACGCTTTTCGCAAGAGGCACCACGGCCTACCCGTTGCCCGGCGATTTGCCTTACCCTCGCACCCCATGGATGCCGCGGTCGATCCCGATGCGATGCTGATGCTTGCCTACGCGCACGGCGACCTTGCCGCGTTCGAGGCGCTGTATGCGCGCCATCGCGGCATGCTGTACCGGTTCCTGCTGCGCAGCGTGCGCGACCCGCATCGCACCGACGAGCTGTTCCAGGAAACCTGGAGCCGGGTGATCAGCGCGCGGGCACGCTACCAGCCGCAGGCGAAGTTCAGCACCTGGCTGCTGCAGATCGCGCACAACCTGATGATCGACAGCGTGCGCCGCCAGCGGCCGATGGCCGACGGCGACGAAGCCGAAATCGCACTGGCCAACGTCGCCATGCCGGAGCAGGATCAACCGGATCACACCCTGTCCGAGTTCGAGCGCCGGCGCAGCCTGCAGCGCGCGATCGAGCAGTTGCCGGACGAGCAACGCACGGCTGTGCTGCTGTGGCTGGAGCAGGAACTGAGCCTGGAGGAGATCGCTGCGGTGACCGGCGCCGGCCGCGAAACGGTGAAGTCGCGCCTGCGCTATGCCATGAATCGTCTACGCGAAGTGCTGTCCGAATGACCACCCCACTGCCACCACAGGATCCACGCGAGCCGGACGAAGCACTGCCCGGCGAAGCCGAACTGGCCGCGCTGTATCGCCAGCTGCCGCAGAACGAGCCCGGCCCGGCGCTGGACGCAGCCGTGCTGCGCGCCGCGGCGCAGGCGCTGGAAACGCAGCCCGCCGTTCCGGTCGAACGCCGCAGGGCGCCACGCGAACCCGGCGACTGGGTGCATCCGAAGCCCGTTGCCGTCACTCCCGCAGCGCCGGCTGGATCCGCCAGGAAACTCCGGCCGCGCTGGCTGGTCGGCTTGAGCAGTGCGGCCGCCCTCGTGCTCGCCGCCGGGCTTGCCTGGCGCATGCACGAATCGCCCCGGAGCGAATCCGCGCCGGTGGCGAGCGGCAGCGTCGCGCCGGTGCAGGCCGAGGCGGCGACGAACGCGCCGATGCCACCTGCCCCGCTACCTGCACCGCCGAAGCAACCACCGCCCCGGATCATTGCCGCAGCACCTCACGCACCCATGGCAGCCAAGTCGCGCCAGGACGTGGCCGACAAGCAGGCCGCACCTGCCTCTCGCGATGAGCAGCAGTTGGCAGGCGTGGCACCCCGCGCTCCGGCCGACGTGACCCGGCAAGCCAGCAACGAGATCGCCACCAGCGCGGCCAAGCCTGCGGTGGCTGAAGCTGCAGCCAGTACGCCGTCCCTGCAGTCCACGATGGTCGCCGCGCCGGCACCCGTCGCGGCGGCGGCCGACACCGCGACGAGCGCCAGCGATACGCCGACGCAGGAGCTGGACAAGATCCGGTTGTTGTTCGCGCAAGGCCACGACGACGAGGCACGGCAGCGACTGGCCGCGTTCCGGTACGCGCATCCGCAATGGGAGCTGCCGCCGGAGCTGCAGGCGAAACTGCGCAAACCATGAGCGAAACGCTGTCCACCCTGGCCCAGCCGTGTCGCCATCAGGAAGAGATCAGGAAAAGCCGCTTCCTCGCGCTGGCCGCCCCCGCGGAATCCGCCGAGCAGGCGCTGGCCTTCGTGCGCGAGGCGGGCGACCCCACCGCCACGCACAACTGCTGGGCCTGGCGCATCGGCCAGGACTACCGCTTCAACGACGACGGCGAACCCGGCGGCACGGCCGGCCGTCCGATCCTGCAGGCGATCGAGGGCCAGGCGATGGATCGCGTCGTGGTGGTGGTGACGCGCTGGTTCGGCGGCATCAAGCTGGGCGCCGGCGGCCTGGTGCGCGCCTACGGCGGCACCGCGGCGGAATGCCTGCGCCGTGCCGAGCGCGTACCGATCATTCCGATGGCCACACTTGCGCTGTCATGCGGTTTTTCCGACCTGGCCCTGCTCAAGGCGCGCCTGCATGAACTCGGCGCCAGCGTCGCCGGCGAAACCTTCACCGCACGCGGCGCCGACCTTCGGCTCACGCTGCCCGTCACGCGCGTGGATGAAGCGGTCAGCCGCATCGCCGACCTCACCCGTGGCGAGGGCATCGCGGCGCGCATCGACTGAAACACCCCGAACCCGTTCCATCTCCGCACCTTCCAGGAACCATCCCATGCATCGCGATCCCCTGCTTTTCCCCGACGACGAAAACGGCGACGTGCTCTGGCAAATGGCCCAGGCCGGCGACGATCTGTCGATTCCCCGCGAAGTCGATTTCGCGGTGATCTTTCCCTCGGAAGACGACGCCCTGAAGTTTGCCGTGCACCTGCTGCGCAGCGACCAGAAGGTGTCGTTCTCGTCCTATGAAGAACACGACGAACTTCCCTGGCAGGTCCTGGCCCATCCTTTCATGGAGGCCAGCCACGAGAACGTCTCCGGCTTCGAGCGCCTGCTGGGCGAAGCCGCCGAAGACTTCGGCGGACGCAACGACGGCTGGGGTTGCGAGGCTCAGCCGGCAGCCTGAGGCGATGGCCGCAGCCGCCGTTTCCCGCCCGCGCATTGAATCGACCCGCCGACCGCCCCACCTCATGGGATCGATGCCGCCCCTTTGCGAGATCCCATGACCGCCACCGCCACGCCCCGCCCTTCCCGTCGCATCGGCGCGCTGCGCGGACTGTGGCCGTTTCTCAAGCCGCATAAGGCGCTGGCGATCGGCTGGCTGCTGTTTCTCGGTATCTCCTCGGGCGCCTCGCTGGTGCTGCCGCTGGCCTTTCGCCACATCATCGACAAGGGCTTCGGGCATTCCAGCCAGGCGGTGATCAACGAGACCTTCATCGCCCTGTTCGGCGTGGCCGTGGTGCTGGCCGTGGCCACGGCGGCGCGCTACTTCTGCATCACCCTGCTCAGCGAGCGGGCATTGGCCTCGCTGCGGCAGACGCTGTATGCGCAGGTGATCCGGCTCGACGTGGGCTTCTTCGAACGCAGCCGCGTCGGCGAGCTGCTGTCGCGCCTCAGCGCCGACACCGAAGTGGTGCAGGCGCTGATCGGTTCCGGCGTGTCGGTGGCGCTGCGCAGCGTGGTGATGCTGATCGGCGCCAGCGCCATGATGGTGTGGACCGCACCGTCGCTGGCCGGGCTCACCGCGCTGGTGATCCCCGCCGTGATGCTGCCGATCCTGGTGTTCGGCCGCCGCGTGCAGAAGCTCTCGCGCGCCAGCCAGGACCGCCTCGCCGACGCCGCCGCGATCGCCAACGAAACGCTCAATGCCTCCACCGCGGTGAAGGCCTACGCCCGCGAGAACATCGAGAGCACCCGCTACAGCAACGCGATCCTGCGTGCGCTGGCCACCGCGCGCCGGCGCATCGGCATGCGCGCGCTGCTGACCATGGCGGTGATCGTGCTGGTGTTTGGCGCGATCACCCTGGTGCTGTGGGCCGGCGCGCGCCACGTGCTGAACGGCACGCTGGACGCCGGCGTGCTGGGTCAGTTCGTGTTGTACGCAGTGTTCGCCGCCGGCTCGGTGGCCGGCCTGTCGGAAGTGTGGGGCGACGTGCTGCGTGCGGCCGGCGCGATGGAACGCCTGGGCGAGCTGCTCGACGAGCGTCCGGAAATCGTCGCACCGGCACAGCCGCAGGCGCTGCCGCGACCGGTCAGCGGTGCGTTGCATTTCGACAAGGTGAGCTTCCACTACCCGACCCGCCCCGACACCGCCGCGCTGCACGACTTCACCCTGAACGTGCACCCCGGCGAAACCGTCGCCCTGGTCGGCCCGTCCGGCGCCGGCAAGAGCACGGTGTTCTCGCTGCTGCTGCGCTTCTACGATCCGCAGAGCGGCGCGATCAGCATCGACGGCGTCGACCTGCGCGCGGTGACCCTGGACGACCTGCGCGGCGCGATCGCGCTGGTACCGCAGGAAACCGTGATCTTCAGCGGCAGCGCCGCCGACAACATCCGCTTCGGCCGCGAAGGCGCCAGCGACGAGGAAGTCCGCGAAGCCGCCCGCGCCGCCGAGGCACACGACTTCATCAACGCGCTCAACGACGGCTACCAGGCCGAAATGGGTGAACGCGGCGTGCGCCTGTCCGGCGGCCAGCGCCAGCGCATCGCGATCGCCCGCGCGATCCTGCGCGACGCGCCGCTGCTGCTGCTGGACGAGGCCACCTCGGCACTCGATGCGCAGTCGGAGGCCGCCATCCAGCAGGCGCTGGCGCGGCTGGAACAAGGCCGCACCACCCTGGTGATCGCCCACCGCCTCGCCACCGTGCAACGCGCCGACCGCATCGTGGTACTCGACGGCGGCCGCATCGTGGCGCAAGGCACGCACGAAAGCCTGCTGGCCGAGGGCGGGCTGTATGCCGAGCTGGCCCGCCTGCAATTCGTGGCGTGAACGCTCTTGCGATCGAGTTTCCGCCTGCAGAATTTCGGCGTGGCGAATCAGCAACACACTCGACACGCTAACCTCAGGCACTGATCCCCAGCCTATCGACCGGTATGTCCATCGTCCTCACTGCCTTCGCCCGCACCCGTCTGTTCCCGCGCGACCGCCGCTCCAGCGCCATCCGGGATTGCAGCGCCGAGGAGTTCGAGCGGCGCCTCAACAGCGAGGCACCGTTGAAAGTCCTTGAGGGTTACGCCCCGTTCTGCCGCCTGCACGTGCACCGCAACTGGACCAGCACACGCTGCACCGCCACACCCATCACCGATGCGAACCGCCACCTGCTGCGCTCGGCCTACGAGGCCCGCAGCACCGAAGAACTGCCGGTGCTGGTGCGCTGGTTCGAGGGCATCGATCCACCCGTGGCCAACTATCTGCTGCCGATCCTCTACAGCCGCAAGCAACTGGCGAAGGAAGGCTCGCCGATCGACGCCGACTGGGGCGTGGTCGGCTGCCTCTACACCGCCGAGCCGGAGGAGATCCCGATGGTGCCGATCACCATGCTGCGCAATGCGCTGGGCGTCGCCGAGGGCGGTTCGGGCGTGCCGCTGGATCGCGAGGCATATCGGCGTGCCGTGGCGTTCTGGGAGCGGCACGCGAACTGGCGCGGGTGAATACATGCCCTTCGTGAAGCCATGCCATCAATGATTCCGTTTCCGACCGGGAGCCGCGCGTGTCCACCTTCTCCGATCCACCATCCGCCGCCCGCTACGCCGAAGGTCCGGTCAGGCTGGTGCCGGGTTTTCATGCCCTCCAACAGATGGCCGCACTGCTTCTTGCCGAGTCCGTCCCCGCAGATGGGCATGTCCTGGTGCTCGGCGCGGGTGGTGGCCTGGAGTTGAAGGCATTCGCCGAAGCACAGCCCGGATGGCGCTTCGTCGGCGTCGATCCATCCGCCGAGATGTTGAAGGCGGCGGAAGTCACGCTGGGCCCGCTCGCGTCGCGCGCCGAGCTCATGGAAGGCTATATCGACACGGCGTCGGAAGGACCGTTTGATGGCGCTACCTGTCTGTTGACCCTGCATTTTCTGTCGGCCGAGGAACGCCTGCACACCCTCCAGCAACTGCGACGCCGCCTGAAACCGGGCGCCCCGCTGGTTGTCGCCCACCACAGCTTTCCCCAGACCGAGCGCGAGAAGATGCGCTGGCTGGAGCGCTACGCGGCCTTCGCCGTTTCATCCGGCGTTCCCGCATCGAACGCGAACAAGGCGATCGAGGCCATCGGCGCCCGACTTCCCCTGCTTGCGCCGGAACAAGACGTTGCGCTGCTGGAAAAGGCGGGATTCGAGAACGTGGAATTGTTCTACGCGGGCTTCACGTTCAGGGGCTGGGTCGCCTATGGCGCACGCTGACGCGGGTCGGCGTGATTGATCCCTTGATTTGTGCCAGCGCCGCGCGCATTCCTCGGGAGTACCCGCACAAACCACAGGAACTACGCCATGCGATCTTTCGGCAAAGCCGCCCGGGGCGAGCGTCTCGAACGTCTGCACGACCTGCCACTGTGGGACGGCGAGCGGTTACGCAATATCCATCCGGTGTTGCCCGGCTTGCGCGATGCGTCCGCACCGCAGCCCACGCTGCGCGACTTCGTCTGCGGCGATGCGGATCGCACCCCGCCTGCGCCACTGCCCGCCGAGGATCCGCGCGGCGCGTGGCTGAAATCACCAGCCAGCGGATTGCGCGCCACCTGGCTGGGCCATTCCACCGTGTTGCTGGAGATCGACGGCTGGCGCGTGCTGACCGATCCGGTCTGGGGCCAACGTGCCTCGCCCTTCACCCTGCTCGGCCCGAAGCGTTTCCAGCCGGTACCGGTCAGCCTGCGCGACCTGCCCGCCATCGATGCGGTGGTGATTTCACACGACCACTACGATCACCTCGACTACCCGACCATCCGCGCGCTGGCGAAATCGGATGTCCCCTTCGTCACCTCGCTCGGCGTCGGCGCCCATCTGGAAGCCTGGGGCATCGCACCGTCGCGCATCACCGAGCTGGCCTGGTGGCAGACCCATCGCGTGCCGGGCACCGGGCTGGACATCACGGCCGCTCCGTCGCAGCATTTTTCCGGGCGCGGCCTGAAGGATCGCAACCTCACCCTGTGGTCGTCACTGGTGATGCAGGGCGAACGGCACAGCGTGTTCTTCAGCGGCGACACCGGCCTCACCAGCGAATACGAGACCATTCGCGACCGGCTTGGCCCGTTCGACCTGGTGATGCTGGAAGTCGGTGCGTTCCATCCCTCGTGGGGCGACATCCACCTGGGGCCGGCCAATGCACTGGCGGCGCATGACATGCTCGGCGGCGGCGTGCTGATGCCGGTGCACTGGGGCACGTTCGCGCTGTCCACGCACGCCTGGGACGAGCCGGTGGAAACCCTGCTCTCCCTGGCCGATCCGCATCGAGCACACCTGCTGCTGCCGCAGCTCGGCCAGGCGGTCGAGCCGGTGGAACGACGGCCGGTGACGCCGTGGTGGCGCCGCGGCGAAAGAGCCACGCGGAAACCCGGCATCGAGCCCGATCCCGTCGAGGCCTCCGGCGCCGATCGCCTGGCGGGTTCAGTCCCGTGGCCGCTCGACTGAGCGGATCGCACGAAGGGCAAGAGGCGAAATGGACGTCCGGCGATTCAGTACGCCGACGACTTCCGCTCCGCATCCAGCGCACGCTTGACGGTGGCCACGAACCCACGCCGCGCGGCGACCAGTTCGTCGGAGGTCGCGTGCGGCCATGCGCCCACCTGGGCGACCACCAGCTGGCGTGACGGGTCGACGTAGACCATCTGGCCGAAGATGCCGATCGCCGCATAGCTGCCGTCGGTATCCGTCCACCACAAATAGCCGTAACCGCGGTCGGGATCATCGACGCTTTCCTGGCGGCGCAGCGCGCCATCGAGCCACGCCTTGGCGATCACCGGCTTGCCCGCGATGCGCCCGCCGTCGAGCATGAACTGCCCCAGTCGCGCATAGTCGCCCAGCGTGGCGGACAAGCCGCTGCCGCCGGTGTCGCTGCCATCGCACTCGTCCTTGATCCAGTACGCATCGGCGGCCATGCCGTAGGGCTTCCAGATGGTCTGCGACAGGTAGGCGGCCAGCGAACGGTGCGTGGCACGCTGCACCAGGATGCCGAGCAGGTCGGTTTCCGCGGTGTTGTAGTTGAAGTGCGTGCCGGCCGGCCATTGCCGCGGCTGTTTCTTCAGGTACGACAGGATATGCGCCTGGCCGTCGACGCAGGTGCCGAGGTACATCTGCGCCACGTCCGACTTGGCATCGGCGTAGTCCTCGTTCCAATGCACGCCGGAGGTCATTGTCAGCAACTGCTGCACCGTGACCTTGGCGTAGGCACTGTCGCGCAACTCCGGGATGTACGTGCCCAGCGTGTCGTCCAGGCTGTGGATGTCGCCACGTTGCAACGCGATGCCCAGCAACGTGGACGTCACCGACTTCGCCACCGAGAACGACTCCCAGCGCTGCTCCGGCCCGAAGCCCAGCGCATAACGCTGCAGGCGGACACGCCCGTGCTGCAGCATCATCACGCCGGCGAGGTGGTGCTCGTCCATATAGTTGGCCAACACTCCCGACGCACCCTGCCCGCCCAACTCCAGCGGCTTGCCCTGCGGCAGCGCGTGCACATGCGTACCGTGTGCGGCACGATCGCTGGGAAACCGCTCGTACATCTGCCGGAACTGCGCCTCGCGCTGCGCCTGCGGCCAGAACAGCACGGCTTCGCGTTGCTGGCCGATGGTTTGCGTGCTTTGCGCGTGGGCGGCCGATGGCAGCGCTACAAGCAGGCATAGCGCGGTGAGCAGGCGGACGCAGAGGGTTGGACACATGGGGTGTTTGCCGAAGCGGTAGCGAAACCACCATTTTACCGACTTGTGCCGACGTCGACCGCTGCAGGAAGTGCGCAGTTCGCCCAATGCCGGGACTGAGCCGCCGACGCGCATCCGATGCGCTTCGGCTCGGGCTTTGGACTTGTGCCTTCACGCCGTCGTTCCGGACACGGTGATCCCATCAGTCTTCCATGAGCCGGCGCTGAGTGTCGGCCGCCGGTTCCCACTGGTTCGAGCGGCGCCGGCACAAGCCGGCGACGCCATGTTGCGCAACCCCAAAGGAGCTATCAATGATCAAGCGCATGCTTCCCCTACTGATCGGACTGTCGTTTTGCAGTGTCGCCCTCGCGCAGGATCCAGCTGCCACCACCCAGTCGGCGACAACGACCATCCAGACCACCACCACGGCTTCCACCTGGACCACGCAACCGCCGACCGGCGCATTGAGCGAGGAGGCCATCAAAACCGCGATCGCCAATGCCGGCTACAAGGAGGTCAAGGACCTGAAGTTCAAGGACGGCGTATGGCGCAGCAAGGCCCGCGGCGGCAACAAGCAATGGGTCGAGCTCGCCGTGGGACCGGTGAACGGCAAGGTCTACGTCAACGACGCGCCGTCCAAACTCAACAAGGACGAGATCACGGCCAAACTGACTGCGGCCGGCTACGAGGGCGTCCATGACGTGGAGTACGAGCACGGCCTGTGGAGCGCTGACGCCAAGACCAGGCGCGGCACCGACGTCGACCTGCTGGTCGATCCGGGCGATGGCAGCGTGGTAGCCAAGTCGCGCGACTGACGCGTTGCGCTTGCCATGATTACGGAAGCCCGGTGCGGAACGCATCGGGCTTTTCTTTCGATGATGTCCGCCGTCGCAAGCGGACATGCTCGGTCATCGGTTTCCCTGGCCCCTCTATCGACCCGCAGCGGGAATCATCCCGATGGTGACCATCCACGTCTCGGCCAGGGCGGGCCAGCGCGTGATCGGATTCGACGTCGGCCTCAGCCCGAACGCATGCCCGCCGTGCGCGTATAGGTGCATCTCGGTCGGCACCTTGGCGTTCTTCAGCGCGATGTAATAGGCCAGCGACTGGTTGACGCCATCCACGTAGTCGTCTTCCGCCTGCACCAGGAACGTCGGCGGCGTCTCGCGGGAGACAGGGACATTGGCATTGAACTTGTCGTCATCGGTCGCGAGATGCCCCGGATAGATGGGCATGGCGAAATCCGGCCGGGCGCTTTCCCTGTCGGCGGCGTCCACCGGGGAATACAGGCGCCGCGCAAAGTTCGTGCTGATCTCCGCCACCAGGAACCCGCCCGCCGAAAACCCGAGCACGCCAATCCTGTGCGGATCGATGTGCCATTCCGCTGCGTGATGGCGCACCAGCCGCATCGTTCGCTGCGCGTCCTCCAATGACGGCACCGACAAGGCGAAATTGTGCGGGCGGCAATCGCACTGCCATTTATAGGGCGCACTCGGGACGCGATACTTCAGCAGGACACAGGTGATGCCCCTGGACGTGAGCCAGTCGCAGGCTTCGGTGCCTTCGAGATCCATGGCCAGGATCTCGAAGCCGCCACCCGGAAACACCACGACCGCAGCTCCCGTATTGTTCCCCTTGGGCGCATAGACCGTCATCGTGGGGCGGGTCACATTGGTCACCGCAGTCACCGGCTTGCCAGCCAACAACTTGTCGCTCACCTTCGCCGTTTCCGGACCGGGAACCTGCTGTGCATCAGGCGCTGCTCCTGGCCAGATCGGTATTTGAGTGTTTCCAGCGGCGGGTTGCCAAACCGTCGTCGCTGCATGCGCGCTTGCGCATGCGACCAGCAGGCATAGGGCAATCGTGCAAAGCTTCATGACGCTCCTTCGTGTTGGCGCTCGCCAAGGTTGTGCGATCAAGACAGGAAATCGGATGCTGCACGTCGTATCGGGCCTGCCGCAGCCGCTTCCGTGGATTTCTTCGGGCAAACGCGCCAATGTCACCATAGCCTGAAGCCATGCCAATACCGACACGCCACTTGAAAACCGCGGAGATTCCCGTGAACGCAACGATGGACTCCGCCGACTGCGAGGTCGGCTATGACATCCCCGCCCTGCCGGGCATGGACGAGGCGGATATCCAGACGCCCTGCCTGGTGCTCGATCTCGATGCGCTGGAGCGCAACATCGTGAAGATGGGCAACTACGCGCGCGCGCACGGCGTGCGCCACCGCAGCCACGGCAAGATGCACAAGTCGGTCGATGTGCAGAAACTGCAGGAAAGGCTGGGGGGCGCGGTCGGCGTCTGCTGCCAGAAGGTTTCCGAAGCCGAGGTCTTTGCGCGTGGCGGCATCCGGGACATCCTCGTGTCGAACCAGGTGCGCGACCCGGGCAAGATCGACCGGCTCGCGCGCCTGCCGCGCTACGGCGCGCGCATCATCGTCTGCGTCGACGACGTGGCGAACGTGGCCGAGCTTTCGGCAGCGGCGCAAAGGCATGGCACCACGCTGGAGTGCCTCGTCGAGATCGACTGCGGCGCAGGCCGCTGCGGCGTTGCCACGAGCGGCGAAGCGGTTGCGATTGCCCAAGCGATCGACGCCGCGCCGGCCCTGGGATTCACCGGCATCCAGGCGTATCAGGGCGCCATGCAGCATCTGGAAAGCTACGCAGACCGCAAGGCGAAGCTCGACGACGCCATTGTGCTGGCGAAAGCGGTGGTCGAAGGCCTGCAGGCGGCCGGGCTGACACCCGAACTCGTCTCGGGCGGCGGCACGGGCTCCTATTACTTCGAGTCCAGTTCGGGCGTCTACAACGAACTGCAATGCGGCAGCTACGCCTTCATGGATGCGGACTACGGGCGCATCAGGGACAAGGACGGCCATCGCATCGACCATGGCGAATGGGAGAACGCGCTGTTCATCCTGACCTCGGTGATGAGCCGCGCGAAACCCGGCCAGGCCGTCTGCGACGCGGGCCTCAAGGTGCAATCGCTCGACAGCGGCCTGCCCGTCATCCACGGCCGCGACGACGTGACGTACCTCAGCGCTTCGGACGAGCACGGCGTGATCGAGGACAAGCGCGGCGTCCTGCGCATCAACGAAAAGCTGAAGCTCGTGCCCGGCCATTGCGACCCGACCTGCAACCTCCACGACTGGTACGTCGGCGTGCGCAACGGCAAGGTCGAGGTGGTGTGGCCGGTGTCGGCGCGCGGAAAGAGCTACTGACGTGCCATGCGTCACGTCGCCATGACAGCGTGCCGCTCATTACAATTTCGCCTTCTTTCGTGGAAGGTCGACCGCATGACTATTCGTTCACGCCGTGCTCTGGTGAGCCGCATGCTCATCCTGGTGCTACTCTTCGCGCCAGTCGTCGCCATCGCCCAGGCCGTGACCGGCGTGGGATTCCAAACGATCGCGATTCACGACCCGGTCAACGGCGGTACGACGCCCGGCTACGTGTTCTATCCGTCCGCGCAACCTTCGAAGACCACCTGGCGCGGACCTTATGAATTGCACGCCACGCCCGACGCACCACCCATCGCCGGCGCCAGGCCGCTGGTGGTGATCTCGCACGGCCACGGCGGATCGGACCTGGGCCATCACGATCTCGCGGCGTACCTGGCGAGCCACGGCTTTGTGGTGGCGACGCTGGAACACCCCAAGGACAATTTCCACGACATGAGCGGCGTCGGAACCGCAGCCGTGCTGGCCGGCCGGCCGATCCAGGTAAAGGCCGCGATCAGCGAACTGCTGCACGATCCGCACTGGAAGACGCTGATCGATCCGAACCGGATCGGCGTCACCGGTTTTTCCGCCGGCGGCTACGCCGCGCTGATGGTCGTGGGCGCGGTGCCACGTTTCGATCTCTACGTCGGCTACTGCGAACGCCATCCCCAGGACCCGGACTGCGGACTGCTGCAGAAACTCCAGTCCCAAGGCACCGCGACGGCGGCCCTCGCCGCACTGCAGGCAGGCGTCGACCGCTGGGGCAAGCCCGACGATCCGCGCGTGAAAGCCGCCTTCGCCATGGCGCCACTGAGCCTGGTGTTCGACAAGGCCGGTCTTGCCCACGTCGATCGCCCGGTTTTCCTCTATTACGGCCAAGACGACCGGGTGCTGCTGCCGCAGGAAAACGTCCTGCACATCGCACCGCTGATCAAGACGCTCGCCGGCATCACGATGATTCCCAAGGCGGGGCATTACGTGTTTCTCTCGCCGTGCTCGCCGCAGCTCGCCAAGGGCGCACCGGACATTTGCAAGGACCCGTCGGGCGTCGATCGCGTCGCGGCGCACCAGCGCATCAACGCCAGCGCACTGGCGTTCTTCCGCAAGACGCTGGGCGCCGCAACGCACTGAGCCTCCGTGCTCGTCGACCGTCAGGGGAACCGCCTGGGCAGCGCGGCCAGAACCCGGCCGTCAACCTGGGGCAATGAAAGTGGCAACGGGACGACGGTTTATGCCGGCTGGTAGACGGCTGCCACGGCGCCAGAGGCGAAGGGGGTCATACTGACCAGGCGCAGATCAACCGGGCTGCGCAGTGCCGAGAACAGCGACAGGCCTTGGCCCAACACCACCGGGTGAATGCCCAGCCGGTATTCGTCGACGAGGCCTGCGGCGATGAGGCTTTGGGCGAACCGGGCGCCGCCATGCGCAAGGATGTAGTTGCCCGGCTGTTCCTTCAGCCGCAGGACTTCCTCCACAAGATCGCCGCTTGCCACCGTGGGGTCGGCCCAGGACTGCAGGACCGCCGTTGTCGGCGTGGCGCCATGCCGCCCCGCATTACGCGCTTTCGCTTCGGCGAGCACCGGCGACGGATCCACCGGTGTGTTCTTGATCCCCGTCCTCGAAAAAATGACCTTGGGGATGTCGTTCATCGGCGCTGCGATCGGCATGTCCGAATAAGGCCAGAACGCCGCCATGTCGTGATAGCTGCGGCTCCCCATGATGTGCACGCCGGCTCCGCGCAGCGTATCGAGCACCCACGCCGTGGAATCGGCGCCGCCCGATGACCGGAAGATCCAGTCGGCCTCGCCGTTCGGCCCGGCGACAAAGCCGTCCAGGGAAACGGACATCTTCAACACGAGCTTTCTTCTTGTTGCCGTTGAGCTGGCCATGGTTCCTCCGTAATCTTGCGATGGTTCGTGGACCGAGGATGCCAGCGTTGGTTCTGGCCTCTTCAAAGCAACGACGAACGGCGGAAGCACGTTTCGACATGGTCCGAGGTACCTGCCCGGCATGCTCTTGGTCGTGGCCTGCATGACTGCACTGGCCTTTCGTTCCGAGCCTTGCTCGCCGATCACTTCGCCCTGGCAACAGTTAGGATATCTCCCACCCTACAAAGCTGTGTGCGCCATGAGTAACGTCCTTACCATCCATGAGTTCAGCGATGAGCTCGCGGTTCACTTCCGTGACATCAATGCGGAATGGATCCATGCCATGTTCCGCCTCGAGGAAACCGATCGGGATGTGCTGGAGAACCCCCGCGCGAAGATCATCGACGCGGGTGGCGTCATTCTCTTCGTCGAGGCAAGCGGACTCGGGATCGTCGGCGCGTGCGCCCTTCAGAAGACGGGGGCTACCAGCTACGAGCTCACCAAGATGGGTGTGCGCGAGTCGGCACGCGGCATGAAGGCCGGGGAGTTCCTGCTATCCGCGGTCATCGACCGGGCAAGGTCGCTGGGAGCCGAGCCCCTGTACCTGCTCACCAACGCCAAATGCGCCGCTGCCATTCATCTGTACGAGAAGCTTGGCTTCCAGCACGACGCTGAAATCATGGCGCGGTATGGAGCGCGCTACGAAAGGTGCGACGTAGCGATGCGCTACCACGCAGAAGCCTTGTGATAGGCAAGCCTTGTGGCCTCCAGCCCTGGCCTGCACTCCGCCTGGGGTGGCGGACATTCGACGCAGCCCGCTAGGGATTGTTCCCCGGCGAAAACAGGCCTCGCTGTCCGCGCAACACAAATCCACCACGCGTTCCCCCAATCCGTGAATTGCCGAATGACAAGACTCCACGCGAGCGCGAATACGTGAAGCTGGTTCCCGTGTGGTAAAGCCTCGACGACGAACAAGTGACACGAATGGTGTCGCCTTCAGGCTTGCCGACTTTCTTGCAGGACAAGCCTTTGTATGTCCATTGCTTCATCGACATGGACTTGGGAATGATGATGTCTAACGGGCCCTCGAGACAAAGGAAAGTATCGTTTCCGCAATCCTCGTAAAAGCCGCCAAAATCGCCATCCATGGGGACATGCACATCGCGCTTGTCCTGGATGCCGACGTAACCGGTATCGCGATTGACTACCACGGCTCTGTTGTCACCCGCATCCGTCGCATCATAGATATAGCCCTTGCCATTCTCGGCACCGTGAGCAGCGAGGGCCAGGCATGCGGCCAGGGCAACAACGGTCATCACAAGGGTTGCATTGGGTCGCATGGCTATTTGCTTCCTTCGCAGAGTGCTGCTGGATGCAGCGTATGAATGCGGTTACTTCCCTTCGGCGTTTAACGCTGCGTTGAAGCGCAGCGCGCTATCCGTCCCATCTGCGATCATAAAACTTCAACCCCGCCGCGCGGGCAGGAACCGGCTGTTGCGCAGCAGGCCCGCCGAGACCAGCGACACCAGCACGCCGACCGGGAAGATCTCCGCGAAGGTCATCGGCAGGCGGAACATCGGGTTCGCGTACTGCACCTTGAACGCTTCCATGTCGGCAGTCAGCTTCGCCAGCGCCTCGGCGCTCGCGCCCTTGGCCTTTTCGCTCGCGATGATCGCGTTCGAATAGGAGGTGGCGAAATCCATGTGCGTCATCGCCTGCAGCGCTTCCCACGCGAGCACGTAGATGATCCCGGCGATGAAGCTGACGCCCAGGCCGATCCCGAACGCCGGCCAGAATCCGATCACTCCGCCGCGGTCCACATCCCGATACCGCTTGATCCCCACGAACACCGCGCTCAGCGCGATCAGCATGGTCGTGTAGCCGATCAGCATGCCGTACTTCAGCGGCGGCATCCCGTCGAACCCGAGGAAGGTGGCGAACATCAACCCGCCGACGACCACGCCCGCGATGACGCCGTATTTCAAGATCGTGATCCACATGAGCCGTTCCCCTTTGATGGTTGGTGTCGCCATTGACCCGCCGTACCGTCCGCCCTGGCAATCACCCGAACGGGTGAATTTGGCCGATTCCCCCGAATGCACCGCCCTCAGGGCACGATCCCCAACTCGCGCGCCCGGCGGATCGCCTCGGTGCGCCGCTTCGCGCCCAACTTCTCGAACAGCCGCGCCACGTGCGTCTTGACCGTGTTCGGCGACACGTGGAGGTGCGCGGCGATCTCCTTGTTCGAGTGGCCGGCGGCCAGTTCGTGCAATACCTCCAGCTCCCGCCCGCTCAGGCCCAGCGCCGCCTGCGCCTTCGGATTGCCGTCGAAGGCGGCCGGCGGTGGCGCGGCGAACACCCGCACGCCCAGCACGATGCCGAGCACCAGGAACGCGGCCGCAACCAGGAACAGGTAGACGTCGCCCGCATGCATCCGCACCAGGCGCTGGTAGTCGAGCCACTGCAGGGCCAGCGTTCCCGCCGCCAGCAGCGCCCCGTAACCGACCACCCGCTTCCACATCGCCGCCTCCGCCCGCCCCCGCGCGCGGTCATCTTAGCGCCGGCCCGCCGGAGCGCACGCGCACGGCCGTGCGCCGGCGGTGATAAAGACCGCCGGTGAGCCTATGATCGTCCCCACCCGCCTGCCGGAGCCTCAGCGATGAAAACCATCACTGCCCTGCTTTTGGCCAGCACGCTCGCCTGCGCGTCGGCCGCTTCCTCCCAGGAAATGCATTCGCATCCGGCACCGGAAAAACTGGGCCGGGTCAGTTTCCCCACCTCCTGCGCACCCGCGGTATCGCACGACTTCGAACGCGCCGTCGCCCTGCTCCACTCCTTTGCCTATACCGCCTCGGAGCAAGCCTTCCGGGAGGTCGCCGACGCCGACCCTTCCTGTGCCATGGCGCACTGGGGCATCGCGATGTCCCATTTCCACCCGTTGTGGAGTCCGCCCGCCCCGGACGAGTTGGCCAAGGGCGAAGCGGAAGCCATCCGGGCGACCCGCCTGGGCGCGAAGACCGCGCGCGAACGCGCGTTGATCGCTGCGATCGCGGCCTATTACCACGATGCCGCGCACGTACCGCCGCCCGCCCGGGCCAAGGCCTATGCGGCAGCCATGGCTGTCGCGGCCAGCCGCTACCCGGCCGACACCGAAGTCCAGGTGCTCTACGCCTTGTCGCTCCTGGCCACGGCCTCCCCGCAGGACACATCGCACGCCAACCAGAAACAGGCCGGCGCCATCCTGGAGCCGATCTACAAGACACACCCCGATCACCCCGGCGTAGCCCACTACCTCATCCACGCTTACGACAGCGCAGAACTGGCGCCGAGCGGCCTGGCTCCGGCGCGCGCCTACTCGAAGATCGCGCCTTCGGCACCGCATGCGCTGCACATGCCATCGCACATCTTCACGCGGCTGGGCCTGTGGGACGACTCCATCGCATCGAACCTGGCGGCGCGCGCCGCGGCGCACAGCCAGGGCGACGTTGGCGAGGAACTCCATGCGATGGACTACCTCACCTACGCGTATCTCCAGCGCGGCCGGCGCGCCGACGCGGAACAGGTGGTGCGTTCGCTTGACGGCATGGGCGTCCACGCCGGTGCCGAGTTCAAGGTCGGCTACGCCGCCACGGCCATGCCGACCCGCCTCGCCATGGAAGGCCGCCAGTGGACCGTCGCCTCGCGCCTGCAGGCAGGCGACGGCGCGGCGCCCGAGGTGGCGGCCATCGTCTATTGGGCCCGCGCGGTGGCCAACGCGCGCTCCGGGCAAGCCAAAGCCGCCGATGCCGACATCGCGCGATTGGACGCCTGTCGGCAGCAGTTGCTGGCCAGCAAGAAAGATTACTGGGCGACCCAGGTCGACATCCTCGGGAAGGAAGCCAGGGCCTGGCAGTCAGCGGCCGGCGCGCACCCCGACGATGGCGTGGCGACGCTCCGGCGGGCGGCCGACCAGGAAGACGCCATCGAGAAATTGCCGGTGACGCCAGGCCCGATCATTCCCGCACGCGAGCAGCTTGGCGACCTCTACCTGCAACTGCACAAGCCGCAGGACGCCCTCGACGCCTACAAAGCCGCCTTGGCAGCGGCGCCGGGCCGACGGGCAGCACTCCACGGCGCGGCCCTGGCCGCCGACGCGGTCGGCGATAGCCACACGGCGAGCCAGATGCGGCAGCTTTTGTCGCGCTAGGGTCGAGGTGCCGGTGACGGACCCGGGCATCTACGCTGTTGCGCTTTGAAAGAAGGTGCCAGACCGGGCAACGGAGCCAGGCCACCGGTGGTCACGCCTCAATCGAAATGCTCCATATCGTCCGGCAAGCCCAGCCAGGAATGCCGACGTTGCTCATAGACCGACACCCGCGGCGGTGGAAAGCCCGGGTCCGCAAAGGCGCCGACCGCCACGGTGACGAACCCCGGCAGCGCGTCGGCCTGCCAGCACACGGTGGCGCCGCAGTCGCCGCAAAACCGGAACCGGGCAATGCTGCCGCTGTCGCCGGCCTGGGCGTATTCCCTGCTCTGCCCCTCGATCGTCACCGCATCCAACGGGAACCGCGCCTGCATCCCGAACACGCTGCCCGTGCGCTTCTGGCACGCCAGGCAATGGCAGATCGAGACCCGCACCGGCTCGCCGCGCGTGCGGACGACGAGCTTTCCACAGCTGCATGTTGCTTGACGGTCGGTCATGGAAGCTCCAATGGAATTGAGCAGCACCAGGGTTTCCGGGCCTATCGTTGGGCCCGCCGCGACAAGTCTAGTTCGGCGATTTACAACAATTCAAACGGCTGTAAGTGAACCTGACCCCGTTCTTCGTAAAGTGCGCTCTGACCCCGGGTTTCGCATCTTGACGACGACCTTGCCCTTCGCGCGTCCTGCTTCGAGGTAAGCCAGTGCCTCGTTGGTTGACTCGAACGGAAAGACGCGATCGATCACGGGGCGGATGGCCCCGGCCTCGATGAGTCGGGTGATCTCGCGCAACTGAAGTCCATGGGGCCGCATGAATAGGAACGAATACTTCAGATCGCGACGGGCTGCCTTTTTTCTGACTCCCGCACTCAGCAGACGGACAATGAGCCTCACGAACCACGGCGCTCCAATACCTTTTGCGAACGCGGGATCAGGAGGGCCGGAAATCGAGATCAGTGTCCCGCCGGGTTTCAGCACGCGCAGGGATTTCTCCAGCGCCACCGCATCCTGGCTATGCAGGACCACATCGTAGTTCTGCAGCACTTTCTCGAAATCGTCTTTCTTGTAGTCGATGACGACGTCTGCGCCGAGGCTCTTCACCAGGTCGGTATTGGCGCTGCTCGTCGTGGTGGCTACCGTGGCCCCGATATGCCTGGCCAATTGAATGGCGAAGGTGCCGACGCCGCCAGACCCCGCCTGGATGAAGACCTTCTGCCCCTTCTTCACGTTGGCTCTTTCAACCAAAGCCTGCCAGGCCGTCAAACCGACCAGCGGGATCGATGCCGCTTCTTCCATGGTGATGTTCCTGGGTTTGGGCGCGACATCGTTTTCATTCACGGCAATGAACTGCGCAAACGTGCCGATGCGGCGATCAGGCACCCGCGAACAGACTTCATCACCCACCTTGAATTGCCGAACCCGCGATCCAACGCGAGTCACGACGCCGGCCACGTCATGGCCCAGCACAAGCGGCATGCCGTAAGGCAGGATCAGCTTGAACTCGCCGCTTTTGATTTTGGAATCCAGCAGATTCAGACCTGCGGCGTGAACCTCGATCAGCACATCGTCGTCGCGAAGCTCGGGCTCCGGCATGTCGCCTAACCGCATCGGACCCTTCTTGCTGTACCCATCAATGATGAATGCCTTCATGGTGCTTCTCTCTCGTAGATGTATCGGGTGAGGCCAGTTGTCGTCCGCACTGCTTGCTGATGCGACGATCACCGAGCCGCTTCAATCGAACGGCAATCCTCTGACGCCGTATGTATTGAACATCCAGCACATGCAGCATGTTGCACCTCCGCATGGGTGATGGCATCGAGTTTCTTCACGCCACGCGCAAAAGAAAAAGCCCCGATGCGGGGCTTTTCTTGCAGCATGCCGGGAGCGAGGGCGATCAGGCCGCCGCAGGTTCGGCCGGGGTGACGGGCGCCGAAAGCGTGCGCGGGCCGCGGGCGAAGCGGGTAGCGAGCATCTTGCGCAGGTCGTCCACACCCTGCCCCTTGCCCGTGACCTTGAGCACGGCGTAACCCTCCAGCGCATTTGTCATCAGGTCGCTGCCCACCGCCATCTGCGTGTCGTCGCCGCGCTGGCTCAGCTTGGACAGCCGCGCCAGGCGCGGACGCAGCGCATCCAGCGTGGCCAGGTCGCGGCGGTAGGCCGGCAGGTCGAAATTGGCGGGCAGGATGGTGAGGTTCTCGCCGAACACCGCATCGGCCTTGCGGCAGAACGCCTCGGACTTGTCGCCCATCTTGATGAGCTGCTGGCGCTGGTCCGGGGTGAGCGCCAGCAAGCCGGCCAGGCCGGTTTCCAGCGAGGCAAGGGCGGCGTCGATGGCGGCGAGCGTATCGGCGGTGAAATCGAGATCGACCAGATTCTGGGTCATGTGGCAATACTTCCTTGAGACGCCGGCCAGCTGCCGGCTTGCGCAGGCTACCGACCTGAACCGCCCGGCCGTGTGGCTTCGGACCTTGCATGCCTGTCGGAATAATCCGAAATACCCCGCGGGATGCGCGGACACGGCGGCAAACGGTCTACCTGCGACCCCGCAAGTGCCGCTCGTGACGTTCGCCACCCTCGCCTGCAACCGCCCGGACTCCGGCTGCAAGGGATTCACCCTCGCCTGCGACCCTGCGAGCTTCGCGCGCAAGCCATCCACTTCTGCCCGCAAGCGAAAAACTCCGAAGCGCAAGGTCAAAAGCCTCGGACCGCGAAGGTCTCCGACTGCGAACGTGAGGGCCAAACAGTCGCCCGCGACCGAAAAACGTTCGCGGTCAACCCGGAAAGCCTAGCGTGCGGCGCTCTGGACCTTGTCGCTGCGAGGTCGTGAGGGTTGAATGCGAAGGTTTGGGGGTTGGACAGAAAGGACGGAGCCTTGCGTGCAACGGTTTGGGCGTCGCGCGCAAGGCTTGGGAGGTTCGGGCTTGGGAGTTTTGGGGTTGCGGGTGAGTCTGTGGACCTTGGTTGCTGAGTCAAAGGCTAGGATGCTGGGCGCGCCTGGAATTGTCCCTGGCACCGTTTCCTCAGTCCTTGGCACCGTTTCCTCAGACAGAAAGAACGAAGCCTTGCATGCAACGGTTTGGGCGTTGCACGCAAGGCTTGGAAGGTTCGAGCTTGGGAGTTTTTGGGTTGCGGGTGAGTCCGCGGACCTTGGCTGCCGAGTCAGCGCCCGGGACGCTGGGCTCACATTGCATTGTCCCTGACACCTTTTCCCTACTTTCTTGAATGAATTGTTAGGCCTACAGCCCAATTTGCTTCTCGATATAGGCTTGTAGTAGTCCTGCTGCGATGTCGCCTGCCTTCTTTCCGGCACCGATCAAGAAGGCCTTGAGTTTTTGCTTTGCTGACAGGCGATCTTCTCTTTTCGCGTCGGGGTCAATCAACTCATAGACCGACGACGTCAGCTCCGCAGCGCGAGATCCGCCATGCAATTGAATAAGCTCCAAAAGCTGCGAAGCTTCTAGGCCGATCTGCGTGTTTCCGGACACTTCTTGAGCAACGATCCCAGTAACGGACTGAATGATCTGTGGCCTGTAGTCAATGCGGATGGAAGGGGTGCCACGTGATGGGCTGGAAATTGTACCGACGGCAGATGAAGCTCCCGCTACAGCTGGTAAGGAACTGTCGATGAGTCGATAAATTTCTTCCCAAACCTCAGGATCGGAGATGTCCGTCAGCTCCTCCTCCATTCTGTGCCTAATCGAAAGAAGGCGGCGTTCACGTTCTTGTTTCAGATCAATATGAAGCCTACGAGCCTCTTTGGAGTACTTGTCGACAATGCCTTGAATTGTTCTTTGATCGATGTCACGGGCGGCTAGCAACGCCATTGCCCTTTTGGGTTCAATCAGTGCCAAGTCGAACGTTTCTGTAAACTGTGCAAACTCGGATGCTAGCGCTGACGGATCAAAACTTCTGTCGGCGAAGAATTCGTGTACGACTCCCTGTCTTGTGGAGTATTGCTCGTGACTTACACGAAGGCCGCTCACTTTGTTTAGATAGTCGCGGAATAGTTGCAGTAGCTTCTCGGCTTCTGCAGCCCACATCCGCTCTGACGGAATGTAGATTCGAAAGACAAGATTCTTCTCGTTCTGATCGATGAAAGATGACGCCAGCACGCTAAGTTCCGCATTTGTTCTATAAGGCGTTACAGTTATGTCGTGCTGTTCGAAGAGCTTCGTAACGTGACTGAGCGCGGCCTCGCTCGGAGGCGAGAAGTAGCTCGCCATATCAAAGTAGTCGTCCTTCTCTTCATTCTGTGGTTTTTCAGATGGAACTCCCGTTAGGAGCGATTCGTGCGCGAAAAGGATGTAAGGGGCGTGCTTCATTCGTTCGAGAAGTTTCGCAGCAATTGCTGAGTATTCAGGTCTTACGAGTAGTTCAAAAGTTGTGTTCGTAAGCTTCCCAAGGGTTCCGATTAGGTCGCTGGACTCCATAATTTCTAAGATAAGCTCCCAGTTCTCGACCTTAGACTCAAGACGCTTCTTTCGATACTCAACGCCCGAGGCTTTCAACTTACTGGTAGCGCCATCTCGATCCGCCTCTCCGAGAAACAGGAAGAACGGAGTTTTTGTCTGCGGAACCATCGATGGTGTGTCCGTGTAGGTCTAACTTCTGAATTAAGCCGACCCGCGAAGCGGGTTCGGCTTGAATGAATTGTTAGATTAACTGCCGTGCTGCAACAGTTGAATTATCTGAGCTAGCTGCGGAATCCCTACCGCAACCGTGACTAAATTTGCTGCGGCCCCAAGACAGTCTAGGAGGCTCTTGCCCAGTTCGTGATCTTTCAGGAAGCCTCTGTACTCACTATCGATGTACGCGTGACCTATCGTTGCCTCGATTCTCTCCAAAATGGGTTCTGCACCCGTAATGAAGTAGTCGTCTAGTGCGGCAATGAGATCGTGTAGCTGTAACACAACGTACGATTTCAGCCTAGGAGGTAAGTCGGATAGCCGAACTTTCTCCAACAGCTGCTCGAAGTCCTCTCGTAATCCCTGTAGTTCATCTACATCTAGTTGTCTTGTCTTGATCTGAGTTTCAAGAAGTGTTGACGCTAACGCCAGATAATTAGTTATGTGTGCATCAATGCGGCTGACAAAAACCTCCCACTTCTCCGAAAATTTGTGGGTGATGAACGCAGCATAAAATTGATCAGAAATGTGTTGCACTACACTAGGGCTCGTTTCAACGCTATTGGCTAAGGTCGTCGTTATTTGTTCTGGAAGAGCGATCATCTTGCCCATGCGTGAGAGTAAGAGAGCCGGATTCTTCTTTGTGTTGAGAACCTGCTCCCACGCGTGGATGCTGGAAGTATTTGGATCGATGCTCTTGGCTTTGACAAGAAGCGCAAGGAGTCTAGATGCTGCGTTGTCGTGCGCCATGATGTGTCTCGGTTGATCTAACGCTTATTAGACCCCATATCGAGGCATATGCACGGAATCCTCACCCTCCCGTACGGCTTCGTCAAGACGACCAATTCCGTAGCGGGACAAAAGGTTGGCGGATGTCCGAGGCGTCTCGGTCTAGAGAGAAGAACTTTGCATATCCCGCGAACTGAAGCGCTATTCCTTATCGCCCCTGAAATGAAGGAATAAACCGTATGGTCACGCGTTGGCGGCACGACCGACTGGCCGTAGCCGGACATCCGCAACGCACCACCTTCCCCGATCCTCAAAGCTCCACGCAATCAAACCGCCGATCCGCCTCAACGTCCTGCTCATAATCCACATCCCCCCGATCAAACCCGAACAGCTGCAAAAACTCGTGCTTGTACCCCGCGTAGTCGGTGACCTCGCGCAGGTTTTCGGTGGTGACGGTAGGCCAGATCGTCTTGCAGGGGATCTGCACGTCGTCGCGCAGCTCCCAATCGTCCAGGCGCAGGCGGCCTTCGTCGTCGGTGGGCGCGGGGGCGCCGTCGGCGCGGTAGAGGCGGTCGTGGAACAAGCGGTTGGCCTGCTCGATCGGGTTTTCGTGGATGCCCTTCTCCTTCATGATCTTGAAGGCGATGGACACGTACAGCGGGATCACCGGGATGGCGGCGCTGGCCTGGGTGACGACGGACTTCATCACGCCGACGTACGCGTCGAGGCCGGGGTGGCGGCTGCGCAGTTGCCTGGCGGTGTTGTCCAGGTGCTGCTTGGCCTGGCCCAGGGTGCCGTGCCAGTACATCGGCCAGGTGATCTCGGTGCCGATGTAGCTGTAGGCGACGGTCTTGGCGTGCTCGGCCAGTACGCCGGCGGCGCTCAGCGCGTCGATCCACAGCGCCCAGTCCTCGCCCCCCATCACGGTGACGGTGTCCTTGATTTCCTGCTCGGTGGCCGGCTCGACGGTGGCCTCGATCACGGTGTCCTTGTTGGTGTCGACCGAGGTGTTGTGGAACGGCTCGCCGATGGTCTTGAGCGCCGAGCGCACCACTTCGCCGGTGTCCGGCAGCTTGCGCACCGGCGAGGCCAGCGAATAGACCACCAGGTCGATCGGGCCGCCCATCTCGTTCTTGATGATCTCGATGGCCTTGGCGCGGGTCTCGTTGGCGAACGCGTCGGCGTTGATCGACTTGCTGTACAGGCCCGCGGCTTTGGCCGCCTTGTCGAACGCGGCGGAGTTGTACCAGCCAGCGGTGCCGGTCTTCTCATGGCTGCTGGGCTTCTCGAAGAACACGCCCAGCGTGGCGGCGCCGTAGCCGAACGCGGCGGTGATGCGCGAGGCCAGGCCGTAGCCGGTGGAGGCGCCGATCACCAGCACGCGCTTGGGCCCTTTGCTGGCATCGTGGCCCGCGGCCTGGGTGACCTTGATCTGGTCGAGCACGTTGTGCTCGCAACCGATCGGGTGGGCGGTGATGCAGATGAATCCGCGGACTTTGGGCTTGATGATCACTCGGGTGGCTCCTGCTGGTATTCGGCTGCCGGTATCGGGCATTCCGCCATATTAACCAAGCGGGAGGCCCATGCGCTGCCGTAGGGAGTATCGGGTGACCCGGTTTTATTCGTCATTCCGGCCTTCGTCGGGATGACGGTGTGGGGGTTTTGCTCGTCATCCCTGCGAAGGCAGGGATCGCAGTTGCTGTTGCGAAAGGCTGAAGGGATGGCTGGCTTTGTCGATGAAGAGCTGAAGTGCGATGACCAGCTTCGCTGTTGAAGTGCGATTCCGGCCTTCGCCGGAATGACGGTGTTGGGGTTTTGCTCGTCATCCCTGCGAAGGCAGGGATCGCAGTTGCTGTTGCGAAAGGCTGAAGGGATGGCTGGCTTTGTCGATGAAGAGCTGAAGTGCGATGACCAGCTTCGCTGTTGAAGTGCGATTCCGGCCTTCGCCGGAATGACGGTGTTGGGGTTTTGCTCGTCATCCCTGCGAAGGCAGGGATCGCAGTTGCTGTTGCGAAAGGCTGGAGGGATGGCTGGCTTCGTTGTTGGAGAGCTGAAGTGCGATGACCAGCTTCGCTGTTGAAAAGCTCCTCCGGCCTTCGCCGGAATGACGGTGTGGGGGTCCGCCTTGAACGAATGACTGGCCCGCATGATCTCGTACCCGAATCGCGCGGATCACTCCTGTGCCGGTGTGGCGGTCATGTGGAAGAGTCCCCAACCATGGCCGTCCGGGTCGACAAAGCTGTGCGAGTACATGAAGCCCAGATCTTCCGGCTTGTCGTAGGTCGAACCGCCCGCGGCGAGCGCCTTGGCCACGAGACCATCGACCTCGTCGCGACTCTCGCAATGGAGGTTGAGCAAGACTTCGACGGCCTTGCTCGTGTCGCAGATGGCTTTGGGCGTGAAGTCACGAAACCTGGCATGCGTAGCCAGCATCACGTAGATCGTGTCGCTGACGACGATGCACGCGCCAGAGTCATCGCCCATCTGCGGGTTCCGTGAAAAACCGAGTGCCTCGAAGAAGGCCAGCGACTTCGGCAGGTCGGCGACCGGGAGGTTGACGAATATTTGTTTGCTCACGGTTCTATCCTCTATGTCGGTGGCTGTGTGGATATTCGCTGCGACTTGACGCTGGAGTGAAGCAGCGGCTTAGACGTCCGCCTTGAACGAGATGTCAGGGTCGATACTAGTCAATGCAGAGACCTCCGACCACGACGCCTCGCTCAATCCTGTTGTAGCAGCCGTACACGTCATGTGTGTCCCTTTGGCAAGTCCCGGTTGAGTGAGAGCCAACCATACTGCGCTCCGACGCCTTGCACAGTCCTCGGCACTCGGATTTATCCGAGCAGACCTTACCCGCATCTTGGAACGGTTTGACGCATGCAGGTGTGCCGTACATGCCAACGTCACGGATAGCACCACCCTCAGATTTGCATTGCTCCTGATCGATCTCGGCTAGGGCGGCAGCGCGTGAGCGCTCCACGCTCTTCTGCATCCGCCAATTTTGCCAAGAGCTACAGCCGCACATGAGAGATACGGCAATCAGAACTATGAGTGCGCGATTGCTCAACATGAGGCCTACGCCAAGTGGATTTCGAAATGAAGTCTAATCCTGCAACCTGTCCCGGAAAATCACATTCCCTTGTGGACTTCGTTGTCCAGGAACCCATGGCCTGGCTTCCTTGTTGCAGCTTGAACCTGCCACCCAGTCTCGCAGCCCAGTCTCGCAGCACGTCAGCGCGAGGCAGCCGCGGCATTCAGGGCCGCGACAATGCCTCGTACCTGCTCGACATCACTGCGCAACTCCCCGCCCTGCATGTCCTTCAGCAACGCCGGCTGCCATTGCATGGCGGACGGATGCTGCCGTTTCGCCGACGCGTGGAACTCGGTGGCGCCGGTGATCTCGTGCAACTTGCCGATGTTCCAGGCATCCACCCCAGCGCCGGGCATCACGACGATGCGCCCGGCCGCGAGCTCGACCAGCTGACGAATCAACCCCGCTCCCTCGATGGCGCTGGCTTGCGCACCTGACGTCAGCACGCGTTCGCAACCCAGCGCGATCAGGGTATCCAGTGAGGCCAACGGATCGTGCGCGAGGTCGAAGGCGCGGTGGAAGGTGACGCCGAGTTTGCCGGCGGCGGCGATCAGTGCGCGGCAGCGTGGCATGTCCACCCGGCCATCGGCATCGAGCACGCCGAGCACCACGCCGTCGCAGCCCAGCGCCACGCAGGCCTCGATGTCGCGCTGCATGACCTCGCATTCCAGCTCGCCGTAGAGGAAGTCGCCGGCGCGCGGGCGGATCAGCACGACCAGCGGGATGCGCAGGCGTTCGCGGGCCAGCGCGATCTGCGCGTGCGACGGCGTGAGGCCGCCCAGTTCCAGCGCCGTGCAGAGTTCGACCCGCCCCGCCCCACCTTCCTGGGCGGCCAGCGCGGAGGCGACCGAGTTGGCGGCGATTTCAAGCATCATGGGCAAGCGGGATCATGAGTAGCTCGTCGTGTAGACGCTTTGCGAGGGGATCAGGGCGTCCTGCTTTTTCGCATCGCACACGGCATAGGAGAAGCCGTGCTGGATGGCGTAGGCGCCCACCTCGCCGTCGCGGTTCATGGCGAGGAAACCGACCTGCAGGGTCTTGGAGGCTTCGCGGCGCTTCTTGACGATGCGCATCACCGCTTCCTTGCAGGCCTCGTGCGGCGAGCGGCCCTGGCGCATCAGTTCGACGACGAGAAAGCTGCCGGCGTTGCGGATCACTTCCTCGCCCACGCCGGTGGAAGTGGCGCCACCGACCTCGCCATCCACGTACAGGCCAGCGCCGATGATCGGGCTGTCGCCGACGCGGCCGCGCATCTTCCACGCCATGCCGCTGGTGGTGCAGGCGCCAGCCAGCTTTCCGTGCGCATCCAGCGCCAGCATGCCGATGGTGTCGTGGTTGTTCGCACCGCCGGGCATGCCGGGGCCGCCGCCCTTGCCGTAGTCGTGCACTTCGCTGTTGATCGAGGGTTGGTACTTCGCCGTCTTCAGCCATTCGTGCCAGGCCTGCTCGGCTTCGGGCGTGAGCAGGTCCTGCTTCTTGAAGCCCTGCTCCAGCGCGAACTGCAGCGCACCCTCGCCGACCAGCAGCACGTGCGGCGTGCGCTCCATCACCCGCCGGGCCACCGAGATCGGATGCTCGATGTGCTCCAGGGCGGCCACCGCGCCGCAGCTGCCGTCGGCGTCCATGATGCTGGCGTCGAGGGTGACGTGGCCGTCGCGATCGGGATAGCCACCCTTGCCCACGCTGTGGTTTTTCAGGTCCGACTCGGGCACCTGCACGCCGAGCTCGACCGCGTCCAACGCATGGCCGCCCTTGCCGAGGATCGTCCACGCCGCCCGGTTCGCCGCCACGCCGAAGTCCCAGGTCGAAACCACCCGCACGGTCGCCGTCGCCGGCGTCCGCGGCGCGGGCCCTGCAACCAGCTTGCCGCTTCGGTTTAACGGTCCGGCGGCCAGCTTGCCGCCCCAGGCCAGCATCGAGGCCGACGCTCCCAGCACGGATGCCTTGAGGAACTGCCTGCGGTCAGTCATCACTTTCTCCCGGTCACGAAAACAAAAACCCCGCACAGGATGCGGGGTTTCGTTCTTGCTATGCAACGTATGCCTGGCGGATCAGCCGGCCACTTCGACTGCCGATGCCTGGGCGCCCTTCGGGCCCTGCGTCACTTCGAACTGTACGCGCTGACCTTCCTGCAGGCTGCGGAAGCCCTTGGAGTTGATCGCCGAAAAATGGACGAACACGTCCGCACTGCCATCCTCGGGCGCGATGAACCCGAACCCCTTGGCATCGTTGAACCATTTGACCGTACCGAAACTCATTGCGTGAACCTCTGGATCCATGGAATGGGTGCGCCAGGATCTGCGCTGAACCACTGTTCTCCCCCTCGGTTCGCCGCCCTGGCCCGGGGGAAAGTATCAATATGTGAAGGCCGAGTGCAATACGAAAATATCCGGACGGCCCGCTGGCTCGTCGCGACGCTCAGCTTTTCAGCATCGCGGCGAGGATGCGCGGCACCTCGGCGGTGGCCGCCGCCAGGTGCGCGAAGATTTCCTCGATGCTGATCTCTGCCTCGTCGCCGCAGCCGGCGGCGAAGTTCGCCACCAGCGCCAGGCAGGCGTATTGCAGTTCCAGCTCGCGCGCCAGCGCCGCCTCGGGCATGCCGGTCATGCCGACCAGGTCGCAACCGTCGCGCTTCATCCGCGCGATCTCGGCGCGGGTTTCCAGCCGCGGTCCCTGCGTGGCGCCGTAGCAGCCGCCGCCGATCACCTCGACGTTCACTGTGCGCGCGGCCGCCAGCAGTTGCAGGCGCAGCGATTCGGTATACGGCTCGCTGAAGTCGATGTGCTTCACCTCGGCGCCCTCGACATCGCAGTAGCTGGTGTAGCGGCCGTGGGTGTAGTCGATCAGCTGGTCGGGCACCACGATCACCCGCGGCCCCATGTCGCCGCGGATGCCGCCCACCGCGTTGACCCCGATCACCCGGCGCGCGCCGAGGCTGTGCAGCGCCCACAGGTTCGCGCGGTAGTTGACCCGGTGCGGTGGCAGCGTGTGGCTCTCGCCGTGGCGGGCCAGGAACGCCACCCGCCTGCCGGCGAAATCGCCGAGCACGATGTCGCCCGAAGCTGCGCCATACGGCGTATCCACCGTCCGCCGCGTGGTGTTCTCCAGACCGGGGAAGTTGTACAGGCCGCTGCCGCCGATGACGGCGAGGTCGATGGGAGCGTGGTCAGGATGAGGCATCGTTGTGATCCATTGGCAGGCTGAAGCTAACGGAGTGGGCCGGGCTTTGCTCCCTCCCCTGCATCGCAGGGGAGGGCTGGGGAGGGGTGGCTTTTTTGTGAGGAGGTCAAAAGCTTTACCCCCTCCCCGCCTCCCCCTGCAAGCAGGGGGAGGTGCAAATACGCCCTACTCTCCGGCATCGGCCTTCAACGCATAGATCGCCGGCAAATTGCGGCCCTGCTCGTAATAGTCCAGGCCGTAGCCGAATACGTAGCGGTCCGGCAATTCGACGCCGTTGAAATCGGAGGCGATGCCGTCGACCAGGCGGTCATGCCGCTTGGTGCACAGGCTGGCGATCAGCACGCGCTTGGCGCCGCGCCGGTAGCAGTCCTCGCGCACCGCCTTCAGCGTGTGGCCCTCGTCGAGGATGTCGTCGACCAGCAGCACCACGCGATCGACCAGCGACACCGCCGGTTCGCGCAGCCAGTGCAGGTCGCTGCCGGAGGTGGCGCCGCGGTAGCGGGTGGCGTGCACGTAGTCGAATTCCAGGTCGGTGCGGATCGCCAGCGCCAGTTGCCCGGCAAAGATCAGCGCGCCGTTCATCACGGGGAGGAACACCGCACGCTCGCCGTCCAGCGCGGCGTCGATCTTCCGCCCCATGTCGGCGATCACGCTTTCCAGCGTGCTGCGTTCGTACAACAGCTCGGCCTGCGCCAGCGCGTCGGCCAGGGGTGGGGTCGGAGTATTCATGCGGTTCCTTGGTCGGCGTTCAGTGCCGTGATGCGCGCGACGAAACGCTCGCGCTGCGGATTGTTGGTGAGGCCGTCCCAACTGGAGCCCAGCGCCCCGCGCATGGCGGCCAGCTGCGGCGGCATCGGCGAGGCGCCACCCGGCATCGCGGCGATCGCCTCGTCCACCACCTCGGGAAAGCAGGCCAGCACCAGGTCGCAGCCGGCGTCCAGGTGCGCGCGCACGCGCTCGCCCACGCTGCCAGCCGCGCCGGCGGCGGCCATGCTGATGTCGTCGCTGATCACGGCGCCGGCGAAACCCAGCTCGCCGCGCAGGATCTGTTCGATCCACACCTTCGAGTAGCCCGCCGGCCGGCTGTCCACCGCCGGATAGGTGACGTGCGCCATCATCACCGCCTCGACCCGCGCCTCGATGCACTCGGCGAACGGCAGCAGGTCGTCGCGGCGGATCTCGTCGAGACCGCGCGGGTCGATCGCCTGCGCCTTGTGCGTGTCGGTGGCGACCGAGCCGTGCCCCGGGAAGTGCTTGAGCACCGCCGCCATGCCACCGAGGTGCATGCCGCGTACGTAGGCCTGGCCCAGTTCGGCGGCCACCGCCGGATCGGCGTGGAACGCGCGCAGGCCGATCGCCGCGTTGCCGCGGGCCAGGTCCACCACCGGCGCGAAACTGAAATCGACGCCGCTGGCGCGCAACTCACTGGCCATCACCCAGGCGTGCTCCTCGGCCAGGCGGATCGCCTCGTCGGGGTCGCGCTGATACACCGCGCCGATCGATGCCAGCGGCGGCAGGCGGGTGAAGCCGTCGCGGAAGCGCTGCACCGGGCCGCCTTCCTGGTCGACCGCGATCAGCATGTCGTCGCCGCCGACGTCGCGGATCGCCTCGCACAGCGCGATCAGCTGCTCGCGCGAGGCGTAGTTGCGTGCGAACAGCAGCACCCCGGCCACGCCCGGCGCGGTGAGCCAGCGCTTCTCGTGCTCGGCCAATTCCAGCGCGGCCACGCCGATCATCAACATGCGGCATCCTCGGCAGCGCGCTCCGCCGGCGACCATTGCCGGTACGGATGCGCGATCAGGTTCACGTTGTAATAGCGCGCCAGCGTGCTCACCTCGCGGCCCAGCCACGGCGGCCGCGGGAACGGCGCATCGACCGCCGGCAGCTCGACCTCGGCGACGATCAGCCCGCGGTTGTCGCCTGCGAATTCGTCGACCTCGAACAGCACGCCGTCGACCCGCACATGGTGGCGCGTCTTCTCCAGCACACCGTCGCACAGCGTGGCCAGCAGGTCCCTGGCGTCGCCGACCGGGATCGGGTACTCGAACTCGGCCCGCTCGATGCCGAGGCGAGCCGCCTTGATGTTGAGCCACGCCTGCGTGCCGGCAAGCCGGGCACGGACGGAGGCGCGCGCCGTACCGTCGCGCAGCGCCTGCGCGCCGACCAGGTAACCCTGCGCGATCGGCTCGCTGCGTTCGATGCCAGCGCGCCAGCCATCGTTGGCCAACAGGAATTTCCTTTCGATCTCGATGGCCACGGATAACTGCTCTCAGCCTGCGACAAAGCCCGAATGAAACGGGGTTTTATGGAAGAGTGCGGCCATGGATGGCCGCTTCTTGATTCTCGCGCTCATGGATGGCGCTCAAACAAGGCTATCGATTCGACGTGCGACGTGTGCGGGAACATGTCCATCACGCCGGCCGAGGCCAGCCTGAAACCGTGCTGGTTGACCAGGATGCCGGCGTCGCGCGCCAGCGAGGCGGGATGGCAGGAGACGTAGACGATGCGGCTCGTCTGCTTGTGCGGCAGGTAGGCGAGTACCTGGTCCGCGCCGGCGCGTGGCGGGTCGAGCAGCAGCTTGTCCCACGGCGCCCGCGCCCAGTCGGCGGTGCGCTGGTCCTCGAACAGATTCGCCACGTGGAAGCGTGCGTTCGCGATGCCGTTGCGCGCGGCGTTCTGTGCGGCGCGCTCGACCAGGCCGTGCTCGCCTTCCACGCCCGCCACCTCGGCCACGCGGCGGGCGATCGGCAAGGTGAAGTTGCCGAGGCCGCAGAACAGGTCCAGCACGCGGTCGGTCGGCTGCGGGTCGAGCAGTTCCAGCGCACGCGCCATCATCAGCTGGTTCATGCTGGCGTTGACCTGCACGAAGTCGAGCGGCTGGAATTCCAGCTCGACGTCCGCGAAGCGCGCGTCGCCACTGCCGATGTGGAACGCCAGCCGCGGGTTCTCCGGCCACAGCGGGTGCACGCTGCTGGTGCCGCCCGGCTGCAGGTAGATCGCGAGAGCGTGCTGCTGGCCGAAGGCGGCCAGCGCGGCCAGGTCGCGTTCGCTCAGCGGCTGCATGTGGCGGAACACCAGCGCCATCAGATCGTCGCCGGCGGCGAACTCGATCTGCGGGATGTCGTTGACCGCATCCATCCCGTTGAGCAGGTCGGCGAGCAGGCCGACCTTGGGGCCGAGCGCCGGATGCATCACTTCGCACTGCTGGATCTCGGTGACGAAGCGCGGGTTTTGTTCCTCGCGGAAACCCACCAGCACGCGCCCCTTCTTCGCCACGTTGCGCACCGACAGCCGGCCCTTGCGCCGGTAGCCCCACGGCTCGGCGGTGAGCGGCGGCAGCCATGCCTGCGGGGTGACCTTGCCGATGCGCTCGAAGTTCTCCGCCAGCACGCGCTGCTTGGCGGCGATCTGCGAGGCGGCGTCCAGGTGCTGCAGCGAGCAGCCGCTGCACTGCGAGAAATGCCGGCAGCGCGGTTCCACCCGGTGCGGCGAGCGGGTGATCAGCTCGACGACTTCGGCTTCGTCGAAGTGGCGATGGCGTTTGCGCAGGCGGGCCAGCACGTGTTCGCCCAGCAGCGCGCCGCTGACGAACACGGCCTTGCCGTCGACCCGGGCCACGCCGCGGCCATCATGGCCGAGGTCGGTGATGTGGGCTTCGAAAGGTGTCGACGGAACGGAGTTGGATCGGGACATGGAGTGCAAACAATGGGGGCCATGCTGGCTGGCCCCCGATTATCCCAGATCGGCCCGGATGACGCCTGCGCCCTACTTCTTCTGCCAGGCGCCCGATGCATCCTGGTAATACCAGCCCGCGCGCGCCTTCTCGATCCAGGTCTTGGCGAAGGTGGTGCGGATCTGCGCTTCCCACTCCGGGTGGTTGTTGGCGTTGGCGATTTCGCGATACAGCGCGGTGCGGTCGCGGTTCTCGTCGGCCACCGTGGCATTCGCCTGCGCGCGCTGGCTCAGCGGCACCTTGGCGGCGTCGCGCATGGCCACCATGCCGTCGCGGGTAAAGCCCACCGCGCCGCTGTCGAGCAGGTCGCCCAGCGCGCCCTGGAAGCGGCCCTGCATGCGGCCGCGGATCGCCTCGGTGGCGCTGGTCTGGATGCGGATGTTCGGCGTGTCGGCGGCGTAAGCGGCCGGAACCAGCAGGTCGAGCAGCATCGCCGACGGCTGGCCGTCGTCCTTGGCTGCCGGCTTCTGCACCTTCGGTGCCGGAGCGGCGGGCGGAGCCGCCTCGTCCAGCACGTTGCCGATGAACTGGTCGGCGGCCTTCTGCGCGGCCGCCTCAGGGAAATACACGTTGATGGTGACGCAGCCGACCAGCGCCACGGCCAGCGAAGTCAGAATGACGTAGACGAGCTTGCGCATGACGAACTCCTGTAGTTGAAAGGGTGGAAGAGCCGGCAACCCGCGCTCCGCTCAGCGGATTTGCGGCGTCTCTCCGTGGATGGCGTCCTGCAGGCGGCGTACCAGGGTCGGCCAGTCCACCTGGGTCTGGTGGCCGATCACCTGCAACCGCGGCAAGCCACTGCCTTCGACGATAGTGTAGCCGCCGTCGTTGCTCTCCAGACCGCTCATCTGGCAAAGCGTGCCCTGCAGCGTGCAATTGAGGCCGATGCGTTTGTAGCCGAAGGTCTTGAACAATTTCAGCATGGCGCCCTGCAGGCCCGCGGCAATGCCGCCGCCACCGACCGTGGTGAGGTTGTTCACCGCGCGCTGGCTGATCCGGCCGCCGCCGCCCGCGAGCAGGCTGGCCTTGAACGCGACCGGACTCCAGTTGACCAGGCGCAGGTCCTCGATCGAACCGTCCAGCGGGCCGGTGATGCCGCCGAAGTCGTACACGCTGGTGATCGCGGCCAGGTCCAGTTGCTTCAGGTTGATGTCGCCGGTCAGCACCGGGGTGGCGCCGAACGGCTGCTGCAGCGAGAGCCGGGTGATGTCGACGAAGCCGCCGAACACGCTCGCCGACAAGCCGCCGGCGAGCTCGAAGCGGTCGTCGACCCAGCGCAGCGACGGGACCGCCCCACCGAGCGTGCCCGGGAAAGCCGGCCAGCCCATCGCCTGGCTGAACGCGGCCATGTTGACGCCGGTCAGCGCCAGCGAGGCCGCCAGCCGTTGTCCCTTGGCCGCCGCCGGACGCCAGTCCAGCTGGCCAATGCGCAACTGGCCCTGCAGAACCGGCACCTGCAGCGGTTGCTGCAGGCTGAGCATGCCGGCGCGGCTGCGCCATTGCGACTGTGCGGCGCCGTTGGCTATCCGGTAGAACTGCAGCTTGCGCCAGCCCAGCGTCGTGGCCGGCCGTTCGCCGTCGATCGCCCAGTCCAGCCCGCCCTGCAGGCCGTCGATCGCCAGCCGGCCGTCCGCATCGGCCAGGTCCAGGCCGTCGGTATCGAAGGCGAAACTGCGCGGACCATCCGCGCGCAGGTCCAGGCTGCCGCTCAGTTCGCCGGCGATGCGCATGTCGTGCAGGCCCAGCGTGCTCAGCCAGGCTTCGCCGTAGCGCTGGTAGGCCGCCGGGAAATTCGCGTGCAGGTGGTCCAGCCGCAAGGTCTTCAGCGTGCCCTTCGCGTCGAAGGCCATGGCGCCGTCGAGCTGCAGCGCATCGGCATCGTTGAGCCGCAGGTGGCTCAGTTCGAACGCGCTGTTCTGCGCGTTCGCATGCAGGCCCAGTTGGACCGGGTGGTCCGGCAGCTTGGCGTAGATCGGCCCCAGCAGCAGTTCGCCGCCACGCAGGCTGGCGTCCAGGTCGATCCGCGCCGGGCCGGTGGTGGTGTCGAGACTGAAGCGCCCGTTGCCGCCCAGCCCCTGCCCCGCCAGGGTGCCGCCCGGGGTGTCGAAGCCTAGACTGGTGAGGGTGAACTGCCCGGACGATTGCAGGCCGGGATCGCGCAGGTCCAGCGCCAGTTCGGCATCCAGCCGGCCGCTGGTGGGGCGCCCCGACCATACCGTGCCGAGCAGGCCCTGCAGCCAGCCGGCGGGGAGATTGTCCAGGACGATCTGCGCGTGGGTGGGCTGGTCCAGAGGCAACGCGGTCCTGGCGTGCGCCTTGCCTTGCAGGATATCGACCTGCAGGGTGTTGGCGGCCTCGCTGAGCAGGATGTTCACATGGGCGTCGCTGAGCGCGCCGCCCGGCGCGCCGGCCAGGCGCACGTCGCCGTCGAGGATCCAGCGCAGGCGGGCGTCCCGCTGCAGGTTGCCGTCGAGGGTCAGGCCCAGCCGCCGCCAACCCATCGCCGGAACGTCGGCCTGCTCCGCGCTCAGTTGCAGCCGGAGTCCGCCGGCGGCATCCTCGCCGAGGCGCAGGGTCACCGCCTGCAGGTGGACGCCGGGAACGCTGATCGACTTCGCCGTGAGCAGCACTTCCGCCCGCGCAGGCAGCGCCCAGCCGAGCCCCAGCAGCAGGCAGCAACACAGCAAGAAGTGGCTTGAAGTCGGGCGCATGTCGGGCCATTCTGCCAAATCAAGATGAACGATATGGATTTCGTCATGAACAGCCTTCTCGCCAACGCATGTTCCTACCCGGCCCAGGCCGCGCCCACCCGAGTCCTGGTGGCCGACGACGACCCCGGCAGTTGCCGGTTCCTGTGCGACGGACTGGCCTCGATGGGCGCCCGGGCGGAAGCCTGCATGGACGGCATGACGGCCCTGCAACGGGCGCGCACCGAGCCCTTCGACCTGCTGCTGCTGGACTGCCGCATGCCCGGCGCCGGCGCGCTGCAGATCCTGGCCGCGCTGCGCGAGGACACGCAGGCGTACTCGGCGGAAAGCATCGCGGTGGCCACCACGGCCGAGCTGGAACCGGACGATCGCCAGTCGCTGCTCGATGCCGGTTTCAGCGAGATCCTGTTGAAGCCTTGCGGTCTGGCCGAGTTGCAGCGCGTGCTGGCGCTGGTGCAGCCGGATAGTCACGACGCCTGCATGCTGGATGACCACGCCGCGCTGACCACCAGCGGGGACGCCACCACCATGCGCGCACTGCGGCTGTTGCTGCGCGAGGAATTGGCCCTGCTGCACCAGGAACTGGATGCGTTGAGCCGCGATCGTGCCGGCTTCAGCGAGCGCCTGCACCGGCTGCGTTCATCCTGCGGTTTCTGCGGCGCCGCCGCGCTGTCGGCGCAGACCGTGCTGCTGCAGCGGCAACTGCTGCTGCGCGGCGCCACGCCGGTGGCGTTGGCGCGCTTCCGCAAGGCCCTGCTGGCGACATTGCAGGCGCTGGACAGCTAGTCCGACGTTCTCTGGCGACCCGAAACCGCCATCGCCAGTACCCGCCAGGCGCGCAACTCGCCGCCGCCCAGGTGGAAGCGGATCACCTCGCGCATCATGTCGCGCAGCGATTTCAGGCCGCTGTTGTCGGGCATCCGGTCCTGCCCCAGCGCCAGCAGGTCGCTGCCGCGCAGCGCATGCGGATGGTTGGCGCTGCAACGCACGGCGCCCTGCTCGACCATGTAGCGGTAGGACGCCTGCGCTTCCAGCGGCTCGCCGGATTCCGCATCGTGTTGCAGTTGCAGGCCGTAACCGATCGCGTCCAGCAGGTCGCGTTCGAAGCGGCGCAGGCTCCACGCCAGCGATTCGCCGGCAGCCAGCCGCGCCAGGGTCCGCGCGTAGGCATCGAACAGTCGCGGATAGGGATCCTGCCGGCCGGTCAGGCGCACCACCAGTTCGTTGAGATACAGTCCGGCCAGGCCGGCGTCGCCGGGCAGGCGCGTCGACGTGCCCACCGCTTCGACCGCGGTCAGCGTGGCCAGCTCGCCGCGCAGCAGCAGGTCCATCGTCAACGGCTGGAACGGCTCCAGCTGGGACCGGCGCAAACGCGCCCGCTCGCCGCGCACGCCGCGCGCCACCACGCCGAGCCGGCCGTGTTCGCGGGTCAGGCATTCGAGCAGCAGCGACGTCTCGCGATACGCACGCGCGTGCAGGACGTAGGCGGGTTGCTGTTCGATACGCATGGGGTGAAAGCAGGGATTCGAGATTCGGGATTGGGGATTTGCAAGAGCATGCAGGCTTCGAGGTTCTTTTACGAATCCCGAATCCCCAATCCCGAATCCCCGCCCTAATCCGTATAGCCGAACTTCTTCAGCATGTTCTCGTCGTCGACCCAGCCTTCGCGCACCTTCACCCACAGCTTCAGGAACACCTTGCGCTCGAACATGCGCTCCATGTGACGCCGCGCGCTCGTGCCGATCGCCTTGAGCTGGGCACCGCCGTTGCCGATCACGATCGCCTTCTGGCCGGCGCGCTCGACCCAGATGATCGCGTGGATCTCGGCGATGCCGTCGGGACGGTCGCTGAACTGCTCGATCTCCACCGTGGTCGCGTACGGCAGCTCCTGGTCGAGCCGCAGCATCAGCTGCTCGCGCACCATCTCGGCGGCGAGAAAGCGTTCGCTGCGGTCGGTGATCTCGTCTTCGCCGAACACCGGCGGCTGCACCGGCAGGCGCTTGAGGATCGCCTGCTCCAGTTCCTTCAGGCCCTGTCCCTTGAGCGCGCTGACGTAGTGGATCTCGTCGTAGCTGTGCTTCGCCACCAGCTCGGCCACGAACGGCAGCATCACCGTCTTGTCCTTGTTGAGGTCGACCTTGTTGATCACCAGCAGGCGCGGCGACGACTGCTCGACCAGGGCGGCGTACAGCGCCTCGTCCTCATCGGTGAAACGGCCGGCCTCGATCACCTGCACCACCAGATCGACATCGCTGATCGCCGAGCGCGCGGCACGGTTGAGGCTGCGGTTCATCGCACGCTTGGCGCCGCGATGCAGGCCGGGTGTGTCGACGTACATGATCTGCCCGGCCTCGCTGGTGTTGATGCCGAGGATGCGGTGGCGGGTGGTCTGCGGCCGCGGGCTGATGATCGACAGGCGAAAACCGATCAGCGCGTTGAGCAGGGTCGACTTGCCCACGTTGGGGCGTCCGGCCAGCGCGACCGTGCCGCAGCGGAAATTCTCATGCGGCAGGGTGCCGCCGGCGGAGTCCAGTTCTTGGTTCATGACGCGGGTTGCTCAGCGGGTCGGAGGGCAAGTGTAGTGCTTCGCCGGAAACGGCACGCGGCGCGGACGGCGAAGCGGAGGGGTCAGGCGTCGTGCTGCTGTTCCAGCAGCCGGTTGAGCACGGCCTCGGCCGCGTCCTGTTCGGCGGCGCGCCGGTTGCCGGCATGGGCTTCGACGGTGAACGCCATGGGCTCGCTGATCGTGCAGCTGATGTCGAAGGTCTTGGCATGGTCCTCGCCGTGGCTGGCGACCAGCTCGTACTGCGGCAGCGGTAGGCCCTTGGCCTGCAGCCATTCCTGCAACCGCGTCTTGGCGTCCTTGGATGAACGGCGCAACGCGGCGATGCGCTCGGCGAACAGCCCGCGAACGGCTTCGCGACAGGCGTCGAAACCGCCATCCAGATACACCGCGGCGACCATTGCCTCGAACGCGTCGGCCAGGATCGAATCACGCCGGAAGCCGCCGCTCTTCAACTCGCCGGGGCCGAGCTTCAGCCCGTCGCCCAGGTCCAGCTCGCGCGCCACTACGGCCAGCGCCTGGCCGTTCACCAGTTGCGCCCGCAACCGCGACAGTTCGCCTTCGCTTGCCTTGGGATGAACCTCGTACAGCATCTCGGCGACGATCGCGCCGAGCAGCGCATCGCCGAGAAACTCCAGTCGCTCGTTGTTCGGCTTGCCGATGCTGCGGTGGGTCAGCGCCAGTTGCGCCAGCGCGGGATCGCGAAAACGGTAGTTCAGTTCCAAAAGTTACTCGCCCACGTTGCCCTGCAACGGCACGCTCTTGTCGAAGTGCAGCAGGAAGTCGATGTTGTACATGAACGGAATCTGCTTGTCGTAGGCGACGCGCAGCTGGTTGGCGCCGCCGCTGTTGCGCACGATGGTGATGTTCGCCGGCTTGATGGTGGCGTCGTCGACGTACTGGAAGCCCATCTTGAACATCAGGCCGCGGCGGATCTCGTCCAGCGACTTGCCGTTGGTGCCTTCGGTGGCGACCTGGTTCATCGCCTTCACCACGCCCATGTACTCCGAGTACGAGGGCAGCAACTTCATGCCCATGTAGGCCAGGAAGGCCACGATGGCCATGATGATCAGGAACCCGATCAGGGTGACGCCCGACTGCTTCGATTTCATAGTCCCCTCGCTATGCCGCCTGCGCGGCGTACCTGTCTTGTGGATGATCCGGATGCAACGGGTATGGCCCGCCCCCGCCGGCGTGCCGATTATGCCTGCGCATTCTCGCACTGTCGGCGGCCGGGTGCGTGCGACGGTTCGACCCCGTCACGCTTTCGCCAACCGGACCTGCCGTGGCCGACGAGCTCAGTGGATCACCGTGCCTATCCGCGAGAAATCCACGCCGCCGGTGCCCCACCCCTTCCAGCTCATCCAGATCAGGAAGGCCTTGCCGGCCAGGTTGTGTTCCGGCATGCAGCCCCACCAGCGGCTGTCCAGGCTGTCGTAACGGTTGTCGCCCATCACCAGGTAGCAGCCCGGCGGTACCTTCGAAGGCACCCGGTCGTTCGGAATCGAATTCGGCGTGGTGTAGGCCGGCATCCGCGCGATCATGTGGTTGACCTTGCCCAGGTGCTCGGTCCAGACCGTGGCGCCCATGTTCAGCATGATCTGGTCCACGCTGCGCTGCGGATTGCCCACGTACGGGCCGATCTCGTCGGCCGCCACGCGCTGGCCGTTGACCCACAGTTCGGCGCCATGCACCTCGATGCTGTCGCCCGGCAGGCCGATCACCCGCTTGATCCAGTTCTGCGCCGGCACCGGCGCCTGCGGATCGTTGCAGCTCATGTCGCCGCTGCGCACCAGCTTGCCGCCGTCCTCGCACAGGTAGCCGGGGAAGCGGAACACCACCACGTCGCCGCGCTGCGGCTCGCCGAGGTTGACCAGCTTGTTGTTGAACGCCGGCATGCGCAGGCCGTAGGCGAACTTGTTGACCAGGATGAAATCGCCCACGTCCAGGGTCGGCATCATCGAGCCGGACGGGATGCGAAAGGGCTCGGCCACGAACGAGCGCAGCAGCAACACCACCAGCACCACCGGAAACAGCGAGCGCGACCAGTCCACCGGCATCGGGTCGCGGTATTCCTCGCCGGCGGCATCCAGGCGCGCCTTGCGCTTCTTGTACAGGAACAGCCGATCCAGGCCCCACACCACGCCGAACAGCACGGTGAGGCTTAGCAGAATCGCCGAGAAATCAAATTCCATGTGGGGCTCCTGATGGAGCCGGGAATCGCGAATCGGGAATCGGGAATCGCAGGCGCACGCAGCCCCGACTCCCGGTTCCCGATTTTCGATTCCCGACCAAAATACTATTTATCTACTTTCAGCACGGCCAGGAAGGCTTCCTGGGGGATCTCCACCCGACCCACCTGCTTCATGCGCTTCTTGCCTTCCTTCTGCTTCTCCAGCAACTTCTTCTTGCGGCTGACGTCGCCGCCATAGCACTTGGCCAGCACGTTCTTGCGCAGCGCCTTCACGGTGGAGCGCGCGATGACCTGCGCGCCGATCGCCGCCTGGATCGCCACGTCGAACTGCTGGCGCGGGATCAGCTCCTTCATGCGCTCGACCAGGTCGCGGCCGCGGCGGTCGGCATGGCTGCGGTGCACGATCAAGCTCAGCGCGTCGACCCGTTCGCCATTGATCAGCACGTCGGTACGCACGAACGGACCGGCCTCGAAGCGGTCGAAGTGATAGTCCATCGAGGCGTAGCCGCGCGAGACCGATTTCAGCCGGTCGAAGAAATCCATCACCACTTCGGCCAGCGGCATTTCATAGCTGATCTGCACCTGGGTCGCCAGGTACTGGATCGAGCGCTGCACGCCGCGCTTTTCCTCGCACAGGGTGATCACGTTGCCGATGTAGTCCGGCGGCGTGAGGATGTTGGCGACGATGATCGGCTCACGGATTTCCTGCACCAGGCTGGAGTTCGTCGGCAGCTTGGCCGGGTTGTCCAGCATCAGGATCGAGCCGTCGGTCTTGAGTACCTCGTACACCACGGTAGGCGCCGTGGTGATCAGGTTCAGGTCGTATTCGCGCTCCAGCCGCTCCTGCACGATTTCCATGTGCAGCATGCCGAGGAAGCCGCAACGGAAACCGAAACCCATCGCCTCGGACGATTCCGGCTCGAAGAACAGCGCGGCATCGTTCAGGCGCAGCTTGTCCAGCGCCTCGCGCATCGCCGGGAAGTCGTCGGACGACACCGGGAACAGGCCGGCGAACACGCGCGGCTGCATGGTCTGGAAGCCGGGCAGCGCCTTGTCGGCGGGCTTGCCGGCGTGGGTCAGCGTGTCGCCGACCGGCGCGCCGTGCACGTCCTTGATCGAGGCGTTGATCCAGCCCACTTCGCCGGCACCCAGCTTGGCCGTCTTCTTGCGCTTGGGCGTGAACACGCCGACGTCGTCCACTTCGTGGGTGCGCCCGGTGGACATCACCAGCAGCTTGTCGCCGGGCTTGATCTCGCCCTGCATCACGCGCACCAGCGAGACCACGCCGAGGTAGTTGTCGAACCAGGAGTCGATGATCAGCGCCTGCAGCCGGTCGGTGTCGCGCGGCTTCGGCGGCGGGATGCGCGCGACGATCGCCTCCAGCACCTCGACCACGTTGAGGCCGGTCTTGGCACTGATCGCCACCGCGTCGGTGGCGTCGATGCCGATCACCGCCTCGATCTCGCCCTTCACCTTCTCGATGTCGGCAGTGGGCAGGTCGATCTTGTTCAGCACCGGCACCACTTCCAGGCCCATCTCTACGGCGGTGTAGCAGTTCGCCACCGACTGCGCCTCGACGCCCTGTGCGGCATCCACCACCAGCAGTGCGCCTTCGCAGGCCGCCAGCGAGCGGCTGACTTCATAGGAGAAATCGACGTGGCCGGGCGTGTCGATGAAATTGAGTTGATAGGTCTTGCCGTTGCGCGCGGTGTACGGCAGCGACACCGACTGCGCCTTGATGGTGATGCCGCGCTCGCGCTCGATCGGATTGTTGTCCAGCACCTGCGCCTCCATCTCGCGGTCGGCCAGGCCGCCACAGAGGTGGATGATGCGATCGGCAAGGGTCGACTTGCCGTGATCGATATGGGCGATGATGGAGAAGTTGCGGATCAATTCCATGGAGCGCAGGCGGCCTGTCGGGCTTGGGTCTTGCCGCCACACACCATGCATGGCAGCGCATCGCCGTGGGCGACGCTAACCCGGCATTATCGCATGGAACCCGCCGCCACCATGCATGGACTCGCGCGACGAAGGCGCCACCCGACAAGGGTGGACGCCTGCGCCATTTTTCCGCCAACCGCGCGCCGCGGCCGGCTTACTTGTCATCCGGAACCGTCAGGCCGACGAAGCTGCTCTGATCGCCGCGGCGCACCAGCAACAGCACCGTGCTGCCGGCCTTCACGTCCTTCGTCGCCGCCTCGAACTCGGCCACGCTGCCGATCTTCTGCTGGTTGACCATGGTGATCACGTCGCCGGCGCGCAGGCCAGCCTGCGCCGCCACCGGGCCGGTGATGTCGCCGATCACCACGCCCTGCCCCGGCTTCAGCCCCAGTTGCTTGCGGGTGTCGCTGTCGATCGACTGCACGGTCAGGCCCAGCGCGGCCGAACCGCTGCGGCTCGACGAGGGCATGGCGCCCTGGTTGTCCACCGCACTCTTGTCGCGCGAGGCTTCGCTGATGGTGACATCCAGCGTCTGCTTCTTGCCGTTGCGCAGGATTTCCACCGGCACCTTGCTGCCCGGCTTGGTCATGCCCACCAGCGGCGGCAGGTCCGCCGCCTGCTGCAGGGGCTGCCCGTTGTAGGCCAGGATGATGTCGCCGGGCTGGATGCCGGCCTTCGCCGCACCGCTGTCGGGACTGACGTCGACCACGGCGGCACCCGCGCCATTCTCGAGATGGAAGGCCTTGACAATGTCGTCGTCGACCGGCTGCATGGTCACGCCAAGCATGCCGCGCGAGACGTAGCCCTTGCTCTTGAGCTGCTGCACAGCGTTCATCGCCACGTCGATCGGGATCGAGAACGACACGCCGAGGTAGTCGCCGGTGTTGGAATAGATCTGCGAATTGATGCCGACCACGCGGCCCTGCAGGTCGAACAACGGGCCGCCGGAATTGCCGCGGTTGATCGGCACGTCGGTCTGGATGAACGAGGTATACGGCTGGTCGCGCTGGCCCAGGTTGCGGCCCACCGCGCTGACGATGCCCTGGGTCACGGTGTAGTCGAAACCGAACGGCGAACCGATCGCCAGCACCCACTGGCCCGGCTTCAGGCTGCGCGAATCGCCGATGCTCACCGCCGGCAGGTTGCCGCCGGCATCGACCTTGAGCAGGGCGATGTCATAGGTCGGATCGGTGCCGATCACCTTGGCGGTCAGCGTGCGCCGATCCTGCAGGCGCACAGTCACCTTGTCGGCGTGGTCGACCACGTGGTTGTTGGTGAGGATGTAGCCGTCGCTGGAAATGATGAAGCCCGAACCCAGCGAGGTCCGCTTCTGCTCCTGCGGCGACGGCATCATCGGCATGCCGAAGAAGCGTCGCAGGATCTCCGCCTGCGGATCGTCCGGCATGCCCTGTCCGGGCATCATCTGCCCGCCTGCGTTGCGACTGTCGCCCTGCCGTTCGCCGTTGTAGCGGGCTTCGACGTGCACCACGGCCGGTGCGTTCTTCTGCACGATCCCGGTGAAATCCGGCAGCGCCGCCGCGCCCGGCGTTTGCGCCTGCACCGCACCGGCACCGGCGATGCCCAGCAGCGCACAGCACGCCAGGCTGCGCAAGATGGAATGATTCATGACTCCTCCTTGGTTGGTTCCGGTCGGTAGGCTTCGAGCGGGCTGATGACCAGAGTTGCTGCACGGCCGATGCGGGCACGCGTTGCCCGCCAGCCCACGCGGCGGGTCGATAAAGCTGAAAACAACAATGAAGACGAGCCGCGGACAATCACACGCGGACTCGCCTATTGCGCGACGGCGGAAGCCCGGCGCGAGGTGTCCGGTGCAATCCGCTGCTCCGGGTCGAGCAGCAGCAGGTAGCTGCCGTCGTTGTTGTCGAGCGTCCGGTAACGGGGCATCGACGGGTAGTCCGACAGGCGCCGCGCATAGGTCGACTGGCCCTGGCCAAACGACGCACCGAAGGTGGCCGAGGCCTGCTGGCTGAGCAATCCGGCAGAGTTGCCGCTCAGCCATGGCGGCACGGCGGCAGGAGCGACCGACTTGTTCGCCGGCGCAGCGGTGGCGACCGCACTGGCCTGCTGGGCGGTCGAGGCGGTCAGGCGCTCGGCGTCACCGGTCGGCTGCCCGATCATCAGGGCAGCGGCGGCGACGCTGGCGGCAATGGCACCGCCGGTGGACCAGCGCAGCCAGTGGCTGCGACGGGTCGACCCCACCGCGGGCTTCGACTCCTGCTCGATCGCCAGCATCACCCGCGCGGCAAAACCGGGCTGCGCCATCGACGGCAACTGCCGGCGCAGGCCGTCGCGGGCGATGTGGTAACGGGTCCAGGCCTGCTGCAGCGAGGCATCGTGGTCAAGCCGGCGCAGCAGGAAACGCAGCTGCTCCTTCGACAACTCGCCATCAATGCCCGCGGAAAGGCTTTCCCGGGTGTCCTGATTCATGCCTGCCTGATTCATGTCTGATCCTCGCGGTCCGACAACAGGGGCCGCAGCTTCTCGTCGATCGCCTCGCGCGCCCGGAAGATGCGCGAACGCACCGTACCGATCGGGCAGCCCATCGCTTCGGCGATTTCATCGTAGCTGAGGCCATCCACTTCGCGCAGCGTGATGGCGGTCCGCAGCTCCTCGGGCAACGCTTGGACAGTGGAAAACACCGATTGTTCAATTTCCTGGCGCATCAGCTCGCGCTCGGGCGTGGCGCTGTCGTGCATGCGCTCGGCGCCGGCCATGAACTCGGCGTCGTCGGCGTCGATGTCGCCGGACGGCGGACGCCGGCCCATCGCCACCAGGTGGTTCTTGGCGGTGTTCACCGCGATCTTGTACAGCCAGGTATAGAACGCGCTGTCGCCGCGGAACGAGCCGATCGCCCGCCACGCGCGGATGAACGATTCCTGCGCGATGTCCTCGCACTCGGCATGGCTCCTCACATAGCGCGAGACCAGCCCGATCACCTTGTGCTGGTACTTGCGCACCAACAGGTCGAAGGCCCGCTTGTCTCCTCGCTGCACACGCTCGACCAGGGCACGGTCCAGTTCATTTTCGCCCATCCGGGCCGTATCCGTCGTCAATGCCGTCTTCCGCTGCGGGAGCTTCGTTTTTGAACTGAACGCGGCGCTCAGACCGCGGTCCGACGCCCGAGTTCAGTTCAGTATGCACAGGGTATCGCCTCCACCATAACGCACGGCCTGTTGGCTGGTTGTCATGTCTGGCCGGGCGCCCCGAGCCCGTGACGGGCCAGGAGCAGTTATGGGGACGTCCGCCACCGGCTCAAGCCGGCTCGGCCACCCGTCCCTCCAGCAGGCGCTGCCGTTCGGCCAGCAGCTTGTCGAAGCTGATCGGTTGCAGCGGGCGGCAGAACAGGTAGCCCTGCAGCTCGTCGCAACCGTGCTGGCGCAGGAACTGCAGGTGCTGCTCGATCTCCACGCCTTCCGCCACCACCGCGCGTTTCAGCCGATGCGCCATCTCGATGGTGGCGCGCACGATCGCCTCGTCGTCGGGGTCCACCCCGATGTTGCGCACGAAGCTCTGGTCGATCTTGATGCGGTCGGCCGGCAGCCGGCGCAGGTAGTCCAGCGAGGCCGCGCCGGTGCCGAAATCGTCGATCGCGATATGGCAGCCCAGCCTGTGCAGCGCGTGCAGGTTCTCGACCAGATTCGGCGCCTCCTTGATGCTGATGCTTTCGGTGACCTCCATCTCCAGCAGGGTGGGATCCAGTCCGGTTTCGCGCAGCACGGTCGCCACGGTATCCAGCAGTCGCGGCTCCATCAGCTGCACCGCGGACAGGTTCACGCCCAGGCGCAGGCGCAGGCTGTAGCGCTGCTCCCATTCCTTCGCCTGGCGGCAGGCGGTGCGCATCACCCATTCGCCGATCGAGACGATCAGGCCGGTCTCCTCGGCCAGCGGGATGAACACCGCCGGGCTGATCATGCCGAGTTCGGGATGCTCCCAGCGCACCAGCGCCTCCATGCCCACGATGTCCTCGGTCTCGGTGTTGACCTGCGGCTGGTAGACCACGCGCAATTCGCCATTGCCCTCGGCATGGCGCAGGCGCGTCTTCAGCGCCATGCCGTGTTCCTGCGCGTACTCCGGGCTCACCTCGTAGATCTGGAAGGTGTTGCGGCCCTGGTGCTTGGCCGCGTACATCGCCTCGTCGGCATGCTTGAGCAGGGTCTGCGCGTCGCCGGCGTCGTCGGGGAAGAAACTCAGGCCCATCGACGCGGTCACCTGCAACTCGGTGCCGTCCTCGAGGTACAGCGGCGTCTCCATCACCTGCACGATCTTCTCGGCCACGCGAAGCACGTCGTCGTTCTTCACGATGTGGCGCAGCACGATGGTGAACTCGTCGCCGGCGTAGCGCGCCACCGTGTCGGAGGCTCGGATGCTGCCGCACAGACGCTGGGTGACCGTGCGCAGCACCTGGTCGCCGGCGGCATGACCGTAGGTGTCGTTGATTGCCTTGAAGCGGTCCAGGTCGACGAACAGCACGGCGAAGCACTCGCCGTTGCGGGTCGCCTCGCGGATGATCGTGTCCAGCCGGTCGTTGAACAGCAGCCGGTTCGGCAGGCCGGTCAGGGCGTCGACCAGGCCTTCGGCACGGCCCTGTTCACGGGTGCGTCCCAGTTCCAGCATCTGCGCGAAGCGGGCCGCGGCGCAACGCAGCACCGGCTCGATGATGCCCATCTCGCCGAAACCGCGGCGGCTGCCGGCCAGCATGGCGCCAAGCACGGTGTGGCGTTCGTCGTACAGCGGCAGGCCGGCGAAACCGGCCAGGTCGAGCTGCTGCAGCAGCGGGTCGATCGGCGCCAGCCGCTTCGCATCGTTGCGGTACAGGATCGGCTTGCCGCCCAGCACCAGCTGCAGCGAACTCTGCAGTTGCGCCGGCGGCCACTGCGGGTCGTCGCCGCTCCACAACTGCAGCATCTGGGTCGGCGCGTCGGCGCCGTCCTGGCGCGCCGACCAGACCGCGAGGTAATCCAGGCCCAGCTCGTCGAACAGCAGGCGGCCGGACGCGGTCTGCGCATCGACCCCGCTGGTCGAGGCGAAGATGCGCGACAGCAGCGACAGCGCAGCCTCGGCCCGCAGGTCGGCGCGGTCGCTGCGGAACATCAACGCCAGCGCCTCGTGCCCGGCATGCCGGATACGCCGCACGCTGGCCTGTCCGGTGTCGGCGCCTTGCGCCGATTTGCGCTGGCAGGGATACCAGCTGCGATTGGCTTCGGCCAATACCTGGCTGATCGCGATGCCTTCGAAGCGCAGCACGTCGGACAGCGGCAACCCTTCCCACTGGCCGGCATGCATGCGGCTGTGCCTGGCCACCGTGGGACTGACCTCGAGCAGGCGCCCGGTCTGCGCGTCGGCGATCAGCCATTCGCTGTCGCCTTCCTCGAACACGTAGCGGTAATCCTCGTGCGCACCGCTGTCCGCCGCGGCAACCACCTTGCGCGGGCGCTGGCCGGCCTGCGAGCGCCGCCAGCGCGGCACCAGTTCACTGCTGATCTGGGCGGCGGAAAGCCAGTCGGTGATCCCCGGTGGCAGGTCGGTGGGGGCGAGCTTGGCCTCCTCGGCCAGCACCACGATCAGCGGCGTGTCGGCGCCGCCCGGCAAACGGCGCAACTGCTCGCAACAGACGCGTGCCTGTTGTTCGTCGCCGGCCAGCACCGCCACGATCAGCTGCAGCGGGGGCAGCGACGCGCGCCCCTCCAGCAGGATCGCCGCGTGGGATACGTCGCGCGCGCTGTGGATCTGCGGATAACCCGCCTGGTCGAGTGCATCGAACAGGCTGCGGCGCAGTTCGCGCTGGGCTGCGACCACCAGGATGCCGGAATTCATGTGGATGCCTTCCTCAAACCAGCCACCGGCCATCGCGCAGACGCAAGCGCCGCGGCTGGCTGTCCTCGCTGCCCAGGTGCACCGCCAGCTCGCCCAGGTGCTCGGCCAGCGCCACCGGCGCGTCGATCAGCACCACGCGGCGCAGATGCCCCTTGGGCGCGCGGGCGAGCTGGCGCAGCAAGGTGGCATCCATCGCCGACAGCGGAAGCTCCAGCCCGAGCAGGAAATACACGCCGAAATGCATGCTCTGCTGCATGTAGCGCAGCGCGTTGCCCAGGCGCTGGCAGTCCGGCACGCGCACCTGCGCGTCGCGCAGGCTGCCCAGGCCGGTATCGGGCTGCCACAGGTAGACCGCCTGGCCGGTATGCCGGGCAATCGCGCGGAACTGGTCGATCAGGGCATGGACGTCCTTGCTGTCCAGCACCACGAGGCCGCTCGGGGCCGCCAGGATCCGCTCGAAAATCTCGGTGCCGGCTTGCGGCGGAACGGAGGCCATTGCTGAAGTCATTGCGTCCCCGTCCTGCTGATCGGCGATAGTGCCATGGTGAAGTCGGCCCGCCAGCGACTGCCCGGGTGGTTGACCGGGCGATTTCCGGCCGCCGCGAGACCCATTGAACCACGGTGGATCGTTCCATTGTCCTGTTTGGAGGCCATGCCGCAACATGGCCGCCCCGGATGCCCGCCCAGCCAGCCACGGCAGGCGATTTCCCGAAGACGGCCCGATTTCACACCGGCGCCCCTGCACGGTCAAGCAAGCACGTCACATCTCGCAATCAAGGCGGCAGAACGGTATGGTTCAGGCCTCCACCACCACGCCTGTACTCCCATGTTCGAAGGATTGCGTTTCAACCACTGGAAGACCAGCGAAGGTGACGACGGCGTTGTCACGTTGACCCTCGACCGGGCCAACAGCAGCGTCAACGCCATCTCCCGTGCGGTGCTGGACGAACTCGAGCAGATCGTCGAGCGGATGGCGATCGACAGACCGGCTGGCGTCATCGTCCACTCGGCCAAGTCTTCGGGATTTGCCGTCGGTGCCGACGTGAAGGAATTCATCGAGTACGCGAAGCAGGACACCGTGCTGGAGAACATCGAGCACGGCCAGCGCGTCTACGAGGCGCTGGCGCGGCTGCCCTGCCCCACCGTGGCCGCCGTGCACGGCGCCTGCATGGGCGGCGGCACCGAACTGATCCTGGCCTGCCGCCAGCGCATCGCCGCCGACGATGACACCACCCGGATCGCGCTGCCCGAAGTGATGCTGGGCATCCACCCCGGCTGGGGCGGCACCGCGCGCCTGCCGCGCCTGATCGGCGCCACCGAGGCGCTGCCGCTGATGCTGACCGGCAAGTCGCTGTCGGCGAAACGCGCGTTGGGCCTGGGCGTGGTCGATCGGCTGGCCCGTCCCGACGAACTGCTGGCCGAGGCGCGGCTGCTCTTGCGCCATGCCGCGCCGCGCCCGTTCGCGCGCCGCGCCAAGGCCTGGGCCAGCAACATCTGGCCGGCACGGCAGATCCTGGCGCCGATGATGTTCAAGCAGACTGCCGCGAAGGTGCGCAAGGAACATTACCCCGCTCCGTTCGCGATGATCGACGCGTGGAAGCGCGGCGGCTCCAGCATCCAGCAGCGGCTGAAGATCGAGGCACGCTCGGTGGCGAAGCTGGCGAAGACGCCGACCGCGCAGAACCTGATCCGCATCTTCTTCCTGCAGGAACGGCTGAAGGGCCAGGGCGGCGGCACCGACCCGGCGATCAGGCACGTGCACGTGGTCGGCGCCGGCGTGATGGGCGGCGACATCGCCGCGTGGGCCGCGCTCAAGGGTTTTGACGTGACCCTGCAGGACCGCGAGATGAAATTCATCCAGCCCGCGCTGGACCGCGCCCGCCAACTGTACGAGAAGAAGCTGAAGACGCCGGAGAAGGTCGAGGCTGCCATGCGTCGCCTGCGCGCGGACGTCGAGGGCAGCGGCGTGGCCTCGGCCGACCTGGCGATCGAGGCGATCTACGAGAACGCCGAAGCGAAGGAAGCGCTGTACGCCGGCATCGAACCGCAGTTCCGGGCCGACGAAATCCTCGCCAGCAACACCTCCAGCATTCCGCTCGACGAGTTGCGCAAGAACCTCGTCGCGCCGCAGCGCTTCCTCGGCCTGCACTTCTTCAACCCGGTGGCGCAGATGCCGCTGGTCGAAGTGGTGCGCCACGACCGGCTCGACCCGGCGATCGAGAAGCGTGCGCTGGCGTTCTGCAAGGCGATCGGCAAGCTGCCGGTGGCGGTCAAGGGCACCCCGGGCTTCCTGGTCAACCGCATCCTGATGCCGTACCTGCTGGAAGCCATGCGGCTATACAGCGAAGGCGTGCCCGGCCCGGTGCTGGATCGCGAGGCGAAGAAGTTCGGCATGCCGATGGGCCCGATCGAACTGGCCGACACCGTGGGCCTGGACGTCTGCGCGTCGGTCGGCAAGGAGCTGGCGCCGTTCCTGGGACTGGAAGTGCCGCCGGGGCTGGACGAAAGACTCGCCGCTGGCAAGCGCGGCAAGAAGGACGGCCAGGGCCTGTACGTGTGGCAGGACGGCAAGCCGCAGAAGCCCGAGATCGACAAGGACTACATGACGCCGCCGGACCTGCAGGAACGCATGATCCTGCCGATGGTCAACGAGGCGATCGCCTGCCTCGCCGATGGCGTGGTCGACGACGCCGACCTGCTCGACGCCGGCGTGATCTTCGGCACCGGCTTCGCGCCGTTCCGCGGCGGCCCGATCCAGTACGCGCGCAGCGAAGGCGCCGACAAGCTCAAGGCCAGGCTCGAACAGCTGGCGCAGCGCTACGGCGATCGGTTCAAGCCGAAGAACGGCTGGGATCTTCCGGCGCTGGCGCAACGTGGTTTCGAGTTGCCGGCCGCGCCCGCCAACTGACCGGTTCGCGATGACCGGCATGAAAACGCCCGGCATGGCCGGGCGTTTTCGTTGATGCAGATCGACATCACCACATCAGGTCGTCGGGCACGCCGTCATCCCCCACGCCGGCGGCATTCGGATCAACCAGCAGCGCCAGCTGATGCGGATCGATGTCACGCACCTGCTCGGCGATGTCGCGGCTGACCAGGAGATAACGGCCGCCCTGCTGCACCACGCCGAGTTCGCCGGCGTTGAGTGCCGCCAGTTGCGCGGCATCCACGTGCACGCGGCGTATCTTGCCGCCGTATTCGAAATTGCGCGGCTGGTCGGCGTCGGCCTTGTTCAACGCCTTGCCGTCGAGCAACTGCTGGACCTTCTGCTTGCGCTCGCGCCGCAGCCTGGCCTGTTCGGCGGCCTCCTGTTCGACGCGCTGGCGTTCGCGGGCTTCGGTCTGCGCGCGCAACGCATATGCCTTGGCCAGGTCGATGTCCTGCTGGCTCTGCCCCGCTGGCCGTGCGGCGTGCGGCGCGGCGTGTGGCTTGCCGCCCTTGCGCGCGGGTTTGCCGGACGGCGGCGGAGCCGCGCGCTTCGGCTCGCGCGCCCGGTCCTGTTGGACCTGTTTGACGATGCCGCTCTTGAGCAGCTGATCGCGCAGGGAATCGGCCATGCGGGTGTTCCGTGATCGGTAGGCTGGATGGGTCGGTCAGTAATGCGGCGGCGGTGGTTCGTCGTGCGGATCGTCGCCCTGCGCGATGCGCATCGACGCCATCTCGCCGCGCAGGTCGCGCAAGGCACGCTCCAGCGCGGCAATCCGCTGCGACTGGTCGGCATCCGCCGTAGTCAACGCCTGCACCGCTTCATCGATGAAGGTCAGCTTGACCTCCATCTCGTCGAGCCGCCGGGCAAGCGTGTCGTTCGAGTCGTTCATCACGCTACTTGCAGGCTGCGGCCGCGGCCGATGCCGTAATAAGCCAGGCCCGCCTCCTCCACCACGAGCGGGTCGTACAGGTTGCGTCCGTCGAAGATCGCCGGCACAACCAGCGTGGCGCGGATGGCCCTGAAATCCGGGCTGCGGAAGGCCTTCCACTCGGTGACCACCGCCAGCACGTCGGCGCCCTGCAGGGCATCCATGGCGTGCTCGCACAGCACCAGGTCATCGCGGTCGCCGTACAGCCGCTGCGCTTCTTCGCGCGCCTCTGGATCGAACGCGCGCACCTTCGCGCCGGCATCCCACAGCAACTCCATCAGGCGCCGGCTGGAAGCCTCGCGCATGTCGTCGGTGTTCGGCTTGAACGCCAGCCCCCACAGCGCGACCGTCCTGCCCGCCAGCTTGCCGTCGAGGTGGCGCGAGATGAGCTCGAACAGCTTGCTCTTCTGCTGCCGGTTGACCGCCTCGACCGCGCCGAGCAGGCGCGCCTCGTAGCCATGGGCGTGTGCGGTGCGCTCCAGCGCCTGCACGTCCTTGGGAAAGCACGAGCCGCCGTACCCGGCGCCCGGATAGATGAAACTGTAGCCGATGCGCGGGTCCGAGCCGATGCCCTGGCGCACCAGCTCCACGTCGGCGCCCACCCGCTCGGCGATGTTCGCGATCTCGTTCATGAAACTGATCTTGGTCGCCAGCATCGCGTTGGCGGCGTACTTGGTCAGCTCGGCCGAGCGCTCGTCCATCACCACCATGCGGTCGTGGTTGCGGTTGAACGGCGCGTACAGCTTGCGCAGCAACGCCACTGCACGCTCGCTGGAAGCTCCCACGATGATGCGATCGGGGCGCAGGCAGTCTTCCACCGCCGCGCCTTCCTTCAGGAACTCCGGATTCGACACCACGTCGAACTCCACCGTGGCCTGGCGCGCCGCCAGCTCGGCCGCGACGGCCTCGCGCACGCGATCGGCGGTACCCACCGGCACGGTCGACTTGTTCACCACCACGGCATAGCGATCCAGGTGCCGGCCGATCGTACTGGCCACTTTCTGCACATATTGCAGGTCGGCGCTGCCATCCTCGTCCGGCGGCGTGCCGACGGCGATGAAGATCAGCTCGCCATGCGCGATCGCCGGGGCCGCCTCGGTGGTGAAGTCGAGCCGGCCACTGGCGTGGTTGCGCTGCACGATCGATTCCAGGCCCGGCTCGTAGATCGGAATCTCGCCGCGCTTCAGCCGCTCGACCTTGGCCGCATCGATATCGACGCAGAGCACGTGGTTGCCCATCTCGGCCAGGCAGGCACCGGTGACCAGGCCGACATAGCCGGTACCGAAAATGGTGACTTTCATCATCGTTGCAGCGATCCCTTAAAAGCTGAGCCGTCTATTCTAGCCGCTCGAACGCACGACACGGCACCGCGCCGCCATCGACGGAAAAGCAGAAGGGCGCGAATCGCTTCGCGCCCTTCCGGTTTGTCGTCGCCGCGGAACGGCGATGGACCTCTGATTACTTGCCGGCCGGAGCCGCACCTGCCGGCGTCGGGCCGGTCTTGACCAGGGTCACGTCGAAGATCAGCGTGGCATTCGGCGGCATCGGCGGCTGCGGCTCGGCGCCATAGGCCAGCGCCGCCGGGATGAACAGCTTGTAATGACCGCCCACCTGCATCAGCTGCAGGCCTTCGCGGAAGCCCGGGATCACGCCGGCCAGCGGAATCTTGGCCGCACCCGGCGGATTGTGCTTGGCGGAGGCATCGAACACCTGGCCATCGACAAAGGTACCGGTGTAGTTGATCTCGACGGTATCGTTCGGACCCGGACGGGCGCCCGTACCCTGGCTGATCACCTGGTACTGCAGGCCCGACGCGGTCGTCTTCACGCCCGGCGCGGTCTTGTTCTTGGCCAGGAAAGCGTCGCCCTCGGCCTTGTTCTTGGCCGCCAGCTTGGTCATCTCGGCCTGGTACTTGGCCTGGATCTTGGCCATGAAGGCCTCGTGCACCTGCTTGGCTTCGGCTTCGCTCATGGTCGGCTTCTGGCCGGACAACGCCGCCTTCACCGCATTCGCCACGGCGTTCGGATCCAGCTCATCGCGCATGATCGGCGGAACCTGGGAAGCAATCTCCCAACCCACAACATAACTGGCCTTCGCCTTGTCGACGGTACCGGCAGCGCCGGCGGTCTGAGCGGCGACGCCGGCCGTCATGCCCAGCGCAACGGCCATCGCGACCGCCGTCAGCGTGGGACGCAGAAAGTGCTTCATTCGTAACTCCCTCATGTATGGATATGCCGACGTTGCCGGCCGGGCCCCCCCGATGGAGGCAGGCCTCGCATTGTGCGGTGCTTGTCCGATCTTGGCAACGATTCAGGGCTCAGACCGTCGGTCGGGACAAAGGTTCAACCTTTCCGGGTCCGGCCCCGCCCGGCCGTCAGCCCACGCCGCCTCCCGAGGGGCCGGGCTTTTCAAGGGTCTCCTTCAGCGCCGCCTGCAGGCGCGCATGCATCTTCACCAGGCCGCGCCACAGCACCACCGCCACCACCACGCCCAGCACGACCAGGGACAGCGCGACGCCGCGGGGCGGCAGGATGGCCGAACTGAGCACGCTCACCAGCAGCGCCAGCGCAAGCAGCGTCGCCAGCGGGATGACCCTGGACAGCACGTTGCGGATGGCCTGGGTATACGAACCGGCAAACCGCTCGCGTATGCCGATCTCCGCCAGCAGCATGCCAAGCGCCTCGGCCTTGCGGTAGACCGCGATCAGCATGGGCAAGGACAGGAACAGCGCACCGGCCCAGATCAGCGTATGGCGCAGATCCCGGTCGATGCCGAGCATCGAGAACCAGCTCCAGTTGTGCGCATTGATGTAGGCGCCAATGACGAATAGCGCCACCACCAGAAGGACGTTGATCCCGATATGCCACAGCAGGCGACGGAACATGGCGGCTATCGCCGCGTTTTCGTTGACCGGCTTGAGGTTTTCCAGCCAACCGCTGTAGCTGGTCGCCAGCAACCTCAACGAGCGCGGCGTCACCCGGCGCAAGCCGTTCGCCAGCCCGTCGGCCGAACGATTCATGTACGGCGACGCGGCCATGCACAGTACCGAGACCGCCACCGCAATCGGATAGATGAAATCGCTGATCACGCCAAGAGAAAGCCCGAGCGTGGCGATGACGAACGAGAACTCTCCGATCTGCGCCATGCCCAGCCCCGAACGCAGCGCCGTGCGCGCGTCGTGCCCGACAACGAAGATACCCAGGCTGCACGCCAGCGTCTTGCCGACGATGACGACCGCCGCGATGAGCAGTGCCGGCAGTGCGTACTGCGGCAACATCGCCGGATCGATCTTCAGGCCGATCGCCACGAAGAACAGCGCCGCGAACATGTCGCGCAGCGGTTCCACCAGGTGCAGCACGCGCCCCACGCTGCGCGACTCGGCCACCACCGCGCCCGCCAGGAAGGCGCCCAGCGCCACGCTGAAACCCATCCAGGCCGCGAACAGGCTGGCACCGAAACAGATGCCGAGCACGCTGACCAGCAGCGTTTCGTCGCGATCGAAACCAGCCACGTAATCCACCAGCCGCGGCAGCAGCAGCAGGCCCAGGATCATCCCGACGATCACGAACAGGCCCAGGTGGCCGACCAGGGTGAACGCGGTTTCCGCCTGTACCGAGCCACCCAGCGCCACGGCCGTGAGCAGGGTCAGCATGACGATGGCCAGCATGTCCTCGGCCACCAGCAGCCCTACCACCAGTTGGGCAAACGGTTGATGCCGCTGCCCGCCCTCCGCCAGCGTGCGGGTGGCCACCATCGTGGACGAGAGCGAAATGATCGCGCCGAGGAAGAGCGCGTCCATGCCAGTCCAGCCGAACAGGCCGCCGATGCCGTAGCCGATCCACAGCATCAGCCCGACTTCGGCCACGGCCGCGGCCAGCACGCCGATGCCGACCTCGCGCAGCTTGCGCACGCTGAATTCGAGGCCCAGCGTGAACATCAGCAGCACCACGCCGAGATTGGAGATGTCGTCGATCGCGCGCGGATCGCCGACCAGCACACCCGGCGTGTGCGGACCGATCAGCACGCCGGCCAGGATGTAGCCCAGCAGCACCGGCTGCCGCATCCGCTGGAACAGGATCGTGGTGGCGCCCGCCACGATCATCACCACGGCAAGGTCACGAATGAAGCCGATTTCGTGCATTCGTCAACTCTTCAAAACGGTGCGGGTCGTTGCAGCTTAAACGAAGCACGGTGGCACTCGGTCGGCCGTCGAACGGGGCGGCGGGCGACGGACGATTCCTTCGCCGGGATGCTGAAAAAAAGCTTGACGGATATGTGGCCCGCACCTATTCTTCTCGGCTTCCAGCGGCGGGGCCATAGCTCAGCTGGGAGAGCGCCTGCATGGCATGCAGGAGGTCGGCGGTTCGATCCCGCCTGGCTCCACCAACTTAATCCGTCCCCATCGTCTAGAGGCCTAGGACATCACCCTTTCACGGTGGCGACCGGGGTTCGAATCCCCGTGGGGACGCCAAGTTGGCTCGCAGAAGCTGGAAGCTGTTGCAAATGCGGAGTGGTAGTTCAGTTGGTTAGAATGCTGGCCTGTCACGCCGGAGGTCGCGGGTTCGAGTCCCGTCCACTCCGCCACTATTCAAGCAGAAAGCCCGCCTTGCGCGGGCTTTTTGTTGCGGTGTATTTGTGCGCTCATCCCTGAGCGCGGGAAAGTCAAAAGGCGGCCATCCCTGGCCGCACTTTCAAACGAGGCGGCCGCTTTCTGGCTGTCCTGTTTGCGGCTCCAGCGTGCCGATGGAATGCCCCTGCTCCGCCAGGTACTCCAGCCAGCGCGACAGGAATCCGTTCATGCGCAGGCGATGCTGGAACACGGTATGCGCCGGCGAGAACGGTCCCAGCACCTGCCACAGGTGCCGGCCGGGATGGCAGTGCAAGGCCTCCGCCACATGCGCGTCGGTATACATGCGCAACTGCGCCGACGGCGCGCGCTGACCGGTATGCGCGTCGACGAAATCGTAGGTGAGTTCCAGTTCCAGCGTGTACGGATGGCATTCCTGCACGTGCAGGTGCACGTCGAGCCCGTCGCTCACGTCGGAGACATACCGGCCCGGCGCCAGCTGCTGCGGCGCGAACAACCGCGTCAGCCGGTGGTAGTTTTCCGCATACAGCCCCATCAGGAACTCGAAGCGTCCGGGCAGCAGGCTGTTGCGGTTGTCCAGTACGACGCTCATGGCGGGCGCGCAAACTCCAGGTGGCAATCAGAACATGGTCCGCTCGATACCGAAGCGGTCGAAGATCTTGCTGGCGATCTCCTCGATCGACACATGCGTGGTGTTCAGGCTGGGAATGCCGGCCTGGCGCATCAGGCGGTCGGCCTGCTCCAGCTCCCAGCGACACTGCTGCAAGGTGGCGTAGCGGCTGCCTGCGCGGCGTTGCTCGCGGATCTGCGCCAGCCGCAGCGGATCGATGGTCAGTCCGTACAGCCGGTCCCGGTACGGACGCAGGCGCGCCGGCAGTTCGAGTTTTTCGAGGTCTTCGTCGGTCAGCGGATAATTGGCGGCACTGACGCCGTAATGCAAGGCCATGTAAAGACAGGTCGGCGTCTTGCCGGAACGCGACACGCCGACCAGGATCAGGTCGGCCTCGGCATAATTCACGTCGATGCCGTCGTCATGCGAGAGCGCGTAATTGGTCGCATTGATGCGCGCCTCGTACTTGTCGAAATCGACCAGGCCGTGCGAGCGGTTCACCAGGCCGGTGCGCTTTGTCCCCAGTTCGTCCTCCAGCGGGCCGATGAACGGCGCGAACACGTCCAGCATCAGGGCGCCGCTGGCGGCCACGATCTCGCACAGCGCACGCTCGGCCATGGTGTTGACCACGATCGGCCGCTGCCCGCTTTGCGCGTACTTGGTCTTGATCCGCAGCGCAGCGATTTCCGCCTTGTGCGCGTTGTCGGTGAACGGCAACCGGTGCTTGTCGAACTGCACGCCCTCGAACTGCGCCAGGATGCTGTTGCCGATCGTCTCCGCGGTGATACCAGTGGAATCGGAGATGAAAAAAACCGTTCGCTGCATACAGGATCCTGATGGCGGGGAAGCATTTGTCTGCACCTTAGCGCAAGCATGAAATCCACCGCCAGCTGACTGGTATGCCGTTGGAATGACATCTTCCGGCATTGGTCTTCTTGTGCTGCGCACCATCCGCAGCGGACAATACCAGTTCTTTGCAACCCGCTTCGGGCCTTCGTGCCGCGCCCATTCCACTTATCCGCAGCGCTTCCCTAAGGAGACACCCTTGAACGACCTGGTGCTTTGGCTCGACCAACTGCGCATGACCGACCTGGGCAAGGTCGGCGGCAAGAATGCCTCCCTCGGCGAAATGATCGGCAACCTCGCCAAGCTCGGCGTCTCCGTGCCCGGCGGCTTCGCGACCACGGCCAGCGCATTCCAGCAGTACCTGGAAAAGAGCGGCCTGGCAAAACGCATCCAGGATCGGCTGGCCACGCTCGACGTCGACGACGTCGACACCCTGGTGGCGGCCGGCAAGGAAATCCGTGGCTGGATCGTCGATACCGCCCTGCCCGCCGAACTCGAGCAGGCGATCCGCGGGGCCTACATCAAACTGTGCAAGGACGCCGGCGCCGACGACATCGCGGTCGCAGTTCGTTCCTCTGCGACCGCCGAGGATCTGCCCGACGCTTCGTTCGCCGGCCAGCAGGAAACCTTCCTCAACGTGGTCGGCATCGACGACGTGCTGCACAAGGTGAAGGAAGTCTTCGCCTCGCTGTACAACGATCGCGCCATCGCCTACCGCGTGCACCAGGGTTTCAAGCACGAAGACGTGTTCCTCTCCGCCGGCGTGCAGCTGATGGTGCGCTCGGACGTGGGCGCCGCCGGCGTGCTGTTCACGCTCGACACCGAGTCGGGCTTCCGCGACGTGGTGTTCGTCACCGGCTCGTACGGCCTCGGCGAGATGGTCGTGCAGGGCGCGGTCAATCCGGACGAGTTCTACGTGTTCAAGCCGACCCTGCGCGACGGCAAGCCGGCCGTCCTGCGCCGCAACCTCGGCGCCAAGCAGCTGCGCATGGTGTATTCCAGCGCACCGGGCGAACGGGTCAGGACCGAGGACACCCCGGTCGAACTGCGCAACACATTCTGCATCAGCGACGACGACGTGCAGGAACTCGCCCGCCAGTCGCTGATCATCGAAAAGCATTACGGCCGCCCGATGGACATCGAGTGGGCGAAGGACGGCCACACCGGCAAGCTGTACATCGTGCAGGCGCGCCCGGAAACGGTGAAGTCGCGCTCGCATGCGACCCAGCTGGAGCGCTTCAGCCTCAGCGAGAAAGGCAAGGTGCTGGCCGAAGGCCGCTCGATCGGCCAGAAGATCGGCGCCGGCAAGGCCCGCGTGATCCGTTCCCTGAGCGACATGAACAAGGTGCAGGTCGGCGACGTGCTGATCGCCGACATGACCGACCCCGACTGGGAGCCGGTGATGAAGCGCGCCTCGGCCATCGTCACCAACCGCGGCGGCCGCACCTGCCACGCGGCGATCATCGCGCGCGAGCTGGGCGTGCCGGCGGTGGTCGGTACCGGCAACGCGCTGGAGCTGATCCCGGACGGTGCCGACGTCACCGTATCCTGCGCCGAAGGCGACACCGGCACGATCTACGAGGGCATCCTGAAGTTCGAACGGATCACCGCCGACCTCGGCGCGATGCCCGAAGCGCCGCTGAAGATCATGATGAACGTGGCCAACCCCGAGCGCGCGTTCGACTTCGGCATGTTGCCGAACGCCGGCATCGGCCTGGCCCGGCTGGAGATGATCATCGCGAGCCACATCGGCGTGCACCCGAAGGCGCTGCTGGAATACGCCAAGCAGGACGCCGAAACGAAGGCGAAGATCGACGAGCGCATCGCCGGCTATGCCGGGCCGGTCGAGTTCTACGTCGACCGCCTCGCCGAAGGCATCGCCACCATCGCCGCCTCGGTCTACCCGAAGCCGGTGATCGTGCGCCTGTCCGACTTCAAGTCGAACGAATACGCCGGCCTGCTCGGCGGCTCGCGTTACGAGCCGCACGAAGAGAACCCGATGATCGGCTTCCGTGGCGCCAGCCGCTACGTCGATCCCAGCTTCGCCGAGGCGTTCGCTCTGGAATGCAAGGCGGTCAAGCGCGTGCGCGAGGTGATGGGCCTCGTCAACGTATGGGTGATGATCCCGTTCGTGCGCACGCTCGGCGAAGGCCGCAAGGTGATCGAGGTGCTGGCGAAGAACGGCCTCAGGCAGGGCGAGCACGACCTCAAGGTCATCATGATGTGCGAGGTGCCGTCGAACGCCTTGCTCGCCGACGAGTTCCTCGACATCTTCGACGGCTTCTCGATCGGCTCGAACGATCTCACGCAGCTCACCCTTGGCCTCGACCGCGACTCCAGCATCGTCGCCAGCCTGTTCGACGAACGCGACCCGGCGGTGAAGAAGCTGCTGGCCATGGCGATCAAGACCGCCCGCGCCAAGGGCAAGTACATCGGCATCTGCGGCCAGGGTCCCAGTGACCACCCCGATCTGGCCGAGTGGCTGATGGAACAGGGCATCGAGTCGGTATCGCTGAATCCGGATACGGTCGTCGACACCTGGCTGCGACTGGCGAAAAAGAAGGCCGACCGGGTAATCTGATCGCCGCTTGATGCGCATACGCATGAAGCACAAGGGCCGCGAAAGCGGCCCTTGGTTTTTGGAGAAGCGGAAATCCAGCGGCCGGATTCAGCTGGAGCGCACGAGCAGGATCGTGATGTTGTCGTCGCCGCCACTGTCGAGAGCGCTCAACAGCAGCTGATCCACGCATTCCTGGGCGGCCAGGTCGGTCCGCGCCACCGTGCGTGCTATCGAGGCGTCGCTGACGCCCTCCGTCAAACCGTCGCTGCACAGCAGGAAGCCCATGCCCGATTCCAGCTGGCCACGCGCCATGCCGATATGCAACTGCTCGATGGCGGTCACGCCCAGCGCCTGGGTCAGCACGTTGCGCTGGGGATGCTGGGCGGCCTGCGCCGGGTCGAGCTGGCCGGCCTCGACCAGCGCCTGTACCAGCGAGTGGTCGTGGCTGATCTGCCGCAATTCCTTCTTCCACAGGTAGATCCGGCTGTCGCCGACCCAGGCGACTTCGTAACCGTCGCCGATGATCCGCAGCACGGCGATGGTGGTGCCCATCGGCAACACGTCGAAGCTGTGCCGGGTGTGCGCAAGCAACCGCTCCGCAGCGCCGTGCACCGCCTCGATCAGGCTGTGACCCTGGCCGACCAGGTCGACCACCGCATCCCGCACCAGCGCCGACGCCACCTCGCCATGCTGGTGCCCGCCCATGCCGTCGGCCACCAGGAACAGGCCGAGCGAAGCACCGGCGTAATAAGTGTCCTCATTGCGCGTGCGGCGCAGGCCGACATGCGTTCCGTGTCCGAATTCGATCATGGGTTTTCAGTAGGTACGAGCCGTTGCAGCATGCCGGAAGACCCGGTTGTTGTCACGGCTAGTTCGCTCGCGTATGATTCCCGGCTCGCATGCGCCACCATGCACCGCACCGGAGAGGTGGCAGAGTGGTCGAATGTACCTGACTCGAAATCAGGCGTACGTGTAAGCGTACCGTGGGTTCGAATCCCACCCTCTCCGCCAGAAAAGCAAAACGCCCCCGTGTGGGGCGTTTTGCTTTTCTAGTGGTGACGGCGGGGATGAGAGCCCACCCGGGTTCGACAAATTCGCCGGGAGCGAATTTGGACAGCCGCAGGCTGGCCCCGCAGCGCAAAGCGCGGAGGGGTTCGGCCCAAGGATGGGCCGAACAATCCCACCCGCACCCCGTGACTACCAACCCCTGCACCCACCCGATTCACCCCAGCCGCCGCCACACGCTCTGCCCATCCACACTGCTCTTGTCCAGCGCGTCCAGCCGTTGCTCATGCTGCGACAACTCGTCCGCCGAGGCGCGCAGTACGCGCGGCCGGGCATGCAGCACCACCGGTGCCGTCACCACCACATCGCGTTGCTCGGTGGCGCCCTCGAAGCCGAGGTCGAAGGCCACTTGCCCCGAAGTCATCGCCAGATACACGTCGGCCAGCAGCTGCGCGTCGATCAGGCCGCCGTGCAGGTCGCGCCGCGAGTTGTCCACGCCCAACCGCTTGCACAGCGCATCGAGGTTGTTGCGCTGGCCGGGGTAGCGCTCGCGCGCCATTGCCAGGGTATCCAGCACACTGCAACGGTCGCCGATCCTGCCTGCGCCGTCGCCCAGCCGAGCCAGTTCGGCATCGAGGAAGCCGATGTCGAAACTGGCGTTGTGGATGATCAGTTCCGCGCCGTCGATGAAGGCCAGGAACTCTTCGACCACTTCGGCAAAACGCGGCTTGTCGAGCAGGAACTCGTCCTCGATGCCGGTAACCTGCCGGGCACCTTCGTCGATCGCCCGATCCGGGTTCAGGTAGGTCTGGTAATGCCGGCCGGTAAGCCGGCGCTCGACCATTTCGACACAGGCGATTTCCACCAGTCGATGCCCCTGGCGTACTTCGAGGCCGGTGGTTTCGGTATCGAGAACGATCTGCCTCATGCCCTGCCCTTCATCAGCTCGGCCTGTTCACGCGCGGCCTGGTCGACCCGCTCGTTTTCGATGTGGCCGTTGTGGCCCTTCACCCACTTCCAGCGCACCTGGTGGGCGCCGACCGCATCGGACAGGCGCTGCCACAGATCCTGGTTCTTGACCGGCTTCTTGTCGGCGGTACGCCAGCCATTCGCGCGCCACTTCGGCATCCACTGCTCGATGCCCTGCATCACATAGCGCGAATCGGTGGTGAGGGTGACCTGGCACGGCCGCTTCAATGCTTCCAGCGCGCCGATCGCCGCCATCAGCTCCATACGGTTGTTGGTCGTAGCCGGCTCACCGCCAGCCACCATGCGTTCGCTGCCCTTTGCGCGCAACAGCGCAGCCCAACCGCCCGGGCCCGGGTTGCCCAGGCAGGCCCCGTCGGTAAATGCTTCCACTTCGCTCATCGTTGCTCACGTATTCCATTGAAAATCACAGAGCCGAACTGCGCCGGGTACCCGGCGAAAGCCGTCCATTCGCCGGCACGCGCACTGGCACCGGCTTGAGCCGCAGCGGCGTGACCAAGCGCCGGCGCTTGCGCGCGACCAGCACGTAACCGCCGCCGAAGGCGCCTGCAAGGGTTCGCCGTGTCGTGGCCAGGTTGGGCCACATGCTGCCCACCCGCTGCACTTGCTCGATCACCAGCCCGGCCAGCTCAAGCCGGTGCCGGAGCCGCCACGGCATCTGCAGCGCCGGCGACTTTCCGCGCATGCGCCAGTAGAACCATGGCGACCAACCGCCGAGCGGATGCACGCCGGTCAACGCAAGCACACCGCCGGGCGCCAGCACGCGAACGGCTTCATCCAGCAGGGCCGCCGGCAGCGGCGCCACTTCCAGCGCATGCCGCAACAGCACCAGCTCGAACGCATCGTCGATGAATGGCAATGGCTCGTCCGCCGCCGCCTGCAGGTCGCCCCGGTAGCGGCCGTTCGCCAAGTGCAAGGTGGCCCAGCAGCCAAGCATCGGCAGCGCCGGCGGCGCATCGCCGAAGGATGCGCCCAGCAACAGCGCATGGGCGCCGAAGCAGCGTTGCAGCTCCGGCTTCAGCACGCGCGTCTGCTCATCCAGCAAGCGGCGCAACGGCGCACTGGCGTAGATGTCGTCATCGCGTTGTGGCATGCAACCGGTCCGGTCTTTCATCTGAGCCCAGAGTGTAACGGCTGACGACAGCCGGCAGCAGGTCGCAGGCGGGACGGAACTGCCGCACGCTGCTGAACAGTCGCCCGACTGATTAACGTTCTTCTAACGAGTCGGCAGCCACGCCAACTTATAGTCGACCGCCTCATGCGCGCCCGGGACGGCTGCGTCTGTCGTTCCACAGGGAAACACCGGCCCGCCGGATATTCCTCAAACGCAGCGGAGCCCATCTTGCATCTCCTACCGTTACCGGCGCTGGCCGACAACTACATCTGGCTGCTGCATGACGATGATGGCAACGCCGTCGTCGTCGATCCGGGTGATGCCGAGGTCGTCGAGCAGGCGCTGGCGGCGCATCGATTGCAGCTGCGCGCGATTCTGCTGACCCATCATCATCCCGACCACATCGGCGGCGTGCCGGCCTTGCGCGCACGCCACGACGTGCCGGTTTATGCACCCGTTGATGAACGCATCGGCGAGGCCACTCGGCGGGTACGCGACGGCGATGTAGTCGAACTGGCCGCACCGTCCGTGCGCTTCGAGGTGATCGCGATCCCGGGCCATACCCTCAGCCATGTGGCCTACGTCGGGGCCGGTCTGCTGCTGTGCGGCGACACCTTGTTCAGCCTGGGCTGCGGCCGTCTGTTCGAAGGCACGCCGGCGCAGATGCTCGCCTCGCTGGATAGCCTGTCGCAACTGCCAGGGGAAACCCTGGTTTGCGGCGGGCACGAGTACACCGAGGCGAATGGACGTTTCGCGCGCACCATCGAACCGGCCAACCCCGAACTGCAGCAACGGCTGCAGGAAGTCGCCGCGCTACGCAGACGCCTGCAGCCCACGCTGCCGGTGCCGCTCGCCCGCGAGCTGGCGACCAACCCGTTCCTGCGGACCGACACTGACGCCGTCATCGCGTGGTGCCGGCAGCAAGGCAGCGGCAACGACCGGGTCGCCCGTTTCGCTGCCCTGCGCAGCGCCAAGGATGGGTTCCACGCATGAGACGACACCTTCGACTTCTGCCGCTGCTTCTGTCGCTCACGCTGGCCGCCTGCGCCGGGGCGCCTTCCGTGCAGGCACCGCGGCAACCGACCGATGAAGCTTCGTCGGCCACGATCGTCGTGCCCGAAATCACGCCGCCGGGCAGCGGGCCCATTGCGCCATCGCCGGCAACCGACGTCTGGGACCGGCTGCGCAGCAGCTTTGCCATGCCCGGTTGTGACGCCGACCCGGCGGTTCTGGCCTGGGCCAAACGGTACACGCGCCATCCGCAGCAGTTCGAAAGCCAGTTGCAAGCCGTGTTGCCGCGTCTGGTCTATGTGCAGCAAGTGGCCGACCGCTACGATGTCGCGGGTGAATTCGTGCTGTTGCCCTGGGTGGAAAGCCACTTCCAGCCAGGGCCCGCCCACAAGCGTCGGCCGGCCGGCATGTGGCAGATCATGCCGGTGACTGCCGGCGCCATGGGGTTGCGCGTCGACGGCCACTACGACGGACGTCTCGACGTCCCTGCCGCCGCCAATGCCGTGATGAAACTGCTGGAGCAGTACCACGACCAGTTCAATGACTGGCGCGTGGCCGATTACGCCTACAACGCCGGCGAGTTCGCGATACGCAGGATCATCCGGACGCACGGCAAGCCTGCGGAGCAACCGGCCATTCCCCACTGGCCGGTGCGCAAGGTAACCCGCGAGCATCTGACCAAGCTGTTGGGAATAGCCTGCGTGGTACGCGAACCGGAGCGCTTCAATGTCAGTCTGCCCACGCTGCCGGGTGAGCAGCACCTGGTGCAGGCCGAAATACCCCGTTCAATGCCGATCGCGCGGGCGGCCGACCATGCCGGCATGTCGGTGGAGGCACTGAAGCACTTCAATCCGGCGTTTCGCAGCAACATGATCGACGCCAACGTCACTTCGTACCTGCTCTTGCCCGCCAACCACGCCCGCCAGTTCCGCGATGCCTTGCTCGAACACGCCAGCAGCAACGGCGACGATCTCCTGGCCAGCGCAGGCTCCGGCGCAGCAACCGGTCCCGTCCCCGACAAGAAGGCGGCACCGAAGATCCATACCGTGAAACGCGGCGACAACCTTTGGCAGATCGCCCGCGACTACTCGGTGAACGTCGACCAGTTGCAGCGCTGGAACCACCTGAGCAGCCACACGTTGAAGCCCGGCCAGACACTGACGGTGAGCGCGCCGAACTAGGGATGCCCTGATCCGCCCGATGTCGGGCGTTCGCCATCAGGGGTTCGGCCTGATCCGGAAAGAACCCGCACCAACGCGATCCAGGCCGGCTCCATTGGGGGACTCATCTGCCACAGACGAAGAAGGGCGGCCAGTGGCCGCCCTTCTTCGTCTGACGCCGGCTGCGCCAGCCGGCGCGCTTACAGTCGCTGCTGGTTGATCTTGATCTTGGTCTTCGCCTTGAGCTGGTCGATCAGCTCGCGCGTCGCTTCGTAGCCGTAGGCCTGTGCCATCTGCTGGCGCAGCGAGTCACGCTGCTCCGGCGGCACCTTGGACAGGTCGCCATCCTGCACCTTGTCCACGGCCAGCAGTACATAGGAACCGTCCAGCATGTCCACGGCGGCGAACTGCGCCTTGCCCGCCGCCGGGTGCGGCAGAAGGAACGCCTGCGTCAGCAGCGGCGCCGGCATCTGCGCGTGCCGGACCACCTCGTTCACGGTGGTGATGCTGGCGCCCAGCGACTTCGCCACATCGTCCATCGCCTCGCCCTTGCGCAAACGCGCCAGTGCCTCGTCGGCCTGCTTCTTCTCGACGGCGGCGGCGCGCTCGTCGAGGATTTTCTGCTGCACGTCGGCGCGCACTTCCGCGAGCGGCTTGGCGGCCGCCGGCACGTGCTGGTCGACATGGATCACCACCGAGTGGTTGTTGCCCAGATCGATCAGACCCGAATTGTTACCCTGCACCAGCACGTCGTCGCTGAACGCCGCGGCGACTACCTTCGGGTTGGCGGTCACGCCCTCGCCACCCTTGCGCGTAAACAGCGCCGTGGTCTTGATCGGCAGTTTCAATGCGACCGAGGCCGGCTCCAGCGATGTCGGATTCTGGTAGGTGTTGTCGGACATCTTGCCGGCAACTTCGTTGTATGTGCGGTCGCGGTCGGCCGTCGTTGCTTCCTTGACCAACTGGTCGCGCACTTCCTCGAACGGCTTGGATTCGCCGCTGCGGACGTCACGCAGCCAGATGATGTGATAGCCGTCAGACGACAGCACCGGCTTGGAGATCTGGCCCTTCTGCATGGCGAACAGGGCCGAATCGAAGGCCTCGTTGGTCACGCCTTTTTCCAGCCAGCCCAGATCGCCGCCCAGGCGACGGGAACCCAGATCCTGCGAGTCCTGTTCGGCCAGTTTGGCGAAGTCACCCGGGTTGGCTTCCGTCGCGATCTTCTCGGCCTTGGCCAGGGCTGCCTTCTGCTGTTCCGGCGTGGCGTTGGCCGGCACGTTGATCAGGATGTGCGAAACGAGCCGCTGTTCCGGCTGCACGAAGCGCTGCTTCTCGCTCGCGTAACGCTTCCTCAGTTCCTCGTCGCTCGGCTCGGCGGCCAGCGGCAGGTCGGCCCCGACGACCTCGACGTACTTCACCGAAACCTGCTCGGGATTCATGTAGTCGGCCTGGTGCGCCTTGTACCAGGTTTCGATCTCGGCATCGCTGACCGTCTTGTTGTCCAGCGCGGGGCGCGGCAGCTGGAAGTAGCGCAGGTCGCGGCGCTGGCTCAGCAGTTTCAGGAAACGATCGAGCTGGGCGTCGGTGGCGATGGTGCTGTCGTTGATCGCCGATGGCAACAACTGGATGGCCAAGGACGAGCGGATCTCGTTCTCGAACATCTCCGGCGTCTTGTACTGGCTGGTGAGCCATGCACGGTAGCTGGTGCCGTCGAACTGGCCGTTGACCTGGAACGCCGGGATCGAGGCGATGTAGTCGCGCATGGCCTGGTCCGAGACCCGCAGGCCCCAGTCCGCATTGGCCTGCAGCAGCAGTTGCTCGTCGACCATCCCGTCCAGGATGCGCAGCTTCGTCTCGTTCTTCTCGAAGGTGCTGGAATCGAACTGCTCGCCCTGCTGTTCGGCTGCCTGCTGCCGCAGCTGGTTCACGCGGTCCTGGAATGCACGCTGGTCGATTTCGTGCTTGCCGACCTTCGCCACGAAGGCATCGTCGTTCGACATGAAGTAGCTCTCCATGCCGAACAGCGACATCGCCAGGACGGCGAGGCCAAGCACAATGATGGACGGCCATCCGTGCATCTTGTTACGCATTGCCTGCAGCATTGAAATCTTCCCGCAAGATGGTGAAAGCGCGTGGCGCGCGGTTGGCACAAGCCGCCGTGCCGGCGCGCGCCCTGTTGCACGGACACGCGCCGCTCAAATGACAAGGGCGCCACACGGGCGCCCTTGCGAACTGTGGCGGAGTGGACGGGACTCGAACCCGCGACCTCCGGCGTGACAGGCCAGCATTCTAACCGACTGAACTACCACTCCGCATTTTTCTGGTGGGTGCTGTAGGGATCGAACCTACGACCACCGCCTTGTAAGGGCGACGCTCTACCGCTGAGCTAAGCACCCGAAACCAAGCGTTAGCCGCTTAGTTTAGGGCATCCTTGAGGGTCTTGCCAGCCTTGAAGGCAGGCACCTTCGAGGCCTTGATCTTGATCGCTTCGTTGGTACGCGGGTTACGGCCGGTACGGGCAGCGCGCTTGCGCACAGTGAACGTACCGAAGCCCACCACCGAGACATCCTCGCCTTTCTTCAGCGACTTCTGCACGGTCTCGAAGAAGGCTTCGAGGGCACGACCAGCGTCGGCCTTGGTCAGCTCGGCCTTTTCGGCGATGGCATTGATCAGATCGGTTTTATTCATTGAAAAACTCCCTTATTCGGATTTCGTCAGTGCGGCCAGTCCGGAGACGAGACAGCACCGGCATGGATGGTTGGCTCTTGCCAGGGCCGTAACGCAACCCCGCATCGCTGCGCTGACATACAGCGCCGGGACTGCGGTATCGCCTTTATACCAGTGCGTTGCCGGAATCCGCAACACAAGCCACAGCAACGTTTCCGGAAGATCGGCGACTCGCGAAACCGCTTGCAAAACCAGCGCCAGGAGACTATGCAAAAACTTCGTCGACCGACGGCGAAAAAGCAGAAAGCGCCCTGCCATGGCAGGGCGCCCTGGATGGAGACCGGCGGGATGACGCGCCGATCGGCTCAGTGCGTCAACGAGTGTCCTTCCGTCGGCTCGCTGGCCACGGCGGCAGGAGGGGCATCCTTGGCCGGGTTCGGCCGCAGCGGACGCTCCAGTGCGATATCCAGCACTTCGTCGATCCAGCGAACCGGATGGATCTCCAGCGACGAGGTGATGTTGGCCGGCATGTCGGCAAGATCTTTCTTGTTGTCCTCGGGAATGATCACCGTGGTGATCCCGCCGCGATGCGCCGCCAGCAGTTTTTCCTTGAGGCCGCCGATCGGCAGCACGCGACCGCGCAAAGTGATCTCGCCGGTCATCGCCACTTCGGAGCGCACCGGCACCTTGGTCAGCACGGAGACCAGCGCCGTGCACATGGCGATGCCTGCACTGGGGCCGTCCTTCGGCGTGGCGCCTTCCGGCACGTGGATATGCACGTCGAGCTTCTGGTGGAATTCCGGATCGATGCCCAACTGGTCGGCACGCGCGCGTACCACCGACAGCGCCGCCTGGATGGATTCCTTCATCACGTCGCCGAGCTGGCCGGTATGCACCAGCCTGCCCTTGCCCGCCACCACCGAACCTTCGATGCTCAGCAACTCGCCACCGACCTGGGTCCAGGCCAGCCCGGTAACCAGGCCGACTTCATTCTGCAGTTCCTTGCGGCCGAAATCGAACCGGCGCACACCCAGATACTGGTCGAGGTTGGCCGAATCCACCTTGACCTTGCCGGTGCCGTTCTTCGCCTTGCCCTTGGCCGTCTTCGCAGGCGAGGCCTTCGCCTTGGCCTTCTTCACCTGGCCCAGGGTCAGTTCCTTGACCACCTTGCGGCAGATCTTGGAGATTTCGCGCTCCAGGTTGCGCACGCCCGACTCGCGCGTGTAGTAGCGCACGATGTCACGCAATGCGTCTTCAGTGACGCTGAGTTCTTCCGACTTCAGACCGTTCGCCTTGAGCTGCTTCGACAGCAAGTATTTCTGTGCGATGCCGAGCTTCTCGTCCTCGGTGTAGCCGGGGATGCGGATGACTTCCATGCGGTCGAGCAGTGGACCGGGAATGTTCAGCGAATTCGCCGTGGCGATCCACATCACCTCGGACAGGTCCAGGTCGACCTCGAGGTAATGGTCGTTGAACGCGTGGTTCTGCTCCGGATCGAGCACTTCCAGCAGCGCCGACGACGGGTCGCCGCGGAAGTCCATCGACATCTTGTCGATCTCGTCCAGCACGAACAGCGGGTTCTTGGTCCCGACCTTGTTGATGTTCTGCACGATGCGACCGGGCATCGAGCCGATATACGTGCGCCGATGGCCGCGGATCTCGGCTTCGTCGCGCACTCCGCCGAGACTCATGCGAACGAATTTCCGGTTGGTCGCCTTGGCGATCGACTGCCCCAGCGAGGTCTTGCCCACACCGGGCGGGCCTACCAGGCACAGGATCGGTCCCTTCATCACCGATACGCGCTGCTGCACGGCGAGGTACTCGAGGATGCGGTCCTTGACCTTTTCCAGGCCGAAATGGTCGGCGTCGAGCACTTCCTGCGCCAGCTGCAGGTCCTTGCGCACCTTGCTGCGCTTCTTCCACGGCACGCCGACCAGCCAGTCGAGGTAGTTGCGCACCACGGTGGCCTCGGCCGACATCGGCGACATCTGCTTGAGCTTGCCGAACTCCTGCCGCGCCTTGGTCAGCACGGCCTTGGGCATGCCGGAGCCCTCGATCTTCTTCTGCAGTTCCTCGACCTCGTTCGGGCCATCCTCGCTGTCGCCGAGTTCCTTCTGGATCGCCTTCATCTGCTCGTTGAGGTAGTACTCGCGCTGGCTCTTCTCCATCTGCGACTTGACCCGGCCGCGGATGCGTTTCTCCACCTGCTGCAGGTCCATCTCGCCATCGACCAGGCCGATCAGCAGCTCCAGCCGCTGGCCGACGTCGGCGGTCTCCAGCACCTTCTGCTTGTCGGCCATGCGCACGGACAGGTGCGCGGCGATGGAATCGGCCACGCGCGACGGATCGTCGATGCCCGACAGGCTCGCCAGCACTTCCGGTGGCAGCTTGCGGCTCTGCTTGACCAACTGCTCGAACAGCGAGATCAGCGTACGCGAGACCACGTCGAGTTCACGCTCCTTCGCGTTGTAGACCGGCTCGATCACGCGCGAACGGGCGGTCAGCATGCCGTCCGCTTCCTTGAAATCCTCGACCGCCACGCGCGACTGGCCCTCGACCAGCACCTTGACCGTGCCATCGGGCAATTTCAGCAGCTGCAGCACGCCGGCCAGGGTACCGACCTGGTGCAGGTCGGCGATCTCCGGGTCGTCGATATCCGGACTTTTCTGCGCGACCAGCAGGATCTGCCGCTCGCCTTCCATCGCGCGCTCCAGCGCACGCATGGACTTGTCGCGACCGACAAACAACGGTATGACCATGTGCGGATAAACCACCACGTCGCGCAACGGCAACACCGGCAGAGCGTCCAGCGCAACGGGAAGGGGGGCGTTCTTGGCCATGAAAGAGGGGTCCCTCGGGTTCGGATCTGGTTTCGTCCCGACACTGCGCCGGGCCTGTCAACTCGTCAAGTGGAGGCGACCGGGGGCCTACTCAAGGCAGGCGGGCCGCCAAAAACAGAACGGCCCCGGCGAAATCACCGGAGCCGTCGTCGCAGCAGATGGGGCTACAGGGTCAGGCAGCGTCGCCGCCGTCGCTCGCGACCCGTTGCTGCAGGTTGCCGCGATAGATCAGATAGGGCTCGGCCTGACCTTCGATCACGGCGTCGTCCACCACCACCTTGCTGACATGCTCCAGCGAGGGCAGCTCGTACATCGTATCCAGCAGCACCTGTTCCAGGATGGTGCGCAGGCCGCGGGCGCCGGTCTTGCGCTTGAGCGCCTTGCGGGCGATCGCCTGCAACGCCTCGGGGCGGAATTCCAGTTCCACCTCCTCCATCTCGAACAGCTTCTTGAACTGCTTGGTGACCGCGTTCTTCGGCTCGGTGAGGATTTTCACCAGCGCCGCCTCGTCCAGCTCGTCCAGCGTGGCCACCACCGGCAGGCGCCCGACGAATTCCGGGATCAGGCCGAAGCGCACCAGATCGGCGGGTTCCACGTCGGCCAGCACCTTGCCCAGGTTCTCGGTGCGCTCCTTGCTGCGCACTTCGGCGGAAAAGCCGATGCTGGTGTTCTCGGAACGCTGTTGGATGACCTTTTCCAGGCCGGCGAACGCGCCGCCGCAGATGAACAGGATGTTCTTGGTGTCGACCTGCAGGAATTCCTGCTGCGGATGCTTGCGCCCACCCTGCGGCGGCACCGAGGCCAGCGTGCCCTCGATCAGCTTCAGCAGCGCCTGCTGCACGCCCTCACCCGAGACGTCGCGGGTGATCGACGGGTTCTCGCTCTTGCGTGAGATCTTGTCGATCTCGTCGATGTAGACGATGCCCGACTGAGCCTTCTCGACGTCGTAGTCGCACTTCTGCAAGAGCTTCTGGATGATGTTCTCGACATCCTCGCCCACGTAGCCGGCCTCGGTCAGCGTGGTGGCGTCGGCGATCGTGAACGGCACGTTGAGCAGGCGCGCCAGCGTTTCGGCCAGCAGCGTCTTGCCCGAGCCGGTCGGACCGATCAGCAGGATGTTGGATTTGCCCAGCTCGATGTCGTCGCTCTTCTGGCGCGACTCGATCCGCTTGTAATGGTTGTACACCGCCACCGCCAATGCTTTCTTGGCGCGGGTCTGCCCGACCACGTACTGATCCAGCGATTCGCGGATCTCGCGCGGCTTCGGCAACTGGGTGCGCCCGGAGGCAGCCTTTTCTTCCAGTTCCTCGCGGATGATGTCGTTGCACAGTTCCACGCACTCGTCGCAGATGAACACGGATGGACCCGCGATCAGCTTGCGCACTTCATGCTGGCTCTTGCCGCAGAAAGAGCAATAGAGAATCTTGCCGCTGTCGCTGGAACGCCCCTGCCGGTCGTCGCTCATACTCTCGATCCCGCTGGTAAATCTGAATGCGTCGCGAGAATAACACAGGGCTCCGCGTCTGCCTGCAGACGCAGAGCCCATCTCGTGACTCTGGGGTAGAACCTGTGAATCAGGCCGATTTCACCGTCTCGCCGGCACGCTTGTCGAGCACCTCGTCGATCAGGCCATAGGCCTTGGCGTCGACAGCGCTCATGAAGCGGTCGCGCTCCATGTCCAGCTCGATCTTCTCGATCGTCTGGCCGGTATGTTCGACATACAGCCTGTTCAGGCGCTCGCGCACATACAGGATCTCTCGCGCCTGGATCTCGATGTCGGTCGCCTGGCCCTGCGCGCCGCCGGAAGGCTGGTGGATCATGATCCGCGAGTTCGGCAGGGCAAAACGCTTGCCCTTGGCACCGGCCATCAACAGGAACGAACCCATGCTGCAAGCCTGGCCGATGCACATCGTGCTGACGTTCGGCTTGATGAACTGCATGGTGTCGTAGATCGCCAGGCCGGCAGTAACCGCACCGCCGGGGCTGTTGATGTAGAAGTTGATGTCCTTGTCCGGATTCTCCGACTCCAGGAACAGCATCTGCGCGACGATGACGTTGGCGACCTGATCGTTGACTTCGCCGACCAGGAAGATCACCCGCTCCTTCAACAGGCGCGAGTAGATGTCATAGGAGCGCTCGCCGCGAGCCGTCTGCTCGACGACCATCGGTATCAAATTGAGGTTCTGGATCGGATCCATGGCCATGCTTGCAGCTCTCCGGTTGATGGGCCTGGCGGACAGCTCAGGCGTTGGCTGGGCGCATCACGTCATCGAAGCTCAGATCCAGCTGAGTGGTCCTGGCATGCTCCGCCACCCACTCGGCCACCTGATCTTCCATCACGCGATTCTGCAGCCCAGACATCAGTTGGGGGTCGCCGTTGTAGAGTTCAATGACCTTTTCCGGCTCTTCATAGGTCGAAGCAATCGCGGCGAGCTGTTCGGCAATGCGCTTGCGATCGATCTTGATCTCCTGCTTGCGGGCAATCTCGCCCATCAGCAGGCCGGCGATCACCCGCTGGCGCGCGATCGGCATGGCGGCCTCGATCAGCTGCGGCGGTGGCTGCTGGCCCTGCGGCACGCTGCCGGCGGCCATGTTGCGCGCCTCGGACTGCACCATCAGCTTCGGCACGTCCAGCTCGGCGTGGGCCGTGGACAGCTTTTCGGCAACTTCGGATTTCAGGCGCGCCATCAGCGCCGCCTTCAGCTCACGCTCGAGGTTCGCACGAACTTCCTTGCGGAACGTCTCCAGATCGCCGTCCGCAATGCCGAACAACTTCGCAAACTCGGCGTCGATCTCGGGCAACTTCGGTTCCTGCACCTTCAGGATGCTGAAACCGACCTTGGCGGTCTTGCCCGCCAGCTGCGCGTTGCGGAAGTCTTCCGGGAAGGCAATCTCGGTCTCGAAAGTGTCGCCCGTCTTGCGGCCAATCAGCGCCTCGTCCAGCGCCTTGAACAGGGTACCCGAGCCCAGCACGCTGCCGGCACGCTCCAGGCCCTCGGCCGGGAAGCGGTAGTCGCCGGCTTCGGCCGAGTACTCGAACATCACGAAATCGCCCTCGGCCGAGGCACGATCCACCTCGTCGAAGCTGCGGCGCTGCTGGCGCAGGGTCTCCAGCATCTTGTCGATATCGGCATCGGTCACCACCGCCACCGGACGGCTGATCTCGAGCGCGGCCACGTCGACCACCGGGAACTCCGGCATGATCTCGAACGTCGCGGTATACGCGATTTCGCCGTTCTCCGGCCGGCCGGTGGTGTCGATCGCCGGATTCGCGATCGGCTGCAGCTTTTCCTGCGCCACCGCCTCGCGCAGCGTGCTGCCGATCAGGTCGGACAACACTTCACCACGGACCTGGTCGCCGAAACGCTGCTTGATCACCGTCGTCGGCACCTTGCCCGGGCGGAAACCCTTCAGGCGAACCGTGCGGCCCATCTCCGCAATGCGCGCACTCACCTGCGTCTCGAACCGCTCCGCGGGGAATTTCACCGTGAGCTTGCGCTCGAGCGTGCCGATGTTCTCAACCGAAACCTGCATGACGTCTCCTGGTACTACCTGATGTTGTGGGCCTGCCACAGGCGCCATGGCGGCCGTGCCGCCAGAAAAACAAAGAAATCAACGGGGTATGGTGCGAAAGGGGGGACTCGAACCCCCACGGGGTTAACCGCCAGAACCTAAATCTGGTGCGTCTACCAATTCCGCCACTCTCGCCTTGCCACCCTCGTCAAACGCGCGTAACCACCGGATTCTGAAACCGATTGTCACCTGCTGGAGCCATTCCGCAAGCGCCTCATCCCCATGGGCACGCCCGTCTAAGTCGATGATTCCCTTATACGAAAGCGGACCATTTTACGGTTGCACGACCTCGCAGCACAAGCGCTGGCGGCTGCGAATCGCGTCATCGCAGACGTGCGTACCGCCGCTCCGGTTGCGCAAAGCAAAACGCCGATCGCAAGCGATCGGCGTTTTGTCGATTGGTGGGCCGTGAAGGATTCGAACCTTCGACCAATTGATTAAGAGTCAACTGCTCTACCAACTGAGCTAACGGCCCAGGAAACCTGGGTTTGAAACTGGGGTGGATGATGGGATTCGAACCCACGACAACCGGAATCACAATCCGGGACTCTAACCAGCTGAGCTACATCCACCATCGACCTGATACTGGTGCGCCAGACAGGACTCGAACCTGCAACCGTCGGCTTAGAAGGCCGATGCTCTATCCGGTTGAGCTACAGGCGCAGTCACTGCAGGTAGAACGTCTCGCTGGTCGGGGCAGAGGGATTCGAACCCCCGACTTTTGCGTCCCAAACGCAACGCTCTACCAGACTGAGCTATACCCCGCTTTCGAATCACCGGCCATGCCACCACCGGAGCCTTGAAATGTTACGGGTGCCGCCTCGCTCAGTCAATCCGTATCGAAGCACACCATGTGTTTCTTGATCATCGTTTTCGCGGAAAGCCGTACCGGTTTCCCGTTGAAAACAAAACGGGGTGCAAGCACCCCGCCTCGCAGAATAAAAATGGTGCGCCCGGAGAGATTCGAACTCCCGACCACCTAGTTCGTAGCCAGGTACTCTATCCAACTGAGCTACGGGCGCACTGAAAACCTTTTTCTTCATCGCCACGATGTCTGGGCATCGAGGCGGTGAAGCAAGAAGCGGAATTATTCAGACTCCACCCGCTTGCGTCAACCCTTTTCGTGAAAATTTCTTCACCGAACCGTTCACACCCGGCAAATTGCAGCCGGCGATGCGGCACTTCCGCAGGCACCATGCACGCAAGACGACACGATCGCTGCGCGTAACGCAAGAGGCGGCCAGTGGCCGCCCTCTTGCCAATGCAACGGTATGGCCGTCCAAACGGCGGCGATCAGCCTTCCATGCCGGTCCGGTTCTGCGGCGCAGGATCGCCGACCTTGCCGACGGTCGAACCGGCGTCGCCTTTCGGCGGTGGCGGCGGCGGCGTGGCGCCGGTCGATGCATTCTTCGTCCAGTCGGCCGGCGGCCCGGGGACGCGCCCGGCCATGATGTCGTCGATCTGGTGTGCGTCGATCGTCTCGTATTGCAGCAAGGCTTCGGCCATGGCATGCAGCTTGTCGAGGTTCGCGGTCAGCAACTCCTTGCTGCGCGCATAGGCACGGTCGAGGATGCCACGTACCACTTCGTCGATCTTGCTGGCGGTCTCGTTGGAGATGCTCTTGTGCTGGGTCACCGAACGGCCCAGGAACACCTCGTCCTCGTCCTCGCCGTAGGTGATCGGACCGAGCTCGTCGGACAGCCCCCACTTGGTCGCCATGTTGCGTGCCATCTTGGTGGCCCGCTCGATGTCGTTGGAGGCGCCGGTGGTGACCTTGTCGGCGCCGAAGATCAGTTCCTCGGCCACCCGGCCGCCGTACAGCGAGCACAGCTGCGACTGGATCGCCACGCGGTTGATGCTGTACTTGTCGCCTTCAGGCAGATACATGGTGACGCCCAGCGCACGCCCGCGCGGGATGATCGTGACCTTGTAGACCGGGTCGTGCTCGGGCACCAACCGGCCGACGATGGCGTGGCCGGCTTCGTGATAGGCGGTGAGCTTCTTCTCGTCCTCGCTCATCGCCATCGAGCGGCGCTCGGCCCCCATCAGGATCTTGTCGCGCGCCTTGTCCAGGTGGCTCATGCGCACCTCGCGCGCGTTCTCGCGCGCGGCGAACAGCGCCGCCTCGTTGACCAGGTTGGCCAGGTCGGCACCGGAGAAGCCGGGCGTGCCGCGCGCGATGGTCATGGCGTTGACGTCGCTGGCGATCGGCACCTTGCGCATGTGCACCTTGAGGATCTGCTCGCGGCCACGCACGTCCGGCAGGCCCACCACGACCTGGCGGTCGAAGCGGCCCGGACGCAGCAGCGCCGGATCCAGCACGTCGGGGCGGTTCGTCGCGGCGATCACGATGATGCCTTCGGTGCCCTCGAAGCCGTCCATCTCGACCAGCAACTGGTTCAGCGTCTGCTCGCGTTCGTCATGACCGCCGCCCAGGCCGGCGCCGCGATGGCGGCCGACCGCGTCGATCTCGTCGATGAAGATGATGCACGGCGCGTGTTTCTTGGCCTGTTCGAACATGTCGCGCACGCGGCTGGCGCCGACGCCGACGAACATCTCGACGAAGTCGGAACCGGAGATCGCGAAGAACGGCACCTTCGCCTCGCCCGCGATCGCTTTCGCCAGCAGGGTCTTGCCGGTGCCGGGCGGGCCGACCATCAGCACGCCGCGCGGAATCTTGCCGCCAAGCTTCTGGAAGCGGCCCGGATCGCGCAGGAATTCGACCAGTTCGCCGACCTCCTCCTTCGCCTCGTCGCAACCGGCAACGTCGCTGAAGTTGACCTTGATCTGGTCCTCGCCCTGCAGCTTGGCGCGCGAACGGCCGAAGCTCATCGCGCCACGGCCACCGCCGCCGGACTGCATCTGGCGCATGAACCAGATGAACACGCCCACGATCAGCAGTACCGGCAGCCAGCTGATCAGCAGGCCGATAAGCGAGAAGCCCTCGGAAGGATCCTGGCGAACCTCGACGCCCTTGTCCTGCATCTGCTTGACCACCTCGTTGGTGGAGAAGCCGAGCATCGGCGCGACCGTGCGGAACGGGCTGCCATCCTTCAGCTTGCCGCTGATGGTGGCCGGCTGGTCGGCGCTGATCGTGGCGTTGGCGACGTTGCCGTTGTCGACACTCTGCACGAACGAACTGTAAGGCAGGTCGGACGAGGCCGCGCCACGCGGATTGAAGCTCTGGAACACGGTGAACAGGACCACCGCGATGATCACCCAGAGCAACACATTTTTCGCTGTTTCATTCATGCACGGTTCTCGCCCGGTGACACCGGAGCAGGCTTGCGGCCCACCGCCAGTGCGTACACCTCACGCGAACGTGCGCGGGAGGCCTTAGGTTTACGCATGGTTACGCGGGTGAAGTCCGCGCGCAAGCTGCGCAAGTAATCGTCAAAGCCGACTCCCTGAAACAATTTGATCAGGAACGAGCCGCCCGGCTTGAGCCACTGCCGACTGAAATCCAGCGCCAGTTCGGCCAGATCCATCGCCCGGATCTGGTCGGCCAGCGCCACACCACTCATATTGGGGGCCATGTCGGACAGTACAAGATCCACCTTCAGCCCTTCCAGGCGGGATTCGAGCTCGTGCAGCACCGATTCCTCGCGGAAGTCGCCCTGCAGGAAATCCACCCCGGCGATGCTCTGCATCGGCAGGATGTCCAGCGCGAACACCTTGCCGCTGTCGCCCAGCCGGTTGCGCACCAGCTGCGACCAACTGCCCGGTGCCGCGCCGAGATCGACCACATTGATCCCCGGCTTCAGCAGGTGGTCGCGCTCGATCAGTTCCTCCAGCTTGTACACCGCACGCGAACGCAAACCCTCGGCCTGGGCTTTCTTCACATATTCGTCATTGAAATGTTCGCGCAGCCAGACTGCGCTGCTCTTGCTGCGGGCCATGTCGTCACAGTCGCCGATTGGGGAACGGGATGGCGCATGATACCCTTTGCCGTTCATTTACCGCGAATCGAGCACCAGCGCATGGCCCTTTCCTCCTCGCAGATCCGCTACCTGCGCAGCCTCGCCCATGACCTGAGCCCGGTCGTCCTGCTGGGCAACAAGGGCGCCACCGAGGCCGTGGTCAAGGAGCTGGACCAGGCGCTGGGCATCCACGAACTGGTCAAGGTGAAGCTGTCCGGCGGCGACAAGGATGAACGGCAGGCACAGATCGACGTGCTGACCGAAGGCACCGGGGCCGAAAAGATCCACCAGATTGGCCATGTCGTCGTACTGTTCCGCCGCAACGCCGACGAGCCGAAGATCGCCCTGCCACGCTGATGGACCTGTCGCTCGAACGTCCCGAAGGCTATCTCTACGTGCGCCGCGTCGGCGCGCGTGGGGTCACGCTGATCGATCGCGAGCTCACCAGCAGTTTCCTGCTCGCGCCCGATCGGGCGATCGAGAACTGGCCGGTCACCGCCGCCGGCACGCTGGACGCCAGCCACGTCGAAGCCCTGCTGGCGCTGCAACCCGAACTGGTGATCCTAGGCACCGGCGAGCGCCAGGTATTCCCGGCTGCCGCATTCATGGCCGGTTTCCTGCGCAAGGGCATCGGTATCGAAGTGATGGACAACGCCGCCGCCGCGCGCACCTACAACCTGCTGGCGGGCGAAGGGCGCCGGGTCATCGCCGGATTCATCCTGCCGTCGGCCTGACCGACCCAACGCCGCGATCAGCGCAGCGGCAGATACCCCAGTGGATCGACCGGGTTGCCGTCCTTGCGGATCTGGAACTCCAGCTCGTTGCGGGTGGTGCCGGTCGATCCCATCTCGGCGATCTGCTGGCCGGCACTGACCCGCTGGCCCTCCTTGACCAGACGCTTGCGATTGTGGCCATAGGCGGACAGGAAACTGTCGTTGTGCTTGATGATCACCAGCTCGCCATAGCCGACCAGACCGTTGCCGCTGTACACCACCACTCCGTCGGCGGCGGCACGCACCGGATCGCCGGACTTGCCCGCGATCTGGATGCCGGGAATCGCGTCGCCACTCTGGAAGCGGCCAACCAGACTGCCATCGGCCGGCCAGCGCCATTGCACGCTGCTGACCACGCGTGAAACGCCGGCGGCCGCCGGGGCGGGTGGCGGCATGGTCGCCGGTGGGGCAGCCGGCACGCCTGCCACCGGAACCATGGTGGTCGCCGTGGCGGCGACGGCTGGCGCGGCGGACCTTGACGGCGGCGGCGGGATCGCCGATGAGGTGGCCGGAATGCTCGCGGATGTCGCTGCGGGTGGTCCGGCTGGCGGCGTCGACGGTGCAGGCGCCGGCTCGAACACCGGCGCTGCCGCCACAGGCGCGCCACCCGCGTGGCCAGGTGCGGCGGCCACCGGCGCGGCATGGCTCTTCGCCGGAGGCGAAAGAGTCAGTCGCTGTCCCGGCCAGATCGTGTATGGCGCGGCGATTCCGTTCCACTGCGCCAGATCACGGAAGTCCACGCCCTTGCGGAACGCGATCGAGTACAGCGTGTCGCCCTTCGCCACGGCGTAGCTGCCGCCGGGTATCGGCGTGCGGGCGGGTGTCGGCGTACTGGCGACCGGGCGAGGGCCATAGCCGCTACCTGCCGCCGGTTCCACCACGACCGAGCTGCGCATGGTGCCGCAGGCGGCAAGCAGCACAGTCATGGCCAGCGTTGCCAGGCACTGAAGATATCGATCCATGCGCACCAGCATACCGAGGCGGGCAGTCTTTTTCATGCGACGTCACTCCCCCGGACCGTGCCGCTCAATGCAGCCAGAACCACCACACCAGCAGCAGGGCCAGTACGACCAGCGCGGCCCAGCCGATCCATTCGATGTACTTGTGCAGGATCCGCTCGGCGCGTTCGCCGAACAGGCGGATCAACAATGCCAGCAACCACACGCGCTTGCCGCGGCCGAGCCCGATGCAGGCCAGGAACGGCAGGATCGGCACGCCGATGATGCCGCACGCCCAGGTGATGAACTTCATCGGCACCACCGGCTGCAACGCGGCCAGGATCAGCACGCCGTACATGCCCCAGTGATGCTCGACCATCTGCTTGCTCAAGGTCGCCACGCCCTGCTCGATCGGCGCCAGCAGGTGCAACGTGTCGAGCACCGGCCGCAGGGCATGGAACGCCCAATGACCCAGCACGTAGCCCACCAGCGCGCCCAGCAGCGAAAACAGCAGACTGATGTTCGCGAAGAAGAACGCCTTGTGCCGCTTGCCCAGCATCATCGGCGCCAGCATCACTTCCGGCGGGATAGGGAAGATGAACGACTCGACGAAACTCAGCCCGGACAGGTAATACAGCGCCCTTGGCTCGCGTGCCCAGGTCAGCGCACGCGCATAAAGTGCCCCGAACAGACGCATCAGCCGATCCCGCCCAGCAGCGGCACGAAACTGACCGCGCCCAGTTCCTCCTGGATGAAATCGCCCTGGCCATCGCCGTGCATGCGGATCAGCGTCTGCCGGCTGGGTGAGCCGACCGGCGCCACCAATACGCCGGTGGGGCTGAGCTGGTCGAGGATGCGGGTGGGAATGGTGTCGCCGGCGGCGGTGAGGATGATCGCGTCGAACGGCGCCTCGTCCGGCCAGCCGAGCTTGCCGTCGTCGTAGCGCGAACGCAGGTTGGTCAGGCCGAGCTGGCGGAAGCGCCGGCGTGCCTGGCGCAGCAGGGCCTCGATCCGTTCCACCGTGAACACCTGCGGCACCAGTGCGGCCAGCACCGCCGCCTGGTAGCCGGAGCCGGTGCCGATCTCCAGCACCTTCTGCGGCACGCCGAACTCGAGCAGCGCCTCGGTCATGCGCGCCACCACCCACGGTTGCGAGATGGTCTGGCCGTGGCCGATCGGCAGTGCGTCGTTCTCATAGGCGCGCGAATGCAGCGCCTGGTCGATGAAGTGATGGCGCGGCAGGTTGCGGATCACCTCGATCACGCGCGGGTCGCGGATGCCGCCTTCCTTGAGCGTCGCCGCGAGGCGATCGCGCGCGCGTTGCGAGGTCATCCCCTCGCCCTTCAAGTCCGCGGCAGGCAATGGATACGTGGTCATGGCTCAGGCCGCCTCGTCGCTGCTGGCCCGGCCTACCGCCATCGCGTCGCTCAGCGGCTGCATCCAGCTGCTGACCTTCTCCAGCGCCTGGAACCGGGTCAGGTCGACATGAATCGGGGTGACAGAAACAAAACCGCGCCGCACGGCATTGAAATCGGTGCCGGGACCGGCATCGTCCACCTCGCCGGCCGGGCCGATCCACCAGATCGGCCGGCCGCGAGGATCGGTCTGCGCGATGCACGGCGCGGAGCGATGACGCCGCCCCAGCCGAGTGACCTCGAAGCCTTCGATCTCCGCCCACGGCCGATCCGGCACGTTGACGTTGAGGATGGTGTCGGCCGGCAGCGGATCGACCAGCAGGCGCTGCATCAACAGCAGCACCGCCTTCGCCGCCGAATCGTAATGCTCGCCCTTGTGGTCATGGCTGACCAGCGAGACCGCGATCGCCGGCAATCCCAGGAAACGCCCTTCCATCGCCGCCGACACCGTGCCGGAATAGATCACGTCGTCGCCGAGGTTCGCCGAATTGTTGATGCCGGACACGACCATGTCGGGCTCTTCGTCCAGCAACCCGGCCAGCGCCAGGTGCACGCAATCGGTCGGCGTACCGGCGACGCGGTAGTAGCCGTTGCCCATCGGCAGCACGCGCAACGGCGCATCGAGGGTAAGCGAATTGCTGGCGCCGGAACGATCGCGATCGGGTGCCACCACCGTCACCTGGGCCACTTCGCCGAGGCGTTCGGCAAGCACGCGGATGCCAGGTGCATCCACGCCATCGTCGTTACTGACCAGAACTCGCATGATGCTCCGTCGAAAGCTGACTGCGGGCGCGCTCTTCGTCTCACGACAGCGCACCTTTCACTCCCTGAAGTCTACCGGAGCGTGCCGCCGGTTTCACGTCGATTATGTGCCGTCCGCGCCCATTCGCCGCGGTGTGCGGCTTTGGTTAGCATGGATGGATGAAGCGCCGCGCACCTGCACCGATCAACGACGACGACAGCCGCCTGTTCCGCGAGGCAATCGGCGACGTGCGCCCGCTGGCTCCGGTATCGGCACCGCCGGCGGCGGCGAAACCCGCACCGCACCCGCACATGCTGGAAGCGGACGAAGCCGCGGTCCCCGGTGAATTGCTGGACATGGCGTTCGACCCGGCCCTGCTCGAAGTGGGCGAGGAACTGGGCTACCTGCGCGACGGCTATCCGCCGAAGCTGCTGCGCCAGCTCAAGCGCGGCCAATACAGCGTGCAAGATGATCTCGACCTGCACCAGATGAACGCCGCCGCCGCGCAGGCCAGCATCATCGCCTTCCTGGCCGAGGCGAAGCAGCACGGCCTGCGCTGCGTGCGCATCGTGCACGGCAAGGGCCTTCGCTCGAAAGCCGCCGGACCGGTGCTGAAAGGGCTCACCGACCGCATGCTGCGCCGGCGCGACGACGTGATCGCGTTTGCCTCGGCGCGACCGGCCCTGGGTGGCACCGGCGCGGTGATCGTCTTGCTCAAGGGCTGAGTGCAGGAGCGCACCCTGTGCGCGATGCCTTTCATCACATGGCGAAGAGCCCGCGCACAGGGTGCGCTCCTACGCGATCGAGGCCAGTTCGCGCACGACCACCGTGGCGTACGCGCCGGCCGGCAGCTCGAACGACAGCTCCAGCGCATCGTCGCCCTGCCAGTGCCAGCGCAGGTCCTTCGGCAGCAGCCGCAGCGGTCGGCGTTCCTGATCCATCCGCGCCGCCGCCAGGCCGGCGGCCAGGTCGTCGTTCGCCGCGCCGATCTCGCGCTCCAGCGCGCCCGCCTCGCCCTGGCTCGGCGGCTCGCCCTGCCCCCACAACGGGCCGGACGGATGGATGTCGGCGCGTGCCAGCCTTTCGGCCAGCAGCTCGGTGAACGGTTCCGGCCCGAACCACGAGCGCGAGCCGGCCAGCGACCAGATCTCGCCATCCAGCGGGCTGTCCCAGGCGCCGCGCTCGACCCGTGCCGCCAGCACGCTGTTGAAGATCTGCGAGCGCGCCGCCGACAGCAGGAACGAACGCTTGTCGCGATCCACCCGGCGCCCGCCGAACATCGCCCGCGCCTGCGCCACGTTGCCGCCTTCGCGGCCGAAGCGCTGCTCGCCGTAGTAATTCGGCACCCCGCGCGCGGCGATCTGCGTCAGCACCTGTTCGGCCGCCTCGCGATCACCCTGCACCTCGCGCAGCACCAGCACGAAACGGTTGCCGCGCAACGCGCCGCGTTTCAGCTTGCGCGAATGCCGCGTCGATGCCAGCACCTTCACTTCCGCGTGCGGAAACGCCGACCAGTCCGGATCGGGCTTGCCGGCCAGTTGCACCGAGAACGTCTGCCGGGTCACCGCGTGGCGATCCTTCATGCCCGCATAGCCGACCGCGACTTGCGGCACGCCGGCGAATTTCGCCAGCTCGCGGGCGACCCAGTCGGTATTCGCGCCGCGCTTTTCCACCCACAGCAAGGCGTGCTCGCCGGCACCGTCGGCGTCGTAGCCGAGAATTTCCTCGACCTGGAAATCCTCCGGCGTGCTGCGCAACCGCGCCTGCAGCGGCGGGGCGCCGTAGGCCCACGGCAGAGGGGCCTGGGCAAGTTCGGATTCGGACATGGCACTCCGCCGGTCGCGCCGGCATTCGGGTCAGGCCGGCATCACATCAGAAAGATGGTGGCCAGGCCAAGGAAGATGAAGAAACCGCCGCTGTCGGTCATCGCGGTGATCAGCACGCTGGAGCCCAACGCCGGATCGCGACCGAACTTCGTCATCAGCACCGGGATGCCGACGCCGGCGAACGCGGCCAGCAGCAGGTTCAGCGTCATCGCGGCAGTCATCACCAGGCCCAGCGAGAGGCTGTCGTACAGCAGCCACGCCACGATGCCGATCACGCCGCCCCAGATCAGCCCGTTCAGCAGCGACACGGTCAGTTCCTTGCGCCACAGCCGCTTCGCGCTTTCGGCGGTGATCTGGTTCAGCGCCAGCGCGCGCACGATCATGGTGATGGTCTGGTTGCCGGAGTTGCCGCCGATGCCGGCCACGATCGGCATCAGCGTGGCCAGCGCCACCAGCCGCTCGATCGAGCCCTCGAACAGGCCGATCACGCGCGAAGCGATGAACGCGGTGACCAGGTTGATCGCCAGCCACGACCAGCGGTTCTTCAGCGAGGCCCATACCGAGGCGAAGATGTCCTCCTCCTCGCGCAGGCCGCCGCGGCTGAGCGCTTCGCTCTCGCCTTCCTCGCGGATCACGTCGACCATCGCGTCGATGGTGATGCGCCCGATCAGGTGGCCGTGCTCGTCGACCACCGGCGCGGTCACCAGGTCGTAGCGCTCGAACGCCTGCGCCACGTCGTACGCGTCGTCGGTGGGGTGGAAGGTGTTGACGTCCGGCGCCATCACCGCGCTGACCATCTTTTCCGGCGGGTTCACCAACAGCCAGTGCAGCGGCAGCACGCCGGTGAGCAGGTTGTCGTGGTTGATCACGAACAGCTTGTCGGTCTGCGCCGGCAGCTCGTCCCAGCGCCGCAGGTAGCGCAGCACCACTTCCAGGCTCACGTCCTCGCGGATGGTGACCATCTCGAAGTCCATCAGCGCGCCGACCTGGTCGTCCTCGTAGGACAGCGCCGACTGCACCTGCTCACGCTGCTGCGTGTCCAGGCTCGCCATCAGCTCCGGCAGCATCGCGGTCGGCAGGTCCTCGACCAGGTCGGCCAGCTCGTCCGCGTCCAGCGGCTCGACCGCGGCGAGGATCTCGTGGCGGTCCATGTCCGCAATCAGCGATTCGCGCACCGCGTCGGACACTTCCAGCAGGATCTCGCCGTCGCGATCGGCCTTGACCAGCTGCCAGACCGCCAGGCGGTCGTCCAGCGGCAGCGATTCGAGGATGAAGGCGATGTCGGCCGGGTGCAGCTCGTCCAGCTGCCGGCGCAATTCGGCCTGCGATTCGGCCGGCAGCGGGCTCTCGTCGTCGTGCCGGCGCAGCACCTCGACGATGGCTTCGAGCTGGTCGTGCAGCCGGCTGGCGGCGCTGCGGGCTTCTACTTCGCTCACGCGCGCTCCAGCAGGACGCACGCCTGCGCGGCGATCCCCTCGCCCCGGCCGCAGAAGCCGAGTCTTTCGGTGGTGGTGGCCTTGACGCTGATGCGGCCGATCTCGCTGTCCAGGTCGGCGGCGAGATTCTCGCGCATCGCCTGCACGTGCGGGCCGACCTTCGGCGCCTCGCCGATCACGGTGATGTCGGCATTGCCCAGCGCGTAACCATGCTGCGCCATCAGCATCGCCGCGTGGCGCAGGAACTGGCGGCTGTCGGCATCGCGCCAGCGCTCGTCCGACGGCGGGAAATGCTGGCCGATGTCGCCCAGCGCCAGCGCGCCGAAGATCGCATCGCACAGCGCATGGATCACCACGTCGCCGTCCGAATGCGCCACCACGCCATGGCGATGCGGCACGCGCACGCCACCCAGGGTGACGTGGTCGCCCTCGCCGAATGCATGCACGTCGAAACCCTGGCCTATGCGCATCATGCTGTCCTTGAAAGCAGGAACTCGGCCAGCGCGAAATCCGCTGCCGTCGTCACCTTGATGTTGTCCTCGGCGCCCTCGACCAGCAACGGCGCGAAGCCGGCCAGCTCCATCGCCATCGCCTCGTCGCTGACGTTCACGCCGCGCCGTGCCGCATCGCGCAGCGCCGCCGTCAGTTGACCACGCCGGAACATCTGTGGCGTGAAGGCGCGCCAACGCAGGTCGCGCGGCTCGGTCAGTTCGCTGCGGCCGGCCGCATTCGCCCGCTTCAGCGTGTCGCGCAGCGGCGCGCCCAGCAGGCCGCCGTCATCCGCACCGGCCCGTTCGATCAACTTGCCGATGTCGGCCAGCCGCACGCACGGTCGCGCGGCATCGTGCACCAGCACGAAATCGCCCGCACCCACCGACGCGGGCAAGGCGTCGATTCCGGCCAGCACCGAATCACTGCGCTCGACCCCGCCGATCGCGGTCAGCACCGGCTTGCCGTTGAGCGTGCCGACGCCGGACCAGTGCGCATCGGCCGCCGCCAGCGTCACCAGCAGGCCGCCGATCCGCGGATGCGCGGCGAGTCGTTCCAGCGTGTGCGCGATCAGTGGCTGCCCGGCCAGCGGCAGGTATTGTTTCGGGCAGTCGCCGCCAACCCGGGTGCCACGCCCCGCGGCCGGCACCACGCACCACAGCATCGGCGCGCTCATGGCGATCCGGCAGGCGTGGCGGGTGGTGGTGGCGGCAGCGAGCTGCCGGCGCGGGCCGGTGGCTCGACCACCTGGTAGAACACTTCGCCCGGCTTGATCAACCCCAGTTCGGTGCGCGCACGCGCCTCGACCGCCTGGTCGCCATGCTTGAGGTCCAGCACGTCGGCGCCGACCGCCTGGTTGCGCTGCAGCAGCTTCGCGTTCTCGTCGGTCTGTTTCTTCACCGCCACGCGCAGGCTGTCCACCTCGTGCATGCTGCCGCTGCCGGTCCACAGCTTCAGCTGCAGTCCGATCAGCAGCAGGATCAGAATCAGGGCGATCCAGCGCAGCATGGGCGGCCGTTCAGCCCGGCAGGCGGGTCAGGTTCGGAAACGCATCGCGGCCGGCATAGCGCGCGGCCGAGCCCAGCGCCTCCTCGATGCGCAGCAGCTGGTTGTACTTCGCCACGCGGTCGCTGCGGCACAGCGAGCCGGTCTTGATCTGGGTCGCCGTGGTGGCCACCGCGATGTCGGCGATGGTGGTGTCTTCGGTCTCGCCGGAGCGGTGCGAGATCACCGCCGCGTACTTCGCCGCGTCGGCCATCGCGATCGCTTCCAGCGTCTCCGACAGCGTGCCGATCTGGTTGACCTTGATGAGGATCGCATTGGCGATCTTCTTCTCGATGCCTTCGCGGAAGATCGCCGGGTTGGTCACGAACAGGTCATCGCCGACCACCTGGATGCGATCGCCGATCGCGTCGGTGAGGAGCTTCCAGCCGTCCCAGTCGCCTTCGGCCATGCCGTCCTCGATGGTGACGATCGGGTACTGCTTCGCCCAGCCGGCGAGCAGGTCGACGAACTGCGCCGAGGTGTACTGCTTGCCTTCGCCGGCGAGGTCGTACTTGCCGTCGCGATAGAACTCCGAGCTGGCCGCATCCAGGCCGAGCAGGATCTCGCTGCCGACCTTGTAGCCGGTCTTGTGGATGGCTTCGAGGATGGTATCGAGTGCCTCGATGTTGGAGCGCAGGTTCGGCGCGAAACCACCTTCGTCGCCGACCGACGTGCTCAGGCCACGCCCCTTCAGCACACTCTTCAATGCGTGAAAAATCTCCGCGCCAGCACGCAGCGCTTCGGCGAAGCTCGGCATGCCCACCGGCAGCACCATGAACTCCTGCACGTCGATGTTGTTGTCCGCATGCTCGCCGCCGTTGATGATGTTCATCATCGGCACCGGCAGCGCGCCGGGCTTGCCATTCGACAGGTACTGCCACAGCGGCTCGCCGCGCGAGGCCGCCACGGCATGTGCCGCCGCCATCGAAACGCCCAGCAGCGCGTTCGCGCCCAGCTTGCCCTTGTTCGGCGTGCCGTCCAGCGCGATCAGCTTCGCATCCAGGCCTTTCTGGTCGGCCGCATCGAAACCCTTCAGCGCCTCGGCAATCGTGCCGTTGACGTTCGCCACCGCGTTCTTCACGCCCTTGCCGCCGTAGCGCGACTTGTCGCCGTCGCGCAGCTCGACCGCCTCGCGCGAGCCGGTGGAGGCGCCGCTGGGTACCGCCGCGCGGCCGAAGCCACCGCCGGCCAGGGTGACTTCGGCTTCCAGCGTGGGGTTGCCGCGCGAGTCGAGGATTTCACGGGCGTGGATGCGGGTGATCTGGGTGCTCATGCGGTGTCCGTCTGCTTGGGTGGTGAATGATTGGAAACGGGCGCATCGCTGCGCCCCGGTGTTTCAGGAAACATCCTGCTCCAGGAAGCGGTGCCGCTTGGTCACGGCATCCAGCTCCAGCAAGGTTTCCAGCAGGGCTTCCATCTTGCCCAGCGGCCACGCGTTCGGGCCATCGCTGAGCGCCTTGCTGGGGTCGGGGTGCGTCTCGGCGAAAAGGCCGGCCACACCGACCGCCACCGCCGCACGCGCCAGCACCGGCACGAATTCGCGCTGGCCACCTGACGTGGCGCCCTGCCCGCCGGGCAACTGCACCGAATGGGTGGCGTCGAACACCACCGGGCAGTTCGTATCGCGCATCACGCTGAGCGAGCGCATGTCCGACACCAGGTTGTTGTAGCCGAAGCTGGCGCCGCGCTCGCACACCATGATGTCGTCGTTGCCGACGGCCCTGGCCTTGGCCACCACGTGCTTCATGTCCCACGGCGCCAGGAACTGGCCCTTCTTGATGTTCACCGGCTTGCCGGCGCGCGCCACCTTCTGGATGAAGTCGGTCTGCCGGCACAGGAAGGCCGGCGTCTGCAGCACGTCGACCACCGACGCCACCTCGTCCATCGGCGTGTACTCGTGCACGTCGGTGAGCACCGGCACGCCGATCTGCCGTTTCACTTCGCCCAGGATGCGCAGGCCCTCTTCCAGTCCCGGCCCGCGGAAGCTCTCGCCGGAGGAACGGTTCGCCTTGTCGAAGCTGGACTTGAAGATGAAGTGGATGCCGAGCCGCCCGGTGATCTCTTTCAGCGTGCCGGCAGTGTCCAACTGCAACTGCTCGGACTCCACCACGCAGGGGCCGGCGATCAGGAACAGCGGATGGTCCAGGCCAACCTCGAAGTTGCACAACTTCATGCCACGTGCTCCTTCGCTAACTTCTCGCCGTCGCGCACGGTCTTGTACTCGCGCGCGGCGTGCACGAAACCGATGAACAGCGGGTGGCCGTCGCGCGGGGTCGAGGTGAATTCCGGATGCGCCTGGCAGCCGAGGAACCACGGATGCTGTTGCTGCGGCAACTCCACGATCTCGACCAGCAGGTCGTCCATCGACTTGCCGGAGATCACCAGGCCCAGGTCCTCGAACGGCTGGCGGTAACGGTTGTTGAACTCGTAGCGATGGCGATGGCGCTCGCGCACCACGTCCTGGCCATACAGCTCGCGCGCCAGCGTGCCGGCCTTGAGGCGGCATTCCTGCGCGCCCAGACGCATGGTGCCGCCAAGGTCGGAACGGTCGCTGCGCTGCTCGACTTCGCCGCTGGCGGTGGTCCACTCGGTGATCAGCCCGATCACCGGGTTCGGCGTGTTGCGATCGTTCTCGCTGGAATCGGCGTCGGCCAGGCCGGCCACATGCCGGGCAAAATCGATCACCGCCGCGTGCATGCCGTAGCAGATGCCGAAGTACGGCACGCCATGCTCACGCGCATATTTCGCGGCGAGGATCTTGCCCTCGAAACCGCGCTTGCCAAAGCCACCGGGGACCAGGATCGCGTCAGCCTTGCCAAGCACCTTGGCGGCGCCTTCGGCCTCGACCTGCTCGGAATCGATCCAGTCCAGGTTCACCCGCGTCTGCTGCTTGATGCCGCCGTGGCGCAGCGCCTCGCCCAGCGACTTGTAGGCATCCTTGTGCTCGACGTACTTGCCGACGATGGCGACGGTGACCTCATCCTTCGGATGCTCCACCGCGTCGACCGTGCGCTGCCACGCGGACAGATCCGCGGGCTTGGCATCGAGGCCGAGCCTCTTCACCACGATGTCGTCCAGGCCCTGCTGGTGCAGCCACAGCGGCTGCTTGTAGATGACGTCCACGTCGACGGCACTGATTACCGCGTTTTCCGGCACGTTGGTGAACAGCGCGATCTTGCGCCGCTCGCCCTCGGGCAAAGCCTGCTCGCAGCGGCACAGCAGGATGTCCGGCTGGATGCCGATCGAGCGCAGTTCCTTCACCGAATGCTGGGTCGGCTTGGTCTTCAGCTCGCCGGCGGCCTTGATGAACGGCACCAGGGTCAGGTGCATGAACACCACCTTCTCCGGGCCGTGCTCGATGCGCAGCTGGCGGATCGCCTCCAGGAACGGCAGCGACTCGATGTCGCCCACGGTGCCGCCGATCTCCACCAGCGCCACGTCGAAGCCGCGGGTGGCTTCGTGGATGCAGTGCTTGATCTCGTCGGTGATGTGCGGGATCACCTGCACGGTGGCGCCGAGATAATCGCCGCGGCGCTCCTTGCGGATCACGCTCTCGTAGATCTTGCCGGTGGTGATGGAATTCTTGCCGGTCAGGCGGGTACGGACGAAGCGCTCGTAGTGGCCGAGGTCGAGATCGGTCTCGGCGCCGTCGTCGGTCACGTAGACCTCGCCGTGCTGGAACGGACTCATCGTGCCCGGATCCACATTGATATAGGGATCGAGCTTCATCATGGTGACCGAAAGGCCGCGCGCTTCGAGAATGGAAGCGAGCGACGCCGCAGCAATGCCCTTGCCAAGCGAGGACACCACACCGCCGGTGACGAAAATCAGGGGGGTCATGGAAAGCAGCCGTGCTGGAAATTGGCATTTTAGCTGCAGAAGCGTTCCACTGCGAGATGGCAACGCAGAATTCGTCGCGATTGGTTCATTTCCGTCTCCCGTGCAGCGGATGAAACGGCCCTGGGCCGCCTGCTAGCATGCCCGGATGAACAACCCCATCCCCGCCCGTCTCGCCGCCTTGCGCGCGGCCATGCAGCAGCACGGCATCGCCGCCGTGCTGGTACCCAGCGCCGATCCGCATCTGTCCGAATACCTGCCGGCCCATTGGGCCGCGCGCGAGTGGCTGTCCGGCTTCACCGGTTCGGCCGGCACCCTGGTCGTCAGCCGCGACCAGGCCGGGCTGTGGACCGATTCGCGCTATTTCTCGCAGGCCGAGCAGCAGCTCGCCGGCAGCGGCATCAGCCTGATGAAGCTGCGCGTGCCGCACACGCCCGAGCATCTCGAGTGGCTGCAGCAGCAACTGCATGACGGCGACGTGCTGGCCGTGGCCGGCGACAGCGTGGCCATGACCACCCAGCGCCAGGTCGAGCGCCGGCTTGCCGGCAGCGGCGCCACGGTGCGCACCGACCTGGACCTGCCCGGTGCGATCTGGGCGGACCGCCCGGCCCTGCCGCAGGCGCCGGTGGTCGAGCACGAGCTGGCCTGGGCCTGCATTCCGCGCGCCGACAAGTTCGCCCGCCTGCGCAAGGCGATGCACAAGCTCGGCGCCACCCACCACCTGCTGTCCAGCCTCGACGACATCGCCTGGCTGACCAACCTGCGCGGCAGCGACGTGGAGTGCAACCCGGTGTTCCTGGCCCACCTGCTGGTGCAGGCGGAACAGCGCGCCACCTTGTTCGTCGGCCGCGCCAAGCTCGGCGACGCGCTGGTCGCCAAGCTGGCCGCCGACGGCATCGCCATCGCCGATTACGCCTCGATCACCTCGACCCTGCAGGAACTGGGCGCCACCGACCGCCTGCTGCTGGACAGCGGCCGGGTAGTCAGCGCGATCGCCGCGACGATCCCGCCGGGCGTGACCCGGATCGAGGCGGCCAACCCGAGCACCGCGTTCAAGGCGGTCAAGAGCGCCGCCGAACTCGACCACATCCGCGACGTGATGCGCCGCGACGGCGCCGCCCTGGTGCGCGGCTTCCGCCGACTGGAACAGCGCCTCGCCGCCGGCATGGCGGTGACCGAGCTGGACGTCGACGCCCTGCTGCACGAGGAACGTTCGGCCCAGCCCGGCTGGGTCGGCGAAAGCTTCGCCACCATCGCCGGCTACCAGGCGAACGGCGCGCTGCCGCATTACCGCGCCACGCCGGAATCGCACAGCACGCTGCAGGCCAAGGGCCTGCTGCTGATCGACTCCGGCGGCCAGTACCTGGGCGGCACCACCGACATCACCCGCGTGCTGGCGCTGGGCGAGACCACGGCGGAACAGCGCCGCGACGCCACCCTGGTGCTGAAAGGCATGATCGGGCTGTCGCGCGCGCGCTTCCCCAAAGGCGCCAGCGGCCCGCAGCTGGATGCGCTGGCGCGCGCGCCGCTGTGGGCCTCGGGCATGGATTACGGCCACGGCACCGGCCACGGCGTGGGCTACTTCCTCAACGTGCACGAGGGGCCGCAGGCGATCCGTCCCCCGGTCGCCGGTGGCGCGCTGGTGGCGCTGGAGCCGGGGATGATCAGCTCGATCGAACCGGGCCTGTACAAGCCCGGCCGGCACGGCATCCGCCACGAGAACCTGGCGGTGGTGGTCGAGGCCGACCGCACCGAGTTCGGCGAATTCCTCGCCTTCGAGACGCTGACGATGTGCCCGTTCGACCGACGCGCGCTGGAGCCGGGCCTGCTCAACCCGGAAGAACGCGCCTGGCTGGACGACTACCACGCCAGCGTGCGCGCCGCGCTCAGCCCCCTGCTGGACGACGCCGACCTGGAGTGGCTGAACCGCCACTGCGCACCGCTGTAGGCGGCAACTTCACTGGAAGTGCGTCGCGTCCACGTCGGCGGCGGCGGCCTGCATGAAGTACTCGTGCAGGTATTTCTCGCCTTCATCGCAGAACACGGTGACCACGGTCTTCAGTTCCGGAAAATTCTGCCGGATGCGCTTGGCGGCCAGCAGATGCGCGCCGGAACTCGGCCCGCAGAACAATCCGTACGTGCGCGCCAGCCGTTTCATTTCGGCCACGGCGTCGGTACTGGACACGCTCAGCACCTCGTTCACCAGCCCTGCGTGGCGCTGGAAGATGCCCGGCACGAAGCCGTCAGAAATACCCTCGATGGTATGCGCGGCAATCTCGCCGCACAGGATCGTGCACGATTCGGACGGCTCCATCGCGAACAGCCGCACGTCCGGATTAACCGCACGGAACGCCTGGCCCACGCCGATCAGCGTGCCGCCGGTGCCCACGCCCAGCACCAGCGCATCGGGCAGCCGGCCCGGCGGCAGCTGGGCAAGGATTTCCGGGCCGAGGATCAGCCGGTTCTCCTCCACGTTCCATTCCGACTCGAACTGGCTGGGGCAGAAGTAGCCCGCCTGCTGGCCGAGCCGCTGCGCGCGCACCAGCGCCTCGTTGACGTGGAAGTTGCCGCAGAACAGTACGTCCGCGCCGTACGCCCGCGAGATCGCCACGCGCTCGCTGGACATGCCCTCGGGCATCACCACCAGCATGTGGTAGCCCTTCACTGCCGCCACCATCGACAGCGCGTTGCCGGTGTTGCCGCTGGTCGCCTCCACGATGGTGTCGCCGGGCTTGAGCAAACCTTCCTGTTCCGCCCGCTCGATCATGTACTTGGCGATGCGCGCCTTGATCGAACCGGAAGGGTTGAGGAACTCGATCTTGGCGTAGACGCCCTCGATTTCCAGCAGCGGGGTATCGCCCACCGCGTCGAGGATGCTGTCCGACACCGTGGCAAAGCGCGTGGCCATCTCAGCCGGCCTCGTGCGCGTGCTGCATCACGTCCAGCGCCAGGGTGGAATGCGCGTACGCGCCGCCCGCGCGCATCTCGGCGGCGACCCAGATCGCTTCCATGATCTGCTGCTCGCTGGCCCCCTGCTTCAAGGCCTCGGCCGTATGGCCCTTGATGCAGTACGGACACTGGGTGACGTGCGCCACCGCCAACGCGATCAGCTGCTTGGTGACGTTCGGCAGCGCGCCGTCGGCAAACACCGCGGCGCTGAACGCCTTGAATGCCTTCAACGGCTCCGGCGCCAGTTCACGGCGCTTGCGCGCCAGCTCCACGGTGGATGACGGATACATCGGATGTTCCATGGCGAGACTCCTTGCAGGTGACCGGCCGCACGCTGCCTACACACCCAGCTGCAGTCCGAGATTGTTGTGCTCCAGCACGCGTTCGGCGCGATAGCTCGAACGCACCAGCGGCCCGGCGACCGCCTCCAGGAAACCCTTGCCGAGCGCCAGTTCGCGGTAATGCCGGAACTCGTCCGGGGTGACGAAGCGCTGCACCGGAAGGTGGTGCGGGCTGGGTCGCATGTACTGGCCAAGCGTAACGACGTCGACGTGGGCGCCGCGTATATCGTCCAGCGTGCGCTCGATCTCCGCGTCGGTCTCGCCCAGGCCCAGCATCAGGCTGGTCTTGGTCAGCGTCTTCGGCGCATGACGCTTGGCGAAGGCCAGTACGTCGAGCGTCCGCGCATAGCCGGCGCGTGGATCGCGCACGGGATGGGTCAGCCGTTCCACGGTCTCGATGTTCTGCGCATAGGTGACCAGGCCGGCGTCGAGCACCGTGGCAACCGCCGCCAGATCGCCGGCGAAGTCCGGGGTCAGCGCCTCCACCGCGGTCTGCGACGAACGCTGGTGGATCGCCTGCACGCAAGCGGCGTAGTGCGCCGCGCCGCCGTCGGCCAGGTCATCGCGATCGACCGAGGTCAGCACCACGTACTTCAGGCCCATCAGCGCCACCGCGTCGGCGACCTGCAGCGGCTCCAGCGGATCGAGCCAGCCGTTTGGGTTGCCGGTGCTGACCGAGCAGAACTTGCACGCGCGCGTGCATACCGAGCCCATCAGCATCAGCGTGGCGGTGCCGCGGCCCCAGCACTCGGCGATGTTCGGGCACTTCGATTCAGCGCATACCGTGTTCAGCTTGTGGCTGCGCACGATCTCGTGCACCGCCTCGTACTGCGCGCCACCGGGCAGCTTGACCCGCAGCCATGGCGGCTTGCGATCGACATCCGGCACGCCGGTGGCGGCGTTCGGACGGATACCGCCCTTGACCGCACGGGTGCCTTGCGGGCTGACGTACTTGCTGCCGTCGGGAACAGGTTCGCTGCTGGACATGAAGTGCACGGTTCGGGGAAACCCATGCAGTCTCCCGCGACCTCCGCCCAGGCGCCCTGATGCATATCAAGGCAGCCGGGGCAGCTCCGTGCGTGGCGCGCCGAATCAGCTGCGCTTCGGCGGCACCAATCTCAGGCGCGCCGGCACCGGCGGCTGGTTCGGACACAGCAGGCGCTGCACTTCCTCGGGCCGCAACGGGTAGGAGTACAGGTAGCCCTGCCCCTCCATGCAACCGCTGCGCAGCAGGAAATCGTGCTGCGCCTCGGTCTCGATGCCCTCGGCAATCGTGGTCAGGCCGAGGCTTTTCGCCATCGCCAGCATCGCCTCGGTGATCGCCGCGTCGTTGCTGTCGCCCGGCAGGCCGGTGACGAAGGAGCGGTCGATCTTCAGGTAGGCCACCGCCGGCAGCTTGAGATAGGCCATCGAGGAGTAGCCGGTGCCGAAATCGTCGATCGCCACTTCGATGCCGAGCGTGTGCAGGGTCTGCATGGTGCGTTCGATGTCGTCGCCCAGGCGCAGCATCGCGCTCTCGGTGATCTCCAACATCAGGCGACTCGCCGACAGGTGACGCGACTGCAGGGTCCGGCTGACCCCGTCGACGAAGGCCGGGTGGCCGAACCAGCGCGCCGAGATGTTCACCGCCACGCGGATCGGCGGCACGCCGGCCATGTCCCAGGCCTGGATCTGCGCGCAGGTGGCCTGCATCACCCACTCGTCGATGCGGCGGATCAGGCCCAGGCCTTCCGCCACCGGAATGAATTCGGCGGGCAGCACTTCGCCGCGCTCCGGATGCTGCCAGCGCACCAGCGCCTCCACCGCCACGATGCGGCCGGTGCGCAGTTCCACGCTGGGCTGGAACACCAGATGGAATTCGTTGCGCGCCAGCGCCTGGCGCAGCTCAGTGGCCAGTTGCAGGCGCCGGCGGGTATCGGCGTGCATCATCGGCGTATAGAAGCGGAACGCATTGCGCTCCTCGGTCTTCGCCGCATACATCGCCGCGTCGGCATTCGCGATCAACGCCGCCGCATTGTCGCCGTCCAGCGGGTAGCCGGCCACGCCGATGCTGGCGCTCAGCACGATCTCGTATTCGTCCACCAGCAGCGGCTCGGACAAGGTCCCGAGCAGGCGGCTGACGATCGCCCGCGCGTCCTCGCGCAGGATCAGCCGCGGGATCAGCACGGTGAACTCGTCGCCGCCGATGCGCCCTGCCACGTCGCCCTCGGACAACTGCCGGCGGATCCGCTCCGCCACCTTGACCAGCAGGCGGTCGCCAATCGCATGGCTGTAGCTGTCGTTGACGATCTTGAAGGCATCCAGGTCGATGAACAGCACCACCACGGCCAGCCGCTCGCGCTCAGCCACCGCGATCGCCTCGGCGCAGTACCGCTCGAACTCCGCCCGATTGGCCAGGCCGGTGAGCGGGTCGTGCCGCGCCATGTGCTCCAGCCGATGCTGGTTCGCCTTCGCCTCGTGGATGTCGGTGAGCACGGCGACGTAGTAGACCATCTGGCCTTCGCCGTCGCGGATCGCGCTGATGCTCAGGTGCTCGGGATAGCTGCTGCCGTCGCTGCGGGTGCTCAGGACCTCGCCCATCCAGTTGTGGCCGGCGGCGACACTGTCCCAGATCGACTGCGGCAACGGCTTGCCATCGGGCAGGCAGCGGGTGTCGTCAAGTCGCTTGCCGTGCAGCGACCGGCTGGTGAAGCCGGTCAGTTCGGTATGCGCCGCATTCGTCGAGATCACCCGCCGCCCGGCATCGGCGATGATCACGCCTTCGGCGATATTGGCCAGCGCCTCGGCGGCGATCTGGCGTTCCCGCTCCATCGCCACCCGCTCGGAGATGTCGCGGATGATCGCCTGGCGCACCGGCTGGTTGCCCCAGTTGGCCAGGCTGGTCTGCGTTTCCACCGGGCGTGCATGGCCATCCGTACCCAGCAGCGCATTGGTGGCAGCCCGCCCGGCCTGCTGCCCCGCCATGGATTGCACGAACAAGTGCACGAAACGGTCGCCGACAAGCTCGTCCGCGCGGCGCCCGGTCCATGCCGCGGCGGTGCGGTTGACGTCCAGGATCCGTCCACTGGCCTCGTCGACCATCACGATCGCGTCGGGGGCGCTGTCGAACAGCAGGCGGTAGCGTTCCTCGGTACCGCGGATGCTGGCTAGGATCCGGCGTGCCATGCCAAGCCACAAAAGGGCCGCAATGGCTGACGCCGCCAATACGCCGCAAAAAAGCACCTCCCCTATCCAGGCGGCGCCATCGGCGATCGAGCGAGAGAACAATTTGCTGCGCGGCTCGACAAAGCTGTTGATCGCAGCGATGCGTTCGCGTTGGCTGGCAATTTCCGCGTGGGTAATTCCGCCGGTTGTGTAACCCCTTTCCAACGAGGCCGCTATGGTGTTGAGCTGCGCGATGGAGTTGTCGGTTGAACGCCAGGCCCTCAGTGCATCACGCATGTAGGGCGCGTCTGCAAAATGGTGCAGCATGAAGATCACGCCGGGGATCGCTATCGTGACCGTCTTGCTGCGCCGTAACGAATCTGCCACCTCCTCATAATCATAATTGCCTGTCGCAATCTGATCACGCGCCCATCGATCGGCCATCAACACTTCATAATTAAGCTTGTAATTGGCCAGATCCGCCGCTTCGCCTTTCGCCGCGTAGGCATCCAAGGATATTACGACCTGCTTCTGTGCCTTGGACCAAATGCTCTCGCCGTTCAGGAACCCGGCGAGAGCCACTTGAACCTGCAAAGCCACCCAGGTCAGCGCCAAGATCAGCCCGACCACTCCCACCAACCCATACGCAAGCGGCATCAAGCGCCGTGACAGCGGCCGTTGCAAATTGATCGTGGAAGTACGCATTGCATCCCCTGTTTCGCGTCGGGCGAATCAACCTTGGGCATTGCACGAACGCGTAACTAACCGTCAGGCGGCGGCAGCGCTCGCCACCTCCAACAGGCGACGCGGCTCAACGCAACGATCAGCGAGTATCCGCATGCTGGTATAGCTGCGCTTGATGCACTCGCTGATATGAGCCACTTCATCGGCTGCCGGACTCGTGCCCATCAGTGTACAGACTATCTCCAGTGCCTCCCATGGATGTGTGTCATCGTAGGCAGCATGAAGTTGCAGCCAGCGCAATGTTCCCGCCCTGGTTCCCGGCGGGAAGCTTTCCGTGTAGCTCTTGCTTTCGAAGATCAATTGCGACCATTCACCCGTTGCTCCTTCGACCGCGTAGTTGGTGGCCGCGATACTCGCGGCCAGCGAGTCACGGGTGCTGACATCCTCACACCAGTCCGCCAGCACCTCGGTACCCCGGGGTGGAACTCCCTTCAACAATTCTGCACGGGGGATGCCTGCCCCCTCTGCCCAGTTGAGCCAGTATTCGGCGTGATTCTGCTCGACCCGGATATTACGCACCAGCCAGCGACGCGCAAGATTGTCCCCCGGACTGCGGCCGAAGCGTGTCTTCAGCAGACTCTTGGCCATGTAGGCGGGAAAACGTTCAATCACCGGCCAGATACCAACCATGAAATTGGTAGTACCAGGCATGCCCAATGTGCCATTACTCATCCTTTCCCACAGTTCATGGGTAACCACGCTTCGCTTGGTGCTTTCGCAATCGGCCACCATGTCCTGCGCCCACTGCGGGTAGCTGCTCAGTTCGGTCAGGGGGCCGGTACGCTCGAAAAGGGTGTTCATTTGATTCACCTCGGTCGTCAATGAAGCTGCAGTCGACTGCAGCGTTGATGGCCGGCAGGCAGTACAGAGCCTCCCATGCCGGCCGTGATCCGGCATCGCGTGATGCCGGAATTCCTTGATGCATGTCCATTGTGGTGGCGCCCCCCTTCGCGCAAACCATGCCCCGGAGCGCGTACGCGGAGTACGCCAGCTCGCTGTTTTTTGCGTCCCCAGTTCGCCTGGATGGACGGCCAATCCAGCCCGGCCGATTCACCATGGCCGTGCACGGGAAAGAAAATGCTGGTCGCGGCAACTCGGGGAAGATCTGCGCAGACCATGGCCCGATCCCGGCACCGACGGGCAATTGTGCCCCCACCACCACCGGATACTCGCCCACACGCCGTCGAAGGAGAAGCTCCCTGGGCACTGGACCGATGGATAGCGGCAGCATCCGGGCCACGGCGCCTGCTGCGGGCCAGACTACTCAGCCGAGGCGTCGCACCGTTCGGCAGAGACGCCGCGGTGGCGATCGCACAGCAGCAGGCCACTGACCCTGCGTGGCGGATTCGTAGGGCCTCGACCCGACAGGAATCGGATTTGACACGCTGATCGGTTGGGCATAATTTACCAATAGGTAAATTACAAGCCGATACCCGCATGTCCGCCGATCCGCTCAGCGCCACCTTCGCCGCCCTCGCCGATCCGACCCGCCGCGCCATCCTGGCCCGCCTCGCCTCGGGCCAGGCCTCGGTCACCGAGCTGGCGCAGCCATTCGATGTCACCCTGCCGGCGATCACCAAGCACCTGAAAGTGCTCGAACGCGCCGGGCTGGTCGCACGCAGCCGCGAGGCGCAATGGAGGCCGTGCCGACTGCAGCCGCAGCCGCTGCGCGAGGTGGCCGAGTGGGTGCAGCCATACCGCACGATGTGGGAGCAGCGCCTCGACCGGCTGGAGGACTATCTGCGCAAGCTCCACTCCGCAGATGCGACTCCCATCGTGGCCACCAAGGAAAAAGCCGCCCCGCGCTCGTCACGTGCGCGCAAACCCCGGAGGTAACCTCAACATGACCCCATCCGATTCCAACACCGGACCACTGGCCCAAGTCGACTGCCGGCGCGATGCCGACGGCTGGACCCTGGTCTTCATGCGCGAGTTGCCGCAACCACCCGAACGCGTATGGGACGTGCTCACCGACCCTGCCCACCTGCGCGCCTGGTCGCCGTACACCGCGAACCGCAACCTCGGCGAAGTCGGTGACGCCAGCCTGAGCATGCTCGACAGCGAGCAGCCGGACATCCCCACCACGGTGACCCGCGCCGAGCCGCCGCGCGTGCTTGAATACAGCTGGCAACTGGAGCAGTTCGGCCGAAGCGTGCTGCGCTGGGAACTGGAGCCGAGCGCGGGCGGCACGCGGCTGACCCTGCGCCAGACCATCCGCGACCAGGACTGGATCCCCAAGGTGGCCGCCGGCTGGCATCTGTGCCTGCACGTGGCCGAACGCCTGCTGCAGGGTCGGCCGATCGCACCGATCATCGGCGAAACCGCACTCGACCATGGCTGGGAAGCGCTGCGCACTGCCTACGCGGCACGGCTGCACATTCCCCGCGACGACCATTGACTGTCGGCCCGGAAACCCCTGCCTTCGATGGAGATATCCGTGAACATCACCCACGTACCCGTCGCCAGCACCGGCATGCTGATCCGCAAACCCGTCGCGGAAGTCTTCGAGGCTTTCGTGGATCCCGCCATCACTTCCCGCTTCTGGTTCAGTCACGGCAGCGCGCGGCTGCAGGCGGGCCGGCAGGTCCGCTGGGACTGGCAGATGTACGACGTCTCCGTGCAGGTCGCCGTGAAAGCCGTCGAGCAGGACCGGCGCATACTCATCGAGTGGGGAAGTCCCGATGCCGCCACCACGGTGGAATGGCAGTTCACCGCGCGCCCCGACCACACGACTTTCGTCGGCATCACCAACCGCGGCTTTCAGGGCAATGGCGACGAGATGGTGAAGCAGGCGCTCGATTCCACCGGGGGGTTTGTCCTGGTGCTCGCCGGCGCCAAGGCCTTCCTCGAACACGGCATCGCCCTGAACCTGGTCGCCGATCGCTTTCCGGATGGCCTCTGAACGCTTGACCGGCGTGGCTCGTCGCCGCGCTCAACCCGCCGGCTTGCCGGCGGCCATGCCGGCGAGTTTCGCGATGGTGTTCATGTTGCGCGCGGTACCCGCCTTCGCGGCCGGAATCTTCAGCCGCGAGTCGGCCATGCCTTCGCCGTAATGCACGTAGATCTCGCGCTGCCCCAGCGCCAGCCGCTCACCGTTCAGGCCGGTGGCCTCCTGCAACGCGCCCGGCGGCGGGGGCGCATCCAGGAAAATCGCCACCACCCGGTTGCCTGCCGCTTCCGGAAACGGATTGCCGGCAAGCACGGCGGCCATCTCGGCCGCCGTGCGCAGCACCACACCGACCGGTTTCCCCGCGTAATCCTGCAGCCGTTGCTCCAGCGCCTTCTTCACCGCCTTCTCGGCGAGCCGGCTGCCGAACACCACATTGCCGCTGGCAATATAGGTGCGCACGTCCGCGAAGCCGGCCGCCTCGCACATGGCCTTGAGTTCGCCCATCGGCAATTTGCCGGTGCCGCCCACGTTGACGGCGCGCAACAGCGCTATGTAACTGGTCATGCCGCGGTCACCGCACGGGACAGGAAAGCGCCAGTCTCGCTGCCGCTTCCAGCTTGTTCAAGTGCACGGCGTGCAGGCACTTCCGCCCAGCGAACGGCGCAGCAGGAACGGGGCGCGACTTGCGCGCCCCGCACCGCCGGATCAGCCGGCGTAATCGACCACCAGGGCCACGCGGCGATTGTTGCTGCCGGATTCGCGCGTCGCACCCGGCTCCACCTGGCGGTTGCGCGATTCACCGTAGCTGACGGCACGCACCTGCGTATCGGGCATGCCTTCGGTGGAAACCAGATAGTCGCGCACGGCATCGGCGCGCTTCTGCCCCAGCCGCTTGTTGTAGGCGCTGGAGCCGGCTGGATCGGTAAAGCCTTCCACGGTCACCACGGCGTTGCTGTGGTGTGCCTTCATCACCTGGGCAAAGTCCTGCAACATCGCCTTGTCCTGGTCGTTCAGGTCGGCCTTGTTGAACTCGAAATGGGCCACCGTGTCCACGCGCAGCCGTCCCTGCATTTCGGTCAGGGTGGCGTCGTACTTGGCAAACCGTTGCTCCATGTCGGCCTTGAGCGAATCAAGCTGCTGCTGCATCTGCGCGTCGTTGCTTTGCAGCTTGCTGATGGCCGCGTCGTAATCGGTGCGCTTGACGTAGTTGCTGCAGCCCGCCATGGCCGTCACAGCTGCCAAGGCGACAGCGAAACCTGCGGCACGAGATGATCGATTCAGCATGGGGAGTTCTCCTCTTGTCAGATCGGAATGCTGCGGCAGAGTGCACGCAAGTGCACCGCAACCTGTCAGATCATGCAGCAGGAAAACTGCACAGTCCGAAAACCCCCGTGCGTGTCTTGCGCACTCCCGTTTATCGCAAGTTCAGTTCGGATGGCCAGATCACGACGATGGCGGCATATCGCGCCAGGCATGCCGCCATCGCAAAGACATCACCATCCGCGCCTGCCGCGGCCTCATCACCCCGGCGTACTCGGCACCAGCACCATCCACGCCACGCCGAAGCGGTCGACCAGCATGCCGAAGCTGGAGGCGAAGAAGGTCGGCATCAGCGGCTGCTGCACCTGGCCGCCATCGGCGAGGTTGTCGAACAGGCGCTTAGCCGCAGTGTCGTCATCGGCGGAAAGCGCCAGCGAGAAACCCTTGAACTCGGGATGGCCGCCGCTGAAGCCGTCCGAGACCAGCACCTGGGTCGAACCGATCTGCAGGCAGGCATGCATCACCTTGTCCGCCGGCGGCTGCGTGCCGTCGGGGCATTGGGCGGAGCCCTCCGGGCCATCGGCATAGCGCATCAGCATGACCACCTCGGCGCCGATCGCCTGGCGGTAGAACGCGATGGCCTCTTCGCAGCGGCCGTCGAAGAACAGATAGGGCTGGGTTTGCATGGCATGACCTCGTCGTTGGGTAGGCAAAAGCGGAGCCGGCACAGCGGCTCACGGGGATACGACGAACGGGCCAGCCGCGAATCGACACCTTGCCATTCGCGCACCCCGGCTTTGCAAGCGTGACCCAGTGGTGGTCAACTCCATGAGACATGGCGGCACCGACGACCACCAGGGGATAACCGGCTGATGCACACACACACCTCGAAAAACCCGTGCCCGCGGGCACGTCACCAGCACCTGTCGCGCCTGCTGCTGACCGCAGCGCTGCTCGCGCTCAGCCTGGTCGCCACGGCGCAGGGCGCCCCACCCGAGCAGGCGCGCTGGCAGCGCCAGGCACAGGCGGTCACGATCACCCGCGACGACTGGGGCATCGCCCACGTGCACGGCAAGACCGATGCCGACGCGGTGTTCGGCATGGCCTACGCCCAGGCCGAGGACGACTTCAACCGCGTCGAGGCGAACTATCTCAACGCGCTGGGCCGGCTCGCCGAGACCGAGGGCGAATCGGCGGTCTGGCAGGACCTGCGGCAGAAACTGTTCATCGACCCGGTCGAACTGCAGGCGCTGTACGCGAAGAGCCCTGCCTGGTTGCAGGCGCTGATGAACAGCTGGGCCGACGGGCTGAACTACTACCTGGCCACGCATCCGGACGTGCATCCGCGCGTCATCAAACATTTCGAGCCGTGGATGGCGCTCAGCTTCAGCGAGGGCAGCATCGGCGGCGACATCGAACGCGTTTCGCTCGAACAGCTCGCCGCGTTCTACGGCACCGACGGCAAGAAATTCGCCGGCGTGGCCACGCCAGCCAGTTGGGTCGAGCCGACCGGCTCGAACGGTTTCGCGATCGCGCCCAAGCTCAGCGCCGACGGCCACGCGCTGCTGTGGATCAACCCGCACACCTCCTTCTTCTTCCGCTCCGAGCTGCAGATGTCCAGCGACGCCGGGCTGGACGCCTACGGCGCGGTGACCTGGGGCCAGTTCTTCATCTACCAGGGCTTCAACCGGCATATCGGCTGGATGCATACCTCGACCGGACTCGATGCGGTCGACGAGTTCGCCGAAACCATCGTGCACAAGGGCGGCAAGCTGTTCTACCGCTACGGCAAGGAACTGCGGCCGGTCACCACGCGCACGATCCGCGTGCCGTACCGCGCGAAGGACGGCTCGATGGCCGTGCGCAGCTTCGACGCGCATTTCACCCACCACGGCCCGATCGTGCGCGCAGCCGACGGCAAGTGGATCGCCATCGCGCTGATGAACAAGCCGCTGGAGGCACTCGAGCAGAGCTGGCTGCGCACCAAGGCCAGCGACTACGCCAGCTACATGAAAGTCGCCGAGCTCAAGGCCAACTCGTCGAACAACACCATCTTCGCCGACGACAAGGGCGAGATCGCGTACATGCACCCGCAGTTCATCCCGAAGCGCGACAACCGCTTCGACTACACCAAACCGGTCGACGGCAGCGACCCGGCCACCGACTGGAAAGGCCTGCACGCGCTCGACGAGGCGCCGCACCTGCTCAACCCGCCGAACGGCTGGATCATGAACACCAACAACTGGCCGTACTCCGCCGCCGGCAAGTTCAGCCCGCGCAAGGAAGACTACCCGCGCTACATGGACACCTTCGGCGAGAACCCGCGCGGCATCCACGCCACCCGTGTGCTTGAGCACGCGCGCGATTTCAGCAAGGCCTCGCTGATCTCCGCCGCGTTCGACTCGTACCTGCCGGCGTTCTCGCGGCTGATCCCGGTGCTGGTCCACGACTACGACATGCTGCCCGACAACGATCCGCTGAAACCGCGCCTGGCCGGCCAGATCGCCCTGCTGCGCGGCTGGGATTACCGTTGGGGCGTCGCCTCGATGCCGACCTCGCTGGCGGTGTTCTGGGGCGACACGCTGTGGGACCGGGTGCATGCCGAAGCCGAGTCCGAAGATCAGTCCGTGTATGACTACATGGCCGGCGACGCGGGCGCAAAGGCGCGCCTGGATGCGCTGGTCGAAGCCTCGGACCGGCTGGAAAAGGACTTCGGCAGCTGGGGCGTGCCCTGGGGCGAGATCAACCGCTACCAGCGCAACGACGGCGCCATCGTGCAGAAGTTCGACGACGCGAAACCGAGCATCCCGGTGCCGTTCGTGTCCTCGCGCTGGGGTTCGCTGGCCTCGTTCGGTGCGCACCGCTGGCCGGGCACGAAGCGCTACTACGGCACCAGCGGCAACAGTTTCGTCGCCGTGGTCGAGTTCGGCCCGAAGGTCAGCGCCCGCGCGATCACTGCCGGCGGCGAAAGCGGCCACCCGGATTCGAAGCACTTCAATGACGAGGCCGAGCGCTACACCACGGGCAACCTGCGCACGGTGTACTTCTGGCCCGAGCAACTGGAGGGGCACACCGAGCGTACCTATCATCCCGGCTCATGAGGATGCCCGGATTTCCCGGGTGCCGGTCAACGCCCGCTCCCTCGGTGCCTGTTGCCCGGCTGCCGGTGCGGAAATGCGCTCCGGATCCGCATCCAGGCAAATTCCCTCAGTGCCGCTTGAAGTACTGCACCTCGCGCTCGTGTTTCTCGGCGGCCTCGCGCGTCTTGAACGTGCCGAGGTTGCGGCGCTTGCCGGTGTCCGGGTCTTTCTTGCGCGAGTACAGCCGGTACTCGCCCGACTTCAGTTTGCGAATCATGGTGGCGACCTCCTGCCCACCTTGCCAGGATACGGGTCGAAGGCGCGTGACCGGATTCCAGCGCCCCCGAAGGCGTGGGTACTTGCCGCCACCGATCGGCGTCGACCCGGCGCACACACACAGCGGCACATGATGCGCGGCGACTGCAGCCGTCACGAGGCCACGCGATGACAAGCAAGGTGCTGGGAATCGATCTGCATGACGCCGGCCGCGACGGCGTCTACCGCATCGTGCCGGACGATCCGGTCACCCTGGTGGACGACGCCCGGCGTGCCGGCCTGCATCTGTTGCGGCTCGACCTCGCCAACTGCCACGACGCGGACGACCTGCAGCATCGCCTGGCCGGAGCGTTCGCGTTCCCGGCCGGCACCGGGCATGGCTGGGATGCCCTGGCCGCAGGCCTGTCCGATCTCCATTGGCTGCCGGCACCCGGCTATGTCCTGCTGCTCGATCACGCGCAGGCACTGCAGGTCGAGGCGCGCGAGGCATTCGGAAAACTGCACCGGATGCTGGACGGCGTGGCGAAGCATTGGCATGCGCGCGGCGTACCGTTCTTCGTGTTCCTGGAATATCCCGACAACGAGACGCGCGACGCCGCCATCGACGCATAAGTGCCGGTTGGCTGGCGATGGCGGTCCCTGCCCCGGCTCCTTACGCCGGGAAGGCCGGCGTCTCAGCTCTTGGCGGGAATCCGCAGCCCACGCTTCACCGCCGGTCGGGCCAGTCCGCGTTCGAGCCATGCGGCGACATGGACAAAGCCGTCGAACGCCACCAGCTCGCGCGCCTCGTAGAACGTGATCAGGTTGTTGACCCAGCCCAGCGTGGCGATGTCGGCGATGGTGTACTCGTCGCCCATCAGCCAGCGGCGGCCGTCGAGCCGGCCGTCGAGCACGCCGAGCAGGCGCTTCGATTCGTCGACGTAGCGCTGCAGCGGCCGCTTGTCTTCGTAGCCCCTGCCGGCGAACTTGTTGAAGAAGCCGACCTGGCCGAACATCGGCCCGATCGACGCCATCTGGAAGAACACCCACTGGATCGTCTCCCAGCGCCGCGCCGGGTCGGCCGGAATGAATTGGCCGCTCTTGTCCGCCAGGTACAGCAGGATCGCACCCGACTCGAACAGCGCCAGCGGTTCGCCGCCGGGGCCATCGGGGTCGATGATCGCGGGGATCTTGCCGTTCGGATTGAGTGCCAGGAACTCCGGCAGATGACTCTCGCCGTTGCCGATGTCGACCAGATGCGGCTCGTACGGCAGGCCGGTCTCCTCCAGCATGATCGACGCCTTCACCCCGTTCGGCGAGTTCAGCGAATACAGCTGGATGCGTTCGGGATGCGCGGCTGGCCAGCGCGTGGCGATCGGAAAGTCGGACAACCGGGTCACATGACACTCCTGCAGTTGGGGGTCACTGCAAGGTGGGTGCTTGCCCGGCCGGTTCAACCGCGGAGCGTCGGATGGCGCGCCGATCTCTCCCTTCCGGCGTCTTTACCAGGTCGCTTTCAGTGCGCGCTCGATTTCTTCCAGCGGCGCATGGAACAGCGTCTTGTTGAGCTCCTCCACCATCCGCCTGGTGGTCTCTTCGTGCAGCAAGGGACGTATCTGCCCCAACGTCTGCGGGTCGGCCACCAGTACCAGGTCGGTGAACTCGTTCTTCAGCGCGGCGGCATTCAGGCGTTGCGCCAGTTGCTTGGCGAAGGTGGCTTCGTCGATCTCGGCCATGCTCCGCTCGGGCGGCTGCCGCCCGGCCGGGCCGTCGTTGGTGAGCTCTCTCGGCCCCACCAGCTTCACCTGCTGGAGCGATACATGGAGACCCTTGCCGACGTTGCGCAGAAACCGCGCGCCGGTGCCGTCGGCCACCACGACCCATGCGCCAGTGGGAATTTTCTTCATCGCGACCTCCTCGGTTGCGGAGCTTCGAACAGCCATGCGCCGCATCGCAAGGCTAGCGACCGGAACGTGATGCCGGCGGGAACGAACCGCCGGCTAGCCCGCACGCCGCATGCAGCGCTGCCAGCGCTCCTCGACACGCTTCGCGAACCACGCGGTGGTGAGCTTGCGGGTGATCTTCGGGCTCTTCAGCGCGATGCCCGGCAGCACTGCGCGCGGCAGCGGCTTGCCATCCATCCGTTCGGCCAGCGCGAACACGCGGGCGTAGAGTTTCGTGTCCGCGAAATCCTGGCGCTCGCCCTGCCCCAGCGCGCGGTGGATCGCCGAGTCGCCCATGTCGAGCCGTGCGCCCAGCGAACGCACCGCCAGTTCCGTCGCGCCGGGCGGATCGCCGAAGCCGGCGTCGGGCGGCACCAAGTCACCGTCCAGCGCCAACGAAATGCCCGATGCCATGCTCGCCGCGTGCTGGAACGCGGCATTGCGGCTGGCGTACCAGCCCGCATTGAAGTCGGCGAAGCGGTACAGCGGCTGCGGATAATTAGCTGGATAACCCAGCAGATGCGCGATGCCGAAATACATGCCGCCGCGCCGGCTGAACACCTCGTCGCGGATCGAGCCCCGCACCGGGTACGGATAGTCACGCGCATGCGCTTCGGCGAACGCGATGCTGACCTGCATCGGCCCGCCGGTGTGCACCGGGTTGAAGTTGCCGAACAGGCGCTTGCCCAGCGGCACCATGCCGATGAAATCCTGGAAGATCCCGCTCAGCTGCTGTTCGGTGCGCGCCGACGCCAGCCGCTCGCTGTAGCGCCGGCCATCGGGCGACTTCAGCCACAGCGCGGCGTCCACCACGAATCCCGGCACATGCTTCGCGGCGGCGCGGCGGTCGATCTCCTGCCGTGCGATCTTCGCCAGCCCCGGCACCGCCGGGTCGACCTTGAAGCCGGATTCCTGCTCCGCCACGGCCAGCACCGCGCACAGGTTCGAGGTGGTCGGTGCGATGTGCTGTGCCGCGAACGCGGCATGAATGTCCGTCGCCCAGCCTTCGCGGTCGCCCGCACCGGCCGGCATCAAGCGTACGATCTCCGCGCGCACCTGCGCCGGGCTGCGCGGCGGCGCTTCCTGCGTGCGCTGGGATGCGCAGCCGCCCAGCAACAGGGCGATGGTCGGCAGCAGTGCGATGGAATGGCGGCGCACGACTCGTCCTTTCATCGGGGAAACGGCCATGCCTATGCCCGGCGCAGCGACCAGAAGCCGATGTCGCGCCGATGGCTGTAGCCGAGCTGCTCGTACAGCTGCTTCGCGCGATGGTTCTGGTGGCTCACGTGCAGGAACGGCAGGCGGCCGCGCTCGAGGTTGTCGTTCGACAGCAGCGCAATCAGGCGCCGCGCGTAACCGCGCCCATTGAAATCGGGATGCGTGCAGACCGCGCTGATCTCCTGTTGCGCGTCGGTGCCCAGGCGCTCGCCGATCATCGCCGCCAGCCGGCCGTCCTGGTAGATGCCGAAGTAACGGCCCAGCTCCATCGTGCGCGGGCGGAAATAATGCGGATACACCAGCGCGGTCAGCGCCAGCACGTCGGCGCGATGCGCCTCGGTCAGCCCGGTCACCGCCGGCCCGTCGACCACCGCGATCGGCGCGGGGCAGATCATCTGCGCCAGCGGCGCAAACGCGTCGAGCACCCAGCCGTGCGGCAGCGCAGGCGCCACGCCAAGCAGATAGACGGACTCGTCCGCCCCGACCAGCGCATCGATCGCATCGGCCACCTCGGCCTGCGCACTCGCCACGCCCAGGAACGGCGCGAATTGCGCGGGATATCGCGCTGCCTCGCCGCGACACAGCGCGATGTCCCGGTGCCGGCTGCGCAGCGCGGACCAGAATGGGTTGTCGAGTTCGGCCAGGTTCATGCCGTCATGCTAACGCGCCGGCGCCTCGTGTCGAACATGCGACGCCGGCGTCGGGACGGCAGCGGAACCATGCGCCGTTGCTGCTCGTCCGCAAGCCGGACTTCGCCTTCAGACACAAGTCGCCTACAGGACCTGGCAGGCTTCGAGGTAATTGCCGTCCGGGTCGGTGAAGCCGAAATAGCGCACGCCGGCACCGGTCCCGACCGGCTCGGGCGTACCGCCGTGGGCGCCCACGAACGTGTGCGCGGCGTCGGCATCCGCGACCGCCAGGATCGGATAGGTTCCAGCGCGTCCCACGGCGGCGCGGCCCGCATCGCCCGGCTCGCGTTGCCACAGGGTCAGGCTGGTATGGCTCAGCGGCAGCACCGCCAACCCTTCGCCGCCGTCGAAGTAGACCGGCTCGGCCGCCAGCAGGGTCCGATACCACGGCAGGGCATGGGCGAGATCGCGCACGCGCACGATGACCGTGTCGATGCGCAGGAACGGCGTGGTGGCGGACATGCATGATCTCCGGCGAAAGCGGCAGCTGGGACCCGCACGAAGTGCGGGCGCCCCGGCGATCGTCCCGGCAGGCGCGGAAAAACTCAAGCGGGCCGCGGTAGAAGCCGGCGCTAGCGCAAACCCACCGTGCCGTTCGCCGCCTTGGCCAGTTTGGCCGGGTCGTAGCCCATGCCGTCCTTGAACACCAGTTCGACGTTCTCGATGTCCTTGATGTCCTGCGCGGGGTTGCCGGCGATCAGCACCAGGTCGGCGGCCTTGCCCGCCTCGATGGAGCCGATGCGCTTGTCTTCGCCCATGAAGCGGGCGCCGTTGAGGGTGGCGATCTGGATCGCCTGCAGCGGGGTGAAGCCGGCTTCCACCAGCAGTTCCACTTCGCGCTGGTCGCCGTAGCCGGCGATCACGCCGCCATAGCCGGTGGGGTCGAGACCAGCCAGCAAGGTACCGCCCTGCTGCACGAAGGCGTGCTCGAAATCCTGCTCCAGCTTGAACACCTTCACCCATGGCGAGTTTGGCGTCTTGGCGACACGTTCGCGGGTCGCCAGATATTCCATTCGGGTTTCCGGCAGCATCGCATCCAGCACGCGCCGGTCCACCGGCGCGCGGCCGGGCACGAAGGTCTCGAACACCGGCAGGGTCGAGGTGACCGCCACGCGCTTTGATACCAGGGTCTTGATCAGCTGCTGGATGCGCGGATCGTCGACGCTCATCGTCGCCAGGTGGGTCAGCGCGAGCTTGGTGTCCGGGCAGACGTCCGGCTGCTTGCCGGCGGTGAACTCGGTGTCCACCGGCAGCCCGTGCTCCAGGTCGTCGATGCCGAGCTCGGCCGCTTCGGTGAAACCGATCGTGCACAGGTGCCCGGTCACCTTGATCTGCTTCGCATGCGCCGCCGCGATCGCCGCGGCGAGTTCGGCGCGGGTGATGTGCATGTACGCCTTGAACGAGGTGGCGCCCTCGCTGATCCAGTAGTTGACCGTGTCGATGGCGTCGGCCGCATCCGCCAGTTCGTGCATCTGCGGCGTGAAGCTGCCCTTGCCTTCCAGATACGGCCCGGTGGTGTGCATCTTCGGTCCGGGGATCTTGCCGGCGTCGATCGCCTTCTTCGGCTCCAGGTCGGTATACGGCTCGGTGCTGCCGGTGGTGCGGATGCTGGTGACGCCGCCGGCGAGATACAGCTTGGGAAAGCTCGACGCCTGCTCGGGATAGATCGCCTCCTTCGCTTCCGGGTTCACCTTCGGCGCCGGATAGAACATGTGGTCGTGCATGCCGACCAGGCCCGGGATTAGCGTATGCCCGCTGCCGTCGATCACGGTCGCGCTCTTCGGCAGCTTCACATGCTTGCCGACCGCCGCGATGAGGCCATCGCGCAGCAGCACCGTCTGATTTTCCCGCGCCGGCGTGCCGTTGCCGTCGATCACCCGCACATGGGTGATCGCCAGCAGCGGCTGCGCATACTTCACGAACTGCTGCGTCTGCGCCGACAGCTGCGGCGCCTGGGCCCAGGCAGATGAAGCCGCGCATAACCCAGCCAGCGCGACGGCCAGGAGGATGTTCCGACAGGTGTCGGGCGACGGCCAGGCAGCCGCGAGACGATGGGTTTGCACATGCATGCTTGGATTCCCCGTAGCGAGGCAGGCGCGTGCCTGCCAATGGGCCAAACCACTTCCGATGTCTCTGACGCCTTTTGCTTCAGCGCCCCACATTCGGCAGAGGCACCGTCACCGCTGGCGAAGCTTCTTCTCCGAGGCATCCTCGTCGGACACCGCGAGGGAGATCATATGACCAAACACGGTATGCGCCAGCCGGGCCTTTCATGGCCATCACGGATGATGGCTTGAACCCGGGTCAGCGTGCAGTTCAGGGAAAGTCGGCCCTGATCCCGGTTTGGGCGGCTATTCGTGCGTCGCCGTTCCGCAGGAAGGCGGCCACGACTCGTGCCCGTCGACGTGCCAGACGAAGAACTCGCCCGACTTCGGCTCGCCGGTATCCCGGGCGAACAGCAGGGATTTTCCGCTGGGCGAAAACAGCGCGCCGATTTCCGTGCCGTTGACGTTGACCTGCGGCCCCAGCTTGACCCGCGCCGACCAGCCCGCCGGGCCCAGCCGGGATTCGTAGAGCCCGCCGTCGGCCATCACGATCATCCGCTTGCCGTCCGGTGACGGCAGCGGCTCGTATTCGTCGCCGGCCGTGTTGACGGCCTTGACGTTCTCCACCATCCATTGTCCGGACGCGCTCTCGCGGGCACGCCAGATATCGTTCTTGCCGGCCCCGCCCGCACGGTTGGAACCGAAGTACAGCCAGCCGTCGGGAGCCGCGCGTGGAAACCATTCGGCCTGGTCGGAATTCACCGGCGCCGGCAGCCGCACCGGCGTGCCCCATCGGCCATCCGCGCTCCTGTCCACGCGCCAGATGTCGAGGTCCTTGCTGTGCATGCCCGCGTTGGCGCGACTGGAGATGAAGTAGAGGCGGCGACCGTCCGGGGTGAACCACGGGTCGGCTTCGAGCCCCGCGCCCGCGAAGGACGGCGGCACCGGTGCCGTCCAGGCCTTGCCGTCGCAATGCGAGACCAGGATGCGCCAGCCGGAAAACGACTTCGAACTGCGCACGAAATACAGGTCGCCATTCACCGGATCGAACGCCGGATGCGACTCGAACAACCCGCTGGACACGCCGGCCGGCGTCCACGGCTGCACCGCTGCCGGCGCGTGCCCGCTTGCCGCCGCAACCGGCGCCGCGACCATCATCATCAGCAGCAACAGACTATGCCTCACACACATGGCTCACGGCTCCGCTGTCAGTGAATGGCGATGATATCGTCCGTTCCGCCCGGCAGCGAAACCAGCCCTTGTTCCGCCCCCGCCACGAACCCATTTCATGCCGATGTCCCCGTTGCAGCCATTCATCGAAGCCCACCCGCGCCTGTTCGTGCTGACCGGCGCGGGCTGCAGCACCGACTCGGGCATCCCCGACTATCGCGATCGCGACGGCCAGTGGAAGCGCCCGCCGCCGGTGAACTACGCCGCCTTCATGCACGAGCCGGCCACGCGCCGGCGCTACTGGGCGCGCAGCATGGTCGGCTGGCGGCGCTTCGGCAGTGCGCTGCCGAACACCACGCATCACGCGCTGGTCGGGCTGGAGCAGCGCGGACAGGTCGAACTGCTGGTGACGCAGAACGTGGATCGCCTGCACCAGCGCGCCGGCAGCGAGCGGGTGCTCGACCTGCATGGCCGCCTCGACGAGGTGCGCTGCATGGCCTGCGACTGGCGGCTTGCCCGCCACGCGTTCCAGCGGATGCTGGTCGAGCGCAACCCGGCCTGGGCGCAGCTCGACGCCGCCGATGCGCCGGACGGCGATGCCGACCTGGAAGGCCACGACTTCGCCCGCTTCGACGTGCCGGCCTGCCCGCACTGCAGCGGCATCGTGAAACCCGACGTGGTGTTCTTCGGCGAAGCCGTGCCGCGCGAGCGCGTGGAAGCCGCCACGCGCGCCTGGCAGGCCGCCGACGCGGTGCTGGTGGTCGGCTCCTCGCTGATGGTGTATTCCGGCTACCGTTTCGTCGACGCCGCCGCACGCGCCGGCAAGCCGGTGGCCGCGGTGACGCTGGGCCGCACCCGTGCCGACGCGCTGCTCACGCTGAAGATCGACGCGCCTTGCCACGAGGCGCTGGCCTTCCTGCACGAGCAGGCGCGACTGGTCATGAACTGACCCGAAGCGGTCAGCTGGTGTGATCCAGGATGATCTTCCAGCCGCCGGCGGTCTTCTCCCACAGCAGCGAGAACACGCCGTCGTCCCGGGCGGCTTCGCCATGGGCGCTGCGATCGAGATGGAAGCGGCCGGTGACGGCGGCGTAGCGCACTTCGCCGCCGGCGTCGGGCAGCAGGCGCACGTCCAGCTCGGCGTAGGTGAGCCGGCCCATCTGCTCCTTCGTGGCGTAGTGCTTGCGGTAGCTTTCGAGGATCGTGCGGTAGCCCTTGCGCACGCTGGCGCCCACGAACGTGGTGTCGGGCGCGTCCTTGTAGCTGCGCATGAACTCCACGACATCGCCGCGGTTCCACGCGGCCGCCTGCTGATCCATCACCTGGCGAATGGCGGCGGCATCGTCGTCGGCGGTTGCCGCGTGGCTGGAAACCGTGCCGCCCAGTCCGGCCACCGCCAGAAGAATCCCGAATCCGATAAGAAAGTACCTTGCCTTCATGCCGTGCTCCGTTGCGCTGCGTGGTGGCCCAGTATCGCCCCGAACACAGCACATGCGGTCACCGATCCAGTGACTCGGCGGCCCACGGCTCCACCCGCTCCGCGCCACGGGCGTGAGGCGGGTTGCGTGTGCCCGCCGGGACGCCTACCCTCGGCGAACCTTGCCATGGAGCCGCCCGCATGCGCTCGATCCATATCATCACCCTGTGCGCCGTGGTGACCGCCGCGCTCGCCGCCGGCTGCAACCGGGACGCCCCCAACGCACCCGCCGCCAGCGCGCCTGCCGCCAGTGCGGCGGTGGTCAACGACAACGCCAGGCTGGAGACCGCCGTCGATGACTTCATCGATGGCATGTTCCAGCACTACCCCACCTTTGCCGCCAACGCCGGCAAGCACGAGTTCGATGGCAAGTTGCCCGATTACAGTCCGGCCGGCCTGAAGGTGGATGCCGACTGGCTGCATGCGGAACGCGCCCGGTTCGCTGCGTTCGGCGACGACAAGCTCGATGAGAACGGCCGCTTCCACCGCGACTATGTGCTCGCGGTGATCGACGGCCAACTGTTCTGGCTGGAGGACTCCGGCTTCCCGTACAGCAACCCGGCCTTCTACACCGGCGACCTGTCGCCCAGCATGTACCTGACGCGTCCCTACGCGCCCCTGCCGGAACGCATGGCGGCCTTCGTCACCTATCAGGAAGCGCTGCCCAAGGCGATCGCCCAGATAAAAGCGAACTTCAAGCTGCCGCTGCCGGCGTCGTACATCGATCTGGGCGTGAACAGTTTTGGCGGCTACGCGAGCTTCTTCAAGACCGATGTCCCGGCGATCTTCGCCGAGGTCAAGGACGATGCCCTGCAGGCGCGTTTCAAGGCATCCAACGCTGCCGCGATCAAGGCCACGCAGGATCTCGCCGACTGGCTGAAGGCGCAGAAACCCCACGCCACCCACGACTATGCGCTGGGAGCCGCGAAGTTCTCCAAGATGCTGCACGCCACCGAACTGGTCGACCTGCCGCTGGACCGGCTCAAGGCGATCGGCGAGTCGGACCTGCAGCGCAACCTCGATGCGCTGAAGGCTGCCTGCGACAAGTTCGCTCCCGGCAAATCGCTGAACGCGTGCGTCGCCAAGGAGAGTGCGGACAAGCCGGTCGGTGGCGCCGTGGAAGGCGCACGCACGCAGCTCGCTGGCCTGCGCCAGTTCATCGTCGACAAGGACCTTGTGACCATCCCCGGCCCCGAGCAGGCCAAGGTCGAAGAAGCGCCGCCGTTCAACCGCTGGAACTTCGCCTACATCGAGATTCCCGGCCCGTACGAAAAGAACCTGCCGTCGGTGTATTACATCGCCCCGCCGGATCCGACCTGGAGCAAGGCCGACCAGCAGGCCTACATACCGGGCAAGGCCGACCTGTTGTTCACGTCCTCGCACGAGGTGTGGCCGGGACACTTCCTGCAGTTCCTGCACGCCAACCGCGCGCACTGGAAGTTCGGCCAGCTGTTCGTCGGCTACGCTTTCGCCGAAGGCTGGGCGCACTACGCCGAGGAGATGATGTTCGACGCCGGCCTGGACGGCGCCACGCCGGAAGCCCACATCGGTCAGCTCACCAACGCCCTGCTGCGCGACGTGCGCTATCTCTCCGCCATCGGCCTGCATACCGGCGGCATGACCGTCGCCCAGTCCGAGCAGATGTTCCGCGACAAGGCCTTCCAGGATCCGGGCAACGCCCGCCAGCAGGCCGCCCGCGGCACCTACGATCCGGCCTATCTGAATTACACCTTGGGCAAGTTGATGATCATGCAACTGCGCCAGGACTGGATCGCCGCACACCCGGGTCCGAACGCGCTGAAGGCGTTCCACGATCAGTTCCTCAGCTATGGCGGCCCACCGATCCCGCTGGTGCGTGCGCAGATGCTGGGCGGCAAGCCGGAGGCCAAGCTGTGGGTGGCGCCGATGGCTGCCACGGCAAAAACGGAACCGGCCGCACCATCCACATCCAGGTAAGGCAGCCGGTCGAAAAAGGCGTCAGGTCCATTTGCTCTTCAAAACAAATGAACCTGGCGCCTTTTCGCTGATTCCCCCAAGGACCGGCGCCGTGGCGGCATGCCGTATAGCTTCTCGTACCACAGCCTGCTCAACGCCCTGTTCCGGCAGCTCACGCTGGCGAAGATCGTTGCGATACCCACGACACGCTACTCTTGAAAGCGCCCTCCGGGGCAAACATGCAGCCGCTATTTTTACGAGCCGGCGATTACTCGGGATACAGTATCCCGGACGCACCTTCTGCATGAGGAATCCAGCCATGCCCTATCCACGACAGCTCCCTGCCACCGGCACTTGCCGCTGTGGCCGCGTGCGCCTGCGCGTCACCAAGCCGGCCATGCTCACCATGGCGTGCCATTGCCATGGCTGCCAGAAGATGACCGGCAGCGCGTTCTCGCTGTCGCTGGCGATGCCCGCCGATGGCGTGGAGGTACTCGAGGGCGAACTGGTCCGCGGCGGCCTGCAGGGCGAGCACACCCATCTGTACTGCGCGTTCTGCAAGTCATGGGTCATGACCCGTCCGGCGGGCATCGAATGGCTGGTCAACCTGCGCCCCTCGGTACTCGACCCGCACGCGGACTTCGTGCCGTTCATCGAGACCTGTACCGATGCCCGACTCTCCTGGGCGTCGACCCCGGCGAAGCACAGCTTCGCCGGCTTCCCGGCGATGGAGGAGTACCAGCCGCTGGTCGAGGCATTCGCGGCCGAGGCCTGACCAACTACCGGGTCCGAGCCGGTGCCGACAGATGGACGTCCTGGCGTTCGGTGGATGCCGGTCGATTTCCGCCCCGCCCGTTCGTCTTGCAAGATGAGGGCTCATCCTCTGCAACGGAAACCATCATGGCCACCAACACTCTCCGCCTCCATCGCGTGCTGCGCGCCCCGCCCGAGCGGATCTACCGCGCCTTCCTCGACGCCGATGCCATCGCCAAGTGGCTGCCGCCGAACGGCTTCACCTGCAAGGTGCACCAGCTCGACGCGCAGGTCGGCGGCAGCTACCGGATGACGTTCACCAATTTCTCCACCGGCAACGGCCACAGCTTCGGCGGTACGTACCGGGAGCTCGTACCGGGCGAGCGGATCAAATACAACGACCGCTTCGAGGACCCCAACCTGCCCGGCGAAATGACCACCACCATCACCTTCCGCGCCGTGTCCTGCGGCACCGACATGCAGGTGGTGCAGGAGGGCCTGCCCGAGGCCATCCCGGTGGAGCAGTGCTACCTCGGCTGGCAGGAATCGCTGGTGCTGCTCGGCAAGCTGGTGGAAGCGGAAATACCGGACTGACCGAACGGGCCCGGCAGCCTGCTGGCAAACGCCGATCGTGCGATGTACGCAGCCAGGCGCAAGCCATGGCGGCGCCGGTCCCGCGGGCATTGCGTGCGGGAAACCGGAGCTGGGGCAAAAAACAGCCGGGCTTCATGAAAGCCCGGCTGAAGCACAGCGCTGGGGAGAGCTGACTGGTTTAAAAGTCGTACGACATCATGAACCGCACTTCACGCACCGAACGGGTGTCCTGGACCTTGCCGTAGTCGGCATTGGGGTTCGTGGTGCCTGCGAAGAAGTCGTTGTAGAACAACGGCGTCTTGCGGTTCAGCACGTTGAAGATCCCCAGGTTGAAATCGAGTTTGCGGCCGGCCCATTCCGGTTTGTAGTCGAGGTTGAGGTCGAGGTTGTAGACCCACGGCGTCGTACCCAACGAACCCTGCTGCGCGGGCTTGCCGCCGCACCAGTAATAGGTGCTGGAGCCGTGCAGCTTGACCTCGTTCGGCCCGTAGTAGCCACGGCACAGGCGCGGTGTGCCCGAGGTTATGTAGACATTGCCTCCGACCGTCCACTCCTTGCTGAGCGCATACGCACCGTAGGCCTTGAACTGGTGCCGGCGGCTGCCGGGCAGCTCGCCCATCGAGTACTCCATGCGCTCGGGGAAGTCCCATGCGGTGGTGAGGTAGGAACCGCTCTGCTGGGAGTAGGTGCTGACCGGACCTTCCGTGTTGCCCCAGGTCTTGGAGAACACGTAGTCGAACTTGGCCATCCACTTGTCATCCCAGTCGTGACCCAACGAGAAGTCGACCGAGTAGAAGCGGCGGATCGGACCGAAGCTCACACCCTGGTCCTCCTTGGTGAACGTCACCGGATGGATCCCGCCGTCCGGCCCGTTCATCCAGATCTTCTGCGTTACGCCAGGGTTGATCATCAACAGGCCCTGCGCCCACTGGTCGCAGCTCGACACCGTCATCCAGTCGTAGCCTTGCGCGCGGCCCGCCGCGCACATGCGCTGGGTATCGCCGTAGTCGTCGATGATCCGGTCCATGCGCTGATAGGTTCCGGTCAGGCCGAAGACCCAGTCCGTGCCCATCATCTTGAAGCCCTGCTGCAAGCCGAGCACATAGTTGTCGGAGAACTGGGCCTTGATGTTCTGCGCGGTGGTGATGCGCGGATCCTTCGACTGGCCGTACTCGTTGTTGATCGACACGCCGGTCGACGGGTTCTGCGGCAGCGGCTCGAAGCCGAGCGGCTCGCCGGTCTCCGGGTTGATACCGGTGTAGGTACCGTAGATCTCGTATCTGGTCACCGGGGAAGACACGGTCACGGCCACGTTCAACGGAATCGCCAGGTAGTAACGACCGGCGTTGCCGAAGACCTTGAGCGAGGAGTCACCGTGCACGTCCCAGCTGAAGCCGAGACGCGGCGCCCACTGCGGCTTGGTCAGCCGGATGTAGGGCTGGTTGTCGGAGTTGTAGTTGGTGAACATGTCGTCGCGCAGGCCCGCGCTCAACAGGAAGTTCGGCGTGATCTGCCAGTTGTCCTCGATATACATCGCACGCTGGACGACCTTCACGTTCGCGTTCTTGATGTCGACGGCCTTGTACACGTAGTAGCCGTCCGCGCCCGCCGCGTTGGCATCCGGCGGTGCCACGTAGGGATACGAGCTGGGATCAGCGCCGAACAACGGCTTGCCAGGCGCGCCCTTGCCATAACCCCAGTAGTAGCCCGGCCCCGTCGTGGTGTAGCCGTCGTCGGCATCCGTGGTGGTGCGGTTGTCGATACCGATCGAGAGCTGGTGGTCGTTGAGCTGGTAGTCGAGGCTCACGCGGTAATTCAGCGAGTTGAGCTCGTGGGTGGGGATGTCCTGCGTGGAGTCGCCCTGCGTATTGCGATAGCCGGACGGCGGCGCGTAGGCCGGGTTCTGCATGGAGGGGTCGTCGATGTACGGCAACGAGAGATCGATACCCGGATAGGCCGGCTGGAAGGTGTCATAGTTGGCCAGCGTCTTGCCGACCATGGCGTTCAGCGACAGGTTGTCGGTGAGATACGAGGTGTAGTTGGCGACCCACACCTTGAACTTCTTCTTCGACACCTGGCTCAGGCTCTCGAACTCGCCGGGCTGCAAGGTGTCGTAGTCGAACGCGTAACGGCTCTGCCACTGGTTGTACGAACTCTGCACGCCAGTCAGCGTGAGGTAATTGTTGTTGTCGATGTTCCAGTTCAACTTCGCGTAGTACTTGGGGGCCTCGTAGCGATAGTTGGTCTTGCGGGCGTCGCCGAAGCCGCCGATCGAGGTTCCCCACTTGTTGTCCTTCTCGGCACTGGCGAAGAAGAACAGCTTGTCCTTGATCAGCGGACCACCGAGGTAGACGTCGTAAACCGACTCGCTGACCTTGTCCAGCTTGTTGTAGTACGCCAGGTCGCCAACCATCTGTCCGGGCTTGGTCGAAAGCGGGTTGACGAAGTAGTGGTTGTCCGCCGTACCGCGCATGCTTCCCGGCTTCCACACCGTGCGCGCACCGAAATGCCACTCGTTGGAGCCGCTCTTGCCGATCTGGTTGATCACGCCGCCGATGGAACGGCCGTATTTGGCGCCGTAGCCGCTGGTGAAGGTCTGCTGCTGCTCGATGGCGCCGTACGGCAGTGCCACGCCGCCGTTGCTGAACAGCGAGTCGGTGGCATTCAGGCCATCGATGTAATACGCGTTCTCGGCCGTCGAGCCGCCGCCGAACGTCAACAGCGGCGTACCCAGCGGGCCCTTGCCAAGTTCGGGCGAGCCCATGTTGACGCCCGGCGCCAGCATGGCGATGTCTTCGGCCGAGCGCGCCAGCGGCAGCCGCAGCAGATCCGCGGCCGTGACCGTGGTGACCTGGTTGGTCGTCTTCACGTCGATGGGCGGCATGGCATTGGCCGAGACGTCGACTCCGCCGAGGTCCTGCACATTCTCCGGGCCAGCGTCCGCCGAGAAATTCACCGCCACCGCACCCGCGGCCGCCGGGCTCACTCCGCTGCGGCTTTCGACGACCTTGCCGTCGCGCAACAGGGATACCGTATAGGTGCCGACCGGCAACGTGACCGAATACTTGCCGGAAGCTCCCGCATTGAAAGTCTGACTGTAACCCGCCGTACTGGTGATCTGGACGGTTTCATTCGCCCCCAGCGGCACCGAGCCGTAAATGGTTCCGCTGGTGGCCTGACCCCAGGCAGTACCGGCCAGACCCAGAGCCATGGAAGACCCGATGGCCAGTACCAATACCTTGTGTCGAAGACTGGAATGGCTGCATGAACCGCGCAACAGCGTGCGACCCGATTTTCCCCGCATGGATGAACCCCCGTCTTGTGGCTGTGGACCCCTGGATGATTCCGAAGCTGCACGATTTTCGTGATGCCCCGGCAACGATTCGCACCTGAACATTTCCATCAGCACCCACCCATGAAAAGGCGGCCGACAAGCAAGCTCATGCTTCGGCCTGCTGGGCGTTGCCCGCCGCGGAGAGTTTCCGCATCGCACCCGATTCGCCCTTGGACACCATCGTCGCCAACACCATGTCGCCGGTGACGTTGATGGTGGTTCGGCACATGTCCAGCAGGCGGTCCACGCCGAGAACGATGCCGATGGCTTGCGGCGGTACCCCGACCATGCCGCAGATCAGTGCCACCACCGGCAGCGAACCGCCCGGCACGCCGGCGGTACCAATGCCGCCGAGGATGCAGACGAACATCACCATCAGCTGCTGGCCGATATCCAGGTGCACGCCGAAGAACTGCGCAAGGAACAGCACGGTCACACCCTCGAAGAGAGCCGAGCCGTTGTGATTGATGGACGCGCCGATCGTCAGCACGAAGCGCGAGATCTTCGGCGGCAGCTTCAACTTCTCTTCGGCCACCCGCAGCGCGGTCGGCAGCGTTGCGTTGCTGGAGGCGGTGGAGAACGCCATCAGCAAGACTTCCTGCGTCTGCCGGAACCAGCCCAGCGGGGACTTTCCGGCAAACTTCAGGCACAACGTGTAGACCACGAACATGTGCACTGCCAGCGCCAGCAACACCACGCCCACGTAGGCCCCGAGCTTGATCAGCAGGCCCCAGCCGAACAGCGCCGCCAGATTGAACATGAAGCAGAACACGGCGTACGGCGCCAACTTGATGACCAGCCCGATCAAGGTCATCGACACTTCGAACAACCCTTCCACCGCGCGCTTGAAGGCGCGCGTGTTCTCGTTGTCGGTCAGCACCAGGCCCACGCCGATCATCACTGCAAAGAACATCACCGCCAGGATGTCGCCCTTGCTGGCCGCGGCAAACACATTGGGAGGCACCAGCGACAGGAGTATCCCGCCGACGTCGAACTTGCCGTGGCCACCGCTGCCAAGCACGGCCTGCGCGCGCTCGGAACCGGCGGCCAGCATCTGCTGGGCGGTGGCCGGATCAACCCCTGCACCCGGCTGCAACCCGTTGACCAGCACCAGACCGATGGTCAGGGCAATGCTCGACATCAGCACCGTGTAACCGAGCGCGCGCCAGCCGATCCGGCCGAATGCGCCGATGTCGCCCATGTTTCCCACGCCCGCCACCAGCGCGGAAAACAGCAACGGGATCACCAGCATGAAGATCAGGCGCAGGAACAGCTCACCGGCCGGGTTGGTGAGGTGATGGGTGATCCATTGAACCCATCCCGCTTCGGCGCCGGCCGTGGCATGCACCAACAGGCCAAGCACCAGGCCGACCACAAAACCGATAAGCATCTTCCAGTGAAGAGGAAGCTTTGCGCGCCCCGGTGCATGTTTGGCGGCCATGGATTACCTGCAGTCGAGGTCGCGGGATGGTTTTGCGGAAGGGTTGAACGTGGCATGGCAATGCACTGAAAAATCGGTGCATGCGTGCCTGCGCAGCCGGATGGCGCGACAACGGGATCGCGCCACGTGCCTCATCCCCATAGCCCCGGCGCAGGCAAGGACATGCGTCCCTGGCGGTAGGCAACGCCTTGCGGCCAATCCTCGGCCTGCAGCCACGGGCCATCCAGGTCGCTCACTTCGCATTGCTGCGCCAGCACCATGCCTGGCGCGACCGAAACCGAGCCGCCCAGCATGCATCCCACCATCAGGCGGAACCCGGCGGCACGTGCCGCCGTGGCCAGCTCCAGCCCTGCCGTGAGGCCGCCAACCTTGTCCAGCTTGATGTTGATGAACTGATAGCGGCCGACCAGCCCCGGCAGGTCGGCCTGCGTGGACAGCGATTCGTCCGCGCAGATCGGAATCCGGATCGCGTCTGCATGGCCGGCCAAACCCCGGTCGGGGCCAACCGCCACCGGTTGCTCGATCAGATCCACATGCAGGGACTGCAACTGCGGCGCCCAGGCCAGCAGTTCATCGACGCTCCAGGACTGGTTGGCATCCACGATCAGGCGCGCGCGTGGCGCGCCACGGCGCACCGCCGCCAGCGCTTCCAGCGGCGAGCCATGCCCCACCTTGATCTTCAGCCACGGGAAGTCTTCCCGCTCGCGCGCCGCTGTCTCGTAGGCATCGATGTCGCGGATGCCGATGGTGACCGAGCTCTCGACCGGTTCCCAGTGCGACGCGCCGGCGCGTTTCCACACCGGCACGCCGGTGCGCTTGGCCTCCAGGTCCCACAGCGCCGCGTCCACCGCATGGCGAGCACCGCCGGCCGGCAGCAACTGCAGCAATTCATGCCGGTCGCAACCTTGTTCAATCGCCGGACGCACCTGCTCGATCTGCGCCAGCATGGTTTCCGGGGTTTCGCCGTGATAAGCCACACCGCCGGCTTCGCCCAGGCCAACCGCGCCGTCCTCGTGCAATTCGACAATCGCCACCCTGGCCTCGCTGCGCACGCCGCGGGCAATGGCGAAGGGCTCCTTCAGTTTCCAGGCATGCGGTCTGACTTGCAGTTGGCGGGCCATATGCCTACCTCAACCCAGCAATGCCGCGATGGCCCGTTGCAGCGGCGTACGCATCGGATCGAAGGCCGGCACGCCCAGTTCGCGCTCGGCCTGCGCCAGTGCTTCCTGCGCCGTCGCCTCGTCCAGTGCCGCGGTATTCAGGCTGACCCCGGCCAGACGCGCGCCCGGGTTGGTCATCCGCGCCATGCGCAGGTAGAGCTGTTCGGCCTCCTTCAGACTGGGCAACGCATAGTCCGGCCAGCTGACGATGCGGGAGCGCAGCGGGTCATGACACAGGATCAGTACATCCGGCTGCGACCCATGCAGCAAGCCGAGAGTGACGCCGGCGTAGGCGGGATGAAACAGCGAACCCTGTCCTTCGATCACATCCCAATGGTCGGGTGCAGCTTCCGGCGAAATGCATTCGGCTGCGCCGGCAATGAAGTCGGCGATCACCGCATCGATGGCGATGCCGGCGCCGGCGATCATGACCCCGGTCTGCCCGGTGGCGCGAAAATCCGCGTTCAAGCCCTGCTCTTGCATCGCCTTGGCCAGCGCAAGCGCGGTGTACTTTTTGCCCAGCGCGCAATCGGTGCCGACCATTGCCACGCGCTTGCCGCTGCGGCGTTTGCCGGTGGCCCGTGGCAAGTTGTCCGGCGGCCGACGCACGTCAACCAGCCGTATCCCTGCCCGCGCCGCCGCCGGTGCCAGGCCCGGCACCGATTCCAACGGCGTGTGCAGGCCGCTGACGATATCCAGACCAACCTGCGCAGCCTCGATCAACAGCGGCGCCCAGTGCGCGGGAACGCGTCCACCTGGCGGGGTCACGCCGATCACCAGCGAGCGGGCACCGGCGGCGAAGGCCGCCGCCGGATCAAGTTCCGGCAGGCTCAGTTCTACCGTGCCGCCCGACATGCGCGCCTGGCCGACGCAGCTTTCCGCGGCCCAGTCGCGCAGGCCGAAGGCAGTCTTGGCCTTCAGCGGGTTGGTCTCCTCACCAAGAAACAGCAGATAAGGCTTGCGCAAAACCACGGTATTGAACACACCGCTCATGACCTGTTCTCTTCCATTTGCCACCCCATGCCGCGTCGCATGCTCGTGTTTGTTCCAAGCCTTTCAGACTGGATGGCATTCGAGCACGCCCGGCGGCGGAGCGAATCAGAGAAAACCCGGATACTTGATCGTTACCGGGCAGAGCCTTGTGGCCACTTTGCGCGGATGCTACAAGGCTGAGACTGCGACCCGCGGCGTCAGGGAGGACTGCGCGGCAGGTATCTTCCTCATGCCATCGCGCATGCCACGGTTTGTCCAACTTCGGAACACGACATGTCGATGCACGCCGCCCTCGTCACATCCATCCCGAACGACGGCGTCGCCGCTGCGCGCGCGGCGCTGGTGAAGTCGTTGGACATGGGGTCGCTATGGGAATCCTGCTCGGATCTGGTCAGCCGCGCGCTGCCCTGCCATTCCTGCAGCCTGCTGTTCGATATCGACGGCCACCGGCCGCACCAGGGGCACCACCACCTGTCCGAAACCGGCGACGACGGCGCGCACCTGGTCACCAGCCTGGACGTGGCGGCACCCTACCTGGATGCCAATCCGCAGATTCCCTGGTACACGTTTTCCCAGATCGTCTCGCAGGACGTGCACGCCGCCGAGCGACTCAGGTTGCAGAACCCGACGCCGGGCTGGCGCGAGTTCATCCATCTGGCGTTCTGGAATGGCACGCGCCTGGATGCCGTGTTGAGCATCCGCATCCACACCGAGCATGACCAGCTGTCCGAGCACCAACGGTCCTTCCTCATGGAGCTTTACCCGCTACTGGACGCCAGCCTGCAGCGCGTGCGCTCGCTGGAATCCAGCCAGGTGCGGCAAAGGTTGCTGGAAGCGCTGCTGTACGAACTGCCACTCGCCGCGATACTGGTCGACGAGGACCTGCTGCCGTCGTACATGTCGCTGGAAGCCAAGCGTATCTGCCGCCGCTGGAGCGAGGATGCGGAAAGGAGCGGCCACTTGCCGCGGGCCATCGAGGCGCCGTTGCTGCAATGGATGAGGACGATGCCGGCGCGCTCCGCACAGCCAGGAAGCAAGGCAAGCTTCATCCTCGAACACCCCCATCGACCTGGGCTGCGCTTGCGGCTGGAAGCCAGCCCGGCGCCGGAAAATTTCATCCGGCACAAACACCACCTGCTGATCCTCACGCCCGAGGGCGACGATCAGTTGGCCCTGGATTCCACCTCGTCGCGCGCCCTGCCGCAGTTGAAATGCCTGTCGCCCAGCGAGAGGAAGGTGGCCATGCTGGTAGCTGCTGGCCTGAGCAACGATGCGATCGCGCAGAAACTTTGCCGTTCGCGCAAGACCATCGAAAGCCAGATCAGCTCGATCTTCCGCAAGCTCAACGTGGGCAACCGCACCCAGGTGGCGACACTGCTGAGCTGATATCTTCGAAAGCGCATGGCCATACGCCATGCCTTCCTGTCGTCATTCCGGCGAAGGCCGGAATCGCACTTCAACCATGCATCGGATCACGTCCTCGTTGGCCAAGGCGTTCGATCAATGAATGAGTGATGGTTCCCTCTGTTCCGCAAGTGCGATTCCGGCCTTCGCCGGAATGACGATGGGGGCAAACGGTAAGACGCCTCAACTGCCCGGGACGAACACGAAGTAGTCGTACGCGGCACGCGCCACGTGCGCGATCATGTCGTCCTTCGCGGTGTCGTTCCGATCGGACTTCACGAATACCGCAACGACGATGTCACCCTTGCCAGCCGGTAGCGTGATCACGCCGACGTCGTTGGCCACGGCGCCGACCGAGCCGGTCTTGTGCGCAACCAGCGCAGCATCGGGCAGCATGCCTTTCAAGCGACCTTCGCCGGTACGGCAGTCCAGCATGATCGACTTGAGCACGGCGGTGGTTTCGGGCTTGAGCGCCTTGCCCTGCCAGACCAGCCGGAGCAGCGATGCCATGCCCGCCGGTGTGCTGGTATCGCGGGGATCGCCGTTGTAAATCTGCCTGTAGTGCCGGCGGTCCGCCTCGTTCCGCTTTGCCGAGCCCAGGCGACCGTAGTCCGCGGGGCTGAGCGGGTTCTGCGCGGAGGCCTCCAGGTCGCCGAAGTAATTCGCCAGCAATTCCCAGATGTAGCGGTCGACGCGGATGCCGGAGACGCCGAGTGCGCGCATCCGCGCGTCCACCGTCGCCGTGCCACCGCCGAGCCGGATCAGGATGTCGGTGGCATTGTTGTCGCTGACCGTCAGCATCATGTGCAGCAGGTCGCGCACGGTGATCGCCGAGCCGGGCGTCAGGTGGGTGTCCATGGGGCCACCCATCTCGGGATAGATGTCGCCATCCTTCAGCAGCACCTGTTGATGCAGGTCGAGCTTGCCTTCGTCGACCAGGCTGAGGATGTTGACCGCCACGGCCACCTTGACCGTGCTGGCCATCGGAAAGCCGGTGTCCGGATTCACGAAGGCCGCGCGCCCGCCATGCAGATCGAGCACGTACACGCCGACCTGCCCGTCGAATGGCGCGACCAATCGGTCCAGTTCCTGCTGCAGCCCCTCGGCGCGGGTGCGCGCAAGCTCGGCGGCGCCCGACGCGGGACAGAATGACAGGAGCAGACAAGTCACCGCGACCATCCTGGCCAGGAAGCGGGTCGGACATGATGCGGCTGCGAGGAGTCGACTCACGGCTTTCTCCCTTCGATCGATGGTTTCAAGCATGGCGGGGTTGATCGTCACTTTTTCGCTTTTGACAAGCGGCGGCTCATTTCCCGCGTGGCTTTGTCGGCGCCAACGCCCCCGCCCGCCGCAGCGCATCCAGCACCGGCTTCAGCGGCAGGGCCGCGGCGGTGCCGCGGTTGCCGTGCACAGTGTGCGCACGGAACAGCGAATTGACGATGGCTTCCTCGGTCGCCTCGGCCGTGGCCTCGAACAGCGGCGTCATGGCCTCGCCGGCAACACTGCGCGCGGGCTGCACCGATACGTCCGGATCGCGCAAGTTCTCTTTCGCGGTGGAAAAGGCGATCACGTAATCGCCCGAGCCGTTGGACATCACCGAGCCGGTGCGCGCCAGCCCGACCAGCGCGCGCCGCGCCAGCCGCTGCAGGTTCGCCGCGTCCAGCGGCGCGTCGGTGGCCACCACCATCATGATGCTGCCGTCGCCGGTGCTCGGCGGCGGCACTTTCAGGCTGCGCGCATATTCGGCCGGATCCGGCAGGGACTTCCATACCGGCACGCCGGCGATGGTCAGTTGCCCGCCGAAGTTGCTTTGCACCAGCACGCCGACGGTGTAGCCACCGTCACTCTCCGCCAAGTGGCGCGAACTGGTGCCGATGCCACCTTTCCAGCCGAAGGCGACCGTACCGGCACCAGCCCCGACATCGCCCTCTTGCACGTCGCCGTACGAAAGGCGGGTCAGCGCCTGCTCGACCAGGGCCGGGGTCAGCGGGCGTGCGCGGATGTCGCTGAGGTAGCCGTCATTGGTTTCGCCGACCACCGGGTTGATCGAACGCACGTTCTCCATGCCCGGCTGGCGCAGCAGCCAGTCGACGGCGGCGTCGGCGACCTTCCATGTGCTCAACGTGCCGGTGAGCAGGATCGGCGTTTCGAGTTCGCCCAACTCCTGTACCTGGGTGATGCCGGCCAGCTTGCCGAAACCGTTGCCGACCACGATCGCCGCCGGCACCCGCTGCCGGTACATGTTGCCGGCATGCGGCACGATCGCGGTGACGCCGGTGTGCAGTCGCGTGCCTTCGACCAGGGTGGCATGGCCGATGCCGACGCCAGCGACATCGGTGATCGCATTGTGCGGCCCGGGCGACATCGTGCCGATGACCACACCGACGTCGCGTGCACGCGGGTGTTGTTCGGCGGCGGTGCCCGACGACGCGCTGGCGACAGCGAAGAAAAGCAACAGCGTGAACCAGCATCTCATCGTTCGACTCCTCCGGCACGACATGGCGATTACAGCATCAACGAACTGCCTGGGCTGGGGTCGGTAATGCAGCCGCCTGGCCCATGCTGAGCCAGACCTTGCCGGGGCGCATCGGAAGAAACCCTTATTCCATGCCGCATCGATGCATGCCGAAGTGCGACGGCAACAGCAACGATCCGGACCCACATCGCTGCTGCAGGCACGTGGAAATCTGGGTCGAAGCGTCGCGTTTCGGATCAGCCGCCATATGGCTTCGGGATCGGCCGGTCGGGATTCTCACCCTGCCAGTAGATGGTCACCACCCACCAGCGCTGACCGTCGAACATCAACTGGAAGCTGTTGATGCCGCGCTCGAATGGCTTGGCATCCGTTGCGACGTAGCGCGATTCGTAGGTGCTGAACACCTGGGCGATATCGCCGAAGCGCTCGACCGTGCGATGTGACTCGCGCTCGAAGAATCCCTTCTTCGCCATCAATGGCTCGGCCCGACGGATGTAGTCCTCCACGCTCAGCACGCGTGCCACGTTCGGGCTGTCCTTGCTGGCATGCACGGCAATCAACCGGGCACCCGGAACGAACAGCGAGCGCATGCGATTCCAGTCACGTTGCTGGTCCGCAGAGCCGGAGATCACGTCGTAGACCGCCTTGATGATTGCATCCATCGAAGACACGTCGGCAGGACGGGCGGCTGGTACCGCGGATGCAGCCGGGGAAACCAGGCTCGATGCCGGAGCACTTTGTGCGGCGGCCGACGGCACCCACGCTCCTGCGAACAGCACGCAGGGCAACAGCAATATACGCAACGTGACAAGACCCATGATGTGTTCCCCCGAGGTGCGATGGACAAAGACCAAACTGAAACCTGCGCACGATTTTGCATGCGTCGTCAGAGTACCGCCACCACACCGAATCACACCCCGGCCATGGGGCGAACTGAGTCCGGCTCCATCGCCATCACTCCGTCCATTCGCAGGAAATTACGTTTTGCATAACAACGGGTTATGCGGCCCATCTGTTTTTTCATTGGTCGCTTTTGCCTGCAGGCGACTACGCTCGAAATCGCAATGCATGCGGAACGTACAACCGAAAACATGGCGATGGTCGGCCGGAGGATTCCGACGTTTCAAACGTTGTCCGCGATGCGGTGAAGAAAAAAATTGACGGGGGATGTACAGGGCGATTCACCAAGGTGGAGTGCACATCAGAATGAAAGCCGGGTCTCTACGCGCATCACATCGCAACCATGTCCTGCAGCGCAAGGCGCTGCCACTCGCCATCGGCGCCATCGCCCTGGGTTTTGCCGGTGCCGCCTGGGCACAGGCGACCAACGGCACCATCTACGGCACGGTACCGGTGGCTGTCGGCGAAACCATCCAGGTCACGGGTGGATCGGGTTTCAACCGCACCATCCCGGTGGGATCATCGGGCAAATATTCCATCACCCTTCCGGTCGGCACCTATACGGTTTCCTTGCTGCAGGATGGCAAGGTCGTGCAGAGCCGAAGCGACGTCAGTCCGGTAGCGGCGGGCGCCGTGGCCGTGGATTTCTCGTCCTCCGCCGAGGCTGCCGCCAACGCGCAGACGCTGTCGACGATCAACGTCTCGGCCAACGCCCTTCCGCCGATCGACGTGAGCACGACCAACCAGGTCACCACGATCACGTCCAGGCAGCTGCAGCAACTGCCGCTGTCGCGCACTGCCGAAGACATCGCCATGCTGGCGCCGGGCGTCAACATGGGCTCGCCCGAGCTGACCGGCGGCCCGCTCGGCACCCCGATCAACGTGTTCGGGGGTGCCTCGACGGCCGAGAACGCGTACTACGTCGACGGCATGAACGTCACCGAGGCGCTCAACAACCAGGGCGGCATCACCCTGCCTTACGGCGCCATCGAACAGCAGCAGACTTACACCAGCGGTTACGACGCCAAGTACGGCCGTTCCATCGGCGGCGTGATCAACCAGATCGGCAAGAGCGGCTCCAACGAATGGCATTTCGGTGCGCGCGCGTTGTGGAAGCCGGCAAGCTTGCAGTCCGCGCCGGTCAATTACCACTACGCCAATCCGCTGGAGACGGACCCCGGCTATCGACCCGGCGACATGGCCGTGTACCGCAAGGGCGACAGCTCCAGCGAAACGATCTACGACGCCTACGTCAGCGGCCCGCTCATCGAGGACAAGCTGTTCTTCTTCCTGGCTGCCGAGCAGGACGACAGCCATTACAAGACGACCTCGGAGTTCGGCGGCGGCGCCACCACCGAGACGTGGACCGCCAAGGACCCCAAGATCTACGCCAAGTTGAACTGGAACATCAACGACAGCAACGTCCTGACGCTGACCGGCCTCAAGAACTCGCACCAGACGTCGGGAACGTTCTACAACTTCGACTACGACACCTTGCAGCGCGGCGATTTCTCCAGCCTCGACCAAAGAAACAAGACCGCTTTCAACATGTGGGCGGCCAACTACACCTCCTACCTCACCGACAACCTGACCCTGAACGCGATGGTGGGGAAAATGCACGGCGAGTACTTCTCGGAGCAACCGGCCTATCCGGGGTTCGATCCCGATCTGCCGCATATCGCCAGCGCTTCCGTGCAGGACCCGGCCTTCGTCCCGCCGGGAGGCATTCGCAACTCGCAGACGAATTCGACCATCGCCGATCCCAAGCATCGCGAGTCGATAACGAACTATCGCCTGAGCCTCGACTACAAGCTGGGCGACCATGACCTCCAGGTCGGTATCGACAACATCAACTCGCGGGACATCAACGACGGCTCGCAGAACACCGGGCCGGGCTACGAATGGATCTATGGGCAAAGCGATCCCGGCAAGCCGGTGTTCGGCGTCGATCCCAACGTTCCACCCTATGTCGCCCCGTCGACCCAGTGCCATGACGGGAACTGCTACTACGTGCAACAGCACGTCGACCTCAGCGTGGCCTCCGTGCGCGTGGCCCAGCGAGCCCAGTACATCGAGGACAACTGGCAGGTCACGCCCAACCTGTTGTTGAACCTCGGCCTGCGCAACGACCAGTTCACCAACTACGACGCAGCGGGCGTGCCCTACATCAGGCTGACCCAGCCGCAGTGGGCGCCCCGCCTCGGCTTCAGCTGGGACGTGCACGGCGACTCCACCCTGAAAGTGTTCGGCAATGCCGGCCGCTACTACCTGGCGCTCCCGTCCCAGGTGGCGCTGTCCATCGCCGCTCCCGTGGTGAATGCCGGCGTGTACGGGACCTACACGGGGATCGATCCGACGACCGGCGTGCCGATCGGATTCACGCCCTTGCCGCAGAATCCGGCGACGGGCGTGTCGATCGACAGCGAATATGGCCAGGCGAAAGATCCGCGCGTATCCGCTTCGCAGAACATCAAGGCCGAGTTTTCCGACAACTTCGTGCTGGGCTTGCAACAGCAGTTCCAGATGCTGGGAACGCAATGGGTCTTCGGCGCAACCGGCACGTACCAGAAGATGAACCGGATCATCGACGACTACGACGCCATACAGAACGAGTGCACGGCGGGGCGTGCGCAAGGCTACGACTGGATGACGCCGGACAGTTGCGACCAGTGGGCGCAAAGCCTTGTGCTGGTCAATCCGGGCGTGACCAACGACCTCCTGATGAAGGCGCCGGACGGCTCGCTCGTGCCGGTGAAGTTCACGTCGGCCGACCAGGGCTTCGCGAAGGGACCGGTGCGCCGCTACTACTCGGTGGACCTCTCGCTGGAGCACGCGTGGGACAGCAAGTGGTTCGCCAAATTCGACTACGTGTTCTCCAGGACGTGGGGCAATACGGAAGGCCCGGTGAGCACGTATTCCCAGCAGGGTGGATCGTACGAATCGCTCACGACCGCGTGGGACTTCCCGGAAAGGATGGAGTGGTCGAGCGGCGTGCTGCCCAACAGCCGCAAGCACCAGTTCAAGCTCTTCGGCGCCTATGCCATCACCCCGGAGTGGACGGTCGGCGCCAACCTGTACGTCACCTCGGGCACGCCGCGGCTGTGCCGGGGCGGATACGGGCCGGACCAGTTGGCCTTGCATGGTTCCCACACGTATTACTGGTGCGGCGGCAAGCCCGTGCCTCCAGGTTCGCTGGGTTTCACGCCGTGGGTCCACGACCTCGGCCTCAATGTGGATTACAGACCGGCATGGGCTCAGCACAAGCTCGATTTCAGCCTCGCGGCGTTCAACGTGCTCAACTCGCAGACACCCGTGTTCTACAACGACTTTTTCGGAACCACCGATAGTCCCAACCCCGACTACGGGAGGATTCAGGACACCCGGGCTCCGCGCAGTGTCAGATTCTCCGTAGCCTACGATTTTTGAGTGACACCCCCCCTTGCGCCGGGTTCCGTGCCCGGCGCCTTTTTGCAGCCTGTGCGCCACTTGTGTAGCCTGCCGCGTTGACGCCCATGCCCGTGACGACATGACACTCCAGACGGAGCCCACGCCGACGCCGGACCCTGCCCGACGGTCACTCTCGCCGGTGGCCGCCCGCATGCTGGAGAGAGCGCGCAAGGAATGGGAACAACGGCAATTCGAAGCCGCCGAGCGCTCGATAACTGGCGTGCTGGCGCTGGCGCCGGATGACCCGGACGCCATCCGGATGCTGGGGGTTGCGGCCCAGCGTCGCGGCGATCATGCCACGGCCGTCGACTGCTTTCGGCAGGTCCTTGCGACGTGGCCGGAGGATTCCGATCTGCGCATCGGACTCGGCATCGCCCTGTACGAGCATGGCGAAATCGATCAAGCCATGATGCACTTGCGGCACGCCTGCCAGCTTGCGCCCTCCTCCAGCTCGGCCTGGTTCAACCTTGGCGAGGCACTCTGGCGGCAGACGCATGCGGAAGAAGCTGTCGCGACGCTGCAACGCGCACTTGAGCTCGATCCCGCCCATATCTCGGCGCGATTGTCACTGGCGCGCACGCAGACGAGCCTGGGCCAGATCGACGCGGCGGTGGTGGGGTTTCGTGACGTGCTGCGCCTCGACCCCGGCAATGCCGAAGGCTGGTTCGGGCTGTCGAATCTCAACACCGTCCGCTTCGACGCCGCGGATATCGCACGCCTGCAGCGCGCCCTGGCGCGCGAAGGCTTGTCGGATCGCCACCGCGAGCTGCTCAGCTTCACCCTGGCGAAGGCGCTGGAAGACCAGGGCGACTATACGCAAGCCTTCGAGGTGTTCCGGCTTGCCAACGCCTCCCGGCGCAAGCGGGTGAAATGGGACGCCGCGGGAGAACACCGGCGCGTGGACGCGATCATGCGCATGTTTGCCGGCGCGACGCCGCCACCGCTGAATGCCCGGCTCGGCCACGAAACCATCCTGATCGTCAGCCCCCCACGTTCCGGGTCCACCCTGGTCGAGCAGATCCTGGCCTCGCATCCGCAGGTCGAGGGCGCCAACGAGATCAAGGATCTGCCGCAGATCATCGACACGGAAACACGGCGCCGCGGCGTGGCTTTCCCGCTATGGGGACCCGATACGACCGCGCAGGACTGGCAGCGCCTCGGCAACGAATACCTTGCGCGAACCGCACGTTGGCGCGAAACCAAACCACGGTTCACCGACAAGAACCTCACGAACTGGTATCTGGTCGGCGCGGCCCTGGCGATGTTGCCGGCGGCGCGCGTGGTCATCGTCTGGCGCGACCCGGTGGAGACCTGCCTGGCGTGCTACCGGCAATGCTTCACCGGCGACGTCGGGTTCGCCTGTGACCTCGACGAGCTGGCCGACTACTGCATCGACTTCCTGCGCCTGAAACGTTTCTGGCTGGAGAAGTATCCGGACCGTGTGTTCGATCTTCCCTACGAATCACTGGTGGCCAGCCCGGAAACCATGATTCGCCGCCTGCTGGATTTCTGCGACTTGCCCTTCGACCCCGCGTGCCTCGAATTCCACAAGACATCGCGTACCGTGCTGAGCGCTCCCAGCGCCGCGCAAGTGCGCCAGCCCCTGCACGGCGGTACCGCGCGCAGCGCGCTTTATGGCGACAAGCTGGATCGGCTGCGTCAGCGCCTGCGGGATGCGGGTGTGTTGGCTGAGCCGCCATCGCCTCGGGGCTGAAAGATCACCCTTCTTTCAAACCCGGGAAATACGTCGCGCTGTCGCCCAACGCCAGCCATCGTCCCTGACGCCTTTTCGATGCGGGTTTACCGAACGCTACGGCAAACGGCTGGCGTGGCTTGCCGCCAGCAACCACTTGCCGCCGCGACGGATCCACGTGTCCGTGTAGCGGAAATTGGCGGCAAACGGCTCGCCGCCGGCGCGGCCGCGGACGCTGGTGATGCCGACGATCAGCGCGGTGTCGCCGTACAGGCGCACCTGCTGGTCGTGGTTGCGGAACTCCTCGTAGAACGGTTCCCGCGCGGCGACCTCGGCAAGGTTCTGCTCGAGGTTCGTCACGCTGCCGCGCGAATCGACGAGCGTGAAATCCGCCGTGAGCGCGCGACGCAAGGCATCCGCGTTGCCGGCTTCAAAGGCCTGGCAAGCGTCGGCCTCGGCTTTCAGCAGCTCGCGGGTGGCCGGGTTCGGCTCGACCGCACCGGCGGTGGCCGCGATTCCCATCAGCATCGCCAGCAGCCAGCGTCTCCCGGTGGTTCCGTTCCATCGTGGCATGGTCGTGCACTTCCTCGAAGCCAAAACTGGCGGGGCCGAGTTTACTTGCTGCCTCTGGCAAAGGAACCTGGCTTCACTCTTTGGCAGCCCCTTCACGAGGCTGGTACGGTCACTCGTCGTCTTCCTCGAACTCCACCAGCGCGTCCAGCTCGGACGCCAGCGCCTCGACCGCCTCGCGCACCTTGCGCGCGGTGGCCGTGTTGGGCGCATCGACCTCGATCTCATGCGCATCGGGCCCGCGGATGTCGCTCAGGCCTGCGGAGCTGGAATCCGCGTCGTCCATGTGATCCATCATGTCCGCGACCTCCTCGACGCGCTCGATGCCGTCCAGGCTCTGCAACAGGTTGATCACGGCCCGGACATCATCTTCGCTTCCGGTCAGGCGCAGGCGCAGTGTCGGCATGGCGGTATCTCGTGACGGGAGGCGCAGAGCGTAGGCAAGCCCAGGCCAAAGCGGCGTGACGACGCCGCATTCGGCACCGCCGCCGGCCCGTTGTGCGCGTACCTGAGCGCCGAAGGCCTGTTGAATCCCGGAAAAACCCTCGTCGTCGAGCAGGGAGCGAAGATGGGCCGGCGCAGCTTGCTGCACATCCGCCTGACGCCCGATCCGGAATTGTCGGGAACAGGTATCGTTGCATTGCACAGGACACTCACGCTCTAGTCCGTCAGCATTTCCAGCCAACGGATCGGAGTTGTTTCCTGCAGGGCAAGCCCGACGGCAAGTGGTTCCGACCCGGTTGGTTCGCCATACTGGGCGCATATCAACCAGCGCCACGACCGGGTGCCACGAACCCGGCAATTCCATGATCCCGAAACTGCCTCCCCTCGCCGACGTGCTCAACCTGCTGCCCGACGCGGCCTGCGTCGTCGACGCCGAGGGCCGCTTCCTGTACGTCAGTGCGAGCTTCGAGCGCATCTTCGGCTACACCTCCGGCGAAGTGCTTGGCCGGCGAATATTCGACCTGGTCCATCCCGACGACCGCGCCGCAACCCTGCAGCAGGCCGAACAGGTGATGGACGGCGCGCTGCAGCGCCACTTCCGCAACCGCTACGTCCACAAGGACGGTCACAGCGTGGACATCCAGTGGTCGGCCCGCTGGCTGCCCGAGTACGGCGTGCGTATCGGCGTGGCCCACGAGGTGACCGAACTGCGCCGCGCCGAACGCGAGCTCGAGCACCGCGCCAGCCACGATCCGTTGACCGGATTGTCCAACCGCCACCGTTTGCAGTGCGAACTGCAATACGCCATCGCCCACGCGGCGCAGACCGGCGACGGCCTGGCCGTGCTTTACCTGGACCTTGACGGCTTCAAGGAGGTCAACGACCGGGGCGGACACGACATCGGCGACCGCCTGCTGCGCGAAGTCGCACAACGTCTGCAGCAGGGTCTTCGGAAGGGCGACCTGGTGGCCCGCGTCGGCGGCGACGAGTTTGTCGCGCTGCTGCCCAGCTGCAACGATGCCGAAGCCGCGCGGGCCGTCGCCGACGGCCTCCGCGCCTGCCTGGGCCCACCCTTCACGCTGCCCGACGGTTTGTTCCGGCTGGATGCCAGCGTGGGGATCGCCTGTTTCCCGGAAGACGGACGCGACCCGGACACTCTTCTGTCGCATGCCGACCGCGCGATGTACGCCGCCAAGCGCCAGCGCTAACGGCGCAGTGACACCAGGCCGGCGCGCGACATCGCCGCGGACGCCCGACCTGCGCTATTGATCGTCCTGCCTGCCCGAAGCGTCGTTCGAAACACGGCGCAGAAGATGTCGCAAGAGCGCACTACGCCTTTGAAGATGTCGCAAGAGCGCACTACGCCTTTCCGGCCGGCGCCCTCATGGCCACCGCGGTACCGCCGCCGATACGGTCGCGTCCGGCTGCCTTGGCGCGATACAGCGCCTCGTCCGCGCAGCGAAGCAGTTGCTCCGGCGAGTCCGTGGCGGCGGGCATGACGGTGGCGATGCCGATGCTGATGGTCACGTGCGGCGCGGTGTCGGAGCTGCGATGCTCGATCGCCAGTGCGCGCACCGCCTCGAGCGTGCGCTGCGCGACCGCGGTCGCCTCGGTGACGTCGCACTGGGTGAGCAGCACCGCGAACTCCTCGCCGCCGTAGCGTGCGGCGAGATCCGCTGCCTTCGAGCGCAGCACTTTCGTCAGCGCGCCCGCCACGGCGGTCAGTGCGACATCGCCGGCGAGATGGCCGTAGGTATCGTTGTAGGCCTTGAACGCATCGACATCGCACATCAGGACGGCCAACGGCGCGCCGCTTGCGACGTGCTCGTCCAGGGCCTCGCGCAGCCGCTGGTCGAACGCGCCGCGATTCGCGATGCGGGTGAGGCCATCAAGCGCGGCGAGGCGCTTCAATTCGGCGTTCGCATCGCGCAGCGCCTCGGTGTGCTGCGCGACCTCGCGCGTCAGTTCGCGCTCGCGCTCGCGCAAGCGCCACACGCGCAGCCGGTAGACCGCGGCGAGCAGGCCGATGACGATCATCGCGGCGAGGGTGCGGAACCACCAGGTGGCGTACCAGCTCGGCACGATCGTGAAGGCCACGCTTGCGCCGTCGGTGTTCCACACGCCGTCGTTGTTGCTGGCGATGGCACGGAACACGTAGTCGCCGGGCGGAAGGTTGGTGTAGTAGGCAGCGCGGCTGGCGCCGGCGTCGATCCAGCCACGGTCGAAGCCGTCGATCCGGTAGCGGTATTTCACCGCGGCAGGCGCCACGTAGCTCATCGCGGCATAGTGCAATTCGATGCGTTCCACGTCGGGGCCGATCCGGCCGACGTGGTCCGGATCGACACTCTGTCCGTCCACGAGCACGCGCTCGATCGCCACCGGCGGGCGCATCCGGTTCACGTGCTCATGCTTGGGGTCGACGATGACCACGCCATGGGCCGTGCCGAACCACATCCGCCCGTCGCGGGTGCGCCAAGCCGGCGTCTGCGAGGCGCCATTGGCCTGCTGCGACAGCATGCCGTCGTTCTTGCCGTACCAGCGGGGCTCGATCTTCGCCACCGCGCCGCGGTCGAGCGCATCGATGTCGGCCCACGCGAATCGCGCGATGCCACGGTTCGAACTCACCCAGAAGTGGCCATCATCGTCGTCGAGCATGGCGAACACCGCGTCGCCATAGAAATCCGCCCGCTGGGTGAAGGCCTGCACCGACTGGCCGCGGACACGCATGAGACCCAGGCTGGTGCCGAGCCACAGGTCGCCGCCGGGTTCGGGATGGAACGCGAACACGCTCATGCCCGGCAGGCCGTCGGTGCCGCAGCGGTCGACCACCCCGCCCTGCAGGCAGCGCAAGCCGCTGCGTTCGCCGATCCACAGGCGTCCGGCCGGATCCTCGTACAGCGCGCGCGTGTCGTCGCCGTGCGTCCCCTGGACCACGCTGACCTTGTCGCCACTGATCTTCGCCACGCCTTGCAGCGTGCCCACCCACATGCCGCCGTCGCGACTGGGCGCGAACGCGAACACGATCGTGCCGGGCAGGCCATCGCCGATGCCGAAGTTGCGCACCGTGCCATCGGGAGCGATCCGGCTCACCCCTTCGGTCGACGCCACCCACAGGTTGCCGGCGGCGTCGGACTGGATCGCGCGCAGCAGCAGGCTCGGCAGCTTCGCGTTGATCGCCGTCGCCGGCACCAGCACCAGGCCCTCGTAACGCGCGAGGCCCGAGCCGTCGGTGCCGACCCAGAGCGTGCCCGCCCGGTCCTGGTACACCGCGCGCACCGCATTGGAGTCCATCTTTCCGGTGACGGTGACGAGCTTGGAATCGCTGAAGCGATGCACGCCGCTCGACGTCGTTCCCATCCATAGGTTGCCTTCGTGATCCTCGAACATCGACCGCACGGTCTCGCCGGCCATGCCGCTGAGCGTGTCGTCGCAATCGAAGCGTGCGGCCGTCAGGCGGCAGATGCCCATGCCGAGCGGCGCGAACCACATGCTTCCGTCACGGTCGCCGAACAGCGAATAGATGCGCTTCCCGTCCAGCGCAGCCGCGCGCGGATCGCGCTCGAAACGCCCATCGCGATAGCGCACCGGCCCGGCCTGCGTGCCCGCCCACACCGTACCGCCGTGGTCGATCGCCAGGCTGTAGACGGCGTTGGTCGGCAGGCCGCGCCGGGTGTCGAACGTCTCGACCCTGCCGTCGTGCCAGTGCACGACGCCGACGCCATCGGCGGCGATCCACACCCCGCCCACCGCATCGGCCACGATCCCGCGATAGAACCCGCGCGGCGGAAACCCGCTTCCCTCGTCGAGCAGGCGGATGCCCTTCGCACCCATCCGCGCGACGCCGGCGTTGGTGGTCAGCCAGAGCGTGCCGCCGCGATCCTGCACGATGCCGAACACGCTCTTGATGTCTCCGGGCAGCGCCACCCGCTCCAGCTCGCGCCCGCGGCTGCGGTAGAGCCCGCCATTCAGCGTGCCGACCCACAGCGTGCCGTCGCGATCGACATGCACCGCGGTGATCGCCGTGCTCTTCAGCACCGGCGCCACGCGCGGGTCGATGTTGTCGAACTCCGCCCCGCTGTAGTGGACCAGCCCGCCGTACGTCGCCAGCCAGATCGAGCCATCGCTGCGCTGCGCGATGGACAGCACCGTGCCTTGCGGCAGCTGGTTCTCGTACCAGACGTGGGTCAGCTGCCCGATCGCACGATCGGGGTCGAGCGCGCGTGCCGGCGCAAACGCCAGCAGGCCGCACACCACAAGCACCAGCGAACACCATCCCCCAACCCGACGATTCATGCGCAAATCCAATCGCTCCCCCTGCGATCCGGCTCTCCGGCGCCGTGTCATCCGGCACCATGTCTCGCCGTCGGCCCGGAAGACCGATGCGCAAACTATCGCATATCCCGGTGAAACCGGCGGGACTCCGCCCCATCCGCGCATCGTGGAACCAGGATCATGGAAGCCTGCAAGGCCAGTTCACCGAGTCAAACGGATGCCAGCGGCGCTGACCCGGTTGGCCGGATCAACCACCGTACTGCGCCGGGATCGGCTGGTCCGGACGCTCGCCCTGCCAGTAGATGGTTACCACCCACCAGCGATGTCCGTCGAACATCGGCTGGAAACTGTTGATGCCGCGCTGGAACGGTTTGGCATCGGCTGCGGCATGGCGCGATTCGTAGGTGCTGAACACTTGGGCCTCTCCGTTGTTCGTGGGTGAAAGCCGGACTGCATGTTGTAGACGGTTTCGTGGAAATTGCCTCTGACACTTTGTCCGCGTCCGATGTCGATCACGCCCACTCTCATTCGTCGCCTGAGTGAGGGGCGCCGTACCGGTGTCCTCCGACCTACAAGGAGACAGCCATGTCCTATATCGATGGTTTCGTGATCGCCGTGCCTGACGCCAAGCGCAAGCAATTCATTGCGCATGCCAACACCTTCGACGCCATTTTCATGGAATTCGGCGCCACCCGCGTGATGGAGTGCTGGGGCGACGACGTGCCCGACGGCAAGCTCACCGACTTCCGCCGCGCCGTGCAGGCCAAGGACGGCGAGTCGGTGGTGTTCTCGTGGGTCGAATGGCCCGACAAGGCCACCCGCGATGCCGGCATGGAGAAATTCATGAAGGACCCCCGCATGGAGGCTGCCAGCGACATGCCCTTCGACGGCAAGCGCATGATCTTCGGCGGCTTCGCGCCGGTGGTCAGCCTGCCGGCCTAACCGGGGCGGGACGGCTTACACCGTCCCGTCCTGATCCAGCAGAGCGGATCGCTGCCTGCCGTGGCCTCCTTTCCCGAAGTCACCTGCCTTCGTACGCGGCCTTGCCTCGCGCCGGCGGAAACGGGGTCGGGAACCGGTCCGAGCCAACCCTTGCAGGGCGCCGGATGCGCTGCTGGCCCCTGTTTGCCGGCCTGACCACCGAGGCGATCGGCGAAGAGGATCTGGCCCCGCTATCTGCTCAGGGCATCGCCGCAGCCAAGCGCTGCTGCCGACGACGCCGGACCCGGGCCGCGCATTCGCTGAAGGTGCGCCAGGCCCCAGACCCTCGCTTCCTCCACCAGCGGCAAGACCGTTTCTCCGTAACCGCTCAGGCGGTACTGCACCGGCGCTGGCACCCGTCCGGCCACCAGGCGCTCGACCAGGCCATCGGCTTCGAGCTCGCGCAGCTGCTCGGTCAGCACCTTGTGCGAGATCGGCGCAACGCGGCGCAGCAGGCCGGAAAAATGATGGGGCTCGCGCGCGAGCCAATACAGGATCGTGAGCTTCCATTTGCCACCGACCGCGACGAAGGCCGCGTGCAGCGGGCAATCGGCAAGCGGATGGGAGGTGGCCAACAGATACGCACCTGGACGTGCCTTCTTGTCGCTGGACATGGCTGCCTCTAGCGTTCAGTCGATCGAATCACCCTGGAGCATGCCATGCCTGGCCGTTACCGCGCTTTCCTGTCGTGCCTGGCCGTCATGGGGCTGCTGTACCTTCCGGCTGCGCCGGCCCGCGCACAAGCGGCGAAGGCCGTCGGGGCTGGAGCGGAAACACCGCGCGATGGCCAGCACGATTTCGATTTCGAGATCGGCACGTGGCGCACGCACCTGAAGCGGCTGGCGCATCCCCTGTCGGGTTCCAACGAGTGGTTGGTATACGAGGGCGTCACCACCGTGCGCAAGGTCTGGAACGGCCGCGCCAACCTGGTCGAGCTGACGGCGGACGGCCCGGACGGCCATTTCGAGGGCCTGAACCTGAGGCTCTACAACCCGCGGTCGCGCCAATGGAGCCTCAACTTCGCCAACAGCAGCGGCGGGACGCTGGGCCAGCCGACGATCGGCCGATTCATCGACGGCCGCGGCGAGTTCTACGACCAGGAAGACTTCGACGGACGCGCCATCTTCGTCCGTTTCGTGATCACGCCGCTGGACGCCGACACGATCCGCTTCGAGCAGGCCTTCTCGGACGATGGCGGCAAGACCTGGGAGATCAACTGGGTGGCGACCGATACGCGGATGAAGTAGCGAGCTTCTCTCTTCATGTCAATCCAAACGCACAAACGCAAGCGGGTCAGAGCCGCTTCCCGCAGAGCAGGAACATCAAATCAATCGGCTTCAGCAGGCGCTGACCCAGTCAGCTTGCTCGGTACCAGCATCGTCGGCGCCACCCCGAACATGCGCCTGCACGTGCGTGTCAAGTGTGCCGCATCGGCGAACCCGGCCTCGTGCGCTGCCTCGGTCCACGAGCGTCCCTGGAACGCGTACTCCACCGCTCGCGCCACGCGTGCCCACAGCAGCCATGCGCGCAACGACGTGCCGGTCTGGGCGACGAAGAGATGGCGGAAGCGGCCTGGCGACAAATGGACCGTGGCCGCGACTTCTTCGAGCCGGATCGGCGTCGCCAATCGTGCATGCATCCAGGCGAGTGCTGCCGTGATGCGCGGGTCCTCGCTCGGCGCCATCGCCGGATTGCCCGCGATGCGACAGACCGCGCCCTGCGCGAACTGCGCCATCAACTCATCCGGCGCAGCCGCGATGTACCGGGCGTGCAGGTAGCGCACGGCTTCGCGAGCTTCTGCATCCGGCAGTAACGCGACGTCGAATCCCGCAAAGCGCTCCCTGAGCGCGGCACCGCGCGCGGAGTTCGGCTCCACGAACAACATTGCCACCGATGCGCCGCAACCATCGAAGCGGTGGCGGCGGTCCGGCATGACGACCATGCCCCGCGTTTCGCGCGCCGCGGGCCAGCCGTCGGCCTGGATCCTGAAGCTGCCCTCCATCGCCAGCGAGATCTGGATCGCGTGGTGGGCATGCTCCTGTATCGGCGCCAGGTGGCGGCCGATCCACAGGCTGCCGCCCGGCCAGCCGATGATGCGCCCGATGCCAGCGACCGGACGTTTGCGCGAATCAGGCTCGTCAGCGTGCGTTTCCATCGAATCCGATCAGCCCCTTTGTTCAAGTTCGCGGGAGCGAAGGTATCCAGAATGTGCTCAGGCCAATTCCGGTCTGCCACTCCACCTGGAGCATTACGATGAACACCCAAATGAAAAACTGCTCGTGCACCCATTGTGTCGGCGCCAGCTGCACCTGCGGTTGTCAGACACCGGTCGCTGTCGCCTCGTCCTGCCAGTGCGGCTGCCAGCAGGGTGCGCCGTGCCAGTGCAGTCCGCGCGATCTGGCGGCGCGTACGCAGCGTGTCCCCGCGAACTCCTGATCCACTCACGATGACTCGCCGCACAGGGCTCCACGTCATGTGCGGCGATCCCTGTCAGATCACGATCATCCTCCCATAGGAAACGCCAACATACCCGTTTATGCATGTCGATCTGCGCGCCCCTCGTTCGTCGAAGGAATGAAGGGCACCCTCGCCGCCCTGAACCAGGAGAACCACGATGGCCAGCAAGAACACGATTTGCCTTTGGTATGACGGCGCCGCCCTGGATGCCGCGACGTTCTACGCCAAGACGTTCCCGGATAGCTCCGTGGGCCCGGTCCACCGCGCGCCGGGCGACTATCCCGCGGGCAAGCAGGGCGACGTGCTGATGGTGGAGTTCACGGTCATGGGCATCCCCTGTATCGGCATGAACGGCGGCCCCGGGACCCCGCACACCAATGCGTTCTCGTTCCAGGTCGCCACCGACGACCAGGCCGAAACCGACCGCCTGTGGAACGCCATCATCGACCACGGCGGCCAGGCCAGCGCCTGCGGCTGGTGCCAGGACAAGTGGGGCCTGTCGTGGCAGATCACCCCACGCGCCCTGATGGCGGCAGTCACCGACCCCGATCCCGCCGTGGCCAAGCGCGCGTTCGAGGCGATGATGACGATGACGAAAATCGACATCGCCACGATCGAGGCCGCGCGGCGTGGCTGACGCTTGCAGCCGTCAGCCCCTGTGCCCAGGCAAGCGGCAGAGTCGCCTGTTCGCAAAACGTACTCTGCACCCTGTTTCCCTATCAGCTGGAGCCTTCCCATGACCCCCACCATCACTGCCTTTGAAAGTTCGCCCGATCGCGGCCAGGGACTCGCGCGCGACATGCGCGTTCGCTGGGCGCTTGAGGAAGCAGGCCAGCCTTACGAGGTTCGTCTTGTGTCGTTCAGCGCGATGAAGGAACCCGCGCATCGGGCGATTCATCCTTTCGGGCAGATTCCCACCTACGAAGAAGGCGATCTCGCCCTGTTCGAGTCGGGGGCCATCGTGTTGCATATCGCAGAGCACCATGCGGGCCTGCTGCCGAAAGACGCCAATGCCCGCGCGCGGGCGATCACATGGATGTTCGCCGCGGTCAGCACGGTGGAGGCGCCGATCCTCGATCTCCAGACCGCCAAGTTCCTGGAGGCCGACAAGCCCTGGTCCGAGCAGCGCCTGCCCCTCGTGAAGGATCGCATCCGCAAGCGGCTGGGCGAACTTTCCGACCGCCTTGGCGATGCCGACTGGCTCGATGGTGCGTTCAGCGCGGGCGACCTCATGATGGTGCACGCGCTGCTCCGGCTGAAGCCATCGGGCATGCTGGACGAATACCCGAGCCTCGCCGCCTACGCCGCCCGCGGCGCAGCCCGGCCCGCGTTCAAGCGTGCTTTCGCCGCGCAATTGGCGGTGTTCACTGGCCAGCATCCGACCGGCTGATGAAGGTCCGCCCCGGAGGTTTCCAGCCGAAGCCTTGCCAGCGGATTTCAGAATAGTTATTCGTCCATGCCGAAACCGCCGAGTCCCGTTCATCGAACGGGAGGCAGCACCTGCCCCTTTCAACCAAGCTGGAGGATATCCGCCGTGCCACGAATGATTTTTGTGAACCTTCCTGTTGGCAACCTCGACGCATCCATGGACTTCTACAAAGCCATCGGCTTCGAGAACAACCCCCATTTCACCGACGAAACGGCGGCGTGCATGGTGTGGAGCGAGGCCATCCACGTCATGCTTCTCACGCACGCCAAGTGGCGCACCTTCACGGATCGGCCGATCCCGCCTGCAGGCTCCAGCGAGGTCATGCTGGCGATTTCACTGATCGAGCGCGAAGCCGTCGACGCCATGAGCGACACGGCGGCGGCCAACGGCGGCACAGTCGACATCAACCCCGTGCAGGACCTTGGCTTCATGTACAGCCGCAGCCTGACCGACCCCGACGGGCACGTCTGGGAAGCGTTCTGGATGGACCCGGCAGCGATCCCCCCGGGCGATCAGCCGGGCCGGGAATAAACACGGGGGACGTGGCCAGTCAAGCGCACGTCTACTGCACAGCCCACCAAGGTGGCCGACGAAATCGATTGGCCACGTTCCCGGTTTTGCTGCCGGCTCGCAGGGTTTCGGCGGTGCGGCGGACACAAGAAGGCCCGGTGCGTGAGGCGATTCGCCTCGTGCACCGGGCCGTTGGTCTCCCTGTTGCATCTAGTGCTGGATCGTCGGGGCGGCACGCCGCAGCAAACAGCACTCCCATGAATCCGGCCCCGGGAGTTTGCCGATCAATCCGGGATTTTGTAGTTGCCGTGATTGTCGATCGGGCAGGCATTTTCATTGCCGACCAGGTTGGGATCGAAATGGAACAGCGGGATCCTGTTGGTCAGGTAGGCACCGGTGGCATTGAAGGCGTTCAAGCCGTACGGGGCCGCTGCCGCGCCGAAGGTATTGGCACCCGGCGTGGTAAGCACCTGGGAGAGCGTCGGATCAGCCAGCGAAGGCGTGATGTAGAAGTCCGGGACGACCGTATCGTTGAACGCCGCATACTGGTCCACGCCGATCAGATCCCACGCCGCCTGCGAGGCATTGCGCCAGTAACCCGGCGAGCACCACGCGCCATCGGTTTCGAACGGCTGGCAGCCGTGGCTGACCACCAACTGCACGCTGCCCCTGGCGGTGCCCGTATAGCTGGCCGTCACCGGCGTGTTGACGAGAGTCAGGTACGGGTAATAGGCGCTGGCGAACTTGAACGTGCCGCCGACCTTGATCATCTGGACGGTTTTGTCCGGCAGGTTGAGCGTTGCCGATGTCGCTCCGTTGGCGGTCAGTACCCAGACGATATAGGCGTCCCCGGTCTGGTACGGCTGGCCCGCCCCGTGCCAGTTGGCGAACAGGCCGGTGCCGCCATCATTGGCGTCGTCCTGACCGGTCAGGCCGCAACGTTGATCGTTGAGGTTGTAAGTGGTTCCGTCGAAGTTGAAGCCTTGACCGGTGTACGTCACGGTCGTGGCGGCCCATGCCGCTGTCGCTCCGACCAGGGTCAGCAGCAGCGCTGAAAGGGATAGGCCAAACCATCGCTTGATGTCCATGTCGGGAATTCCTGAGTGTCTGAGCGGGAGACGCAGCATGACCTCGGCGGCCCATGCGACTGAATACTCCGAACGGAGTACGCTCAAGCCGTGATGGGCCGGCAAGGCGCGGCATCAATCCCTGCGGCAGCCGGCCACATCACACGACAAGAAAAACATGGGCTTGCGCGAAAAATGCGGGCTGTACCGGGGGTATATGGTCAGTATCGTGCTGGGCAGTCAGGAAACGATCTTCCGCCGTGCATTGGGCAACACGCTCAGGCAGCACGAGGGGTTCAAAGTCCTTGGCACCGGCGAATTGGAGCGTCTGCACCAGTTGGTCGGCATCCATCAGCCTTCACTGGTGGTGCTCGATGCGCGCTGGGCGCAGGCCTGTCCCGATCTGCTCGACCGCCTGCTGGCCGGCCCCACGCGGCCGAGAGTTCTGCTGTTTGCCGACACCCTCGCCGGACCGGAGGTCCTTGCGGCCGTGAAACAGGGCGTGCACGGTTGCTTGCCGCGTGATTCGCAGCCGGCGACGTGGCAGCGCGCGATCCTCGCCGTCCACGCCGGCGAGCCATGGATCCCGCGCGGGCTGATGGCGGAAGCACTGGTCAACCTGAAGCAGCAGATCGGGATGGAACGGCCTGCTCCGGCCAACATGGAGCAGCTCACCGAGCGCCAGCGCGACATCGTGGGCTGGGTGACGCAAGGCCTGAGCAACAAGGAAATCGGCCGCCACCTGGGCATCAGCCCAACCACGGTCAAAACCCATCTGCACAACATCTTCGAACGGATCGGCGTCAGCGGCCGGCAGCACTTGGGGCGTTATGCCCTCGGCGACACGCCGAAAGCCAGGGTCAGGGTCAACTTCCCGGCGACGCGTTCGAGAGCAGATGCGCTCTGACTCCAGAGCTTTGTGGTCGGTCACTTATCTGCAGTGCTGTTGCCGCTGCATCGAACTCAACTCGGTCCGCGCGCATGCGTGCCGATGCCGCCAACGATCCGTGGTCAAGCCACGGCTTCCTCTGCCCCGCCTTCCGCCGAAGTGCGCGAGCAGGCCGAGCGATGGGTTGCCGACTACGACAACGAAATCCCTCATGACAGCCTCGACGGGCCGAGTTCCGAGTTCAAAACGACCCGGCTACCTCTAATTTGGCGTGGCATTGATTTGCGAGGAGTCGGCAATGCACCGGGCTTGGGCATAGCGGGCTGCGACTCACTTATTTCATGTTGTCCAGGAACCCCACATGTCTCGATAGCGGTACTTGAGGCCGAACTCGAATGCACGCACTTTCACCAGGGCGACGAGGTTTTCGAATCCATCAAGCGTGGAGGGGAACTGGTCCACCCGCCGACCCTGCGGGTCGTAAAGGGCCAGTACGTAGCTCGGCCCTCTCCCACTGCCTTCCAGCAAGGCGATACTTCCCAACGCCTGAAATGAATGCGTCAACGAGGAGCGGAGGCGGTGGTGAACAATTTCGATGTGAGTGACCTCTACACCGAATCGCTCACAAGCTCTGACCGCGAGGAAAGATGCGCCGCTGAGCAACGTCCAAAAAACACCAATCCCATACAGTTCGCCTCCCAAAGGACGAGGACTAGACGCGAGGTAGATCGCTGGACCAAGCAGGAGCGAGATCAGTGCGACTATCCGCACTGCCCAGATCGATCCGCTCGAATAGCGGAACATGCTTTCACCCCCGTCGGCGATTCCGGCGGCCAGCCGCCATTGCGTGGAGGGATCGGGCGGACCCTCAGGGGCAGCGCGCCGCTGCCGAAAGAGGCTGTAGACAAAGAGAGCAAAGAGAAGTGACGCCAATCCCAGAAAGAGGAACGCCGAACTATCACCTACGAGATAGCGCCACACACCAAGGCCCGCGAAAGCGGCTGTAACCCAGATGACGACGAACCGCTCGCGCGTCGCAGACAACCCCGGATGTGCCGCGTCGGTAGAAGATGAAGCCGAATTCCTGAAATCGTCCGTCACAGATCCCTCCTTACCAATATGTGTCCGCCAGCGACCCGACTTTCCGATAAGCGTGGAGGAATTCCGGCGTTTAACTTCCTCCGTCCCTTTTGTTGGTGCTGGAGCCGACTCCGCCCTGTCCCGCACCGATCACCAGCGTAGTGGCTTGTGGTTCTTGTCCATCGGTGTAGCGGTTTTTGCCCCCATGAAAACTGGCTCTTCGATATCCAGATTCGGAGCATTGCTGACGCCGATAGTTGCCAGTGTGGTATCCGGACTCGGGAACAGGGTCACGATATTGAGTGCACCGTCCGCACGACGCCCCATCACCAGCACCACGTGATCTATCGGCTTGCTCGCATAGGTGAACGTGTCAAGAACAGGGTTTGGATTGGCCGCGGTTCGCGCGATCGACGGGTCGACGTTCGTCACCCGCTCGATCACCTTCGGCTCCGGCGGCGGCGATTTGGCCTTCGCTCCTTTATTGCGGACGTGCTGGGCGACTTGCCAAACCGCGGTTTTCGAAAAAACCCCCACTGTCGTCGCGTCCCCTGGCTTCTTGTCGAGCAGATTCACCAGCATGTGCAGTGCCGCCGTCGATCTCAGGGCCGCCGTGAGATACATCACCATCGACTCGGAGTCCTCAAACATGGTGTGCTTTTCGCTGCCCGGCAGGCGCGGAACCTTGGCATGCTGCTGCTGGTAGACATATTGGACTTTGGGCACCTCAGTCCCCATAGCGCCCACAAAAGAGCCTTCCTTTTTCGTGGCATAGCGGTCTACACCAAGACGATTTACTACGGTGTTTCGTCGCCCTGGATCCGTACCATCCAAGCCAATCACCGGAATAGGGGCCAACTCGTCGCTGATATCGACAGGCGCAGGCTTGGCTTTTGGAATCACTTTCAAAACCATGGGCACCAGGATGCCTCTTTCAGCCGACTCTGCGATCTCGGGCTGATTCGAGCGGTAGTCATACTTGCTGCGCGCGCTCGGGCCGGGCTCGGCCTTCGCCATCATGTTCCGGGACAAAGCGAAGTTGCTCTTCGGCGGCTTGGCGCCGGGTGTCATGACGGGGACCACGCCGGCACGCTCCACACGTTCGGGAGAAGTCATATGCGCCTCTTCGTACTGCACGCGCTCGCCGCTCGAGTTCAAGCGGAACATCGGCGTCGCATAGGTCGCAAACCCATCGCGCGCGTGCATATGCAGATGGCTTACACCCCCTGAATTTTGTTGATCCGCGAGAAGCTCGGACACTTCGGAACATGTCAGGTTGCCGTCAATATTCTTGGCTACGACATCGATAATCAGCATCGCTAGCACCTCCTTTTGGCTAAAGAACACTATGGGCAAGGTCAAGCCCGCTTGAATGAACCCGACCCCCCGCAGAAAAGGGGTATCACGGGACGGAGGTAGTTAACTCGGCTTGACTTCCTCCGTCCCGGTTTTCGACTCCTGTTGCCGCCCAAAATTGCCCCAGACACCTTTTCGACGTGGCCGTATGTGGCCGCGGATTCCTCACCAGCTTATCGCCACACCTTCGGTTGCGCCGTGTCCCGTGCGTTTGTCCAGTTCGGCATTCGCTGCATCGGCCTTGCGCATGATCACCCTCCCTTCCGCCTGTAGGGAGGTATCGAGGCCACTGCAGGAAACGTCGTGGCGATGCTTCCGCATCAATGCAACCAGCTCTCGTGCCTCGTCGCGGGCTATCTGCGCATGCTCTCCTTCGTGGTTGCGTATCGCCCGATCGAACGCACGCCACTTGGCCATCAAGGCTGCAGACGTACCGGGTGGCGGCGTCCACGTCGGCAAGGTGGTCGTAATGATCAGCACCACCTCCGGATCGACCAGATAGCAGCGACCTTCGACGGGCTCTGTGTCGAAACTCCATTTCAGCTGCGGTGAGGTGTAGCCCCAGTAACGGCCATGCTCATCCAGGTAACCCTTCGTGTTCATCTGCGCAACCAGCTCAGATTCGCTTCGACCCTCGATCGCGTAGTAGCGGACATCCTCCAGGATGACCGGGGCCGGGATGGTTGGCGGCGGCAGTGGCGGTGTGACGAACATACGCATGCTTCCAGGGTATCGAGGTCCAGATCTCCAAGCACATAGCGTTCCAACGCTTGCTGCCGCGCCCTGCGAGCGCGCCGGCACTGTCCGCGGACAAAAAACACTGTCCGTACGGACTTGGATCCGAGGCCAGCGTGAGCCGGATCGACCGATCACGACCGGCCCTAAACGAAAAGTGTCAGTGACTTCATCGTAGCTGGCCCGCCGGGGAGTGATGTGCTGATTGCGCCATTTGTCTGTAGAGCACTACGGCCACAAATCCGGCGCTCGTGGGGCGAGCGCGCCTCCCCTGCAAACCGGTCAGGGTGCGGTGGACCGGGTTTGACGGGCATCTCTGTTCCCCGTGATTTACAAGCAGCCATTGATCCGCTTTCCATCAACGGGTCGGCCCGTCGCGGACAGGACTTGACTCCCTCCGTCCCGGTTTCCCGCCCATCCTGGTCAACGATCGAAGCTGTGTCGCCTGCGATGCTATCGATCGCCAGGTTTTCTTGCATACTTGCCACTCAACGGAACGACGTAACGCGAAAGGAGGGATCTCATGGCTACCACGGACAAAGCGCTCTGGCGATCTGTACGCAAGGAAGAGTTTCCCGACGGCACGGTGATCGGGGACGATCCTGCTCCGGGCGTGCTCTATCCCGATTTCTATGCACGGACACTGCCCAATGGATCGATGCGGCAGGCGGACGTGGTGCTGTATCGCGACAGGCTCGGGCAGGAGTGGGTGAAGTCTGCCGGCGGCACGTCGCTGTTTGACGTGAAAGGTGTATTCAAGGGCAAGAGCTGGCTGTCCTTCGAAATTCCCGAGGGCACGGTCGTCCCGGCATCGCTGGTCGTCCGCGAGACCGGCTACAACCAGCGCTTCAAGGCCAATCATTACCAGATTGAATGCGCGGCCAAATCCATGCCTATCGACGCGTTCAAGGGCGCGCTGGACAATCTGGCGCGCAACGCCATCGCCCGCTCGGTAGAGCGCGCCTGATTCCGTATTCCACCGATGAGTGAAAGCCATGGCTGATATTGACGGTCAAACCCTGCTGATGGCGGTGCAGGCGGTGCAGGCGCAGATCCATTCCCTGGAGGCGCAGATCGACCAGGCGGGCGAGGACGATGATGTCAGTGACCAAGAGGATCTCCTGATGGGCTACATGCGAGCCGCCGACACCCTGCGCGTTGCCTATGAAGCCGAAGAGCTGACCAGCAGCAACCTTCCACCGTACGACAGGCTGGTTCCTTCGCAGGGGTAAGGCGACGAAGCGCCGCCAGCGCGGTCGGATTTATCGACGATAAAAGGGGACGGAGGCAATTATCACAACTTAATTGCCCCCTTCCCCATATTTGCCGCCCCTGACACCTTTTCCTAATCTGAAGGTAGCCCAATATGGCAAATATATATCTTCATCCATTCACTCAAGCCACGCACTATGTCGGCTTCGGTGCGCGAGCTCGAATGAGCCTGCCATCCTGGGTTTCATTACGTGGCATTTCCCCTACGCTAGGGAGGGCCACGTACTGTTACCTGGGGGAAATGGGCGACACGTCAGATACGTTTTCGGGATGCATGGAAGCCACCGACAAAATCTACGTGCTGGGGCACGGCACTGCCGGTTCGGACGAGATCACGACTGGAACGGCAGAACCCGGGAGATGCAGTGTTGAAGATCTGGTGTTTATCTTCATCCAACATCAACTGCCAGCAGGATCGAGAGCTCACATACGAATTCACGCCTGCCATAGTGGGAGCGGGACAGCGATAAGACAATGTTTTGCGCAGAGGTTATCCAGGGAGCTGGGAGAAGCCGGATTTATAAATGTAACCGTGCGTGGCTACACCCAAGCTGTCGGGCCCTACTTTATTTCGCGATTGGGCGAACACGGGCGTGTCAACCCGACAGCAAATGAATATATCAACGGCATCATTCATCCATAAATAATGGTGTCTGGTGCCAGGTACAAATTGAACACAGCAAAGGGGACTGAGGAAGCCAAACGCCTGTTGGGCTCGAGTCAGAAAAATGGCGTCAGTGACAATTTACAGACCGCGCAATCAAAAAGGGGGCGGAGGCAGTTATTCGGGCTTAATTACCTCCGTCCCCTTATTCCCACCCTTATTCCCATGCGCCGGCATGCATCACCCTGCTTTCGAGGAAGCTGGCTGCATCGGTCGGGATCATTTCCCGGCGAGCCGGGAGAATAGCCCGGCGCGCCGAGTTCAGGTGCCCGGCGGGCCGGGAAAAAAGCTCGACGAGTGGAGAAAAAAACTCAGCGGCTCGGGAAAAAAGCTCGGCAGGTCGAGCAAATAACTCGGCGCGCCGGGTTCGGGTACTCGGCGCGCCGGGCAAATAGCTCGGCGGGTGGAGAAGAAAGCTCGGGCGGCCGGGCAAATCACTCCGTGGGCCGGGAAAAAAGCCCGGCGGGCCGGGCGGGTTGGCCGGTGGGCGGCGCGGGAAGCCGGGCCAGCGCGCCGATCCGGCGCCCGCGCGCGGTGCGTGGCGTGGCACGGACACAAAAAGGCCCGGTGCGTGAGGTGGTTCGCCTCATGCACCGGGCTGCGCGGTCACCCTGTTACATGTAAGGCTGGATCATCCGAGCGTGGCGGGCGCCGGCTCAGGGGTGGTGCGCGCCGCGCGACGGGCGAAGCGGGCGCCGAGGTCGCGGCGCAGGTCTTCCAGGCCCTGGTTATGGCCGCTGACCCGCAGCAGGCCGTAACCCTCCAGCGCGAAGCTCATCAGGTCGCTCCCCAGCGCGGTCGAAGTGTCTTCGGCGCGCTCGCTGAGCCGGGTCAGGCGCAGCAGAAAGCTGCCGATCTGGTCGAACGCGACCAGATCCGCCGCCGCCTCGGCCACGTCGAGGCTGGGCGGCACCACTTGCGGGTTCTGCTGCAGCAGCTTCAGCGTCTGCCGGCAGAACACCTCCGACTTGTCGCCCATCTTGGTCAACGACCGGCGCTGCGCCGGCTGCAGCGCGATCAGCCCGCTGAGGTTCTGCTCCAGCGTCGCCAGCGCGCCTTCGACGGCCGTCAGCTGGTCGGCCGTCAAGGCCAGCGAAATCAGGTTCTGTGACATCACGATCTCCGTATCGGTTGATGGGGCCGCCTACGTTCCGCGCAAACTCCGTTGCGCGTCCCGGCGACCGGTAGCGCCCGCGACACCCTGCGGCGCATTGCCGAGAGTGGGGGCGCCGGAACAATGCCAGAGGTGGTAGCGGGCGGCTGTCGGCGCAAGGGATGGCGTGGTGTAGAGGTTGGCTGACGTGAAGCCGATGCCAGTGACAGAGTGCAGTTATCGGGAAAGCCTATTCTGGACTCCCCCTAGATTTGCACTTTGACCTCTTCGGCACTTCTCGCCGCAAATTCCGTTGAGTACACTCCGGCCAATTCTGATAGGACGGTAATTGGTCCTGACGGAAGGGGAATGGGGAATGTGGTCCACGCCCGCTTCCAGATCTCCACCGGTTCAGCATGGCGCGACTCAGCTAGTACGCCCGAAACTGTAACTGCCCGTTCGGTGCGCTCCACGCAGACTCCAAGCGTTTTTTGCTCTTTGCGCAAAAACATCCAACGCGTCCAAGAAACGAAGCCAGTCACCCGACGCCACAACCCGGATGTCGGCTGCCGCAGTCCATTTGCCTCGACCTGGTCGGTGGAGCGCCTTCTCCTTCGACCGCCACGGAACGGAGGAATGACATGCCATTCTCGCTTCTCGCCATTCGGAACAGCCACCGCGCTCGTCGACGCTTCGTGATTTCGGCCGTGGTCCTGCTCGCCTGCCTCACCGTCACGACACGCGCCGCGGCCATGCAGGAACCACCCGCGCAGACGGCCGCCAGTTCGCCGACCACCGCAACCATCCCATCCAATCCCGGCGTGGTCAGCAACGCGCCGCGCGAACCCCAGCCGCTTTCGAGCCAGCAGCAGGCCCAGCACTCCATGCTGACGGACCGCGAGCAACTTCTGTCGTACGCCATCCTGCTGTTCGGCACCGCCGTCCTGTTTGTGCAATATCTTTTGCTGCGCACGCCAAAGCGCAACTCCTACGAAATCCTGCAGCTTCTGGCGATCAACCTGATCGTCACGGGCACTCTCTTCCTGATCACCGCCGGCTTCAGCGCTCAACAGATCTCACCCGGACTCGGCCTCTTCGGCACGATCGCGGGTTACGTGCTCGGACGCAGGGCCGGCGACGCCGCCAAACCCGACAGCACAGACGACAACCATCGAGGTGCGCCATGAATATCTCGCCCTGCCGTATCCATGGGCTGCTTCTGCTCGCCATCCTTCTGACAGGCTGTTCTGGCCAGGGAAGCGGGTCAGCGACCGAGAGCACCGCCACCGTTGCAGCGCAGACCGCAAGCATGCCGTTACCGCCGGCGAGCACCGTCGCCGAGCCGGATGCCACCAATCGCGTGGCACCAGAGATGCACGATGAACCTGCGCCTCAGACCGCGGTGTCTGCTGCCCAACCCGCGCCGTCCGGCACGGCCACGCCATCGCCTGCCGAATCCGCATCGCCACCCGCAGCGCAGGCCAACCAGCCGGACCAGGCGAGCCTCGCCCAGCAGGCGGAGTCGGCATTGGAACCGCCGTCGGCAATCGCGGCGGCTGGTTCAGACAAGCAGAAGGCCATGGCCACGCTCGGAAACCCCCACATCACACCGCAACATTTGTCGCATGTCGCCATTGCCAACCACGCCATCACGCAAGCGTCGCCGATCCATTCGCAACTTGCGGCGCCGCAGATTGCACATGCGCCCACGGTACTCAACGCGCAATCTGCCACGGCGCTGAAGCAACAGAGATTCACTTCGCTCCTGACACGCTTCCATCGTCCCGTGGCGCTCGCGCGCAACGACACCCTCGCCTCGCCGCCACCGACCATGCAGACCATGAGCCTGAAAATGGGCGGCATCGGCATTTCCAACTTCGACGACGTCGCCCGCGTCAATTTCGCACTCAAGACGTCCGACAGCGACTGGACCAATAACTACCTCGATCCCCGCGACACGCGGGAATTCGGCTGCGGCCTGATAGGAGACTGCCTGTTCTGGATGCAAACGGGTGACAGAACCCCCGTCTACTACGCGATGCATCCCGAGCAGCGCTACGCGATTTTCTGGGACCAGAACAAAGCCATCTGGGATTTGCGCCTGGCCGTGCAGAACCCGTAACGACCGATCGCCTCGACAAAGAATGGGGTCAGGTTCACTTACGTCCTCACCAAAAGTGAACCTGACCCCGTTTTGTTCATAGGCCCGAAAGAGACGCGGTTATTTGGACTTAATTCCCTCCGTCCCCATATTCCCCTGACACCTTTTCGCTCGAACGATGCGCTGCCGGCCTCGCATCGCCATCGGACGATTGAGCTTCCGCTGCTCGCAAGACCAGAACGCCCGACACTTCCCCGCAGCACCGGCCATCGAACTTGGCAGGCTACGTTCCTTGATTCGATCTACGGATGGCTGAAGACCACGCCGTGCGGCATGGCGCTGCCCTTCCAGCCGTCCGGCCACGCGCGGGTGAAATCGAGCGTCTGCGGTTCGAGTGTCAGCTTGCCGCTGCCCCGGTCAATCGTGGCGAAACGGACCTTGGTGCCCAGCGCGCCATAGCCGGTGATGGCCAGGCGATTGCCGCCGGGTTCCAGCGCCAGCCAGTGGGGATATTCGTCCGCCGGCAGCAGGATGCGGCCGGCTTCGCGCGGATGCTCCGGATCGCGCACGTCCAGGCTCACGATGGCGTGGCCGCTCTGCATGGTTTCGACCAGGAAATCGCCCGCCACCACGGGCACTTCGCATGTCCGGTAGCCAAGGTCGTAGACGTGTTGCAGGGTCGGCTCGTCGCCGGTCAGGTCGCGCAGCAGGAACAGCCCGCAGTTGAACGTCGGCACCATGACGGTCTTGCCGTCCGCCAGCACGCGCGGCTCCGAGGAGTCGGCCGCCGTGTCGTTGATCCAGTCCGCTTGCGGCGGCAGCTGCAGGGTCTTCAGCAACTTCAGATCCGACAGCCGCCAGATCTGCACCACATGGCTGACTTGGGCGGCCATCATGTCCGCGCTGCTGCTGACGATACGGTCCAGCCGGGGAACGACGGTCAGGCTGTAGGGACGAATGTCGGGATGCCCCGGCGCCACTGCCGAAGCCGTGCGCACGACGCGGCCCTTCGGATCGAACTCCACCAGCCCGCCCGGCGCCTGGTTGAACGCGCCGGAATACTGGAAGGTGGCCAGCGTATTGCCACCCGGCAGGTACATGAACGAATGCGGATAACTCAACGCGCCGACACTGCCGAACTGCCGCAGCAGCCGCGGATGCGCCGGTTCGCGCAGGTCGAAGACGTAGGTGCGGTTTCCCAGCCAGTCATTGGCGTACAGCACGTGGTCCGGCGGTTCCACATAGTTCGTGTGATGGGCCTGCACCGCGTCCCCGACCGGCAGCGTGGCCACCAGCTTGCCGAACGACGGACCCGAGCGCACGTCGAAAACCGCGAGGAAATCCTTGCCCAGTCCCAGCGCGGCGCGCATCGCGTCCCAGTCGGAAGGCTTCATGAAGGCCATCGTGGAGGCATCGGGGTGCCTGGCCTGCATCGCCCACACGAAAAGGTAATCGCCGGGAGCCCGGGCCATCGCCAACAGCGGAAAGCACAGCAGCAGGAACAGCAAGCCGCGCGACATCGCCTTGTTCATCAGCCTGTCTCCTTCCCCATGTCCTGATCGCGAATCACGATGAACGTCCCGTCGACGAGGGGACCTCCCACACAACGGAACAAGTCCTGGCCGGCATACCGCGCAACCTTCCCCTCGCCCCCTGGAAGAATGGTGACAGGGACAATTTGACGAGTTGTCGCCTCAAAATTGCCCCTGACACCTTTTTCACAATTTCTGGCGAGGTTACATCATGGAACAGGCAGCAAGACTGGTGGCAGGGACCATCTGAGCAACCGAGGTAGGCGGATCAAGAATTGTTCCTGACACCTTTTCCAGCTCGCAAGGCTCGCGGCGGTTTGTTCTTTGGAAGCAGAAACGAGCGGGGCCAGATTGAGATGGCCCCGTTCGGCGGAGTAATCTGGCAAGGTTGGCGTTCGGCGCTCCTTCCGTACCAGACTTGTCTAATTCCACTTAGGGGAATGCCATGAAGCACGCAAGGGTTGTGTTCCTCACCGCCTGTCTTGCGCTCGCCGTTGGATCTGTCCGCGCCGGGATGCCGCCGGTTCCGGGTACGCCTCAGCATCCGGCAGTGACAGCGGCCCACGCGCCTGATCGCGCATCCATGCAGACCATGCAGATCCCCAGCCATGGGGAGCTGATGAACGCATTGGTGTACACCGCCGCGGGTGCGGGTCCCCATCCGGTGGTGATCCTGCTGCACGGGTTTCCCGGCAACGAGCGCAACCTCGATCTGGCGCAGGACATGCGACGCGCCGGTTGGGATGTCCTGTACTTCAATTACCGCGGTTCGTGGGGCACGCCGGGCGACTTCTCGTTCGCGCACAGCATCGAGGATACCGGGGCCGCCATCGCCTACCTGCGCCAGCCGGAGGTAGCCCGGTCGTTGCGACTGGATCCAAACCGCATCGTGCTGATCGGCCACAGCATGGGCGGCTTCATGACCGTCGAGGCCGCTGCGGCGGATCCCGCGATCAAGGCCTTCGCCACCATTTCGGCCGCCGACATGTCCGGGCGCATGCAAGCCATGCTGGCGATGGAAAAGCGCTCCGGCGCGATCGCTGCCATGGCCCACGGCCTGGCCGAAGAAGGCATGGCGCCGCTGGCGGGATGCACACCAGACGGGCTGGCCAAAGAGCTGGCGGACCACGCCATGAGCTGGCCGTTCCTGGACAAGGTGGATGCGCTGAAAAACCGCAACGCGCTGATCCTCACGGCCGACGACGGCCTCACCCGGGAGAACAACGCCTTCGCCGCTGCCCTGCGCAACGCCGGCGACACGCACGTGACCACCCGGCACTTCGCCACCGACCACGCCTATTCGGACAAGCGCATCGAGCTGTCACACGTGGTGCTGGCGTGGCTGGCGGGGCTGCCGAAATAAAACCGGACAAAAGGGTCAGGTTCATTTATTGACCACCAAAAAATGAACCTGACGAGTCAAAAGGGACGGAGGTAGTTATCCGGATTTAATTACCTCCGTCCCATTATCCGGATCGGTTAGTTCGCGGATCAGTCTTGCGTACGCACCCAGTCGATGACCGGATATGGGCCCTGCCCCATGAACAGCTCCAGCACTTCCTGATAGGTCGAAAGTCCATTCTCGCTGTTCGTGAACAGCAGCATGCTTTCGCCGGTATCCGGTGAGAACATGAACAATGCCTTGAATCCCGGGTTGTCACCCCAGTGCCAGATGAGCTTCCTGCCGTTCACGACCTGGATGCCGACGCCAAGTCCCCAGCTGATGTACGGGTCCGCTGTGCTGGGAGCGGACTGATCGTCGGCATTGCTCGATGCGGTGAACATCATGTTGCGTGTCGACGGCTGGAGACCTTCGCCCAGGTACAGGCCCCTGTGGATGAAGTTGTGATAATCGCGCGCACTGGTCACCAGGGTGAAAGCCGTGTTCGCCGTCGCGAAGATCCGTTGCTGTCGAGGCGTGCCGTCCTTCCCGTGTCCGCGGGCGGTGAATGCGTCGCGCGCGGGCGTGCTGACGAAGCAGCTGTGCGGCATGTCGAAGGGCGTGAATACCTCCCGCGTCGCAAGCTCGTTCCAGGCAACGCCAGTCAGATGTTCGATGGTCTTCTGCAGGAGGTAGAAGCCCTCGCCGGAATAGGAGAATCGTGCTCCAGGGGGAAACGCGCTGGCGATGGGCGTGCTGTCCAGCGCGGGGTTCGTGGGAGAAATCTGCCAGTTGGGCAGGCCCGATGTGTGATTGAGCACCATCCGGGCCGTGATCTTCTTGGCCAGTGCGTCATGCGCGATCCGCGGTGACTGCCAGTAGTCCCAGAGGGGAGTGTCAAGATCGATCTTGCCCTGGTCGACGAGCCGCAGCGTGATGTAGGCCCCGACGACCTTTGAAAGCGATGCAGCCTCGAAAACCGTGAGATCCGATACCTGCGCGCCTGAATCCGTGCGCATCACGCCGTAATCGATTTCTCCGGCGCTACCGTTTCCAGAATGAACCAACTGGGCGCCTGGTATCCCGTGTGCGCGCATCACGCTACCGAACTTTTCGACATCCTCGCGCAAGCGATCAGCATTGCCTGGAGCCGTGCTTCCTGAAGCCGGGATGTCATGTCTGCCCGCGTGGTTGCCATCCTCGGATCCGGCGGGGGTGCAGGCGGTTCCGAGAAGCGAGATGGCCATCGCCATGACGATGCTGCATGCGACTGTGTTCTTCATTTTCATCCCGAGAAATACAAATACCTTGAAGAGACTCGGTACGGGATGATGGTGTTACAGCGCGTTCCCAGCCGGTCCTGGCGCAGGATACGAGAATCCAAGGACGTGGCATTGAAAGCATCGAAAGAAAAATCGCCACATGCATTGAAATAAGGGTTTACCCCTATGCGGGCATGACGACACCTCTTGGCCTCGAGTTTCGAGTGCAGCACGCGGGTGAAAAATAAAGGAGGCAGGCTCGAATGGCACTTGCTTGAGGCGGCCCCGTCCAACCGTTCGCGCTGAGCCCTTCGACAAGCTCAGGACAGGCGTAGCCCGCGCAGCGGGCGGAGTCGAAGCGCAGCCAGGTGCGATCAGCCATTGCTGGCAGAAACGGGGTCGGGTCCTGAGGTTTCCCCACGTTTTCATGCCCGCACATGCCGTTGATCCAGCAGTTGTTGACTTGGGTATCGTAGCTGATCGATGAATTCGCTCAGGCGCGTACTTGACCATCGTCGCACCAACGCCTCGCGCCCCAATCGCATGACGGAGTAGAGGCGCCGTTTCGATCGAAACGGCGCAAGCCAGGCATCGATACCGCAGCTCTCGCAAGCCATGCCCACGAGCCAACTGGCAAACGCGGCCATCGCGCTGAGCAGTAGCGGTACTTCGATACGCGTGCCTTTACGAGTGAGGCTGTCTTCGAAGCCCTGCCCGTAGCGATGAATGCCAAAAAAGGGACGGAGGCAATTATCCCTATTTAATTACCTCCGTCCCCTTTGTTCTTACGTAACGCACATCCAGGTGCCTCAACTAAATGAACGCGGGGACAGAGCTTCCGCGCCGCCATCGAACCCAGCTGTCACGCCCTGCGGACAGCCCAGAACCGGCCCCCCCCCGTAAGCCTCGCTCCGTCTGAAAAGTGCACTCTGAGATAGCCTGGGTTTGACACCTTTTCCGCGTTTTCGTGCCCCCGTTTCCCCGCCCTCAAGGCCCCAGTGCGCTACCCGATGCATTGGCGGCGCCGTCACTGCTGCCGTTCAAACCGAAGGTCATGGGCAGCACGATGGCCGTTGCCACCGGTTTGCCGTCGACCCATTCGGGTTTGGCAAGCATGGTCCGCATCGACTCCCGCAAAACCCGGGCGAACGCTTCGGTAGCATGGTGCGTGCCCACGACGACATGCTGGGAGAGCTTGGCATCCTTGAACTGGATGTCGGTCACGCGGCCGTCCGGCTGCACCACGGCGGACATGGTGACGGTGCCCTCGACCCGGTCGCGAACCATTTCCGGCGGGTAACCGGGATTGTGGGTAAAGGTCAGACTGGGTCCGTTGGAGAGGCAGTCGATCTTCATCCCGTAGTGATCCTTGTCCTTCGGTACGAGCAGCAACTGCACCCGGCCATAGGTACGCGCGGTCACCGGCACGCCATTCCGCACCGGTGCCTTGAAAGTCCAACGTCGCGCCGCCTCCTGCAGCGGCACCACGAACGGCGTCGGCACACTATCCGGCAACGCGACGTGCGAGACGTGACCCTGCACATCAATGTCCAGCGCCAGGTCGTAACGGAAGCTCCGCTCCGCAGGTTGCGCGACCGCGGTACCGATACACCCCATCAACAGCAAACAGACCACCATCCGTTTCATTGCATTCCCCCAAGTGATGTCGGCTCCCGGTTTGACTTCATGTTTTCTCTATCGGATAGAGGAACTCAGGCTGATGCTCGTCAGGGAAGGCACGGGATGGCCATGCGACATGGCGGGTGACCAGGTGGTGCTCATGATAGCGGCGCGCTCCTTGGCGGTGAGTCGGACGCCGGCGGGATAGGAAATCTCGGCAGCCTCGGTCTTGCCGCTGGCATCCAGCGCCAATACAAAGCAGACGAGCGTGGTGTGGGTGCGGTTGAACGGCTCACCGCCATAGAACCGGGGAAGTTCCGAAGTGACACGGGGAGGCGTATCCGCCTCGGTACCCAGCACGTGGTCAGGTAGCTGCTTCTCGAAGTCGGACAGCAACGGTGCCTTGTCGCACGAGAGAATCGGCCTGCCCCCGCCTGGACCGATACGCAGCCAATCACGCCGAGCGTCGCAACAAGTAGTCGCTTCATCTTGTTTCCCCTATCAAGTGAATATCCAACCAGGACTAGGTAAGAGCCGACCGCAATTTAATTACCCCCGTCCCCTTATCCACTTGTTCTTTATTACGTTAAGACCCTTCTTCTAACGCTAACTCTATTGACTTTGTAATAGTGCTTTAAATCAACTTTCTCTGTGTCACCTGATAATAACCGTTCAAGCTCGTCGGTAATTTTTGCGTATGAACCCCCACCATAACTACCCACATAAACATCTTCATTCTCATCAGCCTCACGCTGAGGCTCCCAGAACTGAAATCCATCGAAATTGAAAGGCAGAACAGTACGCAGCAAATGAACTGTGTGTTGAAGAGGAAGATGATGGCTTATAGAAATAAGCCAATTTTTTGGTAACACTTCAGTGTCACCAAATATTTCGGCCAAAGGGATATCCGCAGAATGCAACGATTGTCGTATTTCCTTGAACTTCGGATGGCACTCATTCAACGCTACAGGCCATCCGGTCCAGTCAAGCACCATTTTTCCGTCCGTTTCCTGTCGAGTTACAGCAGCCGATTCATCTGGACTCTGAGCGATCAGGTGTTTCAAGCTGCGTTCCAGCACTTCAATACGCAAATCTTGGCTAGCATTTTTGTCAATGCGCACCAGCGCATCTGTCTTTTTACTTAAATACTCAGAATAAAACGAATCTTCTTGTAGCTCGGCGCGAAATCGAGTTTGCAAGATAAATAGCGCGAACAGAAATAGGGGGACATTGCATACAGCGGCTATAACAAGCAACCCCCTCTCCCACTCAGTCGAAGAGAGTTGGGTCGCCGAAACTAAAAAACTCCCGTTAGTGACAATGAGGCCAACCAGCCACGCAGCGAGAAGCTGTATCGGCTTAGTCACCTTGTGAGGCTGTATTTTTTGTTCTGTGATACCCATTAGGGACTCTTGTCCTCCACGATTCTCTTGCACGTAAGTCTAAACGACCAACATCGTCTCGTTGAATTTACGCGAGAAACAGCACTTTAACCGAACGGGGTCAGGCTCACTTTCACACATAGGATAAGTGAACCTGATCCCGTTACTGTTTTATTATTTGAGGCAGATCCGCAGTCTGCCGCCCAAGTGGCTGACCAAAGACGAAGGAAGGCATTTAATTACCTCCGCCACCTTTGTTCCGGTTAGCCATCGCCTTCACCCTTCTGCCTTCCGCCCCTTCGCTTTTGGCTTAGCCTTATTCTTTGCTATTTTTCTGGCAAAGCTATCAAACGCATCGCGTACGATCTTTTCAGCCAGATTTGCCCCAAAATCATCGTTGGCAATTACCTCGACCTCAAGCTCAGCATTGGCTAACTTGAAGCCCTTAGTGATCTCTGAAAGAGAAAAATATCTTCTTGCACTGTCAACCTTAGCTGCACGACCAGAAGAATTAGTGACTTTCGTGCTCATTAGGCAATCTCTCTCATGTAGTTTTGATGAAAAAGTGGATTTAGTTCGGACGGAAAATAATGTTTACGCTTAACCCAAACCAAGCCATCACCTTTCGATATGACGCACACATCAATAGGACCACCGACAGTTTCCAGCGCCCCCGTTACTCGGCGCTTGAAAGCAGTAAGATTCACTAGAGACTCAGCCATCGCCGCAAGTTCGTCTTTGGGAAGAGCATTAACCATGTTGAGCACGGGCATAACATGTTCTTGAAACCTATATTTCTGGGCGGCGTTAGAAATATTTTCACGCATTGCTGCACATATAGTCGCAAGAGCATCTTTCAAATTATCGTCAGTAATCCCAAGTGAGCTAACAAACGCATCCGGAATGACGTCAAAGACAGACTTTAAATTGCTTTCTAGGAAGTTCTTAACCAATGGGTTAATTCCCTCCATAAAAGTTGCCACCATGTCTTCTTGAGCATACGCAATAATTGAGGCCGAATTTTCTCCAGCCGACACTGATTGAGTTCGGTGAGGGTCTACCTTGTATCGTGAAAAGCCTGTCACCGCGCCATCAAATTCAAGAGTTATTACAGATGGGAATATCTCTTCTTGTCCATATCCAGAAATGACGATCCCAGATGAAGGACCGGGAAAGCAGCCTCGTCGGAATGCCTGCTGCGCAGCTATTGCTAAGCCTTTGGCTACGATAGGATATATATCCCCGAACAAGTTCAAGCCTATCTCTTTGGCCAGTTCGTTACAGACTTTATTGATCCTGGCAACGACATCTTTCGGCGGCTTCAGATCATCCCAACTTTTTATTGCCGCGACCTGCGCCTTTACAATTTTCAGGAAAATTTGTTCGACCTGCTCCGCCGCAAGCCCGTCCCCTTTACTGACCTGAATCTCGATTTCACAAGCTTTTGTGGCTTCCTTGAATATTGCTAACAAGATCGAATTGACTCTCTCTAAGAGCCAGGCTCTTTCCGTCTTTCTATCGAACAGATAAGCGCTTGAGGAAATAAACCTCACAAAATCCTCGGCGTAATCTCTGACACGCGGAAATTTTTTCCCTTTTAAATTGCGCCGATATTCTTTAATTACCACCTCCCATGGCACGCGGGAAAGGGTGGCATTCCCGTAAACCATGATGGCCACAGGAGCAACCTTGGATAGGGCAAATAGCTTCATTGCCGAGTTGTAGATTTTTTGCGACCCAACCGTGACTGCGCTGTCTGCCGCTAGCGCAACACCTGAACAATTTAGAATTACCACTTCCGCTGTCATGTTCTTCCTCGCTTTGGCCTGTATGTGATCAACGTCAAACCATCGGCAACTTCAACCCCTGCTCCCTCGCACACTCCACCGCAATCTCATACCCCGCATCCGCATGCCGCATCACCCCGGTGCCCGGATCGTTCCACAACACCCGCGCAATCCGCTTGTCCGCCGCTTCCGTACCGTCGCACACGATCACGATCCCCGAATGCTGCGAGTACCCCATCCCCACCCCACCCCCATGATGCAACGAAACCCACGTGGCGCCACCTGCAACATTCAACATCGCGTTGAGCAACGGCCAGTCGGACACCGCATCGCTGCCATCCTTCATGGCTTCGGTTTCGCGGTTGGGTGAGGCGACGCTGCCGGAATCCAGATGATCGCGCCCGATCACCACCGGCGCCTTCAGCTCCCCGTTGCGCACCATCTCGTTGAACGCCAGCCCCAGCTTGTCGCGCAATCCCAGCCCCACCCAGCAGATGCGCGCGGGCAGGCCTTGGAAACTGATGCGCTCCCTCGCCATGTCGAGCCAGTGATGCAGGTGGGCGTCGTCGGGGATCAGTTCCTTCACTTTCTGGTCGGTCTTGTAGATGTCTTCCGGGTCGCCGGACAGTGCGACCCATCGGAACGGGCCGATGCCGCGGCAGAACAGCGGGCGCACGTAGGCGGGCACGAAACCGGGGAACGCGAACGCGTTTTCGCAGCCGACGTCCTGCGCCATCTGGCGGATGTTGTTGCCGTAGTCGAAGGTGGGGATGCCTTGCGCGTGGAACGCGAGCATCGCTTCCACGTGGGTCTTCATCGACAACTTGGCGGCGCGCGAGGTGCCGACCGGGTCGGCCTTGCGGCGCTCGAACCACTGCTCCAGCGTCCAGCCCTGCGGCAGGTAGCCGTTGACCGGGTCGTGCGCGCTGGTCTGGTCGGTGACGGCGTCGGGGCGCACGCCGCGGCGCACGAGTTCCGGCAGCACGTCGGCGGCGTTGCCGAGCAGCGCGATGGATTTCGCTTCGCCGGCCTTGGTGTATTTCGCGATGCGCGCCAGCGCGTCATCGAGGCTGCTGGCCTGCTCGTCGACGTAGCGGGTCTTCAGGCGGAAGTCGATGCGGCTCTGCTGGCATTCGATGTTGAGGCTGCACATGCCGGCCAGCGAGGCGGCCAGCGGCTGCGCCGCGCCCATGCCGCCGAGGCCGGCGGTGAGCAGCCACTTGCCTTTCAGATCGCCGCCGTAGTGCTGGCGGCCCATCTCGACGAAGGTTTCGTAGGTGCCCTGGATGATGCCCTGCGAGCCGATGTAGATCCACGAGCCGGCGGTCATCTGGCCGTACATCATCAGGCCTTTCCTATCCAACTCGTTGAAGTGCTCCCAGGTCGCCCAGTGTGGCACCAGGTTGGAGTTGGCGATCAGCACGCGCGGCGCGTCGGCATGTGTGCGGAACACGCCGACCGGCTTGCCGGATTGCACCAGCAGGGTCTCGTCGTCGTTCAATTCGCGCAGCGCTTTCAGGATCGCATCGAAGCACTCCCAGTTGCGCGCCGCCCGCCCGATGCCACCGTACACCACCAGCTCGGCCGGGTTTTCCGCCACCTCCGGATCGAGGTTGTTCTGCAGCATGCGGAACGGCGCCTCGCTGAGCCAGCTCTTGCAGGAAAGCTCGGTGCCGCGCGGCGCGCGGATGGTGCGGGTGGTGTCGATGCGGGTGGGTGCGTTCATCACGAAGGGCTCCGGTGAGTCAGACCATGAAGTATAGGTCAGCTGCCACGGCGACCCGGAGGCCCGCTCAAGACGCGCTCGCCCGCGCGTCGATGCCGGCGTGCGCCGCGGCAAACGTGAGCAGCGGTTGCATGCGGTAGTGGTGTGGGCTGTCGCGCCATCAGGATTTCTGCTGGTGGTTGATCACGTATACGTCGAATGGGCGATCCACACGCCTTCGCCGACACCCAGCAGTACGATGGCCGCGATCAGCACGCCGCGTTGCTTCGAGTTCATGCATGCCTCCCCCAGGCCGCCCGAGCGACGACGATAGCACTGCACGGACGTGTCGGCGGAAGGGAATCGGCGCATGCCATGTAACGAAGTGCCGCCGCGGAGCGAAGACCTCACTGGCAAGGCACGAAACCCGGTGCCATGAACCCCACTACATGCGGCCCAGGCGGCCAGGAGTCGAGCATGCACGATCCCGTTCCACCGGATTCACCCGCGCGCCGGATCGGCTCGTGGGCGCTGATCGCCGCCGCGGTCGCGGCTGCCGCGGTTTCCTTCGGCTATGTCGGCGGCTGGCTGGCGCCGCAACGGCTCACCCCGGCGCGGCTGGTGAACCAGTTCCAGGACAACGCCGGCACGTTCGCCGGCTACCGCCGCAACCATGCGAAGGGCGTCTGCGTGACGGGTTATTTCGACAGCAATGGCCGCGCCCAGGCGTACTCCATGGCGCAGGTGTTCGCGCCCGGGCGCACGCCGGTGGTCGGCCGCTTCGCGATCCCCGGCAGCAACCCGTACGCGCCGGATTCCAGCGTGCCGATCCGCAGCATGGCATTGCGCTTCACCCAAGCGAATGGCCAGCAATGGCGCACCGGCATGAACAGCATGCCGGTATTCCCGGTCGCCACGCCGCAGGCGTTCTTCGCGCAACTGCAGGCGCAACAACCGGACCCGGCCACCGGCAAGCCGGACCCGGCGAAGGTGGCCGCGTTCTTCGCCGCGCATCCGGAAACGGCCGCGTTCCGCGCCTGGGCGAAGACGGCGAAGCCGTCCGCCAGCTTCGCGACCGAGAGCTACTGGGGCCTCAACGCGTTCGTGTTCGTCGACGCGAACGGCAAACGCCAGCCGGTGCGCTGGCGCATGGCGCCGGAAGCAGTCGATGCCGGCGCTGCGGTCAAGAGCGGCGGCGCGGACTACCTGGCGGCGGACCTGGACGAACGCCTGGCGCACGGCCCGCTGCGCTGGCACCTGCAGGTGACGCTCGCGAACCCGGGCGACCCGACGAACGACGCGACGAAGACGTGGCCGGACGACCGCCGCACGATCGACGCCGGCACCCTGGTGCTGGAACGCACCGAGCCGCAGGACAGCGGCCCCTGCCGCGACATCAACTACGACCCGCTGGTGCTGCCGGCCGGCATCGCCGCGTCCGACGACCCGCTGCTGCCCGCGCGCTCGGCCGCGTATGCCGACTCGTTCCTGCGTCGCACCAGCGAGGAAGCCCACCTACCCGGCAGCGCCACGCCCTCGGCGGAGACGAAACGATGAAGGCCGCCACGAACACGTTCACGCTCGCCGCGCGCGTGCTGCACTGGTTGATGGCCGCCATGATCCTGGCGATGCTGTTCATCGGCGTCGGCATGGTGGCGTCGGTATCGGAGCGGCACGAGTGGCTGCTGGCCATCCACAAGCCGCTCGGCATCGCGATCCTGATCCTGGCCGTGGTGCGGCTGGCGGTGCGCCTGCGCCATCCGCCGCCGCCGTTGCCGGCGGACCTGCCCGCGCTGCAGAAATTGGCGGCGCTGGCGTCGCACTGGCTGCTGTATTTCCTGATGCTGGCGATGCCGCTGATCGGCTGGGCGATGCTGTCTGCCGGCGGCTATCCGGTGATGCTCGGCACGTCGCTGCGGCTGCCGCCGATCTTCCCGACCAGCCCGGTCGCGTTCGCCGTGCTGCGCCACATGCACACCGGGTTCGCAATGCTGCTGTTCCTGACGTTCCTGGCGCACATGGCGGCGGCGCTGTACCACGGCCTGATCCGCCGCGACGGCGTGTTGTCGAGCATGCTCGGGCAGCGTTGATCCGGCACTGGCGACCGGGCGGCGTTCGCAGGATGCTGCCGCGGCGCGCAACGAACGAGGAGAACGCCAATGCCACGCCGAACCGGGTTGCTGCTGTTGCCGTTATGGATCGCCTGCGCGCCCGCCGCGTTCGCGGCCTCGCCGCCGCCCGCCGCGGACAAGCCGGCGTGCGAGGTCTGGCAGCGCGAGTTGTCGTTTGCGCGAAGCGTGCAGCGGCACAACGCGGCGGCATTCGCCGGGCACGTCATGGCGGACGCGATCTTCGACGCGAACACGCCGCAGCCGACGCGCGGACTGGCCGCGGTGCGGCAGCACTGGGCCGCGTTCATCGCGGGCAAGACGCAGCGGGTGGACTGGTACCCGCAGCGGGTCGTGGCGTCGGGCGACGGCACGCTGGCGTACTCCAGCGGCGCGTACCTGTTCGAGAACCTGGCGCCGGGCGCGAAGCCGCGCTACGTGACCGGCCGGTTCGCGACGGTGTGGCGCCGCGCCGGTGATGGCGCCTGGCGCGTCGCGTTCGACGGCGGCGATGCCGGCAAGCCGGCGAACGACGCGGATGTCGCCGCATTCCATGCCGGCCGCCGGCCCGATTACCCGGCCGCCGCAAGCATGAATTGATCCACGCGCAAGCCCCCGCCAGCCGCCGTCCGGCCCGGCCGTCGCGCCGATTGACCGCGCCACGGCGACGGCACAGACTTTCCGGCGGGGGCTCCGGAGTGACCGTCACAAGTCGACTTCAGGAGGGTGTCATGCAAGCCAATGGACGAAAACAGCAGGGTGGCAGGAACCGGGCCATCGTCGCCGCCGTGATGCTCGCCATCGGAGGCGGCGCGCTGGCGGCGAACCATCCCATGACCAGCGATGCGCAACTGATCGCGAGCGCGATGCACGCGGCGCCGGCGCGCGTCGCGAAGGGTGCGACGATCGTGGCGATGGGCGCGGATGGCGCGATGCGCACGCTGCGCAAGGGTACGAACGGGTTCACCTGCATGCCGGACAACCCGTCGACACCGGGGCCGGACCCGATGTGCATGGACCAGAACGCGATGGAGTGGATCAACGCGTACATGACGAAGAAAACGCCGCCCACCGGCAAGCTCGGCATGATGTACATGCTGGCCGGCGGCACAGACGCGAGCAACACGGACCCGTACGCGCAGAAACCGGACGGCGGCAATCACTGGATCAAGACCGGGCCGCATTTCATGATCGTCGGCGCGGACCCGGCGTTCTACGCGAACTACCCGAAAGGCGCGGACCCGGATACGAGCGCGCCGTACGTGATGTGGCCAGGTACGCCGTACGAACACCTGATGGCGCCGATCAGATAGTCGCCCGGATGCGGCTCGAACGATGACTGCGCGGATCGATCGCGCGAATGATCCTGCGGGCTGGTCGTGAATGTTTCCGACCGGCCCGTTTTGTCTTCGGCATTGATGTCCGAAAACGGCGAGTCAGGCCGCTGCAACGGTGCTAGCCTGCAGCCATGAACGAACTGCCCACCCTGCCCGCCCCGCACGTCTGCGAACAGGCCCGACTCAGCCGCGACGCGCGCTTCGACGGGCTGTTCTTCACCGCGGTCAGCAGCACCGGCATCTACTGCCGCCCGGTATGCCCGGCGCCGACGCCGAAGCGCGAGAACGTGCGCTACTACGCGAACGCGGCGGCCGCGGAAGCGGCCGGATTCCGGCCGTGCCTGCGTTGCCGGCCGGAGCTGGCGCCGGGCAACGAGCAGTGGCAGCGCGGCGATCACGTCGTGGCGCGCGCGCTGAAGCTGATCGAAGCCGGCGCGCTGGCGGAGCAGTCGCTGGACGAACTGGCGCTGCGCGTCGGCATCGGCGCGCGGCAATTGCGCCGCCTGTTCGTCGAGCGCATCGGCGCGCCGCCGGTCAGCGTGCACACGACGCGCCGGCTGCTGTTCGCGAAACAGTTGCTGACGGAGACCGCGCTGCCGGTGACGGAAGTCGCGCTCGCCTCCGGCTTCCGCAGCCTGCGCCGGTTCAACGCGGCGTTTGCGCAGGCGAACCGCATCCCGCCGCGCGAACTGCGACGGCACCCGCGCGCGGCGGCCGGTGCGGCGCTCGTGCTGCGGCTCGGCTACCGGCCGCCGTACGCGTTCGACGCGCTGCTCACGTTCCTGCGCACGCGCGCGCTGCCCGGCGTGGAACAGGTCGACGCGCACAGCTACGCGCGCGTGTTCGGCCCGGCGAACGCGCCGGGCTGGCTGCGCCTGAGCGCGTGGCCGGGCGGCGAGCATGCGCTGCAGCTGCAACTGCATTGCCCGCAGCCGACGCAGCTGCTCGGCGTGGTGACGACGCTGCGGCGCATGTTCGACCTGGACGCGAACCCGCAGGCGATCGCGGACACGTTCCGCCACGACGCCGTGCTCGGCCCGCTGGTGGCGCGCCATCCCGGTCTGCGTCTGCCCGGCGGCTGGGACGGCTTCGAGATCGCGGTGCGCGCGATCCTCGGCCAGCAGATCAGCGTGGCGGCGGCGCGCACGCTGGCGACGCGCATCGTGCAGCGCTGGGGCGAACCGCTGCCGGCCGCACCGCTGCCGGGGCTGGAGCGGCTGTTCCCGACGCCGGCCGCACTGGCGCAGGCGGACCTGCGCGAGATCGGCCTGACCGCGACGCGCGCCGCGACGATCAGCGGCATGGCGCAGGCGCTGCTGGACGGCCGCGTGGATTTCAGCGCGGAGCAATCGCTGGATGCGTTCGTGGCGCGCTGGGTGGCGCTGCCCGGCATCGGCGCATGGACGGCGCATTACATCGCGATGCGCGCGCTGGGCGACCCGGACGCGTTCCCGGCGGCGGACCTGATCCTGCGCCGCGAAGCGGCAGCGGACGCCGCGCCGCTCAGCACGCGAGCGCTGACCGAACGCGCGAACGCGTGGCGCCCGTGGCGCGCGTACGCCGTCATCCATCTGTGGCGCGGCGCATCGGAAGCACCGGCGCCGGCACGCCGGAAAAAACCGGAGGCGATCGCATGACGAACCTGCCCGACACCATTTACTACGACGAGATGGACAGCCCGGTCGGCACGCTGCGCCTGGTCGCGGACGGCCGCGGCCTGCGCGAGATCCGCTTCGAGCGCGAACGCCATCCGAAGCAGGCGTATCCGCACTGGGTCCGCGCCGCCGCGCCGCTGAAGTTCGCGCGCGTGCAGCTGGAGGAATACTTCGCCGGCGAGCGCCAGCACTTCGAGCTGCCGCTGCATCCCGTCGGCACGCCGTTCCAGCTGGAGGTATGGCACGAGCTGGGGCGGATTCCGTACGGCGTCACGATCAGCTACGGCGAACTGGCCCGGCGCATCGACAAGCCGCTGGCGGTGCGCGCGGTCGGCGCCGCGAACGGACGCAACCCGCTGCCGATCGTGCTGCCGTGCCATCGGGTGATCGGCGCGAACGGCAGCCTCACCGGCTTCGGCGGCGGCCTGCCGACGAAGCGCTACCTGCTGAGCCTGGAAGAGCGCATCGCACGCGGCGACCTGTTCGGCTGAGGCGCGGCGCTTGCCGCTGCTGCAGGGCAGACGCTGCCTGCCCTACGAAAACCGAAGTAGAGAATACCGATCAGCCGCCGCTCTGCTTCGGCGCCGGCAGCGCCTGCGGTACCACCCGCGGCAGGTCTGGCGCATCGCGCTCGCGGTCGAGCAGATCCTGTTGCCGGGCACGCTCGCGGTCGCGTTGCGCTTGGTCGGCCTGGTCGAGCTGCCGGCGGGCGCGCGCATCCTTCGCCGTCGGAAGCTTCGCGTTGTCCGACACGCTCTGGCGAAGCTGCTGCTGCAGCTGGCTCTTCTGCAATTCGTCGCGCACGTGCTGCTGTTGCGCGTCCTGCTGGAACCGCACGCTCGGCGGCACCGGCCGGATCACCGGCTGCGTGCCGGACTGCTGCCAGGCACAGGCAGCGCCCAGCGGAGCGAGCGCCAACGCGCCCGTCAACAGCGCGCGTAACAGCGGGGAGTGCCAGGCGGGACGTGTAATGGCCATGATGGTGCGCGATCATGCGGGGATGGTTTGAATACATCGTAAGGTCTCCTGCATGAAAATCCTGTTTCGCGTGCTGCTATGCACACTGGCAGCATTCAGCTTCGGCTGCGCCACGCAACGCCCGGCCACGCCCGCAATCGCCGCCACCGCGGCACCGGCCGGCAAACCCGTTCCCCTGCTGCTGATCTCGATCGACGGCTATCGCCACGACTACATGCAGCGCGGGCTCAGCCCGACCCTGGCGATGCTGGCGCAAGGCGGCGTGCAAGCCGCATCGATGCAGCCGGCGTTCCCGTCGCTGACGTTCCCGAACCACTACACGATCGTCACCGGCCTCACCCCGGACCACCACGGCGTGGTCAACAACACGATGTTCGACCCGCAGTTGGGCAAGTTCTCGCTGAGCAGCCGCAACGCCGTCGGCGACGGCCGCTGGTGGGCCGAGGGCACGCCGATCTGGGAGACCGCCGACCAGCATGGCCTGCGCACCGCCACGATGTTCTGGCCCGGCTCGGAGGCGGACATCCACGGCCACCGGCCGGATTACTGGAAGCCGTTCGACGGCAGCGTGACGCCCGAACAACGGGTCGACCAGGTACTGGCCTGGCTGGATTTGCCGGCCGCCGAACGGCCCACCTTCCTCACCCTGTACTTCGATGAAGTCGATCACGCCGGCCATGTGCATGGTCCGGACTCGCCGCAGGTGAACGCTGCGCTGCGCGAGACCGATACAGCGCTGGCGCAGCTGGTCGAGGGGTTGAAACAGCGCGGCCTGTTCGACCGCATCAACCTGATCGTGCTGTCCGACCACGGCATGGCCAGCGTGCCGGAACCGAACAGCGTGATGATCGACAAAGTGATTCCGCTCGACCGGGTGCACATGGTCAGCATGGGCATCCTGGCCGGCTTCAACCCGAAGTCGGACGGCGCCGAGGCGCGCGCCGATTTCGCGAAGGTCGAACGGACCCTGGAGCAGCCGCACCCGCACATGCAGTGCTGGGACAAGACCCGCGTACCGGCGCGCCTGGCCTATGGCCGGAACCCGCGCGTGCCACAGCTGCTGTGCCTGGCGAACGTGCACTGGCGCATCAGCACCAGCGACTACGCGGCGAAGCGCAAGGGCCGGCTGAGCGTGGGCGAACACGGCTTCGACAACGCCGAGCCGTTGATGCAGGCGATCTTCGTGGCGCACGGCCCGGCGTTCCGCGTCGGCGCGAAGGTGCCGGCGTTCCCGAACGTGGACGTCTACCCGCTGATGACCCACCTGCTCGGCCTCCCCGCCGACGCGAACGATGGCGACTACGACGCGGTGAAGGACATGCTGAAACCCGCGTCGCGCTGAGCTTTTCTCCCTTCCCCTGCATGCAGGGGAGGGTTGGGATTCGCTCTCCACGCTGTGCTACGGCATCGCGCCCCGGCTCATCGGCGCCGGCGGCGTCGCCACGTTGACCAGCGGCGGCAGGCGGAACAACCGCAGCGCAATCAGCAGGCCGGCCAGCACCAGCGCGCCGACGAACAGCGCCACGCCGTTCCAGCCGTGCGACGCGTAGAACAGCCCGCCGCTGGCGCCGGCGATGCTCGAACCCATGTAGTAGCAGAACAGGTACACCGAGGCGGCCTGCGCCTTCGCCGCGCCGGCCCGCCGCCCGACCCAGCTGCTGACGATGGAGTGGCCGCCGAAGAAGCCGAACGTCACCGCCACGATGCCAAGGATGATCAGCGGCAGCGGCTGCAGCACGGTCAGCGCCACACCGGCCAGCATCAGCGCGAACGCCGTCCACAGTACCTTGCGTCGCCCGAGCCTGCCGGCCAGGTGACCCATCCACGCCGAGCTGAAGGTGCCGACCAGGTAGATGCCGAAGATCAGTCCGACCGCCGCCTGGCTCAGGTTGTACGGCGGCGCCAGCAGCCGGTAGCCGAGGTAGTTGTAGACGGTGACGAACGCGCCGAGCAGCAGGAAGCCTTCGACGAACAGCCACGGCAGGCCGCGGTCACGGAACATGCCGGTGAAGCGCCCGGACAGCGTGCGCCAGCGCAGCGGCTGCGCCACGAAATACCGTGACGTCGGCAGCGCGCGCCAGAAGATCAGCGCAGCCAGCACGCCGATCACGCCGACCACCGCCACGCCGATGCGCCAGCCGAAGAAGTCCGCCAGCACGCCGCTGATCAACCGCCCGCCCATGCCGCCGACCGCGCTGCCGCTGATATAGAGGCCCATGCCCAGGCCGATCGACTCGGCATCCATTTCCTCGCCGAGATACGTCATCGCCACCGCCGGCAGCCCGCTCAAGGTCAGCCCCAGCAGCGTGCGCACCAGCAGCAGCGCGGTCCAGTCCGGCATCACGGCGGTCACCAGCACCAGCAGCGCCGACGCCAGCAGCGACGCCACCATCACCGACTTGCGCCCCCACGCATCCGACAGCGCGCCGGCAAACAGCATCGCGAACGCCAGCACGCCGGTGGTCAGCGACAGCGACAGCGCCGCGCCCGCCTCGCTCACCCCGTAGTCGCTACTGAACTCCGGCATCAGCGGCTGCACGCAGTACAGCAAGCCGAACGTAGCAAAGCCGGCCGCAAACAATGCCAGGTTGGTGCGGCGGAACGCGGGCGTGCCGTGGTGGATGGGCCCGTCTTCGGAATCGATCATCGGCTCGCATTCAACTCAAGGGGCGAGACTCACCCGTCCGCGCCGAGTGTAGCTCGCGTCGAATCCGTGATCCGCCCGCTCAGCTCGAACGAGGCCCCGTACCGCGGGCGAAGAACGACACGATCAGGCCGAACAGCAACATCGCGAGCAGGTTCTCGGCGAGGGAGAGCGCGGTGAAATGCGGCTTCGCGGCCGCGGACAACGGCACCACCACGTACTCCATCACCACGAACACCACCACGCCATAAAGCAGGCCGGCCGTGATCCAGCGCCGGCTCAACCAGGACATCCGGCCCGCGGCGAACACGAAGATCGCCGCGATCAGCAGCGACATCGCCCACTGCAGCAGCAGCCCCAGCGCCGCGACCGGCAAGCCGCCCTGGAACGCGGCCCGACCGAGCAGGCCGCTGGCGATCGCACGCATGATGATCAGCGGATCGACCCTGTTGATCAGTGCGGCGGCGAGAATGTCGAGCGAGCCGGCGACAAAGCCGCCGTAGAGAACGGCGACCCACGGAGTACGGAGGCTTGTCGGCATGGGCTTCTCTGCGGGCCATTCGGAACGCTCCGGAATACGCCGCTGCAACCAGGCCTGCATGTGCCAGCAGTCATGCCCCTTCAGGCGCTGCGGTCGCCGCGCAGCGCGCGCACTTCCTCGTCATGCCCGGCCGCGCCGCGTCCGCTGAACCAGCCGAACAACGCGATGCCGACGACGATCGCCAGCGCGCCGAACAGGGCGTAGCCATGCGGCCACGCCTCGCCGAGAAACAGCACGCCGAGCAGCGTGGCGAACAGCAGCTCCGCCGCCTGCATCGCCTCCACCGCGGCCAGCGCGGTCGGCTCGCTGCGCACCATGTCGGTGGCGCGGAAGAACATCACCGTGGCGATGGTGCCCGAGGACAGCGCCACGCCGCCGGCGAGCAGCGCCTCGCGCCACGTCGGCGGACCGACCGTGAACCACGCGACCACGGCGAACAGCAGCCACAGCGGCCAGCTGCACAGCGTCATGCCGAACACCCGCTGCACCGCGTTGAGCTGGCTGCCGCCCGGCTGCGCCTGGGCGCGCTCCAGGTGCAGCAGCAGCTTGCGGTTGCCCAGCGGATAGGCGAACGCGGACAGCACCACTGCGCCGATCGCCAGCCAGTCGCCGGCATGCAGCTGGCCCTGCGCATGGCCCCATTGCAGCGCGAACACGCCGGCCACGATCAACGCCCCGAGCGCCAGCGTGCGCCAGGCCAGCCGGCGCCGCTCGTCGCGATAGATCAGCGGCGCCAGCAGCGGCCCGGCCAGCACGGTGGTCTGGAAACTGCCCGCGATCAGCCACGACGGCCCACTGCTGGCGGCCCAGGTCAGCGGTACGCCGAACAGCACGAAACCCACGCTGCTCCACAGCAACCACGGCCGGGCATGCCGACGCAGTTCACGCGGCAACTCGCCCAGCCCGCCCTGCAACGGCAGCACCACGGCGAGCATCGGCAGGGTCAGCAGGTAACGCAGGATCACCGCCCACGCCCAACGCCCGCCGCCGGCGACGAGGCTGCGGTTGAGCACGTAGGTGAGCGTGAAGAACAGCGCCGAGCACAACGCCAGTCCCACCGCGGCAAGAGCGTTCGAGCGCATTGCGACCCATCGGCGAAAGCGCCGAGTGTGGCAAATCGCACCGCGCTTGCGAAGCGGGCGATGGTTCGATAATCGCCATCGTTGCCAGGAGCGCCAGCCATCGCCGGCTGGTGCTCCTGGCGTTCAACCGAGTCTGGCGGGAAGCTCCCTCAGTTCCAGCGGCCGTGGCTGCCGCCCAGGCTGTAGCGGCCGGCGCCGAGCAGCATGATTGCGAGCGCGGTGCCGAGGAACATGCCCTGCAGCTCCAGTGCCCAGCCGCCGGTATCGGCCAGCGTGGCGAACTGGCCCAGGTGCACCAGCCCGATCGCCACGAGCATGTTGATCACGATGATCAGCGCACCCACCCGCGTCCAGTAGCCGAGCAGCAGCAGGAGCGGGGCGACCACCTCGCCCACATACACTCCGTAGGCCAGGAACGACGGCAGGCCCGCTGCCGTCACCACGCTGACGATGTAGCCCGGCCCGTGGATCAGCTTGGACACGCCATGGAACAGGATCAACACACCCAGCACGACGCGAAGCACCAGCTTGCCCAGATCGGTGGAACCTTGCATGGGAACTCTCCTGGCAGGGGTCGAGGAATATCGCCGGAAACGGCGGCATGCACTGCCAGCGCAATCTAGCCCAATCGCCCGCGCCCGGACATAGGCCCGATTCCGAGGCCGGATCAGCTACCGGCCAAGCGTGCCACCACGCCGCGATAGCGCGCCGCAATGCGTTCCTCGTCGCGATGACGGAAGCCGCGCACCTGCCAGCGACCGCCGACCATCACATCGCGCACCAGCGGCGTGTTGCCGGCGAACAGGAAGCTGTCCAGCACCGAGCGCGCATCGCGTGCGGCGAGCAGCGGCGAGTCGTCGTCCAGCACGACCAGGTCGGCCCGCACGCCATCGCGCAGCTCGCCGATCGGCTGCCCCGAAGCCTGGGCACCGCCGCGCAAGGCGGCGCGCCACAGCGTCTCGCCCACGCTGTCGCCCTCGTGCCGTGCGGCGATGTTGCGATGACGGGTCGAAAGGCGTTGGCCGTATTCCAGCCAGCGCAGTTCCTCGACCGGCGAGATCGAGATGTGCGAGTCCGAGCCGATACCGAGCGTGCCGCCGGCGTCCAGGTAATCGGCCAGCGGGAACAGGCCGTCGCCCAGGTTCGCCTCGGTGGTGGGACACAACCCGGCCACCGCGCCGCTGCGCGCGAGCTGCGCCGTTTCCGCCGCGGTGAGGTGGGTGGCATGGACGAGGCACCAGCGGGCATCGACGTCGGCATGGTCGAACAGCCACTCCACCGGCCGTGCGCCACGGGTAGCCAGGCAGTCCTGCACTTCGCCGATCTGCTCGGCGATGTGGATGTGGATCGGGCCGGTGCCCGCCAGCGGATGGGCCAGCACCTCGCGTAGAGCCGGTTCCGGCACCGCGCGCAGCGAATGCAGGGCGATGCCGACGCACACGTCGTCGCTCTCCTGCCGGCGCAGCGTCTCCAGCAACCGCAGCCAGGCGTCGACGGCATGGCCGAAGCGACGCTGCCGCGCGCTGAGTGCACGGCCATCGAAACCGCCGCTGATGTACAGCACCGGCAGCAGGGTCAGGCCGATGCCGGCCTCGCGCGCGGCCTCGACGAGCGCCAGCGACATCGCTTCCGGCTGCGCGTACGGCGTGCCGTCCGGCTGATGGTGCAGGTAGTGGAATTCGCAGACGTGGGTGTAGCCGGCCTTGAGCATCTCGACGTAGAGCTGGGCGGCGATCGCCTGCAGCTCGTCCGGGCCGATCGTGGCGGCGAACGCATACATCGTCTCGCGCCAGCTCCAGAAGCTGTCGTCGGCCCTGCCTTTGCGTTCGGCGAGGCCGGCCATCGCGCGCTGGAACGCATGCGAGTGCAGGTTCGGCATGCCCGGCAGTACCCAGTTGCCGATCAGCTCGCCGTCGCGATCGGCGGGCTCGCGCAAGCGGCCGTCGGCGCCCACGGCAATCGCTGCGTCCGCATGCCAGCCATCGGCGCGCCATAGCTGGCGTGCCCGAAATTGCCGAACGGCGGCGTGGATGCTCATGCAGGCGACTCCCATGGACGATGCCGCGCAGTGTAGCGGGTGGATGAAAGCGCCTTCACCCTGGCGTGTTTCGCGCTATGCATAATGGCCAGATGGCCAAGAAGACCCTCGAGAACACCCCGAAGCTGTTGTTGCGACAGGCGGTACTGGGCGACGTACCCCAGCTTGCCGACCTCACCGCCCGGATCTACTCGGACGAATGGGGCCACTCGGTGGAGATGCTGCGTTCGCAGCAGACGCACTTCCCCGAAGGCCAGTTCGTAGTCGAGTACGAAGGCGTGATCGTGGGCTACTGCGCCACGTTCCGCATCGACGAGGCCACCGCGCTGGCGCCGCATACCTGGATGCAGATCACCGGCGGCGGCATGGGCTCGCGGCACAAGCCGGACGGCAACTGGCTGTATGGCATGGAGGTGGTGGTGCACCCGGACTACCGCGGCATGCGTATCGGCCAGCGGCTGTACCAGGCGCGCAAGCGGTTGTGCATGGACCTGAAGCTGCGCGGCATCGTGTTCGGCGGACGCATGCCCGGCCTGGCGAAGAACCTCGCGCGCTACGGCAGCCCCGAGGCCTACGTGCAGGCGGTGGTGGAAGGCAAGCGGCGCGACCTCACGCTGAGCTTCCAGCTGTCGAACGATTTCGAGGTGATCGGCGTCCTGCGCGGCTACGTGCCGTCCGACCACGAGTCGCTGGGCTACGCGGTGCACCTGGTCTGGCGCAATCCGCAACTGCTCGACCAGCCGGACATCCCGCCGATCACCTCGGCGCGACTGCTGCCCGATTCGGTGCGGGTGGCTTCGGTGCAATACCAGCAGCGCCGGATCACCACGTTCGAGGAGTTCGCTACCCAGGTCGAATACTTCACCGATATCGCCGCCGACTACAGCGCCGATTTCGTCACCTTCCCCGAACTGATCACGCTGCAGCTGCTGTCGATCGAGAACACCGAGCTGTCGCCGGTGGAGTCGATCCGCAAGCTCAGCCACTACACGCCGCAGGTGAAGGAACTCTTCAGCCGGCTGGCCGTCCACTACAACATCAACATCATCGCTGGCACGCACCCCACCGAGCAGGCCAACGGCGACATCCACAACGTCTGCTACGTGTGCCTGCGCGACGGCTCGATTCACGAACGCGAGAAGCTGCACCCGACGCCGAGCGAGCGCAACGTGTGGAACATCAGCGGCGGCGACAGCGCGGCCACCGTGCTCACCGACTGCGGCCCGATCGGGGTGATGATCTGCTACGACGCGGAGTTTCCCGAAGTGGCACGGCACCTGGTCGACCAGGGCGCGCTGATCCTGTTCGTGCCGTTCTGCACCGACGTGCGCGAGGGTTACCTGCGCGTGCGCTACTGCGCGCAGGCGCGGGCGATCGAGAACCAGTGCTACGTGGTGCTCTCGGGCAACGTGGGCAACCTGCCCGGGGTCAACAACTTCGACATCCAGTACGGCCAGAGCTGCATCCTCACCCCGAGCGACTTCGGCTTCGCCCGCGACGGTGTCGCCGCCGATTCGACCCCGAACATCGAGACCGTGCTGTTCGCCGACCTGCGCCTGGAGAGCCTGGCCCGCGCGCGCAACGCCGGCGCGGTGCAGAACCTCAAGGATCGCCGCTTCGACCTGTACGAGACGCGCTGGCGGCCGCGTTGACGGCTGCAACCGTGAAGGTGTGGTCAGGCGCCTGGAGGCCGGTTGAAAACGGGGCGAGCCATGATGACGTCACGCTGAGGATCGGTGCCCAAAGGAAAGACATGGTCGCCAACCTCGCCAAACCCGAATTTCCTATAGAAGGCCATGGCTCTCGGATTTCGTTCCCATACGCCAAGCCAGACCACATCGGATTCCCGATTTTCCATTTCCTTGATGCAGGTTGCCATCAAGTCGTGGGCAACACCTCTTCCGTGCCAGGACTTCGCAACATAAAGCCTTAGAATTTCCCCCGGGCTTTTCGCGGAGACGCAACTTGGCGCCTCGGACCAGCGAAGTTGCGCAAATGCGGTCAAATTCCCGCCCTCCTCGCAGACCAGGGTGACCATGCCGGCGTTCGAGATCTCCGCCAGCTGGACGGCTTCGGCGTAACTGGTGCGGCAATGAAGATCCATGTCCTCGACGGCATTCACGCTGCCGAAGGTGTCGCGGAAAGTTTCCTCGGCCAACGCCGCCAACCTTTTCGCGTCAGAAGGTCTTGCGTATCGAATGGATGGCATCGCCGGCTCCGAAATCACCTGGCATCGGCTGCATGCGCTGCAGCGCTCGCGGACACCGATACAGGCTGCCAATGTTATCCGACACTTTCGGGGGTGGCGATGCGCCAGAAGATGCGCATCACCTGAGCGCAATTCGTGAACAGGCCCTGCTGGCGTCGATGACTCTGCGATAATCGCGCCATGTCCGCGTCCCCCGAACCCGCGTCGAAGTCGACGAACCCGCGCCTGCAGGCGCTGCTCGGCCATGAATTCTTCGCGCCGCATCACTGGAAGCGCCGGCTGGTGCTGTGGTCCGGCGCGGTGTTGGTGGCGCTGGCGGCGATCCTGTTCGCGAAGGCCAGCACCTGGTCCTACCACTTGTTTCTCGGCATCCTGAAGCACGGCAGCTGGATTCCGCTGGTCCTCACTCCGCTGGTGTTCGGCCTGCTCGCCTGGGCCACCGAAGGCCGCCTGCGCGCCGCCCGCGGCAGCGGCATCCCGCAGGTGATCGCCACCTTGCATATCGAGAATGCGAACTTCCGCGCGCGCATGTTGGCGTTGCCGATCGCCGTCGGCAAGATGGTGCTGACCCTGATCGCCCTCGCCGCGGGTGCCTCGGTCGGGCGCGAGGGACCGACCGTGCACGTCAGCGCGGGCCTGTTCTACTCGCTCGGCCGCCGCTTCGGCTTCAGCGACGCCAAGGCCGCCTCGCGCTTCATCCTGGCCGGCGGCGCGGCCGGCATCGCGGCGGCGTTCAACACGCCGCTGGCCGGCGTGGTGTTCGCGATCGAGGAACTGGCCGGTACCTTCGAGCACCGCTTCAGCGGCCTGCTGCTGACCGCAGTGATCATCGGCGGCGTGGTCTCGCTCGGCATCATGGGCAACTACTCGTACTTCGGCGAAGTCGAGGCCAGCCTGCCGCTCGGCCACGCCTGGCTCGCCGTGCTGCTGACCGGCGTGGTGTGCGGCCTGCTCGGCGGGTTGTTTGCGCGGCTGATCCTGCTCAGCCGACGCGGCCCGTTGGCGCAGATCGGCCGCCTGCGCGCGCGCTGGCCGGTGTGGTTCGCCGCAGGCTGCGGCCTGGCGCTGGCCCTGCTCGGCACATGCACGCACAACAGCATTTACGGTACCGGCTACGACCAGGCCCGCGCGATCGTGCAGGGCGCTGCCAGCATGCCCGACCAGAGTTTCGGCATCGCCAAGCTGCTGGCCAACGTGGTTTCGTACTGGGCCGGCATTCCGGGTGGCATCTTCTCGCCGGCGCTGGCGGTCGGCGCCGGCCTGGGTCAGAACATCGCGCATTTCCTGCCGGGCGCGCCTGCCGGTGCGGTGGTGCTGCTGGGCATGAGCGCGTACCTGGCCGGCGTCACCGGCTCGCCGCTGACCTCGGCGGTGATCGCGATGGAACTGACCGACAATCAGGACATGGTGATCCCGATCATGGCCGCCTGCCTGCTCGCCCGCGCGGCGGCATCGCTGTTCTGCCCCACTCCGGTGTATCGCGATTTCGCCGAACGCATGGTGCGCGACTTCGAGCAGCAGGCTGCGCGTGCCGACCAGGCGTCCGCGGAACCGCTGCCCGCCGCCAGCGAAACCACGGCCTACACGGAGCCCGCTGCGCCTGCGGACCCGCCGCGCCCCAGCCAGCCATGACGGAGTGACAGCAATGACCGAACCCCGCTGGGACCACCTGCTGCTGAACGCCGCCCTCGCCACGTTTGCCGGCGACGAGCCCTATGGCCTGATCAGGCACGGCGCGATCGCGCTGCACCACGGCCGCATCGCCTGGGTCGGCCGGCAGGATCAGCTGCCGGATGCTCCGACCACCCTCGCCACCACGGTGGAGTCGCTGGACGGCGCCCTGGTCACGCCAGGGCTGGTCGACTGCCACACCCATCTGGTGTTCGGCGGCGACCGCGCCCACGAATTCGAGCTGCGCCTCAACGGCGCCAGCTACGAGGAGATCGCCCGCGCCGGCGGCGGGATCGTCTCCAGCGTCAATGCCACCCGCGCCGCCAGCGAGGAGCAGTTGTTCGCGCAGTCGCTGCCGCGCGCCCAGGCATTGCTGGCCGACGGCGTGACCACGCTGGAAATCAAGTCCGGCTACGGGCTGGATCTCGACAGCGAACGCCGCATGCTGCGGGTGGCGCGACGGCTCGGCCGCGAGCTGGGCATCGGCGTGCGCACCAGCTTTCTCGGCCTGCATGCGCTGCCGCTGGAATACCGGGATCGGCGCGACGATTACGTGGCGCTGGTCTGCGACGACATGCTGCCCGCGCTTGCCGCCGAAAAACTCGTCGATGCGGTCGATGCGTTCTGCGAAGGCATCGGCTTCAGCCGCGAGGAAACCCGCCGCGTGTTCGAGCGCGCGAAGCAGCTCGGCCTGCCGGTGAAGCTGCACGCGGAGCAATTGTCCGATCTCGGCGGCGCCGCGCTGGCCGCCGAGTACGGCGGCCTTTCCGCCGACCACTTGGAACACCTCGGCGAATCCGGCATCGCGGCGATGGCTGCCGCCGGCACCGTCGCGGTGCTGCTGCCCGGCGCGTTCTACGCGCTGCGCGAGACGCAGCTGCCGCCGGTCGCGGCGCTGCGCGAGCACCATGTGCCGATCGCCATCGCCACCGACTGCAATCCCGGCACCTCGCCACTGCTGTCGCTGCGGCTGGCCGCCGGCATGGCCTGCACCTTGTTCCGGCTGACCCCGGAGGAGGCGCTGCGCGGGGTTACCGTGAATGCCGCGCGCGCGCTTGGCCTCGACGATCGCGGCACGCTGGCGATCGGCCAGCGCGCCGACCTGGTGGTATGGAACGCGCGCCAGCCGGCCGAGCTGTGCTACTGGATCGGTGGAGGCCTGGCCCGCAGGGTCTACGTGGCGGGCGAACTGGTTTCGCGGCGCAAACCGTCCAGGCGTTCGCCCAGCACCTCGTAGAATGCTGCCGGCAAGTACGCCTGCACCGGCACCCGCCACCAGTGTTGCTGGGCAAAACGGCGGCATTTGACCGCGTCCTTGTCGGTCATCAGCAGCGGCAGGCCGTCCGCGAAATCCAGGTCCGCCGGAACGAAACCGTGATGGTCGGCGAAGGCATGCTCGATCACCTCGATGCCGGCGGCACGCAGGCTGTCGAAGAAACGCTGCGGGTTTCCGATCGCCGCCACCGCATGGACGCGCCGGCCGCGGAAGCTGGCCAGCGCCTGCGTGCGGCCGTCGTCCAGTGCGATCGCGTCGCCGCCGCGCAGTTGCATCGGGTATTCGCCCGCCTCGGCCACGCCGCCGTTGCAGACGCGCAGGTCGACGCGCTGCAGGCGGCCCAACGGTTCGCGCAACGGCCCGGCCGGCAGCAGCCGGCGGTTGCCGAAGCGGCGCACGCCGTCGATCACGCAGATCTCCACATCGCGCGCCAGGCGGTAGTGCTGCAGGCCGTCGTCGGCGATCAGCACGTCGCAGCCGGCGTCCAGCAGCAGTTGCGCCGCCGCCGGACGATCGCGTCCCACCGCTACCGACACGCCGCTGGCATGGATCAGGCAGGGTTCGTCGCCGACCTGTACCGGGTCCGGCGCCTCGCCGAGCAACAGCGGTTCACGCCGGCTGCCGCCGTAGCCGCGGCTGACCACGCCGGGCCGGTAACCGCGCGCGCGCAAGGCGGCGGCCACGGCGATCGTCAACGGTGTCTTGCCGGTGCCGCCGGCGCTGATATTGCCGATCACCACGACCGGCGCCGGCAGGCGCACGCTGCGCAGCCCGCCGATCCGGAACAGGCCGAGACGCAGCCGGATCACGCCGCCGTACAACGCCGCCAGCGGTGGCGCCCACCAGGGTACCCGGCCGTTGCCGTACCAGGCTGATTCGAGCGTGTCGATCAGCGCCATGGACGATCCTCAGTCGCTGCCGAGGCCGACGGCGTGGTCGTGAAACTGCATCCGGTGCAGCGCGGCGTACTGCCCGCCCAGCGCGATCAGCTCGGCGTGCGTGCCACGCTCGATGATGCGGCCCTGGTCCATCACGGCGATCTGCTCGGCACCCTCGACGGTGGACAGGCGATGCGCGATCACCAGGGTGGTGCGGTCGCGCATCAGGCGCTGCAGTGCCTGCTGGATCAGTTGCTCCGACTCGGTGTCGAGCGCGCTGGTCGCCTCGTCCAGCACCAGAATCGGCGCGTTCTTGAGGATCGCGCGGGCGATCGCGATACGCTGGCGCTGGCCGCCGGAAAGCGTGTTGCCGCTCTGCCCGATCGGTGTGTGGATGCCTTGCGGCATGCGCGCGATGAATTCCATCGCATTCGCCGCCTCGGCGGCGGCGATGATGTCCGCCTCGCTGGCGCCGGCCAGCTCGCCGTAGGCGATGTTGTTGGCCACGGTGTCGTCGAACAGCACCACGCTTTGTCCGACCCAGGCGATCTGCCGGCGCAGCGAAGCCAGCGTGTATTCCCGGTAGTCCTCGCCGTCCAGCACGATGCGTCCGGCGCTGGGCTCGTAGAAGCGCGGCAGCAGGCTGGCCAGGCTGCTCTTGCCGCTGCCGGAGCGGCCGACCAGGGCGGTCACCGTGCCGGGCGCGCAATGCAGGTCCACGCCGCGCAGGGCCTCGAACTCGCCGCGCGGATAAGCCATGCGGACCTCTTCGAAACGGATGTCGCCGCGCGTCCGCACGATGTCCCGGCGACCCGCGTCGGTCTCCGGCGGCATGTCGATGATCTCGAACAAGTCCGTGGCGGCGGACAGGCCGCGCTGGATGTTCGCCTGTACCGTGGTCAGCCGTTTCAGCGACGGCATCATGGTGCCCATCGCGGTCAGTACGGCGACGAACACGCCCGGCGAAATGCCGTCGATCACCGATGGCCGCGTACCCAGGTAGACCAGCGCGGCCAGCGCACATGCCGCCACGGTCTGGATCGCGGTACTCGACATGGCGTTGGTGGCCGCAATCTTCAGGTTGAGCCGCTTCGCGCGCTGGGTGACCTCGTTGAACCGGGTTGCCTCATGCGGCTGGCCGCCGTAGATGCGTACCTCACGATGCGCCCCCACCGACTCCTCCACCGTGCCGGTGACCGAACCCATCATTCCCTGGATGCGCCTGCTGATCTGGCGATAACGGCGGCTGACGACGGTGGCGATCAACGCAATCGCCGGCACCATGACCAGCAACGCCATCGTCAGGTAGGCGCTGTAGAACAGCATCACGTACAGGCAGCCGATGACGGTGACACCTTCGGTCACCACGATCTTCACTGCATCGGTGGATGCCGAGGCCACCTGCTCGCTGGTGTAGGTGATGCGGGAAACCTGGTGGCCGGAGGCTTCGGCGCCGAAGAACGCCGCCGGCAGCCGCAGGTAGGCAGCGAACACGTCATGCTGCATCACCTGCACCACGTTGCGTCCGATGTAGGCGATGCCGTAGCTGCTGACGAAGGTGCCCACGCCACGCACCGCAAAGATGGCGATGATCCAGATCGGCATCCAGAAGATCAGGTAGGGATCCTTGTGCGCGAACAGCTGATCGATCAGCGGCTGCAGCAGTTTGGTGAATACCACCAGGCCGCCGCCGTCCACCGCCATGCCGACCAGGGTGACGAGTCCGATCATCCAGTAACGGCGGGTGTAGCCAAGCAGGCGATGGTAGATGCGCCAGCTTTCGGCATCCCACACGCCGCTTTTCTGGCCGCTCACTGCTGACTACCCGGCTTGCTCGGCGTGGTGGCGATCGACAACCGGGTGAAGCCGAGCTGGCCCAGCGCGTCCATCGCGGTGACCACATTCTGGTTTGGCGTCATCGCGTCGGCGCGGATCGTCACCGGGCGCTCGCGGTCGTCGCCCGCATTGCGCGCGATGGTCTGCTTCAGCGCCTCGATGCCCTCGCCCATCACCTCGTCGCTGCCGACGTAGAAACGACCGTCGTGGTCGATCATGATGGTCAGTGCCGGGGCGTTCATGTCGCGATCCTGCGTGCTCGCCTGCGGCAGGGTCACCTGCAGGCGCGAGTGCTGGATGAACGTGCTGGTCAGCACGAAGAACATCAGCAGGGTCAGCAGCACGTCGATCAACGGGATCACGTTGATCTCGAAGTCGTCGCCGCGGCGGTCGTTGCCGATACGCATCGGTGCGCCTCAGCCTGCGCTCGGCGCGGTCGGCGTCGGCGCGCGGCGCGGCCGCACGGGTGCCGCTGCCGGAGCAGTGGCCAGGGTCAGGTCGTCGAGCAGCGCCGTCGCCTGCTTTTCCATCTCCACGCAGTAGCCGGCCACGCGCGAGCGGAAGTAGCGGTGCAGCACATACGCCGGGATGGCCACGGTCAGGCCGGCCGCGGTGCAGATCAGCGCCTCGCCGATGCCGCCGGCCATCTTCGCCGGGTCGCCGATGCCGCCGGCCATCACTTCCATGAACATGCGGATCAGGCCGATCACGGTACCGAACAGGCCTAGCAGCGGGCCGATCAGCGCGATCGTGCCCAGCGTGTTGAGGTAGCGTTCCATCCGGTGGATGACGTGCCGGCCGGTGTCCTCGATGCGCTCCTTGATCAGCTCGCGCGGCTGTCGGCGCACGGTCAGCGCGGCGGCCAGCAGCTCGCCCAGCGGCGAACCGCTGGCCAGCGTATCGAGATGTTTCGGATCGAGCTGGCCGGAACGCGCCCACTGGCGCACTTCATCGCCCAGGCCCGGCGGCAGCACCGATTTGCGGCGCAGGGTCCAGCAGCGCTCCAGCACGATCGCCAAAGCCACCGCCGAACAGATCAGGATTGGCGCCAGCGCCCAACCGCCAGCCAACAGAATTTCCAGCACTTTTCGACCCCAACGCACGACCTGACAGGAAGCGCGCATGATAGCAGTCTCCTCCCGCTGTACTGCGGCATGCGTGGCATTCCCCGCCTGACCCGTCACTCGCGCCAATAGCGCGCCTGCCGCTGGCGCCAGCCCGGTTCGCGCCGCGGCGGCGCGTCGGCGGGAAAATCCAGCGGGATCGCGCCCTGCCGGGCCGTACCGAACACCGGCACCTGGGCCTCGGCGTAGCGCGCCAGCACTTCCGGCTTCGGGTGGCCGAAGCGGTTGCGCCAGCCCGCCGACACCAGCGCCAGCCGCGGTCGCACGGTGGCGATGAAGGCGGCGCTGGACGAGGTCTTGCTGCCGTGGTGCGGCACCAGCATCACCGGCGGCGGCCCGGGGCCGAGTGCCGCCGCCACCTGCGGTTCCATCTTCGAGCTGATGTCCCCGGTCAGCAGCAGGCGCCCGCCACGACCCTCGACCAGCAGCACGCAGGAGCTGTCGTTGTCGCGGTCGCCCGCGCCGCGTGCCGGGCTCAGCACGCGAAAGCGCACGCCATCCCATTGCCATGCCTGCCCGGCCACGCACTGCTGCATCGGCACGCGCATCCGCGACGGCTCGCCGGCATAGCGTTGCGCCTGCGGGAAGGCGTCGGCGACCACTTCGGCGCCGCCGGCATGATCGTTGTCGCCATGGCTGATCATCAGCATGTCCAGCCGGCGGATGCCCAGTGCGTGGACCGACGGCAACACCACCGCTTCGCCCAAGTCGAAGCCGGACGGATAACGCGCACCGGCGTCATAGACCAGCACATGGCCGCGGGTGCGCAGCAGCACCGACAGGCCCTGCCCCACGTCCAGCACCCACACCTGGAAGGCGCCCTCCGCCGGCCGCGGCAACGGCGGCCACAGCAGCGGCAGGAGCAGCAGCAGGCCGAACCCGCGCAGCGGCACGCCGCGCGGCAGGAACAGCCACAGCGCGCCGAGCACGGCCAGCAGCAGCGCATGCGGCTGCACCGCGGGCAGATACCAGTGTGCGCCGGGCCACGTCGCCATCTGTTCCAGCAGCCACCACTGCGCATGCGCGATCCGCGCGGCCAGCCACAGCACCGGCGCGGCCAGCGGCGGGCACAGGCCCAGCAACAGCATGCCGAGCAAGGCGCACGGCACGATCACGAAGCTGACCACGGGCACCGCGATCAGGTTCGACAACGCGCCCACCAGCGAAGCCTGGCCGAAGAACCACAAGGTCAGCGGCAACAACGCCACCGTCATCACCAGCTGCCCGGCCGACAGCTCGTGCAGGAACGCGCGCAGGCCGCGGCCGCGCGATTGCAGGCACAGCATCAGGAACGCCACGCCGACGAACGACAGCCAGAAACCTGCCGCCAGCACCGCCAGCGGATCGACCAGCAGGATCGCGATCATCGCCAGCGCCAGCGATTGCGCAGCGCTGCTGCCGCGACGGCTGCAACGCGCCAGCGCCACCACCGCGATCATCAGCAAGGTGCGCACCGTGGGCAGGCCGAAGCCGGCCAGTGCGCTGTACATCGCGGCCACCAGCAGCGCGGCCGCGGCCTGCGCCTGCGGCCGCGGCAACCACAGGCCCAGCCGTGGCCACAACGCGTAGGCCAGCAGCGCCAGCCACACGCCGAATACCGCCGCCACGCCGACGTGGAAGCCGGAGATCGCGATCAGGTGCGATACCCCGTTCGCGCGCGCCACCGCCCAGTCCTGCTGTTGCAGCCCGCGCGTGTCGCCAACCGTGAACGCCTGCAGCAAGGCCGCGTCATGCCGGTCGCGCACGCGCGCCGCGATGCCGCGGGCCACCGCGTCGCGCACCCCGTCGACGCACCAGCGCGCGCCGGCCAGTGGCGCGTTGCCGGGATCGTCGCGCACGTAGCCGGTGGCGACGATGCCGCGCTCCAGCGCCGAGCGTTCGCTGTCGGCACCCCCGGGATCAAGCAGTCCGCGCGGCCGCTTCAGCCGCAACGACAGGCGCCAGCGCGAACACGGCCGCAGCGGCGGCGCGCCGTCGTACCAGGACACCGTGACGCGACCGCGCAGCGCAACTGGCCGGCCGTCCAGCGTGGCCTGCTCCACCCGCAGCGTGAAGCGGCTGGCATCCGGATGCGCCAGCGGCAGGTCGGCGATCGTGCCGACGACGACAAAATCACGCACTTCCAGTGCCCGCGGCAACCGCGCGTCCATCGCCATGCCGCCGCGCCACGCCGCCCACACGATGCCGAACAGCAACCAGGCCAGCCAGCGCCAGCGCGGGCAACGCCAGGCCAGCAAGCCGGCCGCCAGCAGCAACAGGGCCAGGCTCCAGTGCGGCGGCAATCGCGGCAACCATTGCACCAGCAGCACGCCGGCCAGCAAGGCCGATGCCGCCGTGATCGCCCCCACTCGCGCCATGTCGCGTGCCCCGTTCCATCCTGGAAGAGTCCGAGCCTAACGTGACGGATGCGGCGATGAAGACGAAAAACGTGTAGGCGCGCGCCTGAAAGCACGAGGTCGGATCTCTCCCTGACGCCACGTGGAGAGGAGACAGGGCGTCAGGCTTTCGGGCTTTCCTGCAGCACGCCGTTGTGCAGCACCAGGGTGCGGTCCATCTTCGCCGCCAGGTGCGGATCGTGGGTGACCAGCACGAAGCTGGTGCCGATCTCGCGATTGAGTTCCAGCATCAGCGCGTAGACCTGCGCGGCGTTGGCTTCGTCAAGGTTGCCGGTGGGCTCGTCGCCGAGCACGCAGGCCGGCCGCGTCACCAGCGCGCGCGCCACCGCGCAGCGCTGGCGTTCGCCGCCGGACAGTTCGGACGGCTTGTGGTGCGTGCGTCCGCCCAGCCCGACCCGTTCCAGCAAGACGGTGGCCTGCTTCTGCGCCTCGGCGATCGCGGTGCCGCGGATCAGCAGCGGCATGCACACGTTCTCCAGCGCGGTGAATTCGGGCAGCAGGTGGTGGAACTGGTAGATGAAGCCGAGCGAACGGTTGCGCACGCGGCCGCGCTCGGCGTCGGACAGCTTCGACAGCACGCGGCCGTCCACTTCCACCTCGCCGGCGGTCAGCGTGTCGAGCCCGCCGATGATGTGCAGCAAGGTGCTCTTGCCCGAGCCGGAGGCGCCGACGATCGCCATCGTCTCGCCGCGCTTCAGGGTGAAGTTGACGTCGCCCAGCACGTCGGTACGCAAGCCACCTTCGTCGTAGGTCTTGGCGACGTGGCTGGCGCGCAGCACGTTTTCGGTCGTGGAATTCATGACGGCCTTATTCATAACGCAACGCCTGCGCCGGCTGCGTGCGCGAGGCGCGCCACGCGGGATAGAGGGTGGCCAGCAGCGAGAACGCGAAGGTCAGCAGCGCCGTCCAGCCGACGTCGTGCCAGTCCAGCCGGCTCGGCACCTCGCTGATGTAGTAGACGTCCGGCGACAGGAAGGTGACGTGGAAGGTGTGCTCGATCCACTTGATGATGCCCGGCAGCTTCCACGACAGCAGCGAGCCGAAGCCCACGCCGAAACCGATGCCCACGAAGCCCACCAGCACGCCCTGCACCATGAACATGCCCATGATGCTGCGCGGGGTAGCGCCGAGCGTGCGCAGGATCGCTATGTCGGCCTGCTTGTCGGTGACCAGCATCATCAGCATCGAGATCAGGTTGATCACCGCGACCAGGATGATCAGCGACAGGATGATGAACATCACCATCTTTTCCATCGACAACGCGGCGAACAGGTTCGCGTTGGTGTCCATCCAGGTCTGCACGCGATAGACCTGGCCGAGCTGGTCGGCCAGTTCGGTGGCGACCGGGCGCGCGTTGAACAGGTCGTCCAGGCGCAGGCGGATGCCGGTGGGGCCGCTCAAGTCGTTGAGCTTCTCGGCGTCGCTCATGTTGACCAGGGCCAGGCCGGAATCGAACTGTTCCATGCCCAGCTCGAACGTGCCCACCACGTGGAAGCTTCGCATCCGCGGCACGCTACCCATCGGCGAAGCGCGCAGCTGCTGCACCGCCATGGTGACCCGGTCGCCCACCGTGACACCGAGCGTCATCGCCAGCTCGCGGCCCAGCACGATGTTCCAGCTGCCCGGGGTCAGCTCGCTGAGCTTGCCCTCGAGCATGTGCTTGTCGATGTCGACGACCTTCGGTTCCTGCGTGGGCTCGACGCCGCGCACCAGGGCACCGCTGGAGCGCCGCGCCAGCAGCATCGCCTCGCTCTCCACGTACGGCGCGGCGCCCAGCACGTGCGGGTTGGCCTCGGCGATCTGCAATGCACGCGGCCAGTCCTGCACGCTCTCGCCGATGCCGGACACGGTGGCATGCGAGATCGCGCCGAGGATGCGCGAGCGCATCTGGTAGTCGAAGCCGTTCATCACCGACATCACCGTGATCAGCGCGATCACGCTGATCGCGATGCACACGATCGACACGGTGGAGATGAACGAGATGAACTGGTTGCGCCGCTTGGCGCGGGTGTAGCGCAGGCCGATGAAGAGTTCGAGCGGTCGAAACATGGGCGGGTCGCTTGTCGGGGATCGCAGGGCGGGCCGCCCGGTCGTCCATTATCAGGTATTCGCTCAGACCGCGCTGCGTCGGTGAAGTTGCCGGCCGATCACAGGCGTGGCACGGCTTCGCCCGGCTGGGTGGTGGCCAATCGCATGCGCAGGCGCCGGCGGATATCCGCATCGCTGTTGTCCGGCCCCAGCAGCAGCACCTGCACACCCCGCTCCGCCGTCTGCAGGCGCAGCAGCACGAACGCGCCAAGCACCCGGAACGAGGCCAGCGTGGCCGGTACGTCCTCGTGGTCGGTCAGGCGCAATGTCCAGGCATCGTCGGCGCTCCAGCCGGCCGCCGCGATCGGGTTTGCGGCCAGGCGGCGAAGCGCATGCCAGGTCGCCAGCGACGCGGCTGTCACCAGCAGCAGCCTCAGCCACACCGGGAGCGCGCTCAGCGCCACGGCAAGCACGGCCAGGGCGGCAACCAGGACCAGTGTTCGCCGCAACAACCGCGACGGCCGGTACTCAAAGCCGATGGCGGGCGCGGATGTCATCGACGATCGCCTGCCAGTCCGCCCGCTCCGGACGCGCGTGGCCCATCACCCAGTCCCACAGGTCCGGGTCCTGCACGTCGAGCAGTTCGTCGAACGCCTGCTGCTGCGCTTCGTCCGCGCCGGCAAAGCATTCGTCCAGCCAGCCGCCGAACAAGGCATCCAGTTCGCGGGTGCCGCGGCGGGTGCGCCAGCGCAGGCGCTTGATGCGGGCTTCATCCATCACGGGGCTCGATCGGTATCCATGAATGCGCAGTGTAGCCGTTGCGCCAGAACGCGACAGGCCGCACGCGGCGGCCTGTCGTGGTCGAAGCATGCGCGCTTCGATCAGGCCGAACGCCGCTCCACCATCAGCTTCTTGATCTCGGCAATCGCCTTGGCCGGGTTGAGGCCCTTCGGGCAGGTGCGCGTGCAGTTCATGATGGTATGGCAGCGGTACAGCTTGAACGGATCTTCCAGGTCGTCCAGGCGCTCGCCGGTGGCTTCGTCGCGCGAGTCGACGATCCAGCGGTAGGCCTGCAACAGGATCGCCGGGCCCAGGTACTTGTCGCCGTTCCACCAATAACTGGGGCAGCTGGTCGAGCAGCACGCGCACAGGATGCACTCGTACAGGCCGTCGAGTTTCTTGCGCTCCTCCGGCGACTGCAGGCGCTCGCGATCCGGTGCCGGACTCTGCGTGCGGATCCACGGCTTGATCGAGGCGAACTGCGCGTAGAAGTGGGTCAGGTCGGGAATCAGGTCCTTCACCACCGGCATGTGCGGTAGCGGGTAGATCTTCACGTCGCCCGAGGCGCACTCGCTGATGGCGCGGGTGCAGGCCAGCGTGTTGGTGCCGTCGATGTTCATCGCGCACGAGCCGCAGATGCCCTCGCGGCACGAACGGCGCAGCGTGAGCGTGGGATCGATCTCGTTCTTGATCTTCAGCAGCGCGTCCAGAACCATCGGACCGCACGCGGCCAGGTCGACCTCGTAGGTGTCGATGCGCGGGTTCTGCCCGTCATCCGGCGACCAGCGATAGATGCGGAAGGTACGCGGCTTCTTCGCATCCTTGGCCGGATAGTGCTTGCCCGGCTGGATCTTTGAATTCTTCGGTAGCGAAAACTCTGCCATGTGCTGAACCCTTCGACTTTCTGCAGGAGGGCTTGCGCCCCGACCGTACGACCTGATGATGTGATGCCGCCTGCAAGCGCAGGCTCAGTAGACCCGCTTCGCCGGCGGCACGGCCTTGACCTCGTCGGTCATCGGATTCATGTGCACCGGGCGGAAATCGAAGCGCGACTTGCCCGCTTCGTCGACCCACACCAGGGTGTGCTTCATCCAGTTGACGTCGTCGCGCTCCGGGAAGTCCTCGCGCGCATGCGCACCGCGGCTTTCCGGTCGCTGCTCGGCCGAATGCATGGTGGCCACCGCCTGCGCCAGCAGGTTGGACAGCTCCAGCGTCTCGATCAGGTCGGAGTTCCATACCAGCGAGCGATCGCTGACGCCGACGTCCTGAAACAGGTCGAATACCTCGGAGATCTTCTGCTTGCCCTCGGCCAGCGTCTCGCCGGTGCGGAAGACCGCGGCATCCTTCTGCATCGTGCGCTGCATCGCCATGCGGATCTGCGCCGTCGGCGTGTCGCCCTTGGCATGGCGCAGTGCGTCGAAGCGGGCCAGGGACTTGTCCAGCACGTTCGTCGGCAGGTCCTTGTGTGCCGCGCCCGGCTCGATCAGCTCGGCGCAGCGATGTGCCACCGCACGACCGAACACCACCAGGTCGAGCAGCGAGTTCGAGCCAAGGCGGTTGCCGCCGTGCACCGACACGCAGGCCGCCTCGCCGATCGCGAACAGGCCCGGCACGATCGCGTCGACGTCGTCGCCGCGCTTCTGCACGACTTCGCCGTGATAATTGGTCGGGATGCCGCCCATGTTGTAGTGCACGGTCGGCAACACCGGGATCGGTTCCTTAGTCACGTCCACGCCGGCGAAGATGCGCGCCGACTCGGCAATGCCCGGCAGCCGCTCGTGGATGACCTCGGGACCGAGGTGCATCAGGTTGAGATAGATGTGGTCCTTGTGCTCGCCGACGCCACGGCCTTCGCGGATCTCGATCGTCATGGCGCGGCTGACCACGTCGCGCGAAGCCAGGTCCTTCGCGCTGGGCGCGTAGCGCTCCATGAAGCGCTCGCCCGCGGAGTTGGTGAGGTAGCCGCCTTCGCCGCGCACGCCTTCGGTGATCAGGCAGCCGGCGCCGTAGATGCCGGTGGGATGGAACTGCACGAACTCCATGTCCTGCAGCGCCAGGCCCGCACGCAGCACCATGCCGCCGCCGTCGCCGGTGCAGGTATGCGCCGAGGTGGCGCTGAAGTAGGCGCGGCCGTAGCCGCCGGTGGCCAGCACCACGGCCTGGCCGCGGAAGAAGTGCAAGGTGCCCTCGTTCATGTCCAGCGCCAGCACGCCGCGGCAGACGCCGGCTTCGTCGAAGATCAGGTCGATCGCGAAGTATTCGATGAAGAACGTGGCGTCGTGCGCCAGCGCCTGCTGGTACAGCGTGTGCAAGATCGCGTGGCCGGTGCGGTCGGCCGCGGCGCAGGTGCGCTGCGCGGTGCCCTTGCCGTAATGCGTGGTCATGCCGCCGAACGGGCGCTGGTAGATCTTGCCCTCGTCGGTGCGCGAAAACGGCACGCCGTAGTGCTCCAGCTCGATCACCGCCTCCGGCGCGTGCTTGCACATGTACTCGATCGCGTCCTGGTCGCCGAGCCAGTCGCCGCCCTTGACGGTGTCATAGAAGTGGAAGCGCCAGTCGTCTTCGCCCATGTTGCCGAGCGCGGCGGAGATGCCGCCCTGCGCCGCTACCGTATGCGAACGGGTGGGAAAGACCTTGGTGATGCAGGCGGCCTTGAGGCCTTTCTCGGCCAGGCCGAACGTGGCACGCAGGCCGGCGCCACCGGCGCCCACCACGATCACGTCATACAGATGTTGCTGAACCTTGTAGCTTTCCATGAAATCCCGGCCTCGCGTCTTGTCTTATGGGGTCAGCGCAATGCGCAGCACGGCAAGCACGCCAGCCAGCGCGCCCAGCACCGCGAGGAACTTGATCGCCACCATCAGCACGACTTCCTTCCAGCGGGTATGCACGTAGTCCTCGATCACCACCTGCAGGCCGAGCACGGCATGCCAGAACATGGTGAGCACGAACGCGATCAGCAGCAGCGCGTTCCACGGCTTCGCCACGGTGGCGCGTGCGGTGGCGTAGTCGGCATGCAGCAGGCAAAGCACGGTGACCACGAACCAGATGCCCAGCAGCACCAGCGCCGCCGCGGTCACCCGCTGGGTCCACCAGTGGCCCACGCCGGATTGCGACGAACCCAGGCCGCGGGCGGTCTTCAACGGGTTGCGGCGGTCTTTCACGACGTCCTTGGCGCTCATGCCGCACCTCCGGCCATCCATACATAAGCCCACACCAGCACCGTGAGCACGATGCTGCCGGCGACCGACAGCCAGCTGGAACGGATGAACTGGGGAATCTCGTAGCCGAGGCCGGCATCCTGCACCAGGTGCCGGATGCCGTTGCACAGGTGATAGAACAGCGACCAGCTCCAGCCGAGCAGCAGGATCAGGCCCACCGGACTGCCGATGACACCCTTGAAGTGGTTGAAGCTCTCCTCACCCGCCGCCAGGTGCAGCAGGCCGCAGACCACCAGCAAGGTGCCGACCGCCAGCGCGATGCCGGTGGCACGGTGCGTGATGGAGGTCATCATCTGCACCTGCTTCCTGTAGATCTGCAAATGCGGGGAGAGCGGTCGTTGCGTATCTGCCATGGCGGCTATCCTGTGTGGAATCGCTGATGTCCATGCCGCACCTTCCCCTGTCCTGGTACGCAACGGCGACACGCGCCGTGCGGTCGTTCAGAAGTCGATACAGCGCCCGTTCTTTTCCCAATCACCATAACGCGTGGGATCGGGAGCCGGCCGCTTCCCCGGTTCCTTGTCCGCGACCGGGCCGACAGGCACGGCGGTTGTTTCCGTCGAAACGGAAGCAGGTGTGGACTCGGCTGGGAAGGAGGTATCGGACATGGTTTTTGTAAGCCGACAAAGGTTAATACTTGCGGCAATGCAGTACAACCATACGCCATGCTCCAGCGACGTCGCGACCGCCGTATCGTACTTGTGCCCGACGCCACCTGCCCCCAACTCTGCGTGACTCATGCCGACATACCATCCTGCCGAAACCCTGTTGATCGAAGGCCCCGACGCGACGGCTTTCGCACACGCGCAGTTCAGCAGCGCAGTCGCCTCGCTCGCCACCGGCCAGTGGCAATTCAGCGCATGGCTCGACCCCCAGGGGCGCGTGCGCGCGTTGTTCCACCTGGTCCGTCTCGCCGACGACCGCTACCTGCTGTTGCTGCGCGGTGGCGCCGCTGCCGCCATGGCCGATGCGCTGCGGCGCTTCGTGTTCCGCTCGAAAGTCAGCGTGACCGCACTGCCGCCGCGCGCACTCGCGACGGGTCCGTCATTGCCGCTTGACGCCATCATGGATGACGGCGCAACGGTATCGCTCGGCTGCGCCACACACAGCCTGCGCATCACCGCTTCCGAAAACGGCGACGATGCATGGCGTCTGCCGCAGTTGCGTGCGGGCTGGCCGTGGCTGCCGACGCAGCTGTTGAATGAGCTGCTGCCACCGGCATTGTCGCTGCAGCGACTGCACGCGGTCGCCATCTACAAGGGCTGCTACCCCGGCCAGGAAATCGTCGCGCGACTGCATTTTCGCGGCGGACACAAACGACACCTGCATCGCGTCACTTTGTCGCAAGCAGCGAATGCCGGCGACGTGCTGCGCAGCGACGGACGCGAGGTCGGTTGCGTACTCGAAACCCTCACGACGGACGACGGCATCGAGGCACTCGTCGTGTTGAGCGACGACGTTGCAGCGCAAGTCGGCGACACGCATGCGCAAGCACTCGACGACAACTTCGTGATGGAACTCGTCACATCATGGCCGGCATGATCGATACACGTCGCTGCGACGTAGTTCGTTCGTCACGGCATTTGTCAACGAATCGTGAGCGTCAGATAAACTTCGGCACCCCGGCACTTGCCAGCGGCAAATTCCGCCACTAGGCTCCGCCGATCGAATATCGCGACATCCGGAACACGGGGTGTCGATGTACGCGACGAACCGGAAGAATCCGAATCGGCGCGACCCGGCTGCAGCATCGCCGGATGGAACACCGCCTCGCAGCCAACGAGTGCGTAGTAGTCGAAGGCAACACGGCCAACGCGGCCGCGCAACGCCCGACAACAGCCCAATCCCCCGACCGGCCTGAACCGCCGTTCGACCCGCCACAATCCCGTGGCAAAGCGTCTTGGCCACAAGTTTCGGCCATGACGATTGATCCAGGTGGAACGGCCTGCCCGCCCGTCCACCGCAACGGCGCATGAAGCTGCGGTCTGCTTTACGCGTACAGCACGTTGGAGGCAGAACCATGAAACTTTCCATGCTGTTGTGGCTGACGACACTGATGCCCCAGCCCGTTGCTGACCAGGCCTGCCTGGCCACCACCGTCTACCTCGAGGCGCGCAGCGAATCGACCAATGGCCAACTGGCCGTGGCGGAAGTGGCGCTGCGTCGTCGCGATCGCGGCCGCTGGGGCGACACCGTGTGCAAGGTGGTGACATCGCCTCACCAGTTCGCGACGACGACCACGCCCGGTTCGTTCGAAATCACCAACCTGGAAGCCTTCAACAAGGCATGGCAGGTGGCCGGCATGTCGATCCAGAACTGGCAACTTCCTGTCGCACAGCGCCGCATGCTGGTGCCGCGCGCCGACCATTTCGCCACGACGGCGATCTCCCCCGCATGGTCGCGCAACCGCCCCAGCGTGACGATCGGCGAACATGCGTTCTACGCGGTGAACTGATTCCACATCATTGGCGATGAAATAAAAAAGGCCCTCTTTCGAGGGCCTTTTGCTTTTGGACGTCCAGACGTCCATACGTTTTCAATCAGCGCGCGTAGACATGATCCCCGCGCACCTCGACGTAATCGCCGCTGCGGACGCCTGGGTTCTCGCGCTGGGTCACCGTGGCGTACTGGCCATCGTCCAGCCGCACCACGATGCGCCACGCGACGTCGTTGCCGCCGCTGCGCTTGCCGACCTGGTTGCCGACGACGCCGCCTGCCACCGCGCCGGCCACGGTGGCAGCCTTGCGGCCATCACCCTTGCCGACCTGATTGCCGAGCACGCCACCGGCAACTGCGCCGATGATCGCCCCCAGCGTGCCGCCGTTGCCGCCGCCGTCGGTGTAGACCTGCTGCACTTCCTGCACCACGCCGCAGGTCTGGCAGCGCACGTTGCGGTCGCCGTAACCATAGCCACTCTGCTGCCCTTGGTAGCCGCGATCGTAATTGCGGTTGTTGCCGTACGGTGAAGTGGCGCAGCCGGCGAGGGCCAAGCCGGCAGCCATCGCGGCAGCCAGGGCGAACTTGCTGGGCAGTGCGTTCATGAGGTCACTTCCTTTTCTGGTGGTCGTTTCAATGAGCGTCCGAGACAGCCGTCACGCCTTCCTGCACCTGCACTCGATCGCCCGGATCGTGGTCCATGCGCACCGTGCGGGTGACGCCGTTGTATTCATAGCGCACGTCGTAGCCGACGATCTTGGTGCTGGTGTTGTTGACGGTTTCGCACTTGCGTTCCACCGACGAGGTCACCTGGGCATGCTGGCGGCTTGCCTGGATGCGGTTGCCGGCATAACCGCCGCCGACCGCACCGGCCACCGTGGCCAGCGTCTTGCCCTTGCCGCCGCCGACCTGGTTGCCGACGAGGCCGCCAACCACCGCACCGATCGCGGTGCCGGCGATGCGGTGTTCGTCCTTCGGCGGCGCAGTCTGCGTGACCGTCTCGTCATGGCAGACCTGCTTCGGGTGGTTTGCTGTCGAGCGCACCGGGTCGACGCTGACGACCTTGGCATACTTGACCCCGGCGTCCGCGCTCGCGCTCGCATCGGCGGAAGCGCCGGAGACGCCCGCATCCGCATTCCGGTTGCAGGCCGAGAGGCCGACCGCGAGTGCCGCCGCGATGGCGATATTGAGTACATTGACTGTCAACCTGTTCATCACAACCCTCTCCTCTGTTTGTTTGGCGGCATTGCCGGGCGCTTGGTGCGCCCTCGCAATAACGTGCGTAGCCATTGAACCGTTGTCCAACTGAATCGCAGCTAGCTCACGCTCGTTACATTATCTTCACGTAGAAATCGCAGAACTCTCTGCCAGTCCACGAAAAACAAATCATGTCCCGACTCGTCGACAGTCACGTCCATCTCGATGACGACGCCTTCGCCGGCGACCGTGGCGCGGTCATCGAACGCGCCCGCCATGCCGGCGTCGGCACGATGGTCGTTCCGGCCGTCGATGCCGACAGCTGGCTGGCCATCAGGGACCTCTGCGCCCGCCATGCCGGCCTGCACCCCGCCTACGGTCTGCATCCGATGTTCCTGCCCCACCATGCGCCGGAACATGTCGACGCCCTGTCTTCATGGCTGAACGGGAACCGTCCGGTAGCGGTCGGCGAGATCGGCCTGGACTTCCACGTGGACGGCCTCGATCGTGAACAGCAACGGCACTATTTCCTGCGCCAGCTGCAACTGGCGCGCGAACACGAGCTGCCGGTGATCGTGCATGCCCGCGGCGCGCTGGAGGAAGTCACCCTGACCCTGCGCCGCAGCGGCGGCCTGCGCGGCGTGGTGCACAGCTTTTCCGGCAGCGAGCAGCAGGCGCGGCAATTGTGGGATCTGGGCTTCCACCTGGGCATCGGCGGCCCGGTGACCTACGAGCGCGCGCAACGCCTGCGCCGGATCGTGGCGCAGATGCCTATCGAGTTCCTGTTGCTGGAAAGCGACGCCCCGGACCAGCCCGACGCCGCCCACCGCGGCGAACGCAACGAACCGGCCCATGTCGCCGACGTGCTGCGCTGCATCGCGGCGCTGCGCGGCGAGCCGGAAGCCGACGTCGCCGCCGCCACCAGCGCCAACGCCCGGCGCCTGTTCCGGCTCGACTGACGCCCATGCCATCGGTCACTTGCAAACGACAATCGGGGTTTGCTACTTTTTACTTCATTAATGAAATATGAGTCAGTGAAATGGCACGTTTGACAAAGTGCATCGCGATGATGGACGAGGGTATCGGCCGGGTCAGCCAGATCATCCCGCAGATGCCCGCGCTTGAAGCGCGGCTGTGCCGGCTGATGCTGATGCTGGGCGACGACATCGAGGAAGAGCTCGAGTTCAAGCTGAAGCCGTACAAGCTCAATCACAGTGAATTCCTGACCCTGATGATCCTGTACAGCCGCCCGGACGGCAGCTCCACGCCAGGCGAACTGTGCGAGTACGCCACCCAGGGCGCCACCAACATGACCCGCATCGCGAATGCACTGGTCAAGCGCGGGCTGATCACCCGCGGCGCCAGCGAGGAGGATCGCCGCCGCGTGCTGATCCGCATCGCTCCGGCCGGGCGGCGTTTCGTGCAGAAGATGCTGCCGCCGATGTTCCCTCGCGTCGCCACCATGTTCGCCGGCTTCAGCGACACCGACAAACGCCATCTCGACCGCCTGCTGCGCAAGCTGGCCGGCAACCTCGATCAGCTGAGCGAAAACCGTCTCCCATGAAGGAAACTCCGATGAAACATGCCCCGCTCCGCGGTCGCACGGCACTGGTCGCCGCGACCCTGCTGGCGCTGGCAGGCTGTGCCGTCGCACCTGCCAGACTCGGCGAACCCACACTGCGCGACGACGTGCCGCTGGCCGGCCTGCAGGCCCCCGTTCGTGCCGGCTGGCCAACCGCCCAGTGGTGGCGCCAGTACGACGACCCGCAACTGGACGACCTGATGGATCGCGCCATGCGGCAGTCGCCGGACCTGGCGCTGGCGCAGAGCCGCGTGCAGAACGCCGAACAGTCGGCGAAGCTGGCAGCCGCGCAGCTCGGGCTGTCGGTCAACGGCAACGCGCAGGTGTCGCGCCAGCGAATGAGCGACCACGGCCTGATCCCCAGCCAGTTCCTCGGCTTCAGCTGGTACAACCAGGCCGACCTCGGTGTGCAGTTGCAGTACGACTTCGACTGGTGGGGCAAGAAGCGCGCGACGATGGAAGCCGCGCTGGATCAGGCGCATGCGGCCGAAGCGCAACGCAGCGCCGCCGCACTGGCGATCCAGTACGCCGTCGCCGACACCTATTTCGGCTGGCAGGCCGACCAGGCACGGCTGCAGCTGGCCGACCAGTTGCTGGCCACGCAACAGCAGTTCGCCCATATCGCCGAGTTGCGCGTGCGGCAAGGCGTGGACCTTCCCGACGAGGCGCAGAAGGCCCGGGTCCAGTTGGCCGCGGTGCGCGAGATGCGCGTAGCGCTCGACGGCTCGGCGAAGATCCGCCGCGCCGCGCTGGCCTCGCTGCTTGGCGTCGCGCCGGCCGAACTGCCCGAACTCCAGGCACGGCCCTTGCCGGCGATCGAACGCGGCGTACCGGCGAACGGCGGACTGGACCTGATCGCGCGCCGCCCCGACATCGCGGCCAGCCGCTGGCAGGTTGAGGCGGCGCTGAAGCAGACCGATGCCGCGCGCGCCGAGTTCTTCCCCGACATCAGCCTCACCGCCCTGGCCGGCCTGTCCAGCATCGACATGGGCAAGCTGCTCACCGCCGGCAGCCGTACGTTCGCGCTGACCCCGGCGCTGCACCTGCCGATCTTCAGCGGCGGCGCGCTCGAGGCGAACTACGGCGTGAGCAAGGCCCAGCTCGACGCGGCCGTGGCGCAGTACAACAGCACCGTGCTGGCCGCGGCGCGCGAGGTGGCGACGCAAGCCTTGAGTGCCGAGCAGGTCGCCGGCCGCCAGCGCGAGCAGCAGGCCCAGCTCGACGCCGACCAGCGCCTGCTGGCGAATGCACAGGCGCGGGCCCGCCAGGGCGTGCGCGACCTGCGCGAAAGCCTGGGCGCGCAAACCGCGCTGCTGCAGCAACGCGATGCCGCGACCCAGTTGCAGGCGCAGGCACTGAGCACCGATCTGACCCTGATCAAGGCACTCGGCGGCGGCTACCGCGCCGCCGACGAAACCACCGCTTCCCCTTCCTCTTCTGTTACCGCCGGAGCTGCCCGCCATGAGCGCCACTGAATCCGCCAAGACCTCCGTCGACACCAACGACAGCGGCATGGCCGCCAAGGATCCGGGCAAGCGCCGGCGCGCCTTGCTGATCGTGGCCGGCGTGTTCATCCTCGCCGCGCTGCTGTGGTTCCTGCTGTGGTTCTTCGTGCTGTCGACCCGGGTGAAGACCGACAACGCGTACGTCGGCGGCAACCAGGTGGCGATTTCGGCACAGGTGCCGGGCACGGTGGTGGCGATCCTCGCCGACGATACCCAGCACGTCGACGCCGGCCAGGTGCTGGTGAAACTGGACGGCACCGACGCCGACACCCGGCTGGCGCAGGCGCGTAGCGCACTGGCGCAGGCCGTGCGCGGCGTGCGCCAGCAGACCAGCTCGGCCACCGGCGCCGACGCCCAGGTGGTCGCAGCCCGGCTCGATCTGAAGAAAGCCGAAGCCGACCTCAAGCGCCGCCTGCCGCTGATCGCCGCCCAGGCCGAATCGCCGGAGATCGTGCAGCATCTGCGCGACGGCGTGGCGCAGGCGCGCGCCGCGGTGAACGCCGCCGAGGCGCAAGCCGCCGCCGCGCATGCCGCCATCGAAGGCACCGACGTGGCGCAGAACCCGGTGGTGATGCAGGCCCGCGCGAACTTCCGCGCCGCCTGGGTCGCGGCGCAGCGCAACGCGATCTACGCGCCGGTATCCGGCTATGTGGCCGAGCGCAGCGTGCAGCTGGGCAACAGCGTGCAGCCGGGCCAGCAGCTGATGACCGTGGTGCCGCTGCACGACCTGTGGATCGACGCGAACTTCAAGGAAAGCCAGCTGCGCCACATCCGCATCGGTCAGCCGGCGACCGTGGTGTCCGACCTGTACGGCGGTGACGCGGAGTATCACGGCAAGGTGATCGGCCTGGGCGCCGGCACCGGCAGCGTGTTCTCGTTGCTACCGGCGCAGAACGCCACCGGCAACTGGATCAAGGTGGTGCAACGCGTGCCCGTGCGCATCGCGCTGGACAACAAGGAGCTGGACAAGCACCCGCTGCGCATCGGCCTGTCCACCGACGTCACCGTCGACATCCGCCATGACCAGGGCAGCGTGCTGGCCAACACGCCGACGCAGCAGCCGGTGGCGCAGACCGACGTCTACGACCAGATGGCCAGCAAGGCCGACGCGGAAGCCGACCAGGTCATCCGCGCCAACCTGCCCCACGCCACCGCCGCGAACTGAGTCGTACCCTCATGGCCGCCACGCCGAACGACGCCGCACCCGACACCCCCCTGAAGCCGCTGCGCGGCGCCCCGCTGGCGCTGCTCACCATCGCCGTCGCGTTCAGCACCTTCATGGAGGTGCTGGACATGACGATCGTCAACGTCGCGGTGCCGCACATCGCCGGCAGCCTCGGCGTGAGCCCCAGCGAAGGCACCTGGACGATCAGCTCCTACGCGCTGGCCAGCG
>Ga0207664_10000022_pt1 | contig 215712 bp, 182 predicted proteins | sample LARL83metaG_FD_184349 | JGI IMG/M metagenome (GOLD analysis project Ga0207664, IMG submission 184349) | Corn, switchgrass and miscanthus rhizosphere microbial communities from Kellogg Biological Station, Michigan, USA - LAR L8-3 metaG... | ecosystem: Host-associated > Plants > Roots >...
CGCTGCCCGCCACCGCGGACATGCTGGCGCATGGCGAGCTCAACTTCGAGCAGGTGACGGTGGTGGCGCGCTCGGCGGAGAAGGTGCGGCCGGAGGATGCCCCCCGCGTGGAGGGGATGGTGCTGGCCAAGGCTTTGACCACCGACGCCGGGCAGCTGCGGCGCCACGCCGCGGCCGCGGTGGCGGAGGTGGACGGGGAGGCGCTCGCGCGGGACGTCCGGCGGGCGCGGGAGAAGCGCAGCTTCAACATCGGGCCTGACGTGGACGGCTCGGCGCGGGTGTCTGGGGATCTGACCTCCGAGCTCGCCGCCCTCCTCCGCCTGCGGCTGGAGCCCTTCATGGCGCCGGCCGGGAAGGACGACCCCCGCACCGCGGCGCAGCGCCGCCATGACGCCCTGCTCGAGTGCCTGGGCCGCGGTGGCGGGCAACGCGCGGTGCGGCAGCTGGTGGTGGTGGCGCCGCTGTCCGCGATGCGCGGGGAGGACGGTCCCCCGGCGCTGCTGCAGGGGCTGGTGCCGCTCAGCCAGGAGGAGCTGGCCGAGGTCGCCTGCGACTCAGCCCTGTCGGTGGTCCTGAAGGATGCCCGGGGCAACATCGCCTGGGCCGGCAAGGCGGCCAGGACCTTCTCCCCGGCCAAGCGGCGGGCGATGCTGGCGAAGCAGCCCACCTGCGCCTTCCAGGGCTGCAACCGCCCCGCGATTGACTGCGACGGGCACCACGTCAAGGAGCGCTGCCTGGGAGGCGAGACCACGGTTGAGGACGAGGCCCCGCTCTGCCCCGCGGTGCACCACCCGATGGTGCACCGGGACGGGTGGGCGGTGCTGCCCGACGGCAACGGCGGCTTCAGGACCCTGCCACCGGGCCACCCGGACAACCCCAATCACCGGCTCACCCCCGAGGAGTACCTGCGCCGGCGAGATGCGGCGATGCGGAAACGCAAGCAAAAGCGCGGGCGACGCGGCGCGACGCCGGTGGCCGCTCCCGACCCCTAGTAATAGCCCTCCGTCGCAGGGGAGCATCTTGGATCAAGCAGCCTTGCGACCACGCCACGGCGGCCGCGCAGACGAATGCGTACCATCGGCGCGTGTTCCTCACCATGCGCCCGTTGATCACGTAGCCAATGGCCGACGTAATCATCCACTGGTTCCGGCGCGACCTGCGGCTGGAGGACAACACGGCTTGGAGCGCCGCGCTCGCCACGAGCTCGGAAGTGCTGCCCGTGTACTTCCTCGACGACCGCATCCTGGAGCAGCCGACGATCGGGGCGCCACGGCTTCGCTTCCTTCGCACCGCGCTGCGCAGCCTCGACGCGCAGCTGCGCCAGCGCGGCAGCGCGCTGCTGGTGCGTCGCTCGGGCGACGTGCCCCGCGACCTGAACCGGCTCGTGGAGGAGTCCGGCGCCTGGTCCGTGTACTGCAACCGCGACTACACCCCCTACGCCCGCGCCCGCGACCAGCGTGCGACGCGCGGGCTGCAGATGACGGGCATCGTGACGCAGACCTTCGCGGACTCGCTGATGGTGGAGCCTTACGCGACGGCCGGCGGTGATGGCAACCCCGCCCTGGACTTCGACACCTACCGCGAGCGCTGGCTTGACGCCGTCGATGTCGCCGCGGAGGCGCCCCGGGCGCGCGGCAAGCTCGTCGCCGCCGCCGGGCAGCCGCCTGGGATCGACGGCTGGCAGGGGCCGTGGGCCGCCGAGGTGGCGCAGGACTCGACGTGGCCGGGCGCCACCCCCGTGTCGGCACGGCAGCGGCTGCGCCGCTTCGTCGCCGAGGATCTCCGCCGCGGCGGTGGCACCACGCTGTCGGCGGCGCTCAACCACGGCACCATCTCGGCCCGGCAGGTGGCGCGCGCTCTCGTCGCGGCCGGCTCGGACGAGACGGTGCGCGAGGCGGTCGAAGCGGTCCTCGACAGCCTCAGCCGGCGTGACTTCGCGTACCAGCTGGCCTTCACCCGACCGGAGCTCCTCATGCCGCCGCCCGGGGAGCCGCCCCTGGCCTACGAGGTGTGGCGCACGGCGGCGACGGGCGACACGGTCGTCGACACCTCGATGCGCCGGCTCGAAGAGATCGGCTGGCTGCCCCACGCGGAGCGGCTCCGGGCCGCGGCGTTCCTTGTCGACAGCTCCGGCGGCAACTGGCGCGCCGGCGCGGCCCACTACATGCGCCGCCTGGTCGACGCGGACGTGGTTCTCAACGCCTTCGGCTGGCGTGAGGCCGCTGCCGCGCATGCACTACGCTAGGCTGCGTCGTCGCGGTCAACGGGGGGTAGAGAAGGAGGCAAAGCGATGTGCAACACCGCCGTCAGCTACTGGCCCGGTAAGGAGAAGCGCCCCGGCGAGACGATCGAGCTCACGAGCTACGACGGGAGCGCCTTCAACGTCCACATTGCGAAGCCTGAGGGGTCGCCGCCGTACCGGACGGTCCTCATCATCCACGACTACTTCGACCCCGACGCGTACTACTTCGACCTGGCCGAGCAGTACGCCGCCGCCGGCTACCTCGGCGTCTGCCCGGACCTCTTTCACCGCCAGGGCGACATCGCGGAGCAGACGCACCCGGCGGCCGGTGCCCGCATCCCGGCCGTGGCCGACGAGGACGTCTTCCACGACGTCGACACGGTGCTGGACCACCTGAAGCAGCAGGGGTTGCTCGGCGAGCTCGTCATCACGGGCTTTTGCTGGGGCGGGCGCATGGCCTACCTGCTCGCGGCGCGCCATCGGGAGACGAAGCTGCTCGTCCCGTTCTACGGCCACCTCACGGCATGGACCGACGAGTCAGGCAACAAGCCGTACTCGCCCCTGGACGAGGCCGCGAAGGTCGACGCCCGGGTGGTCGGGTCGTACGGCGGTGGCGACGACTCGATCCCGCTCGACCAGGTCGCGGACATGGAGCGCAAGCTGAAGGAGAAGGGCGTCAGCGCGGAGCTCAAGGTTTACGAGGGCGCGCCCCACTGCTTCTTCCGCACGCCCGAGTGGAAAGAGGCGTCGGACGACGCCTGGGGCCGGGTCCTCGGCGCGCTGAAAGAGACTGTCGGCTAGCATTCCGCCGACAGTGCAAGTCACCCGGCGGGATGTTCTCAAGGGCGGCGCCGCGGCCGGCGTCGCCGCCGCGTCGGGCGTGCTCCCGGACGCGCTGCGCCGCGTCCTCGCCGCGCCGCCGCAGCCGGGCAAGCTCAGCGACATCGAGCACGTGGTCTTCCTGATCCAGGAGAACCACTCGTTCGATCATTACTTCGGCGCCTACCACGGCGCGCGCGGGTTCAACGAGTACGACCACGCCTCACCGGTATGGAACCAGGCGTACACGGCGCAGGACTTCGCGGCCTCCGGCGCGACGCCCTCGACCGCGCCGCCCAACCCGCTGCGCCCGTTCCGCCTCGCGGACCCGACTTCGGGTTCGCGCTGGTCGTGCACCCACGACATCGACCACCAGTGGGTCAACCAGCACAAGTCGTGGAACCTCGGCGCCATGGACAAGTTCCTGACGACGCACATCGGCTACGACCAGTACACGCAGCTGGGCGGCCCCTTCCCCGGCAACCCCAACCCCAAGTACGCCAACGGGCCGCTGACGATGGGGTACCACGTGCGCGGCGACTTGCCGTTCTACTACGCGCTGGCCGACAACTTCACGCTCTGCGACAACTACTTCACCTCCACCATCACCGGGTCGGCCGCCAACTGGATCTACGCGATGACCGGGATGATCGACCCTGACGCGAAGTACGGCGGCCCCGTTCTCAGCACCCCGACCACGACGCAGGTCTCGGACTACGTGACCAAGTACTACGGGCACATGTCGTGGACGACGATGCCGGAGCGCCTCGAGGCGAAGGGCATCACGTGGAAGTACTACAACTCGCCAGACCTCACCAACCCCGATTTCAACGACAACTTCATGCTCTTCTTCCAGCAGTTCATCACCAACCCGACCCTGGCGCAGAAGTGCTTCGGCGACACGAACTGGCAGGGCCCGGTACCGACGAGCTTCATGCTCGACTGCCAGAACGGCACCCTCCCGCAGGTGAGCTGGCTGATCGCGCCCGAGCTGTGGTCGGAGCACCCGCCCACGCCGTCGGGTTGGGGCCAGGACATGATGAGCCACGTCGTCTCGGCGCTGGCCTCGTCTCCGCTGTGGTCGAAGACAGCCCTGTTCGTGACATGGGACGACAGCGGGGGATGGTTCGACCACGTGGCGCCGGTCACCGCGCCCCCCGGCACTCCCGGCGAGTACCTCAGCTCGAGCCTGACCGACGCCCAGCTCGCCGCGCTCAACGGCCCCGCGCCGTGGGGCCGCCAGGCGATCGGCCTCGGCTTCCGCGTGCCGATGATCATCGTGTCGCCCTTCACCCGCAACCCCGACCCGGCGACCGGGCCGATGATCTCCAGCGACCGCTTCGACCACACCTCGATGCTGCGCTTCCTGGAGACTCTGTTCTGCGTCGAGGCGCCGAACCTGACGGCGTGGCGCAGGGCGACGGTGGGTGACATGACCAGCGCCTTCAACTTCGCCGGCGGCGCGCAGGCGTTCGACGCCTCGGTGCTGCCGGGCACCGACGAGACCGATGCGACGCGGGCGGAGTGCCTCAACGCGGTCACCGAGACCGAGGGCAACCACGGCACCTTCCCCTACCCGGTGGGCACCAGCATCCCGGCCCCCGTGCAGGAGGCCCTCCCGGCCGGGGGGCGGGTCAAGCGCCCGAGCGGCCAGGTCGTCGCGGCCGGCTGCGTCGCGCCGGCGGGGAAGGTCACGACGTCGAGCGGCGGATCCAGCGGCGGCAGTCCGAACACTGGAGCCGCGCGCGACCTGTTGCCGGCGACGCTCGAGGTGGCGGGTGGCGCGGCCCTCCTGGCAGGAGCCTGGTGGGCGCGCCGTCGGGACGGCGGCCAACCCGAGGACGAGGCCTGACGGGTAGGTAACATCCGCCCATGGAGGAGCTCCCGGTCGTCGCCACGGCCGCGCCGGGCGCCGCGGTGGATCTGCCGGCCTGGGAGCAGGACCGCGTCGTCACCTACAGCCGCTCCGTCACCGTCGACCTGACCTACCGCTGCCTCGCGCGGTGCGGCTACTGCGAGTACCGCAAGGACGAGGGCGGCCTGGTCTCACCCGAAGAGGTGGACCGGCTCCTGGACCTCGCCGTCGCGCGACGCTGCCGCGAGGTCCTCATCATGTCGGGCGAGCGCCCCTGGGACCTGCCGGACCTGGACCTCACGGAGGACACCTTCATCGACCTCGCGGTGGACGTCTGCCGCCGGGCGATGCGCCGAGGTCTCCTGCCGCACTCCAACCTCGGCGTCCTGTCGCGTCGCAGCCTCGAGCGGCTGAAGCCCTGGAACGTGTCGATGGGGCTGATGCTGGAAACGCTTCGCGACGACCTCAAGGCACACAGCGGCGCGTACCGCAAGCAGTCGCGCGAGCGCCTCCGCCACATCGCGGACGCGGGCGTGCTCGGCATCCCGTTCACGACCGGCATCCTGGTCGGCATCGGGGAGACGCACGACGACCGGCGGGCGGCGCTCATGGCGATCGCCGACCTGCACCGGCGCCACGGTCACATCCAGGAGGTGATCGTCCAGGACTTCCAGCCGAAGCCCGGCACCCCGATGGCCGACCACCCCGCGCCCGACGCCGCGACGATGCGCGCGACCGTCGAGGCCGCGCGGGAGATCCTTCCCGCCGGGATCGCCGTGCAGGTGCCGCCGAACCTGCTGCGCGGGGCCGCCACCGGTGGCGCCCACTGGCTCGACCTGCTGGACGCCGGCGCGCGTGACCTCGGCGGGATCTCGATCAACGGTGACAGCGTCTCGCCCCACCACGAGTGGCCCGCGGTGGCCGAGCTGGAGCGCGAAACGGCGCGCCGCGGCTGGCGCCCGATGGAGCGCCTGCCCGTGTACGCGGAGGACTCGTCGGACCTGCAGGCCGCGGCCGACGAGCTCCGGCGCGAGCTCGTCGGTGACGAGGTCACGTACGTCGTCAACCGCAACGTCAACGTGACCAACACCTGCGTCGGCAGCTGCCTCTTCTGCGGCTTCCGGCGCAACCCCACCGACGGCTCGGCCTACTGGCACGACCGGCCGGCGATCTTCATGAAGATCGAGGACGCGGTCCGGCGCGGCGCGACCGAGATCTGCATGCAGTCGGGGCTCATGCCGGACCTGGACCTGCGCTTCTTCCTCGAGCTGTTCGAGGACGTCAAGAGTCGCTGGCCCGAGCTGCACCTGCACGCGCTCTCACCCGAGGAGATCCGCTGGCTCGCGTCGCTCGAGCGCAAGCCCGTGCGCAGCGTCCTCCTGGACCTCAAGGCGGCCGGGCTCGGAACCCTGCCGGGGACGGCGGCGGAGATCCTCGTCGAGGAGGTGCGCAGGGTGATCTGCCCGAACAAGCTCGACACCGAGAGCTGGGTGGAGGTCGTGCGCACCGCGCACGAGGTCGGCTTCAAGACGACCAGCACGATCATGTACGGGCACGTCGAGACGTGGGAGCACCGGCTCCGCCACATGCAGGTGATCCGCGACCTGCAGCGCGAGACGGGCGGGATCACGGAGTTCGTTCTGCTGCCGTTCCAGAACCAGCACAACCCGCTGTCAAAGCGCTTCGCCCTGCCGAAGGTGCCGCTCGAGGAGTCGCTCCGGCTCACGGCGCTGGCGCGTCTCTACTTCGGCGCCGACCTCAGGAACATCCAGACGAGCTGGGTCAAGCTCGGGGTCGAGGGCGTTGCCGAGTCGCTGCGCTGGGGCGCGAACGACTTCGGCGGCACGCTGATGGAGGAGACGATCTCGCGCAGCAGCGGCGCCGACCACGGCAGCAACCTCGAGGTGCCGGAGATCGTCGCGGCGATCCGCGGCGCTGGTCGCGTTCCCCGGGAGCGCGCCACCGACTACGGCGTGCCTCGACGCGTCACCGACCAGGGCGCGGGCGCCGGGCGCGAAGCTGCCCACGACCCCGGGGTTGCGCGCCGGGCGGCCCACCCGAACCTCGCCCGGCTCAAGCCTCTCGACCCCGCCGTAGCCCGCCAGGCGTAGGCGCGCGCCGGCGCGTCCCGCGCGCTAGGTCCCCGCCGAAGGGGGCCCAACACCCCTACGTGGCGCGCCCCTTTCGCGGGAAGTTTGATGCAGTTCGCGCGAGGGCGCGAAGCGCACCTCGCGCACATGGCGAGAGGAGGACAAATACGAGATGGGAACCCCATTCGGTGGGAGGTTCGGGAGCCTCCTCGGATTCATCGGCTTGAGCGCCATCGTGGCCGGCGGGCTCACCGCCATCCCCGCGGGCGCCGCCGGCACCACCACGACCACCTCGACAACACTGACTGGCGTCTGCCAGGAGAACAACTTCACGCCGCAGGCGAACCACCAGGGTGGCGCCACCACCACGGCAACCCCGCCTGACGGGTCGACCGTCAGCATCGGGCAGACGATCGGCGCCGTCTACTACGATGAGGCTGGCCTGGCCAACGCCAACGACGAAGGGCGCGTGATCAACGGCATCACCGTGCATGCGCCGCAGCTGATCATGACCAACAACGCCGGTGGAGCGGTCACGGACATCCCCACCAGCGTGCAGTTCACCGTGGGTGCGCCGGAGGTCAAGGGCAAGACCGTGGCGAACATCACGGGCATCGTCCCGACGGTCGCCCCCGGGACCTACACGGTGTTCCTGAAGGCTTACGACCTCGACCAGAACGCGCAGCCGGACTGCGGCAACGTGACCTGGACCCTCAAGGTTGCCGGCCCGTCGACCGGGACGTTGAAGGCGGACATCTTCATCTGTGGACCGGACGGCCAGCCGACCGGCGAGGAGGGCCCCGGCACGATCAGCTTCGGCCCGCTCTTCGGCACCGGCAAGGGCTCGCTTGCGGCCACGACGAACCTGCCGCTAAGCCAGGCGGTTGACGCCGGCGACTGGCAGGTGATGGCCCAGGCGGGCAGCCTGCCGGGCGCGACGTTCGCGCTCGTGTCGTGCGGCCAGGCCGGCAGCATCGACAACCACTTCGTCACGGTGCCGCCGGGCGGAACCGGCAGCACGGTCTTCTACGAGACCCGCAGCCCGGTCGTCCCGCCGGGGAACCTGGCCGCGAACCTCCTGATCTGTGACGCGAGTGGCAACCCCACCAGCGCGCAGGGCCCGGGCAGCATTGCCTACGGCCTCCAGGGCGGCGCCATGGGTGCCTCCAGCGCGACGCTGCCCATCTCCGCCGTCGTGGCGGCCGGGACCTACACGGTCAACGCCACGGCCGGGACCAACTACACGCTCGTCGCGTGCGGGCAGACCGCGGGGATCTCGACCCAGGCGGTCAAGGTCCCGAGCGGTGGCACCGGGACTGCCACCTTCTACGAGCAGGCGAACCCGGGCAAGGGCACGCTGACGGGGATCATCTACCTCTGCGTCAACGGCCAGGTCACGACGCAGGTCGGGCCGGGCACCGTGGCGAGCGACCCCAGCGTCGGGCTGACCCCCGGCGTGGCGGTGTCGGTTGACCCCGGGCAGTACGTCGTGAGCGCCACGGCGGGCGGCAGCTACACGCTCGTCAACTGTGGCGGCCCCGGCAGCCCGCAAACGGTCACGGTCAGCCCCGGGCAGAGCCGCGTGGTGGCCTTCTACGAGCAGGCGCCCGCCGCGGGCCAGGTCCTGGGTGCGTCGATCCAGAACCCCGCCACGGGCAGTGACCTCGCTCCGATCGCGATGCGTTCGATGTCGCTCGTGTTCCTCGGCCTCGCTCTGCTGTCGCTCAGCATCGGGCGTCGCCGCAAGGTGATCGGGCGGCGCTGACAGCGCGGTCGGCTGACTGACGATGGGCGGGTCCCGCGGGGGGGCCCGCCTATCATCGCGTCCGTGCCCGGAGAGCCGGCGGTCGAACTCAGCGGCGTAACCTGCCGCTACGGGCGAGTGACCGCCCTTAGCGACATCACCATGCGAGTGCCGCGTGCGACCGTGTTCGGGCTCCTGGGCCCGAACGGGGCGGGCAAGTCAACCCTGATCGAAGCGGTGACGGGCATCCTGCGCCCGGCCAGCGGCAGCGTGCGCGTCATGGGCTTCGACGTCCGCCGCGACGGGCGGCGGGCGCGCGCCCTGATCGGCGTGCTCCCGCAGGAGACGGCCCTGTACGACGAGCTCAGCGCGGCCCAGAACCTGCGCTTCGCGGCGGCGCTGTACGGCGTCGAGAACGCGGGCGCGCGCATCGACGCCGTGCTCGAGCTCGTCGGCCTCAGCGCCCGCCGCGATGACCCCGTGCGCTCGTTCTCCGGCGGCATGCAGCGACGCCTGGCCATCGCCCGGTCGATGGTGCACAGCCCCGAGCTCCTGATCCTCGACGAGCCGACGCTCGGGGTCGACATCGAGGCGCGGCACCACATCTGGATGGAGATCCGCGCGCTGCGGGCGCAGGGGCGGACAGTGATCCTCACCACGAACTACCTGGATGAGGCCGAGGCGCTGTGCGACGAGATCGCGATCCTGCGCGAGGGCACCCTCGTCGCGCAGGACACGCCGGAGGCGCTGACCGCCGACCTCGGCCGCTGCCTCGACCTCGAGTGCGCGCCGGAGGCGGCCCGCGCGCTGGCGCCGACCCTCCTGGCGAAGCCCGGGGTCAAGCGATCCGAGGAGTCGCCGTCTGGCCTGACCCTCTACCTCGCCGCCGAGGCGGACCCGGACGCGCTCGTACGGGACGCGATGGCCGCGACCCCGCTGGCCGGGTTCAAGCTGCGCGCCCCGGACCTGGCCGAGCTGATCCGCCTGCTCCCGCCGCGTCCCGCCCGGTAGGCGATGAGCGCGCCTTCCATACCGCGCGCCTGGCCGCTCTTCCTCGCGGCGGCCAGGCTCGAGGCGCAGCTGATCCTCCGATCGCGCGCGTTCCTGGTCTTCACCTTCTTCCAGGCGCTGGCGTTCCTGGCCCTCGTCAGCCTCTTCGGGTTGACAGGCAGCATGGCCCCGACGGCGCTGGTCGACAACGACGGCGGCCCACAGGCCGTTCTTCTCGCCCAGAAGCTGGCCCAGGCGCACCACTCCTTCAGGCTGCTGCCGATGACGCAGGCCGAGGCTGACCGCGAGCTTCGCGATGGTCACCTGGTGGCGGCCATCACCATCCCGGCCGGGTTCAGCGCGGCCGTGAACTCGGGACAGACGCGCGCGCTCGAGGTGGAGGTCGACAACGTCGACAAGGACCTCACCGACGACATCGAGCGGGCGCTTCCCTCCGCCATCGTCGCGTTCGGCGCCGAGAACCACTTCCCGGGGATCCGCCTCGCCGTCGTCGAGCACGACCTCCTGCCCACGGACACGGGCTACATCCCGTACCTGGCGGTGAGCGCCATCGCCCTCGATGCGCTGGTCCTTGCCGCCATCCTCGGGGCGGTCGCGGTGGCGCGCGAGTTCGAGGCCGGCACCGTCAAGTTCTGGCGCCTGGCCCCGGCCTCGGCGTGGCCGCTCCTCGCCGGGAAGCTGGCCGCGGCCGCGGCCGTCGCCGCGCTGGCCATCGGGGCGACGACGCTAGTGGTGGTCTTCGGGTACGGCGTCCATCCCCTCCACCCCGTGACGCTCGCGGCCGCGCTGCTGGCGACAGTGGTCATCTTCGCGGCGCTCGGCGCGGCGCTCGGCGTCGCCGTGCGGCGCACGCTGCCTCTCGTGCCCCTGGTCTTTGGCCTGGCGATGCCGCTGTACATCGACAGCGGCTCGCTCGAGCCGGCTCGCTTCGACGGTGAGGTCATCTGGGCCTTCGCCCACCTGTCGCCCGTCTACTACGCCATCGGGGTCCTGCAGTGGGCCTTCCACGGCCTCCTCGTCACCCCGGAGCCGCCGGCCCTCGACCTGGGCATCCTCGCCGCCATCGCCGCGCTCGCGGCCGGCGTCGCCCTCCTCGCGCTGAGGCGCGTCCCCGCGCGATGAGCTGGCGCGTTGCGTGGGCCGTGGCCCGCAACGACCTGGCGGTGTGGCTGCGGTCGCCCTGGGCGGTGGCGGCGGCGCTCGTCCCCCCGCTCGGGATGGGCATCCTGGTGGCCACGCTGACGCTCTCCGTGGGTCGCCAGCCCGTGGCCCTGGTGGTCGAGGGCAAGGGCCCGCTGGCGCAGGAGATGGCGCACGTCATCCAGTCGGACTCCGAGGCGTACCTCCTCGAGAAGGTCGACGGGCCGACCGCGGCCCGCATGCTCGTCGACCAGCAGGTGGCCGCGGTCATCCTGGTGCCGGCCGACTTCGACGCGGGCATCGCCGTCGACCACGGCCGCCTGGACATGTTCATCAACAACGTCGACATCGACTTCGCCGACGACATCCGCCGGACGGTGACCCGCTCCGCGGCGGAGCTCGACGCCCCCAACCTCGGCATCATCGGGCAGCTTCGCGCAGGCCGCAGCAGCCTCTACGGCCCGAACCCGTACCGCGTGGCGGTCGCCGAGCACGACCTGCGTCAAACCGGTGTCAGCTTCCTCGAGTACCAGGTCATCCCGATACTGTTGCTGCTGGTGATCAACATCGGCGTCCTCGGCACCGGCCTCCTGACGGCGCGCGACTTCGAACGCGCCACCGCGCGGGTGCTCCTGCTCGCCCCGGCGTCGCGCGCCTCCGTGGTGGTGGGGCGCGGGCTCGGGAGCGTGCTCGCCACGCTCGCCCTGGTCGTGCCGCTCGTCCTCCTCGGAGCGGCGGTCGGCGTGATCCGCCCGGTGCCAGGGCACTGGCCGGCGGTCCTCGCCCTGCTCCTCGCCACCATCCTCATGTCCGTGGGCCTCGGCCTCGTGCTTGGCACCACCCTCCGCCAGCCCCGCCTCGTCACGATGGTAGGGCTGAACGTGGTGACGTACCTCTTCTTCCTCGGGGGCGGGTTCGCCACCATCGCCTTCCTGCCGGACTGGATCCAGGCGGTGAGCCGGGCCGTCCCCACCAGCTACGCGATCTCGGGCCTGCGCCAGGCCCTCTTCTACCCGGACCTCACCGGCTTCGGCCTCGACCTGGCGGTGCTCGCCGCCGTTGCCGTCGTCGCGGCCGCCGGGGGCAGCGTGGCTCTCGGGCGCGGGCTCAAACGATCGTGACCGCGCGAGTCGGGCGCCCGCTGGTCCTGGCCCTGCTCGCCCTCGTCGTGGCGGGGTGCGGCAACGACAACACGAGCCAGCTCTCGCCGCTGGTCGCCAGCCCCAGCGCCGCGGCGAGCCCGAGCGGCAGCCCGGTGCCGGAGCGCCTCCTGCCCTGCGACGGCGCCCTGGGCAACCCGGGTGACGGGAGCACCGTGACGATCACCGGCCCATGCACCATCGCGGTGAACGCGAAATGGGAGTGCAGCGCCCAGATCGACGACATGTACGCGCAGCTCCAGGGTCAGCTGGCCAACGGCACCAAGGTCTACCTGTCGGTGAACGTCGAGTTCTACAAGAAGCCCGGCACCTACCCCGACAACGTCCACATCTTCCTGCAGCTGGGCGACGCCAACGGCGTCGTGGACTCATGGTCCGACTACCACGGCGCGATGACGGTGAACAACGACGTCACCGCCACCACCCTGCCGCGGGCGAAGCTCGACGCCGACCCCGGCACAGCCACCCCGAACCACTCGATCTTCATGGAGGGCGCGATCGCCTGCCACCCGCCCTCGGCGTGAGCCGTCGGTCTACGATGGGAGGATGACAGAGACACAGGTCAGGCCGCGCTACGAGCCGAAGGTCGACCACATGCCGATCCAGGCGATCGACCACGTGGAGCTGTGGGTGGGGAACGCGCTGCAGGCGGCGTACTTCTACGAGCACGCGCTGGGCTTCGAGCGGGTGGCCTACGCCGGCCTCGAGACGGGCCAGCGCCACCACACGTCGCACGTGCTGGTCCAGGGCGAGATCCGCCTGGTCATCACGGGCGCCCTCGGCCCCGACGGTCCGATCACCGAGTTCGTCCACGCCCATGGCGACGGCGTCAAGCGCGTGGCCCTGCGGGTGCCTGACTGCGCCGCCGCGTTCAAGGAGGCGGTGGCGCGAGGCGCGGCGCCCGTCGCCGAGCCCGGCTTCGAGGAGGACGCCGACGGCCGCGCGGGCTTCGCCAGCATCGCCATGTACGGCGACGTGGTGATGACCTTCGTCGAGCGGAAGGACTACCACGGCGCCTTCCTGCCGCGGTACGAGGCGACCGGTGCCCCCCACCCGGCCTCCCCCCGCGGCGTCGGGCTCGCCGCGATCGACCACGTCGTGGGCAACGTCGAGCTCGGCAAGATGAACGAGTGGGTGGCCTGGTTCGAGAAGGTGCTGGGCTTCGAGCAGCTGGTCCACTTCACCGATGAGGCGATCAGCACCGAGTACTCGGCGCTGATGTCCAAGGTGATGCAGGACGGGTCGGGCAAGATCAAGTTCCCTATCAACGAGCCGGCGCAGGGCAAGAGGAAGTCCCAGATAGAGGAGTACCTCGACTACAACGGAGCCCCCGGCGTGCAGCACCTGGCGCTGATCACGGGCGACATCATCAAGACCGTCGATGAGCTGAAGCGGCGTGGGCTGCGGTTCCTGACCGTGCCCCAGACGTACTACGACGAACTGTGGCAGCGCGTCGGGAAGATCCGCGAAGACGTCAAGGAGATCGAGCGGCTGAACATCATGGTCGACCGCGACGACGAGGGCTACCTGCTGCAGATCTTCACGGCGCCGGTCCAGGACCGTCCCACCATGTTCCTCGAGGTGATCCAGCGGCGCGGGTCGCGCGGCTTCGGCGAGGGCAACTTCAAGGCGCTCTTCGAGGCCATCGAGCGCGAGCAGGAGCGGCGGGGCAACCTCTAGCCGGCGCGTCGCAGGCGCAATCTCCGGAAATCTGCAAGAATCCCGTTTCAACGTCGTTACACCTTTGTCACGGCGGGAATTTCATACAGATCGAGGAGGGGATACTTGCGTCTTCAACCCGCCATCAACCGTCCACGCGTGCTCGCGCGCAGCCCACTATCGCGCCGGGGCGCGGCCTTTGCCGTCGCCGCCGCCATGCTGACCGCGGCCGCCGGCCTGCCGCACCTCGCCGCGGCCGACTCCGTCGTCTGCGACTACGCCGGCTCGAGCAAATGCATCGACACGCTCGGGGCCACCGGGCCCATCGCCTCGCCGTATGCCGGCAAGATCACCCTGCCCGCGGGCACGACCGCGATCACCGACGAGATGTCGTACCACGTGGCCGGTGACAGCTGGTACACGCTCGCGGGCGATTACGAGCTGGACCTCCAGGACGTCACCAGCGGCACGGTGCTGCAGCAGGTGCTCTACACCGTCAACACCGACACCAACGCCTACCCGAGCACGGTGAGCACCACGCCCTCGACGGTGGCGCTCAACAGCGCCATCCTGGGCAGCGCCGGAAGCAACGCGGGTGAGATCGGCTACACCCTGTACATCAAGGAGACGATCGCGCTGCGCGCGCCGATCGGCAGCGGCAACGGCGAGATCAACACTTCGAAGAACGAGATCTGGTACTACGGCTCCGCCGGCACCCTGGCCAGCGTGGCCGCGACCACCTCGCACCCGTTTGCCGGGCCGACGGCGCCCCCCTCGCCGCCGGGCGCGGGCGCCTCGCCGACGCCATCTCCAACCCCGAGCGCGGGCGGCTCGCCGAGCCCGACCCCCAGCCCGACCCCCAGCCTCTCGACGGCCGGGTCTCCGAGCCCGACCCCGGGCACGTCCCCGAGCCCCTCGGCGGCCGCCTCTCCGAGCCCATCGCCGGGCGCCCCATCCACCGTGGCCACCAGCCCCTCGCCGGGCCAGGGCGCGGGCGGGTCCGGGGCCACGTCGCCCGCCGCCGTGACGGGCGGCGGCGGAAGTGCCAGCCCGGCCGGTAGCGGCACGCTGGCCGCCTCGACGGTCGCCGGGACCGGGGCCGGCGCCGGCATCACGTCGGCGGCGCCAGTGATCAGGACCCCGATCACGGGCAGGGCGGCGTGGCTGCGCCAGCTGCTTGTGGGTCTCGCGCTGATCCTCGCCGGCGGCGCGGGCGTCTTCCTGGCCCGCCGGCGGCGCCTCGCCCGAAGCTAAAGGCCTGGCTCCAGGGGGCAGGGCGCTCGGCGCCCTGCCCTCTTCTTTTCTTAGCCGCGCAAGTTTTGTGTGCCAGCGCCGTTACATACACGTAACCCAGCGGGGACCCGGCCAGCCAACCGGCCGGGAGTTTCTAAGGAAGGACCTTTAGGGGTCAGACCGGGCGGCCATGGCAGGGCAAGGCCGCCGGTCTTGACCAGGCCAAGAAGGGCTCGGTACCAGTTCCCAACGTCAGTTGATGCTCAGGAGAGGCGGAGTCGGGGGGCTCCGTCTCTCCTGATTTAAGGCGCATCGCGCTGCCGCCGCCCGGCTTGATCCAGGCGCGGACTTAAACTTCACTCCTGCCCGGCAGGTCCGCGCCGGCGCCTTGGAGGAGCAGCTCGATGTTTGAGACTCGCGCCCCGCTTGAGGGATCGGCCCACGACCTGTACCGGCTGGACCGTCTCAGCGACGCGGGCGTGGGGGATGTCGCCGGCCTGCCGGTGACGGTCAAGGTGCTCCTCGAGGGCCTGCTGCGCGCCAACGCGGCCGGCCGCGTTGGCGATGAGAGCGTCGCGGCCCTGGCCTCCTGGCCGGCGCCACCCCCCGCCACCGCCGAGGTGCCGTACGCGCCTTCCCGGGTCCTGCTGCAGGACTTCACAGGCGTGCCGGCGGTCGTCGACCTCGCCGCGATGCGCTCGGCGATGCAGCGGGACGGGCACGACCCCCGGCGCATCGACCCACTGGCCCCGGCCGACCTGATCATCGACCATTCCGTGCAGGTCGACTCCTTCGGCTTCGCCGGCGCGTACACGTCGAACATCGAACGGGAGTACCAGCGCAACGCCGAGCGGTACGCGCTACTCAGGTGGGCGCAGCAGGCCTTCAACAACTTCACCGTCGTGCCGCCCGGGATGGGCATCTGCCACCAGGTCAACCTGGAGCGCGTCTCGCGCGTGGTCCAGGTTCGCGACCTGGACGGCAGCGTGGCCATCCCCGACACGCTGGTCGGCACCGACTCGCACACCACGATGGTCAACGGGCTCGGGGTGCTGGGCTGGGGCGTCGGGGGGATCGAGGCGGAGGCGGCTCTCCTCGGCCAACCGGTCTTCCTGCCCACGCCGATCGTCGTCGGCATCCAGTTCCACGGCGCGCTGCCCGCCGGCTCGACCGCGACGGACCTGGTCCTGACCCTCACCCAGATGCTGCGCGAGCACGGCGTCGTCGGCAAACACGTCGAGTTCTGCGGCGGCGGGCTCTCGAGTCTCTCGGTGCAGGACCGCGCCACCCTCTCGAACATGTGCCCGGAGTACGGCGCCACCTCCGCTCTCTTCCCAGTCGACGACCAGACGCTGCGGTACCTGCGCGCCACCGGGCGCGACCCCGAGCTGATCGAGCTCGTGGAGCGCTACTGCAAGGAGCAGGGGCTCTTCCGCACGGACGCGTCCGAGCTGCCCCGGTTCAGCGAGGCCCTGGAGCTCGACCTGGCGTCGGTGGAGCCGTCGCTGGCCGGCCCCAAGCGGCCCCAGGACCGCGTGCCCCTGGGCGCCGTGCGGCAGAGCTTCTACCTGGCCTCGGCGGTCCCCGTGCGCACCCCCGACGCGGACACCGGCCGGTTCGACGCCGAGGGCGGCGCCGTCGACGAGATGGCCAACCGCCAGCGCACCGCCACCACCACCGGCCGGGACGCCGAGATTGGCGAGGCCGCGGTCGTCATCGCCGCCATCACCAGCTGCACCAACACGAGCAACCCGTCCGTGATGGTCGCGGCCGGGCTGCTGGCGAAGAAGGCCGTGGAGCTCGGCCTGACGGTGCCGAGCTACGTCAAGACGAGCCTCGCGCCCGGCTCGCGTGTCGTCACCGACTACCTGAAGGCCGCCGGTCTGCTCCCCTACCTCGAGCAGCTGGGCTTCTTCGTGGTGGGCTACGGCTGCACGACGTGCATCGGCAACAGCGGGCCTCTCGCCAGCGCCGAGGTGGAGGCGGCGGTCAAGAACCACAACCTCAACGTGTGCGCCGTCCTCTCGGGCAACCGCAATTTCGAAGGCCGCATCCACCCTCTGGTGCGCTCGAGCTACCTGGCCTCCCCGCCGCTGGTCGTCGCGTACGCGCTGGCCGGCACCGTGGACATGGACATGACGGAGCAGCCGATCGGCTTCGACCGCGACGGCAACCCCGTGATGCTGCCCGACCTCTGGCCGTCACCGGAGGAGGTCAACCGGGTCATCGAGGAGGCGGTCCATGTCGAGATGTACACGCGCGAGTACGAGCGCATCTTCGCGGGCGACAAGCACTGGCAGGAGATGGACGCGCCAACCGGCGACACCTACGCGTGGGCTCCCGACTCAACATACGTGAAGGAGCCGCCCTACTTCGTCGACATGGCGGCGGAGCCCCCGGCCCTCAGCGACATCGACGGCGCCCGGGTGCTGGTCATGGTCGGTGACTCGGTGACCACCGACCACATCTCCCCGGCGGGCTCCATCCCGATCGACAGCCCGGCGGGCAAGTACCTCGTGGAGCACGGCGTCGGCTGGTCGGACTTCAACAGCTACGGCTCGCGGCGTGGCAACCACGAGGTGATGATCCGCGGCACCTTCGCCAACATCCGCCTGCGCAACCAGCTCGCGCCCGGCCACGAGGGCTACTGGACCAACTACCTGCCCGAGAACGAGGAGACGACCATCTTCGACGCCGCCGAGCGGTATGCGAGGGATGGGACGCCGCTCATCGTCCTGGCGGGGAAGGAGTACGGCAGCGGCAGCTCGCGCGACTGGGCGGCGAAGGGCCCGAACCTGCTCGGGGTCAAGGCGGTCATCGCGGAGAGCTTCGAGCGCATCCACCGCAGCAACCTGGTGCAGATGGGGATCCTGCCACTCGAGTACGAGAAGGGCCAGGGTGCCTCGACCCTGGGGCTCGACGGTAAGGAGAAGTACAGCGTCGTCGGCGTCTCCGACCAGCTCAGCCCCCGCCAGCAGCTGACAGTCCGGGCCAAGCACGCCGACGGGGAGGTCACCGAGTTCACGGTGACCGCCCGAGTGGACAACCACACCGAGGTGGAGTACCTGCGCCACGGCGGCATCCTGCCGCTGGTGCTGCGGGAGCTGGAGAGGCGCGAAGCCGCCTCACCGGTGGGCTAGGCGCCGGGTTGGGCGCTCATGGACTTCCCGGGGATCGGGCCTCAGAATTGGGGCGGAAGAGAGAGCTGCGTGGACACCCCTGAAGACATCCCGACGACTTCGCCCGAGGAGCAGGACGTGCCCGAGCCCGACCCCTCCACGGCGCGTGGTGACGCCGAGCCGGAGCCCGAGGCGCAACCCGCGCCGGGCCCCCGCCCAGGCCTCTACCGGCTGCGCCCGCCCGGGCTCAGGCCCCGTGGGGTCTCCCGCCCCCGCCGTCGCCACGGCGTGGGCCACAGCGCGGCCGCGCCGCCTGAGCGCCCCTCGAAGAACCGCGGCTCGCGTGACCGCGGTCCCCGCTGACCCAGGTCCAGCCCGCGGGCCCGCGCGTCGCCTGAGGTCGCCCTCGTGACGGCCAGGCGCCGTCCCGACTGGGGCGAGCCGCCCGGCCCCCCGCCGGGCGAGTTCCTGCCGGACCGGCCCGACCTGCTGCGACAGGTGCTGTGGTCACGGGTGCGCATGGGCATCGACGTCGACCGGTTCCTCGCCGCGGGCGAGCATGCCGACCCCATGGCGATGGCGGGCATGGCGGACGCGGTCGAGCTCGTCCTCGACGCGGTCAGGCGCGGGCGCCGGGTGGCCATCTTCGGCGACTACGACGCGGACGGGGTGACCGCCACGGCCCTCCTGCAGCGCGGCGTGGCCGCGATGGGGGCCGACGTCGTCACGTACATCCCCCACCGCGTGAACGACGGCTACGGGCTCAACGGCGACGGCCTGGACGAGCTCGCCCGCCAGGGCGCCGAGCTCGTCATCAGCTGCGACTGCGGCACGAACGCCTACGAGGTCGTGGCCCAGCGCCCCCGCGGGCAGCGGCTCATCATCACGGACCACCACCTCCCGTCGGAGCGGGTGGCCGAGCCGGACGCCCTGCTGAACCCGCACCGCCCGGGCGACGCGTACCCCTACAAGGAGCTCTCCGGCGCGGGCGTCGCGTACAAGCTGCTGGAGGCCCTCGCCGGCGTGGCGGGGGGGAGCCTGGCGGAGATCCTGCCGCGCCTGGAGCAGCTGGTCGCCCTCGGCGCGATCGCCGACGTCGTGCCCCTGCTGGGGGAGAACCGCCGCCTCGTCCGCAGTGGCCTGGCCCAGATGGAGGCGGCGCCCCTCGCCGGCATCGCGGCCCTGGTGCGGGTGGCCGGCCTCGAGCGCCCGGTCGGCTCGGGCGGGGTCTCCTACCAGCTGGCGCCGCGAATCAATGCAGCGGGGCGGATGGACGACGCCCGCCTCGCGCTCGACCTCCTGACCGTCGACGAGGCGGAGGCCGCCTGGCCCCTCGCCGAGCACCTCGAGAACCACAACCTCGCCCGCCGCGAGGCGACTGACGCCGCCATCTCGCAGGCGCAGGAACGCCTCGACGAGCGGGGCGGGCCGGGCGCCGCCATCGTCCTGGCGGACGAGCGCTGGTCGGTCGGCCTCGTGGGCCTGGTCGCCGGGCGTCTTGTCGACCTGCACCACGTGCCGGCGTTCGTGATGAACCGCGCGGGCGACGAGTGCCGGGGCTCGGCGCGCTCCGTCGCGGGGTTCAACGTCGTCGAGGCCCTGACGTCCTGCGCGGGCTACCTGAGCGCGTTCGGCGGCCACGCCGCGGCCGCCGGGTTGACGTGCTCGGCGGCCAATCTCGAGGCGCTGGAGGCGGGCCTGGTAGCGGCGGCCGCGGCCGAGCAGCCCGAGGGAGGCTGGAGCCGGATGCTGCCGATCGACGCCGAGGTCGACCTCCGCGCGCTGACCGTCGAGTCCGTCGCCGCGCTGGCCGAGCTGGAGCCGTGCGGCGAGGGCAACCCCGCGCCGCGGTTCTGCGGGCGCGACGTGGTGCTCAAGGCGGCGTCCGCCTTCGGGCGCCAGGGCGAGCACCTGCGCCTCTGGCTGTCCCACGGGGAGAGGGTCATCGAGGCCATCGGCTGGCGCCGCGGCCAGCACGTCGAGCGCTACAAGAAGGCGGCGCGCGCGGGCGAGCCGCTGGACGCCGTCTTCAGCGTCGGCCTCTCGTCGTGGGACGGCGAGACCACCGTCCAGCTCGAGCTCGAGGACGTGCGTAAGAGCCGCCGCAACCTGGATTTACATCGTCCCACGGCGGTGTTAGCGTGAGGCCCACGGGCCGGTAGCCGCAGCCTCGTCCCTCCCGCCGGCGTACCAAGGACGCACGGAGGACGGACGGCACACTTGGCTACCGGGTTCGAGGAGGTCAGCTGCCCCCGGCTCGTGGTCGCGGGCGGGGCCACGGACAGCGGCAAGACGCTCGTCACCAGCGGCATCGCGGCGGCGTTTCGCCGGCGTGGCCTGAGGGTGCACCCGTTCAAGGTCGGGCCCGACTTCGCGGACTCGGCGCGCCTCGCGCAGGTGACCGGGGCGCCGTGCCGCAACCTGGATCCCTGGATCCTCGGCGAGGTCGCCCTCCTACAGGGCCTCCGGGCCGGCTGCGCCGACGCCGACCTCGGGCTGGTGGAAGGCATGCTCGGCCTCCTCGACAGCTGGGGTGCGGGCGCGTCCGGCAGCACGGCGGAGCTGAGCAAGCTCATCGCGGCGCCGGTGGTCCTGGTCCTCGACGTGAGCCACCACGTCCAGACGGCCGCCGCCGTCGCGCTCGGCCTCCGCACCGCGCGGCCGGACGTGCAACTGGCGGGCGTGATCCTCAACCGGGCGGAGGACGAGGAGCATGCGCGCTGGGTCGAGGAGGCCGTGTGGGAGCTCAGCAAGCTGCCCGTGCTCGGGACGCTGCCGAGCCTGGAGGTGGGCGCGGGGCCCGGTGAGACAGACGCGCTGGTCGCCGCGGTCGAGCGCCACCTCGACCTGGACGTCCTGCTTCGCATCGCCGCCAAGGCCCGGCCTGTCCGGGTGCAGCGGGCCGAGCCGATGCCGGCGCTGGAGGCGCCCGTCCGCATCGCCGTCGCCTTCGACGACGCCTTCAGCCCCTACTACCCGGAGAACCTGGAGATCCTGGGCGAGGCCGGCGCGGAGCTGGTCCCGTTCAGCCCGCTACTCGACCACAACCTGCCGCACGCCGACGGCGTCTACCTCGCCGGCGGCGGCTCCGAGCGCTACGCGGCCTCCCTCAGCGCCAACACGAGGATGCTCGAGTCGCTGCGCCAGGCCGCCGACGACCGCGTCCCGATCTACGCGGAGTGCGGCGGCATGATGTGCCTCGCGGAGAGCGTCCGTGAGGACGGCATGGTGCACCCGATGGCCGGCGCCCTGCCGCTGCGGCTCACCGGCGGCGCCGAGAAGCGGCGCCTCAGCTACCGCCAGATGCGCGTGATGGAGGACTGCCTGGTCGCGGACCGGGACGCCTCGCTGCGCGGGCACGAGTACCAGTGGGGCCGCATCGAGGTCACGGGCGGCACCGTGCGCCCCGTGTACGAGCTCTCCGACCCGGCCGGCTTCAAGTCAGGGCACGAGGGTTACGCCCGCCCGGGCCTGCTGGCCAGCAGCATCCACGTCCACTTCGGCCAGGACCCGACCCTCGCGGTCAAGTTCCTGCGCGCCTGCGCACGACGCGGCGCCGCGGAAGCGCTGGTCTAACCCGGGTCTCCTCCCCCCGCACGCGGGGGAGGTTGGGCTGATGTCTCCTCCCCCCGCCTGCGGGGGGAGGCTGGGTGGGGGGCAGGTGGGGGCTCAGCCCAGGTGCGCGCCCCGGTGCGCCTCCACCACAGCCCAGACGTGCCTGTCGAAGTGGCGGTCGCTATGCCCCAGCGCCGGGTGGAGCCATGCGACGGGCCGGCCGTCGACGATCAGCGCCCCGTCCGGCAGCCGGCGGATCGCCTCCAGCAGCGCGGCGTGCGCGGCCAGGTGCTCGGCTAGAACGTCCTCCCGGCTCCGCCCGTGCCAGGCCCGCGCGATGTCGTCGTTGACCGGGTCCAGGTCGAGGCCGAGGACAAACGGCGGGAACCGGTCGTCGGGCTCGAACGGCTCGCGCTGCAACTCCGCCACGCGCGCGCCGTTGCGCTTCCAGTGAGCCACGTGGGCGACGGCGACGCCCACGTTCCACTCAGGGCCTGCCTCGTCGTCGAACGGGACCGGCAGCCGCAACTCCGCGTCGGTCAGGCCCTGGATGTACGCGTCCTGCGCGCTCCACCTGGCGTCGATCTCCCGCAGCAGGTCCTCGCGCGCCGGCGCCGGGATGCCCGCGGGGTAGCTGCCGCTCACAGGATCTTCGACAGGAACTGCTTCGTGCGCTCGTGCCGCGGGCTGGAGAAGAACTCCCTGGGGGGCGCCTCCTCCACGATGACGCCGCCGTCCATGAGCACTGCGCGGTCGGCGACCTCGCGCGCGAAGCCGACCTCGTGCGTCACGCAGACCATCGTCATGTGCATGTCTCGCGCCAGCCGCTTCATCGTCTCCAGCACCTCGCCCACCAGCTCCGGATCGAGCGCGGAGGTGGGCTCGTCGAAGAGCATCAGCGCGGGGTCCATCGCGAGCGCGCGCGCGATGGCGACGCGCTGCTGCTGCCCGCCGGAGAGCTTCGCCGGGTAGACGTCCGCCTTGTCCGGCAGCCCGACCTGCTCCAGCAGCTCCATCGCGCGGCGCCGGCACTCCGCCGCGGGGCGATGGCGCACAAGGCGGGGCGCCTCCATCAGGTTCTGCAGCACCGTCATGTGCGGGAACAGGTTGAACCGTTGGAACACCATGCCGATGTCGGCGCGCTGCCTCGCCACCCGCCGGTCCGTGTCCTCCACGAGCTTGTCGCCGCTCGTCTCGCGGTAGCCGATCAGGTGGCCGTTGACCTCGATGCGGCCGGAGTCGATCTTCTCGAGGTGGTTGAGGCAGCGCAGGAAGGTCGACTTGCCGCCGCCGGACGGGCCCATGATGACGACCACCTCGGCGCGGCGCACGTCGAGGGTGATGCCCCTCAACACCTCGAGTTTGTGGTACCGCTTGTGCACGTCGACGGCATGGACCACGACCTCCGTCGCCGCGACGGCACTCATGGGCTCACCGGTGCCTTCGACGGCCACCTCAGCCGCCAGTTGCCGACAAGCATGCGCTTGTAGAAACCGGGGCCCTCGTCGATGTCGCGCCGCTCGCCGAAGCGATCCTCGATGCGCTTCTGGATCTGAGTCAGGATCGTGGTGATGATGAGGTAGTAGATCGCGGCCACGGAGAGCGCCTCGAAGTAGCGGAAGTTGGCGGAGTAGAAGTCGGCCGCCTGCTGCAGCAGCTCGTGCACCGCGATGATCACGAGCAGGGACGTGTTCTTCGACATGTTGATGTACTCGTTGCTGGTCGGGGGCACGATCACCCGCAGCGACTGGGGGATGATGATGCGCCGCAGCGCCTGCGCCCGCGTCATGCCCAGCGCCTTGGCCGCGTCCATCTGCCCGGGGTCGATGGCCTGCAGACCGGCGCGAATGATCTCGGTCATGTAGGCCGCCTCGTTCAGTGTGAGCGTGACGATGCCGGCGACAACGGCGTCGTGGTTGAGCGGCGCCAGCAGAGGGGAATTGCCGCTGAGCTCCGCGGTGCCGTCGAACACGAACAGGATCTGCAGCAGCAGGGGTGTGCCGCGGAAGAGCCAGAGGTAGAAGTCGACAGGGGTCTTGATGAGGCGGTTGCGAGAGATCCTGCCCAGGGCCAGCGGGAACCCCAGGATGACGCCACCGGTCTGGGCCACCACCGTGATGAGCAGCACCAGCCCGGCCGCCTGCAGCCAGCCGCTGTAGGAGAGGATCTGCAGGAAGCACGCGCCGTCGAACCCGTTGACCTGCTCCGGGCAGTGGATGGCGAGGAACACCCCGGCGAAGGCGGCCACGTCAGGATGCCATGGCGCCTCCCCCCGAGGCCGTCAGGGCCGGGGGGAGGCGCGTCAGACGGCTCCGGTCAGGGCGCCGGGGACGCCTTCCTGATGTCGCCATCAGAGACGCCCCATTTCTTGAGCAGGCTGTCGTATGTCCCATCGCTCTTCAGCGCGTCGAACGCCTGCGTGATGGCGTTGAGGATCGCGGTGTCGCCCTTGCGCACCGCGATGCCCTCAGGCGCGACCTCGATCGCCTGGCCGGTCACCACCAGGCTCGGGTCCTTGCTGACCTCGTAATCCGCGACGGGCGAGTCGGTGAAGTGCACGTCGTCTGTCGGCGGCACCTTCTTCAGCTGGGCCAGCGCCTCGGTGTCGACGGTGTACGTGTGGAGCGTGATCTTGTTGCTGGCGCAGGCCTTGCCCGGCTCGTTCAGCCCTGAGGCCTCGTCCTTCTCGGCCGTGCCGTCTTCGACCGCCACCTTGTGCCCGCACAGGTCCTCGAGCTTGGTCGGCTTGTACGTCGACGTCTTCTGCACGACGAAGGCTTCGCCGGCGACGAAGTACGGGACGAAGTCGACCGTCGTCTTCCGGTCGGCGTTGATGGTCATCGCGGAGATGATCGCGTCGTACTTCTTGGCGTTCAGCGCGGGGATGATCCCGTTGAAGGCCTGGTTCACGATCTTGAACTTGAGGCCCAGCTTCGCCGTGATCGCCTTGGCGAGGTCGACGTCGAACCCGGCTGCGTTCTGCGATCCCGCCGGGTCGTAGAACTCCTGCGGCGGGTAGGAGATGTCGGACCCGAAGGTCAGGGTGCCGGCCTCGAACAAAGCCGAGTCCGGGGGCGGCGAGACGGACCCGCCGCCGCCGCCGCTGGTGCTGCTGCTGCCACACGCCGCCAAGAGCGCGATGGCGGCGATGGCTGTGAGGGCTCGGGTCGGTCTCATGCTGTCACTCCTGTGTGGGCGGCCGAGGCGCCCCGATTATGCGCCCTTCCCGGTCAGGCGGTCCGCACCCGCGCCACCTGGCCGGCGGTCAGCTGCACCAGCTCGGCCGGGCTGAGCCGGAACACCGCGTTGGGGGTGCCCGCCGCCGCCCAGATCTCCGTGAGCCCGAGCAGGTCCTCGTCGAGGACCGTGCGGATGGGCTCGCTGTGCGCCACCGGCGCAACCCCGCCGATCGAGAAGCCCGTCCGCGCCCGCACGTAGTCCGCGTCGGCCCGCTCGATCGGCTCCCCGACGAGGCCGGCGACCAGGCCCTCGTCGACCCGATTCGTCCCGCTGGCGACGACCAGCACCGGGTCACCGCTGTTCGCGCCGCGGAACACCAGCGACTTCGCGATCTGGGCCGGCTCGCACCCGATCGCGGCCGCGGCGTCGGCGACGGTCCTGGTCGACGCCGGCAGCTCGACGACCCGCAGCGCCAGGCCGCGCTCGTCGAGGGCGGCCTGTACGCGGGCGGCGCTACTTGGCAGGCTTGACCCCGTCGATCACCGACCGCAGAGCCTGCGCCGCGCCGAGCAGCCCGGCGGACTCGACCGGGATGATGATCTTCTCGTTCGCGCTGGCCGCGAACTTCGACAGCGTGTCCAGCTGCAGCACGGCGAGCAGCTCGGGGGTCGGGGTCTGCGCCTTGATCGCCCCGTAGACAGTGGCCACGGCCTGGGCGCGGCCCTCGGCCTCGAGGATCGTGGCCTGCTTCAGCCCCTCGGCGGCGAGGATGGCCGCCTGCTTCTGGCCCTCGGCCGACAGGATGGCCGCCTGCCGCGAGCCCGTGGCGACGTTGATCTGCGACTGCTGCTGGCCCTCCGACTGGAGGATCACCGCGCGCTTCTCCTGGTCCGCGGTCTTCTGCAGGGCCATCGCCTGGAGGATCTGCTGCGGCGGCAGGATGTCGACGATCTCGATCCGGTTGATGCGGATGCCCCACTTGTCGGTGACCGACTCCATCTGGGTCTGCAGCTGCGTGTTGATCTGCTCGCGCTGCGAAAGGGCTTCGTCGAGGGTCATCCCGCCGAACACCGCGCGCAACGTGGTCCGCGACAGCTGGTCGACGGCGACGAGGTAGTTGCTGACGCCGAAGAGCGCCGGCTGCGCGTCGACGACCTGGCTGAAGATGGTCGCGTTGACCGCCACCGACACGTTGTCGCGGGTGATGACGTCCTGGCGGTCGCCGGTGCGCGGTGTTTCGCGCATGTCGACGAACACCATCTCGTCGATGAACGGCATGAGGAAGGTGATGCCGGGGTTGCGCACGGAGTTGAACTGGCCCAGACGCTTGACCACCCCGACGTACCCCTGCTGGATCACCTTGACCGTGCGGAACACGGCGATCAGGACCACCAGGATGACCAGTCCGAGAACGATGTAGGCGCCCATGTCTATCCCTCCACTTCGGGTGCTGTCAGCCGGCCGCCGGCGAGGCCACGACCGGGTTCTTGGCGCGGACCACGAGGGTGGCCTTGCGCAGCCCCTCCACCACGACGGTGCTCCCCGCGGGGATGGCGGAGCCGTCGGCGCTGATCGCCGGCCAGTTCTCGCCACTGAGGCGGACGTGGCCGGGCTGGTGCTCGCCGCCGATGGCGTCGACCACCGGCGCCTCGGAGCCGATCATCGACTGGGCCCCGCTCAGCAGCTGCGGCTGCGCCCGCCGCCTCAGGTAGGCCATCAGGGGTGGCCGCGCGGCCAGCAGGCCGACAGCGGACACGATCGCGAAGACCCCGACCTGGACCGCCACCGCCTGCCCCATCGCCGCGGCGGTGGCCGCGGCCAGGGCGCCGACCATGATGAAGACCGCGAAGAACGCGACCGTCACCACTTCGAGGACGAGGAACGCAATCGCGGCCGCCAACCAGACGAGGGCCATGGCCGAACTGTAATCCACCCGCCATCGCGCAGGAACCCCGCGCCGCCCCTGGTACTGGAACGCACCGGCCCGCTGGAACCGGTGCGCTTCGCCGCTCAGCGTAGGCCGGTCGTGTTAAGCGGGCATCAAGATCCAGTTGAGTTGTGTAAAGGCCTACCGCCGCGACGAAAGGAGGAGGTTGATAAGGAGGGTCAACGCCACGCTCAGCAGCAGGCCGGTCATCAGGGGCGAGTAGAAGGTGAAGTTCCCGCGCGAGATCCTGATGTCTCCCGGGAGGCGGCCGAGCGGCAGCCCCGCCTGGATGAGCAGCCCGACCACCACCAGCACGAGCCCGGCGGCGATCAGGATCTTGCCGACCACGAGATAACCTTAGACCCTTCGTTTTAGGGGGTGGTCTGATGCCGCGAATCAACGTCAACGGGGTTGAGCTCAACTACATCCGTGAGGGCGCCGGCGAGCCGGTGCTGCTGGCCCACGGCCTGCTGTTCGACGCCGAGCACTGGCGCCCGCAGATCGACGCGCTCAAGGCCGACCACGACGTGATCGCGGTGGACCTGCGGGGCCAGGGGCAGTCCGCCGGCAGCGACGACCAGGCGAGCTACGACCTCTGGAACCAGGCCGAGGACGTGTACGGCCTGCTCCAGGCGCTCGCGGTCGGCCCGGTGCACTGGGTCGGCCTCTCGATGGGAGGCATGATCGGGATGAGGGTCGCGCTCCGCCACCCGGAGGTCCTGCGCAGCCTGACCCTCATCGACACCACGGCGCGCGGCGAGGAGCCAGACCGGGTCGAGCGCTACGAGGCGTTCCGCGGCATCCTCGAGAGCGGCGGCATCGAGCACGTCCTGCCCGCCATGCCGCCCATCTTCCTCAAGGACCAGTTCATCGCCGAGCACCCCGAGGCGGTCGAGAACTGGTTCGAGATGCTCCGCCGCAGCGACCACGCCTCGGTGGCGCGGGCGAGCCGGTCGGTGGATGCCAGGGACGACATCACGGAACAGGTGGGAGAGATATCGGTGCCCACCCTCGTCATCCACGGCACCGAGGACGCCGCCATCGACCCCGAGAAGGGCGAGGAGCTGGCGCGGACCATCCCGGGCGCCCGCCTCGAGTGGATCGCGGGCGCGGGACACCAGTCGAACGTCGACTCCGCCGACGAGGTCACCCGCCTCGTCGCCGAGTTCATCGCGTCGGTGCCTGCCGCCGCCTGACGTGCAGTACGCCGCGTACCACTTCCAGGTCAACGACATCCGCGCCATCGTCCCGGAGGGGGAGGAGATGATGATGATCGGACGCTGGCTGTCGCGGCACGTGCCGTCGGTGGCCCGCGTCGAGGTCATGCACGGCCGGGCCGAGGTCCCGCTCGTCGACGGGCCCGGGTACGTGATCGCATTCGCCAACCCGCCGAAAGCGCTGCGCGACTCGATCGACGCGCAGCTCCACAAGATGAAGGGCTACAAGGGGATGCGGATCATCGAGCTGGGGCACGAGCCGGGTTACGACCTGGAGAAGGGCCGGATCCCGAAGCCCTAAGCGACCCGCGCTACGGCTTCGGTCGCCTCCGCCGGAACTCGATCGCGCCCCCGCCTGGAGGCCGGCCGGGGGGCAGCTCGCCGGAGGTCTCCGGTCCGTAGGGGGTGAACCGCACCGGGGAGCGCGCCGACCGGGGGCGGGCGGTCGCAGCGGGAGGCGGGGCTGAAGCCGGCGCCAGCGCGAAAACGATCGCGCCCGCGGCCGCCACCACCATCAGGAACCCCACGAGCAGGAACGGCCACGGGATCCCGCCGCCGCCGGGCGCCACCGTGCCGCTGTTGGCGGCGCTCGAACCCGGGCTCGGGAAGCTGTCGGCGCCGACCCCGAGCGGGATGTCGCTGGGCGTGCTGCTGACGAGGCTCGGCAGGGGTGACGGTGACGGGCTCCCCGAGTCGGAGGGCGAGGGGCTCGGCGAAGGCGTGTCGACCACCACCGGGCTGATGACGATGACGCTCGGCGTCGGTGACGGGTAGAAGCAGGTGGGGTCGCGGCGCGGGTCGCACGGCGGCGTCGGCGTGTCGGTCGGAGAGGGCGTCACCCGCTGGGTGGGGGAGGCCTTCGGCGACGCCGCGGGGCCGGCGGCGCCGGCGGTGGCGGACGCGCACACGAGCGCGCCAGGGACGAGGAGGAGGAGAGCGGGCGCGACGAGGGCGCGCCGCCGCAGGGTAACGGTCATCGCGAGTGGGCGCAAGTATGGCACAGGGGCTCCCGGCGGCAGCCCGCGGAGATCGGACCGACCTAGGCGCCGTCCTCGAGCCAGTGGACGAAGCCGCGTTCGCCCGGCCCGAAGCCCCGCGATAGCGCCCCGTCGACGTTGACCAGGCGGCCGTTGAAGAGCGTCATCGCCGCGGGGCGCATGTGCGGGGTGTGGCCGTGGACCAGGACCCGGGCGCCGTACATCGCGAGGTACGCGTCCAGGTCGCGCGGCGCGTAGAACTGCCGGCGCCGGCAGAGGTCGGCGAAAAGCGTCAGCAGCGCCTCCGGGTCCCGGCTCTCCAGGCGCAGCCGCGTCGCCCGGTTGACCTCCTCCACGCTGGCCCCGTAGTTGAGGTACACCGGCGAATCCGCGTGCTGGACGAGGACATCACCAATGAGGGTCATCGCGGGGCGCTGCCGGAGCCACGCCGCGGCCTGGGGGTCGTCGAGGAGCCCCTGCAGGTCCTCCGCGCGGCCGCCGTTCCAGAGCCAGTTTTCCGTGCAGCGGCCCTCCTGCCCACGCTGGTGCTCCTCGAGGACGCCGAGGATCAGGGCGTCGTGGTTGCCCAGCAGCGCCGTGGTGTTGGGGCGGGCCATCAGCCAGCGCACCGCGTCGAGGGCTCCCGTCCAGCGGTCGAAGTAGTCGCCGACCGCCACCAGCGGCGTCGCGTCGTCGACGTCCGCCAGCAGGGCTCGCATGCGGTCCGCGTCGCCGTGGATATCCCCGATCACAGCCGTCCTGGGCACGGCCCCGAGTCTAGGAGGCGGGAAGGCAGGGCCGGCTCGGACAGGGAGCCGGCCCTGCGGTTCTGGGCGGGGAGACGGCGGGACCCGTTGCCTCGCACCGTGCATAAGCGCGGTCCGGCGGTTTGGTTACGCCGGCGCGCGCGGGTTGTATATGATCTGCGGAGCAGAAGCCTTTAAACCGGCCCAGCGAGACCGGAAAGGAGCGTTTTTTTATGCCTGAGACGGCGACCGCCAGGCTCACCCACGTGGTGGAGAGCCAGCAGTTCGACCGTCCCCTCCTCGAGCAGGTGTTTGCGCGCGCCGCCGAGATGGAGGACGTCGTCCGGCGCGGCGGGAGCAGCGCGCTCAAGGGGCGCGTGATGGCCACGCTCTTCTACGAGCCGAGCACGCGGACGCGGTTGAGCTTCGAGGCGGCGATGCTGCGCCTGGGCGGCGACGTCATCGGGACGGAGTCGGCCGGCGAGTTCAGCTCGGTGGCGAAAGGGGAGACCCTCGAGGACACCGTGCGCATCATCAGCGGTTACTGCGACGTGCTGGTGCTGCGTCACTCCGAGGTCGGCGCGAGCCGCCGCGCCGCGCTGGTGAGCAGTGTGCCCGTCGTCAACGCCGGCGACGGCCCCGGCCAGCACCCGACGCAGGCCCTCCTCGACCTGTACACGATCAACAAGGAGCTGGGCCGGGTCGACGGGCTCCGCATCGCGATGGTCGGCGACCTCGCCAACGGGCGCACTGTGCGGTCGCTCAGCTACCTGCTCAGCAAGTTCGAGGGCGTCGACCTGACCTTCGTCGCGCCGGGCGCCGTCGCGATGGGACGCGACATCAAGGCGCACCTCGACGAGCGGGGCACCGCGTGGCGCGAGACCGAGGACCTGGACGCGGTCCTCCCGACTGTCGACGTCGTCTACCAGACGCGCATCCAGAAGGAGCGCTTCGGCGGGCGCATGGACGAGTACCAACGTGTGAGCGGCGTCTACGTCATCACCCCGAGGCACCTGCAGCTGATGCGCCAGGACGCCATCCTGATGCACCCGCTGCCGCGCGTCGGCGAGATCGCCGAGGAGGTCGACACCGACCCCCGTGCGGCCTACTTCCGCCAGGCCCGCAACGGGCTCTACGTTCGCATGGCCGTGCTCGACATGCTGCTCGACGGCGCCGGGGAGCCAGCGTGAGCGTCTCCCCCGCGGCCGCGGTCCAGGTCGTGGATGCCGAGGAGATGGCCCGCGCCCTCCGCCGCATCGCGCACGAGATCGTCGAGCGCGACGGCGGCGCGTCACCGGTGCTGGCCGGGATTCCGACCCGGGGCGTGCCCCTGGCGTGGCGCCTGGCCCGGTGCCTCGACGACCTGGGCCGCCCCGCCGACGTGATCGAGCTCCCGGTCGAGGGTCACCGCGACGACCGCGACGGCGCGCGCTCGGCCCCCGCGTCGCTCGCGCCGGAGGCCGTCACCGACCGCGTCGTCATCCTCGTCGACGACGTCATCTTCCACGGCCGGACGGCGCGCGCCGCGCTCGACGCGCTCACCTCCGTGGGCCGCCCGGCGGCGGTGCGGCTCGCTGTGATGGTGGACCGCGGCCATCGCGAGCTCCCGATCCGCGCGGACTTTGTCGGGAAGAACATCCCGACCCACATCAACGACCGGGTGCGCGTGCTGGTGGAAGAGGTCGACGGCGCGGACGGCGTCGTCCTGGTGAAGAGCGATGGCTGAGCCGCTCGACCTGGCCATCCGTGAGGCGCTCTGGTACGAGCGAGGGGTCGACGGGATCGTCGTGGACGTCGTCATCGAACGCGGGGTTGTCACCGCCCTCGGTCCCGGCGCGGCGCGCGGCGCCACGGGGCCGGCACTCGACGCCGGAGGGGCGGTCGTCTCGCCCGGGTTCTTCGACCTTCACTGCCACCTCCGCGTGCCCGGGCAGGAGGCGAAGGAGACGATCGCCACCGGCACCGCCGCGGCGGCCGCGGGCGGGTTCACCCGGGTCCTGGCGATGGCCAATACCTCACCTCCGCTCGACAGCGCGGAGGCGCTCGGGGCCGCGCTCCGCGCCGCCCACGACGCGCCGGTGCGGGTCCTCCAGGCGGCGGCGGTGACAGTCGGGCTCGAGGGCCGGGAGCTGGCCCCGATGGACCTCCTCGCCCAGCTTGGCGCCGCGGCCTTCAGCGACGACGGGAAGCACCTGTACGACGCGGAGCTCGGCGAGCGGGCGCTGTCGCGCGCGGCGGCGCTCGGCCGCCCCGTCCTGGTCCACGCGGAGGACGCGGCGACGTGCGCGGGCGGCCAGGCCGATCCCTCGGTCGCCGGCGCCCTCGGCGTGGCCCCCTGGCCGTGCGCCGCCGAGGTCGACGCCGTGGTCGCGATGCTCGAGGCCTGCCGCCGCGGCGGAGGGCACCTGCACGTGCAGCACGTCAGCTGCGCCGAGACCGTGGAGCTGGTGCGCGCCGCCCGCGCCGAGGGGCTCCACGTCACCGCAGAGGCTACGCCCCACCACCTCGCGCTGACGAGCGGCGTGGCCCTCGAGCCAGGTGTCGACGCGGCGATGGCGAAGGTCAACCCGCCGCTGCGCGCCGAGCGCGACCGCGCCGCGGTGGTGGCGGGGCTGCGCGACGGCACCATCGACGCCATCGCCACCGACCACGCGCCGCACGAGGCGGCGACGAAGCAGGCCGGCTTCACGGCGGCGAGCTTCGGCATCAGCGGCTTCGAGACTGCGCTGCCCCTGGTGCTCGGCCTGGTCGATGCCGGCGAATTGACGCTGGGGCGCGCCGTCGAGGCGCTGACCGAAGCGCCCTGGCGGTGCCTCCGGCAGCAGGGCCTGGCCGGGTCGCGCCCTGGCCTCCGCCGCGGCGAGCCCGCCGACCTCGTGCTCTTCGACCCTCGGGCGGAGTGGACGGTGGACCCGGAGGGCTTTGCGTCGCGCGGCCACAACACGCCCCTCCGCGGCCGGCGGGTGCGCGGGCGCACCGTTCTCACCGTCAGCCGCGGCAGCCTCGTGCACAGCGCGGCGGAGATGGTCTTTGGCTAGCCAGGCCGTGACGCCCGGGGTACTGGCGCTCGAGGACGGGCGGGTTTACACGGGCTGGCTGTTCGGCGCGCCGCCCGAGGCGTCGCCCGCCGGGGCCGGGGCCGGAGAGGTCGTCTTCAACACGTGCATGACCGGCTACCAGGAGATCCTCACCGACCCGAGCTACGCGGGCCAGACGGTCGTGATGACCTACCCGCTGATCGGCAACTACGGCGTCAACGCCGAGGATCCGGAATCGGGGCGGGCCTGGGTGCGCGGCCTGGTGGTGCGGCAGCCGGCCTCCGACTGGAGCAACTGGCGCGCCGCCGGTGGCCTCGACGCGTACCTCCGTGAGCAGGGCGTGCCGGGCCTCTCGGGCGTCGACACGCGCAGCCTGACGCGGCACCTGCGCAGCGCCGGGGCGCGCCGGGCGGTCATCGCCGCCCTCGAACGGCCCTACGACCCGCGCGACGCCGCCTCCCGCGCCGAGGTCGACGCGCTCGTCGCGCGCGCGGGCGGGGTCACGCCGATCGAGGAGCAGGACCTGGTCACGCTGACCGCCTGCGACGCGCCGTTCGAGTGGACCGAGGAGCTGCCTCCCGTGTACGTCACGGCGATTGAGAAGAACCTCGAGGGCAGGCGCGTCGTGGTCCTCGACTACGGCCTCAAGCGCAACATCCTCCGCTCGCTGCGGAGCCGCGGCGCCACGGTCGTCGTCGTGCCGCCGGCGACGCCGGCGGCGGACGTGCTGGGCCACAAGCCGGACGGCATCGTTCTGTCGAACGGTCCGGGCGACCCGGCGCTGCTCGGGCCGCAGGTCGCGGTCGCGCGCGAGCTGGTCAAGTCCGGGATCCCCATCCTGGGCATCTGCCTCGGGCACCAGATCCTCGGCCAGGCTGCCGGCGCGCGCACGGCGCGGCTGCCTTTCGGGCACCACGGCGGCAACCACCCGGTGCGCGACAGCGACACGGGCGAGGTGCACATCACCTCGCAGAACCACGAGTACCAGGTGCTGGCCGACACGCTGCCCGCCGCCTCGGGTTTCCACGTCAACCAGCTCAACCTCAACGACGGCTCGGTCGAGGGCATGCGCCACCGCGACCTGCCCGTGCTGTCGGTCCAGTACCACCCGGAGGGCGCGCCCGGGCCGCACGACAACCAGTACGTGTTCGACCGCTTCGCGGCGATGATCGACGGGTCCCTCCCCCCGCGTGCGGGGGGAGGTCAGGTGGGGGGAGGTGGCGCCACATGGCCCCCCACCCAGCCTCCCCCCGCGGGCGGGGGGAGGAGTGCCTCTGCCAGGCCCCGCAAGGTCCTCATCATCGGCAGCGGCCCGATCGTCATCGGGCAGGCGGCGGAGTTCGACTACGCCGGCACGCAGGCGTGCAAGGCGCTCCGCGAGGAGGGCATCGAGACGGTCCTCGTCAACAGCAACCCCGCGACGATCATGACGGAGCCGGGGGTCGCGGACCACACGTACATCGAGCCGCTGACGGTCGAGGTGCTGGAACGCGTCATCGCGCAGGAGCGCCCGGACGGGCTGCTGCCGACGCTCGGCGGCCAGACCGGCCTCAACCTCGCCGTGCAGCTGCACGATGCCGGCGTCCTGGAGCGCTACGACGTGCGGCTCCTCGGCACGCCCCTCGAGTCGATCCGCAAGGCCGAGGACCGCGAGGAGTTCCGGCAGCTGCTGGTCGACATCGGCGAGCCCGTCATCGAGAGCCGGACCGTGCACACCCTCGAGGAGGCGCGCGCCTTCCTGACCGAGGTCGGGCTGCCGCTGATCGTCCGCCCGGCGTTCACGCTCGGCGGCACCGGCGGGGGCTTCATCCGCGAGATGGACGAATTCGAGCACGCCGTGCGTCGCGGCCTGGACGCCAGCCCGATAACGCAGGTGCTGCTGGAGCGCTCGCTGGAGGGTTGGAAGGAGGTCGAGTACGAGGTGATGCGCGACGCCTCGGGCACGTGCATCACCGTCTGCAACATGGAGAACATCGACCCGCTGGGCGTGCACACGGGCGACTCGATCGTGGTCGCGCCGTCGCAGACGCTCGCCGACCGCGAGTACCAGATGCTGCGCAGCTCAGCGCTGAAGATCATCCGGGCGCTGGGCATCGAGGGCGGGTGCAACGTGCAGTACGCGCTCGACCCGCACAGCTACCGGTACTTCGTCATCGAGGTCAACCCGCGCGTGTCGCGGTCGTCGGCGCTGGCCAGCAAGGCCACCGGCTACCCGATAGCGCGCGTCGCCGCGAAGATCGCGACGGGCAAGCTCCTGCACGAGATCCCCAACCAGGTGACGGGCAAGACGACCGCGGCGTTCGAGCCGGCGCTCGACTACTGCGTCGTCAAGATCCCGCGCTGGCCCTTCGACAAGTTCCCGACGGCGGACCGCAGCATCGGCACGCAGATGAAGGCCACCGGCGAGGTGATGGCGATCGAGCGCACCTTCGAGGCCGCGTTGATGAAGGCGATCCGCTCGCTCGAGCAGAAGCCGCCGCGGCTGGCCCACGCGCCCGTGCCGGAGGCGATGCTACGAACGCCGAACGACCAGCGCCTCTTCGCTTGCCTCGAGGCCCTGCGCCAGGGGATGACGGTCGAGGACATGAACGCGATGACGAACATCGACGTGTGGTTCCTCCGCCGCTACGAGCGGATCGTGCAGCTGGAGGCGGCCCTGCGCCAGGGCCTGACGCCGAGCCTGCTGCGCGCGGCCAAGCGCGCCGGGTTCACCGACCGCCAGGTCAGCGACCTGTCGGGCGAGCCGTTGCAGGACGTGCGCGACGCCACCTTCGAAGCGGGCGTGCGCGTGACGTACAAGCTCGTCGACACGTGCGCCGCCGAGTTCACCGCCGTGACGCCCTATTACTACTCGACCTACGAGGTGGAGGACGAGTCCCCGCGCGCGTCGCTGGACGCGCGCGAGCGCCAGGCGGTGCTCGTGCTCGGCTCCGGCCCGATCCGCATCGGCCAGGGCATCGAGTTCGACTACTGCTCGGTGCAGGCGGCGGTGACGCTGCGCGAGCAGGGCTGGGCCAGCATCATGCTTAACAGCAACCCGGAGACGGTGTCGACAGACTTCGACACCAGCGACCGGCTGTACTTCGATCCCCTGGACGAGGAGTCCGCGGAGAACGTGGTCAAGGCCGAGTCGGCGCTCGGCGTCATCGTGCAGTTCGGTGGCCAGACCGCCATCAACCTGGCCGAGCCGCTGTCGCGGCGCGGCATCCCCATCCTCGGGTCCTCGGTTGACGCCATCGACCTGGCTGAGGACCGCCGCCGGTTCGAGGCGACGCTGCGCGAGATCGGCATCCCCCAGCCGCCCGGCTCGACGGCCGCCAGCACTGACGAGGCGTACCAGATCGCCGAGCGCGTCGGCTACCCGGTGCTGGTGCGCCCGAGCTACGTGCTCGGCGGCCGCGCCATGGAGATCGTGCACGAGCGCGCGGACCTTGACCGGTACCTCGTCGGCGCGCGCGACGCCCTCGCGCGGGGCACGATCCTCGTCGACAAGTACCTCGTCGGGAGGGAGTTCGAGGTGGACGCGATCTGCGACGGCGAGGACATCCTGATCCCCGGCATCATGGAGCACGTCGAGCGCGCGGGGGTCCACAGCGGCGACTCGTTTGCGGTGTACCCGGCGCAGCATCTCACGCCTGAGGAGATCGAGCAGGTGGTCGACTACACGCGCCGGATCGCGCTGCGCCTCGACATCGTCGGGCTGCTCAACATCCAGTACGTGCTGCACCGCAACCGCGTCTTCGTCATCGAGGTCAACCCGCGCTCCAGCCGCACGGTGCCCTTCCTGAGCAAGGTGACCGGCGTGCCGATGGTCAACGTCGCCACGCGCGTGATGATGGGAGTCACCCTGGCGCAGCAGGGCTACACCCCCGGCCTCTGGCCGGCGCCGGACGCCGTCGCAGTGAAGGCGCCGGTGTTCTCGATGGCTAAGCTACTCCAGGTCGACAGCCACCTCGGCCCGGAGATGAAGTCGACGGGCGAGGTGATGGGCATCGACCGCGAGCTGGCGCCCGCGATGTTCAAGGCGTTCCTCGCCTCGCTCGACCGCATGCCGCGCAGCGGCATGGCGCTGTGCACCATCGCCGACGTCGACAAGGCCGAGGCGCTGCCCATCATCGCCCGTCTCGTGGAGATGGGCTTCACCGTGCACGCCACCCGAGGCACGGCCGCCGCGCTGCGCGGGGCCGGCGTCAGCTGCAGCGAGGTGAACAAGATCGGCGAGGGCTCGCCGCACGTCGTCGACCTCATCAACAGCGGCGCCGTCGACCTCGTCATCAACACGCTCTCCAACGAATGGACCGGCGGCAACGGCGCCCGCGGCCTGGCGGGCGTGCAGCTCCGCGACGGGTTCGAGATCCGGCGCGCCGCCGTCGAGAGGAGCATCCCCTGCCTCACGTCGCTCGACACCGCGGCGGCGCTGGTGGAGTCGCTGAACCTGCTGGCCCTCGACGGGGCGTTCGAGGTGGCCACCCTCGGCGCGTACCTCGAGCCCGCGCCCAGCGCCCCCTCCGGCGCACCCCTGGAGGGGTCGACGCCATGACGACCGTGTTCTCCTCCCCCCGCGAGCGGGGGGAGGTTGGGTGGGGGGCATGACCTCGAGCGAACGCGGCGTCGTCACGCAACGGCACGAGCTGATGCCGGGCGTCTGGGTGCTGCGCCTGCACTCGCCCCGGATCGCCGCGGCGGCGCAGCCCGGCCAGTTCGTGCACATCCGCTGCACGGAGGGGTACGACCCGCTGCTGCGCCGCCCCTTCTCGATCTCCGACGTCGACCGCGGCGCCGGGACGTACGACGTGCTGTTCAACGTCGTCGGCGCGGGCACGGCCATCCTGGCCGCCGCCGAGGCCGGGCAGGTCTTCGAGGCCCTGGGCCCGCTGGGCCACCCGTTCACCATCCCGGCGGGCGGCACGCTTCTCATGATCGCTGGCGGGCTCGGCGTGGCGCCGTTCCCGTTCGTGTGGCGCGAGGCCAGGGCGCGCGGTGTGCGCCTGCGCTGGCTCAACGGCGCCTACACGGCGCACCAGCTCTACCCGGCCTCCGCCCTGCCTGCCGGTGCCGAGGCCCACGTCTGCACCGACGACGGCACCGCGGGCGAGCGGGGCTTTGTCACCGCGTCGAGCGAGCGCCTCCTCGCCGACGCCGATTTCGTGCACGCCTGCGGACCGATGCCGATGCTGCAGGCGGTCGCGCGGCAGCTGAGCGCATTGGAGGCGGCCGGCGCGCGCGTGCCGCCCTGCGAGATGTCGCTCGAGGCGCCGATGGGCTGCGCCCTCGGCACCTGCCTCGGGTGCGTCCTGCCCGCGGCCGACGGGACGTACGCGCGCCTGTGCGTCGACGGGGCGGTGCTGGATTGGCGCGCCGTGGGCTGGGACGCCCTCGCGTCACTGGGCGAGCTCATTGTTCACCGCGGCGAGCCCGTCCGCCTCTCCGCGAGCGCGACTCTGTGAGCCCCGAGCTGGACCTCAGCGTCCGCATCCGCGACGACCTGGTGCTGACCACGCCGCTGCTGGCGGCGTCCGGCACGTTCGGTTTCGGCTTCGAGATGGAGACCGTCGGCGGCCATGCCGGCTACGGCGCCCTCGTCAGCAAGGGCACGTCGCTGCGGCCGCGCGAGGGCAACCCGCCGCCCCGCATCGCCGAGACGCCGTCGGGAATGCTGAACGCCATCGGGCTGCAGAACCCCGGGGTCGAGGTCGTGGCCGGCCAGTACTCGCCGCGGTGGGAGAAGTGGAGCGTGCCGGTGCTCGTCAACGTTGTCGGCGAGTCGGTGGAGGACTACGTCGCGGTCGTGCGGCGCCTCGAGGCAGCCGGCGCGGTGGCAGGCTACGAGCTCAACATCTCGTGCCCGAACGTCGGAGCCGCGGGCCTGATGTTCGGCGTCGACCCGCGCCTCGCGGCCGAGCTGACCGCCGCCGTGCGCGCCGAGACCCGCCGCCCCCTCATCGTCAAGCTGACCCCGAACGTCACCGATATCGTGTCGATCGCCCGCGCCATCGAGGACGCCGGCGCAGACGCCCTGTCGGCGGTCAACACCTACGTCGGCATGTCCTTTAACCTGGCGAGCGGCCGGCCGGTGCTGGCCAACGGCACGGGCGGGCTCAGCGGCCCCGCCATCCGCCCGCTGGCGGTGCACGCGGTGCACGCGGTGAGCGCCGCGGTGCGCATCCCCGTCATCGGCTCCGGTGGCGTCATGAGCGGCGACGACGCCGTCGAGTTCCTGCTCGCGGGCGCCGCCGCGGTGCAGGTGGGCACGCTCAACTTCCTGCGCCCGGACGCGGGCAAGTTCGTGCTCGACGGCCTCGTCGCGCACCTCCGCCGCCATCGCCTCGCCGCCGTCGCCGACCTGGCCGCGCGGGCCCGGGCATGAGGGTCGACCTCCAGGCGGACCGGCTCATCGCGGGCGACCCCACCGAGCGACAGCTCCGCTCGCTCGAGATCTTCAAAGAGGCCGGTGCCTTCCTCGAAGGCCACTTCACCTACACGAGCGGGCGCCACGGCAATATCTACCTCGAGAAGTTCCGCGTGCTGGAGCGCGCCAGCTCCACGGAGCCGCTTTGCCGCATGATGGCCGGCCGCTTCGCGGACGCGGGCATCGACGTGGTCGCCGGCCCGACCACGGGCGGCGTGATCCTCGCTTACGAGGTCGGGCGCCTCCTAGATGTGCCCGGCATCTTCTGTGAGCGCAACCCCGACGGCGGTCGCGCCTTCCGGCGCGGCTTCACCATCGCGCCCGGGCAGCGCGTGCTCGTCGTCGACGACATCGTCACCACCGGCGGTTCGCTGCACGACACGTTCGGCGCCGTCGAGGCCCTCGGCGGCGTGGTGGCGGGCGTGGCCGTGATGGCCGACCGCAGCGGGGGCAAGGTGGTGCTGCCGTACCCGTACTTCGCGTGCCTCGAGGTCACCTTCGAGACGTGGGCGCCGGAGGAGTGCCCGCTGTGCGCCGCCGGCGACATCCCGGAGTCTCACCGAGGCTCCGCGCCGTAGCCAAGCCCCTCCCCCCGCGTGCGGGGGGAGGTTGGGTGGGGGGCGGAGGGGCCCTACCTCAGCGAGAACCCCACACGGTTGCCCGCGGGTTAGTCGCGGAGGCGCCCCACCGTAAACTCGCGGGCGGGGCCCTTAGCTCAGCGGTTAGAGCTTCTGCCTTTTAAGCAGAGAGTCGTGGGTTCGAATCCCACAGGGCCCACCATGTTTTCGAATACAGACGGCGTAGTACTAGTGTCACTTGTTCTGCCAGCGGGACCCGGATTGGCAGCAACGTGGCAGCAACGGGGGGAAAGACCCCCGAAAATGTGTGCCACATGGCGGGAAAGATCAAGCCTGAACCGGCCGAACTAGAGGCGAGCCGTCGCGCCCGGGTCGCAGCCCGCGAACTTGGCCGCCTCGAGCAGTACGCTGCGGCCCTCCGACGGGCTCAGGCACTCCGGCCGGGGACCGGCGGCCTGGCCGACCCCATCCTGCAGACGTTGATCACGCAAGCCGACACTGCCGCTAATGCGGCCACCGCGAAGCTCGGAGGGGTCGTCGTCTCGCGACGCCGACCGACCAAGACACACCCGACCTCCACGTGTACGGTCTATATCGACGAGTGCGGCGCTCACGATCTGGGGGCTCCGATGGACTTCCCCGTGTTCGTACTCGCCGCGGTCATTTTGCCCGACGAAAACCGCGCCAACGTGGAGGCCGAATGGGAGGGCTGGAAAGCTCGCGCGCTGGGCGCCCACGACTATCCGGTCCATGAACCGGATGTCCGCAGGCGCAAGGGCCGGTGGGGCAACCAGGCGGCCTTCGATGGTCTCAATGAGGCGCTTGCACAGCTCGACTTCACTGCGGTCGTCTGCGTGGTGCATCGCTCCAACTACCTTGCCGATCACGGGCCGGGGCCTCTCGATGAGAGTCTTCCCAGTCACGTTTACCTCATGACCTTGGACTTCATCTTCGAGCGGCTAGCCCTCGCCCTCGACACCCAGTTCGGCGGCGCACGCGCTCGGGTTGTCGCCGAGTCTAGGGGCCCAAAGGAAGATGCCCTGCTTCAGTATGAGTTCGCTCGGCTGCACCTGGACGGAACCTCATACATACCCGACAGCTGGTTTCGGCAGCAGTTCCATCCGGGCATCGACTTTCAGGGCAAAGAAACGAACTGCACCGGCCTCCAGTTAGCCGACTTGGTGGCTCGCCCCTGCGGCGCGAAGGTCATCGACCCGACCTCCACACCGGACCGATGGGAGGCCATCAAGTCCAAGTTGTGCCCAGGAATGGAGACCAAGAACTCAATCCTGGGCCTCAAGGTTCTCCCCTGGCGAGAGGAATACGAGAACCTCTGGAAAAGCTGAAGGGGCTCCAGCTTGCGCTGGACCCCTCCCGCCGACCGGGGCAAACCCCGGCCCACTTACGAACCTATGTATACCATCCTGGGAAGAAAGTAAACCCGGGCCTATTGCCCTGTGACGCCCGTGTCACTTGGCCCCGAGGACAGTAGAAGCGTGTCACAGCTAGCCTTGTAGGAACGCCTCCATGCGGCTCGCCGCCTCACGCTGCAGTTCCGGCAGAACGTGGGAGTAGGTGTTCGCGGTCAGCGCGATTTGACTGTGCCCGAGCAGGTCCATGACGACCCGCATGGGGGTGCCCTGCACGAGGAGTAGGGTCGCGCAGCTGTGGCGCAGGTCGTGGAAACGCCGCGGCGCAATCCCGGCGCGGGCCAGCACGGCTTTGTACGCTCTGACGACGTTGTGGGCGTCGAGAGGGGTGCCGTGTGTCGTGGTGAAAACGAAGGCCTCGTCGGCGTTCGGCTCGCTTCCTGCCCACGCCGGCCCGGCTTTCAGCCTCTCCAGCATCTGCCGCTGACGATGCGCGTGCAGCTCGGCTACGGTGGAGGGCGGCAGCGCCACGGAGCGGCGGCTCCTCGCTGTCTTGAGCGGGACCAGCCGGAGCCCCCCGTCAAGCCGCTGGAGTTGCTGGCGCACGCGGATGACACCCTCCTCAAGATCGATGTCGCCCCAGCGCAGACCGAGGGCTTCACCCTGCCGGAGTCCGACGGCGAGCGCGACGCTGTAGAGCGCCTTCAGGCGGTCTTCGCTGGCTGCGGCGAGGAACGCGCGCGCCTCAGATGGCGTCAGTGGCTGGATCTCACGTGACTCGACGCGAGGAGCGTCTGCGAGCTGGGCGGCGTTTCGCGCAACAAGCCCCCAGCGGATCGCTTGGTTAAGGGCGGTGCGGAGCACCTGACGGATGTAGGCGACGGTCCTCGGTGACAAGCCGTTGGCGAGCTTCTCGTTCATGAGTTGCTGCACGTGGAGGGGGGCAAGTTGCTCGAGCTTCAATCGGCCGAGGATCGGGACGATATGCAGCCTTACGACCCCCTCATAGCTGATGTAGGTCCGAGGCCGAACCGAGGGCCGCACCGAATGCTCGAGCCACTCGGCGAGGAAGACTCTCATTGTCTGGGTTGGGGTCGTCACGAGTTCGCCGTGCGAGCGAGCCATGAGTGCAGACTCGAGCAGGCGCGCGACTTCGATGCGCGTTTCGCCGCGCAGTGTCTTCCGTCGGCCATTCCACGTGATCGCCGCGTACCAGCCCTTGCGCCCGGCGCGCCTGTAAATGCTGCCCTCGCCGTTGCCGCGACGTCTAGTCACGGTGAGCCCTCCGACGCGGGTGGCCCTTCGGCGCCACGGGCTCCAAATACCCGTACTGGCGCGCCCGCTTCACCCAGGTTGTGGCGAGTGCGGGCGTGATGCGGAGTTCCTGTGCGACGGTCTTCGTTGGGAGGTCTCCCCGTTGCTCGGCAGCGCGGTAGATGTTCGCCACCATTTGGTAATGCGTATGCGATAGCCCCCGCTTAGTCTGAGCGGCGCGCTCTGCCATCCAACCCACCAACGTGGGTCCGAACGCCTCTGCCATGTTCACTGCGTACTCCCGTGCGAATTGCCGGATCGGGATGTCACGCAGTAGTCGGTTGGTGATCGGCAGCGCATTGGAAGGATCAGCGTCGAGTGTTGCGATCGTGAGCCTCACACATTCGACGTCGGGGATGCCACGGTCGATGAGGTGGAAGACCATTGTCACGAGATATGGGCCGGTAGTGGAATCGGGCCAGCGGAACTCGATCGCTTTAGGGGGCGGGATGTCACTGGGCATGGTGGCATGGTTATTATGGCATACCGGCAGGGTTACCATGGCAAGATCATGCACGCCGACCACAGCAACGGCACCCCGGCGGAGCTGGGCGGCTCACCGGTGGTCCTCACCGTACCGGAGACGGCTCGCCTGCTCCGTGTATCCGAGCGCCATGTGCGGACCTTGGTTGCTCGCGGCGACTTGCCGATCATCCGCCTGGGCCGGTCAGTGCGCGTGTCGAATGCCGAACTCCAACAGTGGCTTCGTGCGCGATCAATTGCGAGCATGCGATGACCCAGGCGGCCTCACGTCTGGATGTCCGCGGACAAGGTGCGTCACTCGCGCAGCCGGCGGTTCTGACGCTGTCAAACGCGCACGGGCGGCAACCACGACATTTCGCGCATAACGCGCTTATCGCGCAGTGGCCCATCCTCGCGGAGGAGGCTTTCTATGGCCTCGCAGGCGACGTGGTGCGCGAGCTTGAGCCACACACCGAGGCTGATACCGCGGCCCTCCTGATCCAGCTTCTCGCGGGCTTCGGGAACCTCATCGGTCGTCATCCGTACTTTGAGGCCGAGGCCGACCGCCACCACACGAACTTGTTCGTGGTTCTGGTGGGGGAGACCGCGAAGGGACGGAAGGGCACGAGTTGGGGGCGTGTACGCCGGGTGCTGGACGTGGTGGATCGTGGCTGGACTCAGAACAGAGTGATGAGCGGCCTCTCGTCCGGCGAAGGTCTGATCGACGCCGTGCGGGATGCCGTAGAGGACAAGAGGGGCGAGATCGTGGACCAGGGCATAGAGGACAAGCGCCTTCTTGTCGTCGAGTCGGAGTTCTCCGCGGTGTTGCGGCAGGCGTCACGCGACAGGAACATCCTCAGCGCCGTGCTGCGGCAGGCGTGGGATGTCGGGTGGCTGCGCAACATGGTGGTGAGCTCCCCCCGTCGCGCGACGGACGCGCACATCTCGCTGATCGGACACATCACGCGAGACGAGCTCTTACGACAAATCACGGATACGGACGTCGCGAATGGGCTCGCGAATAGGTTCTTGTGGGTCTGTGTGCGCCGCTCGAAGCTCCTGCCTGAAGGCGGCGGAGAGCCCACCATCCTTCCCCACGTCGAGCGCCTGAAGGTGGCAGCTCTCTTCGCTCGGCGCATCACGCGCGTTCGCCGTGACGACGAGGCTCGCGAACTATGGCGCTCGGTCTACGGCCCACTCAGCGAAGGCAAGCCCGGACTGCTCGGAGCCGTAATCGCCCGCTCAGAGGCCCAGGTGATGAGGCTCTCGTTGATCTTCGCGGTCCTCGACTGCTCGCAGAGGATCCGCATGGAGCACCTCGCGGCAGGGTTGGCCGTTTGGCAATATGCGGAGGACTCCGCGCGGTACATCTTCGGCACGCGGATGGGCGATGCGATTGCCGACGTGATCCTCGGAGCGCTTCGCGCTAGGCCTGAGGGTATGAGCCGCGATGCGATGCGAAGCGACCTGTTCGGCCGGCATAAGACTTCGGATGAGATCAGCAGAGCGTTAGAGCGGCTTCGCGGTATGGGGCTCGCGATGGTTGAGTCTCACCCTACTGGTGGCCGCGCCGCCGAGGTCTGGCGGGCCATCTGATGCGCTATCTCGACGCGGTAATAGCTCTGCGCGAAAAGCGCGCCAAGCGCGATAGCGGTTCTCCACCGGCTGAAGGAGCCCGTGCGAGAAGCGCTGTGAGCGCCGACCCGCGACCGGACATCGCCGAGGACTCCGACCTTTGGAACCAACTCCTTGCCAGCGCCTGGGCCGACGCAGAAGCGCCTACCGGGCTCTATGGTTCGCTGCTCGGGCTGCGCTGCGTCGGATCACGGCTCGTGCACGAAGGTGGTCGGTGGCTCATCGTGCCGCGCGCGGCCGATGAAGGTGAGCCGCAGCCGGACGTAGACGCCAGGCTCGTTCGTGACAAGTGCCGATTTCTCCTGCCGCACAAGGACCGGCTGACCGTCCTACTGTCGCGTCTGCCCCGACCGGGTGCGGCGCCGTGATCGATGAGCACCGATCGCGCAGAACCCTGGCAGCGGCTGGTAGCCATGGTCGCCGAGGCGCCCTCCCGCTGACCTGTTGCGGACTATTCCGCAGAGCGCGAGATTTCGCACCCGCGGAGGCTCTTCATGGTCACCACTCGTGCGACTCGACTTCAATGTGCGACCAGTGCCTACATAGGACAACAACCAAGGAGAATGAACCGTGAGTGACGGGAACGCGCAAATCCCGTGGTACAGAAGCAGCAGCGGCCGCCGCCGTCGCGGGAGGCCGACAAAGCTCACGCCGGCTCTTCAGGAGGAGTTTCAGGCGCTGCTTAGGGAGGGGCACCATGCGGGGACGGCATGCGCCTTCTTGCGAGTGTCGCAGTCCGCTTACTACGAATGGCTCCGCCGCGGTCAAGAGAGCGATGAGGAGCCCTATGCGCAATTTGCGGAGAACGTGTGCGCGGCCGAGGCGGAAGCTGAGATGGACGCGTGGGCGGTGGTGGCCGCAGAGGCGCGCCGCAATCCGGACATGGCGCTCAAGTTACTGAAGGCGCGATGGCCGCGCCGATATGGTGTGACGATCGAGGAGCGCACGTTGCACCCGTCGCCCTCTATTGATCCGACCTCAGCAGTTCCTGCGACCCCGGAGATTCGTGCCCGACTCACGGAAGTCCTGAATCTCATCGGCGAAGAGCACTATCGGCGCCAGCGAGAAGGCAGCTAGGATGATGCGCTTGCGCGACGTTGCTATTCCGCTCAGCCGCCTGGTCAACACGCTAGATGAGCTGAGTCCCTCACAGCGGTCCATCAGCCATCTCGACCAGAAGGAGTGGACGGAGTACAGGCGCTTCAGGAGCGAAGGGCGCAACCACGTCGTCAGTTTTGATCTGGCCAAGCTTCCCCCAGCGGCGAGGGCCTCGTACCTCCGGAAGCGGCAAGAGTTACCGCAACGGCTCGCTGCGCTGATTGCAGCCGCTCAGGCTGCTGCCAAGCTTCGGGCTCGGCGTGCAGCTCCGCCAGAATCGCCGCCATCCACCTAGAGGCGGGCACACGGCTCCGCGTTGACTCCTACTTGCCGACCTCGATGCTCACAGCCCAGTTCTGACTGACCATCTGTGCCTTGCTGTACGTCATCGCGTTCCGGTGGCCCAGTTGAATCGCATAGAAGGCTTTGTCGGGCACGCCAGAGACTGTGATTGGCAACTCGCAGTAGTACGTTGGCTTCGAGCCACCGATCGTGCCGCTCGCCTCGCTGCCAGTCGCTATGACGTTGCCGCTGCCGTCCTTGACGACGACCTGAGACCCGGACGATAGATCACTGTAGCCGCCTGTCGCATCGCACGAATCGCCGTCGAGGTTCAACTGCGCAAGGCACGACGAATTTACGACACCGTTGACGTCGCACTGGCTGAACTTCGGGTCGTCCATGAGTTGATAAACACGCACGTATCCGGTGATCGCGTGTGTCTGCGGGGTACCGTTGGAGCCACCGTTCGTTGACGGACTCCCGCAAGCGGCGAGGAGCGTTGCGCCGACAAGCACTACCGTCTTCGACAGCGTGGTGCGCCGTAGGGCAAAGAGAAGCGCGCGGTGTTGGGAGTCCTGTTCTGTTCCGTGGAGCGTCTCTCGCATGATTCTTCTCTGAATGCGGAACGGAGCTCAGAGGCATCGAGCGATTGACGACCCGAGGTTGACGTTCCTTGGCTTCGGTTGATCGCAGGGATCATTGGGTACGCGGCGAGCCCAGGTCAGCGCAGTTGTAGTAAAGATCCGTAAAGAGATGTGGGGCGATGCCCTTGATCTCATCGCGCCGACCGACTGTCCCGTTAACTCGGCCGAGAGACACTTCATATGTCTTTACTGTCGGTCGGGTTGCGAGCGTTGAGTTGCGCTGCCACGCTGACAGCCGTCAAGGGACTGGAATTGTTTGAATGACTGATTCGGATCGCTTCAACGGATGGCTTGCCTGGGCAACGGTTGAGTTCAACGGCGACGTTGACCGTGCGCGCCGTGCCGCACGCGCGGCTACGGAAGCTGAAGAAATAGGGGCAAGCCGAGACGCGTGCCGCCGGGCCGCATTCTCCGCTGCCTCCGCGGAGCCCTTGGCCACGAACGTTCCGGTGCTCCAAACGATCCGCGAGAATGCGACGGGATCTCCGACCAGCAGTACAGCAGCCCAAGCGCAGAATCGAACCGCCGATATTTCACCAGCGTGGTTCTGGCTCGCTGGGGTCGCGATCGTTGCTCTTGTTGTGCTAGGTGCAGTCGGCGCCTACGCTCGCCTTCACCCCGCGCAGATCCAGGCGAGCACCAGTTCGAGGACCGTGGCAGTAGTGGCGCCATCACCATCAACGCAACCCAGCCCATCCCCTACGGTAGCGCTGCCCTCGCCGCTCCCGCCGCCGCCCAGCCCAACGCCGACCATCGCGCCGCGCTCGACGGTCTATGTGTATGTCCCGGCGCCGACTCCTCGTCCGACCGTCAATCCATATCCGTCGCCTCAGGAACCGACCGGGCAATACAACAACGCGGTGTCTTGGCTCAACTTCTCAACTCTCGCGTACGACAGTTACGTCACCAATTGGAACGCGATGTCGGCAGATTGCTACCCATACGGACTTGCGTGTGTTGGCGCGGTGACGAGCACCATGACCGCCGCGAGCACCGCAGCGAACACGAGTGCCAAGGTTCCGGCATGCATGAATCCCGCTGGTGGAAACTACGTCGCCGGCATGACGGCCGTTGCTACGGCACTTGCCGCCGAATTGACGGCAATTCACAATTACGGGTACTTCAGCACTCAGGTGACCAACGCACTTGCCGCAGCCGTTAGCGCCAACAACACTGCTGTTAAGGACTACCAGGCTCTAACCCTTGCCCTACCCTCGTGCCCCCCGTAATCGTTCGGGCAGGTCAATACAGGTTGTATCTCTAGGCGCTCGTCGGCACCAGCCAACTTGACTAGCGCCGGAGGGCCTGGTCGGTCCCCGGGGAGGGGGGACCCTCCTCGGGGTGCGCCACGCGTCGTCCGCGCGGTGGTGGCGTCCAGCTCGTAGGCATAGCGAAAGCCCATCTCGCCGAGAGGCATCCGGACTCGGAGGGGCAATCAGCGGGGCTTGATCCACTACCACGGACTGCCCTAGGGTGGAGCGAGCGGATGGCTCCAGATATCCACGCTAGTCCCTATCTCTCAGCCGAGGACCGTTCGCGACTCGAAATTGACCGCATGCTCGGTGCTGCTGGCTGGGCCGTTCAGACTGCGCGCGCGGTCAATCTCGGCGCGGCCGTCGGCGTTGCTGTACGCGAGTTCGTCCTTCAGAAGCCTCACGGCCGGGCGGATTACCTCCTCTTTGTTGACCGCGTTCCAGTGGGTGCCATCGAAGCCAAGCCCCAGGGCACCACCCTGACCGAGGTGGAACTGCAGTCGTCGAAGTACAGCGACGGGCTGCCCGAGGGGATCAATGCACCAGTCGTCCCCTTGCCCTTCATCTACGAATCAACCGGCAGCGAGACCCGGTTCACCAACCTCCGCGATCCTGAGCCACGCAGTCGCCGCGTGTTCTCATTCCACCGCCCGGAGACTCTCCAGGCATGGGCCCGGGACATCGCCGAGCACCCGAATGCCCCAACGCTCCGGGCGCGACTACGCCAGATGCCATCCCTTGAGGAAGGAAGCCTCTGGCCAGTCCAGGCGACAGCGATCCGCAACATCGAAGAGTCTCTGGGCGACAACCGTCCTCGTGCGCTGGTGCAAATGGCCACAGGATCGGGCAAGACGGTGACCGCAGCGAACTTGAGTTATCGGCTCGTGCGCTATGGCGATGCGCGACGCGTTCTCTTCCTGGTTGATCGAGGCAACCTCGGCAGGCAGACGGAGCGCGAGTTCCAAGGCTTTGCCATACCTGAGACGGGGCGCAAGTTGACTCAGGAGTACGTGATCCAGAGGCTGCAGGCCAACCACATTGACCCGGCATCGCGGGTCTGCATTTCCACCATCCAACGCATGTACTCGATCCTCCGTGGCGACGCTGAGATGGATGAGGAGGTGGATAACGAGTCTGCCGACCGGGTAGCTCCGCAGCGACCGGTTGAGGTCAGCTACAACGCCGACGTTCCGCCCGAGACATTCGACATCGTGATCATCGATGAATGTCATAGGTCGATCTACACGGTCTGGCGCCAGGTCGTCGAGTATTTCGATGCCTTCCTCATCGGACTCACGGCCACCCCGACCAAGAACACCTTTGGCTTCTTCAACAAGAACCTTGTCATGGAGTACGGCCATGATCTCGCCGTCGTTGATGGTGTGAACGTCGATTACACCGTCTACAAGGTTCAGACAGTGATCACGGCCAAGGGCAGCGCGATTGAAACTGGAGATCTCACGGGTTACAGGAACCGCCAGACCCGGGCGCTCCGATGGGAGTTGGCCGACGACTCCACGACGTACACGGCCGGCGACCTGGACCGAAAAGTAGTAGCCAAGGACCAGATTCGTACGGTGATTCGCACCTTCAGAGACAAGCTCTTCACCGAGATCTTCCCGGGCCGCAGTTCCGTCCCGAAGACCTTGATCTTCGCCAAGGACGACTCCCACGCTGACGACATCGTCCAGGTCGTGCGCGAGGAGTTTGGGAGGGGCAACGACTTCGCGCAGAAGATCACCTACCGGACGACCGATGGCAACCCCGAGAACCTCCTGGCAGCCTTTCGCAACTTCATGAATCCACGCATTGTTGTGACAGTGGACATGATCGCGACGGGCACTGATATCAAGCCCATCGAGTGCGTGGTATTCATGCGAGACGTGAAGAGCCGGACGTACTTTGAGCAGATGGTCGGGCGTGGTGTTCGTGTGATGGATGACACCGATTTCCAGTCCGTGACACCAGACGCCAAGACCAAGGAGCGGTTCGTAGTCGTGGATGCCGTCGGTGTGACTGAGAGCCGCTTCGCTGAATCAACGCAGCCCCTTGAGCGCAACCCGACGGTCCCACTGGAGAAGATCTTGAGGAGCTTGAGCTTCGGTGCTAACCCCGACGCAAACCTTGCCTCGTCTTTGGCGTCGCGCCTCGTGCGCCTGGACAAGGCTATGCGCCCCGAGGACCGTGACCGACTGCGGGCCCTTGCGGGCGGGGCGTCGCTTCAGCACATCGCCGGAGGGATCGTGGACGCGCTCGATCCAGACCGGCAAATCGAGGCCGCGACCCAGGCAACGGGGACGTCTGATCCCAGCGACGCTGAGATTACCCAAGCGGGTCAGGCCTTGCTAAGAGCTGCGCTGCTACCTCTTGCCGACAACCCAGAACTCCGGGCCGAGATCCTGGATGTCAGGCGCTCGCTGGAGCAGATGATCGACGAGGTCAGCATCGATGAAGTGCTGCATGCCGGGTATTCAGCAAAAGCACGGGAGAAGGCTGCGGCGCTGACGAAGGATTTTCGTCAGTTCCTTGATGAACATCGCGATGAGATCCACGCACTTCAGGTGCTTTACAGCCGCCCGCACAAAGAGCGTCCGACCTTCGCTGAGATCAAGGAATTGGCCGGGATCATGAGCCGGCCGCCCCGCAACTGGACTCCAGACAAGCTCTGGCGTGCGTATGACGCTCTGGACCATTCAAAGGTCCACGGCTCAGGCGAGAGGATGCTCACGGATATCGTCTCCCTCGTGCGGTACGCGCTGGAGCAGGATGACGAGTTAGTTCCGTTTGATGAGGTGGTGGACCGGCGCTTCGGTGCGTGGATGAGAGTACAGGAAGAGCAGGGCGTCAGTTTCACCTCCGAACAGCGCCAATGGCTGGAGTGGATGCGCGACGTCGTTGCGACCGACCTTGGGCTCTCTCGCGAATCCTTCGAATATTCGCCATTCGCCGCGCATGGCGGGCTGATCCGAGCATCGGAGGTGTTCGGCGAACGGCTCGAGCCGCTGCTGGAGGAGCTCACCGGGGCGCTCGCCGCCTAATGGAGCTGCCTCGGGGGTGGAAATCGACCACGCTCGGAGAGGTGTGCGCTCCTCGCCGGGCGGGGATTGATCCGCGATCTCGGGGCGACGCACCTTTCGTCGGCCTCGAACACGTCGAGGCACAGACGACGCGACTACTAGGTCACGCGACCGGAGCCGACGTTCGCAGCACATGCTACGAATTCCGCCGTGGTGACACTCTCTACGGGCGCCTTCGCCCGTACCTCAATAAGGTGCATTGGGCAGAGTTCGACGGTCTCGCCTCGGGAGAATTCATCATTTTCCCGCCATCGCCCTGGTTGGCTCCGAGATTCTTGATGTGGTTGTTGAATCAAAGCCGATTTCTGGCGTTCGTCTCCACACTCGATACTGGTGACAGGCCAAGGGTCCGCTGGGAACAACTCAAGTCATTTAGGTTCGGGCTGCCGCCCTACGCTGAGCAAGAGCGCATCGTCGCGGTGATAGAAGAGGCGCTCTCCCGTCTGGATTCTGCCGCAGCCGCCGTCAGCGCAGCCGGTGATCGATCACGGCTCTTCAAGCAAAGCGTCCTGCGCTCCGCAGTTACAGGAAGACTGTCGGCTCATCAAGGGTCAGTCGGCGACTGGACACGTGGGAATGACCTGAATTCGCGACGCGCTGGGCGACTATGGGGCAGCGGCACGGTGCCAACGCTGACCCAAGACGAGCGTGCCACAGTCCCTGACCACTGGCGGTGGACGACGGTTCGACACCTCGGCACTGATCCCCAAGTCACCGTACAAGTCGGACCGATGAGTATGAGATCGGCAGACTTCTCTAACGTCGGAGTCCCCGTACTGAATGTCGGCTCCATCCAATGGGATCGGATCGATGAATCGAAGGTGAACTACCTTCCGGCGAGTCGCGCTCGAGCTTTCGAGCGCTACCGCATCCGGCCGGGTGATGTGCTGTTCACCCGCTCGGGAACGGTCGGACGCGCTGCGGTCGCGTCCGACCACCACGACGGATGGTTGATGACATTCCATCTGCTGCGCGTCCGACCATCCCGGGATCGCATCCGTCCCGCCTATCTTCGAATGGTCTTCGAAGGAGCGCCACACATCCGACGTCAAACCGCTGCCGCAGCAATCGGGACAACTCGTGCTGGATTCAATACAAACCTTCTGGCGGAGCTTGATGTGGCGGTCCCGCCAATCGCGGAGCAGGATGAGATTGTCGAAACAGTCGCCGCACTGTCCACGCGTGTCTCTGCGCTCACTCAATCGATCTCACGGACTAAGCGCGAGGGGGCGGCGCTGAAGACGGCCATACTTGCGAGCGCACTGACAGGAACCCTGCGGGTCAGCACCAACCTGTAATGAGCGAATCGTCGGGCATAGTCCAGAAGCTCTGGAACTACTGCAACGTTCTCCGCGACGATGGTCTTTCCTATCAGGACTACCTGGAGCAGTTGACATTCCTGCTGTTCCTGAAGATGGCTGACGAGCGAATGAAGCCACCGTTCAATCAAGACGCCATCGTACCCTCAGGCCTCGATTGGCAATCTCTTCTCGACCGCGATGGCGATGAGCTTGAAGTCCACTACCGGCACCTGCTCGCTGAGTTAGGCAAGTCACCGGGCACTCTCGGCGTCATCTTCAGAAAAGCACAGAACAAGATCCAGGACCCCGCCAAACTCCGACGTCTGGTCATCGACCTCATCGACCGCGAGCAGTGGATGGCACTCGACGTGGACGTCAAGGGCGATGCGTACGAGGGCCTTCTGGAGAAGAACGCTGAGGATGTCAAGACCGGCGCCGGGCAGTACTTCACACCTCGGGTGCTGATCCGGGCCATCGTCGAGGTAATGCGCCCTGCGCCGAACATGACGGTCTGCGATCCCGCCTGCGGCACGGGTGGCTTTCTTCTCGCGGCCAGCGACTACATCACCACAAAGCACCGCCTGGATATAGACCAGAAGAGGCACCTTCGAGACGAGGCGTTGCATGGTGTGGAGATCGTCGATGCCACTGCCCGGCTCTGCGCAATGAATATGCTCCTCCACGGCATCGGCCATCCTGAAGGCGACAGCCTCATCGCCGTAGACGATGCGCTACGTAGCGAACCGAGCACGAAGTTCGAGATGGTCCTCACGAACCCGCCGTTCGGCAAGAAGTCCTCTTTCACGGTGGTGAACGCTTTGGGCGAAATGGAACGCGAGGAGCAGACCTACTTGCGCAGCGACTTCTGGGCGACGACCTCGAACAAGCAACTGAACTTCCTGCAGCACGTGCATTCGCTGCTTGCCATGAACGGCAGGGCCGCCATCGTCGTGCCCGACAACGTGCTCTTCGAGGGTGGTGCGGGCGAAACGGTGCGCCGCGGTCTCCTCCAAGAATGTGAGGTTCACACCTTACTCAGGCTTCCAACGGGGATCTTCTACGCCGGCGGTGTCAAGGCGAACGTGCTGTTCTTTGACCGACGGCCAGCATCCGAGACGCCCTGGACGTCGCAGCTTTGGATCTACGACCTACGTACCAACCAGCACTTCACTTTGAAGCAAAACCCGTTACGCCCTGAGCACCTGGAAGATTTTGTCCTCCGTTACAACGCGGAGAACCGCCACGAGCGGAGAGAGTCGGAGCGCTTCCGACCGTTCAAGCTCGACGAGTTGCTCAGTAGGGACAAGGCATCGTTGGATATCACGTGGCTGCGCGATGAGTCCCTGGAGGATACGGACAACCTCCCTCGACCAGAGGTGATCGCTCAAGAGATTGTGGACGACCTCGAGGCGGCGCTGGCAGAGTTCGCCGCTGTCGCAGAATCACTCGCGCCACCTGCAGCGCCATCCACTGAGAAGAGCTGAGGCGAAGTCGTCCGAGCCATCTATGAACACGCCGCTGATCGACCCGATTACGTCGCTCGCCTACGCGATTGAGGCCGGGCCCGGAGTCTACGCCCTACTCCTGGGATCGGGCATCTCTAGTGCGGCCGAAGTCCCTACGGGTTGGCAAGTTGTCCAGGACCTAGTTCGCAAGCTGGCAGCCGCACAGGGAGTGGAACCCGGCCCCGACGAGGTCACGTGGTACCGAGAGGCCTTCGGGGCGGATCCTGAGTTCTCCAAGCTGCTCAAAGCTTTAGGTCGCACGCCAGCTGACAGGGCGAACATCCTCAAGACGTACTTCGAGCCCACTGACGAGGAGAAGGAGCGAGGCGCCAAGGCACCAACAGCTGCGCATCGTGCCATCGCTCGGCTCGTAGCTGGTGGCTATGTCCGAGTGATTCTCACGACCAACTTCGATCGCCTCATGGAGAGGGCGCTCGAGGACGAAGGGGTGGCGCCGATCGTGATCTCAACCCCGGCGGCAGCCGCTGGCGCCCCCCCACTAACCCAGTCCACTTGCGTCTTGGTAAAGCTAAATGGGGACTACCTCGACTCGAGAATCAAGGTCACAGATGAGGATCTCGCAGCGTATGACCCGCGGATCCGCCAGATCCTTTTCCAAGTCTTGAAGGAATACGGTCTCGTAGTCTGCGGGTGGTCCACCGACCACGACGCGGGCCTTCGGGCAGCCGTACAGGCGAACCCAGTCCGGCGCTACGGCATCTACTGGACGTACCGGCACACGCTGGCACCCGAGACCAAACGACTGACTGACCTACTGCGGGCGGAGGTGATCCCGGTCGAGAGCGCGGACACATTCTTTACTGACGTGGAGCGGGCCGTTACGTCGCTGGCCACCTTCAGAAGACCCCACCCTCTCTCGACTGCGATGGCGGTCCAGTCGCTGAAGAGATACCTCACGGAGCCTCGTTATCGGATTGAACTGGATGACCTTCTCTGGGCCGAGATCGACAAGCTTGCGGCCCTTGTCGCCGCCGAGAATTTCCCTGTAGTCTCCGGCAGTTCACTAGCCGCAGATGATTTCGGGGCCCGTCTGGCGAGGTACGAAGCCGCCGCTGGGGCCGCGGTTCAACTGTTTGCGACGGCAGGCTGGTACGCGGAGGCGAGGACGTGGCCGTCCTTGCGAGGCGCCCTCGAGCGCTTGTTGAATCGGCCGATCGCAGACACTGGCGTAGTGGTTTGGGTAGCGATGCAGCGATATCCGGAACTCCTGTGCCTCTACGCTGCCGGTGTCGCCGCCACGGCGACCCAGCATTACGGACTACTGGCCGAGCTACTCCAGGCGCCTGTCATGTCAGCGCACGCGGTCCTTCACGTCTATGAAGTCCTAAGACCTTGGGCAGTGCTCGATGGCGGATTCGTCCAGAAGGTAGTGAAGCAACGCAGGCAGCAACAGAACGACTTTCACACCCCAATCAGCGAATATCTCTTTGACGTGATGCGGGAGCCCCTGCGGCAGCTCCTCCCGTCCGACCAGTCGTACTCGCTGGCCTTCGATCGGTTCGAGTATCTGGGCTCTCTGCTCACAGCGCAGTACGGGAAGACCGAGTACGGCCTCGGTCGCTCTCACGCGGGTCGATGGGCTTACATGATTCGGAATACGAACGGCCCTCAGCGGTACCAGAACCCGGCGGCTTTCTTTGGCGACGAGCTTGATAAGCAAGACCTTGCCTGGGAGCCCATCCAGCAGGGCCTATTCGGCGGTAGCACCCTCGGGGAGATCGAGACCCTGAAGACCCAGTTCGACAAAGACGCTCTACAGCTCGGCTGGTTCTGACCACACGCATAGGGCCAGCATCAAGGATGCCGCGCTCATCTGGCCCAGAGTGCACATGGCCGGACGGCAGCAACGACGGCAGCAACGCGAGTGCCGCAGGGCTCCTCTTGGTGCCGCTCCATGCCCCCTGGCGCAACCCACCAGAGACGAACAGGTTCGCCCGAGACGGACTTTTAAGCAGAGAGTCGTCGGTTCGAATCCGACAGGGCCCAAATCCTGCCTCTATCAGTTCGGCTGAGGTGTCCCGCCTACTTCGGTTGATCTGTCACGCCGCGGTCCATCACCGCCGCCATGAGCCTGCTCGCCGCACAGCGGGGCTGTGGGCGCCGCTGACGGCTCGCGCGATCGCATACGCGAGCCATGAAATGAGCCCAAGGGTGCCAAGCGAGGCCGCGATGCGGAGCGCCAGGCCGTTGTCGACCGTAGGGATGGGTGCGAGCGCGTACTCGGCCAGGCTGTCGGCTGAGAGTTCGGGGTTCAGCGCCGCCGCGGTCTGTGGTTCCACCTGGGGTTGACGTTCGGCGGCCACGACTCCCTGGGTCACGCCCTGCGCCTGGGCCTGCGGCAGGGTCTGCGGCACGGACTGCGCCTGGATCGGAGGGGCCGGCGCGGGCGGCGCGTTGGGCACCGGTGGGGGAGGTGGCGCGACGGCGGCCGCCGGCGGATTGTGCGTGGGAGGCAGCAGCGGGAGGGTGCCGCCGATGAGAGTCAGCGGACCGGTGTCCGCGCTCGGCAGGTACTGGACGCTGCCCGTGAAGGCGGCCCGCACCGAGTATGTGCCCGGCAACTGACCGGCCGCGACACTCGTGCACGCGACGTCACCGAGGACCTGCCCCGACCCGACCTTGCGCGCGTTGACATAGAAGTCGAGTGACTGCCCGGGCTGCAGCGGCGTGTCGCCCTCGAGCCATCGGGTGGCGACCGAGGCGCAGAGGCGCACTTGCTGGCCCGCTGTTGCGCGGGAGGGGCCCAGGAAGTGGGTGAAGGTCGGCAGTGGGCAGCTCAGGGCCGGCATCCCATAAGCGTGGACGACGCCGGCCTCCGGTTCACGCAGCCAGGCGATCGCCCGCGCCTGCCTTCCGCCGGCGCTCATTGTCAGCGGGTCACAGATCAGCTGCTCGTCCTCGTTCGACGGCTCCGTGAAGAACGGATGCACGAAGCTACTGTCCTCCGTGCACCTCTTGCTGTCGAAGGCGTAGATGGTCCGGTCGTCCTCGTTCTGCGCGATGACGTGCCCCGGCGCGCTCGCCGCGAGGCCGACATTGCCAGGGCCCCAATCGAGCACGGCCCCCATGCAGCCGCCGAGCATCGACAGGTCGCCCGCGCGCAGGTGGGAAACGTTCGGGTACGAGGCCGAGTAGCCCTGCTGCGGCCAGGCGCCGCACGTCCACAGGGAGTCGTCGTTGTAGTCATACGCCAGCTGCCCGGCGCAACCCTGGAGCGAGACGAGGCGGGCCGTAGCCTCGGCGGGTTGCGTGGAGGTCGACGGGCGGGTGATAACAGCCCGGAAGAGGCCCGGCGGGCCACTGCCGTACCCGTTGAAGTGCGAGAAGCCGTGGGCGTTCGAGTTGTCGGTCAGCACGAACCACAGCACGTTGCGCCGCGCGTCGTACGTCATGTTGTCGATGGAGGGATGAGTTTCGTCAGCCGTGTTCCCGGGCGGGTAGACGGACTGCGTCGCGGCCAGGTCGCCGGGGTCGAAGTGGACGATGATCCCCGGGCGGTTCGCGCACGTGAGCGGGTCCATGCGCCTGATCAACGCCTCGTCTGGCGGGTCTGTCAGCGCGCCGCGGTCGCCGTACTGCGTGAACAGCAGGTCGCGGCCGTCGTAGGCGAGACTGCCGTAGTTCGTGGCGGACGCGCTGTCCGTCACCGCCACGGCTGATCCCGCGGTCGTCGCGCAGTTCAGCACCGCCTTGACCGCGTTGATCGGCGGTCCTGCTTCGGCGGGCGCTGCGGGGCCCTGGCTAGGCTGGTTCGCGAGCGGGGGGTCAAAGCGCCAGAGCGAGCGCTCTGTGGTGGTGCTTCCCGGATCTGTCGCGCGGCTCGTGAGGGAGACGTAGAAGGAACCCCGCGAGTCGGTCTGGATCGCGTGCTGGAAGTAGCAGCACTCACTGCTGTCCCCGGTCGCGAAGAGACGATCCATGTGCGGCTGGAGCCAGCCATTCGGGTTGCTGACCTCGGAGATCGTCCTCAGACCGTCGGCGCTGTAGGCCACCCGCATCTTCGGCGCGGCCTGGTCGTCGACGACCATGACCCTGTCGGCATCGCCTGGCGACGCCTCGACCTCCCACCAGCCCATGCCTGAGGGCATGGCGGCCACGTGGAAGCTCGCGCCTCTGTCATCCGTCGTCGAGAGCGGCACGCCGCAACCGCCGAGGGCAAGGCGATGCGGGTGCGCCGGCGTCGGGAGGAGGCGCACCACCTGTTTGACGATCTGCGCCGGCATCGGTCCTGACGGAAGGGCTGACCCGGAACCGATGAGAGTCGACCACGTGGCGCCGTGGTCGGTGCTCTCGAACACGACCGGAGGCCCCATCGGGCACTCCATGACCACCAGGTGGCCGGGGTCGGTGGGATCGATGTCGATGGAGCTGACCGGCTGCACAGGAGTCGACGCGAGGCCAGGCGTGGTGTACGACGGGAGCGTGACCGCGGACCAGGTCTTACCTGAATCGCGCGTCGTGTAGAAGGACTCGGTCGGATAGGCCGTGCCCAGGCCTGGCTCCCAGGGCGTCGAGCTGTCCAGGGCGACCGCGTATGCCACTGCCGGGTCGCTCGTCAACAGGAGGTCCGTCACCGTGTGGGTCGCGACTCCACGGTCGGCGAGGGACCAGTTGCCTGCGGGACCGCGTCGCACGACCGCGTCGCCGTTCCTGTCCTCTCCAAGCCAGATGCTCCTGTCCGGCGCGACCCCGAGGTCACTGACCTCGAAGGGGGCGCGGCAGCGCGGATCGGAGCCGATGATGGGACCGAGCGGGGAGGTCGCGGGGCAGTCCGAGATGGCAAACTGGGCCTGCGCATCGTCGTGGAAGATCTGCGTCCACGATTCAGGTGACGCGGCGGTCTGTTGCTCGACAGTCTGCCTGTCCGTGTCCAGGCGGTACACGGCGCACGGGCTTGCCGGGTCGACGGTGATCCCCGCGTCGATCTGGTCACCGCCCGAGTAGAACGCCTTGCTGATTTGCGTCCACGTGCCCGCGGCGGTCGGCGTGTTCGAGCAGGGCGCGCCGGCGGCAGGCTCCGCGGGCAGTGGCGGTGGACTCTCGACTGCGGGTGTGGTCGCCCACACCATCGTGGGCAGCAACGCGCTGGCCAGCACGAGTCCGGTCGCAAGGAGTGCCCTCAGAGGGGCCCGGTTGGGACTCACCTGGTCATTTCAGGTGCCGGGCTCCCCGTGCGCCGGCGCGGCGACTGGCATCCGCGAACCGTTGCTGTGCGGGAGCTCCGGCGTGCCGGCCACCATGTTCATCTCCGGTCGCACCGGCTCGAGCATCGTCTCCAGCTCGCGACCCTCCATCGTCTCCTCGGCCTGCAGCCGCTCGGCCATCTGCTCGAGCAGGGTGCGGTGCCGGCTGAGGATGTCCGTGGCGACGGCTTCCGCCTCGTCGATGAGGGCCCGCACCTCCTGGTGCATCTCCATCAGCACCGGGCCGGCCGTGAGCTCCGTGGGCACGCTGTCGCCGCCGAGGAACTGGCTGCCGTCCGAGCGGATGAGGCGCACCTTGCCCAGGCGGTCGCTCATGCCGTAGGCGCCGACCATGACCTCGGCCAGGGCGGTGGCGCGGTCGAGGTCGTCCAGCGCGCCAGTGCTGGTGTCGCCAAGGATCAGCTCCTCGGACGCGACGCCGCTCATCACGACGACCAGCTCGTTGCGAAGCTCGGCGCGCGACAGGAGCAGGCGCTCCTGCCAGCTCTTGCTCGCGGTAGCCTGGCCCAGCGACTTCCCGCGGGCCACGATGGTGATCCGCTGCACCTCGTCCAAACGGCCCATCGCCGCGGCCACCAGCGCGTGCCCCGTCTCGTGGTAGGCGGCGCGCCGGCGCTCGTCGGCGGTCATCAGGTGACCCCTGCGCTTGGGCCCGAGGAGCACGCGCTGCACCGCCTCTTCCAGCTCTTCGCGTCCGATCTCACTCTTGCCGAAGCGCACGCTCAGAAGCGCCGCCTCGTTGATCACGTTGGCGAGGTCAGCGCCGGTGAAGCCCGGCGTGCGCCGCGCAAGGTACTCGAAGTCGACTTCGGGAGCGAGCGGTTTGCCACTGCCGTGGAGTTGCAGGATCGCCATGCGGCCCGCGAGGTCGGGGGGCTCGACGGTGACCTGCCGGTCGAAACGCCCCGGGCGCAGGAGGGCGGGGTCCAGGATGTCAGGGCGGTTGGTCGCGCCCATCACCACGATCCCCGCTGTGGGCTCGAAGCCGTCCATCTCGACGAGCAGCTGGTTGAGGGTTTGCTCGCGCTCCTCCTGGCCGCCGGTCACGCCACCGCGACGGCGCCCGGCGGCGTCCAGCTCGTCGATGAAGACGATCGCCGGGGCGACGCTGCGGACCTGGCGGAAGAGGTCGCGGACGCGAGCCGCGCCGACGCCGACGAGCGACTCGACGAACTCCGCGCCGGAGATCGAGTAGAAGGGCACGCCCGCCTCGCCGGCGACGGCCCGCGCCATGAGTGTCTTGCCACAGCCGGGAGGGCCGAAGAGGAGCACCCCCTTGGGCGGCTGGGCCCCCATCGCCGCGAACCTGGCCGGGTCCTTGAGGTAGTCCCGCACCTCGCGCAGCTCCTGGACCTGCTCGTCGGCGCCGGCGACGTCCGCGAAAGTTGTCACATGCTCGCCGGTTCCTCTGGCGCGCTTCTTGCCAATCCGCCCGAACTGCACGATGCCTCCGAGCGCGTCACCGCCGCCACCCTTGGCGCCCAGGAAGATGAGGGCGAAAAGGTTGGCCAGGATGAGTAGGGGCAGGAGGTACTGGGCGGTGAACATCACAACCTGCTTCTCGGGCTGGTCGCGCGTCGAAACCGCCGCTCCGCCCGCGACGAGGCGCTCGATGATCAGGGGCGTCTCCGCGTCCGTCTGCGGATAGCCCGCCCAGAAAGTGACGTCCGTCGCCGACGCTGCCGCGTGCGTCGGGCAGCCAGGGGCCGATCCGCCGGCGCCGGCCTGCGCGGTGGGCGGCGGCAGGCTCAGGTTGTATCGACCGACTGCGCGATGGTCGTACTGGTAGAGCGTGGCGCTGACGAGCTGGCAGCTCTTTGACAGCTCGAAGAGCCGCGTGAGGCTGATCTCACGACCGCTGCTGACGGGGAGCAGGAGTCGCTGCCCGTAGAAGAACCCGCCGAGCAAGCCGACAAGGGTCACCACCAGGATCCCCACCAGGCGCGCGTGCGGCGACGTCAGCGTGACGGGCAGCACCAGGCCCCGGCGCCTGCGACCGCGGTTGAATGCCGTGAATCGCGCGGTCAGTCGCGACCACATCCCAAGCTTGCGTGTTCCCATGAGCCCCACAGCCATCACCCCTTCCGCCGTCTGGCGGCGTTTTCTAGTCCGGCACTACGGCGGTCTTTCGTTCCTGTAACGACGCATAGAAGTCGGCCGGGGTCACCTGGATCCCGGCAGTGTCCCCGCCCGCGTCCATGTTCCTTCTCATCGCCTTCAATCCGACCTCGTCGCGAAGCCGCTTCAGGTCCGCGCCGCTCATCCCATCCGTGGCGCGCGCCAGCTCGTCGAATTTCACCTCGTCACTCAGCGGCACCTTCGCGAAGAGCCTTTCCAGCAGCGCGCGGCGCCCGGCGAGCTCTGGCAGCGGCACCTCCAACGGCGTCAGGCGGCGGCCCCGGACCGCCTCGTCAATGATGTCCAGCCGGTTGGTGGCGCCGACGAGGAACACCCCCGTGCTTTCCCGCAGGCCGTCCAGCTCGCGTAGGAACTGGCTGACGACGCGTTCCTCCCAGGGCGCGGCAGAGCTCGCCGACCGCCGGCGCAGGAGCGCGTCGACCTCGTCGATGAAGATGATCGATGGTCGGTTGTCGCGGGCGGTCGCGAACAGCTTGGCGACACGCTCCTCGGACTCGCCGACCCATTTGCTGAGAAGGTCGGCGGCCGACATCTCGTAGAACGAGGCGTTGACCTCGGTCGCCAGGGCTTTGGCGATGGTCGTCTTGCCTGTCCCGGGCGGGCCGTACAGCAGCACCCCGGCGGGCGGCGATATGCCGAGAGTCTCCGCGACGTCGGGATGCTGGAGGAGCTGCAGGATGTCTTTCAGGCGTTGCTCGAGGTCGCCCGGCAGGACGACGTCCTCCCAGCGAATGGGTTTCTCGAGGGCGGTGCGGTCGCGCCCCTCGCGCTCCCCGATGGCGCCCAGGAGCTGCTGCTGGCCGATCTGGCGTCTCTGGCTCAGCGCCTCCTCCGCGGCCATGCTGACCAGCGTCTGCAGCGCCGCGCCGCTGCGACCGGTGGTCCTGGCCACCACCTCGTCGAGATTGAGGTCCTCCCAGGCGACCGTCGCCGCGCGCTGCCGGAGGTGGATCTCCAGGATCTCGCGCCGGGCTTCGCCGTCCGGCAGCGGCACCGGGATCTTGGTGTCGAAACGGCCCTCGCGCAGGGCGGGGTCCAGCTGCTCGATCGCGTTGGTCGCGCCCATGATCACGAGCCCGGGGACGCCGCGGAACTCCTCGAGCGCCGTCAACAGCTGGGTCACCAGCTCTCGGTGCTCCGCCGAGGGCAGCCCGCTACGGGCGGAGCCGATCGCGTCCACCTCGTCCAGGAAGAGCAGGCACGGCACCGACTGGCGCGCCAGGTCGAAGACCCGGGCGAGGTTGCGCGCGGTCTCGTGCTGGTAGGGGGAGGCCACCGCGGCCGGCGTCACCCTGATGAAGCGGAGCCCGTACTCACCCGCAACGGCCCGCGCCAGCAGCGTCTTACCGGTCCCGGGCGGCCCGTAGAGGAGGACGCTGTTCTGCCGGACGCCGTACCGCGCGGCCTCGTCCGCGTTCTCGAGCTGCGCCCCCAGGCTGCGGCGCAGGAGGAGCTTGACCTTGTCGAGGCCGCCTACCTGCTCCAGGCGTTCCAGCTCCTGCGGAGGGACGACGCGGACGGTGTTCTCGGCGCCGACCTTGCTGGCCTTCGAAGGTGGCGCAGGGGCCGACGCCTGCTTCCCGAGCGCGCTCGTGACGAGGTCCAGGCCTTCCGCCATCAGGCGGTAGGCGCTGATGCTCGCCATCAGGGCCTCCGGCGAGCCCTCCCTCTTGCCGACGTCCTGGACATGGAGTCGCGCCACCCGCCGCTCCTCCTGGTTGGCGGCCAGCGCCGCCTGCAACTCGCGGCCGACGGCGGATGTCTGCAGGTGCTGGTTCAGCTCGAGAACGAGGGGGCCGCCAAACGACCAGAGCTCACGGTCCGCGTCCTGGACCGCCTTGCCGATGACGGCGAAGTCGAAGCCGGGGACGGCGGCGCCCGCCTCTGTGAGGCTCGCGCGTGCCCGCGTCAGGCGCTGGCGCTCGTCGTCCACCTTGCCGCGCAGCCGTGACGACGCGACTGCCCGGAGCCGGTCGAGGGCGGCCTCGAGCTCGGCGATCACTTCCGCGTAGGCGGCGAGGAGTCGCTCCACGTCGGCCGCAGCCCGGGCCTCCACCGCAGCGGCGGCAGCGTCCAGCTCCTTGCGCGCCCGGCCCCGTCGCCACAGCGGCTCCTTACCGGCGAGCTCCTCCTTCTCCAGGTGGTGCAGGAGCTGCTCGTGCGTCACCACCGCCGCCATCCGCTTGAACTGCGTGACCCGCGGATCAACCCTCGCCTGCGTCAACCGCGCTCCCCCTGAATCATCAGCACTCAGCCCCGCCATCATTCTCAAACGTGAGCCTGGCGATGTCCATGCGCTGCCGGACAACTTTGTGCCAAACCGAAGGGCGGCGCCAAGTTCGGACCGAGTTGCGCCAGGCCGTCGCCAAACCCGTCCCCCAATCCGCCGCGGGGAGCATAATCGCCGACCGATGGCCGATCCAGCCGGGGCCTCTGAGGCTGTGACGCCGCAGATGACGGCGGCAGATGCAGGCGCGCTGCTGGACACCCGCGACGACCCGGTGCGGCTGCGCCGCCGCCTGGCTCAGATGGCAGGCGCTCTCCCGACCCTCTGCGTCCCCGACGCGGGCCAGCTCGAGGAGGACCTGCGTGAGGTACTGCGGCGCCTCGCCTCCTCGTCGCCCCGCAACCCGTCCGTCGCGCGGCGGCGCCGGGCCCTGGAGGTGATGGTCTCCGGCGCGGCCAGCGTCGACGCCGCGGCAGCCACCCTCCACATGTCCGTCCGGAGCTTCTACAGGTACCGCCGCGAAGCTCTTGATGAGCTGGCCCTGGCCCTCACCACGCTGTGGCGGGAGAGAGTGGAGATCGCCGCCGTGCCTGTCGCGGCCCGGCGCGGCGAGGAGATACCTCCCGAGGGGATCCCGCGTCCCAGGGTATTCGTGGGCCGCGACGCCGACCTGCGCGCGGCGCTTGCGCTGCTCCGCCGCGACCGGCTGCTGGTGATCGGCGGGCCGGCCGGCATCGGCAAGACCGCCTTCGGCGCCGCGCTCGCGCAGGAAGAGGCGCTGCTCAGCCCGGTGCTCTGGCATCGGTTCCGCGTGGGGCTCACGGATACCGCAGGCGGCGTGCTGTTCGCGATCGGACAGCGCCTGAGCCAGCTCGGCACGGACGCGCTGGTCACGTTCCTGCGCCAGACCTCGGCCCTGACGGCCTGGCAGCCCGTGGCGCTGAGCCTCGCGACCCACGCCCTGCAGGAGCACCGAATGACGCTGGTCTTCGACGACGGCGACGCGGTGGCGGGCAATGTCGAGGTCTGCGGGCTGCTGGCCACCCTCTTCGCCGAGTGCCCGGGGTGCCGGGTCGCCGTCATGGCCCGCGAGCGCATGCCGCTCCTGCAGGAGGCGTCACGCTTCGAGCTCGCCGGCCTCGACGCGGCGTCGGTGAGAGCCTTCCTGAAGGCTGAGGGACTCGGCGAGCTACCGGAGGCGGCGCTGCTGCGCCTGATCGAGGAGACAGGTGGCGGCCCTCACCTGGTCCACCTTGCGGCCGGCGCCATCCTTCATGGCAAGCTCGACCCGGCGCGGCTGGAGGAGGAGCTGATGGACGTCCCGGACGTGCGGGCCTTCTTCTTCGACCACATCTATCGCAACCTGTCTCAGGGGGAGCAGGTGGTGCTGGGCGCGACCGCGTTGATGCGTCAGCCGGCCTCCGCGAGCTTTCTCACGTCGGTCCTCGAAGGCCTGACGCCGTCGATACCCTCCACCCTCGCCGACCTCGGGCGGCGCTTTCTGCTGACCGAAACGACGGGAGGTCTCCGCCTCCACTCCAGCGTGCGCGAGTTCGCCCGTCGCATCCTGCCCCCCGGTGAGACCGCCGAGCTTCACCGCCACCTCGCCCGCGGTCATGCCCGCGGTGGGCGCTTCGACGAGGCGTGTCACCACTGGATCGAGGCAGGCGAGCTCGAGGAGGCGCGCCACGCGCTGCTCGCCAATCCGACCGACCTGCAGCCGCACGTCCAGGCGCGCCTGCTGAGCCTCGTCGAACGCCTGAGAGCGAATGGTCTGCAGGACTCCGAGCTGGATCGCTTCGCGGCGGAACTGGGCGCGACGCGATGAGCCACGCTGGCTACACTCCCGCCGTGCGATGGATTGCGGTTCTCGCCGCGCTTGTGGCCCTCACCTCGGGCTGCGGGACGCAAAGCCAGGCCTCCGCTCCGCCAACACCCACTCCCTCAGCGGCGGCGTCACCTTCGCCGTCCGCGTCCGGCTCAGGGTCGGCGACGCTGGTCCTGACGGGTGCGGTCGCCGGCAACCTCAGCCTCGAGGGAAGCCTGACCTGCCTCCGGATCACAGACCAGGGACCGCCCGAGCTCGACATCTCCTTCAACGGGTCGGTCGCCGGCGCGGGCTACGACCTCACGGTGGTGATCCACAACCAGGCCGGGCCGGGGGACTACCCCATCACCGCCTCGGGCAACAAGGTCGAGATGTCCACCCGTGACGGCAACACGATCTGGGACGGGTACTCCGGCACCCTCTCGGTCGGCGCCGGCAACCAGGGCGGGACGTTCGACGTGATGCTGGGCTCCGGCTCCAAGAACGGCCAGCCCAACCTCCCCGTCCACCTCACGGGGCCCTTCGTCTGCGGGAGGTAGATCCTCCGCGGCCTACGGCTCGATCGCGCGCGCCTCGCGGAGCACCAGGTCGACCAGCGCCGTGATCCGTTCGAACGAGTCGTCGACATAGGCGACCGGGTCCACCGCCGGTTGGCCGGGAATCTTCAGCACGTCCGGCTCCGCCTTGCCCTCCGGCATGACGCGGTTGCGCAACCGCCGCACCTGCGCGAGCCAGCCGGTGGGAAACGCAGCCTGGTCGCCGGTCAGCGCCGCGTCGACCGCGGCGGCGCACTTGAGGCGCACGCCTGCATAGGAGGCCTGGCGCTTGGCCGCGGGCCACGATCGGTGATGCGCCGGGACCCGGCTGGTCGCCGGGATGGGGCCACGGTTCTCGATCGCCTGCACCAGGCCGGCCGCCGCGGCGTCGAACGCCGACGCGCTGGAGTTGAAGAATCCGTCGAGGGCCATCTCGACTCCGTAGAAGCGCTCGACCCTGCCCGTCTGGGCGTGGATCTCGTGCAGCACGTCGCGGTACCAGGCCGCGGATACCAGCTTGAACCAGGCCCACCGCTCGTAGTTCTTGGCCGCGCCCGGTTCGGCCAGGGCCAGGTAGTCGACGCCCACCGGCCACGGACGGTGGATCGAGGTCACCTCAACCGCCGGCTCCCGCCGCGAGAACCACTTCATGCCTAGATTGTCACCCGGCGCCACTCATCAGCCGTCGAAGCACAAGGGTCAGGACCCGGTCGCGCTCCTTCTTTGGCAGGTTGAGCGCGAGTGCGCCTTCGACGGTGGCGCCGAAGGCCTCCGCCGCAGCGACCGCTTCGCGCGCCGGTAGCTCTGCCTGGAGCCCACTCGTCAGCATCGTGCGCACCCCGAACCGGAAGTGCGCCTCGAAGTCCGCCACTTCCTGCGACTGCCCCGCCCGCTCCCGCAGCGCGAGGAGGGCTGCGCGGAACTCCGCGAGCTGGTCGACGAAGTACAGCGCCTGCCTGACGAGACCGGCCGCATGCGGCGGTTTCCGCTCGACGACCCGGCGCATGAGGCGGTCGAGCACAGCGACGAGGAGTCGGTCCTTGGACGGGAAGTACCAGTAGATGGTGTTGGCGGCGATGCGCAGCCGCCGGGCTATAGCCGCGACCGACATCGCGCTGTAGCCGCCGGCGAGCAGCTGCGCCTCTGCGGCATCCAGGATCTCCTCGATCTTCTCCTCGCGCTCGCGGTCGGGACGGTTCGGCGGCATGACTCCTTCCTCGGGTTCTTGACAGCCTCCCAAGGGACGGCGTAGGCTTGCCTGGGGGCCTTGAGAGACTATCAAGGAGGGCTTGCAGGTGGCGAATTCGAGAATCCAGGGGAAGCGGGTGCTGGTGACCGGGGCGTCAACGGGCATCGGACGGGCGATAGCGCTGGAGATGGCCCGCCGCGGCGCTGTGGTTGCCGTCGCGGCGAGGAGCGAGGACCGCCTCAACGCGGTGGCCGACACGGCCGCGCGGGACGGTGAGCGCCCGGTCGTGCTGCCCACCGACCTCTCGGAGCCGGCGGCCGCCCCGGAGCTGGCTGCCCGCGCCGTCGCCGCGCTTGGCCGGGTGGACGTGCTCGTCAACAACGCCGGGGTGGGCCTCGGTGGCCTGCAGGTCGCAGTGGCGGACGACGCCGTGGCGCGCGAGGTGTTCCAGGTCAACTACTGGTCGCCCCTCGCCCTGCAGCGCGAGCTCGTCCCGGCGATGGCCGCGCGCGGCGAGGGCGCGGTCGTCAACGTCACCTCGCTCGTGACGATCTCGCCCTGGCCCGGGCTCGGCCACTACACCGCAACCAAGGCGGCGCTGGCGGCGGCGACCGAAACGCTCCGCCTCGAGCTGGTCCACACCGGGGTCCACGTCCTGGAGGTGATCCCGGGGCCCGTGGAGACTGCGATCCAGGCCGAGAGCCGGCTCCTGCCGGGGTTCGTCGAAGCCACCCGGTTCATGCCCCAGGGGGACCCTGCCCAGCTCGCGCGCCTGGTGGCGCGGGGCCTCGAGCGGCGAAAGGCCCGCGTCGTGTACCCCGGGCCCCTCAGGCCCGGCTACAGCCTGCCGGGGCTGATGCGGCTGGTCCTGCCGCGCGCCGCCGCCCGGTACGTGTCGGCCGAGCAGCTCAGCCCGGGCCAGCCGAGACGCGTTCTGCGGTCGGGCTCGCGGGGCGATGCCGAGGCCCGCGAGGCGCGGCGGATGTGGGAGGAGGCCGCTCTCGCGCCCTGAACAGGAGGCGGCCGGCGGGACCGGATCTTTATAGTTGAACTAGCACATTTCATGCCATTGACCGGTCCAAGGAGGTAGCCATGCCACAACAGGCCTGGTCGGCGAAGCGGGAGCGCCAGTACGAGCACATCAAGGAGGGGCTCGAGGACAGGGGGACCCCCGAAGGCACGGCGGAGGAGATCGCCGCGCGCACGGTGAACAAGGAGAGGGCGCGCCACGGCGAGGCGAAGGAGCGCAGCCGGACGTCCGTTGACGATCTCTCGTCAGGGCGCCGCGGCGGCCTGCGGTCCCACCGTGGTTCGGGCGGACGGACGTACGACCAACTGCGCAACGAGGCCCGCCAGCGGGGCATCAGGGGTCGGTCGCGCATGAACAAGAGCCAGCTCGAGCGCGCGCTCGCGCGCTGACTTTCGAGGAGGATTGCCATGTCTGAAGTCGAGAAAGCCATCGAGGTCGAGGTCCCGGTGAGCACCGCGTACAACCAGTGGACCCAGTTCGAGTCCTTCCCGGAATTCATGGAGGGCGTCGAAGCGGTCACGCAGGTCGACGACAAGACCCTCCACTGGAAGTCCAAGATCGGGGGCAAGGAGGAGGAGTGGGACGCGGTCATCACCGACCAGGAGCCGGACCGGCGCATCGCGTGGCGGAGCCTGGCCGGCCCCATGAACGCCGGCGACGTTCGTTTCGAGCCCGCCGACGGCGGCAGCCGCACCCGGGTCAGCCTGCACATGGTCTACCAGCCTGAGGGGATCGTCGAGACCGTCGGCGCCGCCGTGGGGGTGGTGGACAGGCGCGTGCAGGGCGACCTCGAGCGCTTCAAGAACTTCATCGAGGAGCGCGGCGGCGAGACCGGCGCCTGGCGCGGCGAGATCCACGAGCCGGCGCGGGAAGGGGCGGACAACCCCGAGCGCGGCAAGGAGGAGTCCCGACCCTAGCGCAGCGGGCCGGGGCCGGCCCCCGGCCTGCGCCGCCTCCCCCCGGCGGGTAGCCTCGCCGTGTGGCTGTGGCCGGCATCCTGCTCACCGGCGGCGCCAGCTCCCGGATAGGGGTCGACAAGGCGCTGATCGAAGTCGGGGGCCGGCGCCTGGTCGACCTCGCCGCGGAGAAGCTGCAGGCCGCCACGGCCGAGGCCGTGGAGGTGGGGCCGGGGTACTCGGCGCTGCGGAGCGTGCGCGAGGAGCCGCCCGGCAGCGGGCCCCTGGCCGGGTTCGCGGCCGGCGCGGCCGCGCTCGCCGGCGCCGGCTGCGACCTGCCCATCCTCCTGCTGGCCGTGGACATGCCGCTCGTGGGCGAGGCGCTCCTCGCCCTCCTGGCCTCTCAGGCCGACCAGGCGGCGGCGGTCATCCCGGTCGCCGGGGCGCGGGTGCAGCCGCTGTGCGCTGTCTACCCCGCCGCGGCCGGGCGCGTGGCACGCGAGCTGCTGGCGCAGGGCCACGGCTCGATGCGGGCACTGCTCGACGCCATCCCCCTCCGCTCCCTGGACGAGGACGCGTGGCGGGGCGTGGCGGCCGCCGAGGACTTCTCCGACATCGACACGCCGGCCGCCCTGCACGCCATCAGGCACCGGCTCGAGCACGCGGCCGCGACCTGACGGGGCGCCGCCTCAGGCGGGCGCCGTCTTCCGGGTTATCTCCTCGAGCAGCCGTGAGGTCGCCTCGGCCACCTCGTCGACGGCGGCGTTGAAGGTGGCCTCGTTGCGCTGCGACGGGACGCGGTAGCCGCTGACCTTGCGGACGAACTGCAGCGCCGCGGCGCGGACTTCGTCTTCCGTCGCGGGCGCCTCAGCCCGCCTCAGGGTCTTGATGCTGCGGCACATGGGCTTGGGATTCTAGGGACCGAGCACGCGGTCGAGGTACGCGTTGGCGAAGCGCCGCTCCGGGTCCAGCCGGTCGCGCACCGCGATGAAGTCGTCCCACTTCGGGTAGGCGGGCCTGAGGTCTGCGGCGGTGCGGTAGTGCATCTTGCCCCAGTGAGGGCGTCCCTCGTGCCCGCGCATGATGGCCTCGACCTCGCGGAAGTACTCCTCGTAAGGCATGCCGCGAAACACGTGCACGGCGACGTAGCTCGTCTCGCGCCCGTGTGCAGTCGACAGCGTGATGTCGTCAGGGGCGACCGCGCGCAGCTCCACGGGGAACGAGATGTTGAGCCCGAGCCGCTCGATCATGGCGCGCACCTCGCGCACCGCCGCCGGCAGCGCCGCGCGCGGCAGGGCGTACTCCATCTCCACGAAATGGACCAGGCGGGGATTGATGAACACGCGGTCGCTGCGATCGATGAACTCGGAGTGGCTCAGCAGCTTCGCCTCGAAGCGGTTGAGGGCGGGGAACCACGCCGGACGGAGCTTGCCGACGCGGCAGACCAGCCCGAACGCGTAGTTCTCGAGCAGCACGTCGTCGATGTAGCCGCTGACGCGACCCTTCGGTTTCAGCGGCTCGTCGGTGCGGTTGTTCATCAGCGCGATGCCGCGGTCGGTGTGCGTCATCCAGTAGGCCTCGAAGTGGTCGTTCTCGGCGACCAGCTGCTCGAAGTTGTCGAGGATGTCATCGATGTTGCGCGGGTCCTCGACGGCGTGGAGCCGGAACTGCGGCACGCACTGGAGGGTGACGGTGGAGATGACGCCGAGGGCGCCGAGGCCGACCTGGGCCGCCTTGAACGTCGCGAGATCCTTGTCCGCTGCGACCTCGAGCACGCTGCCGTCAGCCAGCACCAGGCGCATGTTGACGACCTGGCTCGAGATGTTGGTCAGCGTGGCGCCGGTGCCGTGCGTTGCGGTCGAGATGGCGCCCGAGATGGTCTGGTAGCCGATGTCACCGAGGTTCGGCTGCGCCATCCCGCGCCGCGCGAGCTCTTCGCAAAGCGCGTTGATGGTGATGCCGGCCTCGACGGTCACCTGCATCTTTTCGGCGTCGACGGCGAGGACCCGGTTGTAGGCCTCGAGCTTCAGCATCACGCCGTCCGTGCAGGCGATGTCGGTGAACGAGTGGCCCGACGCTGTGACCTTCACCTTCTGGCCGCGCTCCGCGGCCTGTTTGACGGCGGCGACGATTTCCTCCTCGGTCCTCGGTTCGATGACCGCCGCGGGCGCGCACGACTGGTTGCCGCCCCAGTTGGTCCAGCGTGTTGCGGTCGGGCTCGCCATCACCAGCCCCGCAGGTCGACCGGCCACTCCTCGACGACCTGCTCCCCGTCGACGACGTACATGCGCTCGTGGTACGCGACCGTGGGGTCGACGTGCGCCGGCACCATCCGGACCAGGTCACCGACCCGCACCGGCGTCACCGGGCTGAACGTCGTGTGCTCGTCCGAGAGGAACCACACCGTGTGTCCGTCGACGAACTCGGGGTTGCCGTGGTCCATCCCGAAAGCCTTGAGGCCCGCGTTGGCGACCGCGTAGCCCGACGGGTTGACGGAGATGACCCGGGCGAGCACGTTGAGCGCCTTCTGGAACGGGAGGTCGAGCTTCGCGTACTGCGTGTCCATCAGCGCATACGACCCCGCCTGGATCTCGGTGGCCTTGGTGCTGATGTCGTACGTGCCGGTGCCCCCGGCCGAGACGATGTCGCCGCCCACCGCGTGGTGCGCCTGGAAGAGCAGCTCCATCGCGGCGAGCGCCACGTCCGCTCGCGTGGCGCGCTCCTCGATGCCAACCGCGTGGCCCTCATAGCCCATCACCCCACGGACCTCGAGGCCGGCCGCGCGCGCCTGCTCCGCCAGCTCGCCGGCGCCCTCGGGCGCGATGCCGCATCGCGGCACCCCGACGTTGACGTCGATGAGCACGCGCTTGATCCCGGCGGCGGCCGCGGCGGCGATCGTCTCGGGCGAATCGACGGCCAGGGTGATGTTCGCGTCCACGCGGGCGAGCCGCGACGCGTCGACCACCTCGTTGGCGAGCAGCAGGTCCTCGCCGAGCCCGGCGGCGGCCATGCCCTCCACCTCGCGGATGGTCGCGCACGTGAAGCCGGGGTGGCCCGCCTCGCGCTGCCGCCGGGCGAGGGCGGTGCACTTGTGGGCCTTGACGTGGGGGCGGAGGCGCGCCCCCGGCAGCGCCGCGGCCATCGCCTGGAGGTTGTGCTGGAGCGCGGCGGCGTCGACGACAAGCGCGGGGGTGGTGAGGTCAGACAGCGTCCGTGCGCTCATCGGCGCGTCGGATTGTAGAGCGAGCCCGTACGCTCGGCGTCCGGGTGGGCGTTTTGGTCAGGTTGACATAAAGCCTCGCGCGCGCTAGGGTACAGGTAGATGTCACCCAAACCTGCGACGGCTGTGCGGGAGGCGAAGGGGCTGGAGCTGCACTTCGCCCTCACCGTCGACGTCGTGCTCCTCACGGTGCGGCAGGGCCGGCTGTCGGTCCTGCTGGTCGAGCGGCGCAACGAGCCGTTCGCCGGGCGCTGGTCGCTGCCCGGCGGCTTCGTCGAGCCGGACGAGGACATCGAGGCTGCTGCCATCCGCGAGCTGGCGGAGGAGACCGGGCTCGACCGGTTCCCGCCCGGGATCCACCTGGAGCAGCTGCGCACCTTCGGGCGCCCGGGACGCGACCCCCGCGGCCGCACGGTCTCTGTCGCGCACCTGGCCATGGTCCCCGATGTGCCGCTGCCGCGAGCCGGCGACGACGCCGCCAGGGCGCGCTTCTGGCCGATCGAGGACCTCCTCACGGAGGATGCCCCGCGGCTGGCGTTCGACCATGACGAGATCCTCCGCGACGGTGTCGAGCGCGCCCGGGCGAAGCTCGAGTACACCTCCGTCGCCCTTGCCTTCGTCGAAGAGCCGTTCACCTTCGGCGACCTGCGCCGGGTCTACGAGGCCGTCTGGGGCGTCGAGCTGGATCACTCGAATTTCCGCAAGAAGGCGCTCGACAATGACGGGTTCGTCGTCCCCCTCGGCCGCGAGGCGCCCCGCGAGAAGGGCGGCCCCGGCGGCCGTCCCGCCGACCTCTATCGGCGCGGCTCGGCCTTCTGGCTCGAGCGCGCCATCATCCGCCCGCGCGGCCGCCACGAGAGCGCGGCCCCGCCGGGCCCCAACGGAGTACCCCGATGACTGCCAGCGCCCTGCCGATGTACAGCCTCTCGACCGAGGGGATCACCCGCATGTCGCGCGAGATCCGCGACATGGCGAAGCAGCGCAACGCGGTGATCCTCGCGCACAACTACCAGGTGCCGGAGGTCCAGGACGTGGCCGACTACGTCGGCGACTCGCTCGGGCTGTCGCAGCAGGCGGCGGCGACCGGCGCCGAGGTCATCGTGTTCTGCGGCGTGCATTTCATGGCGGAGACGGCCTCGATCCTCGCCCCCGACAAGCGCGTCCTGATCCCGGACCTGGACGCCGGCTGCAGCCTGTCAGACTCCATCTCCGCGGAGCAGCTCCGGACCTGGAAGGCGGAGCACCCGGGCGCGGTCGTCGTCAGCTACGTCAACTGCACGGCCGAGGTGAAGGCCGAGTCCGACTACTGCTGCACCAGCGGCAACGCGGAGAAGGTGATCCGTGCGATCCCGGAGGACAGGGAGATCCTCTTCCTGCCGGACATGTTCCTCGGCGCACACCTCGAGCGCGTCACCGGCCGCCGGATGCATGTCTGGATGGGCGAGTGCCACGTCCACGCCGGCATCGAGCCGGAGGACGTCGCAGCGGCGGAGGCGGCTCACCCCGGCGCCGAGCTCCTCATCCACCCTGAGTGCGGCTGCACCACCTCGGCGCTCTACCGCTTCGGCGACCAGGGCCGTCTGCGCGTCCTCAGCACCGAGGGCATCATCCGCCGGGCTCGCGAATCCGACGCGCAGGATTTTGTGATCGCCACCGAGAACGGCATCATCCACCGGCTCGAGAAGGAGGTCCCGGGCAAGCACTTCTACCCGGCCTCGGAGCACGCGATCTGCCGCTACATGAAGATGATCACCCTCGAGGGGCTGCACGCCGCGCTGCGGGACGACGTCTACGAGGTGAAGGTGCCGGCTGCGACCGCGGCCCGCGCGCGCCTCGCGGTCGAGCGCATGGTGGCCATCGCCTGACGGGCCGCGCGGCCGCCGCGGTTAGCGGTCCAGGAAGTCGTCCGAGGGGTGATACGGCGGCTCGACCGCCTGCTTCGCACCCTTGCGCTGCTGGCGCTTGACCACCTCGCCGCTCTTCTGCCAGTCCTCCTTCCACATCGCCCAGCGCAGGACCACCTCGCGGTGGATGAACGCGCGGATGGGGCGCCAGAGCGCGCGCATCGTGACGGCCAGCTGGTGCCGCGTCATCTCCCACGCCTGGGGCAGGGTGTAGCGTCCGCGCTCCTCGTCGAGCTGGAGGACCCACAGGAGAGCCTGGGTCAGGAGGTGCTTGAGGCCTCCCTGGCGCCGGCTCGCATCCTCGGCGCCGGGCGCCGGGCCCAAGGCCGCCGTCTCGGGGATGGGGGCCAGGACGGGACGGTCGAACTGCACCGGTGGCGGGACCGCCGTCGGCACCTCTGGCACCGGTGAGGCCTGGGTCAGCTGGACCGGCTGCGCCGGCTGGGGAGTCGCGGGGGCGGGCCGGGGCGCGACGGGCGGCAGGGCCACCGCGGGCGGGGGCGGCTCCAGGACGGCGGTCGCCGCGACGGGCGACGGGGGCGCGGCCGGGCGCGGGGCCGCGGTCTCCTGCCGCGGTGGCGCCATCGGCGGGGTCGTCTCGGCCACGTCGTTCGCGAAGCGGGCGTCGAGGATCGACGGCGCCGGCGCCGCCGGGCGCTCCGGCAGGCTCACGGGGGGCGGCGCCGCCGCGGTGACCGGGGGCGCCACCTGGGGCCGCGGGGGAAGGGCGGCCGGGGCCGGGGAGGGCACGACCGGCGCGGGCATTGGGGGCGAAGCAGGCATCGGCTGTGGGGCCGGCACCGCGGCGGCCGGTGGCGGCGCTGCCTGTTCCGGCCCGCGAAGGACCTCGACGCCCCGGGGCGTCGGCAGTTCCGCGGGGGCCTGCAGGGTCCCGTTGAGGAGCTCGGCCAGGGCCTGGTCGAGGCCGACCTGGTAGACGGGCTGGTCCGTCGGCCAGCCGTGCTGGACCAGGTACGAGCCCTGGGTCAGGGCCGTCGCCGCGCGGAGCGCGTCCCGTCCGCTCAGTCCGCTGCCCGTGGCGTTGAACACGGAGCCGTGGTCCGTCAGCACCACGAACGACCCGCCATTGCCGTTCGCGCTCAGGGTGAGGCGCTCGGCCTGGCCCTTGGCGTCGGCCACGACTTGCAGGAAGCTACGGCCGCCGAGCGGCTCCGGGTGAGGCTCCAGGGTCGGAGCATTCGTCTTTCGCCTTGAGTTGAACATCGGATCCTCCTCGAGACCACCTTACCGATGCCAGCCCCGCCCCGACACCAGTGTCATCGAGGCGCGACAAGAACGCAACACCCGGTTAAGGGACGTTCGGGCGCCGTTGCCTGCGCTTCACCGGGCGCGACTATGGTGTTCTGCTGACGATGGACCCAGCTCGTGATCGGCCCGCGGCATTCACGGCGGTCACGGCAGCCGCCATTGCCGCGGGAGCCGTGGCCGCGGCCTGGGCGTGGGGCGGGGTCAGCCTGTCGGAAGGCCTGCGCGCGATCGCTTTCGAGGCAGTGTTCGCCGCGGTGCCCGGGGTGGCCGCGCTCGTTGCTCTCGGCTACCGGGCGCCCTCGATCCTCACCCTGGTCGCGGTCGGCTGGGCTGTCGGCTGCGCGTTCGAGGTCGGCGCGTTCACGGCGACGGCCGCCACGGGCACGCGCGGACTGCTCGCGTTCTACCCGGTCGCGATCGTCCTGCCGGCCCTCGGGGCGATCCTCAGGCGCCGGCGTCGGTCCGCCGGCGACCCACGGTCGGCGACGGAGGGGGCCCCAGGCGCGCCCGACGCCAAGCGGGGGACGGGAGTGACCCTGGCCTTGGGCTTTGGCCTGGCCCTTGCGGTCGCTTACATGGCCGTCGGAGCGTTCCCCGTCCTGCCGAGGCCCTCCAGCGTCACGAGCGTCTCCTACGCCCCCGACCTCGTCCTCGACACCGCCTACACCGCCGAGGCGGTTCATCACTGGCCACTAACCAGGCCGTGGGTCTCCGGCCTACCGATCGACTACCACTGGCTCGTGTTTGCCCACGCCGCCGGCATGGTCGAAGTGTTCGGCGAGGACCCGGCCTGGGTCTTCTTCCGCCTGTTGCCCGTCATGCTCCTCTGTGCCGCCTTCCTGCTGACCTTCGCGGTCGGCTGGCGGCTGTCGGGTAGCCGGAGGATCGGCGCGGGCGGAGCCGTGATGCTGTTCCTGCTGGGCGAGCTCGACCTGCTCGTCAAGTTCCCGATTCCCTTCTGGGGCACGTTCCGGGACAACCTCTGGCAGAGCCCCACCTTCCTCTTCGGCCTGGTCCTGTTCCTCGCCGCGCTGATGCTGGTCTGGGAGCTGATGGACCCGAGCCGCCGGGCAAACCGGTGGCTGTGGCTCGCGGCCGCCCCCGTCGCGTTTGCAGGGGCGGGGGCGAAGAGCCCGGTACTTCCGATACTGGTGGGTGGGGTGTGCCTGTACGCCTTCTGGCGGTCAGTCGCCCTCCGCCGGCTCGATCGCCCCGCGGCCGGGATCGCAGTCGCGCTCGTCGCCCTCTTCGGCCTCGCCTGGTACGTGTTCTTCCGTGGCACCGGTGGTGACTACCTCCAGCTGGCGCCGTTCGGGTCCCTCATGGAAACCCCTTTCTGGCGCCATGTCGTCGCGCCGGCGCACCTCCCGGCGCTACTGATGGGCGTGGCCTGGATCACGGCTGGAGCAGCGCTCGTCGCACCTGTCCTCGGCGCCGCCGCCATCGCCTGGCGCCGCCTTGCGCCGCCGCAGGTCTTCCTGTTGTCGTTGTTTGCCGTCTCGTTCGCGCTCTTCAACGTCGTTCACATCCCCGGCTTCAGCCAGCTGTACATCCTTCATTACGGGTACGCGGCGGGCGTCGTGCTCTCGGCCTGGGGCATCGCCATCGAGTGGGGCAGGCTCGCGCCGGCTCGCCGGCTGCGGCTTCTCCTGCTCGGGATGGTCGTCGTCGGCGTGCTGATCGTCGTCGCTGTCGTGGTTGACGTGTACCGCGCAGGCGGGACCTTTGCCGACGAGTGGAACGCGGCCTACGCGCGCTTCGCGCTGACGGCTGGCGCCGTGGTGTCAGCCGCGGCCGTCCTCGGCCGGCGCGCGCGCCTCGGGCGGGCGGCGGCGGCGTTGGCGGGGCTCCTGATCGTGATCGGCGTCAGCGCGCTCCAGCCCGCCGTCGAGCTCTACCCCGGCGTGGTCGCCCTGCTCCACGGCCGGCCGGCTTACGCGGTCGATGGCCCTCATTCGCAGGGGATCACGCGCGACCTCTATGCGGGTCTCGCATGGATAAGCCAGCACACCCCGGCCAGCGCCGTCCTCGCGACCGGCGTGTATTACCTCGATCCCGCGACCGACGATGCGCGGTACATGTACGTCTCCGGCTTCGCCCAGCGGCGGGTCTTCCTGGAGAGCTGGGACAACACCCCCCAGGCGAATCTCCTCTACAACGAGGGGAAACCGAACACGCAGCCGTTCCCGGACCGGTACGCGTTGAACGAGAGGCTATTCAAGGACGCCGACCCTGCCGCGGCGCACATCCTTCACGACCGGTACGGCGTCGATTTCGTAGTCCTCGACCTGGTCCACCGTCCGTCGCACGGGCGGCTCCGCCCCCTCGGCCGGCTGGTGTTCTCGAACGCCGCGGTCGAGGTGTACGAGCTCGGCTGACGGCGGCCGGGCCGGGCCGGCGCCGTCTGGGGTAAAATCTGACCATATGAGTCGGATTTTGTTCCCACCGCGCCCGTGCTGAAGGTTTCGAGCCGGGGCCACTACGGCCTCCGCATGATGACGGAGCTGGCTCGCGCCCACGGCCAGAGTCCCCTCTCGCTGACCGAGGTGGCCCGCGTCGAGGCCCTGCCGCTGCCATACCTGGAGCAGTTGGTGGTGCCCCTGCGCAAGGCCGGGCTGGTCGAGGGCACCCGGGGCCTGCACGGCGGCTACCGCCTGTCGCGGCCTCCGGCCGAGATCACCGCCGGCGAGGTCCTGCGGGCGCTCGAGGGCCCGGTTTCGCTCGTGGACTGCACCGCGGCCGACTACATCCACGGCAACTGCGACCGCGAGGCCCAGTGCCTGTCCAGCGGGCTCTGGCAGCGCATCAAGGTCACCGTGGAGGCCATCCTCGACAAGACCACCCTGTACGACCTGCTCTTCGATCCCGGCTTCGCGCCGGGGATGCCGCAGCTGCCCGCCAACCTGGAGCCGCTGCCCGTGGCCGAGCTCACCACCCGCGCCGGGGCCACCTCGTGATGGCGGAAACGGCTGTGGCCACGGGCGTCCTCGAGATCAGCGGCCTGCACGCCACTATCGAGGGCAAGGAGATCCTCAAGGGCCTCGACCTGACCGTGCGGCAGGGCGAGGTGCACGCGCTCATGGGCCCGAACGGCTCCGGCAAGAGCACGCTCGCGTACACCCTCCTCGGTCACCCGAAGTACGAGGTCACGGCAGGGACCGTGAGGTACCGCGACCAGGACGTGCTGGCTCTCCTGCCCGAGGAGCGCGCCAAGCTCGGCCTGTTCCTGTCGTTCCAGTACCCGACCGCCATCCCGGGCGTGAAGATGCACGAGTTCCTGCGCGCCGCGACGAAGGCGATCCACGGCGACGAGCTGCCGCCGCGCGAGTTCCGCCGCGTCATGCAGGAGCAGATGGAGCGGCTGAAGATGGACCCGAGCTTCGCCACGCGCTACGTCAACGACGGGTTCTCGGGCGGCGAGAAGAAGCGCGCCGAGATCCTGCAGCTGGGCGTCCTGAAGCCGGAGATCGCGATCCTCGACGAGACCGATTCCGGCCTCGACATCGACGCGCTGCGGACGGTCGCCGAGGGCGTCGAGGCGCAGCGCGGGCCGGCGCTCGGGATCCTGCTGATCACGCACTACCAGCGCATCCTCAACTACATAACGCCCGACTTCGTGCACGTCATGTACAAGGGCCAGATCATCAAGAGCGGCGACAAGGAGCTCGCGCTCGAGATCGAGGACAAGGGCTACGACTGGCTCATCGGCGAGCCCGTCGACGAAGGCTCAGCCGGCGCCGACCGAGAGATCAGCCCGGCCGAGCGCGCCTTTGCCGAGCTGCACCAGTCCGAAGCGGCCAGGGAGAACTGACATGGCATTGGAAATCGAGAAGCATTTCGGCGAGCACCCCGGCGCGACCGCCGCGGGCGTCGTCAAGCCGCAGGACCTGGAGAAGGACTACAAGTTCGGCTGGCACGATGAGCTGAAGGCCGCCTTCAAGTCGGAGCGCGGGCTGAGCGAGGCCGGCGTGCGCCAGATCTCGGAGATGAAGGGCGAGCCCGAGTGGATGCTCAACTTCCGCCTCAAGGCGCTGAAGCACTTCAACGCGCGCCCGATGCCGGACTGGGGCGCCGACCTCGGCGACATCAACTTCGAGAACATCTTCTACTACCTCAAGCCGCAGGGTGAGCAGGGCAAGACCTGGGACGACATCCCGCCCGACATCAAGGAGACGTTCGACCGGCTCGGCATCCCCGAGGCGGAGCAGAAGTTCCTCGGCGGCGTGTCGGCGCAGTACGAGTCAGAGGTCGTCTACCACTCGATCCGTGAGGACCTCGAGAAGCAGGGTGTGATCTTCACCGACTGCGACTCTGGCCTGCGCGAGCACGAGGAGATCTTCCGCAAGTACTTCGGCACCATCATCCCGTCCAACGACAACAAGTTCGCGGCGCTGAACAGCGCGGTTTGGTCCGGCGGCTCGTTCGTGTTCGTCCCCGCGGGCGTGCATGTCGAGATCCCGCTGCAGGCCTATTTCCGCATCAACGCCGAGAACATGGGCCAGTTCGAGCGGACGCTGATCATCGCCGAGCCCGGCAGCTTCGTGCACTACATCGAGGGCTGCACCGCGCCGATCTACACGTCAGACTCGCTGCACTCCGCCGTGGTCGAGCTGATCGCGATGGAGGGCGCGCGCATCCGTTACACGACGATCCAGAACTGGTCCAACAACGTCTACAACCTCGTCACCAAGCGCGCCAAGGCGATGAAGAACTCGACCGTCGAGTGGATCGACGGGAACCTGGGGTCCAAGGTGACGATGAAGTACCCGGCGGTGTACCTGATGGAGGAGGGCGCCAAGGGCGACGTGCTCTCCATCGCGTTCGCCGGCGAGGGCCAGCACCAGGACGCCGGCGCGAAGATGATCCACGCGGCGCCGAACACGACGTCGACGATCGTCTCCAAGTCGATCTCCAAGGCGGGCGGTCGGACGTCGTACCGCGGCCTCGTCAAGGTCTACCCGGGCATGAAGGGCGCCAAGTCGTCGGTGCGCTGCGATGCGCTGCTGATGGACGAGGACTCCCGCTCCGACACGTACCCCTACATGGACATCGAGGAGGATGAGGTCTCGGTCGCGCACGAGGCGACGGTCTCGAAGATCGGCGACGAGCAGCTCTTCTACCTGCAGTCGCGCGGCATCCCGGAGGCGGACGCGATGGCGATGATCGTGAACGGGTTCATCGAGCCGTTCACGAAGGAGCTGCCAATGGAGTACGCGGTGGAGCTCAACCGGCTCATCCAGCTGCAGATGGAGGGAAGCGTCGGCTAAGACGGCGCGCTCCAACCCGTTGAACGCCCGGCCGGCGCTCGACCGGCTCTGGAAGGCGCGGTGGCTCCTTCACCCGGCGGGGGCCTACCGCTGGTTCGTCCGCCCGGTCGTCGACATCGCTCGCGACCGCGTGCTGGGTATCGACACCGCTCTGCCGAGCCGGCATGGCAAACTCGGCTTTGGCCCGGAGCGCGGCATACACTACGTCGCGTCCAACTGGGGCGTCCTCAAGAAGATCCTCGAACCGCGCGAAATTGGGCCGGGCGACGTGTTGCTTGACGTCGGTTGCGGCAAGGGTGCCGTCCTCTGCCAGGCGATGGCCTACCCATTCGCGCGCATCATCGGTACCGACCTCTCCCCGGACATGTGTGCCGCCGCGACGCGAAATGTCGCGACGTTCAGCCGCCGTTACCCCTCAGCCAATGTCGCGGTCGTCCGGGCGGATGCGGCGACCGACCCCGTCCCCGACGATGTCACTGTCGTATACCTTTTCAACCCGTTCATCGGTGACGTGTTCAACGCTTTCGGGGACCGCTTGATGGAATCGCTCGCGCGATCGCCGCGGCCTCTACGTTTGGTCTACAACAACCCGGTGATGCACGACGAGCTGCTGCACCGAGGATTTCGTCTCGTGCGCACCGCTGAGTTCTGGGCCCGACCGCGGAGCGTGGTTCACCTCTACCAGGCCCCCGGCGTCAACTAGTCCTATCCCAGCGGTACTCGTCGCGGCACATGCCAACCGCGCCGAGGTGCTCTTTGAAACTGATCACCCCGGCGTTCATCCCGTCCGGCCCGGCGCTGGGTCCAAGGTCCAGGTACCTGTATCCGCGCTCCGCGAGAGCGTCCGCCATGGTGGCGAAGAGGACCGCCGAACCGCGGCTCCGATCATCCGTCTCCCTCGAGCAGATGTAGAAGGTGGTGCAGGCTTGCGCGTTGAGGATGAACAGCAGCACGGCCACGATGGGCTCGCCGCCTGAGCTGGCGACCCAGATCCTCAGTGACTCCGGGCACCTTTCCATCAGGTCGGCGATTTCCGCCCGTGAATGGGTCGGCGAGGTCTGGAGGCGTTTGTAGGTCGCCTCGAACAGCGGGTCGAACAGGGGAAGGAGGTCGGCCCCGCCCTCCCGCACACTGATGTCTCCATCCCGTCGCGCCGCGCGCGCAGCGGCCCGCGTGCCCTTGCTGAACCGTTTCGTCGCGTCCCCCCCTCCCAGGGGGATCATGTAGGTCAGCCATCTTCGGGCGAGCACGAAGCCGCTGTGCGAGAGCGCGAATTCGAGGAGCTCATTTGGCTCCACGTGCCACGCGGGCGGGGCGAGCGTCATCGCGACCCCGCCCCAGCCCTCCTCGACCGAGGCATCTTTGATGGCGCGCACGATCTCCGCGGCATCATGGGTACGGGTGCCGGTTCGAAGCACCACACCGCCGACAGACGCGCCGAGTGGCGATCGATACAAGCCGTCGGCGTCGACACCGCCGGGGACCACAGCCACCAGTTCGCCACCGCGCAGCACCTCGAGATGGCGGAAGCGGAAACGTCCGGCCGGGTGATAGCCGAGAAAGGTGAGCCGGTGAAACAGGGTCCCATTGTTCGAGCCCGCGACGAAACGGTCCCACCCGGCCTCGTCGCCCGCCGGGAGGATCCGCGTCGTAAGTTCCGCGTGAGCCACGATGTCAGCGCGAGCGGCTGTCGCGCCAGGCTGTATTGATCTCTCCGATGGTGGCCGTGGCGTAGCGTCCTGATGCCAGGCGATCCATGAGGCCGATGACGAGGGTGCGCACGCCCTTCCCCTCGTGGCGCAGGCGGAGGAGGCCGTCCGGGTCCTTGTAGTGCTTCCGGCTGGCTTCGTAGTGGTCGAGCGAGCTCGCGTTGATGAACATCGTGTTGGGGTGGATGTCGATGACTTTCAGACCGGGCGCCTCCAGGTTCAGTCGCAACGCGTCGAAGCCGAGGGCGCCCGTCTTCAGCTCGAAGAAGTCGTTGAAGAAGATCGGCAGCTCGAGGATGTCGTACTCCTTCCAGTGAGGTGCTATCCCCTGCACCAGCGGCATCTGGTAGGTGCTGTCGTATTCGATGCCGGCCCCGTTGTAGATCGCCAGCAGCCGGGAATCGTAGTGGAGGCTGTGGCCTCTGGCTCCCTTCGCCTCGGGAGCGAATCCTTTGAAACTGGCGACCACTCCCTCGTACATGGCCTGCTCGGTAAGCGGGGCTTCGTCTCCTCGCACAGCCAGCGCCCTGCGCACCTCACCGTCGGCGCGGTAGTTCGGATGGATTCCTCTTTCGTGGCCGGGCACCGAGACACCCGCATGGGTCACGAAGAATGTTGCCTTGAGCCCGCGCTCGTCGAAGAGCCTGACCAGGTCCTCGAGCACCTCTTTGGTTGACCATTCCACGTCAACGCTCAAACACACCGTGTTCGGGTCGATATCGGCAGGGACGGCTGGTTCGGGCCACTGCCCGCGGTCGCCCGTCATGCCGTTCGCCGCGAGCCGGTGCGCCGCGCGTTGACCGCGATGACCGCGACCATCGCAATGGCGATCGCGGCCTGCACGAGCAGGTCGCCGCGCGCCGTCATCCCGATGTTCCCGGCCGCCTGCGTCGTGACCACCATCGCCGCGACCAACCCGGCGACAAGGATGGGCAGGAACTGTGTCCAGCCCGAGCCGAGCATGAAGACGGTGAGCACCACGGTGACGCTCAAGCATGCCATGGCCGCCGTCAGCGGCAGCAGCGCTGCCGTCGCTTCGCGCGAGTGCTCGCCAAAGGCCACCGCGAGCAACGTGGATGGTGCGATCGTCGCGATCGCGAGCAGCAGCACCGCTGGCGCCAGGACGGCCGCGAACGCCTGGGCGAGCTGTCGATAGGCATGGGCGCCGGCCTGGCGCCGCATGGCCGCTTCCGGGACGAGGTAGTTCGTGGAGAAGAGGGCCCAGAACACCAGCGCCTTGGTCGCTACGGAGATCGGGGCGTAGGGTCCGCTGTTGGCGTGGTTCTCCCGTCCGAGGATGACGATGTCTACGTTCTGAAGGCCGGCGAGCATTGCCACAGTCCCCAGGGCAAGGGCGCTGTCATACACGACATGGGCATACCGCCGCGCCGGCAGGGCGCCCGCCGGCAGAGCCGCGGCTCGCTCCAGGCTCGCCGCCGCCCAACGCGCGTGCACCGCCGCCACGACCTCCGACAGGAGGAGGGCATAGGCGACGCCCGTCGCCCCGAACCCACCCACCGCCGCGGCGATCATGCCCACCGACCTGGTACCGCCCTCGATCATGAGGTTGACCGCCAGGGAGCCGTAGCTGCGGCTCGCTTGGATTACGCCTCGATCGATCGATACCAGTAGGTAGACGGCCGCGGCGCAGAGGATCGGGAAGACCGGCCCGGGGTCGGGAATCGAGAGCCAGCGTCCCACCAGGTCGCGGCCTGCGAGGGCGAGGAGGGCGAGGGCGCCGGCGACCGCGTAGCCGTCGCGGTGGATCCGGCGCAGATCGCTGCCTCCGGTTGCATCGCGCGTGCCGAACCCACCGTGGGCGAGGTGGCGGACGATCGCCACGGTGAGCGCTGTTCCGGGCATCGTGAAGACCAGGAGGACGCCCAGAAGCTGGATCACCGAGCCGTAGGCCGACCCTGTCAGAAGGCGCGCGAGGACGACCGTCGTCGCGAAGCTGACACCCATGGCGAAGACCGCGGCCACTGCGAGGGCGAGGGCGTGGCGTGACGAGTTGTTGCCGGTGCGCACTGGCCGTGAGTGTAGTGACGATGGTCCAGCGCGAATTGCGGACATGCCCCGGGTGCGGTAGCGTCAACTCAAGGATGAGCGAGCACGCGAGGTCCGCTCATGGAGGCCGACTGCCCGATTTCATCATCGCCGGCGCACCCAGGGCCGGGACCAGCTGGCTGTACGAGGTCCTCGACCGGCACCCGCAGATCTACATGGCGCGTCCTCGGCGACCGGAGCCGAAGTTCTTCCTCGTCGAGGAGGAGTACGCGCGCGGTCTTGAGTACTACTCGGACACGTGGTTCGCCGGGGCTGACGAGAAGACCGCGGGCGAGAAGAGCACGAACTACCTGGAGAGCTGTGAGGCAGCGCAACGCATTGCTGCCTGCCTGCCTCGCGTGAAGCTCATCTTCATCCTCAGGGAGCCGGCTGAGCGCGCCCTCTCCAACTACAGGTGGTCGCGTCAGAACGGGCTTGAAAGCCTTACATTCGCCCAGGCCCTTCGCCTTGAACCCGAGCGCGAGGCCGGCTACAACGGCCGGGAGCGGTTGAGCCGGCCATATTCGTATTATTCGCGCGGGCTTTACGCCGACTTGCTGAAGCCATACCTGGACCTGTTCCCCCTGGACCAGCTCCTCTTCCTCCGGTATGAAGACATGATCTCCGAGCCAGGCGCCCATGTGACGCGCACGCACCAGTTCCTTGGGATCGAGCCAAGGCCGCAGGATGGTGCGACGATGGCGGCCGTCAACAGCTCCGAAGGCGCGGGCGAAGGCGAGGTGGACGTCGCGAATCTCCGCGAGCGATATCGCGCGTCGAATCGACGCCTTGCCGCGCTGCTCGACGGTCGGTTCGCCGTCTGGGAGGGATCGGTGTGACGCCCAAGGTGCGTCCCGCTCGTCCGCGCCTGGCGATCCTCACCCCGGTGCTCAACGAGGTGGAGAACCTGCCCAGGTACGTGACGACCGTACGGGGCGAGCTGCTCGACCGCGAAGACCTTGACGCCTACGTGCTGTTCGTCGATGACGGCAGCAGCGATCGAAGCTGGGAGGCGATCGGCGCAATATGCGCGGACGATCCGCGGTTCCGCGGGATTCGGCTTTCGAGGAACTTCGGCTCCCACACCGCCGTCTGGGCGGCGATGGTCAACGTCGACCACGGTACAGACGCGGCGGCGGTCATCGCCTGTGATCTCCAGGACCCGCCCGCGACAGTCACACACTTTGTCGAGCGCTGGCGGGACGGGGCGGACATCGTTTGGGGGGTGCGCCGGCGCCGCGGCGACGCAGGTTGGCGCGTCCTCGCGAGCAATTTGTTTGAGCGCTTGCTGCGCCGCTACGCGCTGCCCAGGGGCTCCAGGTTCGCGACCGGCGGTTTCTTCCTGCTCGACAAGCGCGTTATTCGCGCGGTCCTGCAGATGCGCGAGCGCAACCGTATGACATTTGCTCTCGTGGCATGGACCGGCTTCGACCAGGAGCAGGTGCCATACGATCGCCAGGAGCGGCAGGCAGGGCGATCTGGCTGGACTTTCGGCGCGATGGTGAAGTCCCTTTATGACGCCTTCATCGGGTTCTCCACCCTTCCCATCCGGGTGATGACGATCGCCGCCTCGGTGGCCTTCGTCCTGACCATGGCTTTGAGCCTGTTCCTCGTTGTTTCGTTCCTCGTGAAGCGGCCCATTCCCGGCTGGACCAGCCAGATGTTCATCACGTCGTTCTTCTTCGGCGTGCAGTTCTCGCTGACGGCGATCATGGGCGAGTACCTGCTCCGCATTTACAGCGAGGTCCTCAGGCGACCGGTGTACTTCGTCAGCGACTCGACGTTCATGGACGCGGCCGGTGCCCCTGCCGGCACGGTGGAGGAGGCGCCGACTGTGGTGTCGCTCACCGCGGAGCGCAATTAGCCCGGCCCCAAGATAGAGTCGCGTTTCCAGATGGAACCCGCCACGGCGCGATCTCGGCCGCGCATATCGCATGTGCCGGCCGCTCTCGCGGAAACGGTGGTGGGGGCCGTCATGGTCCTTGCGCTCTTGTATTACGCGTATCTTGGGCGCTTCACGCGCTACGTGGCCGACGACTACTCGACGTTCTTCGCGGTGCACCTACGCGGCTACTGGGGACAGCTCGCGGCCGACTACCGCCTGTCCGATGGTCACTTCATGGGCGCGGCCGCGCAGGACGCGGCTGCGCTGCTGCCGGAGTGGTTCGCGCGCGTGCTACCGGCCATAGAGCTTGGGTGCTGGGTCGCGGCGCTGGTCTACGCGCTGAAGGTCGTGGTCCCTCGTCTTGCGTGGCAGGCCCGGGTGCTCCTCGCGACGACGATCGTGGTGACCACCATTCAGGTCACGTCGAGCCCGTTCCTGTCGTTCTATTGGATGACGGCGTCCCTCAGCTACGTCAGCCCGCTGATCCTGGGCGCGGTGCTGGTTGGGCTGATCGGCGCGCCCCTGCCACGCCGGGCCGAGCTGCTGGTGCCAGGACTGCTGGCGCTCATCACCGCAGGCTTCGAGGAGCCGTACAGCGCGGCCCAGGTGACCGCCTTCATCCTCGCCCTCGGCTACGCCGTATGGGCCCCCGGTCGCCTATGGGCCCTGCCGCGAGCCAGGCTCATCGCCGGCACGGTCGGCGCCGTCGCCGGCTTCGCAATCATGGCAGCGGCGCCGGGGAACGCTGTGCGCTATGCGACCCTCTCGCGAATCACGGCGAGGCCGCCCCTCATGAGCCTGCCGTCACTGACCATCAACGACCTGTCGCGGCTGGTGTCACAGGTGCTGACCGACGGGGGCGCCGCGGTCCTCGGCGTGGTTGTGGTCGCAGCGATCGTCGCCGCCCGCCACACGGACTCTGGCGCGGCCTCAACGGCCAGGGCGCTGCAGCGCCTGGTTGTCGTGACGGCCGGCGCTGTCGTCGTCCTGCTCGCGACGCTGGGACCGAGCGAGGTCGGGACCGGCGCGCCATCGCCAGCCTGGACCCACGTCATCCCGACGTACTTCTTCCTCTGCCTGACGGCCGCTGTGGGCTGGCTCGTGGGTCTCGCGGCGCGCAACGTCTACGACCGCTATCTGACATCCCGGTCGGCGTTTCACTTACACCCCGCGGGTGTGGCAATGGCTGCGCTCATCGTGGGCTGCCTGGCGGTGAGGCCGCAGCTTGCGGCCACCGTGGCGGCCTGGAACCAGACCCCCGTGCTCCAGCGCTACGCGGCGACCAAGGACCTGCAGGTCAGCCTCACGCAGGCCGCTGCCAGGGAGGGCAGGTCCGCCGTGATCGTCCCGTCGACCCACCGGCTTCCCGAGCTCGGGGTGTTCAGCCACAGGGGGCAGGAGATGAACGCCGACCCGACGTTCTGGATCAACCAGGACGTCGGCCTTGTCTACGGCGTGAAGTCCGTCTCGGCGAGCGGTCCACCTCCATGATCCTGTCCAGCTCACGCGCCGGCGATGCCGGTAGCCGCCTGTCAGGCGGCTACTGCTTTTGCCAGCCTGTCGGCGACGAAGTCGCAGTCGCCGAGGCTCATCCCGGTGTGCAGCGGCAGCATGAGCGAGCCATCGCTGGCAGCTTCTGACACGGGGAGAGGCGCGAGGGCCCCGCGCGAGGCGTAGGCCGGCTCCCGGTGAGCCGTCATGACGCCGGGCCGTGTGGCGATACCTTCGTTCAGCATCGAGCGCATCACGGCGTCGCGCCGCGCGGCGTCGAAACCCGCGAGACGGACTGCGTAGGACTGCACGTTCCAGCTGACCTCCTCGGGCACATACGGGGCCTCGACCTGCGGATGCCCGGCCAGCAACGCGTTGTAGTGCGCCGCGAGGGCCTGGCGTTTCCGCAGCATGTCGGGAAGCCGCTTGACCTGCTCGATTCCCACCGCCGCCTGGATGTCGGTGAGACGGTAGTTGAACCCCACCTCGGTGTACTCCTCGCGGATGATGTCGGTGGCGTCATGCCGGCTGAGGTCGGACACTGACATCCCGTGTTGCCTGAGGCGGCGCAGACGCTCCGCGTCGTCGGCTGAGGGTGTCAGCACCATGCCCCCGTCGCCAGTGGTGACGAGCTTGCGCGGGTGGAAGGACAGGCACACCAACCGGCTGTGGCCGCCGATCGGGAGCCCGTGGTAGCGGCTGCCGATCGCGCAGGCGGCGTCCTCGATGAGCTCCAGGCCGTGGGCGCGAGCCAGCGCGGTGAACCCGTCGATGTCTGCCGGGAGACCGAGCTGGTGAACTAGGAGAATCGCGCGGGTCCGCGGTCCTATCCGTCGCTCCACGTCGCGGAGGTCGAGGTTGAAGGTGTGCGGCTCGATCTCCGCGAAGACGGGCGTGGCTCCGGCGTGGACGACCGCGTTGGCCGTCGCGATGAATGACATCGACGGGACGATCACCTCGTCGCCATGTCGCACGCCGGCGCACACGAGGGCCAGGTGCAGCGCAGCGGTGCAGGATGAGACGGCAACGCCATACTTCGCGCCGCACGCCTCTGTGACGACCTCCTCGAAGCGGCGGACGCGAGGCCCCTGCGTGACCCAGCCTGACTCGATCACCTCGCGCAGCGCGGTCCACTCGGGCTCGCCCAGCTCCGGGCGGGCGACCTGGATGCGCCGGGTCAAACCGGGACTTTCTCCCAGTTGCGCTCGGCGTCCTCGGCCAGGGCGCGCGCCCAGTTGGTTCCCGCCGCCTCGTGCCACGCCAGGAGGCGGTTCAGGCCCGCGGCAAGGTTGATTCGGGGCTCCCAGCCGAGCAGGTCGTGGGCCAGTCCGCGGTCCGCGACAAGGCGCAGGACGTCCCCGGGCCTCGGGTCCGTGTGTACCGGCACCAGGTCGTCTCGCCCGGTCGCCCGCAGCACAAGACGCGCGAGGTTCTCGACGCTGTCTTCCGTCCCGCTGCCGAGGTTGATGGTTTGGCCAATCGCGGCTTCGCTCTCGGCAGCGGCGATGAGGCCCGCCGCCGTGTCCTCGACGTATGTGAAATCCCGCGTCTGCGTGCCGTCGCCGAAGATCACCGGGGGTAACCCGTTCATCGCCCTCACCATGAATTTCGGAATCACCTCACCGCTGTCCCCCTCGTGATGAGACCGCGGTCCGTAGGCATTGAAGGGCCGGACCACCACGGTCGGCAGCCCGTATGTCCGGTGGTAGGCGCGCGCCAGCGCCTCGCCGCACAGCTTGGACGCGCCGTAGACGGTGTGCGGCAGGGTCGGGTGGTCCTCGCTCATCGGCGCGGTGATTGCGGTTCCGTAGACCTCGCTCGTGCTCGTGTGAACGAAGCGCCGCACGCCCGCCTTCCGTGCATTCTCGAGCAGCGTCAATGTGCCGGTGGCGTTGACCTCGTGGTTCTGGATGGGCGAGTGGATCGAGTGCCGGACGCCCAGGCACGCCAGGTGATACACGGTGTCGACACCGGCCACAATCTCCGCGACCAGGGCCGCGTCCAGGATGGAGCCAACACGCAGCGTGACCCCAGGGCAGCCGTCCAGGTTGGCGCGCGACCCGGTGGAGAGGTCGTCCAGGACCACGACGTCGTGGTCAGGCGCGAGTTCCCTGACCAGGGCGGAGCCGATGAAACCGGCTCCCCCGGTCACCAGGATCGTCACGGTTGGAACCTGACGTAGCCACCGTTGCGCTGCATCGACTCCGTGGCGCGTTCGAGGATTCGCAGCAGGCGAAGGCCCTGCTCGCCTCCGGACATCGGTTCCTGCCCGGTGCGGACACAGTCGGCGAAATGGGCAATCGCATTCTGAAGGGCTTCGACGCGGTCGACACTTGGCGAAACGACGTCTCCCGAGCGGTAGGCGGCCAGCACTCTTCGGCGGCCCTCGGGATCGCTCGTGAAGTCGATACCGCGGTCGTAGACCTTCACCGGCTCGGACTGGTCGAGGTCGTTGTATACGACGCTCTTGCGACTGCCACCGATGATGAAGTGCCTGATCTTGACAGGGGACAGCCAGTTGAGATGCAGCGAGGCGACGAGATCGTCGCCGTAGTCCAGGTAGACGTGGGCGACATCCGCGTGGCGGTGGCCGCCGTGGCTTGCCCCGACGGCGATAACCCCGACCGGCGAGCGCTGCAGAAGGTGATCGATGATGGACAGGTCGTGAGGCGCGAGGTCCCAGAGGACGTCGGCGTCATCCTGGAACTGCCCAAGGTTGATGCGGACGGAGTCGACAAAGAGAATGTTGCCGAGTTCCCCGGCGCGGCACAGCTCGGCCATCGCCGTGACGGCAGGGCTGTACATGAAGATGTGGTCGACCATCAGCGTCAGCCCTGACGAAGAGGCGAGGCGGATCAGGTTCTCTGCCTCTGCGGACGTCCTGGTCATCGGCTTCTCGAGAAGCACGTGCTTGCCCGCCGTCAGCGCCGCGGCCGCCAGCTCGTAGTGGGAAGACGTTGGCGTGGCGACGACAACCGCCTCCACGTCGGGGTCGGCGACAAGGTCCATCGCGTTACAAAACCGGGTTGCCGCGGGATAGAGGTCGCCCACTGACGCCAGCCGTTCCTGGTTGGTATCACAGAGGGCGGCCAGTCGTGTGACCGCGGAGGCATTGATGTTTCGGGCCAGGTTGGGGCCCCAGTAACCGAGGCCGACGACACCGACTGAGAGCACGGCCTACTCTAACGCAGCTCACCTTGACGACTAGGTGGCGCGAGGCCGCGCTGCTCGCCCGATTACGAATGTCCGCAACCCCTGTCGTTCCTCCTGGCTCATGCCTACCGCCGCCACGCCGACCACGTAAAGGATCAAGCCAGGAACTACGCAGAGGAGCACCGCGACCAGTCCGACTGGGTGATACAGGCGCCGCGTGACTTCGACGGCGATCGCGAACAGAACAGCCCATGGCACAACGGGCAGGGCCGACGAGCGAACCAGCTCCCACAACCGGATATCGAGCTCCTTTATCACCAGCCGGATGTACAGCGGCGCCGTGATGCCGTATCCGATCAGGGTGCCGATGATCACGCCCGTGACCTGCAGTCGCTGCGCCAGGAAGACTGACACGACCAGGTTGATCAGTGCCGCGCCAACCACGTAGAGGGTGGCCGTTCTCACCTGCCCCATCGCGACGAGCATCGAGTTGGCGATGGTCGCCGTGCTGGACACCAGGATGTAGAGCAGGAAGAGCCGGGTGGGGGTGGACATGTTCACGAACTTCGACCCCACCCATCCCTCGATGAGGTTGGGCGCCAGGATGATCGCTCCGAGGGCCACCGGCATCGCGAGCGCCATCGTGTATCGGGTGCCCCGGCTCAGCAGGTCTCTGAGCCGCGTGACCTCGCGGAGGGACCACAAAGCGGCAGCGCTCGGGAGGATGGCCGAGCCCGCCAGCGTCAGGGTCACCGACGCTGCCCCCTGGATGCGATTGGCGATCTCGTAACCCGTCAGCAACGACGTGCTGACCAGGAGGGCCAGGATGACCCGGTCCATCTGCCGCCAGACCACGCCCACGACCTGGCCGACGAATACCCAGCCGCCAAACCCGAGGAGCCGGCGGAGGGCACTCCGCCTGACGTGGCCGGGTCCCAGGCGGAGGCCAGGGAATCGAGCTCGCGCGGCGACGATGTATCCGAGAAGCGACACGGCCGCGCCGATCGCGTACGCGATGCCAAATGACATCAGACCCGTGCCGAGTGTCAGGCCGGCGACGATCACGGCCGCGACGATGAGCTGGCGGAGCACTTCGATCAGCCTCACCCCGCCGTAGCGCTGAAGGCCGGCGAGCAGGCCCTGGAAAGCAAGTGCGGGCAGTCCCAGGCCGGCCTCCGCGGCGAGCAGGATGAAGAGCAGGCTCAAAGCATGCTGAAGGTGCGCGGGTACGTGGAACAGGACTGGCCCGACGACGCTCATGAGCCCCAGCACCGCCGCCGCGGTCACCGCCATCACGACGAGGACAGCGAGCGCTGAGCTGACCAGCCGGCTCATCAACTCCTCGTCACCGTTGGCGTGCGCCTCGGCCACGAACTTGACCAGGCTTGCGTTCAGACCGAGGTCGGAGAGGCTGAGGTAGCCGCCCGTCAGCGAGAAGGAGAGGGCCAGGAGCCACACCCCGTAGGAATCGCTGCCGACGCGGCTGATCGAGAACGGGATCAGGAGGAAGCCGATCGTCAGCGTGAAGAGCATTCCAAAGCCATTCACGAGCGTGTTGCGGAAGACCCGCCGGCCCTGGCCAACGGGGCTGTAGGCGACTGCGGACGCGGGGGGCAGGCCGGTGCTGTCCGTCATGCGGCTAAGCGTTCGGGCTTGTCGAGGTGAGCCCTTCGATCGCCATGCCCCGCTGCTCGCGCGCCACCTGGCGACGCTGGTTGACCCGCCGCTGCTGGCCTGCAATGAGGGCGGGCAGCGTGGCTGCCGTCCACGTCGCCTCGGCCGCCGTCGAGCGCACCAGGGCGGCGACCGAGAACCACCGCCGGCCGCGATCGAGCGTGGCGCGAGCCTCGCCCGGCGGCCACGCGCGCGCTACCCGCAGTAGCTCGCTCGCAGTCCGCTCAGTCGCCTTCCCATCGATGGGCCCGAGCGCCGCCTCCACCCATTGCCGGCATGTCGGGCGGGCCGCCGCGGAGTTGGCGTCCAGGAATTCGAGGAGCTCAGCAGCGCTGCGGGCGTGGGCGAGGCAGCCCGGGGGAGCCTGGTCGAATGGAATCAAGGCTGCCCGCGCCTCCTCGAACTCGCTGCCCCATGCCGCGTAGACCACGCGGCGGCCAGCGGCGACGGCCTCGTATAGGGCGGTGGACTGGAAGCCCACGACGGCATCGGCGTCGCCGATCAGCTCCCTGGTGTCGGCCCGGGGATCGGCGATGGTGACGCCCTGCCCAAAGTGGTCGCCGGCCAGCTCCCGCAGGAGCTCCTCCTCGCCGTCTTCGGGCTGCTGCGGGTGGCGCTTCACGACCAGGCGGAAGGCGCCGGCAACGGCGGCCTTCACCAGAGCCGCCTCGGTCTCTCGCCGCAGCGGCTCCCAGGTCCGCAGGCCCTGGCCACCCGCGACGCCGGGCTGGTAGGCGTCCAGGAAATAGCTGAAGAAGAGGACCCTGCCGACCCTGGCTTCCCGGCGAGGAGGCAGCGCGGCATAGAAGTCAAAGCGAGGCTGACCGGTGACCACGATGCGGCTGTCCTCGGCCCCGGTGCGCAGCCAGAACTCTCGGTGCCTCTCGCTGCACACGGTCATGTGGTCGGAGACGAAAGGGGCGAATTCGCCCACGACCCGGCTGTGGTCTTCCATGGTGTCCGGTGAGATGGTCGTCTCCTTCTGCACGACGATCACGGGGACGCCGATGGCATGGGCCGCGGCGGGTAGATCGCGGACGTAGAAGAAGCTGTCGGAAGGCAGGACGAAGACGTCGAAGCTGCGCTCCAGGTAGAGCCGGCGCACCTCCCCGAGGAGCCATCGCGCGTAGCGCTCCCGGGCCTCCGCTCGACGCGGACTGGTGAACTCGACGAGGCCCGTGCCGACCTCCTTGCCCAGCATGCGCAGCGCGGGGTGCCGAAGCCGCTGATAGGGGATCCGCCGAACGTCGAGGTCCGGGTGCGAGCCCAGCGCGGCAAGATCCTGTCCGAAGAAATGGTCGAGGGCAAGGATGCGCGTCTTCGGCGGAGAGTCCCCGCCGGCGGGCGCGGCGACGCCGCCAGGGTGTTCCGGCACGGGCCAAGGCTACACAGCGGCTGGGCGAGTGGCGGTGGCCTGTCTCCATACAATGGACCGGTGACGACGCAGGACGATGTGTTCGTCCGGTCGGAAGGGGACCGCTGGTTCGAGCGTAACGCCGAAAGCCTCGCGGCCGTGGACCTGGGTGCAGACGTCCCGCTGCGGCTCGCCGAGCTCTATGGTCTCAAGCCCTCGTCCGTGCTGGAGGTCGGGGCCGCCAACGGTTACCGCTTGCACGCCTTTCACCAGCGGTACGGCTGTCGCGTTGTGGGTGTCGACGTTTCCGCCGCGGCCATCGCCGATGGCCAGGCCCGCTTCCCCGAGGTGCAGTTTCACCGCGCCCGAGGGCACCGCCTGCCGGTCCGCGAGGAGTTCGACCTGGTCGTGACCAACTTCGTGCTCCACTGGGTTGACCGCCGGCATCTCCTCCAGTCGCTCGCGGAGATCGACCGAGCCACGCGCGACGGAGGCTTCGTCATCATCGGGGACTTCCTTCCTCGCGTACCGGCGCGACGTGCCTACCACCACCTTGCAGGCGGCGGGGTGTTCACGTACAAGCAGGACTACGCCGAGATCCTCCTCGCGACGGGGCTGTACCGGACAGTCGCCATGCTGTCGTCAGACCACGCCACCCACGCCCTGTCCGCGGCCGCCGCGGAGGATGAGCGCGTGGGGACCTGGCTACTCGCCAAGGACGTGGCCGGGCCGTACGTCGAGGGCTGAGGCGCCGGCGCTCGCAACCACGGGCGTGCCGGCCACGATGGCGCCGGCGATGCGCACCAGCTCCGGCGTCTCCGCGATCGAGGTGCCCCCGTCCAGGCGCATCCGAGGACGGCCGCGGCCTGCCTCCACCACCTGCGGGATCGCTTGCATGAACCTGAAGAAGAACAGGTGGGCATACCTGCGTGCCAGCGCGCGCTGGTCTGGGTCGAGGTGGCTGACCTGGTCCGACAGGAGCGTGTCGATCGCCCTCCAGTAGCCGGCTTCGGAGTCGACGTCGAAGGTGAAGCCACGCCCCCGGAAATGAGCCTTGCCGGTGACCACGACGGGGATCCCCTCGACGGCCATCTCCAGGCCCACTGTCGAGCTGTGCACCAGCCCGAGGGCGGAGTGGCTCATCAGCGTGTATGAGCTGACGGCGCTTTCCGAGGGGATGACCCTCACGTTCTCCGGCACGCGCTTGACCGCGGCCTCGATCAGGGCGCCCATCCGTTCCAGGGTGGGGTGGTTGCCCAGCTGGATCTCGGCCGGGTGCAGTCGCACGACCAGCTGGTGGTCAGGCCGATCCGCGAAGCCCTCGATCGAGCGCACCACCATCTCGGCCAGCGACTCGAAGGCGATGTCGCGCTCTTGCACGGCGCTGTCCCAGGCTATGTTGCTGAACAGAGTCACGATGGGTCGGGCGGGGTCGAGGCGCAGCTCGGCACATACCTCGGTCCACTCCTCGAGGCGCCGCTGCCAGTAGTTGTCGAGCGTCCGCTCACCGCGGCTGCGCTGCCCCAGGTACTCGTCGAGCTGGTGCTCCTCGGCCTCGGTCAACGGTGTGGCAGCGGCCTCCGCCCAGGCCGCCTCGGGAACCTCGAGGTAGGCGGCGGGCCGGCCCGGTGTGACCACGACCGTGTCGGCGATGAAGCCCCGCTCGTAGGTGGTGAACCCGACCTCCCGGCGGCGGCAGAGTTCCAGCATGATGCGCTCGGCGAAGAACGTCCCGTTGAGCGTGAACACCCGATCTGGCCGCGTCCGGTCGAGAAGAGCGGCGAACGCGCGCGCCAGGACCTGTCCGCTCACCAGGAAGCCCCGGTAGGTCTCAATCACGGCGGGCGTGTCGGGCAGCGATCCGCGGGCGAGGAACCAGGCCACCGAAATACGGACCAGGCGCCCGATCGGCAGATCCATGTCGGTGAAGGCCTCGCACGCGCTGACCGAGCGAATGTCCGCGATGCGCTCGCGCGCGAGGCGCGTCTCAGCGGCGAGGTCGACCAGGTCGCGGACCTTCAACGCCGTGTACCCCGCCGCCCGCAGGGCTCCCTCCGCGTACTCGGAGCACGAATTGCATGGCATCGGGGGCGCTGAGTGCGTGTTGGCCGCGTCGCAGATCGGAAGCCTTCCCCCACAGGTCGCGAACATCACGTGTCCTCCCGCGAGCTCCGTGCTCCGGGCGAAGAGCGTCTCCCACAGCATGTGGGTCGACCATCCCCGCATGCTCAGGAAGAGGATCCGAGGTAGACCACCGGCTGCGGGTGCGGTGTCCGTACGAAGGCCACGGAGGTCGGCGAACTCAGGCGGGTCGAGCGCCTCGCCCAAGCCAAGTCGCCTGGCGACCTTGCGTGACCTTCCCCACGCCTCCCGCAGCCACTTGCGTCCGCGCGGGTGGCTGAAGCTCCAGGCGCGCAACCGGTCGCCCAGCACAGAGGTGGGCCGGCTCAGCACGGGAAACAGCGTATCGCCACAGTCGTCCGCGTTCCGCGCCCGGCCGCCAAGCCCTGATCCGTTAGAGTCGCGACGCAGCATGGGTGCCCGAGACTATGGCCGGCCTGAGGTGGAGATCGCAGGTCGCAGAGTCGGGCCCGGTCAACCGTGTTACGTGATCGCGGAGGCAGGCTCCAACCACAACCGCGACCTTGCCACCGCGCATCGTCTCATCGAGGTCGCCGCGGAAAGCGGTGCCGACGCGGTGAAGTTCCAGACCTACACGGCGGAGGGCTTGTACGCGCGCCAGACCCCGTCCATGACCTACCTGGAAGAGGACGGCCTGCTGGACAAGGGTGAGTCCGTCTGGGAGCTGATCAAGCGCATCGAGATCCCATGGGAGTGGCATGCCGACCTGGCGGAGGCGGCCACGGCCAACGGCATCACCTTCCTGTCGACCCCGTTCGAGGAAGCGGCGGTCGACGCCCTGGAGGCGGTCGGGATGCCGGCGTACAAGCTCGCGTCGTACGAGATCAACCACGAGCCGCTCATAGCTCGAGCCGCGGCCACCGGCAAGCCCCTCCTGATCTCGACCGGGATGGCGTCGCTCGGGGACATCGAGCGCGCCCTCGACGTCGCGAACGATGCCGGCGCGAATGACATCTTGCTCATGCACTGCGCCATCAACTACCCGCCGCGTTTCGAGGACCTCAACCTGCGCGCGATCGACACGCTGCGGACGGCGTTCGGGCTTCCAGTCGGTTGGTCGGATCACACGCCCGGGCACACGGCCGATGTTGTGGCCGTGGCGCTGGGCGCGTGCTGCATCGAGAAGCACTTCACCCTCAGCCGCGACCAACCCGGCCCGGACCATGCGTTCGCCCTCGAGCCCGATGAGCTGCGCGCAATGGTTGCCGCGGTTCGCGAAACCGAGGCCGCGCTCGGCTCGACCGTGAAACGCGCGACCACTGCTGAAGCTGAGATGTACCGCCTCGGCCGCCGCAGCCTCGTCGCGGCACGCGCGATAGAACCGGGCCAAGCGCTCGAGCGTTCCGACATCGCGGTCAAGCGCCCGGGTTACGGCATCCCGGTGCGTGACCTGGACCAGCTGATCGGCCGGCGCGCCGGCCGCCGGATCGAGGCGGATGAGGTTCTCGAATGGGACGACCTCGCTCGCTGAAGACGAAGCGCCACCTCGTGTTGCGGCCCGCGACGGCGGCCGACGCGGATCTCCTCCTCGATTGGCGGAATGACCCCGACACGGTGCGCTTCAGTCGGAGCGGCCGCCCCGTGACGGAGGTCGAGCATGCGGCGTGGCTGGCCGACGGGCTGACGACCTCCGCGAGGCGGACGTGGATCGGGCAGGTGGGGAGCGAGCCGGTCGGCCAGGTCAGGGTGGATGCCTCGGCCCGGGGCTGGGAGGTGGCGCTCATCGTGGCCCCTTCGCACCGGGGCAAGGGGTTGTCCAGGCTGATCCTGGAGGGGTTGCTGGAAGCCGCCCCGGAGCTTGGGGCAGGCGGCACCCTGTGGGCGGACGTGAAGGCTGACAACCCGCGGTCGATCCGCGCGTTCGAATCCGTGGGCTTTCACAGAGCGGCGATGGATGATGGGCTCTTGAGCTTCTACTGGACCTGGTGAGCCTGCACGAGAGGGGGGCGACGGCGTCGCCGGCAGGCCTGGGAGCTGTCGCGGTGCCAGCCCGTCAGGCCCTCCCGGTCGCGGCCCTGGGGGTCTTCCTGATCGGAGGCGTCGCGCTCGCCCTGCTCGTGTACTTCGACCTCCAGACCAACCTGCCTTTCAATGACGAGTGGGCCCGCCAGTGGACCATCCAGCGGTTCCTGGACGGCCACGGCTTCGCCCTGTGGGGCAGCAACCCGGGACTGGTCCAGCTCGGCGCCTCGCTCCTGCTGGCGCTCGCCCACACGCAGCCGGCCGTATGGCGGCTGGGCGCCGTCCCGTTCGTCGCCCTCGGGGGCTGGGCCTCCTGGAAGCTCGCCATCCGCCTCGGCGCAGCGCCGTTCTGGTCGGCTGTCGCGGCCGTGGTGGTGCCGGCCTCGCCGTTGTTCCTCTCGGTCTCGACAGGGATCATGAACGAGACCGCGTTCTTCGGTCTGTACATGGCGGGGATCTGGCTGTTGGTCTCGGCCACGTTCGACGGCGGCCCGTACCTGCTCGCTGCCGGGATGGCCTTCCTCGCGACCATCCAGCGCCAGCAGGGGGCGGCGTTGCTCCCAGGGTTGGTGCTGGCGCTGGCTCTCATCGTCGCCACTCGCAAGCGCGCGTTGCAGTGGCGCGACGCCACGGGCCTCCTGGCGATGGCTGTCGCGGTCGGGCTCGCCTGGGTGATCCCCCAGCACCTGAGGCCTTCGTCCACGCTCGGGGTGCGGCCCCTGGCCACGAGCTCTGTCTGGACGGGGACGCTTAACGGGTTCACGAGCCTGGCGCCGTTCATGCTCATCCCGCTCGCCCCCGGGCTCCTTTACCTGCCGAAGGCGCAGCGCCGCCTCTCGATCCTGCAGCTCGTACCGCTCGCAATCGCGGGGGCGGGGATCCTGGCGGCCTGGCGTCCCGTGTTGCAGGGCGTCGGCGACCTCTTCCCGGGGAACTACCTGCTCGGCTGGACCCTCGGCCCGCCATCGCTCCCGGGGTTGTACCCCATGGTCGTGTCATTCAAGCCGCCTATCTTCCCAGCGCCCCTGTTCCACGGCATCGAGATCGCTGCTACCGCGACGCTTGTACTCCTCTTTGCGTACCGGAGCCTCGCCTGGCACCCGCGGCACCTCGGCCCGATTGGGGTGGTTCTCGTCTTCTTCGCGGTCGTCCAGCTGGGCGCGATCGTCTACTACGGCGGCGCCGTTTTTGATCGCTTCTTCCTGGAGGTGATCCCGCCGCTGGTGCCTCTCGTGGCCGCGATGGCGCCCGCCGGCGCCCGCGCCTACCTCGCTAAGGCGGTTACCGTCCTGTTGCTACTCGCCGGCCTTGCTTTGTACGCCGTCGGTGAGCAGGACTACGAAGCCTGGCAGGTGGCCCGCGACCAGGTTGCCAACCTCGCCTACCGCCACTACCCTGCCTACCGGGTCAACGCCGGCTTCGAGGAGACCGCGAGGCACGTGTGGATCCCTGCGACAGACAACCCCGGTGCCCACCTCGAGCGGGCCCTCGCCCGGAACCCCGCCGTTTACATCGTGTGGGCGCTGCCGGGGGATCCCCGGGTGGGAGTCCGGTACCAATCCGCCGCACCGGGGAAGGTCGTGCTGCAGGTGTGGCCGCTCGGGCCCGAGACCTACAGGGTCCCCCAGTAGCCCCTGCCGGAGGCAGGGAGCCGAGCCCCCTCGGCGGTCAGGGCCGCCTGAAGACCTCCCCCGGCGGATCTCCCCGTAGCGCCGCGCGCGGGTCCGCGGCCAGGTGCCCCGCCACCGCCTGCAGCGCCCCGTCGAAGGCGGCCACCGTCTCGCCGACAGCAGCCGCGTCGTGGGCGAGCGAGACGAAGTTGGCGTTGCTCAGGAGCACGCCGCGGTCGAGGCACTCCTGCCAGATCAACCCCTTGATGACGTTGGCCTCGACGCCCTCGGGCGCGTCTATCTGCAGCACGCGGCGGGGCGGGTAGCCGACCATGCGGGCGGGCACCCCGTGCTGGCTCGCCATCTCGTTGAAGCCGTCGCGCACCTGCTCACCGGCGCTCCACAGGTGCTCGACCACGCCCCCCTGGCGGATGCGCGTGAGCGTCGCGTGCGCGGCAGCGAGGGAGAGAGTCTCGCCGCCGAAGGTGCTGGAGATAAAGGTGTCGGTGGCGACGTGGTCCATGACCTCGCCGCGCCCCGCCACGACGGCCAGGGGCATGCCGTTCGCGACGGCCTTGCCGAAGGCGGCCACGTCCGGGACCACCCCGAAGAGCTCCTGCGCTCCGCCAGGGGCGAAGCGGAACCCCGTGATCACCTCGTCGAAGATGAGCAGCGCGCCACGCTCGTGGGCGAGGTCCCGGACGGCCTCGAGGAACCCGGGCGCCGGTGGCTCGATGCCCACCGGCTCCATGATCACCGCCGCCACGGCGCCGGGGAGGCGTTCGAACAGCGCTCTCAGCGAGTCGATGTCGTTGTACGTCCACTGGTGGGTCAGCTCGGCGACCGCCCGCGGGACCCCGGCGGCGCGCGCGGTGTGCCCCACGGCCCAGTCGTGCCACCCGTGGTAGCCGCACATCGCCACGTGGTCGCGGCCCGTGAAGGCGCGGGCCAGGCGGACCGCGGCCGACGTCGCCTCTGACCCCGTCTTCAGGAACCGGACTGCGTCGGCGCACGGGACCATCTCGACCACCTGCTCGGCGACCTCGACCTCCAGCGGGCTGGCCAGCGAGAAGGTCATCCCACGCCCGAGCGCCTCGGCGATGGCGGCGTCGACGCCCGCGTCGTTGTAGCCGAGGACCACGGGGCCGAGGGCACACGGGTAGTCGATGTACGAGTTCCCATCGACATCCCACACCCGGCAGCCGTCACCCCGCTCGAGGTACACCGGGTAGGCGCCGAGCACGTGCTGGTCGGGGCCCTTGCTGTACGTCTGGGCGATCCCCGGCAGCACCCGGCGCGCCCGGGCGAGCAGGTCCGCGTCCCGCGTCATGCGGGTCCTCCGCGTGCCGCTGTGCGCGCCGCGTCCCGCTGGGCGAGGTAACGCTCGTCGCGCGCCGGCAGCCCGGCGTTGTCGCGCAGCCGGGGGTCTGCATTGACGGCTCTCAACACGGCGCCGAGCATAGGAGTCTGGCGCCCCGTCGCGCGCAGGACCGCATCGATGCGCTCGAGGTCCGCGGGCGTGTCGACCGTCAGCCGCAGCCCGGAGTGGTCCCGGCGCGAGACGACCGTGGCGTGGCGGTACCGGTCGGGGGCCTCGCGCGCGACAGCGGTGACGTGCTCGCGCTGGTACGGCAGGAGCGCCTCGGCAGACATCTCGCGCATCCGACGGGCGGGCATCGCCTCCACGTCGTAGCCGTCGGGGTAGGACGGGGGTTCGACGTTGCTCGCGTAGTCGGCTCCGTCGCGCACCAGGGCGCGCACGACCCGGTCGATGAGGCGCGGGTCCAGGAGCGGGCAGTCGCCGGTGAGGCGCACGACGATGTCGGGGCCGGCCGCGTCGATCGCCGCCAGGAAGCGGGCGAGCACGTCGTCTTCAGGCCCGCGCACGACGACGGCGCCGCGCGCGCGGGCGACATCGACGAGCGCGTCATCGCCCGGGTTCGTGGACGTCGCGAGGACGATCGTGCTCGCGCAGCGCGACATCGCCGCGCGCTCGAGGACGTGGTCGAGCAGGGGCCGGCCCTGCAGCGGCGCCAGGACCTTGCCGGGGAAGCGCGTCGAGCCCACCCGGGCCTGGATGACGACCGCGACGTTCAACCCGGGGCGCCTTTCTCGAGCGCGGTCAGCGCGACATCCAGCGCCGCGACGGCCGTGGGGAGGTCGTTGAGCGTCGGGCTTCCGTCCTGCACCGCGGCGAGGAAGTGGTCGAGCTCGGCGACGTACATCGCGTTGGCGTCCTGGTCGAGGCCGTCCGCGAGGACCTCCACGCGCCCGGGTTGGAGGCGCCGCACGCACCCCGCCGCGTAGTCCCAGGTCACCGTGGCGTCGGTCGCCGTGGCGCGGCACCAGCGCGTGTAGGCCGGCTGCAGGTAGTCGAGGTGGATATGAGAGAGCACGCCGCCGGCGTGGGCCAGCGTCAGCTCGGCCACGTCCTCGACGTCGATCTCGAGCGCCCCGCTGTTCCGCCAGGCGGCCGAGACCGCCGCGACCGGGCCTGCCAGGGACAGGACGTAGTCGACCTCGTGGATGGCGTCGAGGATGACCCCGCCGCCCATGGCCCGGCTGGCGCTGTAGCTCCGGCGGTAGTCGGCATCCGGGCGCCAGGAGGGCAGGTGCCACCCGAACGCCGCCTCCACCGACAAGAGCCTTCCGGCCTCGCCGACCTCCTTCGCCAGCAGCCTGAAGCCCTCGGTGAAGCGGAGGTTGCACCCGACCATCACCGCTCGGCCGCCGGCGCCCGCCATGAGCGCCCGGGCGCTCTCCAGGTCGCGGCGGGTGGCGCCCAGTGGCTTCTCGACGAAGACGTGCATGCCGCGCTCCAGCCCCCACCGCAGGTCTTCGACGTGCTGAGCCGTGGGGGTGGCCACGATGGCCAGGTCCGCCTGGGCTGCGGTCCTGTCGTCCACCGCCGTCGCCACCCCCTCGGCGACCAGCGCGCTCACCCGCGCGCCATCCGGGTCGTGCACGACGACCTCGACGCCGGCGCGCGCCAGGTTGCGAGCGTGGCGGCTGCCGATCGAGCCTGCCCCGAGGACCAGCGCCCTCACGCCGCGGCTCCGACGCCGGCCAGGCGGGCGACGAGGTCGGCGACCCGCGCCGCACCCTGGCCGTCGACCAGCCTGGCGCCCGCCGCGCCCATCGCCGCCCGTCGCGCCGGGTCCTCGAGCAGCGCGTTGACCGCGGCCCCGATGGCCGCCTCGGCGCCGGGCTCAGCCACGGCGGCGGCCCCCGCGTGCCGCAGCGCTTCCGCCTGCGCCACCTGGTTGCCGGCCACCGGGCATATCACCTGCGCGACACCGACCGCCGCCGCCTGCACCGCGGTCGTGCCGGCGGCGCCGACGTAGAGGGCGGCCCCGGCGAGGAGACCGGCGAGGTCGGGCAGGTCCTGGTGCGACCGGGCCCAGCCCGGGATGACGCCCGGCTCGGAGTCGGAGCCGACGACCACGTCGACCTCGACCTCGCCCGCCCAGGGTTCCAGGACGCCCAGCAGCGTGGCGCGAAGGCCCAGCAGGTCGGTCGCCCCGGTGGCCACGACGACCCGGGGAGGCCCCACCGCCGCCAAGGCCGCGTGCCGGCGGCGCGCCTCGGCGTAAGCGGGCGACATGATCGCGAACCGCGGGCCCGCGACCGCGTCCGCGGCCCCGGCAGGGCGGGGGAGTGTCTCGCCGCCCGGGGCCGGGTTCACGTGCAGGTCGACGTCGCACGCCTGGCTCAGGTCGTCAACGAGGACCAGCTTCGCGCGGCGGCGCAGCTCGGCCTGCACGGCGAGGTCAAACCCGTAGCCGTCGAGGATGACGGCGGCAAACGCCTGCTCCGACGCGGCGCGCCCGGCGCGCTCGTTCACGCTGTCCGGCAGCACGAGCGGCGCCAGGTCGCGCCCTTGTACTCGCTTCTCGACCACCGGGTCGGGCGGCAGCGCCATCGCCAGCGACGCCAACGGGCGCATGGTCTCCGCCAGGGCGAGCGCGCGCTCGAGGTGGCCGATGCCCACGCCCGGGCCGCAGTCGGGGACGAGGAGGACCGTCGGGCGGGGGGTCAGTGGCGCCACGCCGACATCCGCCGCAGCGAGGTGACCACGTCAACCTGGTCGGCCTCGGTCATCTGGGGGAAGAGCGGCAGGGTGACGAGGCGCCGGCTGAGGCGCTCCGCCACCGGGGCGACGCCGGGCTTGTACCCGAGGTCGGCATAGAGCTTGAGCGTGTGCACCGCGGGGTAGTGCAGCGTCGCCTGGATGTTGTCGGCCCGGAGCCCGTCGATCACGGCGTCGCGCTCCCAGCCGAAGACCTCCGGGTCGATCTCGATGGGGTAGATGTGCCACGCCGATGCGCGCCCCGGCTGGCGCGGCGGAAGGCAGACCCCGGGGATGGCGCCGAGCATCTCGTCGTACCTCGCGCTCAGCTCGCCGCGGCTCCGCACGTTGGCCTCCAGCCGCGTGAGCTGCGAGCGTCCGAGGGCGGCCTGGATGGCGCTGAGGCGGTAGTTGTTGCCGAGCTCGACGACGTCGTACTTCCACGCCCCCCCCTCGCGTTCCGCCGCCGAGCTGGTCATGCCGTGGTTGCGGAGGCGCCGCATGCGGGCCGCGAGCTCGAGGTCGTCGGTCAGGCACGCGCCGCCCTCGCCGGTGGCGATGTGCTTCACCGGGTGGAAGCTGAGCGTCGTCACGTCGGCCCGCGCGCCGACCGGGCGCCCATCCGCGGACGCGCCCAGCGAATGCGCCGCGTCGACCACCAGGGGGAGGCCTTTCGCCGCGTCCCGCAGCGCGGCCCCGTCGCACGGGAGGCCGGAGTAGTCGACGCCGACCACGGCCCGGGTGCGGTCGGTGAGGCTCGCGGCCACGGAGGCAGGGTCGAGCAGCCGGTCCGCGCCCACGTCGGCGAAGACCGGCCGCGCGCCCGTGAACAGGACGGCGTTGGCCGTGGCGACGAACGTCAGGGGCGTGGTGACGACCTCGTCCCCCGGCCCCACGCCAAGGGCGGCCAGCGCGACGTGCAGCGCGGCGGTGCCCGAGCTCACCGCCACGGCGGTGGCGGTGCCGCAGGCGGCCGCCAGGGCGACCTCGAACGCATCGACCTCCGGCCCGCCGGTCAGACTCGGCGAGCGCAAGACCTCTTCGACAGCCGCCAGGTCGGCCGGGTCAACGGCGTGGCGGCCGTATGGGAGCTGCCCTGTCCGGACCGGTCGGCCGCCTGCGATGGCAGGGGCCTCGTCAGGGGTCATCCGGTCGCGAGGTCAGTCCAGTCTTCGGGTTGCGCGCCCCCGATCATCTGCCGCAGAGCGGCGACGTCGAGCCAGTTGTCGTTCGAATCGCTGGTGTAGCTGAACCCGTCGGGCAACCTCGGGGTCGCGGTCTCGGGCTCGGACCAGAACGGGTGCTCGGGCTCGATCTCGTAGTGATCGCCGCAGTCCCCGGTGTGGCGCGCCTCATCGGCGGTGAGGAGCGACTCGTGCAGCTTCTCGCCGGGCCGGATGCCCGTGTACCGCACCGGCAGCCCGGGCGCGATCGCCTCGGCCAGGTCCACCACGCGCATGCTGGGCAGCTTCGGGACGAACACTTCGCCGCCGCGCATCCAGGCGATCGAGTTCGTGACGAACGCAACCGCCTGGTCGAGTGAGATCCAGAACCGGGTCATGCGCGCGTCGGTGATCGTCAGGTGTCCGCGACTTCTCTGCTCCAGGAAGACAGGGATGACGCTGCCGCGCGAGGCCACCACGTTCCCGTAGCGCACGCACGCCAACCGGGTGGGGCGCGGCCCGGCGTAGACGTTGGACTGGACGAAGAGCTTCTCGGCGCAGAGCTTGGTCGCCCCGTAGAGGTTGGCCGGGCCCACCGCCTTGTCGGTGCTGAGCGCGATAACCCTCGGAACCCCCGTGTCGATGGCTGCTTCCGCGACGTTCTGGGCGCCGAGGATGTTGGTCTTGATCGCCTCGAACGGGTTGTACTCGCACGCCGGGACGTGCTTGAGGGCCGCGGCGTGGACGACGATGTCGGCGCCCTCCATCGCGCGCCGGAGCCGGGAGGCATCGCGGACGTCGCCGATCATGAACCGCAGGCGATCGTCGGGGATGTCCTGGGCCATGTCGTGCTGCTTGAGCTCGTCCCGGCTGTAGACGCGGATCGCCGCGGGTCGCGCCCGGTCGAGCACGGTCCGGGTGAAGTGCTTCCCGAACGAGCCCGTGCCGCCGGTCAGCAGGATCGTCTTGCCGTTGAAAAGGTCGAACTGCGCTTCCATGAGCCCGTCGAGCCTACCGCGAAACCGGCTGGCGAGTTCCAGCCCGGCCTTGCCGGCGCAGCCTGCCGGCGATAAACCCGGCCCCCCAGGCGAGGTGCACGACGGGGAACACGAGGGGCAGCCGGACCCGCGTGGCCGGCGTCGCGCCTTCGCTCACGCGGGCCGAGGCAGCGAGCGCCGCCGCCGTGTAGGCGACGGCGGCGGCCCCGACGGCGCGGCGCCCCGGGCGGGTGGCGCAGGCCAGCAGCGCAAGAGGCAGGGAGGCCACGAGGGCGGGCGGCACCACGTGGTAGGGGCGCACCACGTCCGGGAACTCCCGCGCCACCCGCGCCTTCGCCTCGCCGTAGCGGAAGTACTGCCGCGCCAGGCGGGCCCAGGTGGCGCGGGCCCAGTAGCGCGTCGGCAGGTCGGGCGAGTACACGATGCGGCCGCCGCTCCGGACTATGCGCCGGTTGAGCTCGTAGTCCTCGTGCGGCGGGAAGGCTTCGTTGAACTCACCAACCCTCTCCAACGCCTGCCGCCGGTAGCAGCCGAGGAACACCGTTTCAACCTCTCTCTGCTCGCGCCCGTAGCGGTAAGTCGCCCCGCCGGCCGCGAAGGGGGAGCGCATCGCGCGGGCGACGGCGTCGGCCGTGGCATTCTCGCCCGCGCCCTCCATCGTGCCGCCGACGTTGTCCGCGCCGGTCGCTTCGAGGATGGCCACGCACCTGCGCAGGTGGCCCGGGTACCACTCGGCGTGACCGTCGAGCCTCGCCACGACGTCGCCCTTCGCCTGCCGGATCGCGACGTTGAGGCCGGCAGCCTGGTTACGTCCCGGGTTGTCGACCAGGCGCACGCGCGGGTCGGCGGCCGCGATCGCGGCCACAATCGCCCGCGTGCGGTCGGTGGAGCCCCCGTCGGCGACGATGATCTCGAGCAGCTCGGCCGGGTAGTCCTGCCCCTGGGCTGACGCCAATGCCGCTGCCACGTGGCGTTCCTCGTTGAGCACAGGGACCACGACCGAAACTCGGGGCAGCGTCGCGCCAACCGGCTCTTTTCTTGTGCCTGGCACGCCGGGACGATACCGGAAGGGGCTCTCTCGCCCCTCGTCCCTGGCCACATCCCCGGCGCTTTGTCGCGATAGGCTGGACGCATGTCGACGCCCCTTCCGGCGCTGGCGGACGCGCGCGCGCGCCCCCGCCGCGGCCTCGCGATATCCGAGCGGCGCGCGCTGCTGGCCTCCGGTGACGCCGTGGCCGTGGCCGCCGCCTTCCTGATCGCGTTCAACGTCCACACCGCGCAGGTTCGCCACGTCGTGTTCCAGGTGCCTCGCGTGGCGCTCGGCCTGAGCGTCCTCACCTGGCTCGTGGCGACGTACATGGTCAACGGCTACCGCCTCGTCGACGTGGTCAACCTGCGGTCGATCTTCGCCGGCGTGGTCGGGACCGCCAGCCTCACCGTGATCGCCCTGCTGGCCGCCTTCTTCGTCGAGCCGTACCGCATCACGCGCCCGACCCTGCTCATCTTCATCCCCGCCGCGGCGGTGCTGGTCACAGTCTGGCGGGTCGCCTACCGGCGGGCATTCGCCACGCAGATCTTCGCCGCCAACCTGGCCATCATCTGCGACCCCGCGATGTGGGAGCGGATCTGGGCGGACGCCGGCCCCGTGGCGGCGCGTGTCTACCGTGTGGTGGACGTGGTCAACCCGACCCGCCCGGACGCGGTCGAGACGATCGCCCGTATCGTCGCGCAAAGGGGCGCCGACCAGGTCGTGGTGGGCCAGCGCGACGGGATGTCCCGCGAGCTGTTCCGCGTGCTCGTCTCGAGCTACGACAGCGGGACGCCGGTCCGATCCCTCGCCGACCTGTACGAGGAGCTGACCGGCCGCCTCCTGCTCGACCAGCTGGGCCACACCTGGCTCATGGGGCTGCCGATGCGAAGCGAGACTTCCCGCCTCTACGCCGCGTTCCAGCGCGTCATCGACCTCAGCGTCGGGCTCCTCGGGCTGATGCTTCTGCTGCCGCTCCTCCCTGTGGCTGCAGTCGCGGCCCGGTTGGAAGGGGGAGGGCCGGTCCTCTTCAGGCAGGAACGCCTGGGCAAATATGGTCGCCCATTCCAGATCCTCAAGCTGCGGTCGATGCGACTCGACGAAGCCCCCGGGGAGAGGCAGACCGTGGCCGGCGACGCTCGCGTCACCCGCTTCGGCGCGTTTCTGCGACGCCTTCACCTCGACGAGCTGCCCCAGGCCTGGAACATCATCAAGGGCGACATGAGCCTCATCGGACCGCGCCCGGAACAGCCGGAGCACGTCGCGATGCTGACGCGCGAGATCGACTTCTATCCAACCCGGTTGTCGGTGCGCCCCGGCCTCACCGGCTGGGCCCAGGTCAATTACGGGTACGGGGAGGGCGTCGAAGGGGCGCGGGTGAAACTCTCCTACGACCTCTACTACATCAAGCGCCAGTCACCTGCCCTCGACGTGCTGATCCTGGTCAGGACCCTCTTCGCCGTGCTGTCCTTCAAAGGCCGGTAGGCCCGGCGTGGTGGGGGACCCACTGCTGTCGCGACGACAGGGGGCGGGCTGATCAACCCCTCGCGATGAGGGGACAACGTGCCGCATGGCGCCCACCGTGGAGCGATGCCGTGCGGCTCAGTGCGGCGGTTGCCGCTCTCGCCGCTGCCGGGGCGATCCAGGAGATCTGTTTGCTGGCGGGTGTTCCCGGTCTTGGCCTCCCATTTGTGGTGCTCGCCCTCATCGGCGCGGTGTGGCTGTGGTTCCCGTCCCTGGAAGCCATCGCGGTCATCGCGATGTACCTCGGGCTCGAGCTCGTGCTGCCGCTACAGACGGGGGCGGGACGCTACATGGACTGGCTGCAGCACTGGCAACTGGCCCTCCGGTACGGAGGCCGCCCTAACGCGATCCTCTCGGATTTCTTGATCTTACGGACTCCGTTGTTCAGCCAGGTGAGCGGGGCGGTCAGCGCGCACCTGCCCGCCTATGCGGCGTTCCAGGCGGCGTCCGTGGTGCTGAACACCCTATGGCTCTGGCCGGCAACCCTTTGGATCCGTGACCACGCCCCCGACGGGGTCCGTGGGCGCCTCCTGACCATCGCGCTTGTGCCCCTGCTCCTCGCATACGGGGTGTACACGTGGCCCTGGGAGTTTGCCGGCTTCTTCCTGCTGTCAGCCATGTGGCTGGTCCTTCAGCCCGGACGCGTCGCCGCCATCGGAGCCGGGATGGCCCTGGCGGGCGCCTGCCTGGTCCATCCTGGGGCGCTCGGGTATGCCTTGGGTCTCTTCGCCTTCGCCGTTCTTCGCCGCCGGGTCGTGCCGGTCATGGTAGGTGGGGCGGCTGTCCTGGCGACCCAGGTCTCCTGGGTCTTCGACGTCACCGGCGGACAACCCTTCCGTCTCTTCACCTCTTCGCTCCCAGCCAGGCAGACGTTTGCCCACCCCCAGGTATGGCTGGTTTCACGGCTCGTGATCGCGGCTCACTCCTTCTTCCCTCAGATCGGGGTTGACCCCGCCAGGCGGTGGGCTGACGTAGTGATGGGGTTCGTGCTGTTCAGCCTGGCCGGCGGACTCCTCGTTACGACGCTGGTGGGCCGCGGCTGGCTGGCCCCCTCCCGGATCGTCCGGTTCACCGTCGGCGCTGGGGTGCTCCTCAACTGGGCGATCTACCCGCCGCAGAACTCCGACAACATGATCGACGCGTTGTTTCTCGGCGTGCTTGTGTACGTGGTATACGTCCATGCGCGGGTGCCCGCGGCAGTCACCCGCCGTCTCCTTGTGCTCGAGGCCGCGACCAGTGCCGCGTTCGCGACCCTGCTTGCGTGGTATGCATGGACCGTCGCCCCGTACGACGCGAACCTCGAAATCAAGAACCACTACGGCGCGCGCTTCTTTGCCGACATGGCCGGACCGTGGCCCGGTCTCGTGTTGATCGTCCTGGGAGGGGCCCTCGCCGCGCTGGTTGTGCTGCAGCGAAGCCAGGTCGTCATGCCCACCCGCCAAACGGCTGCAACCTGAACGCCATGCGCTCGGCCGCGCGCGCCGCTCTGAAGTGACCCGCTCGCGGTGGTCCACGCTGCTGGCCGTCGGTGGCTCGACGGTCCTGCTGTTTGTGCTCACAAGCGAACCGGTCGCTCGCCTGCTGCCGTTCGACGCGCGTGTCCGCGGAGACGACTTCACCCGCTTCTGGGTCGCCAGCCACTCCTTGATCAGCGGCACTCACACGTTCCCCTACAAGCCGGGCTTCGGCGACTTCTTCTACCCGGCGCCCTACCTCTTCCTGACCGCGCCCTTCGGGCTGCTCCCACGGCAATGGGCTGATGACCTTGCCCGCCTCCTCACGGCGGCGATGCTGGCGGCAGTGATCGCGTGGTGGGGCCGCCGCCCGGGCGGGGGCGGGAGAGCCGCCTGGCTGCTGGCTGTCTCACTTCCCGCCGTCCAGGCCGTCTACCTCGGCCAGCTCGCGACGGCGCTGGGGCTGGCCGCCCTTAGCCTGGCGGTGCTGGCCCAAAGGCGCGGCCGTTGGTGGCTGGTCGGACTGGCGCTGGCCGTCGCGTTCATCCGCCCGGCCAACGCGCTGCCGGTGGTCGCGGCCCTCGCTGTCGGAGGATGGGGGAACCCGAGGGGCCTGGCCGCTGCCGCGATAGCGGCGTTGCTGGTGCTCGTACCGATGGTCCTGACGATCACGCTGTGGGACCCCTCGTGGCCGTTGGACTACGCGCACGTCCTCGGGACCTATAGGTTTGGGGTGCCGGCTCTGGTCAGCCGGGCGTTCGGGGCAGCCGGGCTCGCGGCGCTGGAAGTGGCCGCCTGCTCCCTGGCCGTCTTCTGGCAGCGCCACGACCGCGGGCGGCCGCCGTCGCTCGACCGGTCGGCGGCGGTGCTCGGTATGAGCATCTTCGCGGCGCCGCTCACCGCGGCCTACTCGACCGCCTTCATCTTCCCTGGCACGTTGGTGGCAATGAACCTCGGCTGGACGTCAATCGTCGTCCTGACGGCGGTCGTGCCCTGGCTGCTGCTCTGGCCACGGGCGATAGGACCGATCCCCGGCTACGCGCTGGCGCCCCTCGCGCTGGCGACGATCGCCGCCGCCACGATCGCCTGGCTGGTTCGCCGCCCTGCTGGGTCTCCTGAGTGAGGAGGCGGGCCCTCGTGGCCGCCACGGGTTTCGGGGGCCTGTGGCTGCTGGGACGCCTGGCCCTGGGCATCCCGCCGGATGACTTCGCCGGGGACTACGCCATGGGCCTGGCCCTGCGCTCGGGCGCCAACCCTTACGTCACGATCTCTCAGCTGACGGTCCGCTACCTGGGCTTCCCTCCTGAACCTTCGTGGGTGAACGATCACCCGCCTTCGCAGCTGTTGATGTCCGTACCCATGTCGTACCTCCCGTTCGGCCTCGGGCGGTGGACCTGGTTCGCCCTGTCGCTTGCCGCCCTGGTTGGAATCATCGTGGTGGCCCACCGGCTCGTCGGTCGCAAGACCACGCTGATCGGGGTCGTCATCGCCCTGCTGGCCAGCCTCAGCTGGTACCCCGTGCGGCGCGAACTCGACCTCGGATCGACCATCCTGCTGGTGGCGGCCTGTGTCGCGGGCGCGATGCTCGCGTATCGATCGGGTCGTCAGGGTCTGGCCGGCCTCCTCATCGGGCTGACGTTCTGGACGCGGCTGGTCTGCTGGCCGGTGCTCCTGGTGTTCCTCTTTCGGCGTAGCTGGCGGGCGGCGTCGATGGCAGTCGCGACCGCGGCGGCGGGCGCCCTGGCGGGCGGCATGCTGGTTGGACCCGCGACCGTCGCTCGTTTCGTGACCCGGGTACTCCCGGCCGATGCCGCGCTCTTCACAGGCGACCCGGCCAACATCTCCCTGGCCGGCGACCTCACGCGGGTCTTCCAGGGAACGGGCCCGTCCCCGTTTGGCCAGGTCACCCTCCCCGCGCTGTTCAATGTCCCCGGTCTCGCCCTGCCCCTGGCCTCAGCCGTCGCCCTGGTGCTCGCGCTCGCCGGCGCGCTCGCGGCTCGCCGGCTCCGGCCCGACGCGGCGGTCGCCGTGGGCGTTTGTATCGGGGCGCTGGCAGGTCCGCTCGCCTGGAACTTCTACCTCGTCCTGGTCGGCACCCCCGCGATCCTCGTCCTGAACGCGCGCGGGCAACAGCGCTACGTGCTGGCGCTCATGCTGGCGGCGCTGGCGCCGACGTTCCTGTTCTTCGACGGTTGGGAGCGGGTCGTCAGCCGGTTCCCGCCGGCGGCTTACATCGTGCCGATGGTCGGCGTCTGCGCCGCGGCCGCCGTGGTCCTGGGCCTGGTGACGACGGCCGGCCTGCGCAGCCAGATCGTGTATGCATCCACCGTTTCCGAGGGCGCGTAGTGAGAGGCGACGAAGTCGTAGACGGGCTGGAAGTCCGCGTACGAGTGGATTCCGCCTTCCTCGGTGCTCGGCACCCAGGTCGCGCGCCGCGCCGCGTCCAATGGCGGCACGATCGGCAGCGCCGCGGACGTGTCCACGATCGCGCACGGCTTTGACACCTGGAGGTCGTGGGCCATCTCGTTCACGCGGCGCGCATTGTCATAACCCGGCATCTCCACGGCAAAGAGGTCCGGGTAGCGGCTGGCGGCCTTCCGGTCGGCGAGGAAGTTGATCGACGGTTGATTGCCCCAAACGAAGACCGATGCGCCCGCGGGGCACAGCTCGTCGATGCGCTTCGGAAGCGCTCCGGGGGCCAGGTTGTTCGACCACAAGAAGCTGGCCGTGGCCGGGTCGGGACGGTAGTCCGACAGCGCGAGGGCGAGTAAGGAGCCGCCGACCACCACCGCGCACCCGGTGGTGGCAAGGGCCACCCTGGCGGCGGGGGGAGGCTGGCCGTGAGCAACCTCCATCTCGAGCGCGAAAGTGACGAGAAGTGCCCCGCACGGGATGACGGCCGCGAGCAGGTGATGGGCGAAGTAGTGCCCGCTGGCCAGGTGGCCAAGAAGCGCGAGGGCCGTTCCGCCGCCCAGGAGTAGCGCTGGGGACGCCGGGTACGGGCGAAAGCCAGGTGACCTGGCCCAGAGCGCGGTGACCAGCGCGATCCCGGCGACGCCCGCCAGCAGGCCCCAGCGCCCGGATGTGGCCGTGTAGAGGCGGGTGAAGGTCAGGGCGTCATCGACATGGGGCAGCCCGCCGATGGCCGCGTAGTAGCCGAGGCCAAACGCCATCGGCGCGCCGAAGCCGAGCGCCAGGCCCGCCAGCAGCCTGGCGGCGGCCCTGACCGATTGGCGAGCAAACGGAAAGTAGCTCGCGCCGGCGGCCACAGCGACCGGCAGCACGAGCAGGCTCACAAGCGTGCCGAGCGCGAGAAGCACGCCGGCAAGCGCGGCCCACGCCATCGCCCCGCGGCCACTCCGACGATGGCTCAGAAGCACACAGCCCAGCGCCACGATCAGCAAGGGCAGCGCGTACTGCTCGGTGTAATTGCCCCCCTCGAGCAGGGCGGGGTTACGGGCCGAGATGGTGAAGGCCAGCGTCACCAGGACCGCGATCCACGTCCGGCTGAGGAGAACCGCCACCCAGAAGAACGCAACCACGGAGACAAGCGCCGAGCCGAGGTCGAGAAGCTGGAGGGAGTGGACGCTGGCGCCGCCGATGGCGAAGGCCAGGGCGTTGACGTAGAAGACCCCCGGCGGTTTGTCCGTCCACCACGTCACCAGCGGAACCTCGCCGTGGAGCACCCGTGAGCCGATGTAGGCGTGGACGCCGCCATCGCCGTACAGGGGGAGTCCACCCGGGTGCTCCGGCTGGTACGGGGTCCACAACACCAGGACCGCCATCGCCACCGCCAGCACCGCGGCCGCGAAGAGCAACGAACCCCAGCGCGCGGGGCGTGTGTGGCCGCCTATGGTGTCATCACGGGGGCTGACCGTTTCGTGACGCCAGCACGAAGAGCTGCGGTCCCCGTGGCGAAGGCCAATTCAAGTAGAAGAGCAGAGTCAAGGCTCGAGCGAAGGCTCGCTGTGCTGGTCCCCAGGTTCCCCCGCCGAACTTCGCAGCGGTACCGCGCGGGCGGAAATTCGACGCGCGCTTGAATGCGGTCATCCACGGATAACCCCAAACCATCAGTCGAACGGCCCGCAGATCGTGAGCTTCGAGGCGCTGCACCAGGGATGAAAGCTCGTAGTGGCGCAGATGCCCAAACGACCGTTCCAAGGGAAATATTGGTCCAGTTGGCACCGTGATCATCAGGTGCTTCCCGGTCATCGCGGCCAGGTTGGCGAGCCCGGCATCATCATCCTTTACGTGCTCAAGCACCTCCGAGCACACGACCAGGTCGAAGCGCTCGGGCAGCGATGCTCGGGCGATATCAAGGACATCGAACCTGCACCAGGGCATTTCGCCGGCGTTCGCCGCCATTGTCTCGTGGGCGAAATCCACGCCGGCAAAGCGCGCGGTCGGGAAGACCTCCTTCAGTTCCTGCAGGAGGACACCAGTCCCGCAGCCGACATCCAACACCGACGATGGTTGTAACGGCCGGGTCCACTCGGAAATAATCCTTCGCCTGTGAACTGCTGCCGGGTAGTACCGGACCATGTCGGACCACAGCTTCCAGCCCAGGTTGTAATCGACAGACCCGCTCGCGTCTCGAGGCGATGAGACATCGGTCATCGCATCTTCGCCCAGTCCACCGACGAAGGATAGGCCTCAGCATAGGTGGCCTCATTCCGCCGTTGAGATATAAACGAGCATGCGTTGCATCACGCGGTCACGGTAAGCATGTCGCGATGTGTCGTGACCGGGGCCGCGGGCTTTATCGGATCCCACCTGAGCGCCGCGTTGCTCGACCAGGGCCATGAGGTCTTTGCGGTCGACAACTTCGCGGACTACTACGCCCGCGCCGCCAAGGAACGGAACGTCGGCGCTGTGCGGTCACGTAAGGGCTACCAGTTCGAAGAGGCAGACCTTCTAACAGCTGATCTTCCCGCGATGCTCGCGGGGGCGGATGTCGTCTTCCACGAGGCGGGTCAGCCCGGGGTCCGGGCGAGCTGGGGTACGACCTTCGAGGTCTACTGCAACGCCAACGTCCTTGTCACGCAGCGCCTGCTCGAAGCATGCCGCGACCGTCCGCTGACCCGGTTCGTCTATGCCTCGTCATCGTCGGTGTACGGAAATGCTGAAGACCTCCCGGTGGTCGAGAGCTCGCTGCCTCGACCCGTGTCGCCGTACGGCGTCTCCAAGCTGGCCGGCGAACACCTGTGCGTGTTGTACGCGGCTGTTTGGGGATTGCCCACGGTGGCACTCAGGTACTTCACCGTGTACGGTCCGCGTCAGCGACCAGACATGGCATTCAACAAATTCATCCGGGCGATCTTGACCGGGAAGGAAATCAACATCTTTGGCGACGGTACCCAGACGCGAGACTTCACCTATGTCGATGACATCGTCGCGGCCACGATTGCTGCAGGCCTTACTCCCGGGTTACGACCTGGGGCGGTCTACAACCTCGGCGGAGGCTTGCGGATCTCATTGAACGACGTGATCTCCGTAATCGCGGGTATAGCCGGCCGGGCGCCGGTCGTCACGCGCGCAGCAGCGCAGGCAGGAGACGTCCGCGATACGTTCGCCGACTGCACGCTGGCTCGTGCCGACCTGGGCTATGAGCCCACTTGGTCGCTCAACGACGGTCTTGCCGCGGAGGTCGACTGGATGCGCCGGGAACTGGTGTCGTGACCCAGGTGTCCTTGCCCCGATCGCCAGAAGTCACCCTTCCGGCTCCTGACGTGTCCGTCGTAGTGCCCGTATACGACGAGGAGGAGTCTGTCGATCTCCTGCACGATCAGCTTTCACTCGCACTTCGCGGAACCGGGCGGACCTATGAGGTGATCATGGTTGACGACGGGAGTCGCGATCGAACCTTTAGTCACCTCCAGGCGATCGCCGCGTCGGATCCGACCGTGAAGGTCGTTCGGTTCCGACGCAACTTCGGGCAAACCGCGGCACTTCAGGCAGGTATCGAGTACTCGACGGGCAGGGTGCTCGTGTTCATTGATGCGGATCTCCAGAACGACCCTGCCGACATCGCCGGGCTCATCGACAAGATTGACGAGGGTTACGACGTGGTCAGCGGGTGGCGCAGGGACCGAAAGGATGCGGCCCTGTCGCGCAAGCTGCCGTCGTGGATCGCCAATAGGCTCATCTCGTCGGTGACAGGCGTGCACCTCAACGACTATGGCTGCACGCTGAAAGCCTACCGTCGAGAGGTGATCGAGAACGTGCGCCTGTATGGCGAGCTGCATCGATTCATCCCTGCTCTTGCGTCTTGGGCGGGAGCCAGTGTCGCCGAGTTGCCCGTAAGGCATCATGCCCGTCAATTCGGACGATCGAAGTACGGGTTATCGCGGACTCTCCGAGTGTTGCTTGACCTGCTTACCGTGAAGTTCCTTGGTAGCTACTCGACCAAGCCGATCTACGTCTTTGGACTCGCCGGCTTCGTCTCCTGGGTTCTTGCCTTCTTGTGCGCGGTGGAGGTGCTGTGGGAGAAGCTGACGCGTGGCGTCTACGCGCACAACAACCCCGTTTTGCTGCTGGGCGTCTTCCTCGCGACGCTAGGTGTGCAGTTCATCATGCTGGGACTCCTCGCCGAACTGGCGATCCGCACCTATCACGAGAGCCAGGACAAGCCCATCTATGTCGTGCGCGAGGTGGTTGGGGGCGGTAAGCGCGCACGGAGCTCTCGGTTTGGTGAGGGCGCCTCGTAGGGCCTGTATGTGTGGCATCTGCGGCTTTGCAGCTCGCGATGGCTCACCATTGCCTTCGCCCCAACACCTGGAGGCAATGTGCTCCGTGCTGCGGCACCGGGGCCCTGATGACCAGGGGACCTACATTGACGACGGGGTCGGCCTCGGAATGCGCCGCCTCGAAGTCATCGATCCTGCCGGAGGCCATCAGCCGATCCACAACGAAGACGAGAGGCTCTGGATTGTCTTCAACGGCGAGATCTACAACTTTCCAGCTCTGCGCGACGAGCTTGCTGCTCTCGGCCATCGGAGCTACACGCGGACTGACACGGAGACCGTGCTCCACGCATATGAGCAGTGGGGGCCCGATTGTCTTGGGCGTCTGAACGGGATGTTCGCGTTTGCGATCTGGGACACACGTGCGCGCCGGTTGTTCCTGGCCCGCGATCGTGTGGGGATAAAGCCGCTGTACTACTCGGCTCACGCTGGGATCTTTGGCTTTTCGTCTGAGCTGCGAGCCCTTCTCCAATTACCCCACGTGCGGCGCGAAGTCGATCCGATCGCCCTCAACCATTACCTTGCGCTGGGATACGTGCCTAGCCCGTACTCGATCATGAAGCACATCGCCAAGCTCCCGCCCGGGCATCACCTGGAATGGGACCAGACCACCGGTGAGTCTTCGTTGCGCCAGTACTGGGACATGGACCTGGCGGAGGGTGCCGGTGGGCCACCACGGGAAGACACCGCCCGCGAGGCGGAGCGCCTGGTGGACGTCCTGCGAGAGGCGGTGCGGCTCGAGCTCATCAGCGATGTCCCTTTAGGAGTCTTCCTCTCGGGCGGCATCGATTCGAGCGCGGTCGCCGCGATGATGACCGAGATCACTCCCGGCAATGTCCAGAGCTTTTCGATCGGTTTCACGGACCGATCATTCGATGAATCAGCAAGTGCCCGCCTCGTGGCTCGGCACCTCGGAACTGTGCACCACGAGCTGGTGCTCGACAACCACGAGCTCAGCGATGCGGTGCCAAGGGTTTCCGCGCATCTGGATGAGCCCTTCGCCGACGCCTCGGTCATCCCCACGGTTCTGCTCTCAGAATTCACTCGCCGCCACGTGAAGGTGGCGCTGGGAGGGGATGGAGGGGATGAACTGTTTGCCGGTTATCCGACACTGCAAGCGCACCGGCTAGCCGGCTACTACAACCGGCTTCCCTTTGTGTTGCGAGGCCGCATGATCCCCGCCCTGGTCCGGCGCCTTCCCGTCTCGCACGACAACATCAGCTTCGACTTCAAGGCGAAGCGTTTCATCAGCGGCGCCGGCCAGCCGGTGGCCAACAGGCATACGCGATGGCTGGGGCCCCTGGGACCTGAGGCGCGAGTCGACATCTTGAGCGGTGACTGCATCGCCGCGATCGGCAACGCGGCGGACCTGGACGTGGTCAATGCGCATGCGAGGGTCGCCGAGTCCGCATCGATGGAGGCGCTGAACCAGGTCCTGTACCTAGACATGAAGCTCTATCTCGAAGGCGACATACTCGTCAAGCTCGATCGCGCCAGCATGAGCGCGTCGCTTGAAGCGCGGGTTCCGATGTTGAACAAGCTGATGCTGGAACACGTTCGCACCCTGCCACTGAACTTGAAGCTGCGTGGGCTGAAGTCGAAGCACGTCCTCAAGCGCGCGTTAGCTGGTCGCCTGCCGGAACACGTGCTCACGCGCGGCAAGAAAGGCTTCGGGATCCCGGTGGCGCGCATGATCCGGGGCCCTCTACGCGAGCAGGTGGAAGATGCCCTCAGTGCCGACACGCTGCGACAGGAGGGATTCTTCAACCCGGCTGCCGTCAGGCGGCTGCTCGACGACCATATAGACGGTCGCCAGGACAACCGGATGCAGTTGTGGACCCTGTTCATGTTCGAGCGGTGGTACGAGAACCAAGTCCGGAGCTCCGCTGTAGCGGCGATCGCGTAGAGGCGCACCGGCTTGAAGTCTCGCCTGCTGGATTACATCGTCTGCCCGATGTGTGAGGGTCAGCTGACCCTTTCCACCGATGGGTCACCTGGGGGCGATGAGATCCTCTCCGGCACCCTGAGTTGTGCCGGCTGCGAGACGATCTACCCCATCATCCGAGGCATCCCCCGACTCCTGCCTCCAGAGCTCTCGCCGGACAAGAGGGTGACCGCCTCTCGCTTCGGCTGGCAATGGCGCCACTTCGTCGATATGCACGACGAGCACCGGGGACAGTTCCTCGACTGGATATGGCCGTTGCGCCCGGAGTTCTTCTCCGGCAAGGTCGTCCTGGACGCCGGATGCGGCATCGGCCGCCATACTCTCTTCGCGTCGGAGTTCGGCGCGAGCGAGGTCATGGCCATCGACCTGAGTGAAGCCGTCGAAACAGCTTACGAAACGGTTGGCGCGCGGCCCAACGTTCACGTGATCCAGGCCGACATCTACCATCCACCGTTCCGCCGTTCCGGCCATCGCAGGGACTTTGATTTCGTGTACTCGATCGGGGTGATCCACCATCTTCCCGACCCGAAGGGCGGATTCGCCTCGCTCGCACGCCTACTCAAACCCGGCGGTGAGATCTTCGCGTGGGTCTACGGCCAGGAGAATAACGGGATCGTTCATTACTTCATCAACCCGCTACGGAAGCGTCTGACCTCGCGCATGTCACCTCGGGCGCTTCTTGCATTCGCCTATCCCCTCGCGGTTGTGATGCACGCGATCGTCAAAGGCGTCTATCACCCGCTGCGACGCACTCCACTGTTCCGCCTCCTGCCCTCGCATGCCTACCTTGAGAGCCTTTCGGCATTCACCTTCCGGCAGAACTACGCGATCGTGTTCGATCACCTCACTGCACCAACCGCGTTCTACATACCGGAGATGGAATTCAAGAGCTGGTTTACGGAGCTGGGGCTGGTCGACCAGGAGTTCTCCTGGCGCAACGAGAACTCCTGGCGCGGGCGCGGACGCCGACCGATCGAAGAGGAGGCGATTCTCGAAGGTACGCCCCCCTAGAATGTGCCGTCGTCAGATGGCTACCAGATGACGACAAGAACCAGGTCGGGCACGTCGGTTCCGCTTTCGATCGCCCTGTTCATCATCGCGGCTGCCCTTGCGGGGATCCTTTGGTTTGACTTCGGTCCACCTCTCGCGCTCAACGATGACTGGGGCATGGCCTGGGGGGCTCGGCAGCTGATTCAACATGGACGGCTGCGGGTATTCCCCCAGCAATCGGCCCTGGCGCTGACGCAGAACCTCTGGACGGCCTTGGTGACGTTTGGCCACACAGGGGCCGTCGCGCTCCGCCTGAGCAACTTCCCCATGGTCATCGCCGCAACGATCCTGGTCTACCTGGTCGCTCGCAGGTTGGGGGCGACGCGGTTCTGGTCCACCGTCGGCGCAGCGACGCTGGTCGTCTCGCCGCTGTACGGGAATCTCGCGGCGACATACATGACTGAGCCGGTATACCTGGCGCTCCTGGCCGGTGTGGCCTATTGCGCCGTGCGTTGGCGCGACGGCCACCGGTGGCGAGCGGCCTTCGTCGGACTCGCCGTGCTGGCCACGCTACAGCGGCAGATCGGCCTCATGGTTGCGTTCGCCGCCTTGCTGACTCTGATATCTCACCGTCGCGAGTCGTCGAGGGCGGACGTGGTGTGGGCGGCGGCTGCGATCGTTGCGGTGGTCGCTGCGGCGAGCCTGCCAGTCCTCTTCCACTACGCGCCCCCGACCGAAGCCAACCGCGTTGACGCGATTTCCCATCTCGACCTCTTCCGCCAGGTCGAGCCGCTGTATCTCCTGGGCCTGGAGCTCGGGTTCATCTTCATCCCTTTTGGGATCCCATTGCTGTTGACCAAGAGGTCATCAGGACGGTTCGGTCTTGGGGCGCTCCTTGCCCTCATCGTGGGGCTCGCCGGCCTGTACGGCATGGTCCGGCACCTGAATCTCTTCCCCCTGACCACCATCAAACCTCATGGGTTCGCCGTTGATCTCGACGGACCCAAGCCGGATGTCTTCTCACCGGTCTTCGTGGCCTTGTGTGCCGGGTTGCTCCTCCTCACCATGGAGGCGCTTTTTGTCTGGCGCGCCGACTGGAGCTCGACGAGGAATCGGTTCGAAGAGTCGTTTCTGCTGATGCTCTGTGTGACGCAATTCGTGCCGTTGCTTCTCCTCAACACCCAGGCATATGACCGCTACTACCTTGGAGTTGCGTTGCCCGGCATCCCGCTGCTTGCGCTCCTTCTGTCACGAAGTCGGCTCGAGCAGCGGCGCGCTGTTACTGCACAGGTCTTCGCTCTGCTGGGTTTGACCGTCTGCCTCTTCATGCTGATAGCGGGGGAACAGGATTACCTGGCCTGGGAGTTCGCACGCGACCAGGCGGCAAGGCAGGCTTATCAGTTCTTTCCCCCGCAGCAGGTCGATGGAGGCTATGAAGCGAACGCGGTTTACGTCGACGTGCCTGCCTACGACAGGACCGGCTCAATCAAAGATGGGCTGGCTACGGGGTACGGGGACTACGGGTCGGTGATGTACGGGCCGCCGCACCCGAAGATCCGGTTGGAGTTCGCGCCCGCGTGGGACCCCCGCCCTGGCGTCGTCTACCACTCCCTCGGAACAGGAAAAGTCATACTCGATTTCTACCCACCGGCCGTACGTTGATCGGCGCAGTCGGTCTGCTCATCGGGGCCTGGGTTGCGGGCCTGGGCCTCACGCTGGTGACCGGCTTGGAGTGGGACCTCGAGGGCAGGCTGGCGATGGGCCTGGCTCTCGGGTGCGCGGAGTTGGCCCTGCTCGTGTGGATATTCAGCATCCCTGGGGGGATGTCAGCCGGCTCAATCGCCATCGCCCTGGGGTGCACCCTGGTGACGGCCATCGCCACCCTCAGGACGAAGCGCGCCGCTGGAAGGCTGCGCATCGAATTGCGGGAGGCTGCGAGACGATGGACCTCGCTGGATTGCGTGCCCATCGCGGTGACTGCCGGGTTGACGATCGCCTACCTCGGATGGTTCTTCGCGCATGCGATTCGGATGACGTCAGAGGGGATGTTCGCTGGTTACGAGTCCGTCTACTGGGACTGGCCACATCACCTGGGCCTGACCGCGTACTTCTCGGCATCGCATCATCTCTTCCCGCCCGCCAATCCCTGGTATTCGGGGATAAACCTCAATTACTCCTTCCTGCCTGACGTCCTTTCGGGCGCGCTCAACGTGGTGGGGGGCGGGGTCGTGGGCTCGGTCGAGCTCACCAGTGGAGCTCTCAGCATCGCCACGGTCGTCGCGTTCTTCAGCCTGGTGCTGCACCTCACCCGGAGCTCATGGGTGTCTCTCCTCGCCGTCGTTCTCGTGTTCCTTGGCTCTGGGTTCGGCTTCGTGGACTTCTTCCGAGACGTGGCCATCAACGCCGCCGGTGGCGGATCGTGGCCACAGGAGATCGGGTCTTTATTGTCTCACCCCGTACGCGATTACACGTTTGACCAGCAGACGCACTGGTGGTTCAACCCGGTCCTGGCCTATCTGATCCCGCAACGCAACGTGCTCTTGGGTTGGCCACTGGGCTTCCTCGCGCTGAGGCTCATGCTCGCATGGTGGAACGGGGGTACCGGCCGCCTCCTCGCCGGCGCCGGCTGGGTGTTGGGAATAACGCCGCTCTTCCACGCGAACACAACGGTCGCACTGGTGTTATTTGCCGGAGGCCTCGCGCTGCTCGGACGCGCCAGGTGGCGGGATTGGTTACAGTTCGCGCCGCCGGCGCTCCTGCTCGGTGGCGCCTTGACCCTGCTCCTCGTTCCTCCGAGTAGCGTTCGCTCGCAGTTCATCCGGCTGCAGTTTGAGTGGATGGCAACCTCCCCTGCACATCCTCAAAGCCCTGTTTTGTTCTGGTTTGTTCAGCTCGGGTTCTTCATCCCGCTCGCCATTGCCGGGCACCTCATGCGCCGCGGATGGCCGCAGCGGGTCAGGGTATTCCTTGCCCCAGCCTGGCTCCTATTCCTATTCGCGAATCTACTCGTGCTCCAACCCAACGCGTGGGACAACTCGAAGACGCTTATCTGGTGGGCGATGTTGGTGTCCGCGGCAGCGGGTGTGGGGCTCGTCAGGCTGTGGAAGCGAGGAGCGGTCGGCGCGACCCTGGTCGCGGTCATTCTCCTGTTCCAGAGCGCCTCTGGTCTGATCGACCTGCACCGCCCGCTGCTCGCTCCTTCCATCGCCGACCGACAGGCGATGATTCTTGACTCTGACGGGGTGAGTCTTGCCAATTGGGTTAGGACCTCGACGCCGACGGACGGTGTGTTTCTGACGTCGTGGGAAACCAATGATCCGATCCGGGTCCTCGGTGGCCGCACCCAGGTCCTGGGAGGGAATGTGAGCCTGGTAGGTCTTGGCGTCGACACCGCACCTCGGATGGAACAGGTTCGGGCGATTTTGCTCGGCGGACCCGACTCGGCCCGCTTGATGCGCGCGCTCCATGTCGACTACGTCGTCGACGACTTTCCCAAATACCTGACGCTGAACCAGGCTTTCTACCGTTCGCGATACCCGGTCGTCTACCGGTCGCCCAACCGCGAGTACACGGTGTACCGAGTCTCATAGGCGTGCCGTCCTTCGGTCCGGATCGCTGGTCGAAATGGGCGCCGCTGCTGCTCGCTCTCATAAGCATCGGGGCCCTCATCTTCTTCGATCTTCAAACCACGTTGGCGCGCAACGACGATTGGATCTATGCGTGGGCAGTTCGGCACAGCACCTTCGCGCACCCGCGCCTGTGGCCTTACCAATCGATCGGCTTGCCCCAGGTGTGGTGGGGCCTGATCCTGACCGCCCCGGCCCATGACCCGCGCCTGCTCCGCCTGAGCATCGTTCCCTTCGTGATACTGACGGCCTATGCCTCGTATCGGATCGCACGCATGGTTGGTGCGGATGCGTTCTGGTCCTCGGTTGCCGCCACTGCGCTGCTCACGTCGCCTGTGTTCATGAGTGTCTCGGCCACGTTCATGACGGACACGTTCTTTGTTGGTGTGTTGATCGCGGCGGCATGGCAGGGCCTGCGCTGGATCGACAGCGGCCGCGGATGGATCCTGTGCACGGCTCTCACGGCGATCGCGTGCATGCAGCGACCGGTCGGCGTGGGGCTGACGGCCGCCCTCACCGTGACCCTGGCACTACCTCCCGGTCCGAACCTTGTTGGACATCGGCAATGGTCCAAGCTCGCGGTGCACTGGCTTGTTGTCGCCTTTGCTCTGGCGATGCCGGGCCTGGTCGGAGCCGGGTCGACCACCAACTTCACGTCATTCCTGCCCGGTGGTGAGTTGGCCAACCGGGTGACCACGCTGACGTACCTGCCCGCCATGCTCGGCCTGCTTCTCCTCCCCTTCGGCTTGGCCTTTGCCACCCGCCACGATCGCGCGGTGAAGATGCCGCCGGCCACGATCGCCAAGCGCATGGCCTTCCGCACCTCCATCGCCCTCGCGGCCGTGGCGGTGGCGGCCTTCGTCGTCAACCCCTGGACGTTCTTTCCGGGCGACATATGGCTGGCGAGCGGCCTTGGAGGGCCATTTCTGTCGCACGGCCAGGCGCACTTCTATCCGGTCGGCGTATATGTCTCGATCAGCCTCCTCGCCGTGGGGACGGTGGTCGCCCTTCTGGTGCTCAGTCGCTGGCCGTACACGATTGGATCGCTGGGCAAGGCGGGCGTCTTTCTTGCCTTGCTGGCGGCCGCCGAGTTCGCTCCACTGATGCTCATCGGCACGGCTCACCCGGTCTTCGATCGTTACTTCCTGCCCGTGGCCGCGCCTCTGATACCGCTGGCGGCGGCGTTGATCAGCGGGCAGAGGGGTTGGTCTGGCGCGTGGGCGCTGGGCGCGCTCGCCGTTGGACTGCTCCTTTGGACCACCGGCGAGCAGCACTACATTGAGGCATCTGCCGCGATCGACCACGCCGCCTCGCTCGCGTACGCTGTCGCGCCTCCTGCGGAGGTGGATGCCGGGTATGAAGAGAATGCGGTGCGATTCGAGGTGCCCTACTACGACAGCACGGGTCGCCTTCCTCCGCACGCCGGAGACCCTCGGTTGGACCCGGCGCTGACCGGTCCCCACGACCCGAGTGTGATCCTGGCGTGGGGCGACGCCACCGACTCGCGCCCTGGCGTCGACTTTGGATCGCTCGCACCCGCGAAGGTCGTCCTGGTCGTCAGGCCCAAGCCGGGAGGCTAGGACCGATAGGGGGTGCAGTACACGATCGCGCTGACAGGCTCGGAGATGACTGACCCGGCACCCAATGACCGGTACATGCGCCCGCCTGCCGTGGCTGGCGGCGCAAAGCACACGATGTAGCGGGGCTGCGCCGGCCCGACTGCGGCCCACGGGAGCACCAGGTTGCCGGCCAGGTTGCGGGGTGGGAGCCTCCCGGTGCGCTCGTAGTAAGGGATCTCGGCATAGAGCGCATTTGGAACGTAGCCGGCGTTCACCGCGAGCGGGCTGACAGTTCGGTACAGGTCGCGGGCTAGCTGGTCTCGAGCCGCCTGCCAGTTCATCAGGTCTTGTTCACCTATGACATACGCAGCGACTGCAACACCGACCGAGAGAAGCGCCCAGCCGCGCGCGGAGCGGGATGTCGCTGCCCGGCTCCAGGACGATGCGATCACGGGTAGAAGCGGTATGGCGATGGGGATGTAGTAGCGATCGAAGCGATCCGTTGCAGCTGCTCCAGCGAGCTGAGTCATCGCAAAGGCGACGAGGACTCCACCCAGAAGTGTGAGGTTGCGCATAGTCCACATGCGGGCGCGCCAGATAAGGAGTGACGCAAAGCACGCCACCGCCAGGACAGAGACGGCGTTGAAGAGAATTGGCGGGTACACCGGTGGTTTGTTGCCCGGCATGCCTTCTCGACCCAGCGTCGACGCGGCCCAGACGTCGCCGAAGAACATGCTGTAGGCGGCGGGGTAGAGCAGCTGGATCAGGGCTCCCCCGATTCCTGCCGCACCGAGGGCGATGGCGATGATGCTCGGGCGGCCCGTACGCGGAAGCCGGGCGGTCATTGCGGCCGCCAGGAAAGGCAGCGCCAGCAGGCCGAGCATGGGGCCGAAGGTCAGGATGGCGCGCTCAGCGGTGACGGCGCTCTCTATCCCATGACGGACTCTGCCGCCGGCCATCATCGGGGTCGCCAGCCCCGTGATGAAGGGCAAGACGAGGATCCCCGCCCCAGCGGCGCCGGCGGCAAGGCAGGCAACCAGGTCCTTGCCAGTGCCACTGCCGCGGCGTCGGCGCAACACCAGCACGAGTAGCCCGATAAGCACCAACGCGGCGCCAACCTGCCGTTCGACCGTCGCCAGCGCGCTCAACGCGACGAAAGCGGTGCGGGCCTTCCCGTCCTCCAGCCAGAGGGCCGAACACCAGAGCGCCGCCATCGCGAACCCCAGGTAGAAGACATCCGTGTGGAAGCTCGTCGCGAGGTACATCACGATCGGGTTCGTGCAGACCACCGCAGCCGTCACCGCGGCCCAGAACTTCTGCGCTCCCATCCGTCGTGAGAGTCGCCACGTCGCGTAAGCCGCGAGAACCAGGAACGGAAGGGTGCTGAGCCGGAGTAACGCGCTGTCGCCGCGCCCGAGACTTATCAGCGCGCCCCAAAAGACCTGGAACAGCGCGAGCGGCTCCTGGTCCGGGAAGAGCTTGAGGGCATGGGTCGCGAGCAGGTGGCGCACGTCCCAGGAGTAGAGCCAGTCATCGTTGATCGCCGGGACGGGGGCGAAATCAAACACCACGCTCGCGGCCACCCCAGTGGCCGCCGGGATGAGCGGGAGCCACCAGAAGCGCTCGCCACGCCCCGGCTCAGCGGTCACGCCGACACTCTAGCCAGAGCGCCGCGGCGAATCATTCGTAACATCAGCGCGATGGACCCGCGCCGAGCATTGAGAGCTGCGCGTGGACATCCGCTCCTCTACGGAGCGATCGCTGTCGCGCTCGCGCTACGCGTGACGTTCTGGATCGTGACCGACCGGGTATGGGAGGACGCGCTCATAACCCTCGCGCCCGCGCACAACGCGGTGAGAGGTCTTGGCCTCACCCACCATCCCGGTGAAGGCCATGTCTACAGCTTCACGTCCGCGCTCTCGGTGCTGGTGCCGCTCGTAGGTGAGGCCGTGCGGCAGGGCACCGGGCTCATCGCCCTGCGCGTCGCGTCCCTCGTCGCGGCGGTGCTGGCCTGCGTGTACGGCTACTTGATCGCCAGGAGGGCTGGGCTCGGCAGCTGGCCGACGGGCTTCCTTCTCGCCTACCTCGCGATCGACTGGAACCAGGTCTACTTCGGCATGGCGGGCATGGAAACACAGATGGCGGTGGCGATCATCCTCGCGCTGGCGTACCACCTGATGGCCGCCACGAAGTGGGCGACTGGCGCCCTCCTGGGGCTTGCTCTCCTGGCTCGCCCGGACTTCATCCTCATCGTGGTGCCGGCGGTGATCTACCTCGGCTTCCAGGGCGTGCGTGGTGCCGTGCGCGAGGTGGGCGTCGGGGCCCTCGTCCTGGCTCCATGGCTCGCATTCACCTACCTGTATTACGGCTCGGTCGTGCCGAACACCATTGGTGCGAAGGCGGCGCGATACGTCGCCATTCCGCCGCTTCACGGTTTGAACCTCGGACCGCAACTCACCTGGCTCGCGCAGACGGCGCCCCAGAACATTCAGAGCACCCTCGAGCAGTTCATGCCCTTCTACGAGGAGGGGAGCGTCGTCGGAGCCCCTGTCCCGTACCGGCTGGCCGCGATCTCCGCCGTCCTGCTGGTCCTGCTGGCCGTGATTGGCGCGCGCAGGAAGCTGCGGTCCGGGGCCTGGGTCGTGGTCCTCGCGTATGTCGTGTTGTTCCTCGGCTACCGCGTCCTCTTCCTGCCGCCGAAGTACTACACGTGGTACATCCCGCCATTCACGGCGATGGTCGCGTTGCTGGTGGCGGCGGGGCTCGACGCCCTCCGCCGTCGGTTCCCACTGCTGCAACCCGCCTTCGTCGCTGTCCTGGTCCTTCCTCTGGCCGCAGCCTTCGTCCCGCTGACAGTGCTGACCGCGCGGGTCCAACACCAGGTGGAGGAGCGGGTGCGGATGCAGGCCGGCCTTTACCTGCGCTCGCACGTTGCCCCGGGCGAGGCGGTGGTCTCCGAGTCCGCCGGCTACATCGGCTACTACTCGGGAGCGAAGCTTTACGACTACCCCGGGCTGACGTCACCGACGGCGGTCCGCGCGCTGGCGTCCGTGCCCCAGCAGCAGCGATCCCTCATCTACCTTGTCGCGGACCTTCGCGCCCCGTGGGTCGTTCTGCGGCCCTTCGAGCTCGACGACCTGCTCCGACAGTATCCAGGCGTGTACCGCGAGTACCACGTCGAGGCGACCTTTCAGGCCAACGTGGACCTTGAGTCTGCCGGGGTGCAATTCACGAGCATCGACGAGGACTTCCTCGTGCTCCGTCGAGGTGACTGACCACCCGGCGCGTCCCACCGCCTGGCCCCTCATCGCAATGAGCGTCGCCGTGCTTGGGGCGTCGGCGATCGTGGCCCGCTTCGACCTGGTCACCGACCTCCCGCTCAGTGACGAGTGGATCTACCGCTGGCCGCTGCAGCGCGTCCTCGAAGGTCACGGCGTGCAGCTCTGGCCCGGCGTGCAGCCACTCGCCGCAGTCCAGCTCGCCGCGGCGTTTCCATTGGCCGCCGCCGGGGCGGCCCCCCGCCTGTGGCGGCTCAGCGTGCTTCCGTTCCTCGTGCTCTTCGTCTTCTTCAGCTGGCGCTCCGCGAGGACCCTCGGCGCCGGTCGTGGCCGCTCCGCCTTTGCCGCCGTCGTGGTTGCGCTGAGCCCCCTCTTCCTGCAGGTCACGACCGGGCTCATGAGCGACATCGCGTACCTCGCGCTGCTCATGGGCGCCGCCTGGACGGGTCAGCTCTGGCTGACCGGCCGCGGACGCGCGATCCTGCCCGCTGCCTTCATCTTGCTCGCCACCCTGGAGCGCACCCACGGCGTCGGTATCGCCCTCGCCCTGGTGATGGCGACAGTCATCGGCCCGAGGCCTGCCTCGCCGCGCTCGACCTGGCCGGGGCTCGCGTTGTGCCTGCTGGCGGCGGCGGTGGGCGCCGCGGCGCCGTACGTGCTCGGGCTGGCCACCCCGGCCATGGCCCGGCCACTGGCGGCGGGCGTTCTCTCGCACACGTTCGCGAACCTCGTCGGCACCGTGGTCGAGGCCCCGATCATGGCGTCCTTCCTGCTACTTCCGCTGGCCCCGTTGGTAGTGGCGCGCCCCGTGGATGAGATGCGCGGCGCCGGCCGCGCCGCGCTCGTGCCCGCCGGCTGGGCCTGTGTCGCGGTGGTCGCGGCTCTCGTCTTCCAGTTCGGCTTTGGCACGATGATCTTCCCCGGGGACGTCTTCGGGAACTGGGGCCTGGGCCAGCTGCACCTCGGGGGAGCCAAGACCTCGCCGTGGCCTCTCCCGGCCTTCTACCTCCTCGAGGTGGTGGTCCTCGCGGTGGCCGCCGTCCTGCTCTTTCATCGCCGCGGGCTGTGGCGGCCGTCCCGGCTTGGCACCCAGGGAGTCTTCCTGGCGCTCCTGGCCATCAGCCAGCTCCTGCCCATGCTGTCGACGAGTGCCACCGACCGCTACCACCTGGCGGTGGCCGCGCCCCTGGCTCCGCTCCTGGCGGGTTCCGCCGCGGGGTCGGGGCTGGGGCGCGACACGCTCAGACGGTCCGCCGCAGCCGTGCTGGTGGCTCTAGGGCTCGCCGCGTTCGTCATCGGCGAGCAGGATTACCTGGCGTGGCAGGTGGCCCGCGACGACGCCGCGCGCCAGGTGTACGCGCTCGGCACCCCCCCGGCGCAGGTCGACGCCGGCTACGAGGCCATGGCCAAGTACGTGGCACTGCCCGCGGTACGACGCACCGGGCGACTGCCGAGCGAGCTCGACCCGTCGAACCTCGCGCCACGCCACCCTCTGCTGCGCCTTCAATTCGCGCCGTCCTCGGCACCGGGCCCCGGCACCTCCTATGGCGGGCCGTCGCCTGGCCGGGTTGTGAGGCTGCCCGCCCGTTAGGCTACGCGGCTATGCAGCGCCGGGCCGACGTCGTCGTTTCCGTCCGCCGCAGCGTGGCCGCATGACCCGGCTCCGCCCCAACCACGTTATCGCCGCGGGGATCGCGCTGGTGATCCTCGGCCTCGCCGAGCGTCTGGGGCATTTTTCGTTCGAGTCCGCCGCCGCGATCGTGGTCGGCTTCGGGTGCATAGGGGCCGCCGGCCTGGGGCGTGCTGTCCGTCCCGCGACCCAGGACGCGGTGTACCCAGTGATGTTCAGCGTGCTCGGCGTGCTCGCCGCTGTGTCGACGTTCATCCCGGGGGGTGTGGATCCCCTGTTCGCCGCGTTCAGCATCGCGGCGGTCGTCGCCTTCCAGGCATGCAGCCTGGTCCCTCGCTGGCGACCCTTCCGCCTCTGGTCCACGGCGCTGCTCCTCCTGATGGCGCACGGCACCGTCATCCACCGCGTGCCCTTTCCCCCCGGCGAGGACGTCTACCGCTTCCTCAACTTCGGGATTGACGCCCTCGTCCGCGGCGTCAACCCCTACGGCCACCCCATCGCCGCCGATGGGTTCACGTTCAGGCTCACCTATCCGCCCGGGGCCCTCCTCGTCCTCGCCATCTTCCGCCTGGCCTTCGGTGACATCCGTTGGGGCTACATCGCCGCGGAGGCCGCGGTCGTCGGCCTCATCGCCGCTGTCCTCGCGCAGCGATCCCTGCACACCACCCTCATCCACAGCGCGCGCCCGGGCTCGTCTCGCTACGAGTCGCATGCACGCCGCCCCCTCCTGGCGCGGTGGGAGGAGGCATTGATTCTCCTGCCCCTCGCGCTGCCCCAGGTGAACCAGGCCTTCTTCATCTACAGCAACCAGGAGTGGGTTCTGCTCGCCCTGGCGGCGGCCGTCCTCTTCACCCGCTCCAGCTGGGTCTGGTGCGGGATCGCCCTTGGCATCGGGATCGCGACCAAGCAGTACTTCGTCGTCTTCCCCGTGTTGTTCGTCGCCCCGGTCCTCCCCCGGCGCTCGCTGGTCCTGGGCGCCCTGGTCGCGCTGGCCATCTGCCTGCCGTTCGTCGCGTGGGGGCCGCACGACTTCGTGGACAAGGTCTTCGGGAACATCGGCAACGCGCCCGACCCCGACCGCATCACCGTCTGGGCGATCCTGTTCAACCTCGGCCTTCACCCGGCGCGCTGGCTGGCAACCGTGACGTTCGCCCTCGGGTCGCTCGCCGCGCTGGGGCTGCTCTGGTGGTCATGGCGGCGGCGTGTTGGTGAGGCCCTCATCGCGTGCGGCATCGCGCTCGCGGTCTTCAGCCTCGGGGCCAGCTTCTCCGCCTACAACTACTTCGTCTACGCCCTCGTCTTCTGTATGTGGGGCGTGCTCCTCCCGGCCGACTGGGAGCGCCGCCATAACGGGAGCGCCCGGCGCGCGGCGGCGTGAGCCAGGCGCCCGCGCCAACCGGCCGGCTCGCCACCATCCTCGCCCGCCACTGGCTGCTGCTCGCCGCGATCGCCCTCGCGGTGGGGGCGCGCGTCGCGTTCTGGGTCGGCGTCGGGCGGGTGTGGGAGGACGCGCTGATCACCCTCGCAGCCGTGGAGAACGTCTTTCGCGGCATCGGCCTGACGCAGCATGGCGGCGAGGGGCACGTCTACAGCTACACCTCGGCCCTGTCCGTCCTCGTCCCGCTCCTGTCCGAGGCCATCCATCGAGGCACTGGCCTGGCCGCGATGCGGGTCGCATCGGTCCTCGCCTCAGTGGCGGCGTGCACGTACGCCTACCTCATCGCGCGCCGGCTGCGGTTCAACCCGTGGGCGACGGCGTTCGTCCTTGCCTACCTGGCGGTCGACTGGAACCAGGTCCTGTACGGCATGGCCGGGATGGAAACCGAGATTGCGGTCGCGCTGGCGCTGGCCTCCGCCTACCACCTCCTCGCCGGCCACGGCGCCCGCCTGGGCTTCGCTCTCGGCCTCGCGTTGCTGGCCCGCCCGGACCTCCTGCTCCTCATCATTCCCGCCCTGGTTGCCGTGGTCCTGTCCAGCCGTTGGCGCGCCCTCGCCACGGCTGCCATGACAGCCGCCGTCGTAGCTCCTTGGCTGGTGTTCACGCTCGTCTACTACGGCACGATCGTCCCTGGCACGATCAGCGTGAAGGCCACGCGCTACGTGTCCATCCCGCCCTTCCGGGGTTTTGACTTCACGCCGCAGGTCGCCTGGGTCACGGCCAATGTGCCCGTCAACCTCCTGGGTGCCCTGCAGCGGTTCGTCCCCTTCTACGCCGACTCTGCCGTCGTCGGCGCCCCGCTCCCGTTCAGGGTTCTGGCGCTCACCGCGGTCGGGGTTGTTGCGCTGGCCGTCGTCGGCGTTGTGGCGTACCGACGTGAGGCCGGCTGGCTCGCCCTGGCGGCCTGCTGCGGGTTGTGGCTCATCTACCGAGTGCTGTTCCTGCCGCCCTTCTACTACGACTGGTACGTCCCTCCTTTCGCCGCCCTGGTGGTCCTGCTGGCCGCCGGGGGCCTGACCGCGATGGCGCCGAGGGCGCCGGCAGTCGCGGTCGCGCTGGCCGTCATCCTCGTAGCCGGGTATGCCGCCCCGCTGGTGCCGCTCAGCGTCATCAGCGAGCGGGTGCAGCGCGATATCGAGGGCCAGGTTCGCATCCCCCTCGCGCGGTACCTCGCCGCGAATGTCCCCAAGGGGCAGCCCGTGATATCCGAGTCCGCGGGGTACGTGGGCTACTACTCGGGGGTGAAGCTCTATGACTACCCGGGCCTGACTTCGCCCACCTCGGCGCGGGCAGACGCCCGTGCGCCCGGGCAGAGCTCAATCGCGTACCTCGTTGACGCGCTGAGGGCGCCGTGGCTTGTGCTCCGTCCGTTCGAGGTGGTGGAAGTGCGCCGCTACTACCCCGGGACCCTTGCCCTCTACCATCCCATCGCTGAATTCGACGCCAACGTGGACCTCGGCTGGGGCGGGGCCGAGATGTCCAATATCGACGAGCGTTTCGTCGTGCTGAAGCGGGTTCGCTGACCGGGACGAGGGGCGCCGCCACGGGTCCGGTAAAATACTGAGTAGTTTGGTCGGATTTTCCTCTTCCCGCTTCACCGCCGGCGCCGCCGCGCCCCCCGAGCTCCCGGAATGGCTCCGCGAGCGCCGCGCGCTGGACTTCGACGCCTTCCAGGAGCAGCCCTTCCCGGACACGTCGATGGAGGACTGGCGCCGCACGGACCTTCGCCACCTCGTCCTGGACGAGTACGCGCCCCCGCTCCAGCCCGCCGCCCCGCCACCCGTCGTCGCGGAGCTGGCCGCGCAGGGGGTGACGATCAGCTCCCTGGAGCAGGCGGCCCGCGACCAGCCGGACCTGGTCCGGCGTTACTTCGAGCACGAGGTCGTGCCTGCCAGCGCCGGCAAGTTCGCCGCCCTCAACGCCGCCTTCTGGCGCGGCGGCATGTTCGTCCACGTGCCGCGCGGCGTCACCGCGACGGTCCCGGTCTGGAACGCCGTGGGTGCCCCCGGCGACACCGAGCCCCAGGCCATCCTGCCGCGCTCCCTCGTCGTGGTGGAGGAGGGCGGCCACCTGGTCTACACCGACCAGTTCGGCGGCCCGGTCGCCGCCGGCACTGCGCTCTGCAGCTCGGTCACCGAGGTGGTGCTGGGCGACGGCGCCGGCATCCAGTACCTCGTCCTGCAGGAGTGGCCGGAGACCGTCAACCACTTCGCCACCCACCGCATCCACCTGGGCAAGGGCTGCCAGGCTGAGCTCGTCGTCGCCGCGACGGGGGGCGCCCTTTCGAAGACCTACATGGAGGTCGCGATGCTCGGCGAGGGCAGCCACGCGCGCATCTCCGGCCTCGTCATCGGCGACGGCAAACAGCACTTCGACTACCAGTCGCTGCAGGACCACTTCGCGCCCAACTGCGACAGCGACCTGCTCGTCAAGGCGGCGCTGCGCGACACCTCTTACTCGGTGTACTCGGGCCTGATCAAGATCCGCAAGGACGCGCAGCACTCGAACGCCTACCAGGCCAACCGCAACCTGCTGCTGTCGCCGACCGCCAAGGCGCACACCATCCCGCGCCTCGAGATCGAGGCCAACGACGTGCGCTGCACTCACGGCGCGACCGTCGGCCAGGTCGATGCGGACCAGCTCTTCTACCTCGAGACCCGTGGCATCCAGACGCGCGAGGCGCAGAACCTCCTCGTGCACGGCTTCTTCCAGCCGGTCATCGATCGCATCGCCCTGCCGGAGGTGCAGCAGCACATCCATGACACCATCGACGCCGCCCTCGGCGAGACCGCGGAGGCGGCGGCGTGATCCGCGTGGCGGCGGTGGGGGAGATCCCCCCGGGCGAGTCGATGCATGTCGACGTCGAGGGCGAGGAGGTGTGCGTCGTCAACGCGGGCGGCCACTTCTACGCCACCAGCGACGTCTGCAGCCACGAGTACTTCCACCTCTCGGGCGGCGAGGTCGACCAGGACAGTCTCACGATCGAGTGCCCCAAGCACGGCTCGCTCTTCTCGCTCGAGACCGGCGCGGCGCTGACCCTGCCGGCCATCATGCCGGTCAAGACCTACGGCGTCCGCGTCGTCGGTGACGACGTCATGCTCGAGGAGATCGGCGCATTACGGGAGGCAACCGCGTGACCACCTCCGCGGCGTCACTTGACGTCGTCGCCATCCGCGCCGACTTCCCGATCCTGGATCGCAAGACGCGAGGCGGCAAGGACCTCGTCTACCTCGACAACGCGGCCTCCAGCCAGAAGCCGCGCGAGGTCGTCGACGCGCTGTCCGATTACTACCTGCGCTACAACGCCAACGTCCACCGCGGCATCCACACGCTGTCGGAGGAGGCCACGGACGAGTACGAGAAGGCCCGCCGCAAGATCCAGGCCTTCATCAACGCGGAGCACGCCGAGGAGCTGATCTTCGTTCGCAACACGACCGAGGCGATCAACCTCGTCGCGCACAGCTACGGCGCGCGCCTGCGCGAGGGTGACGAGATCCTGCTGAGCGAGATGGAGCACCACTCCAACCTCGTGCCCTGGCAGATGCTCGCCGACCGCAGCGGCGCGAGGCTCAAGTTCATCCCGATCCACGACGACGGCAACCTCGACATGGACGCCTTCCCCGCGCTCCTGACTGACCGCACGCGGGTCGTCGCCGTCAGCCACATGTCGAACGTGCTGGGCACCATCAACCCGGTGGAGGAGATCACCCGCGCGGCGCACGCCGCCGGCGCCGTGGTGCTGCTCGACGCCGCCCAGTCGGTGCCGCACATCCCGGTCGACGTGCGCGCCATCGGCGCCGACTTCCTCGCCTTCAGCGGCCACAAGATGCTCGGCCCGATGGGCGTCGGCGTCCTCTATGGCCGCCGCGAGCTGCTGGACTCGATGCCTCCGTTCCTCGGCGGCGGCAACATGATCATGAAGGTCGAGCTCGAGCACACCACGTACAACGAGCTGCCCGACAAGTTCGAGGCCGGCACCCCGGACGCCGGTGGCGCCATCGCGCTCGGGGTCGCGGTCGACTACCTCAGCCGTCTCGGCATGGACCGGGTCCACCGCCACGAGCAGGAGTTGGTCGACTACGCGCTCGAGGTCCTGCTGTCGATGCCCGATGTCGCCATCTACGGGCCGAAGACCAGCGAGGGCCGTGGCGGCGTCATCTCCTTCAACGTCGGCGACATCCACCCGCACGACATCGGCACCCTGCTGGACCGTGACGGCGTCGCGGTGCGCGCCGGGCACCACTGCTGCCAGCCGCTGATGCGGCGCCTGGGCCAGGCGGCCACGGCGCGCGCCAGCTTCTACGTCTACAACACGCGGGCCGAGGTGGACGCGCTGGCTTCAGCCATCGGCAACGCGCGTGAGGTCTTCGCGTAGAGCGATACTGAGGCCATGAGTTTCCAGCTCGACGACGAGCTCTACCGCGACATCATCCTCGACCACTACAAGAACCCGCGCCACAAGGGCGAGCTCGACCCGGCCGACATCCGCATCAACGCCAACAACCCGCTCTGCGGCGACGAGGTGACGATCACGGCGCGGCTCTCCGCCGACGGCGCGACGGTGGAGGCGCTCGAGTTCTCGGGGCGCGGCTGCTCGATCAGCCAGGCGTCGGCGTCGATGATGACGGAGGAGGTGCAGGGCAAGTCCGTGGCCGACGCCCTGCGCACCATCAACGCCTTCAAGGAGATGATGCTCGGCGGCGGTAACGCCGATAGGCTGGGCGACCTCGAGGCGCTCCAGGGCGTGAAGAAGTACCCGGTCCGGATCAAGTGCGCGGTGCTGCCGTGGAACTCGCTGCTCCAGGGCCTGACCGAGCGCGGCGAGTCGCAGGGGCCGGTCGCGCATGAGCATGAGGTGTTGACATGAGCGAGCAGGCCGAGAACTACGGCGCGTACAACGAGGATCGCGAAGTCGACGCGGCCACCGCCCCCCACCCAGCCTCCCCCCGCGAGCGGGGGGAGGAGAACACCACAGCCTCAACAACGGCCACAGCGATCGAGCCCGAGGTCGTGCGGGAGGCCCTGAAGGCCGTCGTCGACCCCGAGATCGGGCTCGACATCGTCAACCTGGGCCTGATCTACGGCGTCGACGTCCATGACAACAACATCAAGGTCGAGATGACGCTGACGGGCCCTGGCTGCCCGATCGGGCCGATGCTGCAGAGCCAGGTCTACGGTGTGTGCGCCAGCATGCCCGGCGCTCGCAACGTGCAGGTCGACCTTGTCTGGACGCCCCCGTGGGACCCTCGCACAATGGCCAGCGAGGAAGCCAAGGACCTGCTCGGCATCTGGTAGCCGGCGACGGTCTCGCCTGAGCTGAGCGGGGCCGGGCCGCCACCGCTGCCCGCGGTGCTGCGCCTGCCGGGCATCCGCGTCCTCCGCGAGCGACGGTTTCGGCTGATCGTCGGGGTGCTGCTGGTCGCCCTCGCCGCGCTGTCTCACCTGAACAACCTGCTGGGGGCCTGGAACGGCTACGAGCACGGCGCCGACTTCGGCACCCTGATGGCGGCGACGCGCTACATATGGCACGGGTACGGCTATGCGCCGATGCACATCGGCGCGCCCGAGCAGTTCCTGACGGGGGCCCACAGCGAGCCTTACCCCCCCAGCTTCTTCCTCCTGGTCGGGCCCTGGGCGTTCATGCCGGCGGGGATCAGCGTCGCCACCTGGATCGCGCTGGAGGAGCTGGCCCTGGCCGCCCTGGTCGTTCTCGTCTGGCGGGGCATCGGGCGCCCGGCGCCGGCCGAGGCGTTGCTGGCGATCGCGATGCTCCTCGTGTTCCTGCCGGTCCGCGAGAACCTCTTCGAGGGCCAGATGGGCGTGTTCCTGACCCTTGCCGCCGTCGTGGCGATGCTGGGCCTGAGCAGCGGCCGCCAGGTCCTGGCCGGCATCCCCCTTGGCCTGGTCATCGCCCTCAAGCTCACCCCGGCCATCCTGTTGCCGTATTTCCTGTGGCGCCGGGGCTGGCGCCTCGTGGCGAGCGCGGTGGCGACCGCCGGGCTCGTCGCCGCGGCCACCCTGGCGATCGGGTGGGCGCCGCGATGGCCTGAGTACATCGCCGAGCTCGGGCCCCTGGACCGGGGCACGGCCTTCATAGGCAACCAGAGCCTCAACGGCGTCCTGCTCCGGGCCTGGAACCCCGCCTACAGCGGCCAGCCGATCGGGCCTCTGCCCACCTGGCTCACCGCCCTCTGGTACGGACTGAACCTGGTGCTCATCGGGCTCGTTGTCCTCGCCATCCTGCGTCTCGACCTGCCCCAGCCCCTCCGCGCCTGGACCGAGCTGAGCCTCGTGCTGCTGGCGATGCCTCTCGTCCAGCCCTTTGCCTGGTTCCACCACCACGCCGGCGCGGTGGTGGCGCTGCTGGTCGGCATCCGGCTGGTCCGGCTCAGGATGCTGGACGCCTGGCCCGCCGCGGGGCTGGCGGCGGCATACCTCATCGTGTCCTTCGTCGCCTACCCGGTGCACCGGGCTGCCCGCGACATCGGCGGGGCGGTGCTGAGGGACTATCCCGCGCTCTGGGTGGGGACATCGGTGACGGTGGCCGCGGTCCTGCTGGCCCTCTTCTGCCTGGGCCGCGCGCGTAGCGGGCGGGTGACAGGTACCCCAGCCCGTACTTAGAACGTATCCAGCCCCCGCCCCGGTTGCTAAGATCGTCATCGCAATGCCCCTACTCGCGCGCCGCGCGGCCGGCGCGCTTCTCCTCGGTGTTCTTCTTGGCGCGACTGCTTGCGCCCCGCTGACCCAGAAAGCGGCCGGGCCGTCGCCCCTCCTCGCCCTGCCCACGAGCGTCTCGGGCAAGATCGCCTTCAGCCCGCCTGACGGCGCCACGGACGTGACCCCGGACCACGCCATCGTGGCCCGCTCGGTCGCCGCCGACGCGAAGCTCGTCAGCGCCATCGTCACCGGGGACGGCTCGGACCTCGTGCCCCTGAAGCCCGTCGGCGGCTTCTTCGCCCTCCAGCAGGCGCTCAAGACCGACACGACGTACACCGTCACGGCCACCTACCAGGTCGGGACAGGCGCAGGCGCCACCAGCCAGACGGCCACCAGCACGTTCGCCACCGTGAGCACGCCGAAAGTGACCGCGGTGCAGCCGCAGCAGGTCGGCGACGCGCAGTCCGTGACGCTGACGCTGGACCAGGCCGCCAAGGCGGTCTCCGTCGACGGCCCGGTGAACGCCACGCTCGCCCCCGACGGCTTGACCGTGACGATCGTGCCCCAGACCTACGCGCAGGGCAAGACGTACGCCTTCACGATCAGGACCAAGAACGCGAAGGGCTACGAGGGCCAGGCGCAGCAGGAGAGCTTCACGAGCCTCGGTGCGGCGACGGCGTCGATGTACCCCGCGGACGGCTCCAGCAATGACGGCGTGGGCATCCCCTTCAAGCTCACCCTCTCGGACCCGCCCCAGGACCGGACCGACTTCGCCAACCACCTCAGCGTCAGCGCCACGGTGACTCCCGCGCCCGCGCCCGCCGCCATGGACCCGAACAACTGCACGCCGAACAACACGGCCAACGATCCCAACTGCGCGTATGCCAACCAGACCTGCCCGCAGTACAACGAGCCCGTCTCCACCAGCGGCCCGCTGACGGTCGACGCCGTGTGGCTGACGTCGACCATCGTCCAGCTCAAACCCAAGACGGCCGACGGCTACTGGCCCGCTGACTCCACCATCACGCTCAACGCGCAGGTCCACGGCCTGAAGACCCAGGCCGGCAACTGGATCGACAGCGACTTCAAGTCCAGCTTCCAGACCGCCGACAAGCGGGTCATCGACGTCAACCTGACGAGCCAGGACCTGGTGGCCTGCCGCAACGGCGTGCCGGCCAACGAGTTCCTGATCGCGTCGGGCATCCCCAAGTTCGCCACCCGCGTCGGCACCTTCTACATCCGCGCCCGCGTCGCCGACGAGCACATGACGAACCCCGACGAGGGCCCCGGGACGCCGTACTGGTACGACCTCAACCACGTCCCGTGGACGCAGTACTTCGACCAGGATCGCGCCCTCCACGGCGCCTGGTGGCACCCCCGCACCCAACCGTGGGGCTACCCGCGCAGCCACGGCTGCGTCAACGTGCAGGACCCCACCAACAACACCGGAAATCCCCAGGCGCTGCCCCAGGCCCACTGGCTGTGGAACTTCGACTACATCGGGGACCCGGTGGTCGTGCACGGGGTCACCCCGGGGCTCACCGCCTCGAGCCAGCCGGTCGCCTAGCCTCGGTCTCCTCCCCCCGTCTTACGGGGGGAGGGCAGGGTGGGGGGCAGACGCGGCGTTTTGAGTCTCCCAGCCCCGCCCTGCCTCGCCCGGTATTATTCCCCGCGATGCTGGAGGTGATGGCCCGCTTCCTCGCGGTGGTGTTCGCGGGGTTGATGATGGTGGTCTTCGCGGTGTACTTCCTCTTCTTCACCGACACCCTGCAGCACGACTGGGTGTATGCCGGCGGGGCCGCGGCCGTGCTGGGCGGTGGGCTGACCACGCTCGCGCTGGCGCCGCTGATCCTGCGCCAGGTGAAGGAGTACGGGGTCGACGGGATCGCCTCGGACGTCCTCGAGGCCAACGTGATCGAGTCTCCGCCGCCCGCCGGGCGCGGGGGCGCCGCCCCGGCGGCGGCAGCAAGCGACGACGAGGAGTAGCGACCGATGAGCGTGACGTCCAAGGCTGACCCGCGCCCGGAGCACCAGCTGTACCACGACTACAGCGTGTCCGAGGACCAGGAGCGGACCAACGTCCACTACGAGCAGCCGCCGGAGTTCTTCTACGCCTTCACGGGCGGGGAGTGGAACGTCTACTCGTGCAACCTGTGGGACGAGGGGGTCACGACGGACACCGAGTCGCAGGAACGCAAGCTCGACGCCACGGCGCGGCTCGCGGGGCTCCAGCCGGGCATGCGGGTCCTCGACGTCGGCTGCGGCTGGGGCGGCCCCATCACCTACTGGAGCAAGAAGTACGACGTGAAGGGGGTCGGGCTGACCCTCTCACCGACGCAGCTGCAGGCCGCCAACGAGCGCGTCCAGAAGCACGACGTCGACGTCGACATCGTCCTCACCCACTGGGAGGAGTACGAGCCGGAGAAGCCCTTCGACGCGATCCTCACCGACGAGGTCATCGTCCACTTCCACAACCTCGGCGGCTTCTTCGAGAAGTGCCACGAGTGGCTGACGCCCGGCGGGATGATGGTCAACAAGGAGCTGCACCTGACCCACCCGAAGCACGCGCTCCTCGAGCGCGGGGGCGAATTCGTCAGCCAGATCTATGGCGACACCGGCAACTACCGCACCCTCGCCGAAGAGCTGAAGCTGGCCAATGACGCCGGCTTCGAGGTCGCGGTGCACAACATCCCGCGCTGGCAGTACGAGACCACCATCGACCACTGGCAGAGCAACATGTACGAGCACCGCGAGCGGATCAAGGAGCTCCTCGGTGAGGAGGGCTACCGCAACTGGCGCATCTACCTCAAGCTCGCGCGCCGGATCCAGAAGAACGTCACCCTCGACTGGGTGACCGGGAAGAAGATCGCGGGCTAGGGCCACACCGGCCCCCCAACCCAGCCTCCCCCCGCAGGCGGGGGGAGGAGATGCGTCAGGTTGCCGCCGCCACCTGGACCCGGTTCGGTCCTTTGGCTCGGCTCTCGATCAGCGCCTGGGTGCCACGCGCCAGCAGGTTGACGTCGGCGTTCTCCGACCCGGTGGCGCTGGCCACGCCGATCGACACGGTGACGCCCGCGGGGCCGTCGCCCAGCTCGAAGGGATGGTTCGTGACGAGGCTGCGGATCTTCTCGGCGGCGCTGAAGGCGCCCTCCTCATCGGTCTCCGGCATCAGGACGAGGAAGCGCTGCGTGCCGAGGGCGGCGACGCGGCTGGTGGACGCGAGGGTGTCGGGGTCGCGGATGGCGTTGGCGATGGTCTCACCGACCTTGCGCACGAGCTCGTTCGTCGTGCTGTAGCCGTAGGCCGCCTCCAGGTCCGACAGGCCGTCAACCTCCGCCACGAGCACGGACAGCGGGTGGCCGTAGCGCATGGCACGGTTCAGCTCCTGCTCGAGGAGGGACTCGAAGAAGACCACGTTGAACAGGCTCGTCAGGCCCTCGACGATGAAGAGGGGCTGGTCCTGGGCCGGGTCCACCGGCATCCCGCAGTGGGCGCAGTAGTTGTTCTCGGGACGCATCGCCGCCTTGCAGTAGCGGCAGGACGTGTTCCCACTCCCACCGGCGCGCGTTCCCGTGCCCTTTGCCCGCGGCTCCCCCGCTCCCGCGTTACCTGCCAACGCCCGTCATGATACGGCCCGGGACCGCTTCGGGCGCGAACCGATAATCCGTCTCATGGCCGTGGCCGCGGAGACTGCGACGGTCGAGGTCCGCGGCCTCACCAAGGACTTCGGCGCCTTCCGCGCGCTCGACGGCATCTCGTTCGACGTCGCGGCCGGGGAGGCGATGGTGATCCTCGGCGAGAACGGCGCCGGGAAAACGACGACCCTTCGGTGCCTGGCCGGTGTCCTCATGCCGACCGAGGGCACCGTGCGGATCGGCGGCGTCAGCACCTCCGATGACCCCGAGGCGGTGCGGAGCCAGGTCGGGCTCCTCTCGGAGCTGCCGGGCCTCTACGAGCGGATGACGGCGCCCGAGTACCTCGACTTCTTCGGCCGGATCCAGGGCCTTTCCGAGCCCGACCGCGCCGCGGCGATCCCGGAGTTGCTGCGGCGTTTTGGCCTCGAGCGCCGCACCGACGTCTGGCTCGGCAGCTTCAGCAAGGGGATGCGCCAGAAGATCGCGCTGATCCGGGCCACTCTGCACCGCCCGCGCGTGCTCCTCCTCGACGAGCCGACGTCCTCGATGGACCCCGCGGGGGCGCGGCTCACGTGGGAGTACATCGAGTCGCTGAAACGCTCGGGGATCGCCGTCGTCGTGTGCACGCACAACCTGCGGGAGACGGCGCGCGTGGCCGACCGGCTGGCGATCATGGCCCACGGGCGCGTCCTCGCCGCCGGGTCGCTGCAGGAGTTGCAGGCCCATCTCGGGCTGAGCCCCCGGTACGTGCAGACGCTTGTCCCCGGCCTCGAGGACGTCTACCTCGAGGTGATGCGGCGCTCCGGGTTCCTGCCCAGCCTCGGGGCGGCGGGGTGATCGCCGGCGCCTGGGCCCTCCTCATCCCGCGGGTGCGGCCACCCCGCCGGAGGCTCGCGTGGCTCGTCGCGCGCCGCGACCTGCGCGAGTCCACGTCGGACCTACGCCTCGTGATGTCGATGGTCAGCCTCACGTTCATCATCCCGCTCGTCGCGGCCGGCGGTATCGCCCTCGCGAACGGCTACCTGGGGCGGGAATCCGCGGGCCTCGTCGATCGCCTCATCGAGGTCGGCGCGTTCTTCGTCGTCTTCCTGCCCGCGTCGTTCTCGCTCGTCCTCGCGCTGGAGTCATTCAGCGGCGAGCGGGAGCGCGGCACGCTGGAGTCGCTGTTCGCCACCCCGCTCAGGGAGAGCGAGATCTACACCGGCAAGATCGCCGCCGTGCTCATCCCGAGCCTCAGCCTCAGCTACAGCGCGCTCGTCGTCTACACGCTAGCGGTGCTGGCCTTCACCCAGATGATCGTCGCGCGCGAGCTCGCGCCGCTCGTGGTGGTCACGCTCGCGCAGGCCCTTGTGATGGTCACGGGGAGCACGATCGTGTCGAGCCAGACCAAGACGCTTCGCAGCGCCAACGTGATGGCCAGCTTCATCATCATCCCGATGAGCGGGGTCATCCAGGGGGAGTCGATCCTGATCATCAGCCGGCAGGAATGGGTGCTGTGGGCGGTGGCCGCGGCCCTCTCGGTGGTGGCGCTGCTGCTGCTCCGCCTCGGGGTCTCGAACTTCAACCGAGAGGCCATCCTGGCGAAGGACAGCCGGCCTCCCGACCGCCGCGCCCTCGCGCGGCGCGTCTTCGGCCGGCGGCCCGACATGCGGCCGCGGGCCGTCGGCGCCGCCTTCCGGCGCACGCGCGGCGCCATCGTGGTGGCGGCGCTGCTCCTCGTCGGCGGCATCATGTTCGGCGCCGTGGCGCAGTCCTTCAACCTCGTGCCGGCGCAGCCGGTGGCGGCGGCCGTCCACCAGGAGGCCGCCCTGGGACACGAGGTCGTGGCGGGTGACCCCCACCTCTTCCTGTTCATCTTCCTGCACAACCTCCTGGTGGGCTTCGTGATGGTCCTGCTCGCGCCCCTCACGCTCGGCGCCGCGGGGGGGCTGCTGACGCTCCTGAACGGGTTCGTCGTCGGCTATGTGGGCGGGACGTTCGCCAGCTGGGCGCGGTTCGGCTTCTTCGCCTGCGGCGTCCTCCCCCACGGCATCTTCGAGCTGCCGGCGCTGGTGCTGGCGGCCGCCTTCGCCCTCCGCCTCGGGGCCAGTCTCGTCCGCCCCGCGCCGGAAGGCTGGCTGGCCGGCGTGAGGCTCGCGGCGGCGGACTACGGGCGTGGCATGCTGGTGGTGGTGCCGCTGTTCGCGGTGGCCGCGGCCGTCGAGGCCTACGTGACCCCGACCATCCTCGGACACTGCTGAGGCGGGACGGCTGTAGCGAAGCTGTCGCGGACCAGGAGCGGGCGCTGGTCGCCGTCGGGTGCCTCTGGTACCATCCGTCCGTTGTGAAGCGGATCCTCGTTGTAGAGGACTACTACGCCCTGGCTGACATCGAAACGCTCCTCTGCCAGATGGAGGGTTACGAGGTCAAGACCGCGAAGACGGGGGAGGAGGGGCTCGACCTGGTCGAGACCTTCTCGCCGGACCTCGTGATCCTGGACCTGATGCTGCCTGGGGACCTCAGTGGGTCCCAGCTGCTCCAGCGCATCCGCGGCGACGGCCGCGAGACGCCCAAGGTGCTCGTGGTATCCGCCCTCACCAACCCCACCACCGCGCCCGAGCTCGAGCGCTACGCCAACGTGCAGACGCTCAAGAAGCCGTTCAAGGTCAAGGAACTCGCCAGCAAGGTGAGATCCATGGTCGAGCACTGATCCTGCCCTGAACTAAGCTGGGCTCGTGACCCAGCGCCGGTGTCCCTACCTCGAACAGGTCCTGCACCACAAGACAGGCCCGATCCATCGGTACCGCGCCGACTGCCACGTCGACCACCGCACGCACACCTTGTTGTTCCTGCGCCACCCGGCGCCGCCGTGCCTGACGAACTTCGAGGGCTGCTCGTTCTACCAGCACGAGCGCGCCGTCGAGGACCAGCAGATCACCCGGTACACGGACTAGATGTCCTCGTACCGGCCCAGCGACTTCTTCGAGAACGTCGAGCCCCTGTTCCGCCGCCGGGGTGGCGGGCGCCCGCCGAACTTCCCGCAGTGGAACCCCGGCGCGGGCAGCCGCCGGCTCCTGTGGATCGCGGCCATCGTCATCGCGGTCCTCCTCGTCGCCGGGCCCGCGGTCAACCTCTACACGGACTGGCTGTGGTTCCGCCAGCTCGACTACCCGGTCCTGTTCACGACGCCGCTCTCGTACCAGGCGGTCCTCTTCGTGGCCGCGTTCGCGCTGAGCCTCGCGTTCACTCTCGTCAACTTCGTGATGGCCCTGCGGTTGGGCCGTCCGCGCCTGAGCAGCCTGGGCGTCAGCGGCCCGGTGGGCGGCCGCGGCCTCGCCCGTCTCGCGATCGCCGGCGCCGTGCTGGTCGCGATCGTTTTCGGGCTGGTCGCGGCGGGCAGCTGGGAGACCGTGGCCAAGGCCATGCACGGCACCGCTTTCGGCCGCACGGACCCGGTGTTCCACGAGGACATCGGCTTCTACCTCTTCCGCCTTCCCGCCTATCGCTTCGCGTGGGGCTGGGCGTTGGGGCTGGTCATCGTCACGGGTCTCGCGTGCGCCGGCATCTACATCCTTCGCGCCGGCACCACGGGGCAGGTCACGCTGCCTCGCTTCGCCCTCGGTCACCTCGCGCTCTTCGGCTCGGCCTTCTTCTTCCTGCTGGCCGTGCACTACAGGTTCGCGATGTACCTGCTCCTGACGGGCCAGAACGGCTTCGTCGCAGGCGCGGGCTACACGGACATCCACATCCGCCTGCCCGCCTACTGGGTACTCCTTGTCCTGACCCTGCTGATCGCGCTTGCGCTGCTCGTGACGGTATGGCGACCGCAGCCGCTGCTGCTCGTCGGCGGCCCGGTGCTGTGGCTGGTGGTCGTGCTGTTCGGCCTGGGCGCGATCCCCGCGGTCGTCCAGGCGACGGCGGTGAAGCCTTCGGAGCTCTCGCAGGAGTCGCCTTACATCCAGCACGAGATCGACGCCACCAACCAGGCCTTCGCTCTGGACCGCATAGCCTCGCGCGACTTCCCCAACGCCGCCGCGATCACCCCCCAGCTCCTCGACGCCAACAAGCAGACCGTCCAGAACATCCGGCTCTGGGACTACTCGCCGCTGCAGTCCGCCTACCAGGCGCTGCAGACGATCCGCAGCTTCTACGACTTCAACGACGTCGACATCGACAGGTACCAGCTCAAGAACGGCTACCAGCAGGTGATGATCTCCGCCCGGGAGCTGAGCCAGGACAAGCTCGACCCCTCGGCCCAGACCTGGGTCAACCTGCACCTGAAGTACACGCACGGCTACGGCGCCGCGGCCACCCCGGTCACGGGCTCGACACCCGAGGGGCAGCCGCAGATGATCCTTGGCGACATCCCGCCGAAGGGTGAACTGAGCCTCACCCGCCCGCAGATGTACTTCGGCGAGAAGACGGGCGACTACGTCATCACGGGCGCGACCGAGAGCGAGATCGACTACCAGAAGCAGGACACGCTGCAGAGCTCACGCTGGACCGGAACGCACGGCGTTCCCGTCGGGGGCTTCTTCCAGCGGCTGGCGTTCTCGCTCCGCTTCGGCGACCTGAACCTCTTCCTCAGCAGCGACGTGAAGAGCACGAGCCAGCTGCTCTTCCACCGCAACATCACGGACCGCATCCAGACGCTGGCGCCCTTCGTGACGCTGGACCGCGACCCGTACATCGTGGTCAACAACGGGAAGCTCTACTGGATCGTGGACGGCTACACCACCTCCACGGAGTACCCCTACAGCCAGCCGTCCGACCCGAACACCGGCGTCAACTACGAGCGCAACTCGGTGAAGGTGGTCGTCGACGCCTATGAGGGGACGGTGCAGTTCTACCTCGCCGACCCGACGGACCCGGTGGTCCGCACCTACGCCGGCATCTTCCCGGGAGTCTTTCAGCCGCTGAGCGCGATGGACCCCGGGCTACGCGCGCACATCCGCTACCCGGAGGACTTCTTCACCCTGCAGGAGAAGGTGTACCAGGTCTTCCACATGCACGACCCCCAGGCCTTCTACTTCAAGAGCGACCAGTGGCAGGAGGCGACCGAGATCTCCTCCCCAGGCTCGCCCCCGGTGACGCTGCAGCCTTACTACATCGTCATGCAGCTGCCAGGGGAGAGCGCGCCCGAGTTCGTGCTGATCCAGCCGTACACGCCGCTCGGGAAGACCAACATGGTGGCGTGGATGGCGGCGCGCTCCGACGGCGACAACTATGGACGCCTGCTGAACTTCCGATTCCCGACGGGGCGGACGATCAACGGCCCGGGGCAGGTCGAGAGCCTGATCAACCAGGACCCCTCCATCTCGCAGCAGTTCAAGCTCCTGAGCGGCAGCGAGTCGGGCACGCAGGTGCTCCGCGCCAACCTGCTCGTCATCCCGATCGGGGACGCCATCCTATTCGTCGAGCCGGTCTTCATCCAGGCGAACAGCGGCGTGCCGGTCCCGGAGCTGAAGTTCGTCGCGGTCGCTGACGAGAACAACGTCGCCCTCGGGACGAGCCTCGACGACGCGCTCAGCAAGCTGACCGGCCAGCAGGTCACGACTCCGACCGGCAACCAGACCTCCCCGTCGACGGGTCCGACGGTGACGCAGGCGCAGATCCTGGCCAAGATCCAGACGCTCTTCGCCGACGCGCACGCCAAGCTCACCGCGGGCGACCTGGGCGGCTACCAGGCCGACATCAACCAGGTCGAGACACTCATCAAGCAGCTGGCCACCGGCGGCGCGAGCCCCTCACCGTCGCCCTCACCGTCCGCCTCGCCGCAGTAAGCGCGGCCGGCGTCAGTAGTGGATGCTGCAGTCCAGGATCTTGCCGCAGCGCGCGCAGGAGTCGAAGACGATGTCGGAGATGCGGTGCGGGTTGCGCAGGGGCAGCGTGTCGGACTCGGCGATGTCGCTCTCGACATGGGCGCGGCAGCCGCAAGGCTCCGGCTGCCGGGCCAGCTCTGCCGCCAGCAACTGCTCGCAGATGAGGCAGTAGGTCAGGGCGACGACGGGAAACTGGTAGCCGCTGTTCGTGTAGACGACCATCTCGGCCTCGGATCGGACGGGGGTGGCGCCGCACCAGGGACAGCGCGACCGGGTCAGCTGGTACGCCTGTTCGCGAAGCCAGCCCTGGAACCGGCTCATCGCCGACCTTGCCTCGTCCGCCACGCCTAAATGATCGCGCCGCGCCGGGGAGCGCGCGGCGGGGACTCAGCCTATGGTGGCCTCAGGCGATACGCCACTGCCCTGCGGGGCCGGCCCGGCCTCGTCGCCGACGAGGCGGCGCAGCACGTCCCGGTAGCTCTGCAGGGCCTTGCGCATCGACTCCGTGTTCTTGGCGTTGGTGCCCGCGTAGGCCTCCTTCAACGACTGGGCCGCGGCGCGGTCGTGCCGCTGCAGGTCGCGCAGCCGCTGGTCGGAGTCGATCCGGTCGGGAAAGCCCTTGCGCCGCATGATCTCTTCGACCAGCCCCCGGGCCCGCGCCACCGCCTGTTGCGGGTTGTCGACGAAGGTGGCCTCGGCAGCCTCCATCTCGGCGAGGTAGCGGGAGGCATGCTCGGGCGGGAGCGCGCGCAGGTCGAGCTTCGCCCCGCGCCCGCGGCGCGACGCCACGAGCAGCAGCAGGACCACGATGACCACCACGACGGCCGCGATCGCCCAGTAGAGACTGCGGATCCCGAGGATCGCGAGAGGGATCAACGCCGAGAGGTGCTCAAGCACGGTTCCATCCTCCTGCCCCCTCCGCCGACTCAGGTTTCATGATACGCGCGCTGTCACCGGCGCGCGCACCGGGGGGTGGGGCGATATCGCGGCCAGGGTGTCGCCCCTGAAGCGCAGCTCCAGCCAGCCGCCCTTCGGCAGCCTCAGCCCGTGGAAGCGCCAGTCCGGGCGACCGAGCTTGCGACTCCAGAAGGCCTTGACGGGGTCGGCGTGGCTGACCACCAGGGCGGCCTGGCCGGCGCAGGCCTCGCGCGCCTCGACGCAGACTCGGTCGACCCGCGCGGCCATGGCCCCGACGGTCTCGTCGAAGGGCAGGGCCCCGGGCCGGAGGAAGTGGACCAGGAAGAGCGGGCGCCGCCACACCACCTGGGCGCGGGGCACGCCCTGGAGGTACTTCCCGAACTCCGCCTCGACCAGGTCGTCCCGCGTGATGATCGGCACCGGCGCGGCCAGCCGCCCTACGGCCAGGGCGGCGGTCTCCTGGGCCCGCTGCAGGGGGCTGGCGTAGGCGCGCGCGATCGGCAGGTCGCGCAGCCGGTCGCCCAGGCCGCATGCCTGCTCCCGCCCTGTCGCGCTCAGCCCGAAGCCGTCGAGGTGGCCGTAGAAGACCCCGCGCGGGTTGTAGGGGTCGGCGTGCCGCGCCAGCACGATGACCGTCTCGTCGCCGGCCACGGTCAGGCCTCCGCTCCGAGGCGGTCGAGGCGCGCCTCGATCGTCTGGCCGTCCCCGGGCACCCCGGCCACGGTCTCGGCCTCGAGGCCGGCCAGGGCCGCCCGCGGCGCGAGCCCTACCAGCTCGACCGAGGCCACGCCGACCCCCTCCGCCGCCGCCTCCTCCCGCACCCGGCGGAGCGCCGCCGCCACGGTGGTCCGCTCCAGGTCGACCAGGTTCAGGCTGACCTGGGCCCGGCCCGCGCCCTCGAGCCAGAAGCCCAGGGCCAGCACCCCGGGAAGCCCACCGGGGGTCGAGGCGCGCACCCGCCGGGCGATGCGGCGGGCGGCCTCGACGGTTGCCCCCTCGAGCATGAGGTTGAAGGCTACAAGGAAGGGCCGGGCGCCGACGGCGACCCCGCCGCCCGAGGCGTGCAGGCCCGGCGGACCGAAGTCCGGGGGTGGCAGCTCGGCGCCCAGCTGCGCCAGGGCTTCGAAACCTCCGTCGCGGATCTCCACCAGCGCGGCCGGCCTTCCCTCGCGCGCCGCCGCGCCGTAGAGGTAGACGGGAAGCCCGAGGCCGTCTCCGATCCGCCGCCCCGTCTCGCGCGCCAGGGCGACGCAACCATCGAGGCCGGCGCCGTCCAGCGGGATGAAGGGGATGACATCGATGGCCCCCATCCTCGGGTGCACCCCGCGATGCCGCCTGAGGTCGATGAGCTCGACCGCGGCGCGCGCCATCCCGACCGCGGCGTCGCCGACCACGCCGGCCGGGCCGGCCAGGGTGATCACGCTGCGGTTGTGGTCCGCGTCGGAGGACACATCCAGGACCCGGGCCCCCGCCGCGCTCGCCGCCCCGGCGATCCGCGCGACCACCTCGGGCCGCCGGCCCTCCGAGACATTTGGCACGCTCTCAACCCACCCGGCCCGCATCGCGGCGCGATGCTAACTCGTTCTGTGCCGCGCGCCCAACCCGGAAGCGCAGAAGCGCAGCTCCGATCGACTTCGCGCCAACCCGCCCGAAGCCGGCCCGCGGTACCGGTTTCTCCGGTGCCCCGCCGCGCCGTTGGATCACCGCTCACGCACAAGCACCGGAGAAACACAGGGAGCGGACCGGCTGAGGCGCACAGGCAGGGCGCAAGCCACCACCCTGCGCTGAAGCGCTTCCGAGCCCCGCCCTGCCGAAGCATGGGCGCACCGGCAGCGCCTGGTCCCCGGCGCGGTCGGCCCTCGCCGGCACCTCCGCTCGCAACAGCCGCCCCGTCGCGCACCCCGCGGTGTCGCGAGAACTCGGGGACCGCCCGCTTAGGTGGCCTTGATCCGGTCCTTGCCCTCGCGCTTCGCCCGGATCAGCTCGCGGTCGGCGAGGGCGAACAGGTCCGTCCCGGGGGGCGCGTCCGCCTCCTGGGTGGCGACGCCGCCGGAGATGCGCAGCGGGATCTGGAGGCCGTTGAAGACGAGGGGGCTCTGCTGCAGCTCGGACGAGAGTCGCTGCGCGACCCGCTCGGCCTCAGCCTTCCCGCTCTCGGGTACGACGACACAGAACTCGTCCCCGCCGTACCGGCAGATGGTGCTGGAGCGGCGCAGCGGCAGGCGCAGGACGTCCGCGACGTGCTTGAGCGCCTCGTCCCCGGCGACGTGGCCGTGGGTGTCGTTGATCTGCTTGAAGTTGTCGATGTCGAGGATGATCAGCGACACCGGGTATCGCCCCCGGACCGCCCGCGAGAGCTCGCGCTCCAGCTGGTCGCGCAGGTAGCGGCGGTTGTGCAGGCCGGTCAGGGAGTCGGTCATCGCCGCCTGCTGCGTCGCCTCCAGGCGCGTCATGAAGGTGAGGGTCTGGGCGGTGTGTGCCGCCAGCACCGAGAGGCGGTGGAGGTGGTCCTCCATGTTCGCCACTGGGCGCTGGTAGTAGACGGTCCACCAGCCCCGGGCCTCGCCGGGAAGCTTGACCGGGATGGAGGCCAGGGCCCCCTCCAGCCCGGCGTCGCCGGTGACGTGGCGGCACCACGCGCTGCCCCCGAGGTCCGGGAAGCTGATCGGGTAGCCGGTCTGGGCGATCCAGCGGATGACCTCGGACGTGAACTGCAGAGTCAGGCGTTGCCCATGCTCGTCCACGCCGGGCCGGAAGCTCGGCTTGTGCTCCGGGGCGTCGGCCCCGGAGGCCGTGCTGAGAATCGCGGCGTCGGCGCCCGTGAACTCGGTGACGATCCCGCTCAGGGCTTCGTCGACGATCTCGCTCGTGCCGCCCATGCCCACCTTCTCGAACGCCTCGGTCACGGCCAGCGTCCGCGCCCGCGTCGCGTTCTCGGTCGCGATCCGGCCGATCACCAGGCCGAGGATCGCGGCCAGCTGTTGCAGCTCGCGGATGTCGACGACGGGGATCTGGGCCCCCGCCGACGAAAGGTTGTCCGGGTGGACGTGCAGGCGCTCCGCTTCGCTGAAGACCTCCTCGAACCGCGTTGGCCGCGTCGCCATCGGCTCGGTGATGAGGCGGCCGATCTCGGTCGCGCTGCCGCCGCCGCTGTTCAGCGTGATGGGGATGATCAGGTGCCCGATGCCCCCGATGCAGACGCGGAACTGCGGGAGGAGCTGGTCCGCGGGCATGGGCACCGCCGGGTTGGTGAGCCCGCAGCGACCCAGGTTGATGAGCATGCCGCAGTACGCCGGGACCTCGGTCTCCGGCGCGATGGTGTAGCCGCTGACGTCCTGGAACCACACCCGGACCCCCGTCCGCTCGGTGAAATAGCCGAGCACGGCCTCGAGCAGGTCGTCGCGCAGCAAATAGGAAAGCTTTGGCAGCCGCGTGCCAGCCCCGCTGTAGATCAACTCCCTCCTGTTCCCCCGGTGGAAGGTCCCCGCCGGCCCACCGGGCTAGGCCGGTGCGCCGATTATGCCAAATACTCGCGGCTGGGTCCGGCCGGGGCGAGGCGCTGCACGCGCTGCAGGGCCAGCAGGAAGGTCGACACCATGAGCACGTGGACGACGGTGCACCACTCGCACACCTGGTGCAGGACCACGAGCTCGGCGAAGACCAGATACAGCACGCCGAGGACGCCCGCCCCGCTCCATGCCAGGTGGATGAAGGCCAGGCGCCGGTACGTGGCGTCCGACCGCCCGGCGGCGCGATGGGCCGCCACGGCCAGGAGGGCGCTGCCCGCGAACCAGGCCAGCCCCGGGATCGTGATCGCGACCGCCGTGCCAGGCACCAGCGAGAAGGCGCTCTGCAGGACCGTGCCGCAGTTGAAGACGAGCGCCGGCGGGCAGAAGAGCGGGGCGGCGGCGTAGTGCACCTGGGTCAGGTACACGGAGATGGCCGCCCCGAAGAGAGCGGCCACGGTGAGGTACGCGGTCGACCACGCCGGTCGGGCCGCTACTTGGACAGCTGGGCCTCGATGGTCGCGATCGGGGTTGTCTGGCATGTGTCGGCGGGCTGGTCGCCAGTCAGGCGGCAGATCGCGGCGGTGATGTAGTTCGCGTTGCCGATCACGGCCTGGGCCTGCGGCGTGCCTGGGTTGACTATCGCAGCGGAAACTTGCTGCCACGTTAAGCCGGCCAGGAGCGCCGGCGTGTAGGCGCCGCCCGCGAGCAGGTACTGGTTGCCGAGGTCGAGCAGCGGGATGGCGCCGGCGCGGCTGACGTACGGGGGCTTGTCGTACGTGGCCACGAGCTTCTGCTGCGCCGCGGTCGGGGTCTCCAGGGGCTGCCTCGTGCGGGTCTCCGATTCGACTGTCGACAGCTCGATGTAGGCGCTCGCGTAAGTGGCCTTGTGGAAGCTCAGGCTCGGCGTGCCAGGGAAGGTCTCCGGGGCGTCGGCCGAGGTCGTCAGCTTGAGACCGTTGAAGGTGCCGAACCGGGAGAGGGCGACCACCAGCGGCCACCGCAGCGCGGCGCAGAACGGGCAGTACTCGGCGCCGCCGTAGAAGACGAGCGGCTTCCCGCTGTCACCCTTCAGGACCGGCGTGGCCGGGAGCCGCTGGATCTGCATCGGCTGGTTGCCCGTGCCGACCGAGGCGAAGGTCGCGGCCGGGATGGGTTGTAGCGGGCCGAGCACGTCGGCACCGGCCAACGTCTCCGTAGTCGCCGTCGGGCGCGGCGCGGTGAGGAACGAAAGTCCCACGAACACCGCGATGACGGCGGTCAGCGCAAGCGCGGCGATCGCCACCAGGCTGCGTCCGCGCCAGGGGGAACCCGCCGCCGGTTTCGCTTCCGCGACCCTGTACGTGGCGGCGGCGCGTCTCCTTGCTGCGCGGGTGCTCATCGCGCATACCAGCGTCCCTCCCGCCGGGTGCTCCCCGGCAGGGCCGTTGGCCTCCGGGGCGGCAGGACCTCCAGCGGACCCCGGCGCGCGGCGACGGTCGTGGCTTGTTAGCGTTGCCCCGTGTTCACGACGGCGCGCGCCATGGTTATCGCGGCGTCGGCGACCCTGTTGACACTCCTGGTCGCCGGCTGCGCCGTCGACCTCAGCGCGCCGGACACGGCGCCCACGCCGGCCCCGCGCCTGAGCGCCTCACCGCAGCTCACCGTGCCCTCGCCCTCGCCGGTTCGCCCCCCGGCGAGCCCGCCGCAAAGCCCACCCGCCCCGGATTAGCCGGGGCCGGGACGGGGGCGGCCCCGACCGAGGGCGGGAAGGGTGCTCCAATTCGGGCGACCGGTCGTTAGACTGGCACCGTCATGGCGGTGTCGGAGAACCCACCGCCGGTTGACGTGACCGCGCCGGCGGGCACGAAGGAGCCGGCGGATGCTCGCGGCCATGCCGGTGGTGGCCGCGGCTCGGCACGCCGCCCGAACGCGGACGGCGAAACCACCTTCTTGCCGCCGCGGCCGCGGACCACGGCGGACACCGGGATCCCGCCGGCCTTCATCTCCGACATGGTGCTCAAGTACCTGCACTTCTCGACGCAGCTGGCTGCGTACGACATAGCCGCGCGGTTGCGCCTCGACTACGAGTGCATCCACCAGGTGATCCAGGCGCTGGCCAACGGTTCCTACATCCAGTCGATCGGGCAGGCGCCACGGCCGCAGCGCCACCTCGACTCGCTCGAGGAGGGCCTGGCCTACATGATCACGGACTCCGGCCGCGAGCGCGCCCGGGAGATCCTCGAGCGCAACCAATACATGGGCCCCGCGCCGGTGCCGCTCGCGGAGTACAACCGCGCCGTCAGGAGCCAGGCCCTGCCCGAGCATTTCGCGACGCGCGAAGGCCTGCGGGCGACGCTGCAGGAGCTCATCATCTCCGACGAGACGCTCGAGCTGCTGGGCCCGGCGTTCAACTCCCGCAGCTCGGTCTTCCTGTACGGCCACCCGGGCAACGGCAAGAGCTCGATCGCGCGCGCCGCGCAGCTTCTCCTCGGCGGCGGCGTGTTCATGCCGTACGCCGTCATCGTCGACGACCAGGTGATCCGGGTGTTCGACCCCGGTCACCACGAGCCGTTTGGCCCGGCCATCGCCGAGGCCGACCAGCGCTGGGTTCGCTGCCGCCGCCCCTTCGTGCAGGTCGGCGGCGAGCTTGACCTGGGCATGCTCGACCTCACGTGGCACGAGGGCTTCAAGTTCTATGAAGCCGGCCTCCAGATGAAGGCCAACTGCGGCATCTTCCTCGTCGACGACTTCGGGCGCCAGGACGTGTCGCCGCGCAAGCTTCTAAACCGCTTCATCGTGCCCCTGGAAGAGGGCACCGACTACCTCAACATGGCCGCCGTCGGCAAGAAGATCGAGGTCCCGTTCGGGATGATGATCTTCTTCTCGACCAACCTCGAGCCGTCGGAGCTGGTCGACGAGGCGTTCCTTCGCCGGATCCGCTACAAGATCAACATCCCCGACCCGAGTGCCGAGGAGTTCAAGGAGATCTTCGTGCGCGAGGCGGAGAAGTTCGGGATGGCCGGCGGTGAGGCCTCCGCCTATTACATCCTCGGCAAGTACTACAAGAGCCGCACGCCGCGCGGGGTGCACCCGCGCGACATCCTGGCGCACGTCCGCGAGATCGCGGCGTACCTGGGGCAGCCGCCCAGTCTCTCCAAGGAGCTGCTCGACCGGGCCTGCCAGACGTACTTCCTGCTCGAACGGGTTTAGGAACCCTTCACCCCGTGGCGCTCCTCGAGGAGGCGTGCGAGTGGGCCGCCTCGCTCCGCGTCGCCGACATCCCCGACGACGTGCGCACCCTCGCTGTGGCCACGCTCATCTCCGATCTCGCGGCCGCCTGGGCCGGGCTGGAGCACCCCGCGGGGCCCGCTGTCATGCGCCGCTGGCGCGCCGGCACTGGCGCGGGCCGGGCGGCGCGCGCGGCGGCGCTGACGATGCTGCTGGACTGGGACGAGACCTGCTTTGCCGGTCACGTCGGCCACTCCACCGCCCTGCCCGCACTGCTTCTCGGCGCCGAGCGGGGCTGCGACGGCGCGGAGGTGACCCGCGCGCTGGTCGCCGGGATCGAGCTCGCCGCGAGGGTGACCGGTGCCCTGACGCTGGGGCGAGCCCGCGGCCAGACGGCCGCCCACACCCACCTCGCCGGGGCCGCCGTCGTCGGCGGCGTGCTGGCCGGGCTGCCCGCCGGCCAGCTCGCGGGCGCCACCGCCCTGTCGCTGTCCCACCCGCGCGAGGTCCTGCTCCCCGCCTTCATGGGCTCTGACGCGAAGTTTGCCGTCGCCGCCGCGCCGCTGCAGGACGCGCTGACCGCCGTCGATGCCGCCCCCCGGGCGACGGCGACGCTCGACATCCTGGAGCGCGACGGCGGCCTGTTCGAGCGCCTCTGCGACGTACCCCTGCCCGAGGCCATGGGCGGGTATGGCTCTCGCTGGCACACGCGCACGATGAGCTTCAAGCGCGACCCTGGCTGCGCCTACATCTCGGCGGCCGTCGAGGGCGCCGGCGGGCTCGGGCCGGTGGAGCTCGAGGAGGTCGAGCGCGTCGAGATCGGCTGCTCCATCTTCACGCTCGGCATGGAAGCCGAGAGCGCGCCGTTCATCGCGGGCCCGGCCACGCCGCTGCCCGCCCTGAACTTCAGCGTGGGCTACTCGGTGGCGGCGGCACTGGAGGACGGCAGCCTCGAGGCCGGCGACTTCCACCCCGAGACCGTCGCCAGTGAGGCGCGCTGGCGGGTCGCCGGCGCCGTGACCCTCCGCCACGACCCGGGCCTCACCCTGGCGGCCCTCGCCGCCACCGCGCCGATGGGCATGGCCCTCGCGTGGGCGGGGGAGCGGGCGCGGGCCTACCTGGAGCGGCGCGGCGCCCCCGGCGAGCTGGCGGGCCGGGTGCTCGCCGCCGCTGCCGAAAACCTCGCCGACCCGGAGTTTCGCGACCCGGGCAAGCGCATCGGCGCCGACATCGTGGTGCACCTTCGCGACGGCCGCCGCCTCGAGTCGGGACGCGGCGCAGCCACAGGCAGCTGCCAGGAATCCGCGCTCGAGCGGCTGAGGCTGGTCGAGCAGAAGCTGCGCCGGGTGGCCTCGGCGCCGGAGTCGCACAACGAGCTCGCGCGTCGCCTGCCGGAGCTCACGGCCGCCGAGGTGAGGGACCTGGCCGCGCCGCTTATCGCGCGGCTGGAGGAGGCACCCTCCGCGGCCTGAGGCCGGCGTGCCTCAGGGGCGCGACGCGCCCGGTTACCTCCCGATCACCCGGAGCGCGGCCGGCATGACCTCGACCCGGGCTTCCGCGACCTGGAGCTGCCACAGGTCGCCGTCGACCTCCGCGGGCAGGAAGAAGGCCGAGCTGACGTCGACCGCGCGGCCGCGCCCGATGCGCACGAGGGGGCTCTCGGCGTGGCGCGCCTGCATGACCAGCTGCAGCAGCTCCATGAACTCGGCGGGGCCGCAGGCGCGCACAGCGAGCACATCCAGCTCGCCGTCATCGAGGCGCGAGTCCGGCAGGACGGGGAAGACGCCGCCCCGGCGGCGGGCGCCGCCCACGGCCAGCAGCCCCAGGTCGCCGTCCATGAACGGCGCGCCGTCGAGCGACACCTTCGCAGTGAATGACCGGGGCGCCTGGGCGGCCCTCTGGGCGGCCGCGGCGTAACGGGCCCTCCCCGTCGCGCTCTCCGTCGCCGCGAGCTCCACGACCTGCGCGAACCAGCCGACGCTGAAGCCGAGGAGGCTGACCTCGCCGGTGGGCTCGACGCGGTTGAGGTCGACCGTCCGGGCGGCCCCCGTCGCCAGGTAGGCGCGGAGCCGCTCCTCCCAGTCCTCGTCCTCGAAGAGCTCGCGGTACGAGCTGTTGCCCGTCCCGGCCGGGGCGATCGCGAAGACGGTTTCCGTGCCGCAGACCCCGGCCGCCGCCTCGCGGGCGGTGCCGTCGCCGCCGGCCGCGATGCAGAGGTCCGTCCCGGCGGCCGCGGCCTCTTCGGCGAGCAGGGCCCCGTGGCCGCGCATCTCGGTCGAGCTCACGGTCGCCTCCCAGCCTGCCTCGCGCAGGATCGAGGCCGCGCGCTCACCGGCGCCGGCGGCGTCCCCTCCGGCTTCCGGGTTGACCAGGACGAGGGCCCGGCCCATGCGCCGGGTCAGGCGAAGGCCAGCCTGACGACCGGCAGCTCGCGGTCGCCGGCCAGGCGGGCGAGGGCAGGCTTCAGCCACGCCGGGACGTGGCGCGCCGAGAACTCGGCGCGGACCTCCCGGGCCTCGTCGCCGCGCACCACCTCGGCCCGGGCGCGGCGCACCTGGCGCCGGTCGTCGACGACGACGTCCGGGTGGGCGGCGCAGTTCGCCAGCCAGCCGGCGTCACCGGTCCACGGGACCGCGTACAGGGCGCCTCGGTGCTCCACGCCGAGCAGCACCGTGGTGCGGGGCAGTGTGGATTGCCGTCCCTCCGTTGTCAGCAGGAGCATGTGCCCGCTCCACTGGTGGTCGGCCCGCAACGCCAGCTCGTCCAGCGCGGCGCCGGCCGTCCGCACCAGCTGGCGCCGGGACGGCGGGTAGGCCAGGGCCGCCGCGACAGACGCGCCGGCGACGGCGGTCGCGGCCGCCGCGAGGCGGGACAGGCTGGGCATGCCGGGAAACGCTACACGCTGGCGAGGGCTTAGCATCGGGCCTCGTGGCGGAGGCCGTGGACGGGCAGGTGGCCCTGGTGACCGGGGCCAGCCGCGGCATCGGGCGCGTGATGGCGGCGCGGCTCGCCGCGGAAGGCGCCCAGGTGGCGCTGCTCGCGCGCTCGCGGGCGGGCCTCGAGGAGACGGCCCGCCTCGTCGCGGCCGCCGGCGCCCGGGCCTGGATCGCCGCGGTCGACGTGACCGACCCCCGCGCCGTCGCCGACGCGGTCGGCGGCGCCCTGAGGGACCTCGGCCACTTCGACCTCCTGGTGAACAACGCGGGCGTCACGGCCAAGCTCGCGCCGGTCGCCGAGGCCGACCCGGACGAGTGGTGGAGCACGGTCGACATCAACCTTCGCGGCACGTTCCTGGTGCTGCGCGCTGTTCTCCCCTCCATGCTGGGCCGCCGGTCGGGGCGCGTCGTCAACGTCGTGAGCAACGCCGGCGTGCACCGGTGGCCATGGATGAGCGCGTACTCGGTGTCGAAGGCCGCCGTCATCAAGCTGACGGAGAACGTCGCGGCGGAGGTGCGGAACGAGGGCGTGGTGGCCTTCGCCTTCCACCCCGGCCTCGTCAACGCCGGGCTGACCGACGCGGTCTGGACCGAGTTCCGCGCGGACGCGCCGCCCGGCTCCCGGGAGGCGAAGATCCGCTCCTGGTTCGCCGGCAAGGTCGCGGCGGGCGAGACGGTCAGCGCCGAGGCCGTGGCGGACTTCGTGGTCACGCTCGCGTCCGGCCGTTATGACGCGCTGTCAGGAAGGTACGTCACGATCGATGACGACCTCGACGCCCTGCTCGCCCGCATCGAAGAGGTCAGGCGGGACGACCTCCTCACCCTCAGGCTGCGCGCGTGACCGACGAGGATTACGCGGAGCGGCTCATGCAGATGCATGCGCCCTGGGACCGCCATCTCGGCCTGGTGGTGGAGTCGGCCACGGTAGCGCGGGTGACAGCGTCGCTGGACGTGGATCCGGCCGTGCACATGCAGCCGATGGGCCTGGTGCACGGCGGCGTGTGGGCTTCGATCGGGGAGACACTCGCCTCCATCGGCGCAGCCCTGGCGGTGCTCGACGAAGGCAAGACCTCGGCCGGCATGGAGAACCACACGAGCTTTCTGCGGCCCGTCACCACGGCGCAGCGGGTCACGGCCGTGGCCGAGCCCATCCACCGCGGGCGGACGACCCAGTCGTGGGAGGTGAGGATCTCGGACGCGCAGGGGCGGCTGGTCGCGCGGAGCTACGTGCGTCTCGCGATCATCGCGGTGGGCTAGCCCGGGATGATGCGCCCGCCCCGGCGCCGCCGCTCGCGCACGCCGGAGGCCATCGTCATCGCCGTCCTGCTCCTCCTCGCCGCCGGCGTCGCGGTGCTGGCGGCGCGCCTGGCCGGGGCAGGCGTCTTCTCCCGGCACAACTCACCGGCGGCCACCCGCCCCACCACGTCGCCGTCGCCGTCAGCGTCACCGACCATCCCGGCGCTGTCCCTCGAGACCATCTTCGACCACCAGCCGGACCTGTCGAAGATCCCCGAGTCGCGCAAGGTGACGATGATCGTCACCGGCGACGTCATCCCCGCGCGCACGGTCAACGTTCAGATCCACCAGCGGGGTGACTACCTCTGGCCGTTTCGGGCCACCGTCGACCTGCTCCACGGCGGCGACATGCTGTACACCAACCTCGAGGCGCCGCTGATCGACGGCTGCCCGGTGAGCGCCGCCTCGTCACTGACCTTCTGCGGAGACCCGAAATTCATCGACGGGCTGAAGTACGCCGGCGTGACCGTCGCCAACATCTCCAACAACCACATCACCAACTACGGCAAGGCGGGCAGCGACAACACGATCACGCTGCTGCAGAACGCGGGCATCCAGCCGTCGGGACTGGGCCTGATCGCGCGGGTCACGATCCGCGGTGTGCGTTTCGCGTTCCTCGGTTTCGACGGTGTGCTGGGCTCTGGGCCCAACGCGCACATCGACCGCGCCGAGGTCACGCGCGAGATCCAGCTGGCGCGGCCCACCGCCGATGTGCTGGTCGTGCAGTACCACTGGGGCCGCGAGTACATGCTGTACCCGCAGCCCGCGTCGATCGCGCAGGACGACCCCAAGGAGCTCGGCCGCTGGACCATCGACCAGGGCGCCGACCTCGTCATCGGCAACCACCCGCACGCGGTCGAGGGGTTGGAGGTCTACAAGGGCAAGCTGATCACGTTCGCGCATGGCAACTTCGTCTTCGACCAGATGTTCACGCCCTTCCCCTGCGAGGAGAACGCCCGCAACGGCGTCATCGGCAAATACGTGTTCGTCGACGGCAAGCTCGCCGGGGTCACCTACCTGCCCATCGAGATCTTCGACTTCGGCCAGCCGCGACCGCTGAGCGACGGCGACGCCCAGGCGGTCCTGGCCCGCATGAAGCTGTCGAGCCAGATGGTCGCCGGCCTGGCCGCGCCGATCACGCCGCCCCCCGAGGGCTGCTAGCCGCCATTCTCCTCCCCCCGCCTGCGGGGGGAGGCTGGGTGGGGGGAGGCGGTTAGTATTCGCCCAAGTGATGCGTTGGCGGCAGGGGGCCAGCCTGTTGGGGGGCGTCGCCCTTGTGCTTTCCGCAACGACCACCCAGGTCCAGGGCGCCGGCCCGAACGTCCTGCTGGTCGGCCCCGCCGGCACCGCCGGGGCGCAGTACTCATCGATCCAGGACGCTGTCAATGCCGCGCAGCCGGGCGACTGGGTCCTCGTGGCCCCGGGCGTCTACCACGAGAAGGGGAGTGACGGGCCGACCGACAGCACGGCCGCGGGCGTGCTGATCACGAAGCCGGACATCCACCTCCGTGGCATGAAGCGCAACACGGTGATCGTGGACGGCACGAACCCGAAGGGGACGCAGCCGTACACCGGGCTGACGGGCGTGTGCCCGGCCGACGCTTCCGCGCAGGACAAGGGCCCGACGATCAGCGGTCAGCAGGTCGGCCGCAGCGGCATCGAGGCCTACAAGGTCAGCGGGGTGCACATCGAGAACCTCACGGTCTGCAATTACCTGTCGCTCAACGGGGCGCACACGGGCAACGAGATCTGGTGGAACGGCGGCGACAGCTCCGGCCAGCAGACGCCGATGACGGTCTACGGTGGCTACCTGACGGCCACGGACACGTACTACGGCGACGGCACCATCACGCCCCAGTACGGCATCTTCACCAGCAACCTGGGCCCCGATGCGAGCCGGGGCACGAGCCTGATCGACGTCAGCTACTCCAACAACATGGCCGACTCGTCGTACTACATAGGCGCCTGCCCCGACTGCAACATCGTGCTCAACCGCGCGCACGCCGAGGACAGCGCGCTGGGTTACTCGGGGACCAACGGCAGTGGCCGGGTGACCATCTCCAACGGGGAGTGGGACCACACGCCCTCCGCCATCGTCCCGAACACCCTCAACAACGACGACGCGCCGCCGCCCCAGGACGGGCGCTGCCCGACCGGCGACACCGCCCCGTACCCGGCCGTCGGCCCGGGGCTCTGCTTTGTCGTCATCGGCAACTACGTCCACGACAACAACAACCCGGACGCGCCAGGGTCCGGCATCGCCGCGGTGGCCCCGACGGGCACGGGCATCGAGCTGGTCGGCACGAAGGGCGACCTCATCACCGGCAACCGCGTGTCCAACAACGGCTCCTGGGGCATCCTCGCGCACGACTACCCGGACCCCGAGACCTTTCCGTCGACCCTGCCCGCGGCCGACGACTGCGCCGGGGGCATCGGCACGTCGGGGGCGTGCTTCTTCCCCAGCGGCCTGAACCGCGTCATCGCGAACGTGTTCGCGGGCAACGGCGCCAACGGGAACCCGACCAACGGCGACATCGCCAACGAGCAGGTGCCGGCGGACGTGACGAGCCCCGGGCCGAACTGCTTCCTCAACAACGTCAACGCGTCGGGCGGCGCCCCGGTCGAGTTCCCACCCAACACCATCCCCGGCACCGGGCTGCAGGAGTCGAACTGCACGGGCGCGGACAGCCTGACGTTCGGCCTGACGTCGGCCGAGCTCGTCTGCGCGTCGGGCCTGCTGCCCAGCACCACCGGGTTCCCGGTCAACTGCAACACCGTGAGCGCCGTCTTCAACTACCCGGCGCACAACGTCTCGGCGGCGACGTGCCCGACGGCGGCGCCGGGCAGCGTCCCGACCGGCAATGCCTGCATCATGACGCTGGCCGCCACCATCGCCCAGGCGTCACTGCAGCCGACGATGGACCCGTGCGTCGGGCCGCCCCCGAACGCATTCTGCGGCAACCTGCCGGCGGCTGCGCCGCTCGCCGCGCCGAACACCTCCGCGGCGCCGCCGCTCGGCGCCGCACGGCTGAGCCTGCTGCTCCTCGGCTCTGGCGCATTCCTCGGCGCGGCCGTCATCCGCCGCCGGCGGCGGGTGGTCGGTTGAGGCCCACGAGGTTGCGCCTGTCGCGTCCGGCCCGGGCGGCCGTGACCGCCGTGGCGCTGGCCCTCGGGCTCGGCGTGACCTCCGCGTCCGGGCAGGGGCCGAACGTGCTTCTCGTCGGCCCTCCCGGGACCGCGGGCGCGCAGTACTCGACGATCCAGGACGCGGTCAACCACGCGCAGGCCGGGGACTGGGTGCTGGTCGCGCCCGGCGTGTACCACGAGAAGGGATTCACGCCGGCGCCGGCCGACATCAAGGACGGCAACCCCCAGCCCGCCGAGGTGCTGATCACGGTTCCCTACCTGCACCTCCGCGGGATGAACCGCGACACGGTCATCGTCGACGGCACCAACTTCTCTGCCACCCAGGCGGCGGGCACCGCGCCGGCGGGGAGCGCGGCCTGCGCGAGCGACCTGGCGCTCCAGGATCCCGGCGTGAAGGACAGCAGCAACCACGTCCACTGGCGCGAGGGGATCCTGGCCTGGAAGGCGGCCGGCGTGTACATCGAGAACCTCTCGTCCTGCAACTCGCGGGACAACGAGATCTGGTGGAACAACGGCGACGGCAGCGGGGCGCAGAAGCCGATGCCCCTGTGGGGCAACTACATCACCGGGACCTCGACGTTCTACAAGGACGCCACGACCCAGTCGGCGCAGTACGGCATCTTCACCAGTGACGTCAGCGGCCCGAGCGCGGGCACCGGGGTCGCGGTCAGCGTCATCGACAACTCCTACGCCAACAACATGACGGACTCCGCCTACTACGTCGGAGCCTGCCGCAACTGCTACCAGGTGCTCAACCATCCCCACGCGGAGAACAGCGCTCTTGGCCTGTCGAGCACGAACGCCGGGGGCAACTTCATCGTCGAGAACGGGGAGTGGGACCTGAACCGCACGGGACTCGTGTCCAACGCGCAGAACAACGACGACTGGCCCTCACCGGAATACGGTCAGTGCGTCGACACGCAGCCGCCGCCCGGAGCCGGCACCAACAGCTGCTACGTGATGCGGGGCAACAAGATTCACGACAACAACAACCCGAACACGCCGGGCACCGGGCTCACGGCCGTGTCCGCGGTCGGCACGGGGGTGGAGCTCGCCGCGACCCAGCACATCAGCGTGATCAACAACCAGATCTACAACCAGGGAGCCTGGGGCGTCGTCGCCCACGACTTCCCGGATCCCGAGAATGGGCCCGCCGAGTGCGAGGGTGGCTCCTGGATCCCGACGGCCCCGACGATCACCGGCACCGATGGGGTCTGCTACTGGCAGTCCCGCGGCAACGCCTCGTCCGGCAACACGTTCAAGCACAACGGGTTCTTCGGCAACGTCACCAACGGTGACGTCGCCAACCAGGGCCCAGGGGCGCTGGATGCCTCGGCATGTCCGCGCGGGAACACCGGCTGCACCCCGGTTCCCAACCCGGACCCCAGCTGCTTCCACAACGACACGAACACCGGCGGCACGGTAAGCGCCTGGCCGGCAACGCTGGAGACATCGCCCTGCCAGGTGGGGCCCAACAACAGCGAAACCGCCGTGCTCACCCAGGAGCTGCTCTGCGCCACCGGGGCGGTGTCGCTGTTCACCGGCGGCGTCCAGGCGCTCTCGCCGACGGCGACCTGCCCGTCGGGCTCCAGCTACCCGCAGCACGACGGCAAGTGCATCGCGCCGGCGGTGTTGACCCCGGCCAACGACCCCACCAACGGCGTCTGCTTCCTGCCGCTCAGCTACACGCTCAGCGCCGCCATCTCCCCGCCGATGCCCGACCCCTGCAACGGCCCGCCGCCGAACGCCTTCTGCAACAACCTGCCGGCCGCGTCGCTCGGGTCACCCAACACGGGCGCCCCGCGACCCCTGCCAGGCCCCTGGTTCGCGCTCCTGCTGCTCCCTGCCGCGCTCCTGCTCGCGGGCTCAGGCCTCCGCCGCCGCGCCCGCCTCGTCTAGCTCGCCCCGCACGCTCGCCCAGCTGCGCCCCGGCAGGTAGACCGCCGAGGCGGTCGCCGTCGCCACCGGCTTGCCGTCGGCGTTGCGCACCTCGGAGGTGCCGATGACCATCGTCCGGCCGCGGTGCACGACCTGCGACGTCGCGGTCAGGTCGCGGCCGTCCGGCTCGACCGGGCGGAGGAAGTAGACCTTGAGGTCGACCGGCGCGAAGGCAGTGCCGGCCGGGGCCGTCGTCAGGAAGGCGCCGTCGATGGCCGTCCCGGCGAGGTACGCCGTGACCCCGCCGTAAAGGCGGCCGGGCACAGGGCTGCACATCCACTCCGTGGCCGGCATGACCCACGTCGTCCGGCCCTCCGCCACCTCCGTCGGCGTCACCCCGAGGAGGTGCGAGATGGGCGGCGCCGGCAGCTCCCCGCGCGCCTGGGCGGCGAGCACGTCGAGGCCGCTCCGATCGCGCCACGTTTCGGGGGGTAGAACCTCGCCCTGCACCGGCCGCTGCCACGGGTGGGGGGTCGGCCACTCGGGCTCCACCGGCGGACTCCCGCCGGCGCGGCCGGCCTCCACCATGTCGGCCGGGAAGTCGACCCTTGGCTGCACCACGCAGCGCGTGTAGGCCATCGCCAGGAGCTCGCCGCCCGGGCCGGTGATGGCGACCTCCGACAGCGCCAGGGTGCGCCCGACGTGGATCAGGCGGCCCGTGCCGGTGAGCACGCCGTTCGCGACCTGGGCGGGCCGGATGTACGTGAGCGACATCTCCGCGGTGGTGTACGGCGTCGCCGGCGGCAGCCGCGTCGAGATGGTGCAGCCGAGGGGGCCGTCGGCCAGCAGGGCCAGCGTCGCGCCCGAGATCACGCCCTGGGGGCAGAGGAGCCATCCGCTGGCCGGCATCGTGAAGGTGACGCTGTCAGGCTCGACCGACGTCATCTGGTTCCCGTAGAGGTAGCTGATCGCCGGCGGCAGGGCGCGGCCGTCGACGAACGCGCGCATGAGGTCGAGGCCGTCGAGCGCGGCGAACTGGCTCATGTCGAAGTAGAAGCCGCGGGCGGGCTCCTGCTGGATCGCGCTGCGGAAGGGCGTCATCGGCGCGAACGATAATGAACCTTCGGACGGGACATTTCCCCGCGATGGAGGACTGATGCGATGAGCCTGAACCTGGCCGTGATCCTCGAGGAGTCGACGCGCAAGCACCCGGAGAAGGTGGCCGTCATCCTCGACGACTTCAAGCTGACCTACGGACAGCTGAACGCCGCCGCGAACCAGGTGGCCAACGCGCTGACCGGGGCGGGGCTCAAACCGGGCGACCGGGTCGGCATGATGCTGCCGAACGTCCCGCAGTTCCCGATCATCTACTTCGGGATCCTCAAGGCGGGCATGATCGCCGTCCCGATGAACGTGCTCCTGAAAGACCCCGAGGTCGAGTACTACCTCAAGGACTCGGAGTCGAGCGCGTTCTTCTTCTTCGACATGTTCGCCGGGGAGGCGCTGGAGGGCGCCAACCGGGTGTCCTCGGTCAAGCACAAGATCCAGGTCTCGGTCATGGGCACCGAGGCTCCGGCCGGCACGGTCGACCTCGGCGCCTTCATGGGCCAGCAGCCGCCGACGTTCGACAGCGTCGCCACGGGCCCCGATGACATCTGCCTGTTGATCTACACGTCAGGCACGACAGGCAAGCCGAAGGGCGCCGCCCTGACCAACTACAACCTGTTCCAGTGCTGCCACCTGGGCACGCACATCTTCGAGTTCAACGAGGACACCGACGTCATCATGGCCACGCTGCCGATGTTCCACTCCTTCGGCCTCTCGAACGTGGTCAACGGCGCGATCCACGGCGGCATCACGATGACCCTGCTGCCGCGCTTCGACGCGGACAAGGCGCTCGAGATCATCCAGCGCGACAAGGTCACGCTCTTCCTCGGCGTGCCGACGATGTACTTCGCGATGCTCCACCACCCGGAGCGCTCGACTTACGACATGTCCACGCTGCGCCTGTGCGTTTCGGGTGGCGCGTCGATCCCCGGGGAGGTCATCAAGGCCTGGGAGCAGGCCACCGGGACGAAGATCCTCGAGGGCTACGGCCTCTCCGAGACGAGCCCCACCGCGACGTTCAACCAGCTCGACGTCGGCCAGAAGGTCGGCTCCATCGGGACACCCGTCTGGGGGGTTCGCGTCAAGATCGCCGACGACAGCGGCAACGAGGTGCCGCAGGGCGAGCGCGGCGAGATCCTGATCAAAGGCCACAACATCATGAAGGAGTACTGGCGCAACCCCGATGCGACGGCGGAGGCGATCAAGAACGGCTGGTTCCACTCCGGTGACATCGGCTACGTCGACGAGGAGGGCTTCATCTTCATCGTCGACCGCAAGAAGGAGATGATCATCCGCGGCGGCTTCAACGTGTACCCGCGCGAGATCGAAGAGGTCATCTACCAGTACCCGAAGGTGGCCGAGGCCGCGGTCATCGGCCTGCCGGACGAGAAGTTCGGCGAGGAGGTGGCGGCGGTGGTCTCGCCGAAGCCCGGGGAGACGATCGATGCGGCCGAGCTGCAGGCGTTCGTGAAAGAGCGCGTGGCTGCGTACAAGTACCCCCGCAGCATCGACGTCTGGCCTGAGCTCCCGAAGGGGCCGACCGGCAAGATCATGAAGCTCGAGATCAAGGCCCGCGTGGAGAAAGAAGGAGGCAAGCCGGCGGAGCAGGCAGCCGACGCCGCCCCGGCCAAGGCTTGACCGTCGAGGCCGTCCGCGCGCGCCCGCTGACCACCGAGGAGGTGGAGCAGCTGCTGCGCGCGGCGGCCGCCACGATCCGGGCGGAGACCGAGGGCATGGCCGAGGACCTGGCCGCGTGGCACCCGGGTGGCACCGAGTGGTGCGTGAAGGAGTGCATCGGCCACATCATGGAAGCCGAGCAGCGCGGCTTCTACGGGCGCATCAACCTCATCCTCGAGGAGCCCGGCCGGCCGCTGAAGACGTGGGACCAGGTCGAGGTGCAGCGCGCCCGCAACGACTGCGAGAAGCCGCTCGACGAGGTCGTTGACGCCTTCCTTGAGATGCGCAATCGAAGCGTCGCGCTGGTTTCCACCCTTCGCAACGTCGACCTCGACAAGGGCGGAGAGCACGAGGTCGTGGGGCACCTGGAGGTGCAGGACCTGCTGCACGAGTGGGTGCACCACGACCGCAACCACGTGCGCCAGCTGATGGCCAACGTGCAGGACCTCGCGTGGGCCAGCATGGGCAACGCGCGGCGCTTCGCGGACGAAGACTAAAGAGACCGGCGGCGCCTCGTCGGGCGCGCGCGTAACGACCCGCATCGCCGTCGAGCGTGGCGTTGCCGCGACGATGCGCGACGGCTGCGTGCTGCTTGCGGACGTCTACCGCCCCGACGACGCCGAGCGTCACCCCGTGCTGCTGGTGCGCACTCCCTACGACCGCACCTACGCGGCCGGGGTGCACGGCACGGTCGACGCCCTGCGGCTGGCGGAAAAGGGTTACGCCGTCATCGTGCAGGACGTCCGTGGACGGTTCGGCTCGGAGGGCCATTTCGAGGCGTACGAGGCCGAGGCCGATGACGGCTACGACAGCGTCGAGTGGGCCGCCGCCCTGCCGTTCAGCGACGGCAACGTCGGCATGTACGGCACCTCCTACCTGGCCCAGACCCAGTACCTGGCGGCGTCGCGACAGCCGCCCTCGCTGCGGGCGATCATGCCCACCGAGTCGCCGCACTCGACCTTCGGTGGCGACCGCTACCGCGGCGGGGCGATGGCGCTGGGGGTGCTCTCCAGCTGGGCGATGACCGCGATTGCCCCGGCCGAGGTCATCCGGCGCGCCCAACAGGACCCGTCGCTCTGGCCGGAGTTCCTGGGCGTCGTGGACGACATCGACAACCTCGACGAGAGGGTGGAGCGGCTTCCGCTCGTGCCCTGGCCCCCGATCGACGAGCGCGCCGGCGGGCTGTCGGACCAGTTCGACAAGACCGTCCGTTACGACTACCACCCGCCGCGGCCGCGCTTCCAGGCGCGTGACATCGCCGTCCCCGTTTTCGTGGTGGCGGGCTGGAACGACCTCTTCCTTCAGCCGAACCTCGACCTGTTCCACGCGCTGAAGCAAGAGGCGGCGACCGAAGAGGCGCGCCGCTTCACGCGCCTCATGGTCGGGCCGTGGAGTCATGGCACGCTCAGCTCCACGGTGGGCGAGGTCGACTTCGGCTTCCGCGCCTCGCCGCTGCTCCTCGACATCCGCGAAGACGTCACGAAGCTGCACCGCCGCTGGTTCGACCAGCGCCTCGCCGGCAAGGCCGGCGGCATCGACGACGAGGCGCCGGTCCGCATCTTCGTGATGGGCCGCAACCGCTGGCAGGACGAGGAGACGTGGCCGGTGACGCGGGCCCGGGCGCAGGCGTGGCACCTCCAGGGAGGCGGCGGGCTGGCGCCGGCGCCCGCGCCCGAGGGTGAGCCCTCGACGTTCCGCCTCGACCCCGACAATCCCGTCCGCACGTGGGGCGGCGCGCTCCTCATGGCGCAGAAGTACCAGAAGGGCCCTGTGGACCAGGCGAGGGTGGAGGCTCACCCGGATGTCCTGGTGTTCACGTCGGAGGCGCTGGAGGAGGACCTGGAGGTGATCGGCCGGGTGACATTCCGCGCCTGGGTGGCGGCGGACACCCCCGACACCGACCTCGTGGCGCGGCTCTGCGACGTGCACCCGAACGGGCGCTCATACAACGTCGTCGACGGGATCCTGCGCCTCCGCTTCCGCGAAGGCCTCGACCGCGAGAAGCTCCTGGAGCCCGGCGAGGTGCACCAGGTCGAGGTCGACCTCTGGTCCACGGCCTACGTGTTCCTGCCCGGCCACTGCCTGCGCCTGCAGGTGTGCGCCAGCGACTTCCCCCGCTACGACCGCTGCCCGGGGACGGGCGAGACGTCGGCCACGGCGACGCGCATCCTGCCCCAGCGCAACCGCCTCTTCCACGACCCGGCCCACCCGAGCCACCTGGAGCTGCCCGTCGTCGAAGCCTGACCCGGCGGTCAGGGCCGAACCCGGGGGAGAGTGGGTCGTCGCCCTGCGCGAGCACCTTGGCGCCCCGCACAAGCAGGAAACGGTGTACTATGACTGTCACTTTTCAACAGTCCCATAGGGTTAGGTCGCCAGGTGACACGGCGACCAGCCGCGGGAAGGAGGATTGAGAGTGACAGGGACCCCGGTGTGGTCCGCCGACGGAGGCACGCTCTTACGGCGGGAACAATCCTGGCAATCGCGATGCGCGATGGCCATCGTCATCTTCGGCTGCATGTTCTTCCTGATGCTGTTCAGGGCGAACGCCGCATTCGCAGCCGACACAGGCCCGAAGAGCTCGGGCAAGGACCATCCGGCGACGGCGCAGTCCGGCAAGGACAGCGCCAAGCAGGAGGACCAGAGCGCCGACCAGTCCGGCAGCGGCGACGGCGGCAAGGACAAGCCTGACTCAGGGGCGCAACCGGCGTCCAGCTCGGACACCGCCAGCGCCAAGTCCGCGAAGTCGGCCGGCGCCACGCACGCCTCCGCGAAGTCGGGCAGCACGACCCACGCCTCGGCCAAGTCGGGTGGCAGCACCCACGCCTCGGCCAAGTCGGGTGGCACGACCCACGCCTCGGCCAAGTCGGGTGGCAGCACCCACGCCTCGGCCAAGTCGGGCAGCACGACCCACGCCTCGGCCAAGTCGGGTGGCAGCACCCACGCCTCGGCCAGGTCGGGCGGCACCACCCACGCCTCCGCCAAGTCCGGTGGCACGACCCACGCCTCGGCCAAGTCCGGTGGCACGACGCACGCCTCCGCCAAGTCCGGTGGCAGCACCCATGCCTCGGGCACGTCGGCGGCGAGCACGAATGCTTCCGCGGGCTCGGCGGCCAGCGCGACGCCCAGCGCGGGCGGCGCCGGCACCAACGGTGCGGCCCTCGTGAGTCCCGCCGGCGGGACCGGTGGGCTCGGTTCGGCGGGCGGGGCGCAGGCGGTAGGTAACGGCACCGCCGGTACCGCCACCGCCGGCAGCGGCAGCGGCAGCGGTGCGGGCAGCGGGACGCTGGCCGCGAGCACCACGATGGCAGGGCCGGCCGCAGCCGGCACCAACGCAGCCGCGACGACCCATGGCCTCGGCGTGACCTCCGCGGCCCCGACGCCAGTCCCATTCACGGGCGAGGCGGAGCTCATGCACGAGGGTGTGCTGGGGCTCCTCCTGATGGCCCTGGGTGGCGGCCTGCTGTTCCGGCGACGGGGGCGCCGCCAGGACAGCTGACACCGTCTGTGACAAGGAGGGCCGGTCTTCGGACCGGCCCTCCGCGTTACGGGGCCTCCTCCTGGAGACGCTCCATGGCGAGCACCAGCAGGGCCTCGGCGGCCGCCTGCCAGCCCTCGTCCTGCGACCACATCATCACCATCGATCGGGTGGCGAGGTCGACTGCCTCGTAGATCGGGAACCGGTGCAGCGCCGCCTCCGGCCGCAGCTCGCGGTAGCGGGCCAGGAACCGGGTCCTCGCGTCCTCCCCGGCGGCGGAGTCCTCGAATGAGCGTGGCCGCGACGGCACGAGGTGGGCGCAGAAGCGGGCGAGGTCGTAGCTCGTCTCGCCCACCCCGAAGAACTCGAAGTCGATCACCGTGAATCGCCCTTCGTGGTGGAGCAGCTGGTCGTACTTGAAGTCGCCGTGCGTCGGCACGCGCTCCTCCGGCGGGGTCCGGCCGAGGCGGGCGCGGACATGGGAGAGGAGCTGGCGAAGCAGCCGGAACGCGTCCGGGTCCACCAGCGCGAACTGGTCCAGGACGCCGTCGAGCTGGGCGATGTCGTCGTCGATCGCAAGCTCATCCGTCGCCGGCAGCCGCGCGTCATGGATCGTGGCGAGGGCGCCGGCGGCCGCCTCCGCGGCGGCGGCAAACTCCGGCGCCGTGCGATCCCCACCCACCGCCTCACCGTCGACCTCTTCCTGCAGGAAGAGCCCGAGGTCGCGGTCGAAGCCGAGGGGCTCAGGCACGCGGAGCGTGCCGCCGCTGCCGGCGGCCAGGCGCCACAGCTCGCGCATGAACTCGTCGACCCGCTCACCCCGGCCGCCGGGCTCGACCTTGCCATACACCGCGCGCGCCGCCGCCGCCGGCTCTGTCAGGGGCGTGTAGCGGAGGATGGCGGATTGCTCGGGGAGGTACCGGACGCGCTCGACATCGACGCGGCTAACCCGGCCCGGGCGCGCCAGGAGTTGCTTCCTCTCGCGGAAGAACCGGAGCATGCGCGACGGGTCGGCGACGGCGGGCAGGCTGGGTAGCGCGGGGTCGAAGGGATAGAACCAGAAGGCGTGCTGCGTCTCGTCATACGCCACCGGGTATCCCACCCCGCGAAGAGGGTCGCAGGGGCGGCCGAGGTGCGGCGCGAGGCTGCCGTCGCGGTAGTCCACCCAGGCCGCCTCGTCGAACGCGGCGCGGGCCACGAGGCGGAGGTCACGGCGCTCCCCCTCGCGCTCGACCCGGACGCGGTAGACCGCCCAGTACGACCACGGGGGCTCGAGGCGCACGGACCTCTGGCTGATCGACTCGAGGCTCCAGCCGCTGCCCGGCAGGACGTTCGCCTCGACGAAGGCGCGGACTGCGGCGGGCCCCGTCGCCTCGCGAACGGCGCCGAGGCTCAACACGGGCTGCTGGGGACCTCCGTCTGGCTGCTGGCGAATCGCCACGATACGCGACCTGGCGCCCGGCAGACAACCGCGCCGGCGACTGTTGTCAGGTTGTTGCTTGACGGCCCCCCGCGACGGGTGATAGACCAGTTGTAGACCGTGAATAACCTGTCCTTGGAGGGACGTGCCATGCGGAATCTCTGGAACTGGCTACGTCACGGGCGGGCCGAGTCAAGCCGGGCCTAGTCCGCCCCACCGGCACGCGCCGGCAGGGGCCTCGGACACGGGCCCCGTCTGTGAAGACAGGCTTTCTTTGAAAACCCGGCCGCACGCCGGGAGCCTCAGAAGAGGCATTAAGGTTTGCGAAAGCCAAAGAGGCGCCCCGAAGGGCGCCTCTTTTCATTCCCGGCTGCTACAGAAAACCGTTCTGGGTGAGCCAGGCCTTCGCCACATCGACGACCTTCTTGTTGTCGATCTCGACCTGCTTGTTGAGCTGGGTCATCGTGGCGTTGTCGAGCTTCGCGACGACCGGCTCCATGATGGCGCCGATCTCCGGGTGCGCTTTCTGCACGCTGCTGCGGACGAGCAGCCCGACGTTGTCGGGCGGGAAGAACTTCTTGTCGTCCTCGAACGTGTAGAGGTTGTTGGCGGCGATGCCCGAGTCGGTGGTGAAGACCTCGCCGATCTCGCACTGCCCGGAGGCGAGCGCGGACTCGAAGGTCGACTGGCCCGAGCCGACGACGCCGGGACCGCTGAAGTAGTTGCCGTACGTCTTGTTCAGGCCTGGCGTGCCGTCGGGCCGTGTCAGGAACTCAGAGTTGACGCAGAGCTTCGTGTTCGGGTTGGCCTTCAGGTACGCGGCCAGCTGGGTGAGGGTGGTGCCGTACTTGGCCTTGTTCTCGCTCTTCGCGGCCAGGCCGTTGGTGTCGTTGAACACGCCCTCGTCGTTCCAGCAGATGCCGCGGGCCTCGTCCTTCGTCTTCGCGAGGTTGTACGCCTCGTGCAGGTCGCCTGGCGGGTTGGTCACCGCGAGGGGACCCTGCAGCTCGGTCCCGGTGTACTGCCAGTACATGTCGATCGTGCCGCTCTCGAGCGCCTGCCCGAGGGTCGGGTCCTTGGCCTGGTACGAGTACGTGACGTTGAAGCCGTGCTTCTGCAGCACCAGCTGGGTCATCGAGGCCAGCAGCTGCTCCTCGGCAAAGCCCTTGCTGCCGATACTGACGCTGCCGCTCCCGGTGCTCGTCGCGCTGCCCGAGGTCGGGCAGGTGGCGTTGCCGGTGCCGGTGGTCGCGGTCGAGGTGCTGCCGCAGCCTGCGAGGAACGCCGACCACAGCAGGGCCAGGGTCAGCGCGGTCTTTCGTGGACTCATGCCGTCCTCCTAATGTCCTCCGTTCGAGGGGTGACGATGCGCTCGACTATCCCGAGCGCCCAATCTGCGAGCAGTGCCAGCGACGAGACCAGCACTGCCCCCACCAGTATGGGACGTGGGTGGAAGAAGTCGCTCGCGGCGATGAGGTCGCCGAGGCCGCCGCCACCGATGAAGTTCGCCAGGGTCGCGGTGCCGATCACGAGCACCAGCGAGATCCGCAGGCCCGCGAAGATCACCGGCGACGCCAGTGGCAGCTTCACGCGCGTGAGCACCTGCGCCGGCGTCATGCCCATGCCGCGGGCCGCCTCCTGCACGTCTCGGTCCACCGCCTGCAGGCCGACGACGGTGTTGCGCAGGATGGGCAGCAGGGCGTAGATCGTGATCGCGATGATCGCGCCCTGGATGCCCAGGCCGATGTAGGAGAAACCGAGGGCCAGGATGCCCACGCTGGGCACGGCCTGCCCGAGGTTGGCGACGGCGAACACGGGCCAGCTGAGAGCGCGCCCGACCTGCGCGAGCAGGATCCCGAGCGGCACGCCGACGACGGCGGCGATGCCGAAGGAGATCCCGCTGATCTCGACGTGCTGGACGACGCGCGCCGTGACGTAGGGCCAGTTGAGCACGATGGCGTCGGTCTCCCGCCCTGGCACGACCTGCAGGTACACGTAGAGGGCGCCGAGGGCGAGCACGACGAGGATCGGCGCGACCACCAGGCGCAGCCCGGCGACGCGAGCAAGGCTCGTCACTGGGCGAGCAGGCGGATCGTGTCCGCGTCGAGGTAGCCGACGGTACGGTCGCCGTGGCGCACGCTCACCCTCCCGGTCGACGACTGCAGCACGGCGTCGAGCGCGTCGCGCAGAGTGGCCTCGACGTCGACCTCGCCGGCGATGCCGTCGGCAGACGCCGCGGGCAGGCGGACGTCACGCAGGCGGATGAGGCCGAGCCGGCGCACGAGCCGCCCGCCGCCGAGGAACCCGGCGACGTAATCAGACGCCGGGCTCGCGAGGAGCTCGGCCGGGGTGCCGTACTGCGCGAGGCGGCCCTCCGGCATGAACAGCGCGACGCGGTCGCCGAGCTTGATCGCCTCGTCGATGTCGTGGGTGACGAACACGATGGTCTTGCGCACGACCTGCTGCAGGCGCAGCAGCTCCTCCTGCAGGCGCTCGCGCGTCACCGGGTCGATCGCGCCGAAGGGCTCGTCCATCAGCAGCATCAGCGGGTCGACGCCGAGCGCCCGCGCCACCCCGACGCGCTGCTGCTGGCCGCCGCTCAGCTCGCCGGGGTAGCGGCGCCCAAACTCGCCCGGGGGCAGGCCGACCAGCTCGAGCAGCTCGTCCACGCGCGCCTTGATGCGGGCCCGGTCCCAGCCCTCGAGACGCATGACGGTGGCGACGTTCTCTGCCACGGTGTGGTGAGGGAACAGCCCCACCTGCTGGATGACGTAGCCGATCTTGCGCCGGAGGTGGGTCACGTCCTGCGCCATCACGTCCTCGCCGTCGATGGCGATGACGCCGCTCGTCGGCTCGATGAGCCGGTTGATCATCTTCAGCGTCGTCGTCTTGCCGCAGCCGGACGGGCCCACCAGCATGACGACCTCGCCGCTGTTGACGACGAGGTCGAGCTGGTCGACCGCGACCTTGTCGCCGTACCGCTTGCTTACCTTCTCGAACGTGATCACGTCAGCGGCTCGGTGGTGATGCGGTCACCGCCCAGCACGCGCTGCAGGCCGCCCAGGAGGCCGTCGGCGACCAGGCCGAGCACCGCGACGAACAGGATCCCGGCGATGATCGGAAGCCGGCTCCCGGAGCGCTGCAGCGAGTCGAGGATCGGCCGTCCGAGGTTGGCGCTGCCGACGGTGGCGCCGACCGTCGCGATGGCCACCACCATCACCGTGGCCTGCCGGATGCCGCCGAGGATGACCGGCAGGGCCAGGGGAAGCTCAACCTTGCGGAGCACCTGCCAGGGGGTCATCCCCATGCCGCGCGCGGCCTCCAGCACCGACGGGTTGACGGCCAGGATCCCCGCCCGCGTGTTGCGAATGATGGGCAGCTGGGCGTACAGCACGAGGCCGACGATGACCGGGGGGTCGCCGATCTGCACCTGCACGGCGATGAACAGCGTGGTCAGCACGGCGAAGAGCGCGAAGCTCGGTATCGTCAGCATCGTGCTGGCGATGGCGAGGATCGCCTCGCCGGCCCGCTGCCGCCGCGCCGCGAGGACCCCCAGCGACAGGCCGCTCAGCACCGAGACCGCGAGGGTGACGGCGACGACGTACACGTGGTCGGCGGTCTCCGGGAGAAGGGTGTCCAGGTTGTCGAGGATGAAGCGGTAGAGCGGCATTGACTCCCTCCTGCGCGGCGCGGCTGATTATCCCCCGGCCGTCCGGTTGGAGGCACCCACTACTCTCATGCGTGGAGACGCAGGACATCCTCACGCTCGCCTCGCTGAGCGCGATTTGGGGGGCGTCATTCCTCTTCATCAAGGTCGGCGTGGGCCAGCTGCCGCCGGTGTGGGTGACGTTCGGCCGCAGCGTGTTCGGCGGCGTCGTGATCCTCGCGCTCGTCGGCGCCGCGCGCATCCCGACCACCGCGCTGCGCACCCACTGGCGCCAGGGACTGGTCGTCGCCGCGTTCAATGCCGCCCTGCCGTACACCATGTTCGCGGTCGGGGAGACGATCATCGACAGCTCCCTGGCCGGCATCCTCAACGCGACGCTGCCGCTGTGGACGGCGCTGATGGCGCCGCTCTGGGCGGACGCCGACAGCATCCATCCCCGCCAGGCCGTGGGCCTCGTGCTGGGATTCGGCGGCGCCGTCCTGGCCGCGGGGCCGGGCAGCTCCACCTTCCGCGGCAACCTGGTCGGGGCCGCGCTGTGCCTCGTCGCCACGCTGTCCTACGCGTTCAGCACCCACTTCTCGCGGCGCGCCTTCCGCGACGTGCCGTCCCCGGTGACCTCCCTGATGCAGTGCGCCGGCGCCGCCCTGCTGACGCTCCCCCTCGCGCTGGTCTTCCGCCCGGCGCACGGCCCCTCGCTCGCGGCGGTCGGCGCGGTGGCCGGGCTCGGCATCGGGGGCACCGGCATCGCCATGGCCCTCGCGTACCGACTGATCCAGCGCGTCGGCGCGACGCGCACCACGATCGTCACGTACCTCCTGCCGCCTTGGGCGGTCTTCTGGGGGTTCGTCGTGCTGCACGAGGCGCCGACGCCGCTCGTGCTGGGCGGGATGGCGCTGATCCTCGTGGGCGTTTTCTTCGTGACCTCGTCACCGAAGACGGCCCTCCAGTTGCCCGAGGCGCCACCGGCGGCGGACGTGGGCCGTGGGTGAGGCATGATTGGGCCTGTGCTCGGGGTCATCAACATCCCGTTCGACCCGGTGTGGTTCCACCTCGGGCCGCTGGCGGTGCACTGGTACGGCGTGGCGTACGCCGTGGCCTTCTTCGTGGGGATCCGCCTGGTCCTGCCGTACGGCCGGCGGCACGGCTACACGGACCACGACATGTCCGACTACCTGTTCTGGACGATCGTGCTCGGGCTCGTCGGCGGCCGCCTCTACTTCGTGGTGCAGCAGCCGAACCTCGGCGACTATCTCCTGCACCCGGTCCGCATCCTGGCGGTGTGGCAGGGCGGGATGGCGTTCTTCGGCGCGATCATCTCCGGCCTCGCGACGCTCGCGTATATCGCGTGGCGGAAGGGTCACTCGCTGTGGCTGGTGCTCGATGGGGGCGCGCTCTTCGCCGGCGTCCCCCAGGCGATCGGCCGCCTCGGCAACATCGTGAACGGTGACATCCTTGGCCCACCCTCCAACCTCTCGTGGGCCACGGCCTACTCGAGCCCGGACACCTTCGCCCCGGCGCGGGGCGTCGCCTACCAGCCCGCCGGCGCCTACGAGCTGCTGATCGCCCTCGCCATCGGCCTTGGCGTCATCTGGGCGCTCCGCCGCAACCCGCCGCGCGGGTTGACCATCATCGTCTACGTCGCGATGTACGCCGTCAGCCAGTTCCTCATCTTCTTCATCCGCAGCACCGAGCCGTCGATCCTCTTCGGACTCAAGCAGGCGCAGGTGACGGCGCTCGTCGTGCTGCTCGTGGCGGTCCCGGCGCTGATCCTGCTGTGGCGCCGGTTCCCCGACGTCTTCGAGCGTTCCCCCGACGGCGCCCCGGCGCGCCCCCAGCTCGGGTCGCAGCCGGCGGGGGACAACGGCTGATGGAGCTCTTCGAGCTGCCCGCGACCGAGCTGGCGCGGCAGGTGCGGGAGGGCAGGGTCTCGCCGACGGAGGCGGTGGAGTCGAGCCTGGAACGGATCGAGCGGCTCGACCCAACGCTGAACGCGTTCGCCGTGGTGCGGGCCGAGAAGGCGCGCGCCGAGGCGAAGGAGCTCGAGAACCGCGGCGGCCTCGCCGAGCTTCCGCTGGCCGGGGTGCCGGTGGCGATCAAGGACGAGGTCGACGTCGCCGGCGAACCGACGCGCTACGGCAGCCTTGGCGCCGGCGAGCAGCCCGCCGCCGAGGACGACGAGGTGGTGCGGCGGCTGCGGGCGGCCGGCTGCATCGTGGTCGGCAAGACGCGCTGCCCCGAGCTGATGATCTGGCACTTCAGCGACAGCAACTTCGGTACCTCGCGCAACCCGTGGAACCTGGAGCGGACCCCGGGCGGATCCAGCGGGGGCTCCGCCGCCGCCATCGCGGCGGGCATCGTGCCGGTGGCCCAGGCGTCGGACGGCGGCGGCTCGATCCGGCTCCCGGCGGCGTTCTGCGGCCTGTTCGGGATCAAGCCCGGCCCGGGCGTCGTGCCGTACCCGCGCCCGTATCCCAAGCCTGGCATCGACGCCTGGTTCGGTCTCGCCGAGTGGGGCCCCCTCGCCACCACCGTCGCGGACGCCGCGCTGGTCCTCGACGTGATGGCCGGGACGCAGAAATACCGCGACGTCCGCCCGCCGGAGGGGCGGCTGCGCATCGCCCTCAGCACCCGCGCCCCAGTCGTCGGGGTGCGCCCCGACCGTGAGATGAGGCTGGCCGCGGAGCGAGCCGCGGACGCGATGCGCGGCGCCGGGCACACGGTGGTCGTCACCGACCCGCCCTACGCGAACAACCTCGCCCTGCTGTACCTGCACCGGTCGTGGGCGGGCGTGGCCGACGACGCCGAGACGTACCACCTCGACTTCGAGAGGCTGGAGCCGCGCACCCAGACGATCGTCAAGCTGGGTCGCTGGATGATGCGCAAGCACCCGGTTCCGGAGGGCGGCAACGCCGCCTGGGTGAAGCGGGCGACAAGCTGGTTCAAGGACTTCGACCTGCTCCTGACGCCGACCACCGCGCGGCCGTCCGTACCGGCCGGCGGCTGGCTGGGGAAGGGCCTCGTGGGGACGCTCATGGCCGGCACGCAGGCGGTCCCGTTCACGCAGCCGTGGAACGTCGCCCAGTTCCCGGCGGCCTCCGTCCCCGCGGGCGTGGCGGCGGATGGAGTGCCCGTGGGGGTCCAGCTGGTGGCCCGCCCCGGGGGCGAGGCCCTGATCCTTTCCGTCGCTGCCCAGCTCGAGCAGCTCAACCCGTGGCCGCGCCTCGCCCCCCTCGCGGCGGCGTCGCCGGCGGTGGTCGCCGCCCGCTGAGAAGTCCTGTCCCCGAGATGGTGCGCGAGCGGGCGCACCGGGCCACGGGTCCTGCCCACGGGCAACCCCCTCGGGGAGGACCGCCGATCGCGTAGTCAATCGCCGCTGCGCGGCGGGCGTCGCGTCGGCTTGACTCTCGCCGCCGGCCTCGCGCGGCAGCACCCGTCAACTGAGTCGAGAGCGGCGGCTCCGAGAACCTCCCCGAGGGGCTTGCCCGAGGTCACCCCTGGCCCGGTTGGCGACGCCCTCCTCGCCGCAACGCGGTTTCAGAGGTGGAGAGGAGGTGCCGCGCGGAGGACGCAGGCACCCCTGCCCACAAGGTCATACGAGCCTTGAGTCGACGCCGCTCCCCGCGAGGAGCCAGCGCTGGCAACGGCGAGGGGTGGCCGGGACGGGGATCTTCTCTGGCGAAGCGTCTCGGAGCGGCCCGGCTGCCGGGCTAACGACAACTGCCAGCAGGCCAAGGCCGCGAGAGTCAAGGACGCGACGCCCGCCGCGAAGCGGCGATTGACTACGCGATCCTGTGCTGAGCCGGAGAAGAGCCCCGGCGCGGACGGGCCCCCTCGCCGGCACCTCCGCAACGATTGCCTTCACGCCGCGAGCCCCGCGGTGTCGCGAGAACTCGGGGGCCGCACACGCTAGGAAGCGACTGCCGCGTCGGGCGGCAGGAAGGCCGAGAGGCGTCGCTTCGCGTCGGCCTGGCGGAGCGCCTCGACGACGGCGGTGTCGAACTGCGTGCCACTGTTGCGCACCAGCTCGCCCATCGCCCGCTCCACGCTGCCCGCCTCGCGGTACGTGCGGGCGCTGACCATCGCGTCGAAGGCGTCCGCCACCCTCACGATCCGCGCCGGCAGGGGGATCTGCGTGTCCAGGAGGCGCTCCGGGTAACCGGTGCCGTCGATGTTCTCGTGGTGGTACAGGATGATCGGGCCGATGGGGCGCAGGAACTCGACGTCGCGCACCATCTCGAAGCCGATGCGCGTGTGCTCCTGCACCTGGCGGAACTCCGCTGGGGTGAGCCGGCTGGTCTTCAGGAGGACGGCGTCGGGCACCCCGATCTTGCCCACGTCATGGAGCAGGGCGCCGAGGTGCAGCTGCTCGAGCTCGTGCCGGGACAGGCCCAGCTCGCGCCCGATCAGGACCGAGACGTCGGCGACGCGCCGCGAGTGCCCGGCGGTGTACTGGTCCCGCGCGTCGATCGCGGCGGCGAGCGCCTCGACCGTGGCGCGGTTGGCGTTCTGCACCATCACGTTGAACTTGTCGGGCCCGCCGGCGCCCGCCATGTGTGGCATCGGCGAGCCGAAGCCGATGACCTGGTTCCGCCCGAGGCTCTTGGCCAGGTACATCGCCTGGTCCGCGCGGCGGAGCAGGTTCTCCGCGGTGCTGCCGTCCTCCGGGAAGCTGGACACGCCCGCGCTGATGGTGAGCCGGGACCGGGCGGCGGTCTGTCCCCGGTTGGGCGACGTGACCATCTGTGACGCGGCCCGCCTGATCTTCTCGGCGGCGAGCTCCGCGCCCTCCTTGTCGGTGTCCGGGAGCAGGACCACGAACTCCTCGCCACCGTAGCGCGCCACGACGTCGACGGACCGCACCTGCGAGGCGAGGAGGCGGGCGAAGGAGGTCAGCACAGAGTCCCCCTGCTGGTGCCCGAAGGCGTCGTTGACCGCCTTGAAGTGGTCGAGGTCGATGTTCACGAGCGAGAAGGGACGGTGGTTGCGGCCGGCGCGGCTGATCTCGCGCTCGAGCACGTCGCGGAAGAAGCGCCGGTTGGGCAGGCTGGTCAGCTCGTCGTGGAGCGATTCGATCTCCGCCCGCTCGACCACCCTGACGAAGGCGAAGGTCAGCGCGACGATGACCAGCGCGACGATCGCCACCGTGACGACGATGTTGACGGTGAAGGCTCCCTGGGCGGCGAGGAACACCGGCTCGTCCTGCACCACGAGCACCTTCCAGCCCATCACCGGCACGGGCGCGTAGCCCACCTCCGCGGCCCGCCCGGTCGGGCTGAACCGCACGCGGGCATTACCGGCGCCGCCTGCTCCCAGGTCGGCGGCCAGGTCCTGCATGCCCATCGACGGGATGCTCGCCCCGTAGAGGCCGGCCGAGCGCGCTGCGGCGAGTGCGGGGCTGGCGCCACTGCCGAGCACGTGGAGCATCGCGGCCGCAGGCGCTGGGCCGTCGTAGCCGACGACGACGCCGTCAGAGTCGACCAGCATCTCGAAGCGGTCGGCCTCGACCGCCGTGGGCAGCCGGAAGGAGGTCAGGGAGGTCGAGTCGACCTGGACGACGACCACCGCCACCGCGTGGTCTCCGACCTGCACGGGCGCGGCGACGAACAGGGTCGGGGCGGGGAAGCGCGCGCTCATGACCAGCTGCGACACGCCGGGGTCGCCGCGGCCGCGCGCGGTGGCGCGGGCCAGCGCGGTGGCCGCCGGCGCCAGGCCCGAGTAGCTGGCCGGGTCGGTGGCCACCGCCACCGTGCCGTCGGGGCGCAGCAGGGCCGCCGCGCGGAACGCCGGGTCGGCCTTCGCCAGCTCGACGAGCACCGGGAGGGCCCGCGTGGCGCCCGCGCCCGTCGCCGGCGGGCTGAAGGCCGGGTTGCCCGCGAAGGCGGCCGCGACGCGCTCCCAACCGGTGATGGCGCTGTTCATCTCGCCCGCCTGCGAGCGCGCCTCACTGGTCATCTCCTGGAGCCGCTGCGGCCCCTGCAGCGCGCCGTAGACGGCCTCGAGCCGCGTGCTGAGCACGACGAGGAGGAGCGCCGTGGTGGCAACGCTCAGGAGCAGGACTTTCGTCGACAGGCGGCTCGCGGTGAAGCGAGCGCGCAACCCCCCCAGGGCCCGCAGGATCATCGCGCCTGCTATTAACCGGTCTGGCCGCCCCCGGCGCGGGCCCGCGAGGGCCGATGTGACAGACCTGTTACACGCTCTCCGCCGCCGGCACGGGCGCAACCTGCTGTCTCAGCTGCCGCCGCAGCACCTTGCCGACCTGGTTCTTTGGCAGCGCGTCGAGGAAGTGCACCTCCTTCGGGACCTTGTACTTGGCCAGCTGGTCTCGACAGAAGCCGATGACGTCGCCGGCGGTGGCGGCCTCGCCCGGCTTGAGCACCACGAAGGCGACGACCTCCTCGCCGTACTCGGCGTCGGGCCGGCCGACCACGGCGGCCTCGGCCACGGCCGGGTGCTCGAAGAGGACCTCCTCGATGTCGCGCGGGTACACGTTGAGGCCGCCGCGGATGATCATGTCCTTCTTCCGCTCGACGACGTAGAAGTTGCCGGCCTCGTCCTGGCGCCCGATGTCACCGGTGTGCAGCCAGCCGTCGCGCACCGCCTCAGCCGTCGCCTCGGGCAGCCTGTAGTAGCCCGGCGTGACGGTCGGGCCGAAGACGCAGATCTCACCCAGCTCGCCGCGGGGCAGCTCGTTGTGCCCGTCGTCGAGGATCTTCACGGTCACGCCCGGGATCGGGATGCCGACGGAGCCCACCACCTTGGGCAGGCTGCGCCGCTGGGTGCAGCAGGCGATCGTCGACTCGGTCAGCCCGTAGCCCTCGTAGATGGTGCAGCCAAAGCGCTGCTCGAAGGCGTCCATCAGCTCCAGCGGGCAGGGCGCCGCGCCGCTGCCGACGCGTTCCAGCGAAGACACGTCGAAGCTGTCCAGCTCCGGATGGTGGAGGAGGTAGACCAGCATCGTGGGCACCGACGCGAAGGTCTTGACCCGGTGTTCCTGGATGTGCCGCAGCGCCTGCGTCGGGTCGAACCAGCGCATCATCACGCCGTGCGCCTTGAGGCGCATGCCCACGAGCTGCGTGAGGATGCCGTAGCCATGGGCCAGTGGCAGAGCCCCGAGCGACACCTCATCGTCGACGTAGTCCCCGGTCTCCATGAAGGCGTTCGACACGAACGTCATCCCGCCATGGGTCAGCATCACGCCCTTCGGCCGGCCGGTGGTGCCGCTCGTGTAGTTGATGCCGGCGAGGTCGTCCGGCTCCATCGCCTCCGCGCGCGACACGGGTTCGGCCTGCGCGAGCAGCCGGCCGGTGCAGAGCCCGTCGTCGGCCTCGTCCCCGATGAGCACGACCTTCGGCGGGCTCGCCATCCCCGCGATGGCGTTGCGCACCACACTGGCAAAGTCCGGGTCGACAAGAACCACCTTCGGCTCCGCGTCCTTGAGGATGTGGGCCACCTCGGGCAGCGCGAGAAGGAACAGGAGCGGTACCGTGACCGCCCCCAGCCGCCAGGTGGCGCTGTACGTGATGCCCACCTCGGGGCAGTTGGGCGTCATCACCGCGACCCGGTCACCGGGCTCGACGCCCAGGTCACGCAGCACCCCCGACATGCGGTGGCTCATCGCGCGCAGCTCTCCGCTGGAGTAGGAACGGTCCTCGAAGATCAGCGCGTCCGGGTAGTCCCCGACGCGCTCCCAGGTCGCGTCAGCCAGCTCTACAACGTTCATCGCCGTATCGTACGCGCGGGCGGGCGGCGCCTGCCGGCCCGCTGCTAGGCTGGCTGCCAGGATGAAGATCGCCGACCGGCTGCGCTCTTCTGAGCCGTGCTTCTCCTTCGAATTCTTCCCGCCGCACACGGAGAAGGGCGTCGAATCCCTCTTTCGCACGGTCGTCGAGCTCAAGCCGCTGGACCCGGGCTTCGTCTCGTGCACCTATCCCGGGAGCGCCAGCCCCGAGCCCGACCCCGAGGTGGTCCGCCGCCGCGGCCTGACCATCGAGCTGACGCGGCGGATCCGTGAGGAGTCCGGCATCGAGGCGATGGCTCACATAACCTGCAGCGGCCACACCCGTGACGACCTGGTCGGCATCCTGGACGGCCTCAAGGCCGACGGCGCGGACAACGTGCTGGCCCTCCGCGGCGACCCGCCCGGGCTCGTCAGCGGTGAGGACCGGGGCGCCTTCGTCGCCCGGGATGGCGGTTTCAGCCACGGGGTCGAGCTGGTCGAGCTCATCCGCGAGCGCGGCCACGACTTCTCGATCGGCGCCGCGTGCTACCCCGAGAAGCACGTGGAGTCGCCCGACGTCGACACCGACATCGCGCACCAGAAGGCGAAGGTCGAGGCCGGCGCCGACTTCCTGATCAGCCAGCTGTTCTTCGACAACCACGGCTGGTTCGAGTTCGAGAACCGCGCTCGCGCCGCCGGCATCGACGTCCCCATCGTCCCCGGCCTGATGCCGATCCTCAGCCGCCAGGGCGTCCTGCGTATGACCTCGCTCTCCGGGGCGGCGCTGCCCGTCGAGCTACGCGAGAAGCTCGACGCCTGCGGCGACGACGAGGAGGCGGTGCAGCTGGTCGGCATCGAGTGGACCACGCGCCAGGCGCGCGAGCTGCTGGCGCACGGCGTGCCGGGCATCCACTTCTACGTGCTCAACAAGTCGCGCGCCGCGCGCGCGATCGTCAGCGAGCTACGGGGTCAGCTGTAAGGCGCTGAGGTCCGGTCGCCTGTCGGCCCAGGGCCGGGCCGCCTCGACCTGCGCGCTCAGCCGGAAGAGAGTGGCCTCGTCGCCCGGCCGGCCCACCGCCTGGACCCCGACGGGCAGGCCGCCTGCCGCCCACCCGAGGGGCCACGACGCCGCCGGCTGGCCGGTGAGGTTGAACACCGACGTGAAGGGCACGAACCGCGCGCTGTTCGGGAAGAGCAGCGCGAAGGGGTTGTCCTCGGTGCCCTCGTAGAGCTCTCCCACCTTCGGCGGCGGCTGGGCCGTCACGGGTGTGAGCACCACGTCGTAGGTGCGGAAGCTGTCGACCACCGGCTGGAGGTGCTGGAACCCCTCACCGAGGGAGCTCAGGTACTGCGCCGCGCTGACGCTCTTGGACATCTCCCACAGCACGCGGTTGTGGGGCTCGAGCAGCTCCGGGTCGCAGCCGAACTTGATGAGGCGCTCGACGATGTAGCCGAACATGCCGGACCAAACGCCGGCGAAGAGCGCCTGGGCCTCGTCGTCGCGCCAGTCGAGCTCGTGGTCCTCCACCTGGTGCCCGAGCGAGGCCAGCAGCTCCGCCGCCTCCCGCACCGGGCGGATGCACTCGTCGCTGACCGGCACGTCGATCGGCGGCTTGAGGCAGACGCCCACCCGCAGCCTCCCGGGCTCGCGGTCGCACTCGTCGAGGAACGGCCGGGCCTTCGGGCTGGACCAGAAGAGGTCGCCGAGCTCGAAGCCGTCGATGCAGTCCAGCAGCAGCGCGTTGTCCCGCACGGTGCGGGTGATGAACCCGTAGACGTCGGTCCAAAGGATGTCCGGCTCGGGGAACGACGAGACCCGGCCACGCGAGGGTTTCATGGTGAAGAGCCCGGTCCACGCCGCGGGGATGCGCAGGCTGCCCCCGCCGTCGGCGCCATGCGCCGCCGGGGCCATCCCGGCCGCCACCGCGGCGGCGGCGCCGGTGCTCGACCCGCCGGGGATGTGCTCCAGGTTCCACGGGTTGCGCGTGGTCCCGAAGCGGACGCTCTCGCTGGTGATGGTGGAGCCGAACTCCGGCATGTGCGTGCGCCCTGTGATGACGGCGCCGGCACTCCGAAGCCGCGCCACCTGCGCGCTGTCGATGGACAGTGGGATCTCGGGCATCATCCGCGACCCCATCGTCATGGGCGTGCCCGCGACGTACACGACATCCTTGATCGGCATGGGCAGGCCTTCCAGCGGGCCGGCCTCGCCGCGCGCCAGCCGCTCCGCGCTCGCCCGCGCCTCGGCTCGCGCCTCGTCGGCCAGGACCAGGGTGAAAGCGTTGATCGTGGGGTTCAGCCGCTCGATGGCGTCGAGACTGGCTTCGACGAGGTCCACCGGGGAGAGGTCGCCGGCGCGCACCCGCGCGACCAGGTCGGTCACCGGGGTGAACAGCAGGTCCCGCTCGGCTGCTTTCACAGCAACAGCTTACGCAGGGCCGGGCCGGGACGCATGCGACCGACGGGAGCGGGCCCCTTCGCGGCGAACCAGCGCCGCGATGGCGGCCACCAGCGCGAGCGGCGCCCACGGCCCGGCCGGAGCGCTGCCGGCAGTGTTCGGCGTGGCTCCCCCGGCGGCGCCGGGCCCCCCTGCCGGTCCGGCCCCGGCCGTGATCGCGACCGCCAGCGTCTGCCAGTAGCCCGGGGTCGCGGTCTCGGTGGCGCGCTCCCCGGGCGTGAACTGCTGCTGCGCATGGGCCGGGCCGAGCGTGATCGCGAAGCGGAGCCTGCCGTCGGGCCCGGCGACGGCGGTCTGCACCTGCGGCGCGCCTCGGGCGAGGACCTGGGGCGTGACGCAGGGGTCGGTGAGCGAGGCCGAGGCGTTGGAGCCCGCCGCGGAAGTGACGGGCACGGTGGTGAGCGGGGTCGCCGCCACGGTGTACACCGCCCCCGCCGTGTAGGCAGCCGGCGTCGCCACGGTGACGGCGCCACTGCCACGGAGCGTGAGGCCGCTCCGGCCCGCCCCCTGGAGCGACAGGAACTCTGCGGCCGTGCGGGTCGCGCTCACGTCCCAGCCCCACACCGAGAAGGCAGGCTCGGTCGAGCAGTAGTCGAACGCGGCGGGCGGCGCCGGCCGGGCGGCGAGGTCGGCCATCATCAGCGGCCAGGCCGTGTGCAGGTCGTCCTGCCAGTGCCACCAGTTGTGGCCGCCCATGGGGTAGGGGACGTAGGTCGGGTTGAGGCCGGCCGCGGTGGCGTCGACGACGAAGCTGTGGTTCGTCAGCGAGACCGCCCCCTCCGTGACCAGGCCGACAGGGTCACCGTCATCCGGGGCCGGTCCGCCGGCGACGCCCTCCCCGGTGCGGAGCCAGACCCTCTGCAGGTCCCTGAGGTTGCCGGCGAGGTCGGCCGGGTTGTGGCCGCGCCAGGCCACCTCGTTGGTCGTGTAGTCGCCCCAGACGCGGGCGTCCGGTGTGTTGTTGCGGGATTGCAGGGCGGCCAGCGCCGTGGGCTCGAGGAAGGGCAGGCCGTCGACGTTGGCGAAGCCGGAGAAGCTGTAGGCGCTGACGAACATGTCCGGGTGGCGGGCGGCGTAGCTCAGGCTGCCGAACCCACCCATGGAGAGCCCGGCGACGACGCGGTTCTCGCGCCCGGGGCGGGCCCGGAAGTGAGACTCGACGTACGCGACCAGCTGCTCGACGTGGAACGTCTCCCACGCCGGTGCGCCGAACCTGCAGACCCCGGCGCTGTTCGGGTTGCACCAGTTGCTGTACCAGCCGGCGGCGTCCCTGTCGCCGTTGGCGGCGTAGTTGCCGCCTCCGCCGTCGGACATCACGACAATCACCCTCTCGCCCTGGGCCTCTCGCTGAGCCGTGAACTGCTCGAGCGGCACCTGGCCGTCGTCGCTCGTCGTCCAGGCGCACGGGTTGTCGCCCGCGCCGTGGAGCAGGTAGATCACAGGGTAGGAGGCGGTGCTGCCGGCGTAGCCGGTCGGGAGCAGGACCCGTGCCCGGGCGGGGCCGCGCGGCGGGAAGACGGAGTACGGGAGGGTCACGTCGACGACCCGGGGATCCGTCCTCGAGTCCCACGCGGGGGTGCACGAGTACGTGCCCGGGGGGGGTCGGCCCCGTCGCCGCGAGGGCGGGTGTCGCGCCGCCCACCACCACGGCGCTCAGCAGGAGGCCCACGCCCGCCCACGTTCCGAGCCCGAGTGGCATCCCGCTAGGGTATCGCCGGGGCTGGTAGCCCGTAGCGGATTCGAACCGCTGATCTCCGCCTTGAGAGGGCGGTGTCCTAGGCCACTAGACGAACGGGCCGCAACCGCTGCGCACCCGCCGCCGCGGCGCGACCGATTATATGGGGCGCGAGTTCGGCCGCCACGGGTGACCGGAAGCTACCATGTAAGGCTGAATGACAGCCTCAATGACGACTGTCCGCGCCTTTGTCTCCGCGCTCGCGGCGCCGGCGCCAACGCCGACACCCGCGGCGCCGCCGGCGGCCGGCTCCGGCGGGTCCCCCGTCCTGACCATCTTCCTGGCCCTCGTCATCCTGGCCCTGCTCCTGGTCCTGGTGATGCGGCTGCGGCGCAGGCCCGAGAAGGGGCAGTCGAGCGAGTCGCATGGCTCCCCCCAGCCGCAGGTCGTCGACGAGGCGCCGGCCCAGCCGCGACGGGAGATCTACACGCCGCAGCCGACGCAGCTGGTGTCCCCGGAGAAGGTCGCCCGCACGGCGACGCTGTACACGCCCCCCGCCCCGACCCAGCTGCCCGCGATGCCGCCTCCCGCGATGCCCGCGGCTCCAACGACGACGGCGTCGCCGCTACCTCCGCTGCCCGAGGGGCCACCCGAGCAGGCCCCCCCGCGCGGCCCATTGCGGACGCAGGCGATGCCCGAAGCCGCGCTGCCGCAGCCGGCCGCGCCGCAGCCCCCGCCGGAGCCCGCCGAGTCGATGATGCCCCCGGTCGAGATGGAGTTTCCCCCGCCGCCGGCCAGCCCGGCCCCGGCGGGGCCTCCGCCGGCGGCCGAGTCATCCCTGCCTGGCTGGCTGCCGGTGCCCACCGCCTCGGCGGCACCTGGGGCGCCGCCCGCGACCCCCGAGGCCGAGATCCGGCAGCCCATGTACACGCCGCCCGCGGCCGCCCCGCTGCCCGGGCCGCCGGACGTCCCAGCCCCCCCGGAGGTGCCGCCGTCCGAGCGAGCCGAGCCGCTGGCCCCGGAGGCCTTCCCCGCCATGGAGCCGGCGCCGTGGGGCGAGCCCGGGCCCGTCGAGGAGGCTGAGCCCGAGCCCGCCGAGGAGGCTGAGCCCGAGGCCGCCGCGGCGGAAGGCGCCCCACTGTTCGCGCCCGAGATGGCCCCCCCGCCGGAGGTCGAGCCGGAGCCAGAGGCGGTGGCTCCTCCCGAGGCCCCGGCGCCGGAAGCGCCCCCGGAGCCCGTGCTGCTGACCCCGGAGCCGGCCGCGGCCGAGTCTGACGAGGAGGCGCCCGTCTTTGCGGCCGCCGGCGAGGAGAATCCCAACCTCATCCTGCTCATCGAGGACGACGAGCGGATCGCGAAGTTCTACTCGATCCTCTTCCAGGCCAAGGGCTTCGCCGTGGAGAACGCGCGGGATGGGGTGGAAGGGGTGGACATGGCCACGAACCTGCGCCCGGCCCTGATCCTGCTGGACGTGATGATGCCGAAGATGAACGGCCTGATGGTGCTGCAGACGCTGAAGGCGCAGGCTGAGACCGTCGACACCCCGGTCGTGGTGCTGTCCAACTACATGGAGCCGCCGCTGATCCAGCGGGCGCTGCAGCTGGGTGCGATCGAGTACGTCGTCAAGTCGCAGGCGCGGCCCGAGCAGCTCGTGAATGCCCTGCCGAAGTGGCTCAAGGGGGAGCCCGCGCTGCACTAGCCGGCGAGGGCGCCGCGCGGGAGGAGGACGGACATGGCGGAGTTTCACCCGGAGCGAGCCCGGCGCCGCAACTTCAACAGCCTCCTCATCCTCGCCGCCCTGCTGCGGATCATCTCCTACTTCATCGTCGGCATCGCCCTCGTGGGGTTCGTCGTCAGCGTCGTCATCGCCATCTCGGCGCGCACGATCGACACGATGCTCCAGTTCATCGTGGCGTCGGCCGGCGCCGTCATCTACGGGTTGCTGCTGTACCTGGGGTCCGAGCTGATCCGCCTCCTGGTGGGCATCGGGCGGGACATCGCGCGGATGGCGGGCCGTTGGGACGCTTCGGCGCCGACCCGGGAGACGCCGCCCTCCGCCTGACACCACGACTGTCACCTGCTTCTCACATCTTGTGACAGCCCCGCCGCCTGCCCGGCACTACTCTGGTTCGTGGAGGGGCGAGTAGGGGAGCCGGCGCCAAACACCAGCGCGGGGAGGCGCAGTGAGCGTCGACAGGTTCTCTTTCAGGGACAGCGATTTCGCCCCATGGGCGTGGCGCGTCGGCATCGTCGCGCTCGCCGGCGGGCTGGCTCTCTCCCTGCAGCTGACGCACACGAACCCCGAGTCCGGCCTCGCGGCCTCACCGCCCACCTTCGCCCGCCCTGTCGTCACCGGCGTCCAGGGCCTCGGCTACGAGCAGGATGTCCGCATCGACAGCCAGGGCCGCGTCTACACGAGCGTCCCAGACGGTGGTCCCTCCGGCCCCTCGTGGATCTGGCACTCGACCGACCGGGGCAAGACCTTCAAGTGGGTCGCGAACGCCGCGCCGCTGGTCGGCACGCTGCAGATGTGCCAGGGCGGTGGTGACACCGAGCTGGCCACGGACAGCGCGAACAACCTCTACGCCAACATCCTGAGCCTGGCGAACTTCAGCACCGCCCGGTCGTCGAACCAGGGCGCGACGTTCACGCCCCCCAACTGCACCGGCGTCGGCGGCGTCGGCGTCGACCGCCAGTGGTACGCCGTCGACGGCGACCCGACCAACGGCGGCAACCTCTATCTCTCCTACGACGCGGTGGTGCAGGGCGCCGCGACTTGCCCGTCTGGGGCAGCACCCAACAACGAGTTGATGCTGGCCAGGTCGCCGGCCGCCGGCGCGGGCGCCACTGCGGGGGTGGCGTTCGCGCCGGCCAAGGCGATCACCCTGCCGTGCGACGAGGGCATCATGGGCAACGACGAGGTGAGCCCCGTCACCCATCACATCTTCATCCCGCACGACACGGACCAGTACGACCAGATCCGCATGGCTCGCTGCCAGACGGTTTCGTTCCTCACCGACCCGAGCGGTCTGAGCTGCGTCGACCTCCCCGTCACGTCGCCGTTCACGGGGACGAACGTGAGCGCCGCCAACTTCACGACGATGGCCATCGACAGCAGCGGCCGGCTCTACGTCGTGTGGGAGCAGGCAGCGTGCGGTCCCTGCCACTACGGGCCGCAGAACATCCCCTCGGCGACGATCCGGAGCGACACGCACCTGATGTTCTCGACCTCCGGTGACGAGGGCAACACCTGGTCCACGCCGACGCAGGTCCCGATGCCCGGCCTCAACAACGCGGTGTACGCGTTCGCGGCGGCGGGTGACGGGGGCCGCCTCGACGTCGCGTTCTACGGCACCGCGGCCGCGACGCCGTGTCTCGGGCAGAGCACCTGCGGGGGCCCGGACGCCATCAACGGGGACTGGGGCCTCTACATGGTCCAATCGCTCGACGGTGGCGCCGCGTGGTCGGCGCCCGTCCTGGCGAGCGAGCACTTCGTCCACCGCGGCTCGATCCAGACCCTCCTCGGCGGCCAGACCGGCAGCCGCGCCCTCGGCGACTTCCTGCAGATCCGGATCGGGCTGCAGGGCGAGGCCAACATCACCTACGGGGACACCAACAACCAGGCGTCCGGCCTGAGCCTCTCCCAGGCGATGTTCGTCCGCCAGGACGGCGGCAGCACGGTCAGCTCCAACAAGCCCGTGTACTGCGGCGTGGCGCCGCAAACCAACCGCGTCTTCGACCCGCGCGGCGACGCCACGTTCGACGCCAACGGCCTCACCGGCGCCTACGAGCCGAACATGGACATCCTCGAGTCAGACATCAGCCAGCCGGACGCGAACACGTACCGGGTGCGCATGGTGGTCAACGACCTGACGAGCCTCGCGCCGGTGGACCCGACTGCGGGATCGGTCCTGGTGTGGTCGACGCAGTGGCACGTCATCTCGTCCACGGACCCCAACGGTGGCGCCGACTTCCACGCCTACATGGAGTCCCAGAACGGCGGCGCGCCGACCTTCTGGGTCGGGCAGTCCGCGCTGAACCTCGGCAACGGCGGCAACGGCCAGGTGGCGTACCCGGGCACGTCGCAGGTCACCGGCACCTACACCGCCGGCGCGCCCGGGGTGATCACGATCGACGTCCCGGCGTCGACGGTCAGCGAGCCCGGCGCCATCGGGACCACGCTCTACAGCGTCACCGCCAGCTCCCAGGCGCTCAGCGCGACGGCGGAGAGCGCCCAGCTCTTCGCGGGCGCAGGCGGGGTGGCGTTCAACCTCATCGACGCGGTCCAGCCGTACGACTACATCCCCGGGGCGAGCCCCCCGAAGGGCCAGAACAGCTGCGGCTCGACGTCGGCGTCGCCGAGCCCGACCGCTTCCGGGCTGGGCGAGGACCTCAGCGATGACGACGCCGGCATCGACGACGAGGAGACGGAGCTCAACCTGCCGAGCTCGATCCTCAACCTCGTCGACCCCTCGACGCTGACCTCGCCGCTCCCCTCCCTCCTCCCCTAAATCTCCTCCCCCCGCCTGCGGGGGGAGGGTTGGGTGGGGGGCAGATGAGGCGACCCCGGGGGAATCCAGGGCGCGCACCTAGAATTCAAGGTGGGGACGTGACTGTAAGCGAGTAGGAGGATCTGATGGCCAAGTACGAGCTCCCGCAACTGCCCTATGACTACGCCGCGCTCGAGCCCCACATCGACGCGCGGACGATGGAGATTCACCACACCAAGCACCACCAGACGTACGTCGACAAGCTGAACGCTGCGCTCGAAGGCCACGACGACCTGAGCAACCAGTCCGTCGAGGACCTGATGCGCAACTTCAGCAAGGTGCCGCAGGACATCCAGGGACCCGTCCGCAACCACGGTGGCGGCCACGCCAACCACTCCCTCTTCTGGACGGTCATGGCGAAGGACGCCGGCGGCCCGGCGAGTGGTGAGGTCGCGAACGCGATCAACGAGGCGTTCGGCGGCTTCGACCAGTTCAAGGAGAAGTTCACGACGACCGCGGCCAACGTGTTCGGCAGCGGCTGGGCGTGGCTGGTCGTCGACGGCGGCAAGCTCGACGTGATCGGGATGCCCAACCAGAACTCGCCGCTCGCCGACGGCAAGGAGCCGATCCTGGGCCTCGACGTCTGGGAGCACGCGTACTACCTCAACTACCAGAACCGCCGCCCCGACTACATCGCCGCGTGGTGGAACGTCGTCAACTGGGACGAGGTCAACAAGCGGCTCGAGGCCGCGAAGGGCTAACGGCCTAAGTCGGCAGCGGCAGCCCCGGGCTGCCGGGCAGGTACACGTGCACCTCGCGCCCGAGCGCCATCGCGCGCTCGATCGTCCCGCGCGTGCCGTTGCTCTCACCGTCCCAGAACGCCACGAGGAGGTCGGAGGCCTCGATGAGGCGCTGGTTGCGCTGCGCGGAGGCGTTGGGGTCGAGCGCCTCCTCCATCCGGGGCGGCAGCTTCTGGAGGCCGAGGCCGCGGGCCCGGGCGGCCTCGGCAGCGGCGGCGTCGACGCCCGAGGCGCCCCCCGTCACGATCGTGGTGCCGGCGGGCAGGGAGCCGACCAGCGCTCGGACGCGCTCCATCTCCGGGAAATGGCGGCTGCCGACGATCGCTACGCGCACCAGCGGATTGTATTGAGGCCCCTGCGATACTCGGCCTGATGCGGCGAGCAATCCTCTGCACCCTCTTGCCGCTGGCCCTCGGCGCCTGCGCCGGCAGCACCAACGGGGCCTTCAGCGCTCCGACGGCGACGCCGGGCGCGCAGGCGCCCTCCGCCCCCGCCCAGCTCGACCTGGCGGCCCTGGCCCACGACCAGGCCGCGTTGCGGGCTGCCGTCGCGGCCCACACCGGGCCGAACGCGGGGGCGCCCTGGACGGCCGGGACCGCCTACACGCTGGCGGCCGGGCCCTACACCGAGAACAGCCAGGCGGTCGCCGCGATGGCCCGGCGAACGGTCCCGGCGTCCGGCCCGGTCAGCCTCGACGGACTCGACGGCGGCGCCCTGGCCGGGGCCTACCTGCTGGTGGCGCGCACCCTCGGGCCCGCGCCCGCGGACCCGCCGGCCTGCGCCTCGCCGGGTGTCGCCGGCGCGAGCCCGGAGTGCCTCGCGCGGGCGGGGTCGGACAGGCTCCTCGCGAACTGGTACGCACGCGACACCAAGACCTACTTCCACGTCGGCGACACGTCGTTCGAGTACCGCCCGGTGGACGCCATCGCCACCGGCTGCGCGCTCGTCGTCGCCGGCTTCCGGGAACAGGACTTCGACAAGATCGACGCCGGGCAGGCGATCGTCACCAGCGAGCTCAAGACCGACTTCGACCCGCACTACGGCTTCGTCTACTCGAGGATGAGCGCCACCGCGGGCGGGCCGCGCCAGCCGAGCGACACGACCACGCACCTCGCCGACCAGGCGGGCGTCGCCGAGGTCCTCCTGCAGGCCTTCGACGCCTCGCGCGAGCAGCAGTACCAGGCCGGCGCGGCCAAGGCGCTCGAGCCCCTGCTCCAGGAGCCGGTGACGCTGCGCGGCCGCGGCTACCTCTCCGGCTTCGACGTCCACGGCCCGGGCCCGGCGGCCGGTCCCGTCGACGTGGAGGCCACCCTGCTGGTGCTGGAGGCGGCGCACCACTATGACGTCGCCGACGGCAACCACTACGCCAACCTCGAGGAGGTTGCGGCGCGGGCCTTCGCCGATGCGACCAGCGGGCTCGACCTCGGCCAGGGGCTGCCGGCGACCCTCGTCGACGGCCGGCCGTCGACGCGCTCGCCACTGGTGACGGCGCTCGGGGCGGCGGTCCTGGCCGAGCTCGCACCGGCGGCCTCGCCCAGCCAGTAGACCGGCGCTCTTACAGGCCTCCTGTCCGGAGGATGCCGTAGAAGAGCCAGAAGCCCCAGAAGAGGCAGACGGCGAACAGGAACATGCTGAACAGGGGGATGTCGAAGACCTTCGGTCCGAAATGCACCTGGGTGGCCGCCACCAGCAGGCCGACGGCAAAGATGGCGGCCGCGAGGCGGTTGGTGTACTTCGCCGCCTTGGACGTCGACGAGTCGATCCACTCCTCGATGCGACGTGTCTCGCGCAGCGTCTCCTGCAGCTCCTCGAGGACGTCCGAGACCTGGTACGGGTAGCGCGAGAAGACGTCCACCACCTCGCCCGCGCGCTCCAGGTTCTCGGAGGCGAGCACGCGCGGCGAGAACCGGCGCAGGGCCATCCGGCGGACGTACGGCTCGGCGACCTCGAAGACGTTGAAGTCGGGATACAGCTCGCGGCCCGTCCCCTCCACCGTGGTCAGGCCGCGCAGGATGAGGATGTACTTCGTCGGCAGCCGGATCTTGTACCGGTAGAAGATCTCGAGCAGCTCGGTCACGAGCCGGGTCGTGTCGATCTGCGCCAGGGTCACGCCGTAGTAGCGCCGGATGATGCCACTGAAGGCCGACGCCACGTCGTCCTCGTACTGGTGCGGGATCACGACGCCCAGCGCCTTCAGGTCGCGGACCAGCCGGTCGGTCTGGTTGCGGATGAGATGGATCAGGTAGTCGGTCATCACCCGCAGGTCGCGCTCCGACAGGAAGCCGACGAGGCCGAAGTCGATGAGCCCGTACTGGTTCGGGCCCATGACGAAGATGTTGCTTGGGTGGGGGTCACCGTGGAAGAAGCCGTGCTCGAAGACCTGCTCCATCGACACCTGGGCCCCGAGGATCGCGAGGTTGCGGCGGTCCTCGAGCGAGTAGGTCTCCGGGCGCAGCCGCGAGAGGGGAGTGCCGTCGAGGAACTCGGTGGTGATGACGCGGGCGGTGGTGCGGTCCCAGTGCACCTGCGGGATGCGCACGCGCGGGTCCTCGCGGAAGTCCTCGGCGAAGCGCTCGGTGTTGCGCGCCTCCTCGACGTAATCGAGCTCCGAGTAAAGGAACGAGCGGACCTCGTCCAGGAGCTTGACCGGGTCGAAGAAGAGGTCCTGGCCCCAGTTGCGCTTCAGCCAGTCGGCAAGGTCGGCCAGCACCCGCAGGTCGGCCTCGACCTGGGCGCGGGCGCGCGGCCTCTGCACCTTGACGGCCACCTTTTGGCCGCCGTGGAAGGCGACGTACGCCTGGCCGATCGACGCGGAGCCGATCGGGATCTCGTCCAGCTTCTCGAAGAGGTCCTCGACCTTGCCGCCAAGCTCCTCCTCGATCACTGGCCTGATCTCGTCGAACGGCACCGGCGTCACCTCGTCGCGGAGCAGGCGCAGCGCGAGGATGGCCTCGGGCGGCAGGATGTCCGGGCGCACCGAGAGGACCTGGCCGAGCTTGATATACGTCGGCCCGAGCTCCTCGAGGATCTTGCGCAGCTCGTCGCCCCAGTGCGCGGGCAGGCGCTGCTCCTCGGGCACCCGGCGCAGCGTGAGGATGAACCGGCCCAGCGCGTAGCGGCGCAGGACGAACCCGAAGCCATGGCGCTGCAGGACGTGGCGGATCTCGTTGATCCGCGGCAGGTTGCGCGCCCGGCTGACGGCCTTGATCACTGCGGGACCAGTGTACGGGCGGGGACGCGGCGCGCCGGGATGCGCTAACCTATGCACCTCACACAGGCGGGGAGGGTTTGGCTTGAAGGGGATTGCTCGCGCTCGGGTCTGGTTTGCCGCGATTACGGGGCTGGCGCTGCTCGGCGCGACCGCGCCCGCGCACGCCTTAGCCGCGTCCACGCTCGTCACGTACACCAAGACGGCGAACCAGCACTTCACCGCGACGGGCCTCGGCGGCAACGACCAGTCGTGCGACATCATCTACGACCTGTACGTCCCGGATGACGCCACCGCCGCGCACCAGGTGCCGGCGATCCTCACCACCAACGGCTTCGGCGGCAGCAAGGACAGCCAGGACTCGGTCGCGGACCTCCTGGCGAAGAACGACTACGAGGTTCTCTCCTACTCCGGCCTCGGCTTCGGTGGCAGCAGCTGCAACATCGAGGTCGACTCGCCCGAGTGGGACGGGCGGGCGGCGTCGGAGCTCGTGACCTTCCTCGCGGCGCGGCCGGAGGTGGCCAAGGACGCGCCCGGCGACCCCGTGATCGGGACGTGGGGCGGCTCCTATGGCGGTGGCTTCCAGTTCGCGCTGGCGGCCGTGGACCCGCGCGTTGACGCGATGATCCCGCAGATCACCTGGAACGACCTCTCCTACTCGCTCACGCCCAACAACGGCGTGGCCGGGTACAACTGGAGCAGCACGCCGCCAGGGCCGCCCAAGTACCAGTGGGACCAGCTCTTCTTCGCGGACGGCGCGGCCCAGCCCGCGCTGAACCAGGGCACCAGCGGCAACCCGCCGACGGGCTGCCCGGGTTACGACCGCCAGATCTGCCAGGCCAACGCTGAGACTGTCGCCGCCGGCTATCCGCCCCCGGACGCGGTCGCGCTGTTCCAGCACAACTCCGCGGAGTACGAGCTGTTCGAGAAGGCGGGCACCCACGTGCCGCCGATGATGCTGATGCAGGGTCAGAACGACACGCTGTTCGACTTTGCCGACGCCGTCGCGAACTACTACAGCGCCGGGCGCCGGGGCGCCCCGGTCAAGCTCGTCCTGAAGGAGGGCGGACACAGCGGGCCGGCCGCGCCGGGCGAGGTCAACGACGCCAATCCCGCCGCCGGTTACCTCGACCAGCTGTACCTCAGCTGGTACGCGAAGTACCTCCGCCACGAGGACGTCGACACCGGTCCCGCGGTCGAGTGGTTCCGCGACTGGGTCAAGTACGACACCAACGGCTCGGCGCAGCCGGCCTACGCGTCCGCGCCGGCGTGGCCCGTTGGCTCCGCCCTCCAGCTCTACCTCTCGGGCGGTGGCACCGGGTCGGGGGGCGACCTCGTGGCCGACCCCGCCAAGATCCAGGCCGGCTCACAGACCTTCTTCAATCCCCCCGGCGGCCAGCCGTCGAGCTACTCGGAGACCTCCGACCAGGGCCAGAAGCTGCCGCCGACCGATCCCCCGGGCGAGTTCGCGTCGTGGTCGACCGCGCCGCTGGCCGCCGACACCGACGTGGTCGGCATCCCGGACCTGACCTTCACGGTCAGCGCCCCGGCGACCAGCAACCAGGACCCGACGACCGAGCTGGTGCTGTTCGGCAAGCTGTACGACGTCGATGCCTCGGGCACGGCGACCCTCGTTCACGGCATCGTCGCGCCGGCCCGCTGGGCTGACGCGTCGAAGCAGCTGCACCTTCACCTGCCCGGCCAGGTGCACCGCTACGCCCAGGGCCACCGGATCGAGCTGGTCCTGGCCTCCACAGACTCGGCCTACGCGGGCAGCCGCGTGCCGGGCCCGATCACGGTCAGCGCCGACCCGAAGAACCCGGCCGTCCTCTCCATCCCCGTGGCGCCGGCGGACGCGCCGGCCCTCATTCCCGAGTCGCCCGCCGGCATGGCGCTGCCACTGGCGGGAGCCGCGGCGATGCTGCTCGCGGGACTTGCCGTCCGGCGCCGGCGCCGGGCTAGCGCGTGACCGAGGTGAAGTTGAAGGAGCCGAGTGCCATCGCCGGCACGACCTGGGCCGTGACCAGGTCGTAGTCGCTGCCCGGCTCCAGCTTGGTCTCGCGTGTGAGCGCGATCGTGCTGGCGAAGGCGTCCATCACCGACTGGGTGAAGCGCATGTCCTTGATCGGCCGCGTCACCTTCCCGTTCTCGATCAGGAAGGTTCCCTCGCGGGTCATGCCGGTCAGCACGCTCTGCTTCGGCTGCACCGTGTTGACATACCAGAAGCGCGTCACAAAGACGCCGCGGCCGACACGCTCGCACAGCTCTTCCTTCGAGGTCGCGTCCCCGCCCGCGAGGAAGAGGTTCGTGGCCCACGCCCCCGAGGGGTTCGGCGCCGGCAGCCCGTGGCCCGTCGGTTCAACGCCTGCGCGGCGCGCCGATGCGAGGTCGTGCACGACGGCCTTGGCGACGCCGCCCTCGATGAGGTCGACGCGGCGCTTGACCACGCCCTCGAAGTCGAAGGCGAGGGGCAGGCCGGCCGGGTCGTGGCCGTCGTCCCAGAGGTGGATGGAGTCGCCCGTCACCCGTTCGCCGAGGCGCATGAAGCTGCGCCCCTCCTCGACCGCCAGGCCGCTCAGGCCGGTGAACGAAAGGTACTCGAGAAGCTCGGCGACGGCGGGCTCCTCCAGCACCACGGCGTAGGCGCCGGGCTCGATGGGCGTGGCGCCGCGCGTCCGCATCGCCTTCTCGACCGCGGTCGCGCCGGCCGTCGCGGCATCGATGTCACCGAGACGCGAGCTGGCCTGGTCGGCGTAGCCCTTGCCGTCTTCGCCCATCGCCACGACCCGCAGGTCGGCGATCGTCCGGGGCGCCTCGAGCCACAACCCGTTGCTGTTGGCGATCGCGAGTCGGGTGTGCGACGTAGAGAACGCGCCGAACACGTCGACCTCTTTCCCCGCCGCCTCCACCACCGAGGCCACGACCGCGGCGCGCTCGTCGGGCCCGGCCGCCGCCGTGGCGGGGTCGACCGGCGGCGGCGCGACAGTGCCGTGCGAGGGCAGCGGCGCAGCATCGACCTGGCCCGGCTGGGCACGCGCGGTGTCGATCGCGAGGCGCAGTGCGCCCATCAGCGAGTCGCTGTCGACCTGGTTGACCCGGGCCACCCCGTTCCTGCCGTCGACCAGGACGCGGACCCTGACATCGATGCTCGACTCCGCGACGTTCTGGTGGATCTCGTTCTTCGCGAACCGGGTCAGCCCCTCGTCACGCTCGGTGAGAAGGACCTCGGTGGCGTCGGCGTCGGAGCGCGAGAGGATCTCGCTGGCGATGGCGCGGAGGTCGGACTCCATCAGGCTCTAGAAGATGCCGACGCGGACGTTGCGAAACCGCGCCGGCGCGGCGCCATGCCCGACTCTCATCGTCTGGCCGGGCTGTCCCTTGCCGCAGTTGATGAGGCCGTACATGCGCCACTCGTCGCGCCCGGCGACCGCGTCGCACGAATTCCAGAACTCGGGCGTGATGCCCGCGTAGCTGGCGTCGCGGTACATGCGGCCGAGCTTGCCGTTCTTGATCTCGTAGGCCATCTGCGTCGCGAACTGGAAGTTCAGGCGGCGGTCGTCGATCGACCAGCTCTTGTTCGTCAGCATGTAGATCCCGTCGTCGACGCCCGCGATCATCTCTTCCAGGGTCGACTCGCCCGGCTCGAGGTTGATGTTGGTCATGCGGATGAGGGGGATCCGGTTCCACGACTCGGCGCGCATCGAGCCCATGCTGCGCAGCGGCGGCGCGAGGCGCGCGGCCGTCTCGCGGCTGCTCAGGTAGCCCACAAAAAGACCATGGTCCACCAGCGGCACTCGCTGCGCCGCGATTCCCTCGTCGTCGTAACCGAAGGTGCCCAGCCCCCCGGGGACTGTCGCATCGGCGACGATGGTCACCTGGTCCGAGCCGTAACGCAGCGAACCGAGGAGATCCGGGGTCATGAAGCTGGTGCCCGCGTACGCCGCCTCCATGCCGAAGACGCGGTCGAGCTCAGTCGGGTGACCGCAGGACTCGTGCACTTGCAGCGCCACCTGGGCGGCGTCGAGGATCACCGTCGTCGTGGTGCTCGGGCAGCGGTCGGCCCGCAGCAGGGCCGCCGCCTCCTCCGCGAGCCGCGGCGCCTCCCCGGCGAGGTTCATCCTCTCGACGAGCTCCCAGCCACCCTGTCCGACCTCCCGGCCGAACGAGTTCGGGTAGCTCCGGGTCTGGGTGTCGTCGTCCGAGACGGCGGTGACGTCGACCCCGGCTCCCGTCTCCCAGCCCTCCTGGTCGGTCTCGGCGCCCTCGGTGCTGGCGAAGACCTTGTGCCAGTGAGTGCACTCGGACGAGGCCTCCACGACCCGCACGTCCTCGCCGTGGCCGGCGCTCTCCGCCGCGAGGAGCAGCTCGATCTTGGCCTCGAGGCTCACGCTGAAGGGGTCCACCTCCACCGGGCCGCGGTAGGTCCCGCGGTCGGTGACCGGGGGGCCGAGCTCGACCCCCCGCGTGTGGACCCGCGCGCTCGCCCGGGCGACGGCGACGGCCTCCCCGACGACGCGGTCGACCTCGGCGCCAGTCAACCGCGGGGAGCAGGCGAAGCCCCAGGCGCCGTCGACGAGGACCCGCACCCCGAAGCCCTCCGAGGACGACTCGTCGAGCCCCTCCACGCTCCCGTTCTTGACCGCGATGCTCTGGTGGTGCTGTTCGAGCAGGCGGATGTCGCCGTATTCGGCGCCCCGGCTCTTGATCGCGTCGACCGCCCGGCCGGCCAGCTCCTTCATCCCGCCGGAATGGTATCGCTTGCGCTCCTCGCAGGCGCGTTTGCGCTAGTTTTGGCGCACACGATCGCTGGAGGAGGACCCCGGGTGACGCGGGTGTATGATACGAGCCCTATAAGGTTCGAGTTGGATTGACGCGTGCTTGAGGAGTACGCGAGCCGGCTGCTGGAGGGGTGGCATCCTGTCATCGCCGCTAACCGCGCGCCGGTGCAGGTCCATCGCCAGGGGCAGCGGTTCGTGGCTACGAGGGGAGCCGGCGGGCTCGTGTCGGCGCTGTCGACGCTGGCAGCGTCGACTGACGCGGTGTGGGTCGGCTGCGCCCGCACCGACGGCGACCGCGAGGTCGCGGCGAAGCACCCGCGCAACTTCGTCACCCTCACCGGCGACGACGGGCGCTCCTACCGCGTGGCGTTCGTCATGCCGGACGAGGAGGCGTACGACCTCTACTACAACAACATCAGCAACCCGCTCCTCTGGTTCATCCAGCACTATCTCTGGGACCTGACGCAGGAGCCGATGCTCGACCAGGCGACGGACCACGCCTGGCGCGAGGGGTACGTCAAGGTGAACCAGCAGATCGCGGACCGCGTGGTCCAGGCGGCGCGTCGCGGGGAGGGCAAGCGCCCCCTGGTGATGATCCAGGACTACCAGCTCTACCTGGTGGCCGCCATGGTGCGCGCCCGCCTGCCCCAGGCGACCCTGCAGCAGTTCGTCCACATCCCGTGGCCGACGCCGCAGTACTGGAAGATCCTGCCCAAGAAGATGCGCGACCCGATCGTCGAGGGCGTGCTCGGCAACGACATCATCGGCTTCCAGACGAGCGGCGACTGCCGCAACTTCCTCCTGACCTGCGAAGACAACATGGGCCTGAGCGTCGACTACCGCGAGCAGACGGTGTTCCACCAGGGCCGGACGATCTGGGTGCGCAGCTACCCCGTCAGCATCGACGTCGAGCTCTTCGAGAGCTTCGCCGCCTCGGAGGCCGTCCGCACAGAGCAGCGCAACATCCGCCGCTGGCGCCCGGAGAAGCTGATCCTCCGCGTCGACCGCAGCGACCCGAGCAAGAACCTGCTCCGCGGCTTCGCGGCCTACGACCGCCTGCTGCGCGACCACCAGGACCTGTGGGGCAAGGTGCAGCTGTGGGCGTTCCTGCAGCCCACGCGCCAGGACGTGCCCGTCTACCGCCGCTACCTGCGCGAGGTGCAGTTCGTCGCCCGTGAGCTCAACCAGCGCTACAGCTCGGGCGGCTGGCGCCCGGTGCGGCTCGAGCTGCGCGAGGACCTGGCCCGCGCCGTCGCCGCCTACAAGGAATACGACGTGCTGCTGGTGAACTCGATCTACGACGGGATGAACCTGGTCGCCAAGGAAGGTCCGATGGTCAACGAGCGCGACGGCGTGCTCGTCCTGTCAGAGAACGCCGGCTGTTACGAGGAGCTCGGGCAGTGGGCGTTCTCGATCAACCCCTTCGACGTGGACGCCACGGCTGACGCGCTGTACCGCGCGCTCACCATGGAGGTGCGGCAGCGCAGGGCGCGCCTGCGGCACATCCGCGAGACCGTCCGCACCAACGACATCGCCCGCTGGATCTCGTCGCAGCTGCAGGACATCCGCGACCTCACCGGGCCGCGTTGGAGCCGCCGCCTGCCCGGGACGACACGTGAGCTGGTCCGCGGCGTCGAGCGGAGCCGGGCGGTCAGCCGGCTCCTAGGGCGACAGACTCCAGCAGAGCGCGGCAAAACGTGACCAGCGCGGCGCGGTCAGGCAGGACCGCGTCGCAGATCGTCAGGGTGCCGGGTGGAACCTCGGCGGAGGCCACGCCGAGCCCGAGCGTGGCGACCTCGTCAGGGGCGTCGAGAAGCGCCTCCCACGCCGGGGCGTCGCCCAGGTCGTCGCCGACGAAGGTGACCGCCGCCGGGTCGAGGTGGTCGATGAGGAAGCGCGTCACCCAACCCTTGTCGACATGGAACTCGGGGCGCACCTCGAAGTTGCGCCTGCCGCTGACCAGGACGAGCCCCGACCCCTCGAGGCGCGGCTGGAGCGCGCCCCGCATGACGCTGGGGTCGGGAGGGACCGGCGCGTTGCGGTAGTGGAGCACGATCCCGAAGCGCTTGGTCTCAACCTCCGTGCCGGGCCACTGGGCCGCCAGGGCCGACACCACGGGGTGCAACGCCTGGAGCGCGGCCTCGGCGGCGGCCGCGTCGAAGCCCGGGGGATGGCCCGACGGGACGAGCTCCGGCGGCAGCTCGAGCCCGTAGCTGCCGACCTTCCACCAGCCGGCCGGGACGAGGCGGTCCAGCTGCTCGCCGTCGCGACCCGACACGACCACGAGCCACCCGACCGCGTCGCGCAGCGGCTCCAGGATGGCGAGGAGGTCGGGGTCGAGGTGCGCGTCCTCCGGGCGGGGAGCGATGTCGGCGAGGGTGCCGTCGAAGTCGAACACCAGCAGCCAGCGCTCCCGCTGGTCGACCGGGAGGCGCGCCGCGAGGGCCCGCAGCGAGTCCTCGTCGGCGGCCCACGCCACGCCCGGCGCTCCGCTCAGAGGATCTCCTGGTACATCGCGTACACGTGGCGGAGGTCCGGCGGCGGTTCCAGCCGCCGCTCGTTCAGGACCGCCATGAGGCGAAGGATATGGCGCACGCCCGCGAGGTTGACGCCGCGCTCCCGGGTCATGTGCTGGATCACCTGCAGCAGGCGGATGTCGCGCTGGCAGTAGCGCCGCCGGTTCGTGCTCGTGCGGTACGGCTTCACGAGGCCGAGGTCCTCGTACATCATCAGCGTCCGCGGGTGCGTCTCCAGGATCTCGGACGCGACGGAAATGGTGTAGACCGGCTTGTCGAGCTCGAACGGCGACTCAGCCAAGGCGAACTGCTTGCCCCCGAAGGGGCGGGATTATGCCTGCGCCCTCACGCTTCCTGGACCCACTTGCCGACACCGCGACTGAGCGTCGACGGCGTCGTCTCCGCCTTGATGAGGTAGTCGAGGGCCCCGAGCTTCAGGCCGCGCTCCACCAGCTCGGCCTCGCCGTAGTTGGAGAGGATGATCACGGGCACGTGCTTCAGCTGGTCGTCCGCGCGCAGGGCCTCGAGGACGGCGAAGCCGTCCATCCGCGGCAGGCGGATGTCGAGGAAGACGATGTCCGGGGGGCTCTCCCGCGCCATGTTGAGCCCCTGCTCGCCGTCGGGGGCGACTGTCACCGTGTAGCCGTCAAGCTCGAGCTTGAGCCGGTACATCTCCGCCACGGCGGCGTCGTCCTCGATGAAAAGGACCTTGACCTCCTCGTCAGGCTGTTCCGCCACGCTCCAGGCAACCTCCTCTCAGCGGGGTGGCGTAACAAGGGGGCATCGCCCTTATCACCATTTCCCCAGCACGGTTCACCTCTTTATACCACCGGCAGCCAACATCGAAGGTTCGGGCTACACTATGCGCCAACAGGAGACTGTGCGCAGGAATTGTCAAGCACTGTGAGCGAAGGTGGAATCGGGCTCGACAAGCCCATCTACACCATCAGCGTAGCGTCCGAGATCCTTGAAACGCACCCGCGGACGCTCATGATGTATGAGAACCTGGGGATGGTTAAGCCGCACCGTACGGCTACCAACCGGCGCCGCTTCTCCCAGCGCGACATCATCAAGCTCCGTACGATCCAGCGGCTCACCCGTACGCACGGGGTCAACCTGGCCGGCGTGAGGTACATCCTGCAGCTGCTCGGCGTGCTCCACCGCGAGGGCATCGCGCCGCCCCCCGAGCTGGCCGACATCGACGTCTCGCAGATCGGCGAGTAGGGCCTCCCGCCGGCCGCCGCTGCGAGCCTTCCGGAAGGTCCGGGTACGATGTTCTCTGATATTGACGCTGTAGGCTTTACTGACTTTGGAACACCGTGATATACTCGCTCGCGTCCCCCCTCTTCTGAGGCCCTTCACTCCGGTGAGGGGCCTCATCCTTGTCTCGCACCCGGCCCCGATACTGGACCGGTGCTCGGCTCACGGCGCGGGGGTAGCTCCCTGATGAAGACCCTCTGATGGCGCAGACCCGCAGGCGCGCCGGGCTGCGCGGCGGCGGTCCCGGCCGGCGCCTGAGCCTTTTCGGGATGGGCCCGTGGCGCAGCGCGGCGGCCATCCTGGGGGCCCTTGTCCTGCTCGGCCTGGTCGGCATCGTGGCGCTCGCGGCCACCCTTCCCGACCCGGAGCAGGTCAACCTCCACACGGGCGAGGTCAAGCTGTTCGACCGGACAGCCACCCACGTAATCGCCGACGTGACGGGGACCGAGATCCGCAAGCCGGTGCCGATGAGCCAGATCTCGCCCCTCCTGCAGCACGCCACGGTCGCCGCGGAGGACCGGCATTTCTACGAGAACCGGCTCCTCGGGATCGACGCCGGGCGCCTGCTCAAGGCGATGACGATCGACCTCGTGCGCCGCCAGCCGGTGCAGGGCGCCAGCACCATCTCCCAGCAGCTGGCCCGCATCGAGCTGCTGGCGCCGAGCGGCAACGCGGACCGGTCGGTGGTGCGCAAGGTGAAAGAGGCGATCCTGGCGACGGAGATCGAGCAGCGCTTCTCGAAAGACCAGATCCTCGAGCTGTATCTCAACGCCATCCCTTACGGGCACTCCGCCTATGGGGTGGAGGCCGCCGCCGAGGTGTACTACAACAAGAAGGCGGCCGAGCTGAACCTTGCCGAGGCCTCCTTCCTCGCCGGGCTGCCCCAGGCCCCGAGCTACTACGACCCGCAGACCAACTGCGACGGCGCCCGCGCCCGGCAGGCCTACGTCCTCGACCAGATGGTGCGCGACGGGTATGCGAGCCAGGCTGACGCGACGGCGGCAGCCGCCGACGCCAGCGTCTGCCCCGCCTCCTTCAACGAGAAGGCCACGCAGACCATCGCGCCGCACTTCGTGCGGTACGTGCTCGGCGTCCTGGAGAACCAGTACGGCTCGGCCGAGGTCCAGTCGGGCGGCCTGCAGGTCGTGACCACGCTGGATTGGAACGCCCAGAACGCGGCGGTGGCGGCCATCCAGAAGGGCCTGCCGCGACTGAAGTACGGCAAGGCGAACAACTCCGCGCTGCTCGCCGAAGACCCGGGCAGCGGCCAGATCTACGCCTACGTCGGCTCCGCCGACTTCAACAACAACGACATCGCGGGCCAGGTGGACATCATCCAGACGCGGCGCCAGCCGGGCTCGAGCTTCAAGCCCTACGACTACGTGACGGGCATCATGAACCACCGGTTCGACGCGGTGACCGTCTTCAACGACGCGCCCACCTCGGTGCCGGAGATCTCGCCCGGTAAGCCGGTCAAGGACTTCGACAACCAGTACGAGGGAACGATGCGCATGCGCACCGCGCTCGTCGAGTCGCGCAACGTGCCCGCCGAGCAGGCGATGCAGATGGCCGGCGTGGACAACGTGATCGAGGTGGCCCACAGGTTCGGCATCGACAGCACGATCCAGCCGTACCTGTCGAGCGCGATCGGCTCGTCCGAGGTGACGCCGCTGGAGCACACCGAGGCCTACGGCGTCTTCGCCACGCAGGGCTACAAGCACGACCCCGAGCCCATCCTGAAGGTGGTCGACCGGGACGGCCGCGACATCACCATCCAGCCGCCGAACGGGCAGCAGGTGGCCGACGCGGCGCCCCTCTACGTCGTCAACAGCGTCCTGCTCAACTACAACCAGCAGTGGAACCTCGGGCTCGACCGGCCGATGGCGGTGAAGTCGGGGACCAGCAACGTCGGCGACTGCTGCACCGGCGACGCCTGGCTGATGCTCTACAACCCCAAGCTTGTGGTCATGGGCTGGACCGGGCACACGAGCAGCAACCCGAACGAGGGCAACGCGACCTTTGGGCTCTTCGGCGTGGACCAGGGCAAGGCGATCGCCATCCCGTTCATCAAGGCGGCGTTCCCCGCGAGGGACTGGAGCGCGAACTTCAACCGACCGTCGGGGATCAAGCAGGTCAACTGCAGCCAGTCCGGGCTGAACGTCCCCGACAAATACGAGCCGGGTGGCGGCGAGTACGTGCTCCAGGACGACAACCCGTCCTGCCTGGCGCCGTCGCCGAGCCCGAGCCCGAGCCCGTCAGAGAGCCCGAGCCCGTCTCCGAGCGGGTCGGCCTCACCCAGCGCCAGCCCGACCGGGATCATCACCTTCACCTCGCCGACGCCAAGGCACCGGGCAAGTCCTTCGCCCACGCCGTCGCCATCCCCAACCCCGACGCCGTCCCCGACCCCGTGAACCTCGCCGTGATGCTGGCCAGCCAGGAGGAGGCCGACCTGGCGCTGGCCAGTGGCATCTGCCGCGCCACGGTGGCCGCCGGGCACCGGGCCCGGCTGTTCCTCGTCGGCGATGGCACCCGGCAGGTCGAGGCGGGCGCCACGCTGGCGGCCGAGGGGATCGCGGTCTCGCTGTGCGAGGCGGACGCCGCGCTCCGCGGGATCCACAAGACGGGCCAGGCCGGCGTGTTCTTCGGCAGCCTGTACGACTGGGCCCGCCTCGTCGAGGACGCCGACCGCGTGCTCAGCCTTGCCTGACGCGTTCGACGTGGCCGTGCTGGTGCGAAGCGCCGGCGAACCCGGCCTGCAGGGGCTGCGCTGCGGCCTGAGCCTTAGCCTCGGCGACCGGGTGCCGCGCGTCTACCTGGTCGGCGCCGGCCTGGAGCTCCTCGGCGCGACGGCGGGCTCGGAGGCGGAGGCGGTCCTGCGCAGCCTGGTGGACGAGGTTGGCGCGGGCGTGGTCGCCGAGTCCGACGGCGGCGGCCCCGCCGTGCCGGGGGTGGGACGGAGGCGTCGAGCCGCCATCCTCCGCGAGGTCGCCGGGGCGAGGTTCCAGCAGGTCTTCTAACTCGCTCGGCGTTTGGGGTAGCCTCGCGGCCGGTAGGATTACGGCGGAATGATCTTCTCCGCCAAGTGCGAGTACGGCATCAAGGCGATGCTGGACCTGGCCATCAACGGTCAGACACGGCTGCCGGTGCAGGTGCGCATCATCTCCGAGCGCGCCGAGATCCCCGAGGGCTTCCTCGAGCAGATCATGGCCGACCTCCGGAAAGCCGGCCTCGTGGAGAGCGTCCGCGGGGCTCACGGCGGCTATGTCCTGGCCCGCGACCCGGAGCAGATCAACCTCGCCGACGTCATCGAGGCCATCGACGGCCCAGTCACCCCCGGCGGCTGCCTGCGGGAGCAGGTCGAGCCCGGCTCCGCCACCAGCATCGCCGTCATCCAGGACGTCTGGATCGACGTTCGCGACTGCGTGATGGACGTCCTCAGCACCATGGACCTGGCCCATCTCAGGGAGAAGATGGCAAGGCGCCACGGGGCGACCCTCGCCTCGGTCACAGCGGAGGCGCTCGCGACCCGAGCCTGAGCGTCCCCCCGCCGGTGGGGCGCGGTTTCCTGCATTTGTTAGCGCACCTGCGCGGCTATCGCGGCGCGCCTGCGGGCGGTCCCCGCCGTGGGTCGACGCGGTCGCCTGGCTCGCGCGGAGCGAAAGGCGCCGGGCGTTGTCAAGGAGGCAGCGCCTCGGCCCGGCTGGCCCTGCATTCGCACTGCCACGCGTGGGTGGGACTGGCGCCGCGTGCGCTGCGGGACTCAGCCGGGCCTCGGGCGGGTATGCGCTTCCTAACTCGGAGTTTCGCTCCGCGCGAGCCAGGTAGCGAGCGGCGGTCTAAATGGGGACCGCCCGCAGTCGCGCCGCCGCCGCGCACCCCGCGTGAACCTCCGGCACCCACGCCCGACAATCTGCTCCCGGCCGTCGTTGGAAGGCACCCTCTCCCCAAGCGAAACAGGGCCACGCGGCGACCCGACGTCCACGCGTCATGCCCGCCTTCGGCCGCGCGCGTGCACCAGTCGACGGACTGGGTTGGAGTGGGGATCGGGTTAGGGAGCGCGGCGCGGCGTGAGGGCGGGCGGTCCCATTTAGACCGCGCATCCCCCTGGCTCGCGCGGAGCGAAACTCCGACTTGGAGAGCGCGGACCCGCCGAGGCCCGGCTGAGTCCCGCAGCGCACGCGGCGCCAGTCCCAGCCACGCGTGGCAGTGCGAATGCAGGGCCAGCCGGGCCGAGGCGCTGTCAAGCTGACGCACCACCCCACCGTTCGCTCCGCGCGAGCCAGGCGACCGCGCTCACCGACGGCGGGACCGCCCGCCCTCGCGCCGGGCCGCGCCGCCGCGCTACCTCAGCAGCACCCCGCCTACTGCAACCCCGGGCGATTCGTGAGGTGGTGCGTCCCCGTCGCGTAAACAACGACGAGCAGCGCCACGAACGCCAGCACCAGCACGACACTGACGAGCGCAATCCAGGGCGCGGCGCGGCGCGCGACTGACGCGCCGCGGGCGGCGCCGGCGCCGGGGGAGACGGTGCGCCAGTCCTCGACCCGGGACAGGATGTCGACGACGGAGAGGGTGCCGAGCGGCATGCCGCGCTCCTTCCAGGCGGACCACGCCCCGGACTCCTCGGTCGGCGGCGGGGGGGCGACGACCGCGTGGGTGGCCCGCGCCTCGAGCATCCGGCGGGCGGCGTCGGCGATGTTCTCCCGCGGGTCGAGCACGAGCGGGTCGAGGTTCATGAGCTCGGCCGCCGTGGTGGCGTCGGGGTCGTCCCACGCCTCCAGGAGGGCGCGCTCGTCGAGGAGGCCGATGGTCTCGCTGCCCAGGTCGAGGACGAACACCGCGTCGACGCCGCGGTCCCGCATCGTGCGGGCGACGTCACGGGCCACGGCGTCGCCGTCGCAGGTCACGACCCCGTGGCTCATGACCTCGGCGACGCTCCTGGCGTCACCTGCCGTCAGGGTCTCGGCGACGGTCGCGACGGCGCTCACCGGCGGGCCAGGAACGCCGCGACCTCGGTCGCGGAGAGGATGCCGACGGGGCGCGCAGGCTCCCCGTCGACCACCACCATGACGCCGATGTTCTCCTGGCGCATCCGCGCCACGACCGGGTCGAGCGTCTCCGCGGCGCGGACCGTCGGCGGCGCGTCGAGCGTCATGATGTCCGACGCCATCCCGTCGGTCGTGCCCTCCGTCACCGCGCGGAGCAGGTCAAGCTCGGTGATCACCCCGGCGATCAGGTCGCTGCCCGAGCTGGCGACGAGGACGTAGCGGGTCGAGTCGTCGCGCATCCGGCGGGCGATCTCCGAGATTGGGGTGCGCAGGGTGCACGCCGGGATCCGCGGGCGCATCACCGCGGCCACACTCAAGCCAGGGCGGGGCACCCTGAAGTATGCCTCAGGCCCCGGTTGCGGCCTCGTCCTCGACCGCGAGGGGGTGGTGCGCGCGGAGCCAGGCCAGCGGCACCTTGCCGCCGATCATGCCGGCGAGCCCCGGTCGCGTCGGCGGGTAGATCGCCGAGAGGAAGATGTGCCCGGCCAGCACCGGCGTGAAGAGAATCCACGTCAGGTCGTGGAGGGAGCGCGCATTCTCCACGAGAAGAAAGGGAGGGTGGAACCCGGGAAAGATGAGCGCGCCGGTGACGCCCAGCCAGAACAGCGCCGCCGCCGACAGGATGCTGTTCACCTTCTGGCCGGCGTTGAAGCGGCCCTGCGGCGGCAGCTTGTCGCGCCCCCCGAAGCGGCGCCTCACCCAGGCCCGCCACCACTGGCGGTCGCCGGCCGTCCAGAGGTCGACCTCGGCCACGTCCGTGGCGACCGCGCGCCGGTCGCCGAGCAGGACCACGGCGAGGGGCAGGAGCACGGCCCCGGCGCCGGCGAAACGGTGCAGGTTGCGTACCACCTCGCGGCTGCCGGTCAGCTTGGCGAGCTCCGGGATGTACAGCGCCAGGCCCGTGGCGAACGCCACCAGGAACGGGATCGCCAGGGTCCAGTGGAGCCAGCGCTCGGTGGCCCCGAACCGGGTGACGAGCGCGTCAGGTGAGGTAGGCGTCGACGTCGTAGCCACGCTGCTCCCAGTACCCGACCTCCTGCCGCGCCGTCAGCCGGATCCGGGCGACCCACTTCGTGCCCTTGTAGCCGTACATGAACGGCACCACGAGGCGCAGGGCGGCGCCGCGGTCCGCCGGCAGCGGCTGGCCGTTGATCCGGTGCGCCAGCATCACCTCGGGGCGGCGGGCTTCCGCGAGGGAGAGGCTGTCCGTGTACACGCCGTCCGCCGAGTCGAAGCTGACGGCCCGCGCGGAGGGCAGCGGTCGGGCGAGGTCGAGGAGCGTGCTCACCAGCGTGCCGGACCAGTGCACCTGCTTCACGATCCAGCCGGTGACGCACATGTAGTCGTGCACCTGGTCGGAGGGCGGCAGGGCCAGCAGCTGGCTGAACGACAGCGTCACCGGGTTCTCGACAAGTCCCTCGATGCGCAGGTCCCAGTTGCTCCCGTCGAACGAGGGTTCGACGAGCGACACCGTGTAGTAATAGAAGCCGTCGTCGGGGACGACGCTCTTGACAGGCGCCAGCTGCCTCAAGGCCCCGAGCACCTGTACGCCGCCCGCCATAGCCACGCCGCCGGCGCCGAGCAGGGCCAGGAACAGGCGGCGCCCGACGTGGCGTCGCCCGGGGTCGAGCCCGCGGTGGTCGGAAGGCGTGGTGGCCATGCGTCATTGTCGCCCCTGGGGGCCGAACAGGCGCCTTGGTAAGATCCGGCTGATGTTCGCCCGGGCGCGCAAATGGCCGATCCCGGACTTCCTTCCCGCCACCTGCGGGAACTGCGGGAAGCGGCTGCAGTGGCAGGTCGTCACCTGGTACGACCCGCGGATCCGCGAAGACAAAGTCGACCATTACCAGGCGACCTGCGCGTGCGGCGAGGAGCACTACCGCGACGGTCGCGGGCAGGTGGTCGAGCCGGCGCGGCCGAACCTGCCGCCCGACCTGTCGGAGTTCGCCTTCTCACCGCAGGGGCAGCAGTGGTTCCCCGGGACGGCGGGCTACGTAGAGGCCGAGGAGAAGGCCGCCGAGCAGGCGAAGCAGGCGGCGGCCGCCGCCGCGGCGAAGGCCGCCGCCGCGAAGGCGCAGGCCGCGGCGGCGCCCGCGCAACCGGCGGCGGCGCCGGCTCAACCGGCGGCGGCGCCGGCTCAACCGGCAGCGGCGCCGGCTCAACCGGCAGCGGCCCCGACGACGGCGCCGGCCGAGGCGGCCCCCGCCCAGGCGGCCCCAGAGGTGGCGCCCGCCCAGGCGGCCCCCGCGGCCACGCCGGCCGAGGCGGCCACCGCGGCTCCCGCCCAGGCGGCCCCAGCGGCAACGCCGGCCCCCGAGGCAGCTCGACCGGCCCCCGAGGCGGCTCAACCTGCGGCGGCGCCCGCCGCATCGGCGCCGGAAGCCGGGGCCCCGGCGCCCGCGCCCACCGCCCCGGCGCCCGCGCCCGCCGCCCCTGCGCCCACGCCGTCCGAGGAGGGCGGCGCGTAGCCGAACCCCGGGGCGCGGCCGCGCCTCGATACACTGCTGCTACGAGATGAGCCGGACGGCAGGGTCGCGCCGCGGCGCGCCGGCGGAGCCCGAGCCGGGCCCGGCCCCGGCGGAGGCGCCGGCGGCAGGCGACGAGCTCGAGGCGCTCCACGAGCAGGTCTCCGCGCTGCGCGCCCAGCTGGACGCCGCCGAGCGGGCCCGCCAGGAGCTGCCGCCGGACAACGGCGCCGTCCCATTGGCGCGAGTTGCTAAGCAGCTGGGGCGGGGCGCCCTGCCGCGCGACAGCGGCGCCTACCGCGCGGCCCGCGGCGCCTACGTGTGGGCCCGGGAGACGCGGCGGCGGTTCCGCAGCTACCGGCACTGGTCCGCGGGGCATGACGCCACGCCCGGCGAGCTCGCGGAGCAGCGCAAGCACTCCATCGCGGCGCCGGGCCCGAGCGTCGTGGCCTTCGTGGTCGAGACGCCCGGTCGCGACGCCGCCGCCACGGTCGCGTCGCTGGAGGGCCAGTCCTGGCAGCACTGGCAGCTTGTCACTGTCGAGGGCGCCGGGGCTCTTCCCGCACGCGTCCGGGAAACGGCGCCGGATGCCGTGGCCCTGATCCTGGCCGGAGGCGACACCCTGGCGCCCGACGCGCTCTTCCACGTCGCCGCCGCCTTCAGCCGTGACCCGACCCTGGACGCCGCGTACTGGGACGACGACGTGGTGGGGGGCGGGCGCCGCACGGACCCGCGCTTCAGGTCGGGGTGGTCGCCGGAGCTGCTGCTCGGCCAGGCCTACACGGGCCGTTCTGTCGCCGCCAGGGCGGGCCGCCTGGCCGAGGCCTGCGAGCTGGGCGCCGCCGGCGCCGACGAGGTTGCCTGGATCTCGCTGGTAGGCCTCGGTCCCACCGCGCACGTGACCCGCCTCCCGCGCGTCCTCGGCCACCTCGCGGCGCGGGACGAGCCCACGCCCGCGCGCCGCGCGGAGCTGTTGCGCGCCGCCGGCGCCGGCCCGGCCGGGTCCGTCGCTGTCAGTGCCGGGTCCGACGTCACGCTCCAGTGGGACCTGCCGCGCTGGCCCAAGGTCAGCATCGTCATCCTCACCCGCCATCACCGTGCCAACCTGGAGCGGCTCTTCGCCGGCCTGGCCGGCACCGACTACCCCGAGTACGAGGTCATCGTCGTCGACAACGGCGCGCGCACCGAGGCGGCCGAGGCCTGGTACGCCGCGGCGCCCTTCGGCGTCAGTCCGCGGGTCACCTGGTCGGAGGGGCCCTTTAACTACTCGGCCGCCAACAACTCGGGCGCCGCTCTCGCCAACGGCGACGTCCTGGTCTTCCTCAATGACGACACCGAGGTCCTCGACCGCACCTGGCTGCGGCACCTCGCGGGGTGGGCGCAGACCGACGGCATCGGGTGCGTTGGCAGCGTGCTGCTGGACGGCGCGGGCAGGGTGCAGCACGCCGGCGCCTTCATCGGCGTCGACGGTTTCGCGGGCCACCTGTTCCAGGGCATGGCGCCCGGGACGCCGAGCCTGTTCGGGCCGGCGGGCGGATATCGCAACGTGCTCGCGGTGACGGGCGCGTGCGTGGCGGTTTCTCGCGCGACATTCGACACCGTCGGCGGGTGGGACGAGCGCTTCGTCCTGTGCGGGAGCGACGTCGCCCTCGGGCTCGCCGCCTTCCGCCGCGGCCTGCGCAACGTCTGTATCGGGGTCCCGCTGCTGCGCCACCACGAGTCGACGACACGGGGCGTCGACATCCCCGCGGGTGACTTCCACGCGTCGTACTGGGAGTACCAGAAGTACCTCAATGGCGGCGACCCGTACCTCTCGCCGAGCATCTCGCTGGCCAGCCACGAGCCGCGCCTGCGGTTTCCCGAGGAGCCGACCGCCGTCGAGATGGTCTCGCCGGTGCTCGGCAAGAAGTTCACGGTCTTCCGGCAGACGAACGACACGCGCGACAGCGCGCTCATGGCGACCTTCTGCAAGTTCAGCCCCGAGCAGCGCGCGCTCCTGGCGGATTCGCACGCAGCTGTTCGCGGCTCCCTGCCGGTGCGGAGCGTGAACTGGTTCATCCCTGGCATCGACAGCCCGCACTACGGTGGCATCGCGACCGCGCTCAGGCTGGCCGACCACATGACGCGTGAGCACGGTGTCGCGCACCGGTTCATCGCGTGGGACCTCGCCCCGCCCGAGTTCACCCGCGCGGCCATCAACAACGCTTTCCCGGCGCTTGCCGGAAGCGAGGTGCGCGCGTTCCACGAGCTCGACATGGACCGCATAGACGTGCCGCCCGCCGACGCGGCGATCGCGACGCTCTGGGTCACCGCCTACATCGCGGCGACGCTGCGCACGGCCCCTCGCAACTTCTACCTCGTCCAGGACTTCGAGCCGATGTTCTACCCGGGCGGCACGATGTACGCGCTGGCCGAGGAGACGTACAGCCTGGGCCTCTACGGGCTGTGCAACTCGATGACGCTGCGCGATGTTTACCGCGGCTACGGCGGCGCCGCCATGGGCTTCGTGCCGGCCGTGGACGGCGAGGTGTTCCACGCGCGCGGACGCCGCGTGCGGCAGGACGGCGAGCCGCTCACGCTGTTCGTCTACGCGCGGCCGGGACACTGGCGCAACTGCTGGGAGCTGGCGTCGCTGGCGCTGCGCGAGGTGAAGCGGCAGCTGGGCGACCGGCTCCGCGTCGTCGCCGCCGGGTCGTGGGCCATCCCGGAGGACCTCGAGGAGCTGCGCTTCATCGAGCACCTCGGGCTGCTGGACTACGCCGAGACGGGCCGGCTGTACCGCGAATGCGACCTCGCGTTGACGCTGGCTGTCTCCAAGCACCCGTCGTACCTGCCCCTGGAGCTGATGGCCTGCGGCGTCCCCGTGGTCGCGCTCCACAACCCGGCGACGGAGTGGCTGCTGCGCGACGGCGAGACATGCGTCGGCTGCCATCGCACGGTCGACTCCATCCGCGACGGCGTCCTCCGGCTGGTGGGTGACGCGGCTCTCCGGTCCCGCCTGGCTGCGGCCGGACTCGAGCAGGTGCGGCGCAACCACGCCGACTGGAGCGCGCCCCTGGAAGAGGTGTACGCCTACATGTGCGCGCCGGGCGAGAACGCCTGACCCGCGCCGCGCCCTGTCACCTGGAGCTGCGCCCTTGCGCATAGCCGTCGTCAACGCGTTCTCGCTGCCCTCGTTCACGGGCGGGGCGACCATCCAGGCGCACCGCGTCGCGCGGGAGCTGGGCGCGCGGGGCCATGAGGTGGCCGTCTTCAGCGGCGCGCGGCGGCCGCTGGAGCGCGCCCTGCACGCGCGTGAGGACGAGGTCGACGGTGTCGCCGTCACGTCGGTCAACACGGAGCCGTTCCTCGGCGCCGCCGACCGGCGCTCCTACCGCAACCGCCAGGTCGACGCGGCCGTGTTGGCCTGGCTCGAGCGGGTGCGCCCTGACGTCATCCACGTGCACTCCCTTCAGGGCGTCGGCGCCGGCTGGTTCGACTCCGCCCGCGACCTCGCGCCGCTCGTGCTGACGATGCACGACTGGTGGTGGCTCTGCGCCCGCCAGTTCCTGGTGCGTGAGGACCTCTCCATCGACGCGCCCCTGGTCGACGTCGAGGCGTGCGACTGCGCGGGTGGCGTCGAGTACAGCCGGGAGAGGAGAGCGTGGCTGGCGGAGAGGCTTGCCGCCGTCGACCGTGTGCTCGTGCCGTCCGAGCGGATGCGCGAGTCGCTCGTGGCCAACGGCCTCGACCCGGCCCGCGTGGTCGCCAACCGGAACGGGATCGACGCCGCCTTCCTCGACGGTGCGGCCGGGGCGGCGGAGGCGCCGCCGGCGGACGTCGGGTTCTTCGGGGGCGGGCACGAGCTGAAGGGCCTGCCGCTGCTGCGCGACGCGCTGGCCGGCGCGCCCGCCGCCGCGGCGCCGGTGATCCACTGCTGGGGCAGCGGGATCGACGCCGCCGGCCTCCCGGCGGGTTTCGTGGTCCACGGCGAACTCCCGCCCTCCGAGGTGCCCGGCGCGCTGGACGGCCTCGGTGGCGTGGTGGTGCCGTCGCTGATGCGCGAGTCGTTCTCGCTGGTGGTCCACGAGGCGCTCGCGCGCGGGCTGGCGGTGCTCTGCTCGGACAGCTGCGGGCCCGAGGAGGTC